>ERZ857969.1-NODE-1-length-426578-cov-16.167438_pt1 | contig 426578 bp, 467 predicted proteins | sample MGYA00519864_ERZ857969 | MGnify/ENA primary metagenome ERZ857969 (study PRJEB31778, sample SAMEA3449382) | human gut metagenome | biome: human gut; feature: human-associated habitat; material: faeces | place: United Kingdom | collected 2010/2012 ...
TATTAGTTGCCCATATTCTAAAGTCTGTTGCTTGTTTTGAGTTTACTCTATACCCGACTGCTATAATAGCGTCTAAACTATAAAACGATATTTCTCTTGAAACCTCTCTATTTCCCTCTTTCTGAACTATTCGAATTTTTCGAATAGTTCGATTTTCTTCTAATTCATGTGTTTCAAAAATCTCCTTTAAATGATAATTTATTGTATTTACTTCTACATCAAATAATTTTGACATTGATTTTTGAGTTAACCAAAAATCTTCATTATCATATAAAACTTCTACAGAAACATTATCATTATTTTGACTTTGGTATATGATTAAATCTTTTAAATTTTCTATTGGATTCATTTATACTCTCATCCCTTCTCTTTATATCTCTATAACTTGTAATTTGTTATTATCTATAACATTGAAATAATAGTCATAATAACAGTCATTCCGTTTCCTAATAAATTTCCTATAAAATGTGCTGTCATTGGTACATATATATTTTTAGTCTTAATATATGAAACACTTAATGGTAAAGCCCAAATCATAGTTAAAAATATTCCCCATATTGTTAATGAATGTTCCAAAGCGTATAAAAACATTCCTAATATAGTTGTAATTAAAAGTATTCCTTTACTTTTAAAAGAAATTATACTTTTTCTATAAAATGTTTCTTCAACAACAGCGGGTAATGGTATTGTAGATATTGCAAATATTATTAACTTTAACCAACTATCTCTTTTTAATCCAATTGTTCCTGTATTATAATTAGAAAATACATTTTCTAAAATTGTTGTTATTATAAATGCTAACATAAAAAGTAGTGCTGTAATTATTACTTGTTTCCAAAATTTTTTTCCACTTTTTATATTATTTAACCATTCTTTAAATGAAAACTCTTTTTTTATATAAAAATATATTAATAGAAACATATAAAAAAGAAAGTTAGTATAGATAAAATATTCCTTTGGTATAATAAAACAAGACACTACAAATATTATTTCTATTATAATTGGTATTATATTTAATTTGATATATTTATTCATTATTTTGCTCTCCAATCTTTTCAACAAATTCAGTAAAATATTTATTATCTTTTATTTCTAATATTGTTGCTAAATTATTATTCTTTAATTCTACTACATCAAATACCTTTATTTGCATCTTCCTTCCTCATAAATTGAAATTTATATAATTGCATTTTCCATCGATTTTTCTTTTGTAACTTTTTCTCCTAAATAATTAGCAAACTTTTCAGTAAAAAAACTAAAATAAGATATTCCTTTATTTCTTTTATTTTGAAAATATGGTAAAAATCCCCATAGTGTTGATGGAATTCCCATTACTATTAAATATAATGGTCCAAAAATAAGGGATTGAATTGTATGACCATATTCGTGAACTAAAAGCCTCTTACTTAATTCTTCATCTGGTATTTTATTTTTTGTTCTTTTATCTTTCATCGGATTAGTTGTTGTAAAGACGAACATTCCCAAAGATACACTTGAAGGAACATTTCTTTCAGTAATAATTGCACCGTGATAAAAATAATGTTTATTTTTTATAGTAATTAAAAATACTATAAATCCTAACAATGTTTGTGGTAATCCCCAAGTACATTGAATTAATATATATATTACATTTTTCATAACTAACTCCAATCTACAAATTACTAGTTATCTTTAACTTTTTTCTTTAAGTCCTTTGAATAATATATTAAATCAGTACAAACTAAATCTCCATCTTTTATTTCTTCTTTATAATTATCTATAAAGAAATTCTTAATTGTTTTCTCGTATTTATCAAATCCTTGTTTAACATAGAAAGGAATATTATTCTCTGCCACCCCTACCAACATTCTATCGTATTTCTGTTTATAATTACCACATAGTGATTTTAAAAGTGTTTTTGCATAACCTTTGTTTCTGTATTTTTCTGTTGTAACTATATTTTTTAATTCTAATGTTTTTCTAGAAATAGGCAAAATAACTGCAATAGAAATTAGCTCATCTCCCTTTTTTAAAGCATATACATCAGAATCGTTCAAATACTTGTGTATCATATCTTTTGAAGGATCTGCCTCTAAAAGTAAATCAATAAAATCTTCTTTATTTTCTATTTTTTTAACTTGCATTCTAGGTTTTCTTGGTATCTCGTAGCCATTGGGAATACTAGGCTTTGTGGTATTGTGGCTATTATATCTCATCTCCTCTGAAAATATACAGCCACAATATTTTTGCATATATAATCCTTGCTCTATTGCTTTTTGATGACCTTGCCAAAAACCTTTTCTAAAATCTATATATAAAAAATTTATTCCAAATTCTTTACTCAAATCTTCCATTAATTTTTTTATAAAATCGTGCTTTTGATAAATACTGTATAAAAGTGTTGTTGTTACTGTATCATATCCATTTGCTTTTGCATATTCAAAAGTTTTCCTTAATCTCACTGGATAGCAATAATTTACACATCTTGCATTTATATTTTCTACAACATTTTTACAAAAAACATCTAAACCATATTCATCTTCAAATATAGCCTTAACATTAATTTTTTTAGAATATTCTTTTAAACAGTCTTTTCTTTTTACATATTCTGTATATGGATGAATATTTGGATTATACCAATACAAAGTAGGCTCTATTCCATTTTTTCTCAATTCGTCTATACAATATACACTACATGGTGCACAACAAGTATGCATTAATAATTTCATATTTTTTCCCTCTTTATTTTTTATATATTATATATGCATTTTAATGCATATTCAACATAAAAATTCTATAATATATACTTTTATTTACATTTACATTTTTTTCACATAAACATTTATACAAAAAAAGACTTTCATAACAAATATTTATGTTTATAAAAACGCCAATATTCATCATAAAGTCTTAACTTAATACTTTTTATTTACTCTTTTATCTCTATTCCCATATGTTTATAAGCATCTGGAAGTGCTATTCTTCCTCTTACCGTTCTAGCAATATAACCAATTTGAATCAAATATGGCTCATATACATCTTCTATAGTAGATACTTCTTCTCCTATAGTTGTTGCTAAAGTATCTATTCCAACTGGTCTCCCTTGATATTTTATTATCATTGCTTCTAATAATTTTCTATCAATGTCGTCTAATCCCATATCATCTATCTCTAATTGGTTTAGTGCCATTTTAGTTAATTTTAAAGTTATATTTCCATCACCTAAAACTGCTGCATAATCTCTTACTCTTTTTAATAATCTATTTGCTATTCTTGGAGTTCCTCTTGAACGTCTCGCTATTTCTCTTGATGATTCTTCATCTATCTGCACTCCTAATATATTAGATGAACGCTTTATAATAGTTGATAAGTCATCTATTGTATATAATTCTAATCTATGTACTATTCCAAACCTATCTCTTAATGGTGTCGATAAAGATCCTGCTTTAGTAGTTGCTCCAATTAATGTGAATTTTGGCAAATCTAATCTTATAGATCTTGCAGTTGGACCTTTTCCTATAATAATGTCTAATGTATAATCTTCTAATGCAGGATATAAAATTTCTTCTACATTTTTATTTAATCTATGTATTTCATCAATAAATAATACATCAAATTCAGATAGATTTGTAAGTAATGCAGCTAAATCTCCTGCTTTTTCTATTGCTGGACCTGATGTTATTTTTATATTTGAATTCATCTCATTAGATATAATTCCTGCCAGCGTTGTTTTTCCAAGCCCAGGAGGTCCATATAATAAAACATGATCAAGAGGCTCACCTCTTTTTTTGGCAGCCTCAATGTATATTTTCATGTTTTCTTTTACCTTAGTTTGTCCTATATAGTCATCTAACACTTGTGGTCTCAAGGAATTTTCTAAATTTTCTTCATTATTTCCTTTTAAATTCGGACTAATTATTCTATTATCATCCATTTTATCACCTGTTTTTTATTTCATTTTCATTTAGAATTATGTGTAGCTATTATATATTTTTATATTTACTTTATATTGGTATCTTTAACAATATAAATTGGTCTATTTTTAACTTCTAAATACACTTTTGATAAGTATTGTCCAATTATTCCTATACAGAACAACTGAATTCCTGTAACCATAAAAATTATACAAATCATTGATGGCCATCCACTAGTTGGATTTCCATACATTAATGTATTAATAATTATATATATAATTGCAATTATTGATATGAAAAAGAAAATAATTCCTATAATAGAAGACATCACTAATGGTACAGTAGAAAATGCTGTTATTCCTTCTAATGCATATTTAAATAACTTCCAAAAAGACCAATGTGTTTCTCCTGCTACTCTTTCTACATTTTCATATTCTAACCATTTTGTATCAAAACCAACAAAGCTAAATAGTCCTTTTGAATATCTGTTATATTCTTTCATACTTAATATTGCATTTAACATTTGTCTTGTCATTAATCTATAGTCTCTTGCACCATCAACCATTTCTGTTTTTGATATTCTATTAATTAATCTATAAAACATTCTTGCAAAAAAACTTCTTATTGGCGGTTCACCTTTTCTTGTAGTTCTTCTTGTAGCTACACAATCATAGTTTTCCTCTTTTATTCCTTTATACATTTCTTCTAGTAATTCTGGTGGATCTTGCAAGTCTGCATCCATAACAGCAATAAAGTCTCCTTTTGAATATTCAAATCCTGCATACATAGCCGCTTCTTTACCAAAATTCTTAGAAAAGTTTATAAATTTAATTCTTGCATCATTTCTTGCTAGTTCTTGCATCTCTTTTAATGTATTATCTTTACTTCCATCATTAACTAATATTATCTCAAAATCCACATAATTCATATTATTCATTATTTCTTTCATTTTGTTATAATAATGTGGAAGTGCTTTTTCTTCATTATAACATGGTACAATAATTGATATTAATTCTTTCATATATATCTCTCCATTTATACATTATATATTTTTATATCTTTCTATAATAGCATCTGCAATTCTTTTACTTGCTTTTCCATCACCATATGGATTTGATGCTTTACTCATTTTTTCATATTCTTCCTTATTTTCAAGTAATTCTTTTGTTAGTTTATATATTGTTTTCTCATCTGTTCCTGCAAGTTTTAATGTACCTGCTGTTATTCCTTCTGGTCTTTCTGTTGTATCTCTTAATACTAAAACAGGTTTTCCTAATGATGGAGCTTCTTCTTGAATACCCCCACTATCTGTTAATATTAAATAAGATTTGGCTAAAAAGTTATGAAAATCTATTACTTCTAGTGGATCTATTAATTTTATTTTGTTATCATCACCAAACACTTCATTTGCAACTTCTCTTACTTTTGGATTTAAATGTACAGGATATACAGCTTTTACATCCGAAAATTCATCGATAATTCTCTTAATTGCTTTAAACATTCCTCTCATTGGCTCTCCCAAGTTTTCTCTTCTATGTGCTGTTATAAGAATCATCCTATCTTGTCCTATCCAGTCAAAAATTTCATTTTTATAATTTGGATCAACAGTTGTAGAAAGAGCATCAATTGCAGTATTTCCTGTAACAAAAATATTTTCTACTTTTTTTCCTTCTTTCAATAAGCTATTTTTACTATTTTCTGTAGGAGCAAAATGCATATCTGCAATTACACCTACCATTTGTCTATTCATTTCTTCTGGAAATGGAGAATACTTATTCCAAGTTCTTAATCCTGCTTCAACATGTCCAACATCAACTTGAGAATAATATGCAGCAAGTGCTCCAGCAAAAGTTGTTGTTGTATCTCCATGAACTAAAACTATATTAGGTTTTACTTTTTGTATTACTTCTTCTAAACCTTTTAAAGCTCTAGATGTTATATCACTTAAAGTCTGGCCTTGTTTCATAATATCTAAATCATAATCTGGAACTATGTTAAAAGTATGTAATACTTGATCCAACATTTGTCTATGTTGTGCTGTTACACAAACAATACATTCTATTTCCTCTCTTGATTTTAATTCTTTAACCAATGGAGCCATCTTTATCGCTTCAGGTCTTGTACCAAAAACAGTCATTACTTTAATCATCTTTTACCTCTTTCAATTCTTTTATATTATTTGTTTTTAGAATTTCATATCCAACTATCGCATAATAAATACTAATTATATCTCATATCTAATAATATTAGTACACACTATTATTACTCTTATTATAAAATTTTTCAGAAATCTAAATTTCTATTTTTTTCTTTGTCTCCTACAATTATATTACATCATTATTTATCTTAAACAAATATTTAATATTACTTTGATAAAATCTATTTAGTCTACTTGGCTCTACAGTAATTCTATATAGCCACTCTAGTTTTAATCTTACAAATATTTTCGGAGCTCTTTTTTTACATCCACTTATTACATCAAAACTTCCACCTACTCCAACAAAAATCCCTTTATCAAATTTACTAAGATTTTTATATATTAGTTTTTCTTGATTTGGTATTCCAAGAGCCACTAAAATAATATCAGGTTTTACTTTTTGCATCTGCTCAAATATTTCATCTTTATTATCTACATAACCATCAACAGCTCCTACAATAGTACTTCCACTATATTTTTCTTTTAAAACCTGTTTCATTTTTTCAATTACTTCTTTTTTGGCTCCAAATAAAAATACTTTTTTATTATATTGGTCTGCAAATTCTAATAATTTTGTAACAATATCTACCCCCAATATAGTTTCTTTTATATTATAATTTAATTTAGTTGCTCCTTTTATTATTCCTATCCCATCTGGAACAATTATAGTGTTACTATCCAGCAAAGCTTCTTTTAATTCTTCATCCTTTTCAGACTGCATTAATGTTTCTGGATTTGCTGTAACAATGAATTGTTTTTCATTATTTATAAGTTTTTTTTGTAAATCTGAATAAAACTCCTTTTTTCCTTTTGGATAAATTTTCTCAAAATATTTATTAAAACTATTATCACTATATTGTCTAAAACTATCTCTTAGTAATAATGTAATAATTACTAAAAATATTGAAAAATTTGTATATATAAAAGTGTATCCTGCATAGATACTTATGCAGAAAAATATTGAAAGCCCTTCATACAAATATAGTGTGTCCAATTCAATTTTCCTAAAACTTCTTAAAATTTTAATTGTCGACTTAATCCAAATTAATACAGGTTTTAATAATACCGTTAAAAAACCGATTATTCCAAAACTAAATATTATCATAAAAATATCTCTCTCTATCGATAAAGCTTCTGGTTGATTTAAATATCCTAATCCAAACAATTTATATTGAATTGATGAAACTTTATATTTATTCCAATTATAAATTAGCTGTCTTGCTCTCATATCACTTGGATGTAATTCTCCTGTTGTATACTTTTCCTCTAACAATTCAGATGCCTGATAATCCCAATTATAATATCTTTCTATTCTTTTTAATCGCTTATCTTCATATTTTGTTCTATTAGTATTATTTTCACCTCTATTAACATTTTCTCTCATTTCTACAAGATCTTTTCTGTTTGTTTCACTACCTTTTTCAATTCCGGACATATCTACTGATAAAACATTATTATTAATATCTATATTATTCTTCACTGGTAGATATTTATAAACACTAATTGATATAATTAATAATACTAAACATATCAAACTAGAAATTATATTTATTTTTTTCTTGTTTTTTATAAAATATATACCATCTAATATTACATGTGATATTAATACTAATAATGCAATAAAGAACGTTACTTTTGTTCCTATTAGTAATAAAATTCCTATTGGCAAAATGATAGAAAATTTACTTATAAGGTTAATCATTTTATTTTTCCAATCATGATTTAATAAATAATAAATCATAAATGGTAATGTGATTGATAGAGCATGTCCAAAGATTTGTCCTGAATCCAACCAACCTTTATATCCTTGTTTCATTGCATCAGAGTATTCATATGTTTTAGCCGATGTACCTGTTATTATAGCTAAAACAATAGTACTTGCATATATTAAAAACGTAACTATTAGTGTCTTCTTTAACTTACTTATAAAACTGTTTTTATTTTCACTATTCATATATATATAATCCATAATCATAAACATTACAAGCATATATGCTATATTAATCATAAACCTTAATTCATGCAATATTACGGAATTAGACACCATTATATCTTTTAAAATAAAACTATGAACCAATATTAAAATTGCATAGCTGACTAAAATTTTAGTATAATTTTTTCTTTGCTTTCTGTCTATACAATAAATTATAAAACCTATTACGAATACAAATAGCGGCTTTACAATAGTTGATATTCCAATTGGTATATAACCTCTAATATTTAAAAATGATAATATATCAAAAATTGGTTGTAATATTATAAAAAATAAGACTAATTTTGTAATATTATCAACATTTATAATTTTTTTTATTTTACACTTTATTTCTTTCATCTTCCTTTTATCCCTCTATTAAATTTATAAGTTTTCGTATTATTTGATTATTTCCACAATCAAATTTTTCTAAATTAGCTTCTATTTTTTTTATGTTTATAGTTCCATCCAATATCATCTTCATTGTTTTTTCTAAAGCTTCTGTAGAAATCTCAGTTGCTATTCCATATTTTCCATTTTCAAACATCTCAGAAACACCTGATACATTTGTTGAAACAATAGCCTTTTTTAATAATAAAGCTTCTTTAATTGCCACACTATATCCTTCAAAGTCACTTGAAACTACTATACAATCAGCTTGTTTAATATATGGATATGGGTTAAGCTTTAGTCCTAATAATTCAACAACATCCTCTACATCATAATCTTTAATAAGCTTTTTAATTTTCTCCTCTTCTGGACCATTTCCTATTATCTGAATTTTAAATTTATAATTATCATTTTTTAGATTTTTTGCGATTTTTATCAGTCTATCTTGTCTTTTCTGTGGTCTCATTTTTCCAACATTTGTAAAAGTAAATACATTATTTTTCTTAACTTCTTCTTTAGATTTTTCTATAATATTTTTTTCATCTATTAAATTATATAGCACCTCAACTTTTTCTTCATCAAATTTATATTTATCACAAAAACTAGCTTTTGCCACTTCAGATACAGTAATAACCTTATCCATTTTATTATATGTATCTATTATTTCTTTTTCCGAGATCCCTATATTAAATTTATTAACATCATTATGTATCCATGCAATTTTCCTAATTTTTTGTTTTATATCTGCAACCCATGTTGCACTTCTACCTTCAAAAAAACCAATTGCAACATCATATTTCTTTTTATTGATTATTTTATTTATAATATATTTTCTATACGGCGATACAAATCGAAAGAAAACATACTGAAAATTATTTTTTCTTATCTCCGTCACATTTACGTTTTTCGGTATATCTTTTAAAAACTCACCTTTTTTTTGCAATAAAATCAAATCAATATCATATTTATTATTTAATGCATTTATATAATCGACTAGAACCTTTTCAGCACCGTCCTACTTCTAATGTGTATCCAAAAAAAACTATTCTTTTCATTTTTTCTTCTCCTTTTGTAAATATTTTATATATGCTGGTATATATAAAAATATACACTTTATTTTTGCAGGGTGATTCCTTATTGTTTTTAAGAATCCATATTTAGCATATATAGAATACATATCATATGCAGCCACATTATAATTGGTAGGTTCTAAATCATATAATTCTCTATAATAAATCATTTGTCCTTTAGGATTCTTTTTAGCTAAGTTAAAATAGTTACTAGTATACCCTTTATCTAAATACTCTTTATAAATAACTGGTTCATTAATACATAAAAAAGAATATTTTCTGCATATTCTATTAAATAATAGTGCTTCTGGTACAAATTTTTCGTTTTCATATATCGGAAATAAATAATCTTTTAATATATTAGTTTTAAAAACCATTTCTTTGTCTCCAGTTACTTTATGTTTATGGTATATATTGTAATAATTATCAATCATTTTATTTTTTGGAAACTCACTTCCAATTATTTGATTATTTTCTTTTTTACAATTTAAAAAACATATTCCACAAATCTCATTCTTATCTTTAATTACTTCAAAGTACTTATAAATTTTTTCTAGTGCATCTGTCATAAAAATATCATCTGAATCTATTCCAACAAAGAATTCTCCTTTTGCTAATTCAACACCTTTATTATGAGCTACACTTTTTCCTTGATTTGCTTGCTTATAATAATTTATATTAATTTTATTTTCATTAATAAAATTTTTTATAGCCTCTTCTGTCCCATCTTCTGAACCATCATCAACAATTAACCATTCAAAATCTTTAAAGTTTTGATTCAATAATGACTTATATAATTTTTTTAATTCATCTTTTCTGTTATATGTTGGCGTAAATACTGTTATCATATTTCTCCTCCATCTATTTTTCAAAGATAGCATCCCATCTTTTCATAATCTCACTTGGAATATAATGAAATGATTCTTCTTTTGACTTTTCTCCAAATTCACTTAATTCTTTTTTATTATTTAACAATTCTACAATTTTCTGTGCCATTTCATCTTGATTTCGATTTTTTATTAAATATCCATTTTCATTTTCTTTTATAATAGCTTTTGGTCCAACTGGAACATCAAACGAAACTAAAGGAAGTCCACATGCTGCGGCTTCTAATAAAACCATTGGAAAACACTCTGTTATAGATGTCATAACATATATATCTGAATTTAACAAATATTCTCTTACTTGATTTTTCGAAACCATTCCTGTTATTTTAACTTTTTCTTGAATTCCTAACTCTATTGTAAGACTCTTTAACTTTTCATATTCTTCGCCTCCACCAACTATAGTAAGTGTAGCGTCTTTTATTTTTTTTACAACTTTATCAAACACATAAATTAATGTTTCGAAATCCTTAACAGGATGTAATCTTCCTACTGCTATTATTTTTTTTCCATTTAATAAACTACTTTCTTTTGGTACTTCTTCAAGCATATTTGGTATTTCAATAATTTTTATTTTTTTATTTTCTTTTAACCATTTACTATAATTTTCCTTAGAACCAGGTCCCAACACAATAAGATAATCTAAATTTCTAAAAGACCTTTTTACTTTTTTTATATATTTTTTCGAGTCATCATGAAGATGTTCTTGAGTCATTGTAATAACTTCTTTTGGTGCATATTTTGAAAGCATATTTGCATATTCAATTCTTGTTGATAAAACAAAATCTGAATCTAACTTTTTCACTTCTTTTATCATTAATGCATTTTTCAAGTATAATATCTTTATTGCCTTCAATCCTTGCTTTATTATTTTTAATGGATTTTTACCTTTTACTGCTTCTTTAAATTCTCTTCTATTTGGTTCGTCATCTATTAAGTATTTTATATTAATCTTCGAATTCACTTCGTATGCTGGCTCTTTTTTCATTGAATATACAGATATAATTTCAACATTATACTTTTTACTTAGCTCATTTGCAAAAGAAATGGTTTGTTTTTCAATCCCTCCATATTGCATATGTAGCAATAATATCGTTATTTTTTTCATTTTTATTATCTCCTAAATCTCTGCACTATAGCATTTCTTTTTTCATTCACTTTATTTAGTACATCATTAACAAAGCTATCTTTTAATAAAATTAATATAATTCCATATATTATACAGCCTTCAGTTATTTGAATTATTATACTATAAATTCCATGTAATGTTAAAACTTTTGTTGTTATATATACTATAACAAACATAATAACAGTAGCTATAATATTATTCTTTGATAATCTCAGTACAGTTTTTATATCAATTTCTTTTCTTACAAAATAAAATTGTACTGCAGTTACTAAAAATTCAGCTATTACAGTAGTAATTGATGCACCAATTGATGCATATTTCTTTATTACAATTATATTAAGAATAAAGTTCACAATAGCTCCTACAATTACTGAAATAGAAAATTCAGTTTGTCTCTTGGTTGGTAATAAATACTGTGTACCAATTATATTACTAAGCCCAATAAATAATGTGATCGGTACAATAACATTTATTAGTACTGCGACTTTTTCATAACCTTGTCCAAAAAATATTGGAACAAACTCCCCTGAAATTAAAATAAGTCCCGCCATTATTGGAAAAGCTAAAAAGAAAACAAAACTAAATGAACTATACATATATTTTTTTAACTGTTCTTTATCTCCCTTTGCAAATGTACTAGCCATTCTTGGAACCATAACTGTTCCAAGTGAAGTAATTAATGTTAACAATAATTTAACTACCTTTTGAGCCTGTTCATAAAAACCAACTTCGGACTTATCTTCAATTATTATTCCGAGCATTGTTCTATCAAGAACAGTATAGATTTGTACTGCAATCTGTGGAATAAATAAAAGTATTGTTGGTTTAAGATGTTTAAAAACATGCAGATCTTTAATTGCTACTTTTTGTATATATTTAGGAATATACATCCACAAAGACATATTCCCAAATAAATTTGCTCCCGCTATTATTACAATATACTTTATTAGATCATTTGGAGATTTTACAAACATAAATATACATATAGCAAATATAAGCTTTACAATAGAATTTCTAATAACAGTTTTTTTAAATTCTTCAATTCCTTGGAAAAACCAACTAATATCAATACATTGACTTATTAATTCAATAACTAATATTCTATAATAAATTTTATATTGTCCATGCATACCATAAGTAACCCAAAATATAAATATCGAAATTGTCATTGTTATTATTTTTAAAAATAATATTTCCCAAAATGTAATGCTTCTTTTTTTATCATCCTCTTGAACATATGCAATTTCTCTTTGTCCATATAAAGAAATTCCTAATGTACCAAAGAGTATAAAATATGTAGCAATTGATAAAGTATAACTATATATTCCAATAGCTTCTGCACCTAACACCCTAGATAAATAAGGTGTTGTTATAAGTGGCATAACAATTACTAATATTTGATAAAATAAATTATATAAATAATTTTTCGAAATACTTTTTTGTTTCATCATATATCCTTTCATATGTTATTTTTTAAATCGAAATATGTCCTTATTTTCTTTATAATATTCTTTCATAGCTGAAGTTTGTGGGCCATATGAAAAATGTCCAACTAGTACATTTTCAGAAACTATAACTGGTCTACTTTCTATAAGACAATATTTACAAATCTGATTTTCATCTTCTCCTAAATCTTTTCCTCTAAACACATTAAATTTCCCCATACTGTTCCATATTTCTCTTGGCATTAGAATTGCTCCTATACTAAATCTAATTGGACTTGCAGAATATTTAAATTCACCTTTTAAAAATTTTTCTGAGATCTTATCAATATCTTTCAATTCTTCATTGTCATTTCCCCATAAAAATTTTGCTACTTCTCCATCAGTTAATATTTTTTCTCCTGGAGTCGCATCCATAACCGCTTTTCCAAATTTTTCTTCAAATTTATTTAATAAATTAGTTTTTTCTAAAACTCTTCTATAGCTATATCCATTAATATTAATTAATGGAGCAATAAGACCTGGCACATATTTTCCTTCTTCTTTTACTTTTAAATATGTATCTTTTAAGTTTTCAAAAAAACCTTTTGTTATAAACATATCTTCATCTAATTTATATATATATTTCGCATCTTTATGCAATTCAATTGCTATATTTTGCGCCAATGTCACTTTATTTTCTTCTACACTTAAGTATGACCACTTTTTCTCTTCACACATTTTGTTTAATTTTTCATTAAATAAACCGGGGTGAAACAATACAGACATCAATATTATCAGGCATAAACTTTTCTATTCTATCAAATACAATATCCCATAGAAATTCTTTATATCCTGCTAATATTATACATAAATCTTCTTGATTCTTACTATTGTTAAGTAAATAATATTTTCCTTTTGTTTTTCTTTCATTGATTTTTTTTGTTTTATTATTATAATATTTAGTCCATAATTTAAATATTAGTTTGTTATTTTTTAATTTTTCTCTTATAGTAACCATTTTTAAACATATAACTCCTTTTAGTTAAATTCATTTTTTACACAGTTCAAGGCTTCTTCTATAACTTTATGCATATCATAATATTTATATTGACCTAATCTTCCTCCAAATATAACATTTGGCTCCTTTTCGGATAATTCTTTATATTTCTCATACAATTCATTATTTTTTTCATTATTTATTGGATAATATGGTTCTTTTTCGCTTGTCCAATTATCAGGATATTCCCTTGTTATTACAGTTTTTTTCTGTGTTCCAAATTCAAAGTGCTTGTGTTCAATAATTCTTGTAAATGGTGTTTCATAATCTGTATAATTTATAACAGCATTTCCTTGATAATTAGATTGATCTAAAATTTCTGTTTCAAATTTTAAACTTCTGTATTCTAACTCTCCAAATTTGTAATTATAATATTTATCAATCATTCCTGTAAATACAACCTTTTCTGCTATATTTTCTAATTCTTCTCTATGTTCAAAAAAGTCGTAATTTAATTTCACATCAATTCCATTTAGCATTTTTTCTATAATTTTTGTATACCCTCCAATTGGAATTCCTTGATAAAAATCATTAAAATAATTATTATCATATATAAATCGTACTGGTAATCTTTTTATAATAAATGCTGGTAGCTCAATTGCTTTTTTCCCCCATTGTTTTTCTGTATAACCTTTTACCAATTTTTCATATATTGTTTTTCCAACTAAACTGATTGCTTGTTCTTCTAAATTTTTAGGTTCTTTTATATTACTATTTCTTTTTTCTTCTTCAATTTTTGCTTTTGCTTGCTCTGGTGTTATAACTCCCCATAATTTATTAAAAGTATTCATATTAAATGGCATATTATATATTTCACCTTTATAATTTGCAACTGGCGAATTAGTATATCTATTAAATTCTGCAAATTTATTAATATAATCCCATATCTCTTTGTTACTTGTATGAAAAATATGTGCACCATATTCATGTACATTTATACCTTCTACTTCTTTTGTATAGATGTTTCCTGCTACATGTCCTCTTTTATCTATGACTAAACACTTTTTTCCTCTTTTATTTGCCTCATAAGCAAATACACTTCCAAATAACCCTGAACCAACTACTAAATAATCATATTTATTCATATTTATTCCCCCATATCTTTTAAAACTTTTTCCATTGCATTAATTGTAAAAAATCCACTTCTAACTTTTCTCTGCAAATTTTTTATATTATTAACTTTTTCTTTATAATCTGCTAAATTCAAATTATTAATGTCATATATATTACTTATTGTATATCCTATATTATACTTTTTTACAAAATCTGCTATTGCTGCTTTTCTCCATACAATTACCGGAATTCCTGATGCAGTATAACAAGACAATTTATGTGGATTATTATATTTTGTATAATTTTTAAATTTAATATTTTCGTCACTTTCATCAAAATTTCCATCCCAAATCAAACCTAAGTCTCCATCAATTTTATCAGGTAACTCATTTGGTGGAAATTTTCCTTTATATACTAATTTGCTATTTATATCTTTTTCTATTCCTACACCATATAAATTTATTTTAAAGTTCATTTTACTTTCATCCAATTGATATATATATGGACTTTTTACATTTATTAAATTACCTGCATATGCTATTTTTAAATTATTTGTATCAATCTTTATATCTCTTCTTTCAAAATCTTCCTTCTTATCACATAAATAATCAAATATTTCTAAATTATACATCTTAGCTTTTATATCTAACTTTTCTAGATATTTTTTCATTTTTTCATTATGTACTATAATATACTTCACTTTTGAAAGTCTATCTAATTCTTGCTTTTTTAAAATTTCATCTTCACTTCTAATACTATCTAAATCATGGATTAGTACCACTGTTTTATTTTTATTTATAAAATTTAATGAAAACAAAAACAATTTATTTAAAATTTTAGTTGTTTCATACATTGGAAATTGCATAACTAGTACTTCATTTTTTATTCTACTTTTTAATATAGTAAAAAATATTTTTAATCTATAATTAATCTTGCCTATTATTCCATTTTTCTGAATTAACAATTCACTTTTTGCATTATATTTATTTATTAAAATTTCTATAATATCACTTGGAGCTTTTGGACCTGCATTAAAGTTTCCAGCTCCTTTTACAGTTAATATTCTCATATTATTTTCTCCTCCGTATTAATTATTCTTTTCTTCATTTTCTTTTTTTATATTAAACATATCCTTATATCCTATTGCTATAATTGCTACTACCATGAGTGCAAATGAAATTGCTTTCCATATTCCACTTTCTAATAAAATTATAGCAAACATTCCAAGTGTTGCACTAATACCATATAAAATCATAACAGCTTGTTTTTGATTGTATCCTTTAGCCATTAATCTATGATGCAAATGTCCTTTATCGGGGGCCAGAATCGCTTTAATTGACTTTCCTTTTGCAATTCTTCTTACTATTGCAAATAATGTATCAAATATTGGTAAGCCTAAAACAATTAATGGTGCCACAATAACTATTGCAGTATAAGTTTTAGCCACTCCAAGTATTGATATAACAGCTAAAGAATATCCCAAGAAGTTAGACCCTGTATCTCCAATATAAGTTTTAGCCGGATTAAAATTGTATGGTAGAAAACCTACAATCGCACCGAGCCAATGCAGTTATCAATATAATTGCAATCAATGATGTTCCATTTAATGCAAATATTATTAATAATGAAAGACATGAAATTAAAGTAATGCCAGAAGACAAACCATCTAATCCATCTATTAAATTAATAGCATTTGTTATTCCCACAATCCAACCTATTGTTATAACATATGTAAGAATTTCATTTATTGGTATTGCATTTTCTAAAAATGGTATATTTATATTCTCAATTCTAATTCCTGACACTACTACAATAACTGCAGCAACTATTTGTCCAGATAATTTTGCAAGTGGATGTATACTCTTTACATCATCAATATAGCAAACAATAGCTAATATAACTATTCCTGCAAAAAATCCTAAAAGTTTTATATAATATTGTTCCTGATCAAATAAATTTATTTTTTTCTCAAACACCATACTTACAATTAAATATATTATTGATACAAAAAATCCGCTAATAACAGCAATTCCTCCCAGTCTTGGCATAGGAACTTTATTAATTCTTCTTTCATTTGGTACATCTATTGCTCCAACTTTTGCAGCTAGTCTCATAGTATATGGTGTTATTACAAAAGCTGTTATAAATGCTAATAAAAATGCAATCGCTATATCTCCCCACATTTTCTATTCTCCTTTTCTAATTTTTATTTTATAATTTCTATATCATAGCCTATAAACAATCCAGAATCTAATACGCCTGATATAGATTTTATATTTTTCTCTAAATCCTTGTTAATAACATCAAATTTTGTATCTAGTATAAAGTTTCCATTTTCTGTTATAATCGGACCATCTTTTCCTTTTGCAGGTCTTAAGCTAACTTGATTTGCACCTAATTTAATCAATTCACTTTTTACATAGTTACAAGCTTCTTTATAACATTCTACAGGAATAGGATGACTTGTACATAATTTTTCTACAAATTTGCTTTCATCAGCTAAAATATACGTTTTAGTTGAATTTAATATATTTAATTTTTCTTTAAACATTGCAGCTCCTCTTCCTTTTATCATCCAATTATTTTTATCTATTTCGTCTACACCATCAAAACTCCAATCTGGCTTTTTTTCTAATATTGTTACAGTTGGTATTTCTAAATAATTACATAACATTTTTATTTCATATGAAGTAGGTATTGCAATAATCCTAATATTTTCTTCTTTAATTTTTTCTGCTATTTTTAAAACAGTAAGAAAAGAAGTAGAACCAGATCCAAAACCTATAACATCACCATCGTTAGCTTTTTTTGCTACTTCTAAAGCTAATTTTTGTTTTTGTTCTTTGTTGGTTATTTCTCCATTCCACTTCATATCTTGTAATATATTCTTTTCCCAGTTCATTAGTGCCCTCCCACAAAATTTCTTATATTATTTCATAAAACTCATTTTTTGTAAACCACCTAATATACATAAATAGCAATTTTATTTAAAATATACCTATAAAAAACCATATTTATAAACAATATTAATCCATTTTATATAAAAATAATAGATGCTAAGAATTAATCATAATCTTCTTAACATCTATTACTTTTACTGATTATTTATATCCTGTTTTCTTTATAATTTTTTCACTAATTGTTTGTACACTTTCAGATGGAGTATAATCTTCTTTCTTAAACACTTCTTTATATAACTCTTTAACATTTGTTTCTAATGTTACTGGAACACCATACCATCTATCTAAAGTAATACCTTGTGTTTTATATGGCCATCCTATATTATCATTTACTTTATATGATGCCATTTGTGGTATTGTTGCTAAAATTTCGTTAGAACTAATATTAGTTTGTATATTTGGCAAAATTTTATTTGCTATTTTATTAATTGTTGAAATATTCATTGTTTTTGCTTTTTCAAAAGTTTGCATTAGCACGGTTCTCATACGTTCTGCTCTTTTATAATCTCCTCCTGCTATTTTACGAATTCTAGAATATGTAACAGCTTGTATTCCATTTACAGTTTGTTTCCCTGCTTTTGTAATTTTCTTAGAAGTTATTCCTGTATTTTTTGAAGTATCATCTATATATTTATTCATTTCTGCTACTTCACTTTGCTTAATATCTAACTCAATTCCTCCCATCATGTCAACTAGCTCTGCTACTACTTCAAAGTTAACTGCTGCAAATTCCTTTATATTTAAGTCTAAATTTTTATTTAGAGTATTAATTGTAAGAGCTGGTCCTCCATAAGCATGTGCATGAGTCACTTTATCTAGTCCGTGACCTTCTATTTCCATATATGTATCTCTATAAACAGAAATCAAATTAACTTCTTTTGTATTCTTATTAATACTCACTATAATAATTGCATCACTTCTAGAACCTTTTGTATTATCCATATCTCTAGAATCTAATCCTAAAAGTACAATATTTCTAAATTCTGATAATTCTTCATTTGCATTATCATTAATACCTAACTCTTCTTCATTTATATCTACATAATTTATTTTATTTAACTTAGATTTTATAAATCCAAATCCAACACCTGCTAGTATTACTATAATTAATAATATAGCCAAAAAAATTTTTAGTCCTTTTTTCTTGCCATTTTTCTTTGTTTTATTATCTTTTTTTATCTCATGTTTTCCCATTATTTATATACCTTCCTACTTTATTTAATTGTTTTATTATAATTATCTATTGCATTTTTTATCTCTCCATCATAGATAATTTTTCCTTGCTTCATTACAATTCCTCTTGAACAAAATTCTTTTGCAACACTTGTTGAATGAGTTACAAATAGTAATGTTACATTTTCTTGCAAAATTATTTCTTTTATTTTTTTTATGCATTTTTTCTTAAAACTTTCATCACCAACACTAAGAGCTTCATCCACAATCAATATTTCTGGTTTGATATTTACATTTATAGAAAATCCTAGCCTTGCTTTCATACCACTTGAATATGTTCTTACAGGTTGGTCTATATATTCTTCTAATTCAGCAAAATCAATTATTGTTTGTTCTAATTCTTGTATTTCTTTATTTTTTAAACCTAATATTTGTCCTTTTAAATATATATTTTCTCTTCCTGTAAATTCTTGATCAAATCCAGATGTTAGTTCTAAAAGTGCACTTACTCTTCCATTAACAGTTACATTTCCCTCTGTAGGAAATGTAACTCCTGTAATCATTTTTAAAATAGTTGATTTACCTGCACCATTTTTTCCAAATATAGCAACTGCTTCTCCTTTATTAATTTTAAATGAAACATTATCAACAGCCCTTTTTTCTTTCACCTTAATATTTTTGAAAAATAACGAAACAAACCTTTTTTTATCATTTTTAAATAATTTATATATCTTTGTAACATTTTTAAATTCAATTATTTCTTGCATCTCTTACCCTCGCTTTCTTATAATACATCTGGTATTTCTTTTCTTAATTTTTTATATGCCCATAATGCTAAAACAAGAATAATTGCAAAAGAAATTCCTAAATATAAAAATCTTTTAGGTTGTTCCCAAAACCAAACTTGGTTTATAAAACAATTTCTAAATCCATTTACAAAAAAAGTTACAGGATTTAAATTCAAAAACTTTTTAAGCCATGGTATTGTTACAGAATTCGCATCCCATATAATCCCTGAAAGCCAAAACACAGCTGAAACAAACGCTTTTACTAAATTTAAAAAATCTTTACTTATTGATGCTAACAGTGATGCAAATAGTGACCATGCATCAAAAAATATAAACATCAATATCATATAAAATGGTAACTGTAAATAATATATACTAGGTGGATAACCAAATAACCAAAAAATAATAATTACAATTAACATTAAAATAATATGTATTACAAATTTCGATATATTTACAAAAGTTGGAATTGTGCTAACAGGGAATTTCATTTTAGTTACCAAATAACTATATTTACGTATTGCACTTGCCCCTTGTGTTATCATATCACTCATATAAAACCATGGCACAACTCCTGCAATTAGCCATAAAAAAAACGGATATCCTGATACACTTCCTCCCATTCTTAATCCGAATTACAAAAGCAAACCAATAAACAAATATCGTAACAGCAGGTTTAATAACAGCCCAGGCCCATCCGTAAAGCTGCACCTCTATAAGTTTTTATAATATCAGACTTTGCAAGTTTTAATATTTGTTGTCTATATTCTATATGCTCTTTAATTATTTGAATAAAATTTTGCATAAATTCACTTCCTTTACCTTTTGTATTTTTATTATAATAATAACATAACTATTTTTTCAACTTTTCTAAGCTTTTGTTATATATTTGTAATATTTTTTCACTTGTTTTTTTATATCCTACTATTGAATATGGAATTAATAATACAAAATATGTAATAGTATATTGGCATTTAGCTTCCCATATTAAATGAAAAACAAATCCTCCTATAAATATAATCGCAAATATTAATTCTTTAAATTTTATTTTCTTTGAGTCTATTAATATATACATGATAGTTCCAAATAAAATCAAGGTTTGCAAAATATTCATATAATTTGTTAATATTTTATTGGTAGTTCTATTTTCTGATAATATACTTTTTACAACTTTATATTTTGGTATATCTGATTTTCTTTTTGAATAAATCCAAAAACATTGAAATGTAGGATTATTCCATTGAGAAGTAACTTTTTCATAGAAAAAATTACATGCATATTTAGGATTTTCTTTTAATTTTATAACAGATTTCTCTATATCAGAATTTACTCTTTCTTTTGTTAATTGATAATCATATTTATTTTTTTTGTATATTTTTTGTGTATACCCATTATACCATCCGTGGAGCCATTTCTCCTTCTTGTAATCCCATTGCAACATATGATGTCATTGGTGTTCCTTTATTTACTTCCTCTTTAGATATTAATTTTATAACTTGTTTGGTTGTAATTCCACTTAATAAATAACAAATAACTATTGCTACAATTGGAATAATTAATTTACACTTTTTCTTAAAAATTGCTTCCATTATAAGTAATATAATCATTGCAATCATTGTAATCATATAATTTGATTTAAATAATATTGCAATACTAATAAATATTGCCATAAATATTATATCTTTATTTTTTTCATCTTCTAAATATTTAAATTCAAATAATAATGCTAACATAGAAAGTGCAAAACCTAATAAATTTCCATATATAAAAGTAATATACATAGAAATTGGTATAAATAAAAACAATCCAACTATTGTTAATTTTGATACATTTTTATTTTTATACATGTATTCTACAATCCTAAAAACACTATAATACGCAACTAAGATTGCCAATATATTCATAATTTGTAGTGCTATATATGCATTATTATTAAATATTAATTCAAATAAATAAAAATACAATAGTAGCCCTAATTGATGCGGATTTTTATATAAATATCCTCCTGTTTTAAACGTTGAAAAGTCGCCATTTTTCATTTGAATTGCTGCATCTAATATTTTACTTTGATCTGCTCTTGGCTGAAGTTTTGTTGCAAATATCCATACAGTACATATAATTATCCAAATTACAATAGCTATAATTATATGTTTTTTACTTATTTTAATTTTTACTTTTTTTGCTCTTAAAAAAGTTACTATAGCACAAGCTACTGTAATGCACCCAATTTGTATTATAACATTATCTTGTTTATATGTTGTATGTTCATCTTTTTTCATTGTAGCACTGCTAAAAATGCTACATACGAATAAAAATATTATTATACACAAAAAAATCACTTTTATTATACTATTTATTATCTTTTCTAGTTTATTTTCTTTATCCATTTTTATCCTCTATACTTTTATTTATTTTTTTCTTAAGATTGCTGCTTGATTTAACATAATTTCAAATAACTGTTTATGTTTTTTTACAATCACCTGTAGAATAATTCCTGAAACAGATAATAATAATGAAATAACCAGCATTATTCCTGCAACTATTAATGTAGGAAACCTTGGCACTAAACCTGTTTTAAAATATTCTATAAATACTGGTATAGCTAAAATAAGAGAAATTATAAATATACATGCTGCAATTGTATTAAAAAATAAAGCAGGCTTATATTCTTCAAATAATATTGCAATTGTTTTTATTACTCTTGCTCCATCTTTATATGTATTTAATTTTGATACACTTCCTTCTGGTCTATCTCTATATTGTACTGGAATTTCTTTTAATGTAAAATTTTTGTCTATTGCATGTATTGTCATTTCTGTTTCTATTTCAAATCCTTTTGAAAGAATAGGAAATGTTTTTACAAAGTTATAGCTAAAAGCTCTATATCCTGTCATAATATCTCTTATATTACTTTTAAAAATTTTATTAATTAAGCCTCTCACCATTCTATTTCCTAAATTATGAAATGGCCTTTTATTTTCTTCAAAATATGTAGATGATAATCTGTCACCAATTACCATATCTACTCCATTTTCTAGTACATAATTACACATTTGTCTTGCATTTTCTGATGGATATGTATCATCTCCATCTATCATTAAATAACAATCTGCATCTATTTCTCTAAACATTGTACGTATTACATTTCCTTTTCCTTGCTTTGATTCATACCTTACAATTGCACCAGCTTTCTTTGCTATTTCATCTGTATTGTCTGTAGAATTATTATCATATACATAAATATCTGCTTCTGGTAAAGCCTCTTTGTAATCTTTTACAACTTTTGCAATTGTTTTACTCTCATTATAACATGGTATTAATACTGCTATTTTGCTCTTCATTTTTTACTTCTTCCCTTTCCCTTTTTCTTTAACTATATCTAAAAATATACTAAGTATTAATGGCATAGAAAAAATATATGGCATAGCATATCTAAAATATGCATTTACAGGTGATGCAAAATTAACTAAGATTATAGATACAATTGGCATCATACAAATAATATATCTATATTTTTTAGTGTAGCACATATATACTATCATTAATATTATAGCCCAAACATTAAATGCAATATTGGTTATCCAAGATATTACTGGAACTTTTTGAATTGTTTCTAATATTTTTTTTACAATTTTTCTTAATCCTTTATACTTTGAAATATATTTATAATTAAATTTTTTTGTTCCGTTTAACCTTGTATCATTATTCACAATATATTTAGTTGTAAATTCTGTTATTTTACATTCTGGATATACATACCCATAATAATTATTTAAAGTAGCTTGAATATATGTGGTAGGATGTTTTAATAGTTGTTTACCCCATACCGAAAAATAATTTCTTAAATCCTCATCGCTTGCATCTTTATTAAACTTATTTTTCACACTATCTGCATGAACAGGATTATATCTTTTTGCCAATGTATCATATTCTAAAACTCTATCAATTATATTTTTTTCTTCTTCTGTCACTTCTGAATTATGTTCTTTTACATAACGTGCTGTTTGTTGAAATGGAATAGATAACATTTCTCTTTTTATATTAGTTGGTATTCTTAAAGCTGGAAATATAATTGATAAAAAGATTTTGTTTATTAATATAATTGTTATACATATTGTTATTATATTTTTTCTATTTTTCTTATCTATTACAAAAAGTAATGGCAATGAAAATAATATTACATAAATTCCATTATTTCTTGTAAAACAAATACAAATACTAATAAATAATAATTTTATAATTTCTTTTTTACTAAATTTTTCAATATTTGCCTTTTTTACTAAAAAGTATATATTTATCATATAGAATATAAGAAATGCTGTAAACAAAATATCTTTAGTAATTTCTAGTGCATGCATTGGAAATATTGGTAATAGTGAAAAAACTATTAACGTTACAACTCTAAGAATATTATTAGTTTTTATTTTTTTCATAAAATTTACTATATAACTAAGAGCAATCGACAATAATAAAATTTGTATTAATGAACATAAAAACACACCAAAATTATCATTTCCTATTAGTTTACCAACTTTTATACACATCCCTAAAAGTACTGTATGTAAAACTGGATGATGATTTGTAATCTTCACATTTTCATCTATTAAATTTACCGAATCTGTAGCACTATTTTTTGAAATCTCTAATCCAAAAAACTGTTTAATTTGATTACTTGAATCTGGCATTAGTATTCCAGGATAATAAATTACAATATAAGGTATCCAACAAATTAAAATAATTAAAAATGGTATTATAAATGAATGTTTTTCAAAAATAAAATTAAAAACTTTATTCTTACTTTCCTTATACTCTATTTTATTTACTAACTGATCAAATATATAATTTATTAGTCCTATATAAAAGCAATAATATCCGAACATTAATATTAATGATTTAAAAATTTGAATCTTATTTAAAAATACTAAATTCCAACTATTAGTTTTTAAATAACTTTCTCCTATAACTGTAAATACTGAAAACAAAATTCCTAAAAATATTTTACATATTTTTTTTCCGTTTTTTTTGTTACTTTTTTGAAAAAAAGTTTTTGAAAATAGAAAATATCCTCCAATAAAAATAAAAACACTTTTTATCACATCAATTTTAAAAGATTGATTAATAATTGTTATTACTTTTAGGATTATATTTTTATCAACTACTTCATTGCTTATATCTAAATTTATATTAATAGCTATTGTCGCCAAAATAGCTATTAATATAATAATTAATTTTTTATTTTTATATAACACGTTTTTCATTCTACTCAATCCTATATTAATTTTTTATAGTATTTTACTATAAAATTTCTAGTCTTTTTAGTTTGTTAAAAATTCTATCTATATTCTTTCCATCTGTAAACTCATTAATAGTTTTGTAATTTTCTTCAAATTTACTATTTCTTATTTTGCCTAAATTAATTTTACCATTTTCTATTGTTTGTCTAGTAATTTCTTCTAATTCTTTTATATTAAAGGCTCTTTTACCTATATATTCATCATCGTTTGGAACTAACTTTCCATTATATGTTTCATATACTTCTAAGTCAGGTTGATAAAATACTACTCCCCCACCTTGATAAAACGAATTATAACACACCGAAGAATAATCTGTTATTAACATTTTAGTTTTTTCTAATATTTCTGAAATCTTTCCTTGCCATACACATTCTTTAATATCTGTACTAGTTAACAATTCAAAAACCTTAGGATGAGGTATTATCACTATTTTATTTTTATCTATATATTTTTTTAACATATTGTATATTTCTACGGTATTTTTGTAATATGTAGATTCTTCAAAACTATATAACTGCTCTTCATATGGTTTCCATGTAAGCATTATTGTCACAATATCATCTGATTTTTCATTTATATGATTATATTTAATTTTACTATACATTCCAAGTCCTGTTTTTAATAATTGTTCTTCATCATACTTCAACATATCTACAACAATGTCCCTTTCTTTTTCGCTACTTATAATCATATATTTAGATTCTCCTTCTTTCCCCTTTTCAAAAGAAGAATTAATTCCTAAATTTTTCATATAAATTATTCCATGTTGTAAAAAAACAAATTCTTTATCATAAGTTGCTTTTCTAAAGTACTTATTATTAGATCTTAATATGTTCAAATGACTTGGTGCTTCTGATGCTATAAACCAACTTGTATTATATATTAGCCAATAATATTTAAATGAAAATTTAACTATAACATTTTTATCATTTTTTATATTTTTATAATCTTGTGAATTTTTATCTATTACAAAATAATTTTTAGTTTTTTTACTTGCCTTACATTTTTCATATAAGTCATATACACCTTCTTCCGATTTAGATGCAAATTTTTCATAAAATATATTTATCTTCTTTTTTCTGATTTTTGTACCTAATTTTCCTAATTCATACATAAGATATGAAACTAATTGACTTTCTAAAAATTTAAATTTAAAAGTACTTTCTATTGGCTCTATTAATCTTTTTACTACGACTAAATTTCCTGCTATAGTTCTTCTTATATGAATCGCATAATCTTTTATATATTTACTTTTCATTGGAAGGTTATAATACTTTTTTGCTTTTTTTCGTTTCACTATTTTTTTGTCTCTTATTCCCAATTTGTATTGTACTTCTGCTTCATCTATTTTTAGATTAAGTGATACAAAATTATTTATTTCTTCATTACTATTTAATAAGTCACTTATTTTAAATTTAAATTTATAAACATTTCCTTCAAGTAACTTTTTTGCTTTTTGTTTTTTTGAATCGTATACTTTTAAAGTTATATCTTTTTGATTATTACTATCTATTGCAAATTTAATATCTTTTATATTTAATTTCCAATTATTTACTATATAAGCAAATATTGTAAACTTTAAATATTTATTTGTAATATTAACATTTAATATTTTATATGGAACTTGAACAAAAGTCTTGTATGCATTTTCTTCTGATGTTATTTTATATTTTATTTTATTGCCTTTTGCATAAACTAAAAGTATACTATTCGTATCATCATTATTTATTTGAGACAATCTTTTAAATAACATTATTTTATTTTTTTCGTCTGCATTCGTAACTTTTATCTTTGATTGATATTCTTCTTTATATACTAGTTTCGATACATCTATACTTTCAAAATCGTCATCACTCTGTCTCGTTCTTATCTTTTTTATTTGCAATAAATTATCATTATATTCGACCTCTATTTTACTCATTTTTTGCTCCTCTATCTATGTACTCAATGAATTTTTTAGCTATAATTTTTCTTGAATATTTTTCTTCTATTTTCCTATAATTTTCTTGCAACTGCTCTACAGATATAGTAGGCAACTTATTAATTTTATTAACTAGATCTTCATATGACTCTATAAATGAATTTGGTATTCCTTCCATAACTTCTATAGATCCTGTGTTTTTCATACAATATACGGATTTTCCACTTAAAATTCCTTCTATGTATGTCATTCCAAAAGAATGATTTAATGTAAAATCAACTAATGCATCATGCCTTCTTATATGATATGTAGAATCATTTGTTTTTCCTTTATATTTAATGAAATTAGTAAGTTCATTATCAACTAACTCATTTACAAAGTTTTCAACATAATCTCCATCTCCAAAAACATCTACAACTATATTTTTTATATTTTTCTCTTTTAAATACTTTCCAAATTCAATTAAATTTTCTATGTCGCATTTTCTTTCTTGACTAATTCTTAATAGATAAATCAAATAATATTTTTCCTTTTCCGGAATCACCTCAATTTTATTTATATTTCTTACATTTTTTCTTTCTAATGCATTTCCTAAGACTAATGATCTTTCATAATTATCATATTGCTGTTTTTTTATATATTCATTTTTATTTTTTTCTGTAACAAATACAGTATTTGTTAATTTTCTTTTATTTATCTCACCCATAATTCCAGGAAATATCTCATCTATTATTTCTGCTTGACAATGAAAAAAATATATTTTGTTTTTTATCTTTTTGTTATTTGTATCTTCTAAAAACAAATGTAATGTTTCTCTTGTAGAAATAACAGTTTTGCTTTTTATTCTATTTAATATTTTTTCTATAGCTACTCCTGTATATGGTTCCAAATATTTTTTAGATGTATCAAAATTTAAATATTTATAATTTCTATAAATATTACTCCACAGCCATCGTTTTATCTTAAAATTATCGAAATTCATATACATATCTATATTCGTTAAATTTAGTGCATATGGCATATTCTTTGCTTTACCATTATTCTTTAAAGATAACATTTCAACCATATATCCATTTTCTAATAATCCTTCTGCTAAAGCTCTGGTTGCATTAACAGTTCCTCCAACTCCATAAAAATTATATCCTAAGAATGTAATTTTTTCCTCTTGCTTCTTTTTAAAATATTTATACATTCTATCAATATAATAACCTTTTTCAACTTTTTCAAACTCGACATCTGTAATTCTAGAATTGAAGAATTCATTTATTCCATATTTCTCATTAATTATAATATCTATGAATTCAGATTCTGTATCTATACTATTATCTTCTAACTCATCTATTGTACAATATGTCTGCCTTTTAGATAAATATTCTTCTCTATCAGGCTGAAATAACACTACCGGTTTTTTTAAAAAAGTAAAATCAAATCCTAATGAAGAGTAATCTGTTATAAGCATATTGCTTTTTACAATTTCTTCCATCAAATTAATTTCTGTCGCATATGCTAATTCAATATTATTTTTATTCACATTTTTCATAAATTCTTCTGCATCTGTCTTATATAGTTGATGCAAACACAATTTTATTTTCAATTTATTATTATGTAAATATTTATTTAATTTTTCATTTCTTAAAACATGATTTATTTTTTTTATTAGCATTTGATTTTCAAAACTATCCTCTTTATATTCTCTCCATGTTAAGAACCATAATATTTGCTTACTTTTTATACCTTTTTTTAATTCCAAATTATTTTTTCTTACTAATTCTTTAAATCTTGGAAATACTATTCCATAATATAATTGATATTTTCTAAAATCATTTTCTTCAATTAATTGTTGCTTTATAATTTTATTATAATAAATAAATCTAAACATATTATTCCAGTATGAATTTCCTTTATACCCTAACTTTTTTATAGCTGTAATACCATGTTGTAAATATATTACTGGTCTGCTTATTTGAAATTCATATTTTTTTCCCATAAATTGTTCTGGTCTTATATCTTTATAACTTAATGTTACAAAGTACATATCTGCCAAAAAAAATAGTATAAAATGTTTTAAACTATTTTTCCATACAACAGATTCTTTTTCTCTTTTATTTAATGTTTCATATACTTTTTTATTCAAACTATTTTTTTCTAAAATTATGTATTTATTTATATTATCTTTTTTTTTATTTATTATATGTTTCCAAAAATAAAACGAATTATTATTTGCTGTTTTTCCTAAATTCTCACCAAACAACCATATATAATTATTTTTTTTATTCATTTTTTATGTTCCTATCCTCTCAACTATATATATCACACATTGCAAATATTTTATTAATATTCTATTTTCTACTCATCTTCTTCCATAAGTTTAACATATTCCTCAACATGTCCCCTAAACTTAGTAGAAGAAAGCCCTTCCATTTTAGGTAAAAATACAACATCACAAAATTGTTTCAAATATTCGAATTTGTCGCTACCCTTCCAATCATCTCCCATGACCAATACATCAATTCCAAGTCTTTTAATATCTTCTACTTTTTGATCCCAATTAGTTTCTGGTATTACCTCATCAACATATTTTATAGACTTCACCATTTCTTTTCTATATTCATAAGGCAAAAAAGATGTTTTATGTTTAATCGAATTAAATTCATCTGTAGATACACCTACAATTAATTCATCTCCTAATTTTTTAGCTTCCTTTAATAAATAGATATGTCCTGGATGTAATAAATCAAATGTTCCATATGTTAATACTTTTTTCATTTTTATCCTCCTATACTTATATACAAATTTATTTTTTTATTACTTCTTTTTTTTCATGTGAAATATCTTTTAAATTAAATATTTTGTTTATAACTCTTTTAGTTGCTTGTCCATCATCTAAATAATTAAATTTTTTATTGAATTTTTCATATTTTTCTTTGTATTTCTTTGATATTTCGTCAATATTTTTAATAGCTTCTTCTAACTCTTCTTCGTTTTTAGTTATTGGTCCTGGTAATTCATCTAAATCTAAATAAAAATCTCTTAAATTATTTTTATAATCATCTAAATCATACATGTAAAATATCATAGGTCTTTTTAAATTAGCGAAATCAAAAAATACGCTAGAATAATCAGTCATTATAATATCACTGATTATATATAATTCATTTGGATCATCAAATTTACCATTTACATTAATAACAAATCCTTCATATTTTGAAAGATCTATCTTGTTTGCTACAAAATAATGTGTACTAAATAAAACACAATAATCTTTGCCAAATTTTTCTTGTAAACTTTCAAAATCTATTCCAATATTATATGTATATCCGTATTCCTGAAGTATGTTGATTATCCCTAAATGTTGGCATATATAATATTACTTTTTTATTTTTTGGTACATTCAACCTATTTTTTATATTATCTATATCCTTTTTTGTGTATGTAAATAATAATTTATTTCTTGGATAACCTTCTTCAATAATAATATTTTCTTTTCCTAAAGACTTTAAATTAAATGCTGAAATAAATTTTTCACTTGCAAATTTAGATGGTGATAAAAAGTAGTCAAATCTTGATGCATCAATATCATTTCTCTTTCTTATTTCAGAAATAGTATTTAATACACTTCCTGTAACTTCTATGTCACAGCGCAATTTTTTAAGTGGCGTACCATGCCAACATTGTACATATATTTGATTTTCTTTTTTCTTTATATGCTCTCCCATTATAGAATTTACAATCCAATATTTACTACTTGCACAATATTTATAATATTCTTTTGATGCATGTTTTACTATTTTTAAATTTTTACTCTTTTTTACATTGTGCTTTTCAGGATCTATAAATGACCAAACAAATTTATAGTCTTTAAATTCTTCCATATTAATCATTTCTTCGTAAATATATTTTGGACTACAAGAATAGTTTCTTCCTCCAAACACTTCAAACAGAATTGTCTTATCATCCACATTATATTTTCTATAGAATTTATGATAAAAAATTTTTCTTCTTATTAAGACAAGTTTTCTAATAATCTTTCTAAAGACAATATTTTTCTTTGAAAAATCTATAACAATCTTTTTAATTTTATCTTTCATTTTTTTATCCCTTCTTGAATCTTTTTTTCTTAAATCATTTTTCCATTATGCACATGCTTTTTCTATTAGTTCTGTTAATAGTTTCGTAGAATTTCCATTTAAATTAGATACATATTTTTCTCTAAAATTCTTTAAAATTTGCATATCATAATTATCATCTTCAATTATTTTAACTATATCTTTTATATTTTTAGATGTATACCCTGGAAGCTCTTTAAATAAATCTATATTAATACCATTTTCTTCCTTATACTTATCATAATCATATACATATAATAATACTTTTGCATTTACTATAGCCGCTTCAACTGATAAAGCTGAGTAGTCTGTTATTACATAATCTGCTATTTTTATTAAATCTCTATATGGTACATCTTTGCATGTTAAAACTTTTGGATTATCTATTTTTTTCTTTCCATCTTTATCATGATATGTAATAATTAGATTATATTTATCTAAATCTATATTTTTTATCACTTCATCTATATTATCTCTTCCATCTTTCCTAAAAGTTGGTGAATATAATATATTAGTTTTTCTTTTTAATACAGGATATTTTTTATATATTTTTTGTTTTTGTCTAGATGACGTTTTAAGCAAATAATCAACATATGGCGTTCCAATAGATATAATTTTTTCTTTATCAATTTTAAAAGCTTCTGCAAAATATGGTTTCATTGCCTCTGATCCAGAAATAACATAATCATAATTTGCATGCATTTTTAATATCTTTGCTATTGTTTTATTCACTCCGTCTTTGTATCCAATTGATTGATATCCAAATTTTTTAATAGCTGCTAGTGCATGCCACATTTGAATAACTGTTGTATTTTTTTTATGTTTCAATACACTAACTGGAATATTATATCCATCAACAATAATCACTTTTGATTCTGCAATGCATCCGCATTTGTTTATGCAAACTAATAAAGTATTCTATCATACTTTTGGCTTCTTTTTTCATTTTCATTATTACCTTTATTAAAGCAGATGATTGATTTTTATCTCTTAGCGATTCATTAATATCACTGTTTACTTTTTGACAAATAACTTTTATTTTTATATCTTTATTATTTCTTTCTAAACTTTTTATAATCTCTTTATAATTAAATGATATATAATTATATTGTCTGCTTAAGAAAAAAACTTGTTTTTTTTGTTTTGTAAATAGTTTTATAAAAAAATAAACTACTTTTAAGTATATCTTAAATATATATAATGCAACTGTCAATTTTTTTATTGGCCAAGATACTATTTTTTCTTGAGCCATCCTCCCTTTTTATTTTTATTCTTATAATATCACCTTAATATATGCCACATTATATCATATGTCTTACATTTTTCAACAACATTTTTAGCTTTAATACCTATTTTTCTATTTTTTTATCTTTATAAATTAAAATTCATTTTTTAATTTACATTATAAATTACCAAATCCTATATCCTTCTATTTTTGTATATCGTATGTCTTTATAAGAATATGTATTCAAATTACGTCCATACGAATCAAAAGTATGTGTTGCAACATAAATATTGTTATCTATTTTCTCTACAATAAATAAAGTATGAGAAAACTTTATTCCATCAAACGAAAGTTGTATAATATCTCCTATTTCAACATCTTCTATATTACACTTTTTAGCAAAAGGACCTATTCCCTTATTATTTATTAAAAATTTATATAAAAATTCCACCCCTGTCCATGATGGTGACTTGTCATTTGCTTTTTTGTAATACCACCCATTTACTTTATCATAGTTCATTACTTTGCATCCTTCATATATACATTGAGATACAAAATTAGTACAATCTCCTCCTATTGCATCATAATTATAATATTTTGGATTTCTTAAATATGCCCATTTTTTTGCATATTTTACTGAATCATCCCTTTTATACTTTTTTATTTGCATAAAAAAAGCACCCCCACTTTTATAATATTTTTTTAAAGTGGAAGTGTGATTTTCTTTATAACTTATATTTTTTATAATACTTATATTCTAATTTAAATATTTTATTTATAACTTTTTCCTTCTTCTTCTAAGCAAGATACTATATCTTCTCTCATACTGATGGTAGCTTCTCTTACAGATTTCTTATATTCTTCTTTTGTACACAAGTCTTTTTCAAAATGCTTTTTATATGCATAAATAATACCTCTTGATGAGTTTACTAAAGCTCCTAATCCATTTTCATTAAAACAGTACATTACATCTTTTGCTTTTCCTCCTTGTGCACCATATCCTGGCACCAAGAAAATATTATTACTCATTATTTTTCTTAGTTTTGCTGCTTCTTCTGGAAAAGTTGCTCCTACTACTGCTCCAATTGAAGAATATCCTGTTTCACCTATTAATTCATCTACTTGTTCTTTTACAAACTTAGCAACATTTTCATAAATTGTTTTTCCATCATCTACTAATCTATCTTGTATATCAGAGCTTGATGGATTTGATGTTTTAACTAACACAAAAATTCCTTTATCATTTTCTTTACATTCTTCTATAAATGGTACTATACTATCAAGACCTAAATATGGAGATACAGTTAAAAAATCAGCTCCAAAAACTTCTTCAAATTGACCATTTCCTAAATCTACTTTTCCTAAATGCCCCTTTGCATAACACTTAGCAGTATTTCCAATATCATTTCTTTTAGAATCGTCTATGACAAATAACCCTTTAGATTTTGCATATTTAACAGTTTGTATAAATGCTTTAACACCATACTCTCCATACATTTCATAAAAAGCCATTTGTGGTTTTACAGCTGGTACAATATCATAAATACTATCAATTATATCTTTATTAAACTCTACAATTATTTTAGAAATCTCTTCAAATTTGTTCTCACTTTTTTCTAATCTGTCTTTATAGCAATCTGGTATCTCTGATAATTTTGGATCTAATCCTACTACAATTGGACTTTTAAGCTTAGTTATTTTTTCATTTAATCTGTCTGCAATATTTTTCATTTCAACTCTCCTCCATATTTTATTTTTTATTTATGATAAATTTTATATTGTACTAATTTATTAGTCTTTATATAAATTTCTCAAAATTTCAATTTCTTCTGCATACCCCATAATATCTTCATGTGGTGTTTCTAAATAAAATGGCAATTTTCTTAATTTAGGATGATTTATTATTCTTTCAAATGCTTCAATTCCAATTGTTCCTTTTCCTATCTTTTGATGTCTATCTTTATGACTTCCAATAGCATTCATACTATCATTAATATGAATTGCTTTTAATTTTTCCAAGCCTATTATTTTTTCAAATTCTTCTATAACACCATCTAAATTATTTACAATATCATATCCTGCATCATTTACATGACAAGTGTCTAAACAAACTCCAATTTTTTCTTTTAATTCTACTTCATCTATAATACTTTTTATTTCTTCAAAACTTCTACCTATTTCGCTCCCTTTTCCTGCCATTGTTTCTAATAAAACAGTAGTTGTCTGATTTTTTGTTAATATTTCATTTAAAGCTTTAACTATATATTTTTTTCCTATTTCAAAACCTTGTCCTACATGACTTCCTGGATGAAAATTATACATATTTCCGTGGCAAATATTCCATTCTTTTCATATCATCTAACATAGTATTTTTTGCAAATTCTCTGATTTTTTCATCTGCAGAACATAAATTCAAAGTATATGGTGCATGCGCAAGTATTTTTGCAAAATTATTTTCTTGCATTATTTTTAATAATCCTTGTACATCACTTTCATCTATTTTTTTAGCTTGTCCACCTCTTGGATTACGTGTAAAAAATTGAAAAGTATTTGCATTAATTTTTAATGCCTCTTCTCCCATATTTTTAAAGCCTTTTGTAGCTGATAAATGACATCCTATATTTAGCATTATTCTCCTCCTAAAATTTCTTTCCACTCATCTTGTTTAAAACCTATTAATATTATTTTGTCACTAATAAATAATGGTCTTTTAATTAACATACCATTCCTACAAAGAAGTTTTATTTTTTCATCATCTGACATAGTTGGTAGTTTTTCTTTCAAATTCAAACTTTTATAAACTAATCCACTTGTATTAAAAAAGCTTTTTATATTTTTCTTGCTTCTTGTTATCCACTTCTTTAATTCTTCATATGTTGGTGTTTCTTCTACTATATGTCTATCTATGTATGTTACATTATTTTCGTCTAACCATTTTTTTGCACTTCTACAAGTCAAGCATTTCGGATATTCTACAAATATATTTTCCATATAATCTACTCCTTTTTATTTTGTAATAAATTTTATAAAAATTTAAATTTTTCGTTTTAATCTATTCTTTTTAATCTATTAATTTCTTTTTATAAATTATTCTCTTTATATGTATCAATATATAACTAATTATAGCTAATATTAGTACAATTATAAACTCTCTCCTTGTTAATATTTCTAATTCTAATATTCTTCTAAATAAAGCTACTGCTACATAAAAACCAACAGCTGTTGTAGTAAATAAAAATACATGTACTTTGGTAATTGGCTTGCAAACCTCTTGTACTGCTAATATACTAACAAAACCAATAAGTAAATACATCATTGTAGTTAAAGAAGTACTTGATGCTCCTATTATTTCACCTGCAAATATTAAAAATACTATATTAAAAATAGTAACAAAAGCAAATGGCATTGCATTTGTAAGTGCAGTTTGTAAAAAAGTTCCTTTAATTGGATTTTTATTTTTTTCAAATGTAATAAAAAATGATGTATATGCTTCAATAGCTAAATCTATAAGAGTTATTTGTATTGGTATAAATGGAAATTCTATATTTGTTATTATACAAAAGATTGACAATAATATTGAATATATTGTTTTTATAAAAAATATTCTAGCAACTTTAGTTATATTGTTAACAACTCTTCTTCCTTCCATTAATACATCTTTTAGCACACTAAAATCTGAATTTAGTAGTACGATTTGTGAAACCTGCTTTGCTGCATCACTAGCATCAGGAAGTGTAATACTACAATCTGATTCTCTTAATGCAATAACATCATTAACACCATCACCTGTCATTGCAACTTTATGATTTTTAGCCTGTAGAGCCTTTACGATAATACTTTTTTGATGTGGTAACACTCTTGCAAATATACTATATTTTTCTACTAGATCTACTATTTCTGCATCACTTCCTATTGTAGATAAATCTATATATGACTCATATTCTTCAAGTCCTGCAGTTTTTGCTATATTAGAAACAGTAAGTGGATTATCTCCAGAAATAACTTTAACATCTATTCCTTGTTTTTTGAAATAACCAAGCATTTCTTTTGCATTTTTTCTTAAAGGATCTTCTAATATAAGTATTGAAACAATATCTAATTCAGGAAGTACTGGTTCATTTATAATATTTTTTGTATATGCTACCGCTAAAACTCTTTTACCATTTTTTTGCAAATTTTCAACTTCTTTTGGACATTCTTTTTTACTTTTCTCAAATAATCTTTCTGGTGCTCCAAACACTATAGTTCCTTCATTTTTAAAAGATATTGAACTCCATTTTCTTTCTGAAGAAAATGATATACTATCTTGCTTTTCAAATTTTATATTGCCTTTAAAGTAATCGGAAATAGCTTTAAAAGTTGCATTATTGTCATCAGATTCATTTACAAAAGCTACCATCATATCATTAAAAGATCTAGGCAATACTTTTTCATCAAAAATTTTAACATCTGATACTCTCATCTTTCCTTGTGTAATAGTTCCTGTTTTATCTAAACATATTGTATCAATATGTGCAAGTGATTCCATACTATAAAGATCTTGAACTAATACATCTTTTTTAGCAAGTTTTATTACACCAGATTCTAATGCTATAGTTATTAATAAAACAAGTCCTTTTGGTAACATTCCCAATAGTCCAGCAGATGTTGCAATTACTGCTTGAGATAAGTTAGATTCCCTAAGAAAGTAAGCTTGCATAAATAAAAATACTCCTACTGGTATAATAACAAAACTTGTAAATTTTGTAACTTTTTTCATTGAATTAATAAGCTCTGAATTATTTTCTTTGTGCTTTTTAGTTGCATTTACTATTTGATTTGCAAAATTATCATCACCAACTTTTTCAACTTTAGCATAACATTTGCCACTTACTACATAACTTCCAGATAATAATTTATCCTCTCTATTTTTTAAGATTAAATTTGACTCCCCTGTTAAAAGTGATTCATTAACTTCCACTTCTCCATCAATAATATAAGAATCTGATGGAATTTGATCTCCAGGTGATAATAATATAATATCATCCACAACTACTTTTTCTACTTCTATTTTTTCTTCTTTTCCATCTCTAATTACAGTAGTTTTTGAAGCAGCTAAAATCTCCAATTTTTTAATCATATTTTTAGCATGTATTTCTTGAATAATACCTATTAAAACATTAATTACAATTATCAAAAAGAAAAATGTATTAGTATATGCTTTTACAGCTAATAAAGCTATAGCTATAATAAAATTGTATAAATTAAATAATGTAAATACATTATCAAAAACTATTTGCCAATTAGATTTCAAATTATTTTTACTTGTTGTATTTACATTACCTAATTTTATTTTTTCCTCAACTTCCTTTTTAGTTAATCCTTTGATTTCATTTTTTTCCATAAATTTTTTCTCCTTATTTTTTTGCATTATATTATACTTTGTTTCTATATGCAATTACTTTATATGATTTTTATTTTGAAGCTGATAGTTATAATTTTACTTTTACTATAGTATTATCTTTCACTTATAATTTTCTTCCATAACTTCCATTTACTGGATCTTTAAAATAGTTTATTCTAGGTGTTACAAATGTAAATAACACAAAATATATAGTTAATACTACTAATATAATTATGGACATAATCTTAGTAGCTTTTGTAGATTGCTCCTCACTATTCATTATTTTATACGAAATGTATTCTCCTATTAAAACTGCAAACACAAAAGTAAAAATATCTATTATAAAAAAGTTTGTTCCTATAATTCCTGTATATGTATAAAAAAATGACGTTATAAACAATATTGAACTAGTAATTCCTATAGTTTTTGATTCTATATAATTATTAACTTTGTTTTTTACAAAAAAATATTCTATTATCCCAATAATTAACATCGGAAAAAATGCAAGTTTTAAATGTTCCCATGTACTTTCATTAACACTACTAAAACTTGATATAAAAGCATTTTTATTTGACCATTCATATGTAAAATGTAACAAAGTTCCAAATATAAGACTAAAAGTAGATGCTAAAATTTGCCATTTTTTTACAATCTTCTTATTATCTAAATTAATTTCATCCAAAACAAATCCCCTCCTAAAACAATTCTATTTTAGAGCACGAGATTTTATTACTTTATCTTTTTATTTCTTTCTGGCTTTCTTCAATTATCTTCGAAAAAACTTGTATATGGTTTTTCTCATCTAGAATAATCCTATTTAATAAGTTTCTTATTTCTTTATTTCTTGTATATCTAATTGCTTTATTATATCCGATCTATTGCAACTTTCTCTGTTTTTATATTATATTCCATTGTTTTTATTATATCTTTTACATCATAATTTAAATTTCCACTATTCCATATTATCCCTTTACTATTTACAAAACATGGATTTTTTCCTAATTTTTTTATTAATTCCCCTACTAAATTTAAATGTTTCATTTCTTGAATTGCAATTCTTAGCATTATTTTGCTAAGCTCTTCATTATTTTTCATATCCATATGTTCATACGCATATTGTGTAACAGCAGATAATTCTCCAAGTTCTCCTGCTAAATCATCATACAATAAATTAGCATATATTTGATTTGCATATACATATTTTATTTCTGGAAATGGAACATCATCATATTTACTAATCATTTTGTTTAATTCTTCAAAATTCATAAAAATCACCTCATAACAGTTTATGAGATGATTTCCTTTTTAGTTCTTATTTATTCCATTTCAAAAAATGATTTCAATACACCTTTGCTTATTAATTCACTAAATACATTTTTTATTATTAATAGTACAATAGGTCCTAACATAAGCCCAAATACACCACAAATTCTAAAACCAGTATACATTCCAAGTAATGTAAAAATCGGATGCATTCCCATTTGATTGCTAACCATTTTAGGCTCCATTAATTGCTTTAATACAGCCCATATTATCCAAATTACTCCTACTGCTATAGCAAGTGGTATATTTCCTGTAAAAAATAGATATATTGCCCAAGGAATCATAACAGCACCAGCTCCAAATAGAGGAAGTAAATCTACAAATCCTATAAAAATAGCCATAATTACAGGATACTTAACATCAAAGCCAATTAAATCTAAAAACACAAGACCTATAAATACTAAAATAAAACAAATTCCAGACAACTTTGCTTCTGCTTTTATATAATTTAATGAAACACTACAAGTTTCTTTATAAATTTTACTTGCCTTTTGTATCCATTTTTTTGGAACCTGCTTTTTAAATTGATTAATTATATAATCTCTATCAAAGCAAGCAAATATAATTGCAAGTATTGTAATTACTCCATATGTAAACATTGTAGGCACAGAGCTTATAAAATTTATTACACTAGTTAATATAGAAATTAAAACATTTTTAGTTCCATCTACAATTCCCCCAAGCGAATTTTTTAAAACTTGCATAACCTCATCTGGCACTTCTATATTTCCATTTTTCAAGTCATCAAACAATTGTATTCCATCATCATAAAAATCTTTAAAATATATATTTAAATTTGATAAAAGTGATGTTGTTTCTGTTATCACCTTACTTATTGTTAATGTTAAAACTGTTCCTATTATAATAGTTATTAGTAAAAGTGTTATTATTGTCGAAATTTTACGCCTTAATTTACATTTTCTCATAAAAAATTTAGTAATTGGCTCTACAATAGATGCTACCATTATAGCTATTATAAATGGTATATAAAATATTGCTAATTTATAAGTAATAAATAATCCTAAAACAATAAAAAGTATTACACTTAATTTTAGTGCAATTTTTCCATAATATTTACTTTGCTCCATTTTTTTCTCCTTTTTTCTTTTTTATTATTTATACCACAAAAAAAGAATAGTTGCAATTTTATTACAACTATTCTTTTTCACTATATTAATATTAATCAAAATTTACTAAAGATTAAATAATATCTTAATTTAAAATTATATAGTTAAAAGAGAAAATTAATTAAATTCTACTTCATAAAACTAGTAATTTTTTCTCATTAAACAACTTTAACTTTCTTTATTCTTATTTTACAATTAATTTTATTTTTCGCCATCTATACTTTCTACAGCTCTTTTAGCTTCATATTCAGACAAATTAAATTCTTGGAAATTCTTATTTTCATATAGTTTTTGAATTTTTTTATTATTTCTTGATTTTACCATAGAATCATGTGTAAAATATCTATCTATCTTATTTTTCAAAGTTGAATCTGGAGTATTTCTATATAATCTAGCAATTTCTGGTATTGCATCTACAGATAAATTTTTCAAATATTTAAAATCAATTTCTTTTTCATCAAAATTTGCACTCATTAAATATTTATCAACATTCTTTTTGGCAATTGTTCTATCTACATTAGTAAAGTTTAATAAAACAAGCATTACAGAAAATATTACTATATAATATTTTAAAAGTGAAATTTTTTTATTAAATACATATACACATGTTGGTACTGCTAGCATTAGTTCTGTTGCCAAAATAAAATACACTACTAATCTTAAAAATGTATATCCATATTCTTGTTCATATAAATACATTCTCAAAAATGATGAAAATATCATTACAATTGTAAATATTATTAATAAAACATTCATTATTTTAGTATAAATACTTACTCCCTTTGTTGTTTCTCTTTTATTTAGAGATGTAATAATTATTATTATAAAATTAATTATTGTTACAAACATTAATTGGAAAAATCCTCTTCTAGCATATGTAGCATAATCGAAAATTTCATTCAATCCTAAATTAGTAAATAAAAATAAATATACAAATTGAATTATGCAAAACAATAAATATACTATGTTTAATACAGTTAGCACTGTATTAACTGTTATATTTTGCATATTTACACCTTTTTTTTCAAAAGTTTTTTTAGTTGTATCAAATTTTAGCATACTACATATAAATGCAACTACATATATAAATAATATAATAATAAATATCGCTCTAAAATATAATGAACTTAAAAATTTTATATTAAATATGTTCATAATAACATATTTAATTGGTTCTAAGATTTCTGCAAAAATTATATCTGCTGAAATAAGTAAAGCAAGAATAATAATTAATAATGGTATTGATATTATAAGACCTATTATAATTTGCTTAATTACTTTATTTTCTTTTATCTTTTTATTTTCTACATTTGTTACGTTAGTTTTCTTCTTAAATAAATTATTTGATATTACTCTAACACTTTCTCCTATATATCCAAAAGGTTTAAATATAATAACAAAAATTTTCACAAAAGCCTCTTTAAAAGTAAATTTATCATATATTGCCCAAGTTATCATAGTTGTTGTTAAAACAACTATTGCTATCATGTTTACAACATTTAAAATACCATTATTAAATAATGCGTATGTTAAACTTAAAAAACTGATTGGTACACTTAGAAAAAAAGCTTTTTTATTTTTCACTTTATTTTTACTTATTAATGTATACGAAATAAAAATAAGCATTGGTACTACAAATAACACTACTGATATTCCTAAATCCTGTCCATAAAATAAGATAGAATGTAATATGCTTAATATGAGTGCTCCTATTACTATTTTTTTCATATTTCCTCCATTTCTAAACAAATTTGTTTAATTTGTTTTCCATAAACTTAAAAACAGTGCTCTTTTGAAGCACTGTTTTTTATTTTATAAAATATATTTTATTTTGCGTATTCGACAACTCTTATTTCTCTTATTATATTTACTTTAATTTGTCCCGGATATTCCATTTCATCTTCTACTTTTTTAGCTATATCTCTTGCCATTAGAGTCATCTCTGCATCATTTACTTTTTCTGGTTTTACTACAATTCTTATTTCTCTACCAGCTTGTATTGCAAATGATTTTTCTACACCTTCAAAAGAATCTGCTATTTGTTCTAGTTGTTCTAGACGTTTGATATATGTTTCTAATGTTTCTCTTCTTGCTCCTGGTCTTGAAGCAGAAATTGCATCTGCTGCTTGAACTAATACAGCTTCTATTGTTTTTGGTTCTACATCTCCGTGATGTGCTTGAACTGCATTTATAACCATTTCATTTTCTTTGTATTTTTTAAGTATATCTACACCTATTTCTACATGAGTACCTTCCATATCATGGTCTAATGCTTTACCTATATCATGTAATAATCCTGCTCTTCTTGCAAGTTTTGGATCTAGTCCTAATTCTTCTGCCATAATTCTAGCTAAATTAGAAACTTCTATTGAATGGTTTAATACATTTTGACCATAACTTGTTCTATATTTTAGTTTACCAATTAACTTTACTATGTCTGGATGTAACCCAACTACTCCTGTTTCTAGTACTGCTCTTTCTCCTTCTTCTTTTATTGTTGCTTCAATTTCTTCTTTTGCTTTTTCTACCATTTCTTCTATTTTTGCAGGATGTATTCTTCCATCATTTATTAATTTCTCTAGAGCAATTTTTGCCACTTCTCTTCTTAATGGATCAAAACCAGAAATTACAACAGCTTCTGGAGTATCATCTATAATTAAGTCTATTCCAGTTAACGTTTCTAAAGCTTTAATATTTCTTCCTTCTCTACCAATAATTCTACCTTTCATATCATCATTTGGTAATTCAACTATAGATACTGTTGTTTCAGAAGTATGATCTGCCGCACATTTTTGAATAGCATATCCTATTAATTCTTTTGCTGTTTTTTCTGAGTTTTCTTTTACTTTATTCTCATATTCTTTAATAAGATTTGCTTTTTCCAAAGTTAAATCTTTTTCTAACTCTGATAATAATTGCTTTTTAGCATCGTCCTTTGATAAACCTGAGATTCTTTGTAATTCTTGCATTTGTTTTTCTAATGTAAGTTCTATTTCTTTTGTCTTTTCATCTAATTTTTGGTTTTTAAATTCCAAATCTTTTTCTTTCTTTTCTAAATTATTTGTTCTATTTTCTAAATTTTCTTCTTTTTGAACAATTCTTCTTTCTTGTAAAAGTACTTCGCCCCTTCTTTCTTTAACCTCTTGATCTAATTCTTCTCTTGCCTTCATAATTTCTTCTTTTGCCTTGAAGATTTCTTCTTTTTTCTTATTTTCTGCATCTCTAACTGCTGCATCAATTATTCTTTTTGCTTCTTGTTCAGCACTTTTCATTTTAGATTCAGCTATTTTCTTTCTTATTGTAACACCTACCATTGTAAATATAACTGCTGAGATTAAAAAAATGGCGATATAGATTACATATTGCATAATCTCACACCTCTTTCTATTTAATTTTCAATGTTCCGTATAAAAATATATATAAATAATTCTATTTTGAATATATTTCAACTCACATTTATATTTTATATGTATTATTGTAAACTGTCAAGTGATTTTTATGTTATTTCATTCACTTATAATGGAAAAAGACCATACTTTTTATATGTATAGTCTTTTCCTTTCGTTAATATGCTTTTTCAAGCAAAAGCTTTTTTAGCTTTTCAAGCTTCAGCTTTTTTTTCTGAATTTCGCAATCCAGTTCATATATCTCCATATAAGAGATACATTTTTGCCTCAGATCCATTAATCTTATCTGGGCTTTTTTGGTTTCCATACTTATAATTTGTCGTTCCAAAATACGGATTTTTAACTCCAAAAAGCTCATACTGTTTTCCCTTCTTTCTATGTTGTTGCATGTAACACATACTTTTATATATGTATACATTTGGGCTTATATCCTACTATATGAACTACCAAATTAACGGTAGATTACCAAAAAATTATTTTCCTTATTCAGGATAACTATATATTAGTATAGCACAATTAACATAATAAATCAAATCTATATGCATTATCTTAAACATAAAAGAAGTTTTATATTATAAAAACTCTTTATTTAGAAATAATCTAAAATAAAGAGTTTTCATATGATATATATTTTATATACTATTATATTTTCTAATTTTATGCTCTTGGGTGAGCTTTTCTATATACATTTTTTATTCCTTCATCTTGGAATTGCATATATACTTGTGTAGATGATATATCTGAGTGTCCAAGCATCATTTGTATTGCTTTTAAATCTGCACCATTTTGTAGTAAATGTGTTGCAAAAGAATGTCTTAATACATGTGGTGTTATATCTTTAGTAATATGTGCTTGTTCTTTATAATATTTTACTATTTTCCAAAAACCTTGTCTTGTTAATCTTTTTCCGTTAATATTAACAAATAAAGCTTTTACATTCTCATCTCTAATTAAATATGGTCTTGATTCTTCTATATATTCTTTTAATGCTTTTAATGATAATGAACCAAGAGGAATATTTCTTTGTTTTGAACCAAATCTACAAACTACATATCCTTCTTCTAAATTAACATCATCTATATCTAAAGATATTATTTCTGTAACTCTCATTCCTGTAGCATATGCAAACTCTAGCATTGCTTTATCTCTTGTTCCTTTTAAATCAACATCTTTTGGTTGGTCTAATAGTAATTCAATTTCTTTTGATGTTAGAATACTTGGTACTCTTTTTTCAATTTTTGGTGATTGAATATTTACTGTTGGATCTTCTTTTATAAGTTTTGTTCTTATTAAAAATTGGTAAAAAGATCTAATTGAAGCTAAGCTTCTAGAAATTGTTGATGATTTTTTTCCAATTTCTTGTAAATATTGTAAATATTCTTTTATTTTATTTTCATCAGCTTTTAAATAATTTATACTATTTTCGTCAACATAATTGTGATATTGCATAATATCTCTTTTGTATGATTGAAGTGTATTATCTGACAATTTCTTATCATTTTGAAGAAATTCCAAAAAAAGTGTTATTTGTTTTTCCATTCTAGAGCTCCCCTACTTTTTTAAGATTTTTGCACATTTCTGGCATGCGCAAAGCCGTATTAACATAAACTATATATGTTATATCAGATTCATTAATAAATGTAAATACATTTTAGCAAAATTCTACAAATATTTATATTTTACAAATTAATATTTTATGTATATTGTCATTATGACAATTTTATAGATATTTAGCTGTATTCATCAAAAGTGGAGAGGAAATATACGTCTCTATAAAAGATGAAATTATAAAAAAAACTAATATCATAATTGAAAAAATTGTATGTCTATATATTTCTATTTTTATGTTTTCTCTTCTTTTATCCTTCATTATTGATTTATATAATTTCATTCCACTTACTCCCAATGCTAATATTGATGGTATAAATAAAATATTTTGTAATAATAAAGATGTTATGGCAAAACATATACCTTTTCCGGTTCCTAATGTTGCTAAAACTGAGGCCATTGTATATCCTATACAAAAGCCTTTAAATATAATTATCCCATATACTAAAAATATTCCTATTACAGTTGAACTTACAAACCATAATATAATTGCTAGTTTTACATTTTCTATAATAGATGTTTTTAGTAATTTTGTTTTATCTATTTGATAATCTCCTTTTAATGATTGTACAAATCCTGTAATATAAGTTTGTAATTCTTGCTTTTGAGATTCATTTACATTGTTTATAAATATTACTCCTGCTACAACTCCTATTAAAAATAGTATAATTAATATTATATATTCTCTTAAATTATTATTTACATGATTTAATATACAATTTTTTATACTCTTCTTTTTTTTCCTATTGTCTACTCTCATTTTATTCCTCCTATGCATAAGCTTACTTATACATAATGTCTATTCTATAAAATGAAATTTAGAACTAATTTTATTTTTTTGTAGTTACTTTTCCGTAAACTCCGCCTCCGCCAGCTTCTATATTTACATTTCCTTCTCTTGCATTTACAATTACATTTGCTATCTTACTACCCACTACTCCTTCTATATCATCAAATGATAATTTGTGTAAAATATTCATTTCTGTTTCAAAATTATCTAATAACTTTTCTATCGTTTTTTTACCAAGTCCTGGCATAAAAGTTAATGGTATTTGATAAACATATGGTGGTCTAAATTTTGGAGATTTTGTTTCTTTTTTATCCTTAATAACTTCTATTCTATCAAAAACTCCCATTGTAACATGTTCACTTCCACATCTATTACATTTAAATATTGGAGCTTTTCCTTCTATAGATTTTCCGCATTCTTCACAAAATGTTCTATGATATTTTCCAAGTTTTGGATCTAATCCATAATTACATACAATTTTTCTTCCATTTTCATTTTTTAGTGCCATTAATAATTCTTTGTAACTTATATCTTCTACTAAAATTTTATTATATTCTCTTGCTATTTTTGGTAAAGAATGTGCATCAGAATTCGTCAAAAATGTTTTATCTTCCAATTCTGATATTTCATCTGCCAAAAAAGTATCTGAACTTAATCCTAACTCAACTGTATGAATTCTATTAAATTTTTCTTTAAATATTTTTGACATTCTATCTGTACAATTTCCATAAAAACTCTTATGTGGTGTAAAAGCATGTGCAGGAACTAAAATTCCATTATATTTTTCTACAACATCTAACAAATCATACGCTGAAAAATCTGCTCTTTGTGAGCTTAATGTCATATTTTTTATATGATTTTTCATTTCATTTGAAAAACCTTTTATGTCTTTTAATTTTGGAAAATAACATAAATTATGAGCACTTCCTGTCTTTCCTTCATCATTTACTTCTGCTGTTTCTATTTCACTTCCTAAAATTATACAAACTTTATCTTTATATATAATTCCACCATCTTCTATTTCATATGCTTCTCCTGTAGCTAAAAAGTTTTCAATATCTTCTATTACATATGGTGATGCACAATCTATAATTCCAACAACACTAATTCCTTTTCTATCTGCACATTCTTTAGCAATATTTGCAAAATTCAAACTTCTTGCAGCAGTTATTTTTATTGGTTTTCCGTTTTCACTTCTTCCTATATGTACATGTAAATCTGCAAATAATTCTTTCATTTTTATTCCTCCTATGTTATATTTCTTATTATTAATATTCTTTATTATTAAATTTTTAAATGAATAATAAAGTTTTGTAATTTTTCATTCAATTCTTTTAAACTACCATTATTTTCTATAATATAATTACAATTTTTTTCTAAAATTTTATCTTCAAGTTGTTTATTTATTCTATTCTCTGCCTGATTTATATTTATTTTATCTCTTTTACAAATTCTTTCTATTTTTACATTCTTATCTGCTATTATTCCTAATGTTATATCACAAATTTCGTCTAAACCACTTTCAAAAAGTAATGGAATATCTAATATTATTACTTCTTTATTCTTATTAAAATTTATCTTTTGTTTTATATTTGACACAACATATTTAAAAGTTATTCTATTTAAAACATCTCTTTTTTCATCATTATTAAATATAATATTGGCTAATTTTTTTCTATCAATTTCTAGATTCGCCTTTAATATATCTTTTCCAAACTCTTTTTTAATAGCATTGTAATATTTTGTATTAATAGATGCCATACTTTTAGCAATTTTATCTGCATCAATTATAATTGAATTATCACATTTTTTTGCAATTATTTCTGATACACTACTTTTTCCACTACCAGAATTTCCTGTTATTCCAATAATTTTCAAAATTCACTATCCTTTCTAAACCAAAAAAACATTTTTATACAATAACAATTTTATTTGTATAGTCAAGTCCTGCAAAAGAATTTTTACCATATGCTAAAGTATATATATCAGTCGCTTTAATATCTACATCTAACATTTCTTTAATAAATTTATTATGATTATTTTCTGTAAATTTTTTAACAGATGTTACAATATCTAATTTTGGATTTGCTTTTGACATTTTTGATAATAACTGTTTACCTTTTTCATCCATACCTAAAACTCTTACATATGGTCTAATTTTTTTTGCAATTTGCATTTTTTTCTTTGTAATACCTAGTAAAGAACAAAGTAGTATCCTTTGAATTCTAGTAGTTGTATATCTTTTAGATTTTATCATGTTTATTAATTCTGGTAAATTATTACATGAATTTGCTGCATTTTTTATTGTATTTTCTAAACCTTCTGATACATCTGGAATATTTTGTATTTGTTTTAAAGTCATATTTCTAAGATTATATATAATTTCTTTTTCATAATTAACTAAATCAAATACAACATTCTCTTTTTGTAATTCTTCCATTAATATTTCATATGAACTTCTTGGCAATACTCTACTTAAATCTTCTGTTTGATTTCTTGCAAGTAGTCTTCTTATTGCTGTAGCACTTGCAAAATCGTCAACAACAGCATCATCATTATAATATACTTTTTCTCTTTTTACTAAAAAAGGTTTTATCGTACTTTTTAATTTTTTTATGGATTTTAAATATTCTATTGCTAATATATTATTAGGACTAGATAATATATTTCCATATCTTGTATTATCATTCATTATTTTTAACACAGCATTTTCTCTTGCTTTTGGATATGAAACTCCTTTTTTTAATTCTTCTTGTAACAAAACTTCATATTCTTTTGGTTCTTGTACTAATAAATTTGCAACATTATTTAGTGCTGCCATATCCCCAGTTTCTGTTCCAAAAGAAATTGATTTTACAATTTTCATACTATCTAATATTTTTATTGTTCCAGATGCAAAATTTTCAGCACTTGATATACTATATAATGTTGGTAATTCTATTACTAAATTCACTCCACATTTTAATGCCATCTCTGCTTTTTTCCATTTGTTTATAACAGATGTATTTCCTCTTTGAACGAAATTACCACTTATTATTGCAATAACATAATCAGACTCTGTTTCTTCAATAGATTTTTGTAAATGATATAAGTGTCCATTATGAAAAGGATTATACTCTGCAATTATTCCTAAAACTCTCGCCATACTTTTTCACCTCTTCCATTCGATTTATCTAGACATACTTGTAGTTTACTGATATAATATCACAAATTACGTAATGTGCCAATAGAATTATTTTTATTTAAACACATTTTATTTAAAATACTAAGTTATAATTTAAGAAAGGTTGATAATTATGGAAGAAGTTACAATTTATACTGATGGTGCTTGTTCTGGTAATCCTGGTCCTGGTGGTTGGGGTACTATTCTTATGTATAAAAATACATCAAAAGAAATTTCAGGTTCAAATAAAAACACAACTAATAATATTATGGAAATAACTGCTGTTATTGAACGGTTTAAAACTTTTAAAATTTCCTTGCAAAGTTAATTTATATAGTGATAGTGCTTATGTTGTAAATGCTTTTAATCAAGGTTGGATATATAATTGGGTAAAAAAAGATTGGAAAACAGCAGGAAATGAACCTGTTAAAAATAAAGAACTTTGGCAAGAATTATATAGTCTTACTAAAATTCACACTATAAAATTTATAAAAGTTAAAGGTCATAGTGATAATGAGTTCAATAATAGATGTGATGAACTTGCCAGAAACGCTATAAAAAAATTATAAAATTACTAAAATGTGTTTCTTTTATATCTCTTGTATAAAAAAAGAATTATAAAGTTTCTATTTAAAATAGATTTTATAATTCTTTTTTAATATACTTAATATTTTTTAGTTACATCCACATAGACAAAAATTTATCTTCTACTTCTTTGCATTTATCAGGATCACTTACTAAATTTTTCATATATTCCTTTTCTATCTTAGTATTTTCTGCAATTAGTAAATGTGCTTTATTAATCGTATTTATATACTCATCTTGTTCTTCTTTATCAAAATATGACAAAATATCTTTATCTTGTAGTAAAATATTAGCTACTGCCCTACTAGTTCTTATATTTCCATCTATAAATGGATTTATCCTTACCAAACGATAATTTATTCTTGTAACTTCTTTAATAAAACTTCTTGTATCTAAATTATCAGATTCTTTAAGCAATTTTTTTATTGTTATTACTAAATTTTTCATTGCTTCTTCTATGTCGCCATGTTTCACAAATCTTATCTCACGATTATTTTTTTCTATACTAGTATCTATATTTCTATATCCAGTTTCTGGATTAACATATTTTTTGTTGTTTTCGTATAAATTACTGCTTATTCCCTTATTTATTTGTTTTATTTGTCCTTCTATTTTAGATTTAGTTAATTGATTAAAATCTGTAGATAAAATTAATAGTCCGAGTTACTATATCATAATAAATTTGCTTTATTTCATTAATTTGCTTGTTTGGTGACTCTTTTTTTATTAACATTTCATATGTTTCGTTTGCCATAGAATTTACTAAATTGTTAAATGTAACATATCTTCTTCCTAGTATTTGTAAATCTGTATCTTTAATTGCATTTTTTATAATTTCATTTCTAAAGTATCTATTTTCCATTATATTTTTTAAAATATAATTTGCTGTATTGCATACTTTTTCTTCTCCCATAGTTGATACTTCTCTTAATATTTGCTTATATTCTTCTATTAATTCATCTTGATTTTTCCCTTTGTTAAATATTTTATCTATAAATTCTCCTATTTTATCTCTCTGTGATAGAATTCTATCATTATGTACTAGATTCTTCACATATGGTTTTATTATTTCCTCTATGACTCCTTCTTTTATATCATCATTATTGCAGCCTAATATTTCTGTAAAATCATCTTCAAATGGTTCTTCTATTTCTATATCAAATTTTTCAAAATCTGTATCATAAATTTTTTTAAATTTTAACTTTATAAATGGTCCTATTATCTCTTCTTTTGTTAAAACTGACAAAACCAACTCTTCTTGTAATTCTTGCATATCACTAAGAAAAGTCATTACAACATTTCTTACTTTCACAATATCTATATTAGATTCATTATTTTTTGTAATACCGCTTCTATCTATTGCACTACATCTACATTCATTTAATATTATAGCAATTATTTTTTGAACATCTCTACTTGGATTTTCAAATATTTTATCTTTTTCTAGTCCTTTTCCATTTTTTAATAATTTTAAAATATCATTAGCAGTTTCTCTAATCATATTACTTTACTCCTTTATCTTTTGAATGATTTGTATTTTTACAAATATTGTTCTTTATGTTTTTTTATTAATTACTTGTTTTTTACTATATTAATATACCATTTTCCTGCATCAGATAATTCTTCCATACTCCAATCTGATGTTTTTTTAGTTGTATCTTTCAACAATGCTGTTGCCTCATTTTTATTAGATAAATTCCAATATACAAAGCTAATATTATTCTTGTTTAATAAATCTATCCATTTATTAGCTTCTTCTATATTTATATTATTATTTCCATTTGCTTCTGAAATTCCAAATTCTGAAACAAATATTGGAAGATTACTTTCTAATCCTTTTTTTAGTTCTTCTCTTAAATCTTCTTTATGCGTTGCTGCATAAAAATGAAACGTATACATTATATTTTTTTGCCTTACTATCGGTGATTTTGCGACCTCACTTATTAATTGGCAATATCTAGGTGTTCCACATAAAATAACAGCATCTTCATTAATTTCACGAATTAAATTAATCATTTCTTCTGCATATGGTTTTATGTCATTTTGCCATGTAACATTTCCATTTGGTTCATTGCATATTTCATAAATTATATTAACATTATTTTTATACTTATTTGCAATATAAGTAAAGAACTTCTTTGCCTTTTCTTTATTAGTATTTGGATTATTATCATTTAATGTATGCCAATCTACAATCACATACATTCCAAGTTCTGTGGTATAATTTATTCCATCTTCTATTATTTTATTTTGACTTTCATCATAGTCTTCACTATATATAGCAAGTCTAACTAAATTTATATTCCACTCATCTTTCATATATTTAAATGATTCTTTATTTATATATTCTGGAAACCATTTAATACCATGAGTACTTATTCCCCTTAACTGAACATTATTTCCTTTTTCATCTACCAATTTTGATTCTTCTACTTTTAGTTTTCCATGCTCTTTAACCGGATTATTTTCTTCAACTTTCATATTATCATTTTCTTTATTAACTTTAATATTGTTTTCTATATTATTATTTGTACTGTTTACATTTTCTACTTGTATCGTATCATTTTTTAGAGCTTCTTCACTCTTGTTTTGATTATCTTTTAATATTAGTAAACATATCAAGACTGATAATAATACTAAAATTATTGCTATTATGCTAAAAATTTTTTTTTTCATTTGTTTATCCCCATATTTTTTTCTAATTATATATTATAATATATAAAAATACAAATAAAAATTTTAATTTTATTTAATATCTTTATATCTTATATCTCGATACATCGATATATTGTTTTTTATTTTAATAACTTTGTTATTTTTTCTTTTTCTTGTACTCCTACTGTCATTTCTGCCACTTTTCCATTCTTGAATATCAAAAATGTAGGAATACTCATCACACCAAATCTAACTGCTAAATCCGTTTCTTCATCAATATTTACTTTTCCAACTTTAACTTTTCCTTCCATTTCATTTGCAATTTCTTCTACTATTCCAGACATCATTTTACAAGGCATACACCAACTTGCCCAAAAATCTACTAAAACTGTTTTATCTGATTGTAATACTTCTTTATCAAAATTTTCACTTGTTAAATTTAAAATATTCATATTTTACTTACCTCCATTAACATTTATTTTACAATTTATTATTCTTTATTATTTCTAGCCCAACTTTTGTTCCATCATATATAGCTTTAGATATTTGCATTATTCCCCCTATACAATCACCACAAGCATATAATCCATTTACAGATGTTTGCATGTTATCATTTACTTTTATATTATTATTTTCAATCACTGCACCTATTTTTCTTGCTAAATCTGTGCTTGAGGCTGTTCCTATTGCTATAAACATACCATCTATTTTCATTTTAGTATTATCATAAAATTCAACTTCTTCAAGCTTGTTTATTCCCCTAACTTCTTTTATTCTCTTCTCATTAGACTCTAAAGATATATCTCTATTTTCTACTAACTTCTCTCCATTTGTTAATATTTTTACAGATTTTGTTACATTCATTATTTGTTTTGCTTCATTTACTGCGTATTTTCCGCTACCAAGTACAGCAACATTTTTGTTTTTAAAAAAGAAAGCATCACAAATTGCACAATAGCTAATTCCTTTTCCCTCAAACTTTTTTATTCCTTTTATATCAGGTATAATTCTATTTTTTCCTGTTGCAAGTACAACTCTTTTTGCATAAAATTCTGAATTAACAGTTTCCACTTTAAAATTATTATCTTCTTTAGTAAGCCCGGACTACTTCATCATTTATGCATTCTACACCTAGATTTTTTACTTGCTCTATTCCACTTTCATGCAAATTGATACCACTAATTTCATTTATTCCATAATAATTTTCTATTTTTCCTGCTTTTTCTAATGCTCCATACCCTTTAGTTATAAGTAATATGTTTAAATTTGCTCTTTTCATATAAATTGCTGCTGACACTCCGTGCAGGGCCTCCACCAATAACTATTGCATCATACATAAAAAATCCTCCAAACCATAAAATATAATTATAACTTCTAATTTAAAAAAATTCCAAACCATATTTTATAAACTACAAATTATGAACCATAAGTTCTAAATTATAATACATCATATAAATTTTTAAACATATATCCTTTATTTTTTAAAAAATTTATTACATCTTGTAATGTTTCATAAGTTAATATTTTATCACTTGCATCATGCATTAAAATAACAACATTGTTTTTCTCTCCTACTGTTTTGGTAATATTATCCATTATATCCTCTTTTGTGTGGGCTCCTGCAGAATCATTACTAAGTGCATTCCAATCTAAAAAAGCAACATTATTTTGTTTTAAAACTTCTTTTGCCTCTTGTTTTATTTGATTGTATTTTCCTCCAACAGATCCTCCAGGGAATCTAAACACTCTTGAATTATAATTTTGGTTATCTAAAGCATTTTTTATACATTGTTCTGTTTTATTATATTCATAAATTACAGTATCAACACTATTATATATCTCATTATATTTATGAGAATATCCATGATTTGCTATATAATGACCTTCTGCATACACTCTTTTTAATATTTCAGGATTTCTTTCAGCATTATATCCTAAAACAAAAAAAGTTGCCTTAATATTTTCTTTTTTTAATAAGTCAAGAATTAATGGTGTAACAGTTTTGGATGGACCATCATCAAATGTCAAAAAAACTCTTTTTCCATCGTTTGCAGTATATATATTACTGATTTTTTCTATTTGCTCTTGACTTAGAGGATCTTTATTTTTTAATTTTTCTTTTTCCTGTTTTTCTTGTCTTATTTTTATGGCTGTATCTATATTAATATTTACATCTAATATTTTTGCTACCTGTATATCTTTATTATTATCCATATTAATTTTTTTAATTCCAACTATAGAAAATAATATTAATATAACACATATGATTAATAATATAATAAAAATTTTTGATTTATTATTTTTCTTTTTAGTTACAATTAAATCATACATAATTGTCCTCCCTATTTTTGTTCTTTGTTGCATTAATTATATAACAACGAATTAAAATTTAATAGTCTTATGATATAAAAAATAACCAATCTAAAAATAATTTTTACATACTTTACTTTTAGATTGGCTATATTATATATTTTTATTATATAAATATCAAAATTTTTATTAAAGTTTTATATTCTATTAACACCATCTTTTATAGCTGCTTCTGAAACAGCCTTTGCTACTGTATCTTTTACTCTTTTGTCAAACGGTTGTGGTAAAATATATTCTTCATTTAATTCTTCATCACTAACTAATGAAGCTATTGCATATGCTGCTGCTATTTTCATATTTTCAGTTATTTTACTTGCTCTAACATCTAACGCTCCTCTGAAAATTCCAGGAAATGCAATTACATTGTTTATTTGGTTTGGAAAATCCGAACGTCCAGTTCCTACAATTCTAACACCCGCCTCTTTTGCTTCATCTGGCATTATTTCTGGTGTTGGATTAGCCATAGCAAAAACAATTGGATCTTTACTCATTGTTTTTATCATTTCTTTTGTTAAAACTCCTGGTGCAGAAACACCTATAAAAATATCTGCCCCCACTATAGCTTCTTTTAGTGTACCTTTTGTAAAACTTCTATTTGTAACCTTTGCAATTGATTCTTTAACATTATTTAAATTTTCTCTACCTTCATAAATAGCCCCAGTTCTATCACATAATATTACATCTTTTAATCCTAATGTCATTAATAATTTTGCAATAGCAATTCCAGCAGCCCCAGCTCCATTTATTACTGCCTTGCAATCTCCTATAGATTTATTTATAATTTTCATTGAATTTATAATTGCTGCACTTGTAACAATAGCAGTTCCATGCTGATCATCATGAAAAACTGGAATATCACATTTTGCTTTAAGTTTTTCTTCAATTTCAAAGCAACGTGGTGCAGAAATATCTTCTAAATTTATTCCTCCAAAAGAACCACTTATATTGTATACTGTCTGAACAAATTCATCTACATCTTTCGTTCTAACACAAATAGGAAATGCATCTACATCTCCAAATTCTTTAAAGAGTACACTTTTTCCTTCCATAACTGGCATTCCAGCTTCTGGCCCTATGTCTCCAAGACCAAGTACAGCAGTTCCGTCTGTTATAACAGCTACCATATTCCATCTACGTGTTAATTCCCAGCTTTTTTTATAATCTTTTTGTATTTCAAGACATGGTTCTGCTACCCCTGGAGTATATGCAAGAGCTAATGCTTCTTTATTATCGACCTTTGCTCTTGCATTTACTTCTATTTTTCCTTTCCATTCATAATGCTTTTTTAATGATTCTTCTTTGTAATTCATTTTTTCCTCCTTATTTTTTCTCATATAGTAACATTATACTAGCCTAAAATTTACTAGTCAAATTTTTAGATTTTTAACAATTTTTCAAATATTCAGACTGAAAACAGGATATTAGCAATGTTTCCATCCTTGCGTTTACTATAGTATGTATCCAGTTTTCATATTTCGTCTTTCTCAATAAAATTCCTGCTTTGACTTTGTTCTTGTTTTGATTTGCTAGTTGTTCTTTTAGATTGTACCTTTAAACTTGCTCTAAAATCCCCTACATGAGAATCTGTTTTATATTCTATTGTTTCATTTTTTTTCTTTGAAAATCTTTTTTTAAAAAAGTCAATAAATTTTGCAAGCTTTCCTTGCTTTTTTCCATCTAGAACACTCAATGCAACATCTTCATTACTTTGTTGTTCTTCATCTTCTTTTTCTTCATTAATGACCTCATATCGTTTTGAATCCAGAAATTTTCTACCATATTTCATTTTCTTTAAATGTTCATTTGTATATTTTTTACCATCAATCATAACAAAATACTCTATATGTCCGTCATCACTTTTTTGCCTTTTTATATCCTTTTTGCTTATTATTTTACCACAATCACGATAAACTTGTATCTCTTGTATCAAATCATTATCTTGACTTTCGGTTAAATTTCTTTTTAAGATTAGTTCTCTTACTTTCTTATTAATATAAATAGACGAGTATTCGTTAACATAATCGTTTGCAAGTAATTTTACATCAATTCTACTTCTGTTAGATAGATCTTTTTTTACTCTTTCTATTATACTTGCATCTTCTATTAATCTTAATTCTTCTATTCGACTAGCAATTTTATTTGTAAATCTATCATAATATTCATCAAAACTTACATATCCATACCTAGATAGCTTTTTATCCATTTCGAAGATTTTTTTCTTATCCCATTTATCAATGCTTTGAAAATTTTGCTTTGCATACTGAATAACTATTTTATCTAAAACATCTTTCAGCTCTTTAGGTGCATCTGTATTCATAAATTTCTCAAAAACATCTGTCCCCACATCATTAATATAAAAATAATCTTTTATTAACTCCATACATTTTAAAGCTTTATCAAAATTCTCACTATTATTTTGTTGTTTATTTTCAAAATATGGAATTATGAGTTTCTTTATCAATTGAGTTTGTATATTTAGAGTTGTAGTCTTTATTTCGTCATTTAAATATGCAAACTTTGGATCGAATTGTCCATTCCCTTCATAATGTTCCATTTTATTCTTCAATATGTTTAAGAATAAAATATAGTCCATTTGATTAGAAAAAGTAATAAATTCTTTCTTATTCATATTTAATAAATCTTTCATCTCTTTTGGTCTTTTATTAACAATTTCTATTATGTTTTTTGCTCCAACTATATTTTCTATTTGCTTTACTATATTAACTTCACTATCATATGCTTTATGTCCTGATACTGATACTGTTTTTTGTGCTATCCATTCAGTTATTCCTTCATTTAATGCTACATGAAATTGACGACTTCTTATATAGTCTTCTGATATCTTACTTAAATTATGTATCTTATCTAAAACTGTTGTTGAAGATTTATACCTTACTTTTCTTAATTTCATAAAACATTTTATATTTATTTTTCTTGAACAAAAATCTATTCCGTGTTTTTGTTTTAGATTTTCTAAACAGTGCATGTACTCCTTCATGTGCTAATGTTTCCGTTGTGCCCTGGTCTTTTTTTATATCTTCTAGATCCATCTTTCCTTTATTCAATATGTTTATTGTCTTTGATTCACAAAAATATACTCCATTTGCATCTTGGCTTTTGCCTCCTGCTTCTATTACAGAAATATTACTCATTAGAGTTTTATACATTTCTTCTTTTGGAATCTCCTCCATTAATTCTGGGAATTTTCTATAACATTCCTCAATTAAAAATATTATTGCTTCTCTTTTGTTAATCATATTACTCTCTACCACCTTATTTTAATAAAAACTAATGTTTATATAAATCATTTTTTTAATAAAGATTTTATTTTTGCAATCACTTTTTGAATAAATCTTGTTTCTTTTTTTACTTCAATTAACACAGCTTTCTCTTTTTTACACTTTATTGTTCTTCTTAAATATATCTTTGCTTTTCTCAATCATTCTCAAATCACCATTATTTATCTTTGATACACAATTACTAAAAGTGCAAGCCTATTCAAACTTAGAACGTAATTTTTTTCAATCGTAATCTCTTTTTTAACTACACAAATCATATCATAATAACTTCCTCATTTCAATATTTTGTGCCTATAAAGGCAAAAAAATAAGCCGACTAAATCGACTTACATAAGCTGTGATATGTTCACACTCTGTTTTCTTTGGCTTCTCTCATTGCAAAGCAAAAAAGAGTTAGTTCATCGAAAACGTATATTGGTGCGGATGAAGGGACTTGAACCCCCACGTCGTTGACACTGGTTCCTAAGACCAGCGCGTCTGCCAATTCCGCCACATCCGCATTTGATTGACAATAATAATATTAGCACATTATTCAGTTTCTTGTCAAGTACATTTATAAAAAATATTTTTATAGTTGTAAATTTTTTTATAAATTATTATTTATCTTATATCTTACATTTATTCAGCCCAAATTTTTCATGTAATTTTACTTTATGTATATAGATTGTATAATAAAAGAAGTTAATGTAATATTAAAAAGATTCAAATACTAAATTTTACTTTAGTATTTGAATCTTTTATTTTTATAAAATTGCTAATAAATCATTTTTACTATTAATTAATATTTAATATTTAGTCTTCTATTTGTATATATTTTTTATCTTTCTTTTCTTTTTTCTCTTCTTTCTTTGGAACTTCTATTTTTAATGTTCCGTTTTTAAAAGATGCTTTAATATCTTCTTCTTTTACTTCATCTCCTACATAAAAGCTTCTAGAACATTCACCTGAAAATCTTTCTTTACGCACAAATTTTCCTTCTTCTTTTTCGTCTGTATTTTTACTTACTGTTGCATGAACTGTCAAATATCCATCTTCAATCTCAATATTAATATTTTCTTTTTCATAACCAGGCAAATCTATATCAATTAAATATTTGTCCTTTTTTTCTTTAATATCTGTTTTCATCATTTTACTTTCTCCATCATTAATAAAAAATGGGTCCTTAAACATTTCATCTAACAAATCAAATTCATTTTTTCTTCTTGGTATCATCATCATAATAAATCACTCCTTTAAAAATTTTTATGTGTTGACACTTTTATCGTTAGCACACTGTATAAAAAGTACTTTTTATTTTTTATAATTGTATTATATTACTATTTTTAGCAGAGTCAAGTGTTTATTGCTAAAATTCACATAATATTCACATTTCTGCCATATTAGTGTAACAATTAAAAATAATCTTTACTAAGTTATACTCGTTTATATTTTACACAATTTTTATAATTTTATGAGAATCAAATTTTTCTTTTTTTTGCAAATTTTATAAAAGCCTTAAATTGCTAAACAATTACTAACAATTTAAGACTCTTATAAAATTTATTAATTTGCTTTTTTTATTTCTTCATCTTCTATATCTGCCCAAATAATTTTATTTAATTTTATACTTTTTTGAACATCTATTAATCTCTGATTTTCTGATCCTCTAAATTTTAATGAAGGATTTTTTTTCTCTATTTCAAATTTTCCATCCACTATAACATCAATATTGTCAACAAGCTCTCTTGTTTCTTCCCAATTTTTATACATTTTTCCCATTACATCTTTTTCAAAATCAAAACCTGTATAGCACCATATTGTTTTATTTGGAAATTTTTCTTTAACTTTTTTTACTAATTCTACTAACCCTTTTTGATTTGCATATTCTAAAGGTTCACCTCCAAGTAAAGATAGTCCTTCTATATAATCTCTATCCAAATCTTTTAAGATTTTATTTATTGTTTCTTCATTAAATTCATTTCCATAATTAAAATTCCAAGCAATTTCATTAAAACATCCTTTACAATGGTGATTACATCCACTCACAAAAAGTGAAACTCTAACTCCCGGTCCATTTGCTACATCACATTCTTTTATTGTTGCATAATTCATAGTTAATCCCCCATTTCTTTAGTTTTATAAATGTAATACTCTTGCTTTAATCTCTTTTGTTTTTCCTTCATTCCAGAAGTTTTCTCCTAAATAGCCACATGTTCTTCTTGTAACATTCATTTTATTGTGATCCTTATTTCCACATTGAGGACATTCCCATTCATTATTATCATTAATAATAATTTCTCCATCAAATCCACATACATGACAATAATCTGATTTTGTGTTAAACTCTGCATATTGAATATTATCATATATAAATTTAACAACTTCTTCTAATGCTTTTAAATTATTTCTCATATTTGGTATTTCTATATATGAAATAGCTCCTCCTGAAGATATGTTTTGAAATTCACTTTCAAATGATAATTTTTTAAAAGCATCAATTTTTTCTCTTACATCAACATGATATGAGTTTGTATAATATCCTTTATCTGTTACATCTTTAATTTCTCCAAATTTTTCTTTATCTATTTTTGCAAATCTGTAACATAAACTTTCTGCTGGAGTTCCATATAAAGCAAATCCAAGTCCTGTTTCTTTTTTCCATTTATCAGTTGTCTCTCTTAAATGTTTCATTACCTTTACTGCAAATTCATGACCTTCTTTAGTTGTATGTGATACACCTTTCATTAATTTTGTAACTTCATACACCCCTATATATCCTAAAGATAATGTTGAATATCCATTTTTTAATAATTTATCTATTTTTTCGCCTGATTTTAAACGAGCAATTGCTCCATATTTCCAATGAATAGGGCTTGTGTCTGATAAAGTTCCAAGTAATGCATAATGTCTACACATTAATGCTTCATAACATAACTCTAATCTTTCATCAAATAGTTTCCAGAACTTATCTTCATCACCATCTGCTATAATACCAATTTGTGGTAAATTTATACTTACAACACCCTGATTAAATCTTCCTTCAAATTTATAATTTCCATTTTCATCTTTCCATGGAGATAAGAAGCTTCTACATCCCATTGGACTAAATACATTACCTTCATAATTTTCTTTCATTTTTTTTGCAGATATATAGTCTGGATATAATCTCTTAGAAGAACATTTAACAGCAAGTTTTGTTAAATAATCATATTTTCCTCCCTTTAGACAGTTATGTTCATATAGAACATATATCAATTTTGGAAATGCAGGTGTAATATATACCCCTTTTTCATTTTTTATTCCTTCATATCTTTGTTTTAAAATTTCCTCTACAATCATTGCATTTTCTTCTATATATTCATTTTCTTCATCTAAGTTTAGAAATAATGTTACAAAAGGAGATTGTCCATTTGTAGTCATTAATGTATTAATTTGATATTGTATTGTTTGAACACCTGCTGCAAGTTCTGTTTTTAATCTTTTTTCCACAATACTATCTATAATTTCTTGAGGTAATTTATCTTTATAACTATTTTCTAATTCTCTTTTAAATTTTTCTTTACTTTTTCTTAAATATTTTCCTAAGTGTTTTAAATCTACAGATTGTCCACCATATTGGTTACTTGCTACAGCAGCAATTATTTGTGTTGTTACTGTACAAGCTACTTGAAAGCTTTTTGGACTTTCTATTAACTTTCCGTTCATTACTGTTCCATTATCTAACATATCTCCAATGTTAATTAAACAGCAATTAAAAATAGGTTGTAAGAAATAATCTGCATCATGAAAGTGTAAAATTCCTTCTTCATGTGCTTTTGTAATTTTTTCAGGTAATAACATTCTTTTGGTTAAATCTTTTGAAACTTCTCCTGCTATATAATCTCTTTGTGTTGATGCAAGTACTGTATTTTTATTTGAATTTTCTTCTGCAAGTTCTTTATTTTGATTTTTTATTAATCCAAGTATTGATTCATCTGTTGTATTTTGTTTTCTAACTAATGCTCTTGTATATCTGTATACTATATATTTTTTTGCAAGTTCAAATTTTTCAAACTCCATTAATTTTTGCTCTATTATATCTTGAATATCTTCTACTAAAATTCTCTTTTTATCTAAATCTTCTATATAATTTGTTATTTCTTTTATCTGCTCTTTTGTCGCTTTTTGTCTTCCTTTTACTTCACTATTTGCTTTTTCTATTGCAGTTATAATTTTATCTCTATTATAATCTACTGCTCTTCCGTCTCTTTTTATTACCTTCATTTCTATATTCCTCCCCTATGTGTAAGATGACTTAATTATACATTAACTTCCATGTTTTTCTGTTGCAATTGCAACAGATTATGGTTTTAACTAGTTACATTTTTATTATTTTCCTTATTTCTAAGGAGTTAACATTTAAAATTTTTTTATTACATTTTTGTAACAAAGTTATTACGTCTATCTCTTTTTAGTTGCAATTGCAACACTTTTTCTGTATAATAGCTAATATCAATAATTTTACTAATAAAAACATAAAGGATGTGTTTATATATGGACAATTATTCAGACTTTTTTATTGATTTTGCAAAAAACTGTTCAAAAACTCAGAAAAAATCTTTCAAAAAAAGCGAAATTATAACTACTTATATTGCAAAAAGGAATCAATTTTGTTTGCTATTATCAGGAGAAGCAAACTTAATTCGTTATGACTTTAATGGTAATAGAACTATTGTTGAACACTTTTCTACAGGTGCAATTTTTGGTGAAATTTTTTATACTGTAAATACAAATAATGAATTATTTGTAGAAGCAAAAAAAAATAGTACAGTGATGTTTTTTAGTTATGATAATGTAGAAAACAAATGTGATACCAATTGCACATTTCATAATAAATTAATACAAACTTTACCATCTTTATTTTTAAACCAAATTATAGAATTAAATATGCGCATAGAACTTTTAAGTAAAAGAACAATAAGAGAAAAACTTTTAGCTTATTTTACTATCATATCTACTAGAAATATTAGTAAATCTTTTACAATTCCTTTTTCTTTAACTGATCTAGCAGATTATTTAAGCATTGATAGAAGTGCTATGATGAGAGAACTTGGCATTTTAAAATCTGATGGTATAATCGAAAAAAGTGGAAACAGAATTACTTTATTATATTAATATATAAATCTTTATTAAGTTATATTTTACTAGACAACCTTATCTTATAGTTCATCTTTAAATATAAAATAGAAAAAAGTTTAATCATAAATTATTTATAATTAAACTTTTTTACATTTTGCAAAATAAAGCTATATTAGTAAACTTTATTTTGAAAATTTTTCTCATTTCTTATTTAATTTATTAGCTTTTTACTATATTTAATTAACACATAACGCATATGTTACATTTTATTTATATTTTTTCATTATTTTCTTTATTTTATTTATTATTCGTATAAATATATTTTCTTTTTTTACTATAATTAATCCGATTATTTTTTTCTTTCTTATCATACTTATATTCTTCATTCTTAATATTTCTTGATTTAAAAATATCTTGATTCTGATATCTCAATCTCATTTCTCCAGCTTTTACTAATTTATCTTCATTTAATTTTTTAGTTATTGCATTTTTTTGAATATCATTAGCCCAAAAGTTTAAAAATATATATCCTAAAATAGCTCTAGTTTCTCTTAATATTATTTGATTTTCTAAGTCTAAATTTTCATTATATTCAAATTTATAATTAACATTCATTTTTGATTTCAACATTTTTATAAAATTCTTTGGAATTAAATTTACATCATCTTTACTCACATACTTTAAAATCGTATACACTTCTTTATAGGCATTTGGAATATTTTCGCTTCTTATCATTCGTTATTCACCTCTTTGCTCCTTTAAATAGCTTTTTAATATATCTTTTGCAAACTTATTTACTATAATATAATTATCTTTGCTTTCAGGAACATTAGTATATTTAATAAATACATTTGATTCTTTTTTTTCTAATAAAACAATATTTCCACATATTAATAAAGACAAAATATAAGTAAATTCATCTTTTATTATAAATTTTCCATTAATGTTATCACAACTACAATTATCCACTATTTCCATTTTTTTATTTAATGTGTTTGCCATCGCTAACATTTTCATTTTATTTTTTCTTTGTTCTAATGTTAATTCATAATATTTTTCATCAATTAATTTTTTTACTAATTCATTAATTGTATTACATTGATAATCATTTTTCTTTTCTATAGCTATTAGATTATTTAACATATTCTTCTTTTTCCTTTCCTTTCATATCTCTAGATATAATTTCCGAAACTTTACTTAATTCATCTGCATTTATTGGATTTTCACCTGTAAAACTTATTTTTCCCACCTTATTTTTTGATATTCTTATCGGTTTTTTTGTAATATTTCTTCTTAATTCATCATTTTTTTCAGGATTTTCATTAAGTAATCTACTATTTTTATCATATCTTCTTTCGTAAATTTCTCTTTGTTCTTCTGGTATCACTAGTTTTAATAAAATTTCTAATTTTTCTCTTTCCTCTATTCCTTCTAATTTTAGCTTTTCAAAATTTTCTAACATTTCATTTTCTTCTTTGCTTCTCTTATAATCATTTTTTTCTTGTATCACTGCTAATTTTTGAGCTATCTCTACTACTCCTCCAAACAAATTTATATTTTCAATCCATGTATCTGCATTTACAGTTCCATTTGGCATTCTAAATTCAATTGTCCCTTTTCCTCCTTGCTCCAAATTCATAAAGTTTACTCCTATATACCTCTCTGCACCTTGAAATTCTAAAAGTGTTTCTTTAAATTTTTCTAAATCTTGTTCTCCTTCTATATCTATAGTACCTTTTTCTAATGCTTCCTCTAGTTTATTAGACATTGGTTTTGCATAGTCAAACTTTCTTGGAATAGTTCCTTCTTCATTTGCTATTATATACATAACAGCTTCTGCATTTCCACAAATTTCTATCAAATTCTGATATGCTTTAGCACTTTTTAAATAATCTGCTCCAATATGTATATGACCACCACATGTATCATTCGTATATTGTCCAAATTTTTTTAATATTGTAGATACATTTCTTATGTTATTAGTAGTTTCATTTTGATTTCCAGTTAAAATTGGAGATTTAACTTCAATTCCTTTTCCTTCAATTACATTTTCTGATTCAACACTACTATCTAAATCACACATCCAATCTCCTAAAAAATTAACTTTTTTATTATGTTCTTTTATAAAATGTGAATGTACTCCTACACATTCTATTTCCATTCCTACTGTCATATCTTCTGGAATAGTTATTTTACCTTTATAATTATCATTTTCACTTTTTATTACTTGCTTTCTATATTCTTCATCTTCTAAAAATTTTAAATATTCTGAAAATTTCTCCAAACCTAATGATTCTAATTTTTCTATATATTTATTTTTATCACTCTCATTTTCTAGTATTACTCTATCCACTAATTTTGCTATTTCTTTATCTTTTAATCCATATTCATCTCTTAATTCAATCCACTTTTCTGCTATTCCTTTTTGTGGTAATTTTGTTATTATAGCAATTCTTTCTTCAGTACTTAAATTTAAGTCACTATTTCCATCTATACATTTTTTTATAAGATTTTCATTATCATTTCTTATCATCATCTGAACTATCATATCAATTTTACTTAGTCCTACTTCATCACCATGTTTTTTACACTCTTGTAACACAAAATCAATATTATTAGTTGATTGTATCAGTTCTTCTACATTTTCATCTGTTATTCCAAACTCTTCTCTTCTTTCTATACATTCACTTATTAAATTAAATTTATCTGCTTCTACTACATCAATATTTTTTAATATATCAGCAATTTCATAATTACGTAACCTTATTTTATCATTTGCATTTAATATTTCTCTTATATATTTTATATCATGCATGCTTTTTATTAAATCTTTTATTTGATAACTTTTTATTCCTAATTCTTTTCTTTTATTAACATTAAAAATGATTTCTTTTTTATACTCATCGCTCTGCATACTTTTCATAAGATTCAATTTATCCAAAATACTGAGATTAGCACCATTTTCTTTTTTATTAAATTTTATATTTTGCTTATCTTCTATAAAAGTTCTAATATAATTATCATCTTTAGTGGCTGCTATTAATTTTAATACTATATCACCATATAAACCGTAATCTTTCACTATTTTCTACATATTGTTTTATTGCATTTGTGTCTGTTGAAAAGATCAATAATCTTGAAAACAAATTACTATATTCTTTACTTTCTTTATATGTCAAAAAATACTGCCAATCACTTTTTTCTATTTTCTCAACAATTTTCTTATATATCTCATCTTCTCTTTCATAAAAATCTGTAACATCACATTCTACTTCCGCACATTCTAAAATATATTTTTTATCTGCCTTTTTCATTGCTTCAAATAATTTATCTATTTCTTCTTGATTCATATATTAAAATCTCCTTTTTCTTTTGTTTTACATATGATTATATATATTATATAACTTAAAGAAAAAAACAAGTCAAATAAATCTTAAATTTTTTTATTTTAAGATTAAAATGTATTTAAATCAAAATCTAATATTATTTATTTCTTCACAAAAAAATTGTCTCATTTTATATATATTATGATATAATTAGCAAAAAATAATTTATTGAGAGGATTACCTATGGGAAAACATTCAAAAAAGAAAATAGATATAAAAAAAGAAAATAATAATAAAAATAGAAAGAACAAAAAAAATAATACAAATACCCAAGAATTGGAACAGAATTTTTCTGAAAAAGAACTAAAGAGAAGAAAAAAAGATTCTAAAAAAATAAAAAAAAGTGATTCAAAATTAAAAAGAAAAATAAAAAAAATAACATTAATTATTCTTTTTATTTTTATAATAATTTTTGCAATTGTTAAAGGAATATCTATTCACAAATGGCAATCTATTGCAAAAGAAATGGTTACAAATACAGGTTCTATTATTTTAGATAAAGACGGAAATACTATTGCTACATTAGGAACTGAAAAGATTCATAAAAATACTACTTTGTCACAAATGCCAAACAATTTAAGAAATGCCTATGTAGCTATAGAAGACGAAAGATTTTATAAACATCATGGTGTTGATATAAAAAGAACAAGTTCAGCAATATTTTCATATGTAATACATTTTGGTTCATCTTCATTTGGTGGAAGTTCTATAACTCAACAATTAGTAAAAAATATTACTGGAAATGATGCTTCCTCTATTTCCAGAAAAGTAGAAGAATGGTCTAAGGCTATTGAATTAGAATTTTGTTTATCCAAAGAAGAAATTTTAGAATCATACTTAAATATTATTTATGTTGGTCCAAACATCTATGGAGTTGAAATGGGTGCTAAATATTACTTTAATAAAGATGTCAAAGATCTTACATTAGAAGAATGTGCTTTTTTAGCAGGTATAAATCACAGTCCTAATTCATATAACCCTTTTCAAGACACAGATAAAAAGTCTGAAAAAATAAAAAAGAGAACTAAATTAGTATTAGATAAAATGTTAGAATTAAACTATATTTCTAATGAAGATTATGAAACTGCCACTTCTAATCTAGAAAAAGGATTAAATTTTAAAAAAGGAGATATTTCTTCAAATAATGTTGTATATTCTTATCATACTGATGCTGTAATATCTCGGAATAATTTCAGATATTGAAAAAAAACAAAAAATGGATACTACATTTGCAACTAATTACTTAAATATGGCTGGTCTTACTATATATAGTACACAAGATTCTAGTATTCAAAAAGAAATGGAAACCGAATTTGAAAAAACTAAATATCAAATAAAATCTAAAAATGATTCTTCTACTACTTCACAGGCTGCAATGGTTATAATTGATCATACTAATGGATATGTTGTTGGGTGTGTTCGGTGGACTTGGTAAAAAAACTACTTCTAGAGGATTTAACCGTGCGACTCAAGGAATTAGACAAACCGGTTCTGCAAGTAAACCTTTAACTGTTCTTGTTCCTGGTATTGACAAAAAACTTTTTACAGCTTCTACTATATTTGATGATACTAAAACGACATTTTTAGACAAAAAGAAGGAAAACTATTCTCCTACAAATAATGCTAATTATTTAGGAAAAATAACTGTAAGAAGAGCATTAGAATCATCACAAAACATCCCATTTGTTGAAATGATGGAAAAAATAACTCCTGCTACTTCTATAAAATATTTAGAGAAAATGGGAATTACTACCTTAACAGAAGAAGATAGTAATTTAGCTCTTGCATTAGGAGGCCTAGAAAAAGGAGTTAGTCCTCTTGAAATGGCTGGAGCTTACAGTTCCATTGCAAATGACGGAGTATATATTGAACCTATTTTTTATACAAAAATAGCACATTCTAATGGAAAAACTTTAGTTACTAAAAAACAAAAAAGACAAAAAGTTATTTCTAATTCTGTGGCTTACATTATAAAAAACTTACTAACTAGTCCTGTAACTGGTTCACATGGTACCGCTACTAATTGCTCAATATCAGGAATGGATGTAGCAGCAAAAACAGGAACAACAGATGATGATTATGATCGTTGGCTTTGCGGTTTTACAAATTATTATACAGCCGTTACTTGGTATGGTTTCGATTTTAATGAAAACATTGATTTTGCTGGCAATCAAAATCCTGCTAGTGTTTTATGGTCTAATGTCATGTCTTCTATTCATAAAAAATTAGACAAAAGTAAATTCCAAAAGCCAAATAATATACTTAGTGCAACTATTTGTTCTTCATCTGGTGAACTTGCAAATGGAAATTGTCCAGATACTTATACAGAATACTATTTAAAAGGTACTCTTCCATCTACTTGTAAAGAACATAATTCTTCTAATAAGAATAACAAAAATAACACTACACAAAACAAAAATAATACAATAAACAACAATGTTTCTAATAATTCCATTTACGACAATTCTATAACTAACACTACACCAAATAATATAATAGAAAATGATACAAACCAAAATATCACTAATAAAACAAACACCAATACAAACAATAACACATCATCAAACTCTACAAAAAACAATAATACTACACATAATAATACCTCTAATACAAATACAAGTAATAATAATCCTACAAAAAATAACACCATCAATAATACTACATCAAATAAAAATACTAACACTAATACTTCCACTTCAAAAAACACTACAAATTCTACTACATCAAATACCAACTCAAATAATCAAAACAAATTAGATTAACATTTTTTATAATGTATAACTTATAACAAGAATTTATTTTTTACGACAAAAGAGCACAAAATAAGACAAAAAAGTGCTCTTTTTTCTATCTAATTTGTTTGATTATTTTTACTTATTATGTTATAATATAATATATTGACTCAATTTACAGGAGGTTTATTACATGCAAAATACACCAAATGATGATATAGATACTTTTTTTAGTGGTATTTATGATTTATCCAATCGCATAAAAAATATTATTCATAATATAAAATTATATGCTTCTGCAGACCCTTCATACTTTACTGCTATTGACTTTGATAAAATTCCTAATATTTCTACAACTTTAAATAATAAAATTGTAGAAGTTGGAATTTATTATAAACAACATGATTTATCTTTTTATGATTTTTCACCACTTTCACACATAATTCTATGTGATTTATGCAGCTATGTTTATGGAGGATTTATCGACCTTAAAGATTTTTTTAAAATAACAAATATTCTTACATATCAAGGTCCTATTTCTAAATATATGCCAAAAGTAGAAGAAAAGCAAAATGAACCTTTAAAGCCTGGAAATATTATGAATTATTTAAAAGAAAGAAAAAAACGCAAAGAAAATTCACTTACAGCAGACTATCTCTTTAGAGCTGATTTAATAGAAAGATTGCCTATTGTATTAAACAATTATTATGATAAAGACACAAACTTATTTAATTACGATTTGCCTCAAAATATATCTACAAGTATATTAAAGTTTTTTAAAACTCATCCTACTAATATCACAATAGATAATATTAATAGTATTGAAAACGAATTAGCACAACTAGATATGTCTTGCATAATTCCACAAATTCAAGAAAATTTAAAAACTATTATTATAAATTATTTACGCCATTCTAGAGATTCTAAACCAACTTGCATCCAACATATAAGCTTATTAAATAATATTCCACAAACTTTACATGATGCTTTTTATCAGTCAGATTTATCAACTGGAAATTCAGTTTCAATTTGTTCTATGTTTGAACCAAAACATAGTGACTATAGTAATAACTCTAAAACAGCTCCTATAAGCATTAACCCACTTCCAAATTTTGATGAAATAGATTAATAAATTCAAAAAAATAATTATTTATATAAAATTTAAAGAGAAGTTATTTTGTTAATTAAATAGCTTCTCTTTTTATACTTATTCCCCTTAATTTTTATTTACTTTTTTCATCCTTTTAGTTTTGATCATTCGAATATAGTTTTTATTTTTCCTTTTCCTTTTTCATAAACAACATCTATTATAGCTCCATTTACCACTGACATTTGAGGCGCTACATGACCTATATCTACATCATAAATAATTGGAATATTTAAATCTTTTAATGCTCCCAAAACTGCTTCGTAAAATTTAACTCCATAATCCTCTCTTACAAAAAGTGGTCTTCCAAATATTATTCCTCTACAATTTTCAAAATATCCAGCACTTTTCATTTGCCATAAATTTCTCATAACCTGACTGCTACTCATTTCATATACTTCTAAAAACCATACAATTCCATCATATTTATATTTTTCAATGTATTGATTTACAAAGTCATATTTAGTTCCAATTAAATTTAATATATCATCCATACATCCACCAATACTTCTACCTGAGAAGTTTGAAAATTCATCACCATTTAAACTTTTCCAAGATGACACTACTTCTAGTTTATATTCTTCTAGTGGATCTACTCTTTCACACATTAAATTTTTATCTTCACATTTTTCAAAACTCTCTTGAATAACATCTTGTCCTTCCAGCATTCTGATTGAATCTGTTAAATTTTTATATAAATTTCTCATTCCATATGCTTTTACATTTGGTCCATATATTGTTGCAATATCCAGCATAGTTGTAAAAACAAATGAGATTACTGTAATATTTGAATATCCTTGAATCCACTTTAATTTACTTTTACTAATTTTATTAAAATCTAAATACTCTAAAATTTCTGCTAAAAAATCTCCTCCTGTTGCCATAATAATTGCAGAAATATTTTCATCATTCCATAACTCCATAAATTCTTCTGCTCTTTTTTTAGCATCCGCGCTTCTTCCCAATTCACATTTTCGAACATCTTCAGTTTCTCTTACTTTATATCCCAAACTTCCAAAATTATTTTTTACATTATCCAATCTTAACCAATCTTCCTTTTTAGTTATTCCTGCAGATGGCGCTGTAATTCCTATTGTATCTCCAATTTTTATAAAATCTGGATATCTCATAATTAACTCCTTTCGTCTTATAATTTTTATAGAATATTATCATAATAAAAAAATATTTTCAATTGGGGACGGGGCAATTATTTTAAATATATATATCTTGGCATATTTGCATTGATTTTATTATGTAAATATGATATATTAAAGAATATATTTATTGTGCGAGGTGCTTTTTATGAAAAAAATGTTATTAGTAACTCAAGATGAAGAACTTTCTGAAAAAACTAGTGAATTATTTAGTGAAAGTTTAAATTTTATTAAACAAATTGCTTCAGATTCCAATATCCAATATTCACAATTAGCTTGCTTTAAATATAAAGATGGTTTACTTCAAAATCTGATCACAACATATCTAGATAACACTAGTTATAGAAGCGCCAGTGTTATATTTGATTCACCTAATAATATTAATACGTTTAATCAGATCTTTCCACGAGATTCCAAAAATTCTTATCACAGAAATATTTTTACTACTACAAATACCGTAAGTGTTTCTGATATAAGAAATGCTCCTACACAAACTGAATATTTTCCTCGTATTAATAGCAATTATTTCTTTAATAATCCAGCAGAATTATTATGTAATAATTTTGATTATGTAATATTGCACCATGGTGGTTCAGATTTAGTTTATTATTTTTCTATGTTAAATAGAAGCCTTATAACTCAAACAGAAGATCCAATAAGTCTAAAGAAATTAATATTAGTAAATAAAAATCATACATTTGATAATTTATTAAAACAATACATAACCTTTTCCGAATTAGGAATAGAAAATAACAATTTACCTAATAGTATTTGTGTTTCTCCTTCCTTAAATGATTGTTTGTCTATTTTGGAACAAGAAACAATATATACTCCTCAAGCAAGTTCAAACTCTACATATATTATGGAATAAAATTTATAAAAAAATAAAGTAATAAAGTAAAATATCCAAGTTATTGTTTTTATCTTTATTATTTTATTTTTTTATTTTTATGCATTTATATATTTACTTTTTACTTTTTATGTTATAATTTATTCTATACAAAAGTAAAAGGAGGAATTTATTAAATGAAAAACAAAAAAATACTAATTATACCAATTGTCATAATTATACTATTGGTAGCTCTAGCAGGAGTATCTGCATTTTTATATTTTAAAACAGATCTTTTTAAATCTCCAAAGCAATTATTTTTTAAATATCTTGGAGAGTCTGTATCTTCAACAAAAAACTTTAACTATGATAAATCTTTAGCAAACTATAAAGAATTATCTCAAAAATCTTCAAAATCTACTGGTGAAATAACAGGTTCAATTACTGATAATTCATCAAACACATCTTCTTCATCTAAATCTATTGAAGATGCTATTAACAATTCTAAAATAGAATATTCTATAGAATCCATACCAAGCAAGAATAAATATCACGCTAGTATAAAACCTAACTACAATGATTCAGAAATTACTAATCTAGAACTATTAGCAGATAATGATAGTTATGGCGCAAAATGTACAGATTTATATGATAAATATGTATATTTTGAAAACAATAATTTAAAAACTCTTGTTTCTAAATTTGGAATAGATTCTAAATATATTCCAGATAAGCTTGAAAAAGTTGATATATATGAATTATTAAACATTTCTGCTGATTCAAGAACTCAAATTGTTGATAGATATCAAAAACTATTAGACTCAAAGTTAACAAAAGATATGTTTACATCAAACAAAAAAGTTACAACATCTGTAAATGGTACAAATGTAAAAGCTAATGCATACACTTTAACTATAAATGGTGAACATGCATATGATATTTTACTTAGCTTTTTCCAAACTTTAAAAGATGATGACCAAACATTAGATTTAATTATAGAAAAATGTGAAAAATCTGGTGTTACAAAAGCTTACGAAACTCAAGAAAATATCCAAAGTTCTATATATTCTATATCATCTGATAATAATGATGATGAAATTCAAATTACTTTTACTAAAGACAGTTTAAAAGATGATATTCAAACTTTAATTGAATCTTTGCAAGATTCAAAAGACAACTTCTCAGCTGATGAAAGTATTCAAATAATAGTTTATTCATATAAAGGAAAAACAGCTAAAATTGAATTCAAAAATGGTAGTGATGAAACTTCTGCTTTTTCTATAGAAATAACACACAATAAATCTGAAGAAATAATTACACTTAATTCTGACAATACTACATATATAAAAGCTAATTATTCTTCTTCAAAAAAAGAGGAAAAAGCAACAATCGTACTTTATGAAGATAATGATACTGAATTTGCTAACTTATATATAGAACATAAAAAAGATAAAAATAAAATTAATTTTAAAATTAATGACTCTTCTAATTCTGTTCTTGAATTAAATATTGATTCTAATGGTCAAATTGGTAAAGGCACTATAGAAACTGTTTGTAATTTGAAATTTAAAGAAGAGGATGATTTAGAAATAAACTTAAATTTAAATAATTCTACAACTTATACTGATGATATTAATATTGATGATTTAAGTTCAAATAATGGTGAACTTTTAAATACTATATCTAACACAAAAATGAATGATCTTTACAAAGAAATTTATTCAAATTTACAAAAGGTTTTACCTGAAAAGGCAAAACTTTTAGGAATTGATCTTCCAAAAGATATATTGTCAAAACTTGATCCAGACGCTGATAAAAAAACTATTACAGAAAAAGATTTAACTGGATATACAGTTTATAAAGATTCTACTACTCGGAATACAATTTGCTTATCCTGAATCTTGGGTAACACCTTCTGGTAAAACTGGTATAATATTTGCAGATACTACAACTGGTTCAAATATAAACTTAGTAACAGATTCAGTTTCAAGCTCATATACTTTATCTTCATATATAGATGCAACTATATCAAGTTTAAAATCAGTTTTTGGAGATAAACTTGATGGAGATATATCTAAAGAATTTGTAAGTTTAAATGGAAAAGATGCTTATATCATTTCTTATACAATATCTCAGAATGATATTAAAGTAAAAGCAACTCAAATATGTTTTATTGATAACAATACTGCATATATTTTAACTATAACTTCTAGAAATGAAAACTATAATCAAGAAAATATAGATACAATTATTAGTTCTTTTAAAAAATAATTTAAGACCAAAAATACCAAGTATCATTTTTACTTGGTATTTTTCTTTTTATTAATTTTAGACATTTACACTATTTTCTATATAACTTTTATTTCAGCTTTTATAAAAAGTCTATCACATTTTATTATATTTTTTATTTTTAAAACTCAATCTTTTCTGAAACCCATGATTCTACTTCTTCTATTGGAAGTCTTATTTGTTCCATTGTATCTCTATCTCTAATAGTTACAGAATTATCTTCTAAACTATCAAAATCTACTGTTACACAATATGGTGTACCAATTTCATCTTCTCTTCTATATCTTTTTCCTATACTTCCTGCTTCATCATAATCACACATAAATTTACTTGATAATTTTTCATATACCTCTTGTGCTTTTTCACTTAACTTTTTAGAAAGTGGAAGTACAGCAATCTTATATGGTGCTAAAGCTGGATGTAAATGAAGTACAGTTCTTGTATCACCTTCTGCAATTTCTTCTTCCTCATAGCTGTTACATAAAAATGCTAAAGCTACTCTATCACATCCAAGTGAAGGTTCTATTACATATGGTACATATTTTTCGTTTGTTTCTGGATCTAAATATGACATATCTTGTTTAGAATGTTCCATATGCTTATTTAAATCATAATTAGTTCTATCTGCTATTCCCCATAGTTCTCCCCATCCAAAAGGAAATGCAAATTCAATATCTGTTGTTCCTTTACTATAAAAAACTAATTCTTCCTTACTATGATCACGAAGACGAATATTATTCTCTTTCATTCCTAAATTCAATAACCAATTCTTACAAAAACTTCTCCAATATTCAAACCATTCTAAATCTGTTCCTGGTTTACAGAAAAATTCAAGTTCCATTTGTTCAAATTCACGTGTTCTAAATGTAAAGTTTCCTGGTGTAATTTCATTTCTAAAAGCTTTACCAATTTGAGCAATTCCCATTGGCAATTTTCTTCTTGTTGTTCTTTGTACATTTTTAAAGTTCACAAAGATTCCCTGTGCTGTTTCTGGTCTTAAGTAAATTTCTGATGTTTTATCATCTGTTACTCCTTGAAAAGTTTTAAACATCAAATTGAATTTTCTTATTTCTGTAAAATTATGAGCTCCACAATTTGGACAATTTATATTATTCTCATTCATAAATTTTATCATTTCATCATCTGTCATTCCATCTGCAATCATATCTTTTCCGTTATTATGAGCCCACTCTTCTATTAATTTATCTGCTCTGTGTCTTGTTTTACATTCTTTACAATCTATTAATGGATCACTAAATCCTCCAACATGCCCTGATGCAACCCATGTCTCTGGATTCATTAAAATCGCTGCATCAAGACCTACATTATATTTGTTTTCTTGTATAAACTTTTTTCTCCAAGCATTTTTTATATTATTCTTTAATTCTACTCCTAATGGTCCATAATCCCAAGTATTAGCTAATCCACCATAAATTTCTGAACCAGCATAAATATATCCTCTGTTTTTACAAAGTGATACTATTTTGTCCATTGTTAATTTTTCCATAAAACCTACCTCCTAAAATAATATATTTGCTAGTATGTTTAAATTTAACTAATAGTTTTTCATTTTAAATTTTTTCTAAAACAAAAAAACTCTCATCACACTACTAGCTTAAAAGCTAGGGACGAAAGTTTATAAATTCCGCGGTTCCACCCTAATTGATAGTATATTTTTATATCTATCCTCTTTATTTTTGTCTTGGCTCCAAAGCTCCCCATATATTTATTATTATTAGCTTTCACCTATTACTAACTCTCTTTTTAATAATAAAATATATTTTTTCTTTTTCAACACCTTTTTAATTTGTTTTATTTTATCAATTATAGATTTAAAAGTCAATAGTTTACTTAATATATTTAAAGAGCTATACTTCTTTATTTTTTAATCACTTAACTTTTCCATTTTTTTTCTATATAAATTTTTATTTGCTTTAAATATTATTAACTTTTGTACATTATTATTTCAAAAAGAAATTTACTATTTTATTTATATTATTTAATTATTTTTTTCTTTACTTCTTTTATCTTGAATTATCTCCATTTCTTTTTCGGTAATTAATGTTACATTATTTTCTTTTGCCCAGGCGACACAACCTTTTAAAACAGTATTTAAAAACACTCTTGGAACTTTTATTAATTTTGCACATGCTTCATCTGTAAATTTAACTTCAGTATCAATTCTTGATGCTGCATATTTCACTGTATTTAAACTAATTCCTTTATTCGCTGGAATTGGTTCAGATATTGGTCTTTTAAATCTTGTATACCAAAAGTTCTTATTATCACGATATCCATAATCTACTGGAACTCGTGGAAATACATTTGCATTTACTCCATTTAATATTGCATTATAATACTTTGGCTTCATTAATATATTATCAATTTTTAATATAAAGTGTGCTCCATATTGGCTTGTTATACCATTAAATTGATGATATGGTGGTAAATATTCATCTTGTACTTTGTCATTTTCTGCACCATCTAACTCTTTAACCCAAGTACATTCAAATACTTGAAAAGCCTCACTAATTATCTTTGGATATTGTTCATTTTGATTTTCTCTTGCTCTTTTTCCATCAACCAAATTAAATATACAATCTTTCATTTTTTCTTCTGTTGTTTCTCCTGGATATCCTAATCTTACTGCTTCTTTAAAATATTTTCTTTTATCTGTTATAAAATTGATTGAACATTTTCCTGTTCTTAATATATTTTTTGCTGTATTTGAATTATTTCTACAACACAATAACATTGCATAATAATCTTTTCCTGCTATGTAATATGGGAAACATAATGAATATGATCCTAAATTTGTTTCTCCTGATTCACTTAATGTTCCTATTTCTGTTGTTGGCATTGGAAAAAAACTTGATGTTTGATAAAAATTATCTACTATCCTTAAATCTTTAAAACCATTTAACTCTTCAATTTTCTTTTCCATTTGTATCTCTCCTATCTTAACTTTTTACTTTATGTTTGGTAAAATAATTATTTATTCTTTAGTTATCTATTTTTTTACACATCGTATTTTATCATATTTAATATATTTTTTAAATATATTTTAAGAAATTCATTTTACTCTATTTTATATGTTATTTATTGTCGATTTTTTTGTTTATATATATTTTTTTGCTTATACTGTTACAAATCTTAGCCTTATATTACAAAATTATTGCTTAATCATTTCATTTACAAATATTATGTTTCCTTCTGTTTGTTTTTTAATTTCATATTGTATTTGTGGATAATGTGGATAACCTTGTGAATAATTGATATGTATGTGTTTTATAGGTCATTTTATTCACATACTTTTCAACATTCATAGCATCCGCAAAATAACAGCATGTATCATTTCATTATGTTTATCAAACAAAAAGTTGTAAAACATTTTTTCAGTTTGCCAAATATTAAATTTTTATGAATCAAAATAACCTTAATACTCTTTATTATTACTAATAATATTTCACAAAATTAGTAACACCTTTTTTCTAGTAAAAATTTTAACTTTTAACATAAAAAAAGCAAAGTACCAAAACTACTAAAAAATAGTATATGCTCTTTGCTTTTTTATATCTTTTTTTATATTTATTTTTTACATATAATTTAATATTATTAGATCTTCTATTATTATCTATACTTTCTATATTTCCTATTTTAATAATTTATAATTTTAAAACATATATACTTTTAAGTATATTAATAATATTATTTCAGAAATTAGTATAACTGGAAAACCTATCACAAACTGAATCTTTTTTGTTTTATGCCTAAAAGTATACATTCCAGCTATTCCTCCAATTCCTCCTCCAAGTAATACAAACATAAATAAAGTTGCTTCTTTAATTCTCCAAGAACCGCCTTTTTGCTTTTTCTTTATCTATCCACATTGCTAAAAACGCTATTATATTAATTGCTATAAAATAAATTATTATATTTCTTATGTTAAACACATCTGTCATATTTACACTTGGATTCATATAAGATTCTTCCTTTCTATTACTTTATAACCTTCTCTAATATTTACAAAATTAAATATTTTTATAAAATGCTTAGTTTATATATTTTTTCCTTTATAAAACTATAATTAAAATTATGAATTAACCAAATAAACTCATTTGGTTGCTTTGGCTCATTCCTTTTAAACATCCTACATTTTTTAATGTTTCTATTGCAACTTTTCCAATTTTTGACCTTATTTTCATATCGTCTATAGACATAAACTTTCCTTCTTTTGCTGCATTATATATTCCTTCTGCATCTATTGGTCCAAGTCCAGGAATAGCATTTAGTGGTGGACGAATTCCATCTTCCTCCATTATAAATTTATCATGGTGTGACAAATATAAATCTATTGGTAAAAAGTTTATTCCTCTTTCATACATTTCCAAAACAAGCTCTAAAACCGGATACATTTCTTTGTCTTTATTTTGTGCACTATTTCCCTCTAAATCTATTTCTTTCATTTTATTTTTTACTCTTTCTTTTCCATGACACATTATTTCACTATCAAACTGTTTTGCTCTTATAGAAAAATATGCAGAATAATATGCTTTTGGTATATGTACCTTAAACCATGCTATTCTAAAGGCCATTGTTACATATGCAGCCGCATGGGCCTTAGGAAACATGTATTTTATTTTTTCACAAGATTTAATATACCAATCTGGAACATTGTGTTCTTTCATTAAAGCTTTATACTCTTCCCATTTTGCCGGATCTTTTAGTGCTTTTCCTTTACGCACTGTTTCCATTATCTTAAAACTTGGATTTGGTGGTAATCCTTGTTTTATTAAATAAATCATAATATCATCTCTACAACATATTGCTTCATTTAATGTTACTGTTCCTTCTTCTATTAAACTTTGTGCATTTCCAAGCCATACATCTGTACCATGTGATAATCCAGAAATACGAATTAATTCATCAAATGTTTTTGGTCTTGTATCTAAAAGCATTCCGTCTTACGAACTTTGTTCCAAACTCTGGAACCCCAAAACTTCCAACTTGTGAATTTATTTGTTCTGGTGTTACTCCTAAAGCTTCTGTTGAACTAAAAATTGACATTGTTTCTTGGTCATCAAGTGGTATCTTTTGAGGATTTACTCCTGTTATATCTTGAAGCATACGAATAATAGTCGGATCATCATGTCCCAGAATGTCTAGTTTTAGTAAGTTCTGATCTATAGAGTGATAATCAAAATGAGTTGTTATAATATCAGAATTTGGATCATCAGCTGGATGTTGTACCGGTGTAAATTCGTATATTTCTCTTCCCTTTGGTACAACTATAATTCCTCCTGGATGCTGACCTGTTGTTCTTTTTATTCCTGTACATCCTGATGCTAGTCTTAAAACTTCTGCATTATTTATTGGAATTCCTCTTTCTTCATAATATTTTTTTACATAGCCATATGCTGTTTTATCTGCAACAGTACCAACTGTTCCAGCTTTAAATGTAGTTCCTTTTCCAAAAATCACTTCAGTATATCTATGTGCTTTTGCTTGATATTCTCCTGAAAAGTTTAAATCTATATCTGGTTCTTTATCCCCATTAAATCCGAAGGAATGTCTCAAAAGGTATATCCATTCCATCTTTATCTAACTTATGACCACATTTAGGACATGTTTTATCTGGTAAATCAAATCCATTTTTATATCCATAGTCAGTAAAGTCTGAATATTTACAATTTGGACATCTATAATGCGCAGGAAGAGAATTAACCTCTGTAATTCCTGTCATATTTGCAACAAATGATGATCCAACAGATCCACGTGATCCAACCAAATATCCGTCTTCATTAGATTTCCATACTAATTTTTGTGCAATTATGTACATAACAGAGAACCCATTTTTTATAATTGAATCTAATTCCTTTTGTAATCTATTTGCTACTATTTCTGGAAGATTTTCTCCATATAGTTCATGTGCCTTTGTATATGCAATATCTTTTATTGTTTGTTCACAATTATCGATATATGGTGGACACTTTTCTGGAGAAATTGGACTTATCCTCTCACACATATCAGCTATTTTATTTGTATTTGTTACAACAACTTCATATGCTTTTTCTTCTCCTAAGTACTCAAATTCTTTAAGCATCTCCTCTGTTGTTCTTAAATAAAGTGGTGCTTGCTGGTCTGCATCATCAAAACCTTGTCCTGCCATTAATATTCTTCTATATACTTCATCTTGTGGATCCATAAAGTGCACATCACAAGTTGCTACTACAAGTTTACCTAATTTTTCTCCTAAATGAACAATTTTTTCATTTATTTCTTCTAATGCTCTTGTATCTGGAACTGTTTCATTTCGAACCATAAACATATTATTTCCAATTGGTTGAATCTCCAAATAGTCATAATCTTTTGCAATATCTTCTATTTCTTCATCTTCTTTTCCTGCAATTATTGCTCTATATAGTTCTCCTGCCTCACAAGCACTACCAATCATTAAACCTTCAGAATATTTTTTATATATAGATTTTAAAATACGAGGTTTTTTATAAAAATAGTGTAAATGAGAAAGTGATATTAATTTATATAAGTTTTTAAGTCCTACATAATTTTTTGCCAAAATTATTGCATGATAACTTGGTAATCTTTTATAATCTGCTTTTCCTATATTAAGTTTATCAATATCATCTACTGTTTTTACATTTTTTTCTTTTAACATATCAAGCATAACCTTTAATACCTTAACTGTAGTATCTACATCATCTAAAGCTCTATGTGCAACTTCTACTTTTATTCCTAATTTTTCTGCAATAAGTCCTAATTTATATTTTTTAAATTCTGGAAAAAGCTCTTTTGCAAGTCTTAAAGTATCTAGATATGTATTTTCTAAAGAAAGTCCTAATAATTTTGCATTATATTTTAAAAATCCTATATCAAAATCTGCATTATGTGCAACTAAAACACTATCTCCTACAAACTCTATAATTTTTGGCATAACCTTTTCTATTGTTTCTGCATCTTTTACCATATCATCTGTTATATTTGTTACTTCGATTACTCTTTGTGGTATTGGTTTTTCTGGATTTACAAAACATGAAAACTCATCAATTACTTCACCATTTTTAAATTTCATTATTCCAACTTCTGTAATTTTTTCTGTTCTAAAAGAAAAACCTGTTGTTTCTAAGTCTAAAACACAATAAGTAGTATCTATATCTTGTCCTTTTGGAAAAGATACGCAAGGAGTTTTGTCTGGCACTAAATATGCTTCTACTCCATAAATTACTTTCATATCTTTATTATCAAAACCTAATAATTTATGTGCTTCTGGAAATGCCTGTACAACACCATGGTCTGTTATTGCAATAGATTTCATTCCCCATTTCATTGCTCTTTTTATTAAATCTTTTGCAGAAGTCATTCCATCCATTTGACTCATTTGTGTATGCATATGAAGTTCTACTCTTTTTACTTTTGCTTCATCTTTTCTTTCTTTTCTTTTAATTCCAGATGTTTCTACAATAGTATTTGCAATTACTCCTAATTCTTTTGCAAAAGGATCAAATTGTGCTGTTCCACCTATTTTTATTCCTTTAGCTGATTTTATTCTTCCGAGAAACAGCTTTAAATTTTTCTTTTTCTATAAAAGATTTACAAGTTATTGTACTTGTACCATCATATAAATCAAACATAAATAGAAACTTTCCATTTTTTAATTCTCTTGAGTCTGTATTTATTACTTCACCATCAAGAGCAATTTTTCCACTATCTATGGATACATCTATTACTTTTACTAATGGTTCTTTAATATTTTGATTCCTTCCTAAAATTAAAGGAGTAATTTCTTCTACTTCTTCTTTATTTTCTTGTTTTTCTATATTCTTATTACTATCTTGTTTTACTTTATTTTCTTGTTTTTCCTTAAGTATTTCTTTTGAAACCTTTTCTTCTTTTTCTTCATTAACAACTAATTGTTCTTGGAATTTTTTGATAACTTCTGTTTGAACATTTTTAGTATATTCTTCAACTTTTCTTTTAGTTTCTACTGAATTGTTATCTATATATTTAACTTTATATCGCTTTCCAAATACGTTAAACAATAAATCTGAAAGTATTCCATCCATTCCTCTTGCAACTAGTATATCTGCTCCTGATAACTTCAAGTTTATATTAATAATATTATCTTCAACTAAGATTTCACTATCTCTTAATAATGCTTTTGTTAGTGGATGTTTATATGATAAATAATCTAGAATATCTTCCCATTCTTTTGTAAAATCTTGAGAAATATCTTCTATATATTTAACATGTATTACAGCTTCTTTAAGCATAAATCTTTTTACAAGATACCTCTCAAAGTATCCAACAGCTTTTACTTTTATAGGTTTGTCGGATAAAATATTAACTTCTAATTTATTAGTTTTTTTATATAAATTTATAGATTCTATTTTAGTATTTATTATATTATTATTTACTTCAAAATCCTTAAAAACTTCTTTTAGCATTTTTAATTTTGTATCACTCATATTTTTAATATTTTATCCTCCTTTTTTTATTTAATTTTATTTAAAAATTCTCCATACATCATTGCAGGTTATATATATCGATAAAGTAATTAATATAAAAAATCCTGCAGATTGTATAAACATTTCAGTTTTTTCTTCAAATTCTTTTCTTCTAACTGCTGTTATTATTAAAAGTAGAATCTTTCCTCCATCAAGTGGTGGAAATGGAAGTAAATTTGTAACTCCCAAAGACAAAGATATTAATGCAATAATATAAATATATTCTTTTAAGCCCTCAGTTGACGAAACAACACTTGATATTCCGACTGGTCCCATTAATTGATTTGTCGATACTTTTCCTGTAAATAACTGTTTTAAATTTTCTATTATTGAAAAACAGAAATCTAAAGTTTCATGAAATGAATAATATAATTTATTTCCAACTGTATTTTCTGCTACTTTTAAATTTATTCCTAAATAATACCTAGATTTTTCTTCTGGAGTTATTGTAAATTCTTTTTCTTCATTATTTCTTCTTACTAAAATCCTTAATTCTTTATTTTCATTTTCATTAATTGATTCTATAAGTTTTTCTATATTATTTTCAACATCTTCATCATTTATTTTTAATATAACATCATTTTCTTGTATTCCTTGCAACTTTGCTGAACTATTTTCTTGCAATGCTACAATTTTAGTAGAATCTCCATCTTTTAGATAAATTCCTGTTTCTTTATATTTTTGTTCATTTGGAATAATTTCATATTCTATTAGATCGTTTTCCCTTTTTACTAGAACTTTTACTTTTTCTCCTTTAGAATTTGATACCTGGTTATTTATTTCTTCCTGATTAATAACTCTTTTTCCATTAATTTTTACTATCTCGTCATCTGCTTGTAATCCTGCTATTTTAGCATTATACCCGTCTAATACCAACTCTATTTTATTAGTTGTAAAATTATTATTTGTTGTCATTAGACAAAAGTATATAATTATTGCAAATATTATATTAACCATTCCGACCGAGCTACTACTATAGCAATTCTTTTTGGAATAGAAGCTTTACTAAAAGAACCCTCTTCTAAAGAGCGTTCTTCTTCACCTTCCATGCTGACAAATCCCCCTAAGGGAATTAATCTCAATGCATATTTTGTTTCTTTTCCTTGTTTTTTCCAAATTGTTGGTCCAAATCCTATTGCAAATTCATTTACCTTTACTTTGCAAAGTTTAGCCACTATAAAAAGTCCACCTTCATGAATGAAAACTAATAAGCCTAAAAGAAATATTATTTTTATAGCATTTATAAAAAAAGTTAACAATTCTTCTTTCCTCCATTATAATAAATTTAATAAAAAATATGCAAATGGAGCTATAAATATTAGACTATCAATTCTATCTAACATTCCTCCATGTCCTGGTAACAAATTACTAAAGTCTTTAATTCCAACATATCTTTTTATACTTGATGCTGAAAAATCTCCTAATTGACCAACTACACTTAGTAATAATGTAATTACAGTTATAAACAAATAATTTATATTCATTTTCAAACATGCATTTATACAAAATGTATAAATTAAAGCTATAATAATTGCACCTAAAGTACCTCCTATGCAACCTTCTATTGATTTATTAGGACTAATTTTACTAAATTTATGCTTGCCTAGTTTTTTTCCTATTATATAGGCAAATATGTCTGTTCCCCATGCTGCAATAATTACAAACCAAATTAGTATTTTTCCATTTTCTGATCCCATTAATAATGGTAAATACATCAAGAATAATGGTATATAACAAATTCCAAAAAAAGTAACAGCTATATCTTGAACATTAGTTTTCATGTTAGAAATTATTACCTGTAAAAATAATATTAATATACTTGTTGGAACTAATATTCCTATAGTTATAATAATATATTGCTTTGGTATTAAATGTATAAAAGCAATTAAACCACAAGCTACAAATCCCAGCCAAGAAACAGGATTTGTTTTACCTTTAAAACTATCGAAATATTCATGTATACTCATTGCTGCAATTATTGCAAATAACACATCAATTAAATATATGTTTCCAAATACTAGTATAACAATAACAATTGGTAATCCTATAACTGTTGTTAATATACGATTTAAATTCATTTATTATTTTCCTCCAAATTTTCTATTTCTACCTTCATATATTTCTATTGCTTTTAGCAAATCTTCTTCAGAAAAATCAGGCCAATATTTGTTATCAAAATAGAACTCTGTATATGCTATTTGCCAAGGTAAAAAGTTACTTGTTCTTAACTCACCACTAGTTCTTATTAATAAATCAGGATCTGGCTGTCCTTTCGTATATAAATGATTTGATATTAAATCTTCACTTATATCATCTATACTTAATTCATTGTTTTTTATTTTTTCAGCTATTTGTTTTAGAGCATATGTTATTTCAGCTCTTCCTCCGTAATTAAAAGCAATATTTAAAGTTAGACCTGTATTTTCTTTTGTTCTTTCCATTGCTTTGTTTATACTATTTTGCATTCCTTTTGAAAGAACTGATATATCTCCTAATACTTTTATCTTAATATTTTCTGTATTAGCTCTTTTTGAAAAATCATTTAAATAATTTTGTAATAGAATCATTAAAGCTCCTACTTCTTCACTGCTTCTTTTCCAGTTTTCTGTAGAAAACGCATATACTGTTAAATATTTTATTCCTATTTTATTACAATATTTTGCTATTTTCTCTAAAGTTTCTGCACCCTTTTTATGTCCTTCTCTAATATCTAAATTTTTTTGTCTTGCCCATCTTCTATTTCCATCCATAATAATTGCAATATGTGCTGGATAATTATTTTGTTCGGAACTTATATTATTCATACTTTTCTCCTTTTATTTATTTCTATTTGCGATATATAATGCTAATTCTTTTAAAAATTCATCTTCTGTTTTATAATTATCTATAATATTTATTGCTTCTTTTGTTATGTTCTCAAGCATTTTTTCGGCTTCTTTTAATCCATATTTGCTAACATATGTACACTTTCCTCTTTCTTTATCATTTCCTACTGGTTTTCCTAAAATTTTTTCGTCACCAATTTCAGACAATATATCATCTCTTATTTGGAAAGCTAAACCTATTTTTTCAGCATATACTGATAATTCATTAATATCTTTTTCAAATGCTCCTGCGATAATTGCTCCTACTCTAACAGAAGCCTTTATTAGTGCTCCTGTCTTATTTTGATGCATATATTCTAAATATTTATTAGATATCTCTTTTCCTTCATATTCTGTATCTACATATTCACCAGCAATCATTCTATCTACTCCAATTGAAATTTCTTTCATTGCAGTAAGCTTTCTTTTTTTAGTTTCTTCATCTTTACAATTAATAATATCATTAATCATTATTGTATATGCATTATTTAATAAAGAATCTCCTGCTAATATTGCTGTTGCCTCATTAAATTTTTTATGATTTGTTAATTTTCCCCTTCTATAATCGTCATTATCTATTCCTGGCAAATCATCATGAATAAGAGAAAATGTATGAATCATTTCCATAGAAACTGCAAATGGTAAACATTCTTCTATGTTATCATTAAATAACTTATAAGTTTCTAATATTAATATTGGTCTTAATCTTTTTCCACCTGCTGTTAAACTATATTTTGTAGATTTATTTAATATTCCTTCTGGACAATCTTCACTTTTAAAATATTTTTCAAAACTATTATTTATAATATTAGCATCTTCTGTTAGCATATTTTTTAATTCCATAACTATATTTCTTTCTCAAATAATAAATATTAAATATCAAAAAATATTATTTTTATTTATTATTTCCTTTCTTCTTATATACTCATTATTTCTTTTTCTTTATTTTCAAGAATTTTATCAATTTCATTTACATTTTTATCTGTTATTTTTTGAACATCTTCTTCTGCTGTTTTTAATTCATCTTCTGTTATTTCACTATCTTTTTGCATTTTTCTATAATTTTCTATAGCATCTCTACGAATAGCTCTAACAGCTATTTTAGCTTCTTCTGCCATTTTTTTAACTTCTTTTACTAATTCTTTTCTTCTTTCTTCGTTTAACTCTGGAAAATTTAATCTTATTACTTTTCCATCATTATTTGGATTAATTCCAATATCTGATTTTAATATTTCTTTTTCTATTTCTTTTAAAATTCCTAAATCCCATGGTTGAATTACAATTAATCTTGCTTCTGGAACAGAAATTCCAGCTACTTGATTTATTGGTGTAGGCACTCCATAATAATCTACTTTTATTTTATTTAATATACTTGGATTTGCACGACCAGCTCTTACTTCTGCTAAATTTTCTTCATAAACACTAACTGATTTTTTCATTTTTTCTTCTAAACTTGTATAATCCATAATAAATTTCTCCTTTTCATTTTAATTTTTTATATTATTTAACTAATGTTCCTATTTTCTCACCTTTTACAGCTTTTATTATATTGCTTGGATTATCCATTGCAAATACTATAAGAGGTATATTGTTGTCTTTACATAAAGATATTGCTGTAGAATCCATTACCTTTAAATCTTTATTTAATATGTCTAGATAAGTTATTTCGTCATATTTTATAGCATTTGGATCTTGTTTTGGGTCTGCTGAATAAACACCATCAATTGTTTTTGCAACTAATATTACTTCTGCTTCAATTTCTGCTGCTCTTAATGCTGCTGCTGTATCTGTTGTAAAAAATGGATTACCAGAACCGCATGCAAAAATTACAACTCTTCCTTTTTCTAAATGCTTAGTAGCTTTTCTTTTTATATATGGTTCTGCAACTTCTCTCATTTCTATTGCTGTTTGTACTCTAGTATACATTCCTCTAGCTTCTAATGCATCTTGAAGTGCTAATGCATTCATTGTTGTTGCAATCATTCCCATATAATCTGATGTTGTTCTTTCCATTTCTTTTCCATATCTTCCACGCCAGAAATTTCCTGCACCAACAACTACTGCTACTTGAACTCCTAAATCTAACATGTTTTTTATTTGTTCACAAATTTTTTCTAATACTTCTGGTGAAATTCCATGTTTTTCTTCTCCTGCCAAAGCTTCTCCACTTAATTTTAATAAAACTCTCTTATATTTAATATCAGACATAATTATTTTCTCTCCTTTATATTTTTATACTTTGCTATTGTACCATATAATAAAAGATTTTTGCAGTATTTTTTGAAAATTTTTATAATTTTTTATCAAATTTGTTATATAAAAAATATATAAATAAAAAGTACTATAAATCAGAAATTTTATAATATTTTCAATTTTATTTTTTATTTCACTTTTTATGATTTTAAATTTAAAATCTCAATTATTCCCTTAATAATTTTATTTTTTATGCAAAAAATATTATAAACAACTATTTTATTTAAGAAAGGATTCAATCTATTATTTTATACTTTTGATTGATTATTAAAGATATGAATCAAATATTAATAACTAAAAAATATATTTATAAATCACGAAAAAAAAGAATTAGATTTAAGTTGCAATTTTATATTTCAGCTATCCTATTTATCATTCTAACAACTGTTTTTTCTACTTTAACATATAGCAAGTCTAAAAACGAAGAAATTTCAAAAGAATTATTAGATTCATTCAGTAATTCTTTATATGCTAATTATCAAAATGACATTATCTCTAAAGTAAATAATAACTCTTTTGTAATCGGCATTATAGAAATAGAAAAAATAAAACTAAACTATCCGATTTTATCTACTCAAAGTAAAGAACTTCTTGAAATTTCTCCTTGTAGATTTGCAGGTCCACTTCCTAACAATGTAGGAAATTTATGTATTGCTGGTCACAATTATGCAGATAAACGTTTTTTTGGAAGATTAAAAGAATTATCTTTAAACGATAAAATTAGTATATATGACTTGTCTGGGAAAAAACTGGATTATATTATTTATGAAAAACGAGAAATATTGTCGACAGATTTATCTTGTACATCTCAAGAAACAAATGGAAATATAATTGTAACATTAATTACTTGTAACAACATATCTGGAAAAAGACTACAAATAAAAGCAAAAGTGCTATAAATATACTAGACTTATACTAGAATATTTATAGCACAACATTTTTTTATTTTAATATTATTTAACATTATATTTTTTTACTTTTTTATAAGCATATATTGCTGAAATTCCGCATACTACTGCAAAAGCTATTATTGCATAATCTTCTGTTACACCTGTTTTAGGTAATGTTTCGTTTGTTGAAGCATTTGTATTTGTATTTTCAACTATATTATTTACAGTATTGTTTGTTGTATTAGCTGCTGTATTATTTGTTGCATTATTTGCAGCTTCATTTGTAGCTGTATTTGTTGTATTGTTTGTATCACCATTTAATACATCCAAAATATCTTGATAATTGTCTTCTGTAGCCAATACTGTAGAATGTAAAAGAACAAACATTAAACTAACCATTAACATCACACTTAAAATTTTACCAACTTTTTTCATAACTCTTTTCTCCTTTTTTCTTTTGATATTACTATTATTATCTATATTTTTTTGTTTTAATATTCAAAAAAATATAAACAACTTTTTTACTTTCTATTACATTTTATACTTAATTTTTTATATAGTCAACATTTTTTTCAAAAAAATCACACATTAAAACGAAATAATACAATATCTCCATCTTTCATTATATATTCTTTACCTTCAGATCTAACTAATCCTTTTTCTTTTGCAGCTACCATCGAACCTTCTTTAATTAAATCATCAAATGATACTATCTCAGCACGTATAAAACCTCTTTCAATATCTGAATGAATTTTTCCTGCAGCTTCTGGTGCCTTAGTACCTTTTTTTATAGTCCATGCTCTAACTTCTGGTTCTCCTGCTGTTAAAAAAGACATAAGTCCAAGTAAATCATAACTTGCTTTTATAACTCTATCAAGTCCAGACTCTTTTAATCCAATAGCTTCTAGCATTTCTTTTTTATCTTCTCCATCTAGACTTGCAAGTTCTTCTTCAATTTTTATACATAATGGTATGACTTGTGCTTTTTCAGCTTTAGCATATTCTTCTACTTGTTTTACTAATTCATTGCTTTTTGGATTTTCTATATCTGATTCTGAAATGTTTGCAATATATAAAATAGGCTTCATTGTTAGCAAATATGTTTCTTTTATAAGATCTTTCTCTTCATCTGAAAGTTCTATTGTTCTTGCAGATTTTCCTTCTTCTAGTACTTTCTTTATTTTTTCTAATACATCAATCTCTGCTTGATATTTTTTATCTGCTTTTAGCATCTTTTTGGCTCTATCTAATCTTTTGTCAACTGTTTCTATATCTGCAAATATTAATTCCAAATTTATAGTTTCAATATCTCTTAATGGGTTCACACTTCCATCAACATGAACAATGTTTGGATCTTCAAAGCATCTTACAACTTGAACTATACTATCAACTTCTCTTATATGTGATAAAAATTTATTTCCTAAACCTTCACCTTTACTTGCTCCTTTTACTAACCCTGCAATATCAACAAATTCTATAATTGCATGTGTTACTTTTTCTGGATTATACATTTTAGCTAATTCATCCAATCTTTCATCTGGTACAGGAACGACCCCAACATTTGGTTCTATTGTACAAAATGGATAATTTGCACATTCTGCTCCTGCATTAGTAATTGCATTAAATAAAGTACTCTTTCCAACATTAGGAAGTCCTACTATACCAATTTTCATTTTTCTTCCTTCTTTCTTTTATTTATCTATTAAACTTACTAACATTTATAGTTGCTTGTATTGCCGCATCATAACGTTTTTTTCTTAATTCTTCTTGTTCTTTTACTTTTTTCTTATAAATAATCCATGGATTTTCTTGTTTTTCATCTGTTGGATCCCAATTTTTCAATTCTTCTGAATAGTCTGATATTTTTTGCGTTTCTGGTTTTCCCAAAGGTCCAGGATCTTCTGATGAATAAAATTCAACTTGTGTACCAGTTTCACAATTATCAAAAATCCACTTTGCACTTTCTACTGTTAATCTAATGCAACCTAGAGATGCTTCTTCTCCAAGTTTATCATATTCCCAATATTCCAAACTTGATGGATTATTTTTTTCTATATATGGAACTGAATGAAACAATATATTTCCTACAATTTGAGTACAATATTGTCCATAAACATTTCCTTGAAGACCTAACCATTCTTGTTTAAAACTTGTTATCTTATAAACTCCTGTTTTTGGTGTTTCAACTCCTGTAGAACATAACATAACCTTAACAGGTTTTGAGTATTTATTATTTTCATCTTTTTCATATACATTAACAGTTTGGCTTTTGCAATTTACTTTTATGTAATATTTTGTAGTTCCTGTTGGATAAATTTCTTCTAAATTTTCTTCGTTTTCTTCCAAAGCTTCTACAACTATTGGAGATTTTTGACTAATATCTTTAACAGTTACTTCTTGCACAGTTCTTTCTTTACTTGAAAAAGTATATGTACATGTATATATAATAATAATATTGGTTACAATAACAATAGCAACCAACAAAAATATCATCAAATTAGTATTTTTAAATATTTTATTCAAATTTATTCCTCCTAAGTAAAATTAGTTTGGAGCTTCCAACCGGATTTGAACCGGTGACCTCTACCTTACCAAGGTAGTGCTCTACCTCCTGAGCTATAGAAGCAATTAAAAGAATAAGATTCAAATACAATTTATATAATTTATATTAAATTTCTTATTCATCATTGTTTATATTTTTTATTGCTTTTTTTCTTATTCTTTGTATAGCATTATCTATAGATTTAACAGGTGTATTTAACTCTTGAGCAATTGTTACATATGATTTTCCGTTTATATATTTACTAAGAACTTGTTTTTCGAAGTCACTTAAATGTTTATCTATAGTATTTTCCACTGTTTCATAATATTCTTTTTTAGTAATAGTATCTAATGGATCTTCTATTAAGTTTGAATTAAAAATGTCTATTAGAGAACTATCTGTTTCGTCATTATCATAAGCTGATACATTTAAAGACAAATAAAAATTTAGTGGAGAATGCTTTTGTCTATTAGAAGTTTTTATTGCTGTAATAAGTTGTCTTTCTATACATAGATTAGCAAAAGTTTTAAAAGAATTTTGTTTGTCTAAGTCGTAACTTTTTATAGCTTTAAATAAGCCAATTAATCCTTCTTGTATAATATCTTCTTTTTCTGCTCCTATCATAAAATACTTGCTAACTTTTATATTAACTAATTCTTTATATTTGTCTATTAAATAATTAAGTGCTTGCTTATCACCAGATTTAATAATTCTAATTAAATCTTCATCTGCTATATTATCGTAATTTACATTTGTAGAATTCCACACATTTCTACTATCTTTCATAGTTTTTATGTTCTCCCTTCTGATGATATGCTTTTTATTCTCGTATGTATTATAATCTAGTAATCTTTTTAATGTCAATAGAAATTTGCTGAAATATTGATAAATTCTTGTATTTATACTATAATCTAAAAAAATATGTTATTATTTAATTTTTTATGTATTATTTTATAAAATTAATAAAAGGAGATTTTTTTATGTCTTTTGATGGAATTACTTTAAAAAGTATTATTGGTGAATTAAACAACTCACTTCTTGGCGGAAAAATAAATAAAATATTTGAGCCAAACAAAAACGAAATTATTTTTGGAATTTATTCAAATGGTAATAACTACTCCCTTGATTTATGCATTTCTTCTGGAAATTACAGACTTTGCTTAACTAAAGCAAACAAGCCTAATCCTTTTAATGCACCAGGTTTTTGCATGCTTCTTAGAAAGCATTTAACACGGTTCCAAAATAAGAAAAATATATAATTTTGGACTTGAAAGAGTAGTTATTTTTGAACTTGAATGTTACAACGAACTTAATGATTTAATAAGAAAAAAGTTAATTGTTGAACTCATGGGAAAACACAGCAATATTATCCTTGTTAATGAAAATAATAGAATTATAGATAGTCTTAGACATTTAGATACTTACTCTAAATCTTACCGTGACATTTTACCAGCACATGAATATGTTTTTCCTACGTCAGAAAAAGAAGATTTATATAAAATTACAAATTCTGAAGATTTTTATTCAATAATTAATAAAAACTATAAAAATCTAGCAGAAGCAATTTCTTCTAATTTTAATGGAATAAGCTATTTCTTTATTGAAAATACTATAGAAGTTCTAGGAATTAATAATAATATAAATTCTGAAAACAGCTACAAATTATATAATTATTTAAAAAGTTTATTAAACAATATTGGCACAACTAATCTGTCTTGTAAAGAAATTGAAAATGACTATATTATTACTATAACTCCAAATACTTTACCATTACAAATTAACTATTTTATTGATGATTATTATACCAAAAAAGAAAATGAAAATATTTTTATCGAATACAGAACAAATTTATCTAAACTAGTTTTATTAACACTAAAAAAAGTAAATAAAAAATTATCTAACATCAATACCAAATTAAAAGAATGTGAAAATATGGATTTATATAAATTATATGGCGAATTAATTATTGCTAATCTTTATAGACTTAATAACGAAACTAGTCAAAGTATTACATTAGAAAATTATTATGATAATAATAACTTAATTACAATTCCTATAAATACTAGGTTTTCTATTTCAGACAATGCCAAAAATTATTTTAAAAAATATAATAAATTAAAAAGTGCTTTAGAAGTAGTAAGTATTCAAAAAAAAGAAGCACAAAAAGAATTAAACTACTTAGAAAGTATAATTTATGAATTAGAAACTGCAAAAACTGTATCTGATATAGATGAAATATATAGTGAAATTTCAGAGAGTTCATTGTTTGACAATATAAAAAAAGTAAAAAATAAGAGTATAACAAAAGTTTCTACAAAAAAATACTCAAGTTCTATCTCTCCATTAACATTTCAAGTAGATGGCTTCTCTGTATTTGTTGGTAAGAACAACAAGCAAAATGATTATTTAAGTACAAAATTTGCAAAAAAAGATGACATTTGGTTTCATACTAAAGACATTCACGGAAGCCATGTAATTCTAAAAACTAATGGACAGACTCCTCCTATAGAAGTATTAGAAAAATGTGCAAGTTTAGCAGCTCATTTTTCTAAAGCAAAACTTTCTAGTAACGTTCCTGTAGATTATACTTTTGTAAAATATGTAAAAAAGCCTTCTGGAAGTAAACCTCGGAATGGTAATATATACAAATAATAAAACATTATATGTTAATCCTATATCCAAAGCATAATTAATAATTTTTCTTTTTTAAAAAATAATTATTATAATCATTTCTATGCAAACATTATTATTAACAATAACTATAGTAAACATTTTTTTGGACTATAACATATATTTACTCATATTTTTATTTTTACTAATAATTTTACTATTAAAACTAAAAAAATAAAACAAAGATATACTCAATATAAAATATATTAAATTTTTACATTGTTTATATCTTTGTTTTATTTATTTTTATACTCACTCATATTTATATTTTAACTATTTAAAATATTTTTAATTTCTTCATCATCAAGTAATTTTTCTGAGATATAACTTTTAGATTTTTTATTTTGTGTTAATGCTGCTATTGCAATATCTCTATCTTCTCTCAATTCTTTACTTGCATATTTTAAAATAATGGCTTTGTTTTTTACAGCTTCTAAAACCACTTCCTTATCATTTCTTAGTTTTTCACTCGCATAATATAATATCTGTCCATCTTTTTTTACTGCTTTTAATATTACATCTTTATCATCTTTTAATCTATCACTTGCATAACATGCAACCCATCCCACTTTCTCTAATGCTTGCATCAAAATATCTTTATCATCTTTTAAATTATCACTTGCAAATTCCAAAGCTCCTCCGTCTTGCTTTACAGCTTCCATCACAACCTCTTTATCATTTTGCAATTCCTTTGAAGCCCATTCGAGATAACTCCCTTTTTCTTTTACTATTTTTAATATATATTCCTTATTTTCATTATTTTCTTTTATAGTCTTTATATCATCCATTCTAAACTTTCACCTCTAGATTATATTCCAACTTTATACTCTATATGTTCCATAAAAGGAAACATTTCCTTTAATCTTCTATGTGTTATAACTATATTCCTAGGTTGTGGATTTTTTTCATCAATAGACAATAATTTCTGTGTATAACAATTTTCTGCAGTTTTAAATATTAAATATCTATTTCTAACATACGTACAAAAAATTTGATAACCATCATCTAAATTTTTTTCTAATTCTTTAAAAGTATAATTTGAATTCATAAATTTCTCCTTTTTTTTTATTTCAGCTTGTTATTTACATAAAAAAGTGTTATAATATAATTGCATTTGAGCTAATTCGAGCTCACCCCTATTAGGTTTGCCTCTAAATCCGGCAGGTAATGGGTATAGAATCAAAGGATTTAGGAAGGAGACGAACAAATGGATAAGTTCGTCGGTTTTGCAAAATCTCTCGGCATTGGCTTGTTGAAGGCTTTGACCGTCATCGTTTTGCTGATGCTGATTGATTTCGGCATGTATAAGTTTATCGGGGTTTCCCTGGTGAACTTGCTCCAGGATATTATTTATGCAATAAATATGTTCTTGGACAAAATCCAGTCCTGGTATATTCGCTAAAACCATTTGGATTGGTACAGGGTGCTAGAAACTTACGCTACACTAAGTGTGACTTTCTGGCGCTCTTTTTCTTTATTTTTAATTATAGTATTTTTACTCTTTTACCATTTCTTCAAATTGCTGCTCTGTAATTATTTCAACGCCTAAATTCTGAGCTTTTATAAGTTTACTTCCAGCTTCTTGTCCGGCTAATACATAACTTGTTTTTTTAGAAACAGAGCTTGATGTTTTTCCACCAAATTTCTCTATAATATCACTTGCTTCATCTCTTGTATATTTTTCTAAAGTTCCTGTTAATACAAATGTTTTGCCCTCAAAGCGATTATCCGAAGTTTCTTCTTCTAGTAAAATAGTATTTACACCTGCAGCTTTTAATTTATTAATTAAATCTATAGTTTGTTCTTGTCTAAAAAACTCATATATACTTTTAGCTGTAATTTCCCCAACATCATTTTGATTACTTAAATCTTCTAAAGTTGCATTCATTAAATTATCTAAACTTTTATAAATTTTAGCTAAACTTTTTGCACTCTTTGCACCTACATGCCTAATTCCCAATGCTGTAATTAATTTAAATAGATCTCTTCTTTTGCTTTCATCTATTGCATTTATCAAGTTTTCTGCAAATTTCTTTCCATTCTTTTTTAATGATGCAATATCATTTAATTTTAAACTATATATATCTGCAATATTTTTTATTAATTTTTTATCTATTAATTGTTCTATAATACTATATCCGAAGACCTTCTATTTCCATTCCTTCTTTTGAAGCAAAATGTACTATACTTCTTAAAGCTTTAGCAGAACATTCAATTCCTATGCAACGCTTTACAGCTTCTCCCTCTTCTCTTACTGCTTCTGCTCCACATACAGGACACCTATCTGGCATTTTAAATTCTATCTCTTTTCCTGTTCTTTTTTCTTTTTTTACTTCTACTACTTCAGGTATTACATCTCCTGCTTTTTGGATAACTACTGTATCTCCTATTCTTAAATCTTTTTCTTTAATAAAATCTTCATTATGCAATGTTGTTTTTGAAATAGTTGATCCGTGCTACTTTTACTGGTTCTAAAATTGCCATTGGAGTAATTGCTCCTGTTCTTCCTACTTGGCAAACTATATCTTTTAAAATTGTTTCTTTTTGTTCTGGTGGATATTTGTATGCAATTGCCCATTTTGGAACTTTATATGTTGTACCTAAAATTTTCCTATCTTCTAAATTATCTACTTTAACAACAGCACCATCTATTCCAAATTTTAATTTTTCCCTATCTTCTCCAATTTTTTTTATTGCTTCTATCGCTTCATCTATTCCATTACAGTATATTTTTACTGGATTTACATTAAATCCTAATGTTTCTAGATACAGTAGTTGTTCATAATGTGAATTTAAATTGTTGTTTTCTATTTTTTGAACATTAAATATAAATATATCAAGCGGTCTTTTTGCAGTAATTTTAGGATTTAATTGCCTTAAAGATCCTGCAGCTGCATTTCTTGCATTTGCAAATAAACTTTCCCCTAAAACTTCTCTTTCTTCATTTAATTTTTCAAACTCTTTTTTTCCTATAAACACTTCTCCACGAACTGTTACTGTTACATTTTCTTTTAGCTTAGCTGGAATTGATTTTATTGTTTTTATATTGTCTGTAACATCTTCTCCAATCAATCCATTTCCTCTTGTTGCACCTTGTATTAAAACGCCATCTTTATACTTAAGTGCAAGTGAAAGTCCATCAATCTTTGTTTCTACAACATATTTTATATCTTCTTTATTTAATTGTTTTTTTACCCTATTATCAAATTCCATTAATTCTTCAAAAGAAAACACATCTTGTAAACTTTGAAGAGGAACTTCATGTACAACTTCTTTAAAACCTTCTTTTACATGTCCACCAACTTTTTGTGTCAGTGAATCTTTAGTAATTAATTCAGGAAACTCCTTTTCTAAAGCTTTTAATTCTAGCATCATCATATCATATTCATAATCTGATATTTCTGGCTTATCATCATCATAATATTTCTTAGCATAATATTCTAACTTTTCTTTTAATTCATCAATCTTAATTTTAGCTTCTTTTTCTTTCATAATTTTTTATAATACTTTTTAGTATTATTTTCTTCCTTTCCTAATTTGAATAAGTTTTATTCTTTAAACAAATCTTTTCCTGCAGTTATATAATTAACACCTGAAAAAATTGTTGCAAAAACTGATATAATCATCAATATAGTTGAAGCACCATTTATTATTAAACTTGTGCCAGACAAACTTCCTTTAAAGCTCTCAAAAAATGGATTTACATCGATAATTGCTAACACCAATGCTAACATTTGCGTAACAGTTTTTAATTTTCCCCAAATTGATGCTGCAATAACTTTTCCACCTTTTTCTACTGCCACTAATCTATATCCTGAAACAATAAATTCTCTAAATAGAACTATAATAGGAATCCATGCTGGTAATCTATTTGATTCTACAAGCATTATCATTGCTGCTAAAACAAGTATTTTATCAGCAATTGGATCTAAGAACTTACCAAATGTAGTAATTTGATTTCTAGACCTTGCTATATATCCATCTAACTTATCTGTAATTGAAGCTAGTATAAAAATAAAGTCTATTATAATCCATGTTAATGGTACATTAAACACTTCTCCATTTATTCCTAAAAAAGGTATTATAACCATAATCGGAACAAGTATAATTCTAAAAATTGTTAATTTATTTGCTAAATTCATATTTTCCTCCTTGGTTTTAAATTTCTTAAATTATATACAATTCAAAATAAAAAATCAATAGAAAGTGAAAAGTATCACTAAACAAAAAATATAAGACTACATTAACTTTTGTAGCCTTATACTTTTTATCTTTCTTATTTATCGCTTGTGTTTGAATTATTTATAACATCTTCCCATGTTGGTTTTAAACCTGCTGCTGTTTTTGCATAATATACTAATATTAATTTTGCATCTTCTGCTGTTATCATTTTATCTCCATTTATATCTACATATTCTAATTCATCTTGACTAAGTTCAACATCATTAAGCATTAAAGCAACAGTTTTTGTTAAAACATATGATGCATCCTCTACACTAACTTTTCCATCTCCATTTACATCACCTTTAGTCTTTTTAGATAAATCAAACACAACATCGTCTAAATATACTATTTTTTTACCATCTTTAGTTATTTTTTCACTTCTTTTTATTTGTAACTTACCATGAGTTTCAGTTTGTTGTTTTTCACTATCTTGAATAACCTCTACAACCTTATCTGCAACTAAATAATTTTTATTACATAATTTCTTAAATTCATTTGTATCTACTATTTCTTTAAATATGTCCTCTTTAGAAGCTGTTTCCAATTCTTTAGTATATTTTTCCTTTTCTTCACTACTTGGTTCTCTATTTAAAGATGCCTTAAACAAAGAATTCACATAATCTTCGTTGCTTAAATTTCTATTTTTAAATGCATTAGATTCTATAAATGTTTGTAACATTTTTGTTACTGTTGTTTTTCCTGATGCAACTTCTTGTTTTATATTTCCTAAGTTATCTGAATTTTTGTTTATTAACTCCTCATATGCATTTTTCACATATTCCTCTGCTAATTTACTAGTAGAAACTATTTTTGATGCTGTATATTCTCCTTTTTCTAAACCAAATTTATTACACTTTGTAACAAATTTATTATTATTTATAAATGTTTTTAACAATTCATTTCTATTTGTTCCTGATATTAATTGTTCTGCATATTTATTTACTTCATCACTCGATAAATCTTCATCTAAGCAAATTTTTCCTATTGTTTTTACATATTCTTCATCTGTTAATCCTAAATTTTTAAACTCTTCACTTTCTACAATTGATTTTATAATTGCAGAACCAGATAATTTAGAATTAATTACATTATTAACTTTTTTGTCTTTTTCATCATTTGTTATAGTTATATTGGCTATTTTATATATATCATTTATAAATCCAGTTGCTTTATCTTTATCTATTTCGTCATTTGCTTTTACTACAGTATATTTACCAATATTTTTTTCATCTATCATAAGTTCTTTACATACATCTTTAAAATCTTCTGATAAAAGTATTGATTCTATCACTTCTGAACGAGACATTTTGTTGTCTGTATTGCTTTCTATTCTACTTGTATATGCCTTTATTTCATCTGCTGTTGGATTTTTAAATGTAAATGCTCCATAAACTCTTTTCACAAATTCTTCATCACTAATTTTACTATCATATATTACATCTTCTGTAAATATCTTTGCTATTACATCACATATAGTTAATTTTCCACTTTTTATATCATTTATATATGTTGTAATCATCTCTGATTCTAGTAATTTATTCGTTTCTTCTTCTGTCTTCTTAAAATAATTTAAATATATCTTTTTAAAGAAAATTTTTAAAAGTGAATCACTTTTTTCATCATCTGTTGTTTTGCTAAATTTACTATCTGAATTTGAATCTCCTGCTGACACTGCTGACACTTTTTCAAAATACTTATTTCCATCTGATCCATATTTTATATAAAATTCTTGATTCTCATATTCACCACTTAACATCTTTATTTTTAAGTAATTATTTTCTACTTCCAATACTTCTAAAGTATTTCCTTCATTTATAAATTTATTTAATGTTTCTTTTGTTGATAAATCTCTTAAATACCATGCATACCCTTTGAACTTTAGTATATCTCCTTTTGATATATCTGATAACTCTATTCCTGATGTAATACTATTGCTTTCAGATGATGTATCACTATAATTCTCATTTTTTATATTTTCATTATAATAATTTATAATTTCATTTGACTTGTTGGCTATTTCGTTTGCTTTTTTATTTTCTTCTTTAGTTGTTTCACTTGCTTTTTCTACTTTATCTTTATAATCTTTAGCAGTCTCCTCTAAATTAGTCTTATCATTTTTTTTATCATCTGCAAATGGAAAAGATTTATTAGCTTGTTCTAGAGTCATTGTAAGTTTTTTTGAGCCATCATGATTATAATATGTTATATATCCTTCTTCTTTATTTACAGTATTATATGTAATAACACTTCCCCAAGCAAAACCATTATTTGTATCATATCTATTATATTTAGCTGTATATAAATCTAAATCAAAATTACTTTGTTTGTCATTTGTTCGATGTAATTTATAGCAATATTGTTCAGTAGCCTTATAGCTGGTTTCATCCCCAAGTGAGCTATAATATGTTATTGTCATGTTACATTCTTTTTTATTTTTATATGCCTCTATATCATCAACACTATATGACTTTATCACTTTTCCATCTGAACTAATTATTTCATACAAAAAAGTCTCTTTATCTTTATTGTCATATTTTCCTTTTAACCTTACAGTTGGTGCTTCACTTTTATCTTTTGATTCGTATACTTCAAACTTCGCCTCATTTTCTCCGTTACTAAATTTAAATTCATATATATCATCTTTTTTATTTACCAATTTAAAGTATTCTTTTTGTGCTTCATCATCATTATAATAAGTTTTTGTAGTCCAATTTCCATTTGCATCGTATACAACCTCAAAGTTTTTTCTACAAGATTGTTCTGATTTTGAATTGGCATTTTCATAATATTTAATTTTTTTATATATCTTACCAGGTCCGATAATATTCAACTCGCCATTCCAACGAACCATCTTTTGTATATTTTTTTACATATTTAACTGTTCCATCATCTTTTACATAAGTCTTTTCTAAAGTTGTTCCATTACTTAAATAAGATGTTTTTTTATATTTCTCACCATTTTCATCTGTTAATATCTCTGGAGATTCAGTAGTAGTAGTTATTTCATAATAATATCTTGTATCTACTATTGTTCCATCCATTGTTCCACCTGTCCAATCTGTTACTCTTCGTGTAGTATTTTTTATTTTGTATGTTACTTTATATTGCTTATATTCATTTGCACCATAATTATACACTGATGGACTCATGCTTGCACCAACTATAGTTCCACCATTATACTTTGATTTTCCTAATGCACTTTTAGCTCCTGAATAGCTATACCCAGAAACAGTTACTGAATTTGTAGTTTCTGATTTTATATCATATTTATGCTCTGTTCTTATTAACCTTATTGTCTTTACAGGAGCTCCTTGATACTTTCCTTTAAGTTCATTTCCAACTGCTGAAATAGAACTATTTTTTGAATAATAGTAATATTTGCTTTCTTTAGCAAAAACTTTTTTTGGTATTATAATAAAATATGAGCTTAGCATAACTATTACTAATATAAACATTTGAATTTTCTTTAATTTTCGTTTAATTTTCATCTCTTGTTACATCCCTTTCTATTTATACATTTTTTTATTTAATATGGTAATTCAAATTCTGATACTTTCCAAATTTTGTTTACCTTTTTTAATTTAAATTCTTGTATAATTTTGCTATTTTGTTTATTTCCCTGTTCGTCATAACTTATATAAAACGACTCCGCATTACATACAATTTCGTCCTTTGTTATACTTTTTAAAACTATTTGTGTAGAACTATATGTAGAATCTTTTTTTAATCCTACTCTATCTACATTAATATAATAATTTCCATTATTTTCTATTATCTGCGCTATATTTTTAAAATTTTCTATATCTTCATCTGCAATATTAGCTTTTATTGTATCATCATAATTATCAATCTTTAAGTAATATTCCCCATTAAAAGAATATCCTTCCTGGTTATCACTATTACCAGATAAATTCATATTGTTTGCCTCTGCATATTCTAATAATAAATTATATTTTTCTTTTGCTATTACTAAAGCTTCTTCTTCGCTAATATTTTTTTCTTTATTTTTATTTGCTATTGCATAAAATACTGTTCCTACTATTACTATAATAATAAATGTAACTATTAATATTTTTATACTTTTTTTCATTGAATCTCACCCTCTTTTTTTATTTTTTATCAAATTTTTTATAATTACCACTATTAATACTATACCAACAATAATTAATATCCATTTAATAATTGTCATAGTTTTATTGCTTTTTTCGCAATGTATTGTTGTTGGAAAAAGGTTATATTCGCTTCCTAAATTTTGCGTTGTTGTTATATTGGTTGATTCTCCAAAAGATATATTATAATATTTTTCTTCTTTTATTGTTTTTGGTAATCTAAATTTCAAAGAACATAACTTAATATCTCCTGATTGTCCTTCATTTGATGTAAAAGCAATTATTAATATACTTTCATCTTGATTGTTTACTACTTCCATAGAATAATTCTCGTTTTTATTTTCTGCATTTACAAAAGTTAAATCTGAATCATATTTAATTTGTATTGTTCCACCATTTACATAGTTTGCATTATTTATACTTACATCTACCATTGCTTCTTTATTTTCACAATTCTTTCCAGCATCCACACCTGTAAGTTCTATTTCCATTTTATTTATATTAACATTTTCATTTATTTCATTATCTTGTTCTGCATATGCTTGTTTTGTAATAAAAAATGTTAAAAATATCATTAATATAATACATATTATCTTCCTATTTTTCATATATTATTTTCCCCCTTTATAACACTTTCTTAATTTCATATTTTATTTTTCTTTTATTATAATATTTTTTCTTTTGTCCCCTCCTCTATTTTATACTATAACATACCCCAAATTATTTTTGTTTAATTTAATTGTTTTTTCATATTTTTGTAACACCAGCGTAATATTTTCGTAATATAGAAAAAACAAAAAGAAGCAAAGTTTATACTTTCCAACGATCATTTGGTTTTAAGTATATTCTTTGCTTCTCTTTATCGTTATACTTTGAAAATTACGTATAATAGAACAGAAATTACCATTAAAAACAACTCTAAATAAACTGCATATTCTAGATAGTTAAGTTCTTTTTTATAATTCCGCTTCTCTTTTTTTTGCTTTGCTTTTAGTACACATGCAATAGCCGCAAGAATAAGCACTATAAGCAACTCTATGCAAAAAATCAATTGCATTATCTGTTCCACAACACAATATCCCTCCTTAATAAAGCTACTGTGGGTAAAATACTACTTGCAATCCCTTACTTAGGTTTACATTTATATTTTATACTTGTTATGGATTTTTTGTCAAATATTTAAGGTAAACTTTCCTTTATTGTACAGAATTATTATTTGAAACTGTATTATCTACTGTATTATTTTTAGTTTGATTTAAAATTTCATTTTGTTTTTCATCCTCTTCTTTTTTTACAACTTCTAATTTATTTATTAAATCTTGTAATTTTTTCATATCTTTTCCTACCATTTCCCAGTCATTATTGTTAGTAGAAGTTTGTAAATTTTTATTTGCCTTTACAATAGCTGTTACTAAATCTTCAACACTATCTGTATTTTCAACTTCAATATCAACTGCATATTTTGATACCAAATTTGTTAATGCTTCTTTAAAATTATTACCTATTGCTACCTTATTTCCAGATGCAACAACTACTTTCTTTAATGTCGGAAGTGCATTTTCCTCATTAATATATTGTTGATAGATAGGTTCTATATATAATAATGTATCATCAATAGGAACTATCACCATATTTTTAGTAATTTTTGTTCCATTTACATTTAAACTTTCTATATCTTTAGAAATTGTTTCATCTTGTTCTATTTGAGTATCTAATTGCATTGGTCCTAGTACATTACTATCATCTGGGAATTTATATGTAGTTAATCTTGCTTTTCCATTTTCATCATATGTTCCAACTAAATATGAAATAACATTTTGTTTATCATATGGTGTATATGGTAGAACTAATCCCAATGTAGAACTTTCACTATCTTTTGTCTTTAACATTGTGTAATATAGTTCTATTTCAGTTCCTGTTTTTGTTAATACTTTTCCAGTATTATGTGTAGCTATATCCCATACATCATCATTTCTATATAATACATCAGGTTGTATGTTATGATATCTTTTTAACACTTCTGCCTGAATTTTATATAAATATTCTGGATACACAAAATGACTACTAATATCTTCTGGAATTGTTTCTTCTAAATCTTCGAATAGATCTGGATAAATATTTCTATATGCCATTGCTATAGGATCTGTTCTATCTGTTATATAAAACTTCATAGTTCCATCATAACTATCTATTAAAATCTTTACAGAATTTCTGATATAATTTATTTCTGTTTTTGCCACTGAGTTTTGATTTAATATAGTTCTTTGTGAATATGGATACTCATTAGAAGTTGTATATGCATCTAATACCCAAATTAATTTTCCTTCATTATTCACTACCATATATGGATTTTCATCATATGTTAAATATGGCATAATCTTTTTTGCTCTATTTATAATATTTCTATTAGTTAATATTTTACTATCACTTGTAACATCACCAGTAAGTGCTAATTTTAAATTTCCCTCTTTTATTGATAAAATAACTCTATCTAAAAAATTCAAACTTAATCCTGCCTGTCCATTATATGTATTCTCTGCGTTATCTGCACTACTTGAATCTACATTAGGATAATCAAATTCTTTTTTTGTGCTACTATTTGTAACAACAGTATCATTTGTCTCTAATCCAAAATATATTCTTGGTTCTGTTATCTTTACAGCTTCATCCATATTTTCAAAACTTTTTTGAATATGTTCTAAGTTTCCACTATTATTAGTTGTTGAAGCTGATGTAATTATTGCTCCATATCCATGAGTATATTCATATGTTTTATTATTATATGTTCCATTACTACTTACAATTTCTCTTGGTGAAACATATACTAATTTATCTTTTCCATTTATTGTATATTTGCCTATTTTAGTATCTCTATAAGAATAGTATCCTTTACTTGTTTGAGACCCCTTTAAATCTTTAAGAACAATATCTTTACTTACAATTGCTACATTATTTAATAAATCAGCATTCTTGCTTACAGATTCTTCTGTTATCGTTCCGCCATTTTCCACATTAACTTCTTCTATATTTATTCCATATGCATTCTTTGTATAATTTATATTTGCTTGTATATATTTCTTTTCTTTATCAAGTTCATTTGAATTAACAAAAGTTATATTAAATCCTATAGTAACAATTAATAATACTATTATGTATGATGGTACTATAACAATTGATGTAATAACTTTTTTTGTTTTTCCATCATAAAAAGCTTTTATTGCCATAAATACTGAAACTATAATAACAATGCTAAGTATTCTATATCCCCATAATTTTATAGTTGCATCTGTAAATCCGGCTCCTACTAGCGAATAAGTATTTGAATCATCTTTAATATTCAAGAACTTTTGTAATCCTACATCTTGTGTTTTTATAAAAACAAATGCTGCAATTAAAATTGCAAATATTTTTATATTTTTAGTTAATTGTTTCAATATTGCACTTTTTCTTAGAGTTTGTCTATCTATTCCTTCAAAATAAATATTAAAACTAGCAATATAATAAATTGCTGAATATATTGAAAGCGCAACTATTGCAACTAAAAAATACATTATAACTAATTCTATAAACGGTTTTTGAAATATAAAATACCCAATATCATATCCAAGCACAGGATCTGTTTCTCCAAATAAAGTTGCATTAAAACACAATAAAATTTTTCCTAATATAAATTTTGATGTAAATGCACTTACTAGAATTCCTAATATAAATGATATAGACTTATTAGGTAACTTTGGCACCTGTTTATTTTCTGCTTTAAAGAAATCCTTTAATGTTGTTTTTATCTTATTAGTTGTCAAATATATCATAGTATATATAATAAAAAAGTTAATAATCAAAGTAATTGACATATATTTTATATTTTGCCAAAATATATTAATATAATTATCGCCTATTTCTAAGGTTTCTAGGTATGAACCTCTAAATAATACATATGCTACTATTAAAGATATAACACATGCTATTATTACTAAAATATTTCTTTTGTTTCTTTGTTTTTTATTGCTTTTTTCTGCTTTTTTTATATTGTTTGGTTGTTCTGTTTTTACATTATTATTTTCTTCCAATTTTATCACTAACCTTCCTATTTTATATTAAAGCTTTAACAAAATCTTCACTGTTAAATTTCTCCATATCATCTATTTGTTCTCCAACTCCAATAAATTTAACAGGTATATTATTTTCAGATACAATTCCTATTATAGCTCCACCTTTTGCTGTTCCATCTAATTTTGTCAATATTATTCCATTAATATCTACAGTTTCTTTAAAAGCCTTAACTTGTGAAATTGCATTTTGTCCTGTTGTTGCATCTAACACCATTAAAACTTCTTTAGATGAATCTGGTAGTTCTTTATCTATTACTTTTTTTATTTTTTCTAATTCGTCCATTAAATATTTTTTATTATGTAATCTTCCTGCTGTATCACATATTAATATATCTGCATTTTTTTCTTTTGTTACTTTTATAGCATCATATACAACAGACGCTGGATCTGAACCCTCTTTTCTTTTCACAATATCGCAACTTGCTCTATCTGCCCATATTTCTAATTGTTCTACCGCTGCTGCTCTAAAAGTATCTGCCGCTGCAATTACTACTTTTTTACCATCTTGTCTTAGTCTATTGGCAATTTTACCAATAGATGTAGTTTTTCCAACACCATTAACTCCAACGACCAATATAACTGATGGCTTGCTCTTTTCTTCATTATTTTCTTGAACATCATCAAATATTTTTTTAATTTCTTCTCTAAGAGCTTTTTTTACCCCTTCTTCATCTTCTATTTTTTCCCTTTTTATTCTTGTTCTTAAATTATCTATAATTTTTAGTGATGTTTCAACTCCAACATCTGACATAATTAGCATTTCTTCTAATTCTTCTAGTAATTCTTCATCAACTTTTCTAAAATTGCTAAAAACATTGTTCATCTTCTCATTAAAAGAATTTTTTGTTTTGCTTAAACCTTCTTTTAATTTACTAAAAAAGCCCATTCAATTTCCTCCGTCCTTTTGTACATAATATTAAATATTTTTTATTCTTAACTAATAATTATTTGATTAATTACCTTTGTTAGTATAGCATAAAATAGTAAAAGTGGCAACTAGTTATTTCTAACTAGCTTTTTAATATTTTTATTTATAAATTAATAATTTTTTCAACAATTTTTATATCTTCTATTTTATTAATTCCAAAACATTTTTTTCCTAAGTCTTTTATTGATGCACCTAAATGATACATTTCCTTATTATCAACTATTATAAATCTATCATGAAATTTATTGGTTTTTTCAAGCTTAAGAATAGGATATTCTTTATTAAACTTCTTTATATCTAATTTTTCGATGTTACTTTTAATTGATGTTAAAATAGTTACTTCTACATCTTTTTTCTTTTTAGATAACATTTTTAGTACATTATCATCAATATAATTATCTATTATTAATATTTTTTTATTTGCACTCTTTATAATATCAATAATAATGCTATATGCATCATAGATTTGGCCTTTAAAAAATATTTTTTGTTTAATATTTTCTTCAAATTTCAGCTCACCCAAAATATTATTTATTTTTTTCTCCTGTTCTAATAATTTATATTCTAAGCTCGTTAATCTTTCAAATACTTGATTATTTTCAGAAAAATTTTTTCTCATTTGCATAAATGTATTTACAATTTTTATACTTATATTAACTGCTACCTCACTTTTTAATAATGCCGCAAGCATAGTAATTCCATATTCAGTAAATACATATGGTAAATACTTTCTGTTATTAGATCTTCCAATTTTTGTTATGTTATATCTTCTAGTCATTAGAGAATTATATTCTTTTGTTGTAAGTTGAAAACAATAATATTCAGGAAATCTCTCTGCATTGTTTTTTACACTTTTATTAATGTTTTTAGTAGTATATTTAAAGAGATTTGCGACATCACTATCTAACATAACTTGCATCCCTCTTATTGTATATATTAAATTTTTTATATCTTTATTTAATAATTTTTCTTGAAATATCAATTGTTTTTTTCTCATATTGTAGCTCCTTTTAGTTATATATATTAAAACATTTGTTTGTTGATGTCAAGTATTTTATTTTTATAAACTATTCTTTAATTATTTTAACATTATAAAAATAAAAACTAGAGTCCTTATTTAGGATCTAGTTTTTATATAAATTTTACGCCTAAAAACATGTTCTTTTTTATCTTAAAATATTATATTTTCAAGCATTTAATAATCTATTTGTATTTACAAAATTGTATTGTATAATAATAGTTTATTCCATCTTCTACAGATATATTGGAAGGTATATTAATTATTTCACCATATTTTGCTGTATATTTCTTATCTTTATATTCTATTTCTATTGTCTCCTCTCCTATTTGATTAATTTTAAGAATTGTACTTCCTTTTTCTGAAGTATTTTCAATATTAAGTTCCCATATTCCTCCAAATATGTCTTCAAAAAAAGTATCATTATCATTGACATTATATACTTTTATAATCGTTCCACTGCTTAAATCTTGACCAGCTATTCCATAGCCTCCATAATCAGCTCTTAAAATTAATTGGTACCCTGTATATTTTCCTTCTACTTCTCCATCTATCTGTATATTATTTTTTATTACTTTAACTCCTATACACAATGTAGTTACTATTAGTACTAGTATTGCTACAATAGTCCATTTTCTATTATTTTTTTCACTCACTTTTGGATAAAAAATCAAAAGAACTACCGCTATAACAATTTTTATGGCAACTTGTATCAAATATGTCTGACCTACTCCCATATAAGCAGATTGCGTACTTGGTAATCCCATAAAAACTCGTAATACATTTGTAACTCTATTAATTTCCTTACATTCTAAACTTTGTGCAGTTCCAATACCTATATGAGCAAAAATATATATTGAACTAATAATTAAATAAACTATGATTATTGGTACTACAAATTTTAATATGTTTTTAATTTTTTTATTCATAAACAAAATCTCCTTTTACCTATTTATTATACATATTTTTCTATTTCATTTTTCATCTAAAATAATTAGACAAAAAAACAATGTTTAATTGAATATTAAATGATTCTATATTTGTTAAATACTTTTTTGCACTTTTTATGAAAAAACTTACACACAATTAAGTCTGTAAGTTGATTTCAAAATTGGAGCTTCTAGCCAGAATCGAACTGGCGACCTACAGGTTACGAATCTGTTGCTCTACCAACTGAGCTATAGAAGCATTTATATATTAATATACTTTTATTCTAACATATTTTTTCTAAAATTCAATCACTTTTATAAAAATCCCTCACTCTATTTTTTATAAATTCTATAAAAATAAAAATGGCTATATTTTTATTTTTAGTTAATTTCATTTTATAGCCATTTTTATTTTATATGTCATTTTAGAAATGTTTACCTTTTTTTCTTCTTTTTTTATCTTTATCAACATCACTAAAATCGACTTCATCTTCTACATTATATAGTTTATTTGTTTTTATACTAGAATTAGTATTCATTTCTATGTATCCATCATCTTTATAATCTTCCTTAGACTTATTATCATTACTATCTTGTTTATAAAAATCTAATTTATCTTCACCTTCGTCCATCTTTTTTATATCGTCCATGAAGTTTAATTCTATTCCATCATCAGATTTATTTTTTCTTACTTTTTTTACTATTAATACAATAATTATTATAAGTAATATTGTTCCTAAAACTCCACCTACAATAATATATTTCATATTATCATCTGTGTTAGTAGTATTCTGAGTTATAGCAGCTTTATCTGTTTTATCTGTTTTATTTACAACTATTTGATATGTTACATTTTGTTTTCCATCTTCTGATTTTACCATTATAGTTATAGTATTTTCACCTATAGTTAAATCTTCATTACCTAATATTTCTACTGTAGCATTTTCTACATCACATAGAGCCTGTATATCTAATTTTGATACACTACTATCTACTTCTACTGTATATTCGTACACTGATGGATCAAATTTAGGATCTAATTCTACTCCTTTAATAGTTAAAGTTGATAATTTAATTTGTTCTTGTTCTTCTTTAGTAACTATTATTGTATATGTTCTTGCTGTTCCATCTTCAGCTGTAACAACTATTTTTACAGTATTTTCTCCCATCTCCAAACTGTCATTTCCTGAAATTGATAATTTTGATTTTTCATCTTCTAATAAAGCTTCTATGTTTAGTTTATCAACATCTGCTCCAACTGACATTGTATATTTTGTTGTTTCAGCATTAAATTCTGGAGATAAAGTTCCTGGACTTATTACTAAAGATTTTAGTGCTTTAACATCAGATTTATCTTCTTCTTCAGGTTTTGTTGTTGTTAATAAACTGCTACTAATATATGCAATTGCTCCATTATATTTAACTTTACTCCACCCATTATTTGATACACCTATTCTTGTAACAGATTCTCCTTTTTTTAAAGTTCCAACACTACTGCTTGATGTACTATAGCTACTTCTAACATTTATGCCTTCTGTTGTAGAATATACAGTTTGGTTTACTGTTGAAAAAGTTGGTTCTGTAGTTTTTTCTTCATTTTTTTTATCTGTACTTCCTGTATTTCCTGTATTTCCTGTATTAGCATTTGAATCTGCATTTGATTTTGCTGATACTTGTACAGTTACAGATGATGACACATCTGTAGTTGTTCCACTTGCATCAGTTACATCTCCTGATAAGTTAACTGTATAAGTTCCTGGAGTAGAAGTATTTAGTTTATATGACTTACTTGTTGATTTATTAGCTAATTCATCTAAATTTCCTCCAACAATTGAATCTGATACTCCAGATCCACTAACTTTTAAATTCCATGCAATAGCATTAACAGATACATTAATACTAACACTATCTCCTGCACTAACACTTCTACTACTTGCTGAAATTCCTGCTGTTGCTGCATTGCTGGCAGAGTTACTGATAATCAAATAAGCAATTGCAAAAAACATTATTAATCCTATTTTATAAAATACTTTTTTCATTTTTATCCTCCGTTTTTTATTAATGTTGTCTTAAATATAATATGATTTGATATAAATCACTTGAATTAACTTTATTATCCTTATTAACATCATATTTTTTATAATATCCATTTGAATTTTGTTTTAAAAATTTTATTACTTGATATAAATCTCCTGAATTAACAACTCCATTTCCATCTATATCACATTCTCTCTCTGATGCTGGTTGGTTATTATTGTTATTGTTGTTATTATTATTTGAAACCACCTCTATATAGCTTTCTTTACTATCTCCTCTTGCAATATATCCTGTAACACCTGTTCCTGTAACTATTTTATCCCACACATATCCATTTGCGTTTGAAGAATTTTTCTCTATTCTAGTTACTATATCCCCCTTATTAAGATATGTTACTACATTTGCACCTGTACTAGGAGACTCTCTAACTTTTAATCCAGAACCACAAATTACCTTTACAAGTTCACTCGTTGTTGTTCCTCCATTATTTTCTCCTGCTTTACTTATATATGAACTTACTAAATACCCTTGTCTTCCATCTGATAATTTTACTCTATCCCAATTATATCCATCAAGTCCATTATATTTACCTGTTTCAATTCTTGTTAGTGCCTGGCCATTTGTTAATGTTGTAATTACAGCCGTATTATTGGTTCCTGGTCCGTTTCTTAAATTAACATCAGTATTTGCTATTACACTATCATTACAGTTTGTTACATCATTTATTTTTTCTACATATGCATTTGAAACATAACCTTTTCTACCATCTGATAAAACTACTTTATCCCAGTAATATCCATTTTCTTTTACATTTGCTACTTCTATTCTAAGTATTATATCTCCTGAATTTAAAGTTGCTAAAATATTAGAACTTGTACTTTTACTTTCTCTTATGTTTATATTGCTACCTTTTATTTTTACATTTTGAGTAACAACTCCCTGAGTTCCTGGTATTGGACATTTTTCGTTTGGCATATTTTCATAAACAGGTATTAAAAAACTAACACTATTATTTGTTGTTCCCATTCTTTGATATACATTTTTTACAGTATAGCTCTCAGTTATTGCTGCTGAAACATTTTGCATATATTGGTGGTAATATAAGCTTCCATCACTATTATCAACATCAAATTTTTGTAAATATAAAGTATTTTGTCCTATTCCAATATATTTAGATTTCAAAAAATCTATTCCTCCAACTATTGATTTTGCCAAAGTATTCCATCCACTATTTCTTGCATATGTTGTTGCATTTGCAATAATTTGTGCTGATGTATTTCCTGAAGCACCAACATTAAATACATTATAATACCCTTGGTTTCCTCTACTCATAGTTGAACCATTTTTTCCTTGTTCTTGTAATATTCTTGCAACTACTTGATATGGATTTATATTAACCCTTTTACATGCTTTTATCATTGCTTCTGCATTTTCTCTTCCTGCTAAGAATGAACCACTTGTCATACTCATAACTCCATCTACACTATGTATTGAAGAATTATAAACAGACTGTTCAAATTGAAAAATATCTGTATCATTTAAAAAATTTCTTGGATCCATATAATAAGATACTGTTGCTTCTGATGCACATCTCCAGCTACCATTATCATATTTTTTATCATTACATGTAGGACAAATCCAATCTCCAGTTTTATTTGAACTTATTAAATTTCTTCCATGCCATGCTGTTGTTTCATTTTTTATAACTTGATTCCAATTTAATCCAGTATAAAAAATTGTAAAGTTCCAATTTGGATGTGCTGCTCTTAATTTATTAATTAATTCTGCATATCCCGGATAATTATTTAGTTTGCTTGATACACTTTCTTTTGTTTGTGTAGCGTATACTTTATTTTCACCTAATATACCTAAAACAAAATATACTAATATATTTAAAATCATTACTATTATTATGACTTCTTTTATTCTATGTTTATTTCCTATAAAAACATTATTACTTAACATTTTTATCCTCCTCTTTTGCTACATTTTTTGCAATCATAGTATATCATTCTTGTTTTTTCGAGTCAATTAAATCATAAAAAAAGTTATAGCTTTTTTTGCTATAACTCTTCAAAATATATCTATAATCACTTCTTAAGTATTTCGATTTTAAATTATCTTTGACATCCACATCCAAAGTTTGTGAAAAGAAGTAAAAATATTATTATAAAGAATAAAATTTCACTATCACATCCACATCCTCCAAATAGTCCATTTAAAAATCCTCCATTATTATTGCATCCGCAATTTCTTCCTTCTTCTGGCATATTCTTTTCCCTCCTTTTTATTTTATATGATATCATATGCAAATTTTAATTTTTGTGTTACAATTATGAAGAATAATATTATGTATAAATTTATAGAAAAATCTTTTATTTTATATAAACTTACATTAAGAAAGGAATTTTAGAATATATATGAGCAAAATAGAACTACTTTCACCTGCTGGTGATTTTGAATGTATAAAAGCTGCTGTTCAAAATGGAGCTGATAGCATATACTTTGGAGCAAGTTCATTTAATGCTAGAGCTTCTGCAAGTAATTTTGATAACAGCGGTCTAAAAAATGCAATAGAATATTGTAAAATAAGAAATGTAAAAACCAATTTAACATTAAACACTCTAGTAAAAAACCATGAACTAAATGATGCAATTTTGATTGCTAAAACAGCTTATAAATTTGGAATAGATGCAATTATAGTTCAAGATTTAGGTCTTGCAGAATTTTTAATAAAACACTTACCAAATTTGCCTATTCATGCTAGTACTCAAATGAGTGTTCATAATTTAGAAGGTGCCCTAAAATTGCAAAATTTAGGATTTAAAAGAATAGTTCTTTCAAGAGAATTATCTGCAAATGAAATTGAATATATTTGTAAAAATTCTACTGTAGAAATAGAAGCTTTTGTTCACGGTGCTCTTTGCATTTCATATTCCGGTCAATGTTTAGCTTCTAGCATGATTGGAGGTCGTTCTGGAAATAGAGGAAAATGCGCTCAACCATGTAGACTTCCATATACTCTATTTGAAGAAACTTCAGATAAAGTTTTAAAATTAGATGATGGTTATCTACTTAGTACTAGAGATTTATGCTCTTTAGAATATTTACCACAATTAATAAAAGCTGGTGTCACATGCTTTAAAATAGAAGGTCGTTTAAAGTCTCCTGAATATGTTGCAACAGTAACTAGGATATATAGAAAATATATAAATTTAGTTTTATCAAACAAAAATTATGTTATAGATGAAAAAGACAAAAAGGAATTACTACAAGTTTTTAACAGAGGCCTATTTTCTAGTGGTCATTTATCTTCTAAACCTAATAAATCACTAGTTTTTTCTAAAAAACAAAATAATATGGGAATTCCTCTAGGAAGTATAACTAACTATAATTCAGCTAAAGGTTATATAACATTAAAATTGCTAGATTCTATAAGTATAGGAGATTCAATTTCAATTGATAGTGAAAGTGGAAGTTATAAAGTTTCTGAACTACTAATAAATAATAAAAACTCCCCTACTGCTTCATCTGGAAATATTGTAAAACTTGGTAGAATGAAAGGTAATATAAAATATGGAAGCAATGTATTTAAAATAGCTAGTAAAGAGTTATCTTTAAAAGCTTTAAATTCATATTCTAATTGCGAAAATAAAAAAATTCCTTTACTCTGTACTATAGATGTACAATATAATCTTCCTATAAAAATAAATATAAAAACTATAAATGAAACAGAAAGTTTTTATAATAATATAGATTTTACAATTATATCTAATATAATCCCAGAAAAGTCTATAAATCAACCTATAACTAAAGAAAGAATTATAAAGCAACTTTCCAAAACATCTAATACTCCATATGAATTTAGAGAAATCTATGTCAATTTAGATGATAATCTCTATATTCCACATATATCTGATTTAAATGAGTTAAGAAGAAAATGTATTGAAAAATTACAAAATATAATAAAAGAAAAATATTGTAATAATAAATTAGATACCTCTCCTCTTCCTACATTTATTTCACATAATTTTAATAATTTATCTAACATAAAATTAAAAAGGCCCAAAATTTCTATATTACTTAATTTACTAAACAAAAATTTTGATTACTCTTTACTAAAAAATGTTAATAATATATATATTCCTTTAAAATATTTTGTTAATAAAGATTATTATAATGTTTTAAAGTTATTTAGTAAGAATTATAATTTATATATATATATGCCTACAATAATGCGAAAAAATTATATTACTCTAATAAAAAATAATATAAAAGATATATTAAAGAACTTTGATATAAAAGGATTTGTATTATCTAACATTAGTAATTTCGAAATATTAAAAGATTATAAATCAAAATATGATTTTATCGGAAATTATACTTTTAATATTTTTAATAATTTAACTAAAAATAGTTTAGAAGATTTAGGAATTGATATATCAACATTTTCAGTAGAATTAAATCAAGATGATTTAATAAATTTTGAAAATAAGGACAATTGTGAAATGATTGTTTATGGAAATACGCCTATTATGAATATGAATTATTGTTTACTTGGAAAATCTAATCACTGTTATTCAAACTGTTGCCACAAATGCAATTCAAATAACAAATTCTATATTAAAGATAGACTTGGTTTTGATTTTAGAGTTATACCAGATAATATAGATACAGTTACTACTATTTATAATAGTAAAATTACTTTTATAAACTCTTCAAAAATCAATTGTGGATCTATCAGATTAGATATTCTAGATGAAGATATATCTACTATAAATACATTAATATCAAATGTATTAAATGACACTAAATTAGAGGGAAAAGATTTTACAAACGGCAATTTTAATAGATCAGTATAATGTTTACTTAAGATTAAAAAGATAGGAGAAAAAAGAATGTATGAAGCTTTATTAGAAAAATTGAATATAATAAAAAAATTAAATACAGAAGATTCAGATCTTATAATAAGACTATGTAATTCATATCTAAAAGATAGAAAAAGCTATTCTGAAATGAGAGAAAAAACATCTATACTTAATTCAAACTCAATTACCTGCTTAGATAGCAATATTATTGACTTAGATACAATCTGGGTTGCTCCCTATTTTCACACTAGAATGAAATATAAAATATCAAAGATTGTAGATTTAATATCAAATACTAATATAGATGACATTTTAAATAGTCCTCATAAATTTTTACACAAAGCTATTTACTTAAAACCTAAGCGTGAATTTTTTAAACCTATAGATCAAATCGATATTGTTGATTTTATAAAAAATCTTGATAAAGAAAAAAAATTAAATTTAAACAAAGAATTTAATTTTACATTTATTGCAAAAGAAATTAATGAAGAAGCTCTTTTCAAAGAAAACCAACTAAAAGAAGCGTTTAATATTATTAATATAACTAATTCAAAAGAGCGAAACAAAAAAATTTATAACAATATATATAATTATTTACAAAAAGATTTTATCTCAAATTGCTATTGTAATTTTTGCAATAACAAGTGTGTATTACAAAGACATTTATTTAGAACATATCCTATCACACGAAAAAACGGATGTTGTTATACAAATTTTGGACATTGCTCACACTTAAAAAGTGGAAAATGTGACGCTAAATGTTTAGCTTGTACATTATATTCTTGTAAATATTTAACCAAAAGAGGAATTGGTTACTGGGCAACTGAATTTATTTTATTAAAAGCTTTCTTTAATAAAAAACAATGTCATCATTTAGTTTTTGATTTTTTCAAAACTGAAGACGAAATATTAAATAATATAATAAAATGTCAAGATCTTTAAAATGTAAATATTAACAAATAATAGTTATAGCCTAAAAACTATAACTATTATTTTGTTATTTTTAAAATATCTTTTTTAATTCTTATTAATATTCTTCTATTTTTACAAATACACTTTCTGTTTCAGAATATTTTTTTTCTACATTTAACTTTGTAATTTGAGTATCATCTTTAAATGCAATTTCATTCATAGCATCTAAAATAATTTTTACAATATTATCTATATCTGGCTTTTTTATTGGATTTATTTTATTTTCTAGCATAAGTATTTTATCTTGTTTTTTTGTACTTTTTGGTACCTCAAAATTAGCTACAATTTCTACAGACACTCTTCCTTCTAATTGTTTAAATTTCGGATATTTTATCATAAAATATTGCATAACTAAATTTTCATAATCCTTTGTTCTTGTTGGTGTATATACTGCTCCTGTATAACTGTTTAATCTTGGTCTTCCCTTTCCTATTATTTTCCCTGGTATTTCAAATTCATATATCATATGTTCTTTCTCCCCTAAAATTTAGATTTTTTCTACTTACTAACAATCTAGATATATAATATTACATTAAAATTTGTTAGTCAATTAATAAATTTTCAAAAAATATATAAAAAAGTATTGACAATCAGTTTTAGTTTGTTTATAATAAATACTGTTCTTGAGAAGAGATGCAGGTGTAGTTCAATGGTAGAATTCCAGCCTTCCAAGCTGGCTATGCGGGTTCGATTCCCGCTACCTGCTCCAATATATTTATTTAAACATTGGTTATGCAATCTGTTCTTAAAGAAATGCAGGTGTAGTTCAATGGTAGAATTCCAGCCTTCCAAGCTGGCTATGCGGGTTCGATTCCCGCTACCTGCTCCATAAAATTAACCACATTGTTTATTTATAAGCAATGTGGATTTTTTTATAAATGTTATTTATATGCGGGTATAATTTAGTGGTAGAATGTCATGCTTCCGACCTGATAGCGCGGGTTCGATTCCCGCTACCCGCTCCATTTGAAATCAACTTACGGACTTAATTGTTCGTAAGTTTTTATTTTATATAAAATTTAAAAAGTTCTCTTTCTAGGAAGGAGGACATTTTTTATGCTTGAATTTAAGACTATTGAAGAACTAAAACTTAATCCTAAACTATTAGAACTTATAAAAAACTATACTTATAAAACTAAAAAAGGAAAAGTTAAAGTTCTTCTAAATACTAATTTACAGTTTATTGTACCAACCCAATATTTAATTACATATCCAACTACTCTTACTATACTTGAATATAAAGTAAATGAGATTAGTAATAAACCATTCTACATTAAAGAGCGTAAAGAAAAGTATAATTTGAAAGAAATTGAAACTTTTTTAAAAAAATTTTAAATTTAGACTACACTTTTTTGCGTTTAAGTGGGGAAACATATAGAGAAGTATTAAAATTAGACTTCGTAAAACTCACTTTAAATGAGGAAACTAATGAAAAATATTAAAAATTTTTAATTTGGTGTTTGTTATTTTGCGTTTGAGTTAGGAAACATATGAGAGGTATTTTAATATTTCTCAAAATTTAAGGAAAGGAGGAAAATTATGAGATGTGGAGTTTATGTACGAGTATCTACTGATGACCAAAGAGATAATGGTTATTCTATTGATTCACAACTTAGAATGATTAAAGAATACTGTGAAAAAAATGATTATGATATTGTAGATGTTTATAATGATGCGGGTCATTCTGGAAAAGATTTAATGAGACCAGAAATGCAAAGACTACTTAAAGATATCAAATCAAAGAAGATTGATAAGTTAGTTGCTATTAAAGTAGATAGATTAACTAGAAATAACTATGATGGTTTTTGGTTACTTAATTATTGTGAAGAACACGATGTTAAGATTGAACTAATACTTGAACCTTATGATGTATCTACTGCTAATGGTGAAATGATATTCGGTATGAATCTGGTATTTGGGCAACGAGAAAGAAAAGAAATTGGAGCTAGAACTAAACGCGCTATGGAAGAAATGGCACTGGAAAAAGTCCACCCTAGTAAAGCACCTTATGGCTATATTAGAAACAAAGATACTGGTCATTTAGAAGTAGAGCCAATTGAAGCACAGGTAGTAAAAGAAATATTTGAACTATGTAAAAAAGGACACTCAATAAGAAATATTGCTACTATTATGAAAGATAATAATGCTTATTTAAAACAAGGCAAATGGAAGGCAGATAGAGTTTATAAGATACTTACTAATTCTATTTATATTGGTATATTTGAATATGGAAAATACAAAAGAAAACCTCAAGATGTTTTAAAAGTTGAAGATTATTGTGAACCTATAATAGATATCAATACTTGGAATATTACAAGAGCAAATCTTGAAAAGAATAAACATCCAAATTATGGAGAGCATATTCATTTATTTGCAGGTTTAGTAAAATGTCCTTTATGTGGTGAAATACTTGCTGCTAGTGAATCATTTAAGAAATACAAGAATGAAACTAAAATTTATTATCATTTGAGATGTAAAAACTCTAATTGTAAAGGTTATGGTTATCACTATAATTCAGATAAAATTGAAGACAAACTAAAAAGAATTTTAAATGAATTAACTAGATTTATGTATGATAATTCTAACGAAATAATAACTTGTAGTTCTACTAAAAGCAAAGAAATAAAAGAAATAGAAAAAGCCATTAAAAAATTAAAAGTTCAAGAAAAAAGATTAGTTGATTTGTATTTAAGTTCTACTCTTGATGTAGAAACTATTAATCATAAAAACGATATTATTAAAAAAGAAATTGATAAACTAACTAAAAAGAAAACTACTCTTGATCCAGATAATGACTTTAAAGAATATACAGTAGAACTACTTAAAAAGTTAGATTGTGAAAGAGATAATGAAGATATTATATTTAAAAACAATTTAAGTTTTGCATATTTATTTGATAGTCTAAATAGAAAAGCACAAAAAGAATTAATAAATAGATTAATATCTTCTATTGAAATAACTAGAGATGATAACTACAATATCGAGATTAAGAATATCAAATTTACGGAAGAATTTATCTCAAAAAGTACAAAAGATTATATTGATTATTTAAATGAATTGCTAACTGATAACAATATTGGTATAACTTACAAGGAACAAATCAATAAAGAAAAATTAAAAGAATTAGAAAAAGATTATACTATTATGTCGTTAGAAAAAATGGAAAATAATCTATATTCTGAAGAAGAATTAAATAACTATATTGATTTAATTAAGGAACATTTCTATGTAGATGGAATCATAAATTGTCCTTATATTGAGGGCAATAATATAGTTGATACTTTAATTCTAATACCAAAAACTGAACTAATAAATTTTTAAAAACAAAGAAAGGAATGATAAAATTATGGAAATAAAATATACAAGACAAGGAGATTATTTAATACCAAATTTATATTTAGAAAAGGATGAAGATTGCGGCAGAATTGGCAAATATGGAATACTAAGATTACACTTTATTGTTCAAAATAAACAAGCACTTTATGAGACACTTTTGATGACAAATAAACTAACTCATCATCTCCTTTTAGTTAGTGATTCTTGTGAAAGTTTATACAAAATACTAATGGAAAATTATATTAAAAATGATGAAAAACTATCTGAAAAAAGTAAAAAATTAAATTCAATTGAATGGACAAAGTTAATGAATAATTACAAAAATATGGCTGAAGAAATTGTCTTAAATGAATATGTTTTTGTATAAATAATCATCAAAAAAGAGGAAAAAATTATCAAAATAATTTAATCCTCTTTTTTTATTTTATTAAGTATGGGAGTAAAGTTCTTGTCTAGCCAGCACTGAATTTGTACTCCCATACAAATTCTTATATGGGAATTCCCATACCCTTTAAATTTATTTAATGATTTGTTTCCAAAAACATGGTGTACTAAAACTTAATCCTTTTTCACTTTCACTTAACCAAAATTCATCTTCTTCTGATGTTTCTCCAAGACTACTTAGATAACTAATCTGTAATATTCCCATTGCATTTGCAAGATCATAAAATAACGGAAAACATTCTAATTCATAATCAGTTAATTTATTATATTTTTGATATTCATCTAATATCATTTTTGTACTTTGTATTGTCTTATCTTTATTATTTGGGTTTAAACATAAATTACAAGATGTTACTGCTAAATCAACAATTCTAGGTAAATAATTTGATACTGCAAAATCAATAATCCATAATCTATCTTTATTATCTTTCATAACATTTGGACTAATAATATCTCCATGTACAAAACTTGTTGGCAAGTTATCTAATTTAATATTCTTTAATCTTTTTACTAAACTTTCAAAAATGTTATTATATTTACTATCTAAATACTTTCCTTTTTCTTCATATTCTTTAATAAAATTAGTTATAGTCCATTTATCATAAATAAAATCTGATTCTAATTTAGCATTATGTATCTGTGCCATTTGAGAAATAATATTTTTTATTTCCTTTTCGGTTGGTATTTCATTTAAGTCATAGAAACTTTTGCCATCTACATATTCAAATACACATAACCTAAAATTAACATTATCTAATTCTATCTCACATAATATATCACTATCACATTCATATACTTTTGGAGTATTTATTTTGAGTGTATTTGCTAATTTTATTCTATCAATATACATATTTACATCTTCAAAAGTTCTATCTTTATTAAATACTTTCACACAGTATTTTCCTTTATTAGTTGTTAATATAAAATTAAAATCTTCATATCCAACTAAAATCATTTCTTCAGATAAATATTCTCCTAAACTATATTTTTTACATATTATTTTTGCTAATTGAGATAAATCAGTTTTAAGATTTATTCTCTCATAAAATTCTTGCAACATAATTATAACCTCCCTATTTTAAAATTCTAAATTTGCTAAAGATACATTTGCATATTGTTTTTTAAATTCATTATAAAAGATGTCAGTAAGACTGTTTATTTGTCTTATTAAACAAAACTTATCTTTATTATGTTTATTACTATAATTAGCATTGAGACTCTTATTATTATAATTAACATACTGCGTTATAGTTCCAGCGTAATTGTGAGTATAATCACAATTTAGTTTGTAAATATTATAATATAAATCTAATATTTCTGGAATTTTTTTAGATACTATTTTTACCCTCTGAAATATTGATTTGCCGCACCAATTTGAAAGTTCTTTTTTTTCATTTTTAATATTATATTTAATTTTAAACCTTTCAAAATTAGGAACTGTTATATTATTATAATCTTCTTTATCAACCTTATCTTTAATATTTTGTGGCACACTTTTATATAACAGTACACGATTAACATCTTGATATTCCCCAAATCTTAAATACAACTTTCTATCCGTTTCACAATATAAAAAATCAAGTAAAATTTCAAACATTGAACGAATAATAATATTTCCAGATGTTACCATATGGTTAGAATCTAAAATAGTAACACCTCTTAATAAATCAATAAAATTAAACAGCATAAGGCAAGGTGCTAAACGATATTCTTCATAATTTCCTACAATTACAACACTTTTAAATAAATCCTCTAATCTAGTTATATGTTCGTTATATTTTTCTAATTTTCTATTATCCACTAAATTATCAAGCATAAAATCCTCCCATGATTTAATTATACAATAAATACTAAAATATTCATATACTCCCATTGAAATTTAATGCTAATTCATATATAATAATTTTAGAAAGAGAGCGTTGTAGTTCGTAAGCTGTAGCTTAATCGCTCCATAAGATAAAACCGTCGCACCAATGTGACGTTAATGATTAAATCAATCTGAAAGGATTGATTTTTTTGTGTGTTATTGAAAAGAAAGGTGTGATGTGATATGATTAAAATAATTAAAAAGAAAATCAATATGAGTGATGAACTCAAAACCAAAATTAATTGGTCTTGCAAATTTAACAATAGACCCTATCAAATTATAAAGGGTCATCTAAGAATTGTTGAGCATACGAATTTAGCGTATGTGGAACCTCATAAGGTTATTATAAATAACCAATTATATCTTTTCTTTAATGAACAAAAATACTTTTATGTCGAGAACTTAAAGAAGAAAATATCAATTGTTTAATCAAAGTAAAAAACAAATTTCATTATCTAGGTTATTTTGAAAATGAACAAGCAATTGAGACTAAAATAGAAAATTTAAAAATACAGAACAGTGAGATAAAAGAATATTTAATATTTATTATCTATTATAAACGACAAAGACAATGCCAATTAAGCATTGTCTTTACAACTTTAACCTTCAATTTCATATAAATTTTTATATTCTGGGCATTTCTTTATCAATTCATTATGAGTACCACTATCAATTATTTCATGATTGTTTAAAACAAATATACAATCTGAGTCAATTATTGTGCTCAGTCTATGTGCCACAATTATCACTGTATGATCTTTAGATAAATTCTTAATAATATTTTTAATTTTTTCTTGATTATTGTTGTCTAATGAACTTGTAGCCTCATCAAATAAAACAATCTTTGATTTTTTTATAAGAACTCTGGCAATTGCTAATCTTTGCTTTTGTCCACCACTTAATATTACTCCATTTTCACCCACAATTGTTTCATATCCATCTTGCATTTCCATAATAGCATCATGTAATTGAGCCTTCCTACATACATCTTCTATTTCTTTATCTGAAGCTTTAGGATTTGCTAATCTGATATTTTCTTTTATTGAAAGATTAAATATATAAGGTGATTGAGAAACTACTGAAATATTATTTCTTATTGTTGTTTCTGATAAAGTATTTATATTATAATTATCTATTAAGATTTCACCATCACTAGCGCTGTAACTTTTATTAATCAACTTTAATATAGTAGACTTTCCTTCACCACTTTTTCCAACTATAGCCACCATTTTATTACAATCTATTTTAAAATTAAGATTTTCAAACAAATTATTTGAACCATATTTGAATTTCAAATTTTTAAATTCAATTAAACCTTTTATATTTTTGATATCTAAATCTCCATATGTTTCCTTAGAAAATGATTCATATGTAATTATATCAAATACTCTTTGAGATGATACTTTTCCATCTGCTAATTTTTCTCTTATCTCAGAAATATAATTTATTAAATCTAGTACTTTATTTTTATATAAGAAAATTATTAAAAATGAACTGATTTCAAGAGATTTATGCGTAATAAAATAAATTGATATTAAGATAAATATAAAGTCTAATATATGTTGAAAAGCTTTAATCCATCTAGTCCATGTCCTTCTTGTATCTATACTCTTTATTTCAGCCTTAATTGTTTCCGTTTGTTTTTGATTGACGTCTTGTAAAACTGTTGACTTTAAATTAAGATCTTTTATTTCTCTTATTCCTCTTACTACGTCTGTATATAGTCCTACTACTTTTTCATCTTTTTCTTTGTAATCTTTTTTTACTCTTTTGTAATAAAATAATTTCTTTGATGTTAAAATATATACTAAAATTACATTTAAAATTAAATAGAAGCCTAAATATATATTAAGAAAAAATACATAAATTATAAAACTGATGTTAAGTATAATACCAGATAAATCATCTGTTATATAATCAAATAACTCAGATAATTCGGTTGTATCTTTATTTAATCTGGATATAAAAAGTCCTGAATTTGTATTATCAAAGTTTTTTATTTCAAAATTAGTTAAACTTTTTAACATATCACTTTTTAAATCAAAATTTACTTTTCCATTTAATTTCAAAACTGTTCTTGACCATAAATTAGTAACTATTTCTATTATAATTCTTAATATAACTAAAAATAAAGCAGTATTTAATATTTGGTTTTTATTAAAATTTTCAAAAAAACCTAACATTTTACCTTCATATATAGGTGATAATAAAGATATTCCAGCATACCCCAAACTTAATATAATTACCATTATAGATAAAAACTTATATTTTTTATAATATTTAAATAAGTTACTTAAATTATTAGTATTTTTTTTCATAATTGTAACTCCCTGTATAAATTAAATTCTCATCACAAAAATTATACTATATTTTGACAATTTTTTCTATACTCCTTGAAAATATTTAATGGAATGGTATAATAAATTTGTCAGAGAGATTTAATCATTCTTGGGAGTATTATTTTTCGCATACGTGTATAGTTAAGGCTCCATAAATTAGAATAATTAATATGTTGAGTTACACAAAGTAATTATTGAAAATACACTATTTTTATTGCTCTTATAAATTGATATAAATTAAGTAGATGAGGTATACAAATGGATCAAATAAATAAATCAAAAAATATATTAAAAATACTTCCTTGGTATATGGGAATTTCATATGGATTATTATTTTATACTCCAATAAGCACATTATTTTTTACAATAGCTAAAAATTTAAGCCTATCGCAAATAACAATGCTTGGTACAATTTCAACAATAATAAGCATAATATCTCAACCATTTATTCTAAAAATTATGAAGAAAATTGGTAACACCTATTCTGTACGCATAGGCGCATTTATGTTATTAATATCAGTATTATGTATTACTTTTGGAAATTTTTATATAATAATGTTGGGATTTATATTAGAGTCAATTGCTTTTGTTTTTAATGATATGATAAATATAATACTTCGTAATAATTTAAAATTTTTAAATAAAGATAATGAATATATTAAATATAAGAACAAATCATTTTTGTTATATTCAGTTTTAACAGCAATAATAGCATTATTAGCAAGTTATTTATTTAATTTAAATCATTACCTTCCTATGTTTTTTTGTGCTGGCTCCTGTATAATAATTTCTTTAATGTCTTTATTTATAAATGATGTAAAATTATTAAGTACAGAAGAGATTGAAGAAAAAAGCAATTTTAGTAAGATTATTCCAAAAAGTAATACAATATTTAATATTATTTTATTTTTTGGAATAATAAGAGCATGTATAGCTTTAGGATTTAGTAATACAGAGTTATTTATACAGGATAATTTGAAAACTTTTTTTGATATTACAAATACAACATATTATTTTGGTATAATCATATTTATATCAAGAATAGTAAGAATTATATCTAACATAATTTTTAATAAAGTATATATTAAATTTAGAGAGAAATTAATTTATATATTACCTATTTTACTATTAATATCATTTATTTTATTAATATTTAGTTATTATTTAATAAGTAATTTATTAATTAAATTTTCAATTATGGGTTTTGCTTATGCAATAATTGTAGTATTGATAGACTCATTCAATGCTGTTATTCAAGATGCAATATTAAGAAATTCAAATTCAGAAGAACATCAATCAGCACTTACATATTTGTCACTTTCATATAAAATATTTAAGGCAATATTTGGATGTTGTATATCTTTAATATTACTCAAGTATTCACTTATATACGTATTAATCTTTTTAATAATGTTGGTGTTAATGGGTCTAGTCCAATTTAGAAAAACTTATTTAAAGCTATTATAATTTACTAAAAATATGATAATATAGCAGCTTCACATTCACCTGATTCCATTATAGTAACAAGTATATTATTTTATTTTTTATAAATCTAATACTTTATAACACTAAAGACAATGCTAACTAAGCATTGTCTTTAGTGTTTTCATTATTTCTAAATTTAACATATATAAATAAAGCAAAATATACAATTATAGCAAGTAGAAATGTGATTTTTATTGAATTAGAATTTTCTGGAAAACCGTACAAGATATTCTTGGAAGTATTGTAGCAACAAACCCTTTTATAAATTTTCTTTTATTTTTGGAAACAAATCATACAAATTATATCCTAATAAATTATCAAAATATTCTTTTAATTTATATGTTTCTTTAATATGATACTGAGTGTTAGAATATGCACCTCTTCTAATCATTATATCAATCAACCTTTTATCAATTGTAAATACTTTATTTCCTTGTGGACACATCAAGTCACATAAATTTATTAATTTTTCTTCTATAGTGTATTCATGATTTTTTATAAAATTTGTTAAAAACGGATTATCTTTTGGATTTGGAACTCCTCCTGCAGTACATATTATATCATTATTTAAATATGAATGAGTTAAACATATATTAGCATATTCATCATCATATCCTTTGTTTTTTAAATATTCATATCCTCTCATAACATGTCCATGTGACTCACCATTATACTTACCAATATCATGTAAATATCCTAGAGTAATTGCTTTGTCTATATCTACATTTATTTCTTTTTCACATAATGCTTTAGCAATTCTTCCAGCACTATCACCTACAGATATACAGTGTTCTATCCATCTATCATCTGTTGTATTTTTTCTTTCTATTTCTAATAATGTTCTTGCTTCTTTACTTGTTAATATCATCTTTATTCTCCTAACTTTTTAAATAAATCATCATATATTTTATTTCTATCTAATTTAGTAACCAAAGTAATATTATGTCTATAGTCCAATACTTCATAAGAAGTATTCTTTCTTATATTTGGACAACTTATTTGTTCCGTTTCAAACCAATTTTTATTTATCCATTGAACCTTTAAACACCTTATTATCTGTATTAAAGTTTAACCAATTACATATCTTTAAAATTTCATTATAACTTAACTCTTGTTCATCTCTTACTGTTACATCTCTTTTTGTATGAGAATATGGTGCAACTGTTATTGCCTCAATATTAAATAAGTCTTTTGATTTTATTAAATATGATAATGCAAATTGACCATCACATTCATTATAAGTATCGGTATCTAATATTAAATTAATTTTTTTTATTATTTGAGACATATCTATAAAATTCTTTCCAACTTTTAACTCTTTGTATATTAGAATATCTGTTATAAGGTGTATCCATTAAAATTGTTGTTATTCCATTTTCAATACAATCACTACATATACGAACAGAATCATCAATCATAATATCAATATTATGCTTTAAACATTGCTTAGTTTTAGCGCATTTATCATAGGCATCTGTTAAAATCAAGTTATCATAATAAATATTATTATCTTCAAGCCACTTTTTTGTCATATTATATGGATCTGTATATTCTCCATTATTTCTTCCTGTGATAATACAAATAATATGACCATCATCATGAAGCTTATCTATGTATTCTTTAGCACCTTCAATAACGCCTAATTTTTTTGCTATTCTTTCTATATTATTTTTGTAAAAATTGATTTCTTCATCCTCATTCCAATCAAACATTCCTTTTCTAATATAATCAGCGTTTTTATTTATAATACCCGAATTTCTCAATTCTTTGTCATGTAATAAATACTCAGTTAATAAAGTATCATTAAAATTTGATATTACATTGTCTATATCTATTCCTATCTTCATGTATATCCTCCGAATTTTTACTAATTTTAAACTATAAAAATTATACAATATTTAGACCTTTTTTTCCATATGCCTATTGAAATTTAATAACGACACATATATAATATTTTTAGAAAGAGAGCATTATGGTTCGCAACCTGCTGTTTAACCGCTCCATTAAGTAAAATCGTCGCACTTTGGCGAAGTATTGAAAAATCAACTGTAAAGGTTGATTTTTTTTCGCCTTTATCTTGAAAAAGGAAAATCAAATAATAAAGATACTTTGATTTATATGAATGTAGTAGAGCCAATAATTAGTCGTGCTATGTGGAATGAGGCACAACATCCAAAAGAGAAAAATCAAAGAAGTTACACAAGAGATAGAGTTTATATATTTTTTCAAAAACTAAAATGTCCTAAATGTAGCAGAATTATGAAATGTAAAGGCTCTGGAGGAACAAGAAAGAAACATATGTACTACAAATACTATTTCTTTTACTCCACAACAATTAATGGCTGATAGAGATATTGAAAGAGAAAAACTAATAAAAAATAACAAATTAAATGAAACTTTAAAACAAGAATGGAACAAAAAATCAAAAGAAGAAAAGCAAGAATTTATTTCAAAATTTATTGAATCAATGACATTATTAAAGAACAAAAAACGAAGAATTTTATTTTTATATTGATAAAATAAATTTTAGAAGTAGTTATATTGAACAATTAACAAAGTTTTTTAAGTTAGGCATAGCAGATATTTTTGTACACCCATATAGTTCCTAACAAGCACTGAATTTTTCCTCCCTAGTCAAAATTCGAAATATGGAACTCAATCCCAAACCCTTTATAAAAATTTGAAAGAAATGATAAAAAAATTAATAACTAAATATGACAAAAATATATACAGTGTTTAACAAATATGATAGAATAAAAATCAGGAGATGATGTATATGAATAAAAAAAGAAAAATATAAATAATATTTGGAATTTTAATAATATTATTTATAATTGTATTTGTTGTAATAAACAAAGCAAATATATTTAGCAAAAAAGTAACAAAATTACAATCAGTTGAAGGAATTACAGTTGTACCTACAATGAACGATACAATAACAGCTGATAGTAGTTGGTGTGGAACTTTTCAATTAGTATGGAATGATATGAAAAATGAAGTTGTAAAGAAAGATGTTATATTTAATCCTCAATTAGATATGGTAAAAAATTTAAACAAAGAAGATTTTAATGAAACAATGCTTTCTGAAGATTACTATTATAAGATTTATGGACTAAAAAGTCTAGCTTTAAAAGAACAATTAGAGAATGGACTAAAAGAAAAATTTAATCAAACAAGCGATATATTAAATGATTTTAATTGGTCAGAGAGTGAACTAGATAATCCTAATAATCCAAATGTAAGAAGATATTTTTTCTATACAATGTTATATAGAAAATTCGAATTTTTACAAGAGTTTGATAAACTTGATAATGGTAAATTTGGAAATAAATATAAAGATGTTCAATATTTTGGTATAGATGAAAATACAGAAAGTTCCGTAGGAAATCAAATTACAGTATTATATTATAATTCAAAAGATGATTTTGCAATTATTGTAAATACTAAAACAGATGATGAAGTAATTTTCTGTAAAAGTCCTAATGGAAGCAATTTTAATGAAATATATGAAAATATGAATAATGAATCTAATAAATATGCAGGAAGCAAATCTTTTGAAAATGTAGATGAATTTAAAGCTCCAAATTTAGAATTTGATGAGAAAAAAGAGTATACAGAATTGGCAAATAAAGAATTTAAAACAGCAGATCCATATTATGATACAGCAGAGATACAGAAAGCAATACAAACTATAAAATTTTCATTAGATGAAAAAGGTGGAGAAATTAAAAGTGAAGCAGCTATAGATATGACGTCAGGTGTATTATCAGTAGTGTCAAAGCCAAAAGCAGATGAACCAAGATATTTTTATGTGGATGATACATTCGCAATCTTTTTAAGAGAAAAAGGTAAAACAAAACCATATTTTGCTGGAAGAATTGATGACATAACCAAGTTTCAATAATATTGCTATAGTCGGTAATTAATTAAAAATTAGTATAAATTTATAAACCAAATCATATAATATTAATGTCAAATTTAGTTTCTATATTTTTATAATCTAATCTATCATTTAATGCAATGCATTCATACATCATAAAATCGTTATAAACTTTATCAGAAATCACTTCATAATCTATTGTATCTTTATTATATATTAAAGAGGAAAAATTATTAACTAATTTTATCCTCTTTTCTTTTTATTATTACTAAAAATTAAAATCTAAATATACATAATTATTCATATCATAAGATAAATTATTTTCAATCATTTTGTTAGCAATTTTGCAACATTTTGAAATTCTTTCACCATTAAATAATGGATCAATATATCTAATCTTTGCTCCATGATGTACATAATAAACATTTTTAGGCTCTTCTTTTGATAATTTTACTTTTTTAGCATTTTTCCAAATATTAAATATATCATTATATTTAGAAGACTCTATAATATCTATTACTTCACTTTCTTTTAATTCATATAAATCTTTTTTAGATATTTTATTTTCATTACTTAATCTTTTTAAAATATCAGCAATTAATTGCATAGAATATCTAGTTCTATCTTCACGATATATAACAGATAATCTGCTTGTAACATTAACAAAGTTTCTAGCATGTTTTTTAGTTTTAAATCCCAATTCTATTTCTCTTTCTTCATTAGTTTGTATCTCAATATCATCATATATTTCTTTAATACTTGCCTTATCTAATAATTTATATGTAAATAAAGCATTTGATAATGAATACTCTAACCTATCAGCAGATAATTTAGGTGTGTCATTATCAGCAATAGAATATAAATGATAATTATCTATTTCTGATATTTTAATATTATCTCTTTTTAATAATGTGATAATTTCTTTTGAATTTTTTATTATTTCTGTTGTTAAATCTTCTGTTGATTCTTGAGTCATATAATCTCCATTAAGAAAGTCTACACAGTGCTTAAATGTAGGCGTTGCTATATCGTGAAATAATCCAGATAAAGTTTGTTTTTTATCATGTGTGAAATGCCAAACGATTAAAGCAACTGCAACAGAATGATCTAAACTTGAAAAGAAAAAATCACTTTCAAACAAATCAGAATATATAGTGCCACAAGTAACGCTAATATATTGTTGTGATAATAATTCCTTTGTATCTATATATTCATTTAACCACTCTGGAAAATCTGATTCTAATATTTTAAAATATTCTTTTATATCTTTGTTAACATTATCGTAATATTTACTCATTTTTTCTCCTCTTTCTATTTCACACTTTCAATTATATTTCTTAGTCTTTTTCTAGTACTTTATCTCAAATTTTTCTATAAGTTCATTTTCCCTTTAAATTCTAAATATAAAATTGATTTGTTAGTCTTTCAAATTCCATTTTAACAGATAAACATATTCTATTCGTTCTTTCTTTGGAACGTAATGTTTTTTTATCTTAGTTCTATTTGACTTTAATTCAGGTAATGCTTGTCTACAATATTTATCTAATTCACAAAATATATTTTGGCAATCAATAAGTTGTAGAGGCCTATTACCAATTCTTTTAAAATCTAGGTTATGTCTTTTAAATTCTTCGTCTTGATGTTCATACATATATCTAATAATATCTTCATTACTCATTTTCCCCTTATCAATAAAACATTTTTTAATTCCACGAAGCGAACCTGGTCCTGCAACTGTAAATTCATTTTCTTTCCAATTTACCACTTCACTATAATTTATATCAGTTACTAATTGATAAGCCATAAAGTTTCCAATCAATGGATAACTCTTAATTATATTAAATGCTTCTTGCATAGTTTCACATTTAATAAATTTTTCTTGAATTTTATCTTCATTAAACATTTTGTTTAAAAGCGCTAAATGATTATCATGCTTTCTATCATATGATAATAGAGTTTTTAATTATTTTATTTAATTAATTCTCATTATATTATTTACTAAATTTTCTTATTACATCTACTGTTATTTGTTTATCCATTTTTACTTCCAGTATTATTATCTATAATTTATTCCTCTAAAAATTCATATAATTTATTATAAAAATCATTATTATTAAAAATATAATTACAATGACCAGCCTTTTCTAAAATAAACATTTTTGAATTTTTAATATTGTTTGAAATATATTTTACCTCATCTCTTGGCACTAAATCTTTAATACCTCCATTACAAACTAAAGTAGGAATATCAATAATATCTAATTCTTCTTTTGTTATAGAATGAGATTCAAAGTTCAATTTTTCAAACATTTCATTACTCTTTTTGCCAGGATACCAAGGTATTTTTTCAATAATTTTTATATAATTAGGTTTTTTAATAATGTTATTTCTTGCTACTCCGCTACATAGAATTAATTTTGATATACTCCCAGGATATTTTATTGCAACATTAAGAGCAACTGTTCCACCACCACTCAAACCTAATAGATATGGTTTATTTATATTTAATTTTTTTATAAATTCATAAACATCTTTTGCAGATTCTTCATAAGTCAATTCACAATTTTTCTCACTCTTACCACAGCATCTTCTATCAAAAATATATACTTTATATTTATCTTTTAATCTATTTGCAATAAATTTCATTACCCTAGTATTTACACTATTAGGATTTAATAAAATTATTGACTTTCCTTTTCCTAAAACCTCATAATGAATTTTTATACTATTCACAAATATATCCAATTTAAAATCCCCCTTACAAATTATTATTTCGTACTTTGATTTAACTTTCTAAAAATATTATTTTAATTATATTATCTTCTTTTATTATTTTTCATATTCCTCTTAAATTATATATAAGTTAATCTATTTAATCAATATTTTTAGTGCTTTTTCAAATATAATAGAAGTTACAGCTCTCAAATAATGAAAAAGATTACTATTCAGATTATAAAAATTAAGTAAAAAATACCAATATAATGTCTGTTTATATCGGTTTAATATTTCATAACATTAAAATCTTTGTTCGTTGTAACGTTGACATTTTTACACGATCTTTCATGTTAGCTTAAGCTTCATGTGTTGATCACAACAAAAAATTTTTTAGGAGGTAATTAAAAATGGCTAACAACTACAAAACTCTGGGTGAAGAAGTACTGGAAAAGGCACTTTGTGTCTGCGATGGAATGGATGCCGTTTTCGACGACCACACTATCGTACCACTGACTGGTATTCGGGAAAACTGCGTTAAGTTTGATGGATGCTATTCCTTCAACAATAGTACAATTGCGTTTTTTTACAAACACAATCTGTACGTCGCACCTTACACCCAGGCACTGGACAGTGCACTTTCTTATGCCAACTTTAAGCAGGAATCTTTCTATGTTCCATTCTCTAATTGGGACTACCCTAAGGCATACCAATTTCGTTGGTTCATGTTAAGGGCTGCTGCTCGTCAGGCTCGCCAGACTTCTATTGCTTAAAGTTAAAGTTAGTTATTTTTCTAGGACAAGCATTGCACGTCTTGGAGCATTGGAGTCAGCTTTTTTGCTGGCTCCTTTGTTTTGAAAGATCACTACTATATACCATTTTGAATCTATTTCAGGTATAATTTACTTTTATACATCAATTAATAATCGTAATTGTTAAAATAAAAAAAGTTGTAAATATTTAATTTTTACCTATTTTTCTATATATCCATAAGTTTTTTGTGTATACATATCATCTGTAATTGGTTTATATCTCTCTCCATCATAATTATCTGTAAAACCATTGTATGCTTTATAGATATCTCCATTTTCTGTATCATATACTCTTTCATATCCTAATGTTGCATCACTTTGTTTTTGACTCATTATATCATAAGATTTACTTCTGCTTTCCCATGCACTCATATATGAATCAAAGGCCTTTTGTGTTGAAGCATTTAATTCAAGAGCTTGTTTTGTTTTTGCATTTCCATCATCAATAGTTGTTTTAATATAGCTATCTGAAAATTCTATTGAATTAACTGATTCTAGCAATATATCTTTGTAGTCTATGAATTCATTTTTTTCTGCAGTTATTGCCATTATATCATATACCATATAATAAAGCATATCCACTCCACCATTATATTGATTTCCAAAATTAACTATTGATGCCATAAATAATCCTTCACCTGATTTATTATTGTCTCCAGTAAAAGTTCCTCTTAATACTTTACTATCTAATGCAACACTTTTCATAGATGCACTAGACTCAAACTCTTCTTGTTTTTTAAAGTTAGTAAATTTAGGAAATCTAATTGAAGAAAAAGATGGATCTATTGAATTTATGTATGTTGTTATTTCATTAAACTTTTTGTAAAATCCATCTGTTGTTGGATTATCTAAAACCACTGCATCTGCGAATAACCTATATTGAGAATTACTTCCACTTAAATTGTAATAATTCTGCCAATAGCTTTTTGCTGATGCACTTTTTAGTAATGGTTGAATTTTCGTCATTAAGTATACTTGATTATTTGTATTTTGTGGATCATATACTCTAATTGTATAAAATATCCCTGTACCACCTGTTTCAACTGTCCACCCTTTTGGTTTTTTCATTGAAAAAATATCCGACTTATATTCTTCTAATGTTATTTTACTTACTTCACTTTGTAGTATTTTTACATTTTCTTTGTTTGCTTCACTTCCTGTTTTTGCTAATTTATTGTTATTTTCTTTATTATTGTTATTCATAAGCATTGCTATAAGAACCATAATAACTATTACTGCCACTATAGAAATTATCATCCATATTTTACTCTTTTTACTTTCGTTCATTTGTTTCCTCCTCTTATATTTTTTTAGCATGCAAAACAACTCTATATTTATTGTTATTAGAGCAAGTAGATAATGTCAAAATGCTATCATTTTTTAAACAATCTACATTAAATTCTTTTATACTTCTTGCTTTTATGGTTTTTATAAACTTTTCAAAATCATCATCATTATTAAATCCCGTTTTTATATAGTAATCTTCACTTTCTATTTTATAAATTGAGAAAACTTTATAAATACATTTTTCATTTTCAGTATATAAAGTAATATTAGTATTTTTTTCATTTTCGTACCAATCAGAATTTAATATGTTTTTCATACTACCAAACATTGAACCATCTCTCATATTATGTCCATAGATCACAATATTTTTATCCGTATTATCAATCTTATTTCTATAATCCGCAAAAATCCACCCTGCGGAATTTTTGCTTCTATCAAAACTATGATTTAAATAAAAATTATTATTGTCTGCTTTTAATACTGGATACTCAATATTTGTATTATTTACTTTAATCCAAGCAACAGTTTCTTTATTCTGTTCTTTTAGTTTATTAAAGTCTATTGTATATTCTTCTTTGTCTTCACTTTTTTCTTCAACTACTACTGTTCCTTTTATCTGTTCTGCTATTTCGTTATTTTTGTTATTATCTTTATACCATTTATAAATTTTAACTTCAGAATATACCAATACCAAAAGTAGAATCATATAAACAATAAGATTAAAAATTACTTTTTTATATTTTTTATTTTTTTTCTTTCTCATTATTTACATTGTCCTTTCATATATAAAGACTAGCCAATAACTCTAGCTAGCCTCTATATATTTTGATATATTATTTTTTTGCTTTTTTTCTATTTATTACTGTTAGCATTCCAATAGTTGTTATAGAAGTTATAAATAGCGTTACACTTGTTATAATATTATCTCCTGTTTTTGGATTATTTGTTTCCTCATTTGTTTCATTATTAGTTTTGTTATTGGTTTGTTCTGTTTTGTTTTCTGTTGTTTGTGGCTCTTTTTCTTTTTCTTGTGTTGGTGTCGTTGGTGTAACTGGCTTATCTGATGGTTTTTCGGGCTCACTTGGTGTTGTTGGGTTTTCTTTTGAGTTTTCTGTTGGTGTAATTATCAAACTTGTGTCAACCCACATTGTTGCATATTCACCTTCATTATATTGTAACATTGGGTCATAGTCAGTAGTGTCATAATCGTAATACTTACCATTTATTTTTAATTTAGTATCAGTTGTAAAACAATATCCTTCTGCAGCTTTAAAATATATTCCATAAGTATAAGACTTACCACTTTCAAATTCGGTAAATAAATCATCAGGATTGTTGATATTCCAAAAATCAGCAGCATAATAATATTTTTTACCTCCATCAGTACTCAAGTATTCAGATTGATAAATATATGGAACATTTTCAGGTGTTGTTCCTGAAAATACAGGCTTATCACCTACTTTAAAACTAATTGTTGCATTATTTATCTCAACTTCACTAATATGTTGATATGTGACAGCTTTAGGTTTTATTGTTTTTACAGCAACTACAAAAAGCTTTGTTCCAGAATTCGTTACATTTGCACTATTAACATACTTCCCATTTACCATTACTTTTTTATTAGTTGCAAATGTATTTCCATCTTTTGCTTTAAGAGAAATACTGTACATATAAGTTTTGCCTTCTTCAAAAGTAATTATTTTTTTGTCTTGTGAAAGAGCATTGTTCTTGCTCTCATCAGAGTACCAATATTTTACTGGAACAGATTCACCTTTTGCATTCTTTTCCATCTCTTCCCAGTATTCGTATTCTATATCATATTGTTCATCCCATGGATCACATTTGTAAGCAGTTGCTTTTGGAGCATCACCTGGATTATAATTAAAAGTTACCCCCTCAATATCTACATCGCCAATTTCTGAATTTGCCAATACTTTCATTGGCATAATAGATAAAGCAAAACAAAGTATTAACATACTAATAATAAACATTTTACTTTTTTTAATTTTCATTTTCTTTTCCTCCTAGTGTTTTCTTGAGTTTTTTCTTTTTGCATTGTTAACTAATATTAATGCAATTATTCCAAGTAGAGCAATTGCAAACATTGCAACATATACTATAATATTATCGCCTGTTTTAGGGTTTGCATTTGTATTATCATTCTGAACATCATTGTTAGTTAAATTCTTATTTTCTTGTTTTTCTTCATTTTTATTATTTTCCGTGTTCTCAGTGTTTTCTGTATTTTTATTATCTTTTGGTACTTCATTTTGTTGTTTTTCTTTTATTGTAAATTTCGTTATTGCTTTCCCATCATTTAAAAAAGCAACTTTTAATGAGTGTTCTCCAACAGATAATGTTTTTAAGTATTCATCTTTTAAAGTAATAACCGTACTTCCTGATTTTGAGTCATAATTTGTAGAATCTACTAATTTTTCATCTACATATACTTTATTTGTAAATAAGCTATAGTCTGCTTCTATTCTAAATGTTGCATTTTTTGATTTGCCAATAATATATGTTTGATTTGCTCCTTCGATAAACTTATACTCTTTTGCTTCAGCTTCTTTTTTTACATATTGGAATGTAAATTCATAAGTACATCTAGTATAATAATCAGTTCTTGTTTCATTTATAATGCCACTATCAGTGCCATCATAATTCAATGCAGAACCTGTATATTTAGTATGAAATCCTTTAAAATTTTCGCTTTTTTTAGTTCCTACATTTACTGCAGTTAATATTGCTTTATTTTCTGATTTATTTCCCACTATCTTTATAACAGCTTCACTTACATTATCTGTAGTAAGTAAACCACCATTAACATTTTTATAATATAGAGTTTTTTCTAAATCTGCAAATGATTTTAACCCTTCTGCTAACTCATCACTTTTAGAAAAATCAATTACATATTCTTTTCCATCAGTTAAATCAATTACACCTTTTGATGTTATATTTTCATAAACATTTTCAACTTTTGTATTAACGGCTGCTCTTATTCTTTCAAGTTTAACATCTAATGTTCTACTAAATTTACTTGATTCTAATTCGAATGTAGACCTAGTTTCACCTACTATTGTTGTCATAATAGGGTAATACCAATGATTAATATTTAATCTTACTGGTGCAGGTTTTGTAACACCTACAGCTTCAGCTGGAATTTCTTCAATTACAAACTTGTATTCTGCCTCATTTAAATCTATTACCATATTATTTGAAATATTAGTAACTAACTCTTCACCTTTGAATAATTGTAATTTTCCTATTTTGCTATATTCTACATAACCATCATGAATTGTTCCACCTTTAAAATTTAATGTTACTTCATTTTTGCTTTCTGCATATACTTTGCTTATAGACATTGGAAATATTAGACTAACTAATAAGCAAAACATAAACAATATTGATAACGCTTTTGCTTTTACCATTTTTTTCCTCCCCTCTTAATTTTTTTTATTCTACCATAATAATTTATTTATTTTATATCTTTCGCCAAAGTTTCATTGTTAATTTGGCGATTGTCTTCCCTGTGCCTTTATGCTATATTATAATAAATTTGAATTATTAGTATTGGAGGTTTCTAATGAATTTTTGTGAACAATTAAATGATTATATAAAACAAATAGGATGTTCTTCTCAAGAACTTGTAACTGCTTCAGGTTTAACTACTTCTGTCATTAGCCGTTACCGCAGAGGAGATAGAAATCCAAATATAAGAAGTAAGCAATTAGAACAACTTGTAGATGGCTTATATAAACTTTCTAATCTTAAAGAATTAAATATAACACGTGACGAAATTTATATTACCTTATCTAACACTTTAAATGATATTTCTATTGATTTTGAACAATTAAATAAAAACTTTAACGAACTTATTACAACATTAAATGTTAATATGGCTGAGTTGTCTCGCTCTAGCACTTATGATTCTTCACTACTTTCTAAAATTCGTACTGGAAATAGAAATCCAGCAAAACCTAAAGACTTTATTGAAACTGTTTGTAATTTTATTGTAAAAAAGTACAAAACAGAAGATGATAAAAAAGCTGTAGCTCTTCTCATTGGTTCTACTTTGGAAGAATTAAAAGATAGCTCTAACTATTATAATAAATTATTAAACTGGTTTTCTACTAACGCAATACCATCTCATAATTATATAAATGATTTTTTGAATAATTTAGATGATTTTAACCTAGGTGAATATATAAAAGCTATACATTTTGATGAAATAAAAGTACCTATTGTTCCTTTTTATAGGGCATTTTCTAAAACATATTATGGTATAGAGGAAATGAAAAAAGGAGAATTAGACTTTTTTAAAGCAACTGTTCTTTCAAAAAGTAATGATTCTATTTTTATGTGTAGTGATATGCCCATGGAAGATATGGCACAAGATATTGAATTCGGTAAAAAATGGATGTATGCTATTGCTATAATGCTAAAAAAGGGCTTACATTTAAACATTATTCATAATCTTGATAGACCATTTAATGAAATGATGTTAGGATTAGAAAGCTGGCTACCAATTTATATGACTGGGCAGATTTCTCCATATTTTTTTAAAAAATCACAAGATAATATATATTGTCATTTTAATTATGTATCTGGAACTGTTGCTCTATTTGGAGAATGTATAAATGGATATCACGACAAGGGTAAATATACTTTAACTACTAATAAAACTGATATCTCATATTATAAAACAAAAGCAGAGTGCTTATTAAGAAAAGCTACACCTCTTATGGAAATATATAAAGAAGATTCTAAAAATGCTTATAATGCCTTTTTAGCTTCAAGTGTAAGAATAAAAGCTAATCGTATAAGAATTTTATCTTCTTTACCAATTCATACTATTTCTGATGATTTGCTTTTAAGAATACTAAAGCATAATAATATTTCAGATAAAGAAATTGAAAGAATAAAAAAAGCAGTAGATATGCAAAAAAATATATTGAAAGAAACAATTGAGAACAATATTGTTAAAGATGAATTTTCCAATCTTTCACTCGAAGAATTTGAAACATCTCCTCTTTCACTTTTTCTTGCAGATAACTTTTATGAAAAAAAGATTTACTATACATATGAAGAGTATCAAGAGCATTTAAATTTAACAAAAAAATATGAAAAAAGTAATAATAATTATAAGTTAAGTATCAATAATAATACTACATTTAAAAATATACAAATTTTAATATTTGAAAAAAATTTTGTTATAATTTCAAAAGCAAATAGTCCTTCTATTCATTTTGTAATTCATCATCCAAAACTTCGAAATGCAATTGAAAATTTTATTCCACCTATTGTAGAATAAAATTTTTAGTACTAATAAAGCACTACAATTTTGAATAAAGTAGTTCTTTATTAGTACTAAAAAACATAACTGCAAGATAACAAAATAATAATTTTTAAATTTCTATATTCCTGTTTATTTCTCACCTATGCAATTTTTATTTTACCTTATAATAAATTTTTATTTATCTAATTAACTACCAAAGCATTAAATTAGAAATTTTTACATAAATATTATCAACTATTTTTTATAAAAATGGAAATCGCAACAATCTCCACCATAGCCTAATGTTTTTGTTCGTGTAAAACCTATCTTTCTTAACCCTCCATATGTCACATCATCAACGTCACAAAACAGACGACATAACTTTTCACAACCATTTTCTACACAAGCCGTATGCCAAAGACATTTTTTTATAGTTACATCAAAATAATCTTTACCGTAATTTTGTACACTTTCCTGCAAATCAGTTCTGCGCATGATTTTAAGAAATATATTACTGTAAATTGAGTAAAATCCTGGTATTATTTCCATTTTTGCCGTAGATGAATGTTTTTTTGTTGCAACCTTATCAATCATATATTTTTGCATATACTTATATGCATCCTCTTCCGAAAAACCATCTTTTGCCAAAACTTTATACAAAGCTATACGAGGAAGAATAGTTTGTACAAGCACTTTCATCTGATTTTCTGACTTGTCTTTTATATTTTTAATAAGTTCATTAAGTATTATTTCTTGCTTATTAAATAAATTCTTTCCCTTATCATTTCCAAATTTTTCAGTTAAAAATGCTTTTATCTGTTTTTGCTGTTTTATATTCATAGTTATTTTACCTCCATAAATTACTATTTAACAACTAGCTTTAGTTTTCTAAAAAAATCATTCTTATTATACTATTTTCTAATAAAAAGCTCAAGCCACCAAGAGATAATATCTCAAGGAGGCTTTCTTATTTTATAAGTTATAAATCTAAATACATCAATATAACTTTGTTAATTTTCCTCTTAATTTTTTATAAACTTTACTTTAATTTTAGTGCATGTTTCGGACATCCATTAATACAATTCAAACATAAAATACATTCAGTTCCATTTTTTCTTTTTCTCGAATTGTCTAATATATCAACATTCATAGGACAATTTTTTATACATCTTTTGCAATTAATACATTCTTCATTATTACATATAATTCTCATATAAGAAAAATAGCTAGCTGGTTTTAAAAATATTGTAATAGGACATATATATTTACAAAAAGCTCTATTATCTTTAAATACAAAGGCTAATAAAATTCCTATTATATAATATATTATATTTCCTATTATGAAAGCCCAAAACATAATGCTTTCTAAATTTTCTATTTTAAAAACAAACAAAGCACCAACAAATAGTAGTGATATTAGAAATACTATATATCTAATAAATCCCAACTTTTTTCTTCCTTCTTTTGGAACTTTATATGGTAACAAATCTAATATCATTCCTGTCCAACAGGCATATCCACACCAACCTCTACCAAAAAACAGTGGACCACATATTTTGGCAACAAAATAATGAATTGTTGCAGCTTCAAAAACGCCTAAAAATAAATAATACCAAAATCCTTCTATCTGCATATTTTCTCGACATATAATTCCTAAGTATATAAGCATATATAATCCAACACTAAATTGAACTAGGTTTCTTGCAAATTTAACTTTATGTGAAAATAAATATACACCTAAAAATATACATGTACCTATATATGTAAAATTAAATAAATAAAAAATTTTATGTGTTGTTAAAAATAGTATAATTGCAACTAGTTCAAATATTAACCATATTATTAAAGATATTTTATTTTCTTTTAACCATTTTTTTATATTTAATATCATTTTTCTTTACCATACCCTGGTTTATTCAATAGTTTAAACATGTTATTTTTATATTTTTCTACTCCTGGTTGATTAAATGGATTTATTCCTAAAAGCATTCCTGAAACAGCACATGCTTTTTCAAAAAAGTATATTAATTGACCTATTGTTTCTTCATTTAGCTCATCAATATTTATTAATATATTTGGAACATCTCCATCAACGTGAGCCTTTATTGTTCCTTGCATAGCCTTTTTATTAACAAATGATAACTTTTTTCCTGCAAGATAGTTTAATCCATCTAAATCATCTTCATCAGAATTAATTTTTACATCACTTTTACTATGTTCAATATTAATAACCGTTTCAAATAAATTTCTTCTTCCCTCTTGTATATATTGACCTAATGAATGTAAATCTGTAGTAAATTCTGCTCCTGTTGGAAAAATTCCTTTTCCATCTTTTCCTTCACTTTCCCCAAATAATTGCTTCCACCATTCTATAATATAATGTAATTTTGGTTCATATGTAACTAGAATTTCGATATCTTTTTTACTACTATATAAATTGTTTCTCACAACTGCATATTTATAACACTCATTATATTTTATATCTGGATCAGAATATTTTTCTTGCGCAAATTTTGCACCTTCCATAAGTTTATCTATATTTATTCCAGCAGTTGCTATTGGTAATAATCCAACAGCTGTTAATACTGAATATCTTCCACCAACATTCTCTGGTATAACAAACGTTGTATATTTTTCTTTAGTTGCAAGTTCTCTTAAAGCTCCTTTATTTTTATCTGTAGTAACATATATTCTTTTTCTTGCTTCTTTTAGTCCATATTTACTTTCTAAAAATTCTCTAAAAAATCTAAATGCAATAGCTGGCTCTGTTGTTGTTCCAGATTTTGATATAACATTTATTGAAATATTTTTATTTCCTATAACATCAATTAAATCATTTAAATAATTTGGACTTAAATTATTTCCTACATATAAAATCTGAGGAGTTTTTCTTGTTTCTTTATCTAGCATGTTATAAAAAGTATTTGTTAAAGACTCTATAACTGCTCTTGCGCCTAAATATGAACCACCAATTCCTATTACAAGCAGTATATCTGATGATTCTTGTATTTTTTTAGCACTCTGTTTTATTTTTTCGAACTCTTTTTTATCATAATTACTTGGTAAGTTTAACCAACCTAAAAATTCTTCTTTTTTCTTGGCATTATTATGTATTTTATTGTGGATATCTTCTATTCTGTATTTATATAACATTATAGACCTATCATTAATTCCACTATTTTTAAAGTCAACTTTTATATTAGCCATTTTTATCATGCCACCTTTCTTTTGTAAATAACAAATATAATATTTTTATATTTATCGTTTTAATTTTATATTAAAACTTATTGTTATGCAATATAATATTAAAATTTGTTTTATATCAATTGTAATCTCTAACACTATTTTTTATTTCATAATTTCACTAAGTACTTTTGCTAAATATTTCATACTATTATTAGATTGTTCTAAAGTATTTCCAGTAGCTCCTACTTCTATAATACTTGCTGCTTTTGCTAAATGTTGATTATATCTTGAATTTCTAATAATTATTGGTTTAAAAAGTCCTGGATACATTTCATTTGCTTTTTCTTGAACTTTTATTGCAAACCTTAAATTTTGTACCCAATTATTATGCTCTAATCCTGATCCGTCAGTACCTATTACAAACATTAATTGTGATACATATTCATCTCCTATTTTCACTGTAGGAGCATATGAACTATCTGCAATTGCATCTCTGTGAATATCAAAAACAACATCAAAATCTTTGTTAGTTGTTAATAAATTTTGTACTGTTTCTAACGATTTTCCATACGATCCTGTATATGATGGATAGTCATGATATGTTTTATCATGTAATACATTATATCCATATAATTTAAGCTGATTTTCTAGTTCTGTTCCCACTCTAGAAACAGAAAAATTCAAGTCTGTTGTCCTAAAATTTCCTGTTTGATTATATTTTGAATTTTCTGTTTCTGTATAACTTTCACAAGTATGAGTATGAAAAATCAATACATTTTTATTGTTAACATTTACAGAATCTGTTTTTAACATTTCTTCTGTTAAATTTTTTTTACTTTCATTTTTTATTTGTACTCCATTATGCGTATTTGTGTATTTTAGCGGAACTTTACTCGGTTGAACTTCTGTTGTAACCCCTGTTGCAGCTTTCTGTATTTCTGTTTTTTCTTCTACATTACTTACTTCATTTTCACTTATACTAGATTCTACTTTTTCCAAATTTAAATCCTCTAAGTTTTCTTTTTCTATAAGTGAATTTAATGCCGTAATTTCTTTTGTTAGTGCAAGTTTTAATGGTTCTACTGAATTTTCAGTATCATTTTCTTCATTATTCACTTCTTTAATTGTAGGAATTGTATCATCTAAACAAGATATAAAAACTTTTTGATTTTCGCATTTCACCTCTTCATTAGATGTATTTTTACCTTTTAAACTACAAAAATACCTAGTAAAAATCCAAACTATAATAATAGCTATTCCGATTCTTACTAGATATTTTACTGCATCTTTTCTATTTACAACTGTTACACTTACCATATTTTTCTCCTTTGTCACAAGCTATATAAAAACTTCCTATTATATAAATATATGCTTGTACATAAAAAAATATGATAGTTTTATTATCTATTTATAAATTTTATAATATCTTCTTTTGTCAATTTAATTTTATTTTCTTCACCTGAATCCATATTTTTTATTTTTGCTTCACCTTGTTTTATTTCATCATCACCAATAATTATTGTATATTTGCTGTTTTTCTTATCAGCATATTTTAATTGTGCTTTTAAACTTTTTTCTGAAATATCTTTTTCCACAAAAATTCCTGCTTGTCTTAATTCTTGTACTAATTTCGAAGCAAATATATTAGCTTCATTTCCTATATTGGCTATATATAAAGACATTGTTTTATCTTTTACCATATTATCTTTATTGTATTTTTCATAAACCTCAACTAGTCTTTCTACTCCCATTGCAAATCCAATTGCTTTAGTTTCTTTTCCATCCAATTCTTTAATTAATCCATCATATCTGCCACCAGCCAAAACAGTATATCCTTCATTTTTAGAAATAAATTCAAATACAGTTTTTGTATAATAATCTAAACCTCTTACTATACCTGGATCTATAATATATTCTATTCCTAAATTATCAAGCATCTTTTTTACATTTTCAAAATGTTCTTTACATTCTTCACATAAGTAATCTAAAATAATTGGTGCCCCTTGATTTAGTTCTTTACATTTTTTTTCTTTACAATCTAATATTCTCATTGGATTTTTTTCAAATCTAGTTTTGCACGTTTCACAATAGCTTTCAAGATTTGGTTTTATAAATTCTCTTAATGCTTCTTGGTATTTTTTTCTACATGAAGGACATCCAATACTGTTTATAGTTAAAGTTACATCTTTAATATTTAATCTATTAAAAATTTCATTTGCCATTGTTATAATTTCAACATCAGCTAAATATGAAGATGCTTCTATCATTTCAGCCCCAATTTGGTGAAACTCTCTTAATCTACCTTTCTGAACATTTTCATATCTATACATTGACATGTTATACCACATTTTTATAGGTGATGGTAAACTTGCCATTCCATCTTCTATATAGGCTCTAACAACCCCTGCAGTTCCCTCTGGTCTTAATGTAATGCTTCTTCCACCTTTATCATTAAATGTATACATTTCTTTTTGTACAACATCTGTAGTTTCTCCAACACCCCTTTGAAATAATTCTGTGTTTTCAAATACAGGAACTCTAATTTCTTTAAATCCATAATTTTCAAATATATCTTTTATTTCAGACTCAATATATTGCCATTTATATATTTCACTTGGCAATATATCCTTTGTACCTTTTGGTTTTTGTATCATCTACATTCCTCCTCTCTTTTTTATTACATATCTCTTCTTGCATGTAACTCATAATATATTGGCTTTTCTTCTTTTATTTTAGTTGATTTTCCATGCCCTGGATAAATAATTGTATCATCTGGTAAAATTAATATTTTATTCATAATAGAATCTATTATATCTGTAAAGCTACCTGTTGGTAAATCTGTTCTTCCCCAAGTTCCTCTAAATATTGTATCTCCAGAAAACAGTAAATTTTCCTTTTTACAATAAATAGAACTTCCTCCTTTTGTATGCCCTGGTGTATGAATTATTCTAAATTCTAAGTTTCCAACATGTATCAAATCACCATCATCAACTCTTGAGTCTGCTTCAAGTTCTTTTGGTGGTTCCATTCCTATATATGAACATAAACTAATGCTATCATTATATAGTCCTTCTGCATCATATCTATGAATTAATATTTTTCCACCTTTTTTCTCTTTAACATCATTAACTGCCCCTATATGATCTCCATGACAATGTGTTAAATATATATATTTAACTTTTGCAGATAATACATCTAACATCTCTATTATTTTGTCTGGCTCTGCTCCAGGATCGATAACCATAGTCTCTTTCGAGATTTCATCTTGCACTATATAACAATTGGTAGGTTCATCTATCATAGCTCTTACTTTTATTCTCTTTAGTATCATTTTATCCCTTCTTTTTATTTCTTTCTCTTAACCTCATAAACACTATCAACTTTTCTTAAGTTTTTTAGTATTTTATTTAATTCCTCTAAATTTTCAACTTCTACTGTTATTTCTGTCATTGCAATTCTTTCTTTGTTTGCCTTAGAATTTACAGCAATCAACTTACATTTATTATTACCTACTTCTTTTATAATATCTGATAAAAGTCCTGCTCTATCATTTGCATATATTTCTATATCAACACTATAAGATGCTCGTGGTTCATCATACCAGTATACATCTATCATTCTACCATCTTGACTAATCAAATCTTTCATATTAATGCAATCTTTACGATGGACAGAAACTCCCCTTCCTCTTGTAATAAATCCAACTATTTCATCACCAGGAACCGGATTACAACATTTTGAAAGTCTTACTAAACAGTTATCTATACCTTCTACTACTACTCCAACACTAGATGGTTTAGAATGTACTACTCTTTCTTTTGACAATTCTTCTAGCTTTTCTTCTAAGTTTTCTGTCTCGTGTTCTTTTCTATATTCTTCTAACATTCTAGCAATTACTTTTCCTGCAGATATTGCTCCAAAACCGACACTAGAATACATATCATCTATTGTATTAAATTTATATCTATTCAAAGCTGCATTTATATATTCTGTTTTAAATAAACTAGAATAACTTATTCCTAGTCTTTTTATTTCCTTTTCTATTAAATCTTTACCTTTTACTATATTTTCTTCTCTTTGGTTTTTCTTAAACCATCCTTGAATTTTATTTTTTGCACTTGAACTTTTTACAAATTTTAGCCAATCTCTACTTGGTCCTTTTGCTTGGTCTGATGTAATGATTTCTACAATATCTCCATTATGTAAGTGTGTAATAATTGGCATCATTTTGCTATTTATTTTTGCACCTGTCATATGATGTCCTATTTCTTCGTGAATATTATATGCAAAATCTATAGGAGTACTTCCTCTTGGTAATACTTTTATCTCTCCTCTTGGAGTAAAAACATATACTTCATCTTCAAATAATTCTGTTTTTAATGTGTTTAAAAACTCTTGTGGATCTTGCATATCTTTTTGCCATTCTAATGTTTCTCTAAGCCATGCAAGTTTATCTTCATTTACCACTACTGATGTTTTTTTATCTTTATTTGCTTCTTTGTATGCCCAGTGTGCAGCAATACCAAATTCAGCTATTCTATGCATATCCCATGTACGAATTTGTACTTCAAAAGGTGTTCCTTTTGGTCCAATAAGTGTAGTATGTAATGATTGATACATATTTGGTTTTGGAACTGCTATATAATCTTTAAATCTTCCTGGCATAGGATTATATAATTCATGAACAACTCCGAAGGGCAGCATAACAATCTTTTACAGAATTAACTAATATTCTCAATGCAAATAAGTCATAAATTTGATCTATATTTTTGCCATCTCTTTTCATCTTTCTATATATACTATATAAATGTTTTGCTCTTCCTGTTATTTCCGCTTCTATTTTTTCTTTTTTTAATTCTGCTCTTATTTCATCCATTATATTATCAATGAATTCTAATCTTTCTTCTCTTTTTTTATCTATTCCTTCTACAATTTCTTTAAAATCTTCTGGATATAAATATTTAAAAGATAGATCTTCTAGTTCCCACTTTAAGCTGTACATACCAAGTCTATTTGCAAGCGGTGCATATAAATCCATTGTTTCTTTAGAAATTGCTATTTGTCTATCTCTTCTTAAATATTTTAAAGTTCTCATATTATGAAGTCTATCTGCAAGTTTAATCAAAATTACTCTAATGTCTTTTCCCATAGCCAAAAACATTTTTCTATAATTTTCTACTTGTTGCTCCTCTGCACTTGTATATTTTAATTTTCCAAGTTTTGTTACACCATCTACCATTCCGAGCAATTTCTTCTGAAAATTCTTTTGCTAAATCTCTTATAGTTACATCTGTATCTTCTACAACATCATGTAAAAGTGCTGCACATATTGTACTTTCATCTAATTCTAGTGTGGCTAATATATACGCAACTTGTATTGGATGTATAATATATGGTTCTCCCGATTTTCTTAACTGATCCCCATGATGAGATTTAGCATATTCATATGCTCTTATTATTATTTTTGTATCTGCTTTTTTATTATTTTGTTTCATTCTTTTTACTATATCATCTATTGTTACATCTTTTATTTCAGACATAGGCAACATCCTCCCTTTAGCTTATATTCTTAATAAGACTTTCTTACATCTTTTAAATTTATTTGTATTTTTTCAACATTGTTAAAACTATTTATTTCTAAAGTTCCAACAACATCTATTTTATCTCCTATTAAATATTCATTTGCAAGTGCTCCCATATTAAATCCAATTGCATCAATTATATAATTATCATCTTTTAACGTTAGTTTTAAATGTTTTCCTTCAGATAGAGCTCTTATAGAATCTATTCTTAAATTTTTATATAAAAATAGAGGCATTTTATTTCCTTCACCAAAAGGCTCTAACAACTGCAATTCTTTAGCAGCTTTCAAATTTATATCTTTTAAAGTAACTTCTTGGTCTATATAAATAATTGGAACTATTTTATCAATATCACTATTTTTAGTGTACTCTTCAAATTCTTCTTTAAATTTATTAAAATTATCTTGTGTTACAGTTATTCCTATTGCCATTGAATGTCCACCAAATTTTTCAACATATTTATCGCACTTAGAAAGTGCTTCATGTAAATCAAAACCAGGAACACTTCTTCCAGAACCTTTTCCTATTCCATCTTCAAAACAGATTAGTATACTTGGTTTAAAATACATATCTGTTACTTTTGAGGCAACTATTCCAATTACTCCATGATGCCAATTTTCACTACCTAATATTATACAAGGCTTATCTTTCTCACTTTTTTCTATTTTTTGAAGAGCTTCTGAAAAAATTTTCTTTTCTGTATCTTGTCTTTCTCTATTATATTCATTTAATCTATCAGATATTTCCATTGCCTCTTTTTCACTTTTAGTTAAAAATAAATCTAATGCTTCATTTTGAAATCCCATTCTTCCACACGCATTTATTCTAGGCGCAACTCCAAATGATATTGTTATTGAATCGATTTTCTTATATCCTACTGTATCTAAAAGAGTTTTTAACCCTATATTTTTTGTAACTTGTACAAGTTTTAAGCCAAGTTTTGCAATTACTCTATTTTCATCAACTAATGGAACTATATCTGATATTGTTCCTACACAAACTAAATCTAAATATTTTAAATATTCTTTTTCTTCTAATCCAAGACAAATTCCCAATGCTTGAATAAGTTTAAAAACAACACCTACTCCTGCTAATTGATTAAATGGATATTTATTATCCTTTCTCTTTGCATCAACAACTGCTAATGCATTTGGAATTTCTTCTCCTTGTTCGTGGTGATCTGTTATAATTGTTTCTATTCCTAAACTATTTGCATATTCAACTTCCTCTACTCCTGAAATTCCACAATCTACTGTAATCATTAATGTATACTTTTGTTTTACTATTTCTTCTATAGCCTTTTTATTTAGTCCATATCCTTCATTTAACCTATTTGGTATATACTGACCTACTTCTATTCCTCTGTCTTCTAAAAATTGTTTTAAAACAGTTATACTTGTAATGCCATCAACATCATAATCTCCATATATTATTATTTTTTCCTTTTTACTCATAGCCTCTAATATTCTATCTACTGCTATTTTCATATCTGGCATTAAAAATGGATCATAAAAATCATTTCTTGTAGGATTTAAAAATTTCTCTATTTCGTTTTCTGAAGAAATGTTTTTATTTGATAAAATTGTTGCTAACAAATTACTTACATTAAAATTTTTTGCTATTTTTTGTACTTCTTCAATATTATTATTATAACATTCCCATTTCTTGTTCATATATTTCTCCCTAATTTTTAAAAATTCTCTTATATTGTATACTATTTTTCCTGTTTTTTAAAGCCTATTTATAAAAAAAGTGTGAATAAATACGCAATATATGTTCAAAATAAAAAAAGAGCTTTTCTAAAAAATGAATTAAACAAGAAGTTTTAATTCATAAATTACATTGCTCTTTTATATAAGTATCATCTATATTCTCATTATCACTTTATTTATCTTTTAAATTTTTTAGTCTCGCTTGGCATTTTTACATTAAAATTAACATCTTTGCTTTGCTTTAAATTTTGCTTTCTACACAATTCAGAATATTTATCATCCCAGGATAATTTATATGAATCTTTTATATCTAATTTTAGTATATTTAGCCATTTTTTTATAATTGTATCACCTTTGCAATCGTCCATTTTATTTTCTATTTCCAAAGCTATTCCAAAAGGATATCTATCAACTGCTATTTCGATTTCTTCGTTTTTAAAAATTGTTCTATATCTTTCATAGCTTTCTACTTTTTTCATTTTTAAAATATTTTCTATAATATAAATTTGATTGTCATAATCTTTTGGATTAATTCTAACTTCAATCTCTTCTTCTGTGTTAACTTCATCTAAAGAAACTTCTTTTAATCTTCTCTTCCAAGTTATCATCGCTTTAGTTTGTTTTTCTCCTTTAGAAATTCTAACTCTAAACCTACCATCTACAATCTTTTTATAAAAAGATTCCTCTTCTATTGGATGATCATACTGAATAGTTTTTTCATAAAATCTATCTATATATTTTAACTTTTTTATTTCTCTTAAAAAGTTTATTATTCTGTCTTCTTCTGTTAAAGAATAATAATATCTAACTTCTTTTTCCATAATACTAATTATCCTTTTCCAATACCTTATATTTTCATTTTTATATAGTTTTACTACTAAGTTTATCATACTAAACAAATAATACTATATATAATAATTTTTATAATACATTTTGCAAACAAGTTAAAATTAACTAGTTTTATTCCAACCTCATTAATTTCATTATAATTTTTCATAATTATACTTAATTCATCTTTTGAAATATCACCACATTTTTTTATATATTCTTTTGCAACATATGGAGCCCTAGTCATAGCATCAGTTTCTAAATAGCTTCTAACTTTGTAATAAATAAAACTTAGAAATGTTAATATGTATATTTGTAATAATTGGTTTGCTGTTTTATTAAATATTGCAAGCAAACAAATGCATACAAAATACAATAAATAAAAATTAGAATAAATAAAATTAAATATCATTATTTTTTTATTTTGCACAGAATGTATACATTCATGAGCTATTGTTTGAATTCTTGTAAAAGAGTCTTTTATTTTAGCTATGCTAATTGTATTAGTTGCAACAATATATAAACTAGCTTTTGCATTATCATTGCTAACTATTTTTACATTATTATCACTATTTAGCTGTTTTAAAATCTGTTTACAAACAATCTCATTTTCTGGAAGCTTGTCTGTTATTTTGTTTAGTTCTTCTGAAAAACCTATTTCTTTTATTTTTTTAATATCACTTACTTTAATTTGATATACCAGTGCCAAAATAATTAACCAAATTATACTAATAATTATTATAATAATATACTCCATTTTTTCCCCTTTTTCTTTTTATTTTTGTTAGAAATAAAATTAGACGGAGCATCTTCTTTGCTAGTTATATTTTTAATACTACTAAAAAAATTGCTCCGTCATAAAATGTTTTAAATTAATACATCTTTTATTGATTCTGCTATAATCTTGTTTATATCAGCTATCATAACATTAAATTTCACTTCTAAATCAAAATATTCTTTTATATCACTGTTTTTTACTAATATATCATATAATTCTTGTAATTTTTGTATCTTTTCTTTGTCTTCTTCTCTTGCTTTTATAGAAAGTACTTGCGCTTCATATCTTACTTTCTCAAACTCATCTATTTTTTCTTTTAATTCAGGATTTTCGTTTATTTTTTGTCTTGCTAATTTATAATCTTTATATTCTTTAGATTCTTTTATTTCATAAGCAAGTCTGTTTGCTGTATCATATACATTGTTCATAAAACTTTCATTCCTTTCTTAACTTTATGCATATGCATGTCTCTTTTTAAAGCTTAATAAATTTGTAATCTCTTTATCTGTGTTTTTAGCTTTTGTTGTCTTTTTAGCTTTTTCTTGTTCTATTTCTCTTGCTTGTTTTTCTGCCATAGTCTGACAAATAGCTTTTTCATAAATAAAATGTGTATCTTGAGCAATCTTATTCCAGTTAAATTGTTCTTTAACTTTATTTTTTGCATTTTTTGAAATATTATCACATAATTGATGATCATATAATAAAGTTAATACAGAATCTGCAATTGAATTTGGATTTCCAGCATAACTTTTCATTCCATCTACTCCATGTTCTACAATTTCATTTAATCCTCCAACATCAGATACAACTGTAGGAATTCCTGCAAGCATTGCCTCTAATGCTACAATTCCAAAAGGTTCATACGTACTTGGGAAAACTGCTATATCCGCACATTTATACATTTTTTGTACCTGTTTTGAATTTAAATATCCAGTAAAATACACTTTATTTCCAAGCCCCATGCTATCACTTTGAGCCTTTAATTCGTCAAACATTCCACCTTTACCAGCAATTACAAGTTTTGTATCATGATAACCTTGTAATATTTTTGGCATTGCTGAAATTAGGTTTTGTATTCCTTTTTCATAAACTAATCTTCCTACATAAAGAATTATTTTCTCATTATCCATTGCATATTGTCTTCTAAAGTCGTAATCTTTCTCTACTCCTGAAAAATTATTAAGATTTATTCCATTTGGAACTACATTTATTTTCTCAAAAGGTAGCCCAAATAATCTTTGCAATTCACATTTCATATAATTACTATTAACTATTACTTCTGTAGCTTCATAAGTAAGAAGCCATTCTGTATCATTAATATATCTTTGTGTCTCATCATGTATTCCACTATTTCTTCCTGATTCTGTTGCATGTATTGTTGCTACAATTGGTATTTCATATGAATTTTTTAATGTTTTTGCAGCATATGCTACAAGCCAATCATGTGCATGTATACAATCAAATTTTCCTTGTTCATTAATAATTTGACTTGCTTTTGCTACCATGTTAAAGTTCAATTGCATAATCCAGTCAATAAAATTATTAGGGCTAATCATGTAATTATTAACTCTATAAACTTTAACTCCTTTATCATCTTCATAATCTAATGCATTTCCATCTTTATATGTTACAACAGTAACTTCATGACCATCTTTCACTAATTTATGTGACAAATCATGTACAACTCTTGCAATTCCTCCTACTATTCTTGGTGGGTACTCCCATGTTAACATCAAAATTTTCATTTTAGCCCTTTTACTCCTTTCAGTTTTCTTTAGTATTTCCCTATTTTTCTACAAATAATTCTATATAACTTTTATTCAAAAGTCAATATATATTTTTAGACATTTTTTTATTTTTTCTATTGTATTTTTTTTCATTCTGTTATAGTATATCTAAGGAAATATGAGAATTATACTAAGGAGGAAAAAATGCCAAAAATATCTAAAGATAAAGAAGAAAAAAATAATATTGTTTCTTCAAAAAAAACTCCAACAAAAAAGCAAACTAGCGTAGAAAAAAATATAAAAAAAGAAGATATTTCTTCAAAAACGGTTTCTAATGCAGCAAAAAAAGAAAAAAAGCCTACCACTGCTAAAAAGGTAGAATCTAAAAAAATAAACAAAAACTCAAGAAAATCTGATAAAAATTCAGAAACTATAGCTAAATCAAAAAAGAGCACTGCTTCTAAAACAACTAAAGTTGTAAAAGCAAAAAAAGTAGCTACTTCTAAATCAAAAAAACAAACTGTTTCAAAAAAGAAAATAGAAATTTTAGAATACTACGATTTACCTTATCGTTATAATCAAACAGTTGTTAAATTATTAGCACAAACTCCAACAACTTTATTTGTCTATTGGGATATATCAGATTCAGATAGAGAAAATTTAATAAAAAGCTATGGAGAAAAGTTTTTTGAAGAAACTAAACCTGTATTAATAATTCATAATGAAACAAATAATTATTCATTTGAAGTAGATATTAATGACTTTGCAAACAGTTGGTACTTACACATCCCTGATAGCAAATGTGTATATAATATCGAACTTGGAAGACGACCAATTTATAAACAAAATATTCAAAACAATATTAACCACACTAAAACAAATTATATTTATATAACTTCTTCAAACGAATTAGAAGCTCCAAATGACCATATTTTATTTGATAAATTAGGTGATACAGTTTATTTTAGAAATGTAAAAACGAACATTATAGAAGGTAAAAAAATAACCTCTTTTTCATTTATACAAAATATAGGAAAAATTTATAATATTTACGATGTTTATAAAAAAATGTATCCATCTGAAGATATTAAGAATTTTGACTTTACTAATCCATCATCAGGTAATTCATCTTCATTTTTTAAATAAATTAAAAGTATGTCATACTTTTTAGCTTTGACATACTTTTTCTAAATTTCAACAATATACCAATAACAATATAATATAAACAAAGGAGAATTAATATATGAGTAACCCAAAAGGATATGTAAGTTTTGTACTTCATGCACACTTACCATTTGTACATCACCCTGAAAGTGAAGATTATTTAGAAGAACAATGGTTATATGAAGCAATTTCTGAAACATATATACCATTGCTTACAAATTTTCAAAAATTAGTAGATGAGAACGTTGATTTTAAAATAACAATGTCACTTACTCCTCCTCTATTAAATATGTTAGATAATAAATTATTACAAAAACGATATATAAAATATTTAAAAAAACATATAGAACTTGCCCAAAAAGAATTAAAAAGAACTTTATATGATGAACGATTAAACAGTCTTTCAAAATACTATGTAGATAGATATTCTAATGATCTACATTTATTTAAAGATGTATATAATTGTAATTTAATATCTGCTTTCAAGCACTTCCAAGATATAGGTGTTTTAGAAATCATCACTTGTGGAGCAACACATGGATATTTTCCCATTCTTTATACAACCGAGCAAACTGTTAAAGCTCAAATTGCAGTTGGTGTTCAAACATATAAAAAATATTTTGGAAAAAATCCTCGTGGAATCTGGCTTCCAGAATGCGGTTATGTCCCTGAAGCAGATAAATATTTAAGGGAGTTTGGAATACAATATATCATAACAGAATCACATGGTATTTTATATGCTGACCCTACTCCTATTTATGGTACATTTGCTCCAATAGTTTCTCCAGATGGTATTGTTGCATTTGGGCGTGATATGGAATCTTCAAGACAAGTATGGAGTTCTATTAATGGTTATCCTGGAGACTTTAATTATCGTGAGTTTTACAGAGATATTGGCTACGAAGCTGATTATGAATATATAAAACCATATATTGCCTCAAACGGAGCAAGAGTTCATACTGGAATAAAGTACTATAGAATCACAGGTAAAACAGAAAATAAAGATTATTATAATTTACAATGGGCAAAAGATTCAGCAGAAAAACAAGCTGGTCACTTTTTAGATAGTAGAACAGCTCAAATAAATAATCTTGCCCCTTTAATGGAAAATCCGCCAATAATATTATGTCCATACGATGCTGAACTTTATGGTCACTGGTGGTATGAAGGTCCTTATTGGTTGTACATCTTATTTAAAAAAATACATTTTGACCAAGATAATTTTAAATTAATCACACCGGGTGAATATATTGATAAATACCCTCTTATCCAACAAAGTACTCCTTGCCGTTCTAGTTGGGGTGCAAATGGTTATAGCGAAGTTTGGCTTAACCCTACTAATGACTACGTCCATAGACATTTACATGTTGCTGGTGATAGAATGGTAGAATTATGTCATACATTTCCAAACGAAAATGACAAAATAAAAAGAGAAGCTCTAAATCAATGTGCAAGAGAACTTCTCTTAGCTCAAAGTAGCGATTGGTTATTTATTATAACAAACGGAACAATGGTTGATTATGCTAAAAAAAGAATCAAAGATCATATAGGAAGATTTACAAAATTATATAATCAAATAAAAGCTGATGAAATTGATAAAGATTTTCTAAAATCAATTCAGAAAAAAGACTGTATCTTCCCTGAAATAGACTATATGATTTATTATTAATAAAAAAATCTATCTTTTTTATGTAGCTACTAAAAAAGATAGATTTTTTTATGTACGTTCTATTAAATATCTAATTTATAATATTGTTTACATAAATATAGACTTTTGATGTATTTTATGCTATAATTTATATATTATGATAAAAAAAGGAATTTTATATATGAATAATTATGATGATATAGAGTTTAAATACAATTATACAATTGATAAATTAAATACTTTGTTTAAAAATATACTATTAGAAAAAAATTATATAAATCAAGAACCAATTAATTTTATAACTACTATTTCTTTTATTAGTAAATTATACCCTCGGAGAAAAAAGAGTTTTAAATCAAATATTATATATCTATTTTGATTCAGAAGATTCTCTTCTTGATAGAACATATGATTTAATCAACATATATGATTATATGAAAGGAGTACTATAAAATATGCATAACTATAAAATTGATAAATCTTTAGATTTTTTACAAAAAGCAGTTTCAAATAACTCTCCATTATTTAAAGATATTGCCTTTACTTTTGAAGGAAAAAAACAATATGATATCTATAAAAGAAAACTAGAATTAGCATTTCCAGGAAGAGATGTTGATTTTATGTCAGTAGCAACACATCTTTTAAAAATTTATTCACAATTTTTTACTGATTTTAAATCAATAGAATCTATGATTGTTAAAATAGACTCTAATCAAACAGATTTAAAGCCAAAATTTCAAAGTCAAAAACTTAGTGAGCTTTTAAATACAAATTTAAGCAATTTATGCAAAGCTTTACAAGAAACACGGCTGTATAGATACTTTGTTATATAAACATAACAAAATTTGTGCTAAAAATAAACTTTCAGTTTTAGATGTTTCACCTGAACAATTAAATGCTGAATTTGATAGAAATTCACGTTGTTCAAAATCAGAAAGTTATATAAAAACTGCCTTTTGGCTTAATAAATTTATTAAATATCTAGATTCTATGGAAGGACAAATACTTTTAGATTATGACAGTTCTTATATTGATACAAGTACTTTATCTACATCACAAAAAGATCAGTTGTTATTAATTGCTCAAAAGCAAAAACAATTTTTATCAACAATATATAATTCTAGTTTTAATAAAGATCAAGAAACTGAATATATCAATTCTTTCCAAGACTCATATTCACAATTATTATCACCTATTTTTAATACACATATGAATCTTGCAAAAGATTATAAATTAATAAGAGCTTTTGAATATATGAAAGGTGAATTATATTCATCTAAAGATACATATATTAACAGTATACTTATAGACCGTTTATTAGACGAAAGTCTTAACCATGGTTTTTCTCTTATTCCAAATTGGGGAATTACACAAGATTCTATAGATCAATCAAAATATATATTGTCCGTACATTTACCAAGCTATCTATTTCCTTGTACATTCCATTATCCAAAAATATCATTAAAAAACACAATGAAATATCTAGAACTTCCATATTTAGACATTCCTCATTTTGATATTTCTAAATATTTTACTGACAAAGATAATAACGTTTTCCCTGTAAATGTTATCTGCTCTGCCAACCAAGAAAGAAAAAAAGAAATAAAAAAAGCAGCTAGACAAAGTCCACAAAATAAAATTTTAGTATATATTAATAATCATTTAGATAGATATAAATATATAGAAGATTCATATCACATAGAATTCGATGATTAATTTTTTTATTTTCTATCTTTTATTAGATTATTATTTAAAAAAATAAATGTATTCCTTAAAATTCAAAAAGTTGTTAAACAGTGAAAAAAAGAGGTTACATTTATTTTTTATTTTTTTACAAAACTATTAATTTATTATCTATTAATTTTCCAAAATTATAAAAAAATTAATAAAATATATTGCGATTTTTTATAATCTCTGTTATTATATATAGGTATTTGAATTTTTTTTCATGCCCGAGTGGCGGAATTGGCAGACGCACACGACTCAAAATCGTGCGGGAAACCATGTGGGTTCGAGTCCCACCTTGGGCACCAGTTACATATTCCATATCTTAAATTTAGCAATGCATTATATAACAATCAAAAATAAAAATTTGGTTGTTTTTTATTTTATCAAAAAAGAATATCTATAATTTAGATATTCTTTTTTAGTTATTTTTTGATAAAATCTATTAAATTTATTCTTGTTCTATTAATATATCTTTTTGTAAGTCTGTCCTATAAATTGTTGCACCTATTTTTTCTAATCTTTTAACCACTTCTTCATGTGGATGTCCATACTTATTTCCTGTACCTACTTCTATAATAGCAATTTTAGGTTGTACTTGTTCTAAAAAGTTTAGTGAAGAACTTGTTGACGAACCATGATGACCAACTTTTAATATATCTGTTTTAGGCCATTTTCTTGCATCTTCATTCACCTTTTCTGCATCTCCCATAAATAGATAGCTTTTGTTATTATATTGCATTCTAATTACTATAGATGTAGAATTTAAATTTGAAGAATCTTCACCTGTTGACATCACTTCACAGTTGGCATTTCCAACTTTAAAAGTATCTCCTATTTTAGGTGATGTAATACTTAATCCTTTTTTGTTAATTGAATCTAGTACATCTTCAAAAGTTTTGGTATTTGCTTGTACTTTTGGCATATATATAGTTCCTATATCAAATGCATCAATTACATTGTCTAGCCCTCCAATATGATCTTCATGTGGATGTGTTCCAATTACATAATCAAGTTTTGTTATTCCTAGCTTTTTTATATTACTTACAACTAGTTCTCCATCATCATTATTTCCTGCATCTATTAGCATTGTTTGATTATTGTTAACTATTAACATGCTATCGGCTTGTCCTACATCAAAATAATATACTTTAAGATTGCTTGTATCTGTAATTTTCTGTATTACATTTTCTCCATATGATATAGTTATTCCATCCAAAGACTCTTTATTTACATCTGCAGAGGTACTTTTTTCTGCAAACTTTCCTATTTGACCATTTGTTCCACCTAAAACTAAAAGTATAATTCCAATAACAATTGTTATAATTAGTTTTATAATATTATTTTCTTTAACTTTTCTCATCTTTTGCCCCCAAAATATTTTTTCCTAATTATTCCATAAACTATCCATTTTTTGTTTTATTCTATCTTCTATTTTCTTTTGTTCTTCTAAATCAATTTCATATTTGCCATTTTTTAATTTTAATACTGTTCCTTCTTTTGAACCTTCTGGCAAATCTTCTATTTTTATATCAATCATTTCTTTTGTTTTGCTTTTTTCACAAACAGCATATTCACCTTCAAACCTATCTATTATTAAAACATCTTGCATCTTCTCTATCCTTTCTGAAAGCTCTTTTAAAAAATGTGATATATTTGCTAAATATATTTTATCATCCATATTTTGACTTAAATTATTATCTTTAAAATTATTTATTTCCATATGCAGTCCTCCCAAAAATAATTAAACTGCCCCCTACTTTTAAAGTTTTATAATATATAAAATCCAAAACTCTTTTAATATATTCAAATTTTCTTTAATATATCAAAAGAGTTCATTTTGCGCAAGTTTTTTTATGATTTTTCGTAATATTTTATTTGTATTAAGTTTTTAATTATCTTTTAATTTTTGATTCGAATATTAGTTCTAATCTATTATTTATCTTGTTTTTATGTATTAATTCTATTTTGTTAAAATTACATTTTTAAATTTTCCTTAAATATATATTTTTATCTACTTATATATAACCCTTACTTAAAAATCAGGAACATACTCTTCTTCATGTTCTCCTAATTCTTGAATATAACCATTTTTAAAATTTAATGTATATAAAAAATTTTCTATTATTTTATATTCTTTTTTAGTTATTTTCCTATTTAATAATTCTATATTTTTAGCATTATATGTAGGAAAATATTGTGCCATAACACTAATATAAACATTATCTCCTAAATTTTGTTTAATCCATTTTAAAATATTTTTAGTATTTTGCATATAATTTGGTAATATCAAATGTCTTATTATTATACCTTTTTTTATTATTCCATTATCATCAAATTCAGGATATCCAACCTGACTAATCATTTCTTTTATTGCTTCTGTAGCAATTTTAAAATAATTATTTATATGAGAATACTTTTTCGCAATTTCATCAGAATAATATTTTAAATCTGGTAAATATACATCAACATATCCATTCAACATTTTTATTGTTTTTACACATTCATATCCATTTGTATTATATAAAATAGGTATATATAATCCATTCTTTTTAGCTATTTTTATTGCTTCAATTATTTGAATTGCATACATTGTAGGTGTTACTAAATTAATATTTAGAGCTCCTTTTTCTTGCTGCTCAATCATTATTTTTGCAAGTTCTTGTATTGTTACTTCATAGCCTTTTCCTTTTTGACTTATTTCATAGTTTTGGCAATATTCACAAGACATATTACAGTTTGAAAAAAAAATAGTTCCAGAACCACTTTCACCACTAATACATGGTTCCTCATATTGATGTAATGACACTAATGCTATTTTTATTTTATCAGTTGCTTTACATCTTCCTATATTACCATTTAATCTATTTACTTTACACTTATGTGGACAAATTTCACATTTTTCAAGATATTTTTCTACATTCATTTTTCTATCCTACTTTTTCTTTTATTTTTATATTATATTTTTTTCTTATTAGTATAATTGGTGTTAATTCTTTTCCTTGCCCGGCTGGATTATCTTTTATTATTTCAAGCATTTCTTGCTCTGTTAATTCTTGTTTCATTTTTGGTGAATACCCTAATAAATCTTGACCTAAATCATTTGCATCTACTATCATACATGGTATTTTGGTTTTTTCTTCAATTTCTCTACATACATCATATGGTTTATCAGGATTTTCTATTCCATAATTTCCATATTCTTCAAAAACATTTGAATAAAAACCATCTAGTCCAGCTACATCTCTTCCTACTATTTTATAAAATATTCCTTTTTTACCAAAAATTTTACCTATAGCAGAACAAATAGCTGCATATATTGTTTTTAATAATCCTGTTTTTTGTATACAATATGCCATTTTTAAAGTATTATTTACTCCTTGTCCAGCTGTAGATTTACTTGCAAATCTTGACAAAAATTTTGCCCAAAATCCTACATGTAATTCATCTTTATATACCACTCTGTTTTGACATAATGCAATCATTTTCTCACTTATACTAATTTTGTCTCCTTCTTCATATACTGGTTTAACATATTTATTAATTATATCTATATAATCTTCATTTAATTTTACAAAATGAGTTTTTATTGCATATCTGCAATATGTATTTTCTCCAACAGTTATTTCTAAACTTTTTTTCTCATTTGCTTTTAATTCCATATTTTTATCCTTTCTATATATGAGAATTAAACATGAATAAATTATAACATGTATTTCACTATTTTGTTAGTTTTATTACTACTTTTTTGCTTTTTCGTATTTCCTTTTTCGACATGATTGTTATATTAATTCATATTTTTTCCAAGCATATTAATTAAAACTTAAAAAAAGCTTAAATTTCTTTTATTTTTTTAAATTTAGTGATATAATTTTATCTTGTAAAGGAGGAATATAATAATGATTTCAACTAGTAAACTAAATGTTAGATATGCAGAAACAGATCAAATGGGTATAGTACATCATTCTGTTTATGCTGTTTGGTATGAGGTTGCACGTACAGATTTTTGTAAAGCTGCTGGACTACCTTATAAAGAAATGGAAAAGGCCGGAGTACTAACACCACTTGTTAGTTTAAACTGCAAATTTATAAAGCCTGCTTTTTATGATGATACTCTAGAAATAAAAACTAGAATAAGTAAATTAACACCTGCAAGAGTAGAATTCTCTTATGAAGTATATAGATTTCCTGACGAAAAGCCTATAAGTACTGGAACTACTATGCATGCATTAGTAAATAAAGATTTACATCCTATTAACACAAAAAAAGTTCATCCAGATATATATGCTATAATGCAAAACTCTATGGAATAGAATTTTTAAATATGTTCTTTGAATCAAATTTTCGTGTAGGATTAAATCATATTAATCAAAATCGGTGAAATTACTTTAGTCGGATTATTAGCTATATTAGAAGAAGTAGCAGAAATGCATTCTGCAAGTGTAGGACTTGGTCTTAACGATTTTGATAAAACTAAATTAACTTGGGCTTTAATTAATTGGAAATTAAAATTAATTAATCATTGCAGATATGGTGAATTTTTAAAAATAAAAACTTGGGCAAGAAATGCTAATAAAATTTGTTCTTATCGTGATTTTGAAGTTTATGATAGTAATAATAACTTACTTGCTATTGCAACTTCGAAGTGGGTTTTAATAGATATTAATATGGGTAGCATTATTAAAATTGAAGACAATGTAATTCGGAAAGTATGAACCAGAAGAAAAAAGCGTTTTTAATATACTAACAGTGCCTAAATTAAAAGAGCCTAATGTTTCTGAATATAAATATTCATATACTTGTAAAAAATATGATATAGATGTAAATGGTCATATGCACAATTTAAATTATATAAACTTAGCATATGAAACATTACCAGAAGATATTTATTCATTTGATTTTAGAAACATTGAAATATTATATAAAAAGCAAATAAAAACTGGTGATACTGTTGATTGTTTATATTCTAAATTAGAAGATTCTAATATAATAACAATCAAAAATAAAGAAACAAATTCTACTAATGCTATATTAAAAATATTTTAGTAGTTTAAATATATAAATAAAAAACACATAAATTTATATAAAAAAAGATGAAAACTATAAAATACTATTTTTGTATTTCTAAAGTTTCCATCTTTTTTTATTTATTGCTTATATTTTTTATTTTATAAATAATACAAACTATTTATTATTATCCAACAATTTTTCTAGCTTTAAACAACTATTTCATAATTTATTAATCTTGTAAAATCTCATTTTTAAAACTTGTTCCATTTTCTAATTTTTCTAGCCCAAGTATATCTAGTATTGTAGCTGAAATATCTGCATATGTCTCTCTTGTTCCTAAGTTAACATTTTCTTTTATATTTTTTCCATATACCAATACCGGAACATATTCTCTTGAATGATCTGTACTTTTTGTACTTGGATCATTTCCATGATCAGCTGTAATAATCAACATATCTGTATTTTTCATACTATTTATCATATCTGGTAATTTTCCATCAAAGTATTCTAAAGCTTTTCCATATCCTTCTATATTATTTCTATGTCCATACAACATATCAAAGTCTACTAAATTTGTAAAAATTAATCCTTTCGAATCTTTTTTTATACATTCTATAGTTTTATTTATTCCATCTGCATTTCCTTCTGTATGAATTGCTTTTGTTATTCCCCTTCCTGAAAACAAATCTTCTATCTTTCCAATTGCAATAACTTCATACTTATTATTCTTTTCTATTACATCCAACATGTTTTTTCCAAAAGTAGATGATTCAAAATCTTTTCTATTATATGTTCTTACAAAATTATCTGCTTTTTCTCCTACAAAAGGTCTTGCAATTACTGTTCCTACATTATATTTTGGATTATCTAACATTTTTCTTGCAATCTTACATATTTCGTATAATTTTTCTACAGGTATTATCTCTTCATGTGCCGCTATTTGAAAAACACTATCTGCAGAAGTATACACAATTGGATATCCAGTTTTTATGTGTTCTTCACCAAATCTTTTTAATATTTCTGTTCCAGAACCAACTTCATTGCAAAGGATTCCCTTTAGTCCAGTTTTTTGTTTAAATTCTTCTATCATTTCTTCTGGAAAAGCATTAGGATATGTTGTAAATCCTGGATTCTTTATATATCCAGACATCTCCCAATGTCCTACAGGACTATTTTTACCACATGCCTTTTCTGCAAGTCTTCCATAACATCCTGTTGTTTTATCTATTTTTTCATTTATTTTTAATCCATCAATATTATAAAGCCCTAATTTTCTCATATTTTGTAATTTTAGAGATGTGTTGTTATAAATTCCCTCTAAAGTATTACTTCCACAATCACCATATACATTAGCATCTGGAAGCTCTCCTACTCCAAATCCATCAAGTACAATAATAATCGCTCTATTTATCATCATTTTCCTCCTTTGGTTTTAATCTATATTCATAGATCTTTATTGTTTTAATTACATTCTCATATTCGTTTTTTGCAAAACTAATTTTTCTTTTTAATTTTCCTGTTAGCTCTCTATCAAATCGACTCAAATATAATAAAGTTTCTGAGTTATCTTCTATTCCCTCTTCTATATTATTCCCCTTATACATGATACAATTTGTGTATAAAAGTAGTGGTGAGCCCTCTGGAAGATTATATTTTATTATATCCATACTTTTTTCTGTTGCTTCTTTTTTTATTATATTATCTGGATTAATATTAGCTATACACCAGTCTGACATAGTATTTTGGTTTAATATAGAATATAAAGAAATATCATATGGAATTGTTATTTTATCATATTCTTTTTCCAATATTTTTTTAAATTTGCTTATATTTTCTTTAAAATCTTTTACTGTAGTTTTTTCCCCTAAATGAAGTATTTGATATTTATCTTTTCTTTCTTTTTTGTCTTCTTCTTTTTTTATTTCTTCTGGCTTTTTATCTATATTTCCAAATATATCAAAATATATAACTTCTCTTTCTTTACTTTCTTTTTCGTTTTTCAACTTTTCTTGTTTTAGTACTGTACTAATATATAAATTGTCTTCTTCTTCTATTTCTTTTTTACAAAATATATTTATAATATCTACATAATCTTTCATAACATATAATGCATCAACTTCATTTTTAGATAATAATTTTTTTTGTAAAGCATCCATTTTTCTTCCAAAATCTTTTAAATCTTCTTGGTAATTAAACACTTTTTTAGCTTTATTTTTCTGCTCTTGTTCTAATTTTTCTGCTTCTGTTAAAGCATTTGGAACATCTTTATTGGTAAATTTCCAAAATTCAAATATGCTACGTTTATGTTCTTCTATCTCTTGTATATATAAATCTGCATTTTCTATTTTTTTATCTAAAATTTTAATTTTCTCTTCTAGTGATTTTATTTCTAATATTTTATTATTATATATTGTATCTTTTTTTTCTAATATATGGCAAATAGTAAGTAAATCTTCTATTGTATATCTATCTTTTATTTCGAAATTAAATTCGCCTTCATTTTCTTCATTTTCTGCAAATTCTATTATTTTAGGAATATCATCTAATCTTTTTATATTCATTTTCTTTTTACTTTTTTTAGATTTGAAAAAATATTTAAATCTTCCAATAAAAGTTTTTTTACATTGCAAAAACATAACTATTTGTTTTTCTTTGCTACTATATTCTTGATTTTTCTTTTCGCAATCATCTTTTAAGTTATTAATTTTTTCTTCGAATTCTTTATTTTTTTCTATAAGTTCTTTTGTAGTATCTATTTGTTTGTTAACTTGTTCTTTTATAAAAGCTTCCATATCTTTAAATTCTATTTCTTGCTCATCGAAACTAAATTTTAATAAACCATCATCATCTATATTACTTTCAAATTTATAAAGATATTTTAAATCAGATCCTATAATAAATAAAGCTTTCATTAATTTATATTTTTCATCAGCTTCACTTTTATTGTTTAATATTAATTTGTAGTCACTTTCGACTCCTCTATATATGTTAGTTTTTCCTACAATTTGTATTTCTAAATTATTTTCTTTGTCATAAACTTCATATACAGCAGGCCATTTTTTAGTAAAAAACCATAAATAATTTTCTATATCTGCTATTTGTTTTTTATTAAGCAGTTCTTCAGAATATTCTTCATGACATATTGGCACATAAATTTTTTTATCTATATTATTTTTTAAACAACTAATTTTTTCTTTTATCAAATAAAACAAAGCAGCATTATCTTTTTCACTTAATGGAACCAACATAAAATATTTGTTGTCATTTTCTGAATAATAAATTTGCCACTTATAACCATTTTTATATTTTATACTGTATGGCATTTTTTTATTCAATATCTTTTGTTCTTCCTCTATTTCCTGTATTTCCTCTATATTAGTGTTAGATAATGCTTCTAATAATTCACTTTGTTTTTTATCCTCAAAATATTTTGATATATGTGTAGCTGATTTATATTTTTCTTTGAGACTTGCAAGTCTTGGTGCCTTGCAAATAAATATTTCAATTTCATCAACAGATATATATTTATACACTTTATATGTTGCATCATCAAATTCTTTCAAAATCTTATAATTTATTTTTTTCTCTTGATTTAGATTAGTTGGTATATTACTTAAATCTAGATCTATATATTTTAGTTTATCATCTATACTATTTTTCAGTTCTTTTACATCCCCAGGCATAATTACCTCCTAAAATATTTTATATTAGTATATCAATAAAAAAAATAATAAGCAATATTTTTGCTTATTATTTTCTATTAATTTATTACTATTTTTCTTATTTTTTATAGCTTATTTTATTTCACATAATTTTCAATTTCATATTTTATTTTAGATATAAATTCTTCTACTTTAATAGCTCCTATATCTCCTTCTTTTCTTGAACGAACTGAAACTGTGTTTGCTTCTACTTCTTTATCACCTATTACTAACATATAAGGAACTTTTTCTAGTTGTGCTTCACGAATCTTATATCCTATCTTTTCATTTCTGTCATCTAATTCTACACGTACCTTATTTTTCATAAGTTCTGATTTTATTTTTTGACAATATTCTACTTGTGAATCTGATATTGGTAATAATTTTACTTGTACTGGTGCAAGCCATGTTGGAAAAGCCCCTTTTGTTTCTTCAATTAAGAATGATATAAATCTATCTGAAGATCCTAGTATTGCTCTATGTATAACAACAGGTCTATGCTCTTTTCCATCTTCACCAATGTATGTCAAATCAAATCTTTCAGGCAATGCAAAGTCTAGTTGACATGTTGGAATAGTAACATCATGATTTAAAGCTGTTTTAATTTGAATATCTATTTTTGGACCATAAAAAGCCGCTTCTCCTTCTGCTTCATAGAAGTCTATGTTTAATTCTTTTAAGATATCTCTTAATTGACTTTCTGCTGTTTCCCACATTGCATCATTATCTATGTATTTTTCTTTATTATTTTTATCACGTAATGATAGTCTAAATGAAAATGATTCTCTTGGGAATCCAAAGTCTTTTAAGTATACTTCAAAAATTAAATTTAAAACTCTTCCTACTTCTTCTTTTATTTGATCTGGTCTTACAAATAAATGTGCATCATTTTGACACATTTGACGTACTCTTTCTAGTCCACAAACAGCTCCACTATTTTCATATCTAAAATCATGTGCTAATTCGCCTATTTTTATAGGTAATTCTTTATAAGAATGTAATTCATTTTTATATATTAACATATGATGTGGACAATTCATTGGTCTTAAAACCATTTCTTCTGTATCCATCTTCATTGCTGGGAACATATCATCTTTGTAATGATCCCAATGCCCACTTGTCTTATATAACTCAACATTTGCAAGTGATGGTGTATATACATGGCTATATCCTAAAGCTATTTCTTTATCTTGTATATATCTTTCTAATGTTCTTCTTATTGTTGCTCCTTTTGGTAAATACATTGGAAGCCCTGAACCAACTAGTTTATGTGTCATAAATAATTTTAGTTCTTTACCTATTTTTCTATGATCACGTTCTTTTGCTTCTTCTAATAAATGCATATGTTCTTCTAACAAACTTGCTTTTGGAAAAGATATTGCATAAATTCTTTGAAGCATTTTGTTTTTTTCGCTACCTCTCCAATATGCACCAGATGAATTTAAAATTTTGATTGATTTAACTTTCCCTGTACTCATTAAATGTGGTCCCGCACAAAGATCTGTAAATTCTCCTTGCTTATAGAAACTAATTTCCTCACCATCTTTTAAATCATTTATCAATTCTTGCTTATATGGTTCATCTTTCATTAGTTCTAAAGCTTCTTTTTTTGGTAAAGAAAATCTTTCTATTGCTAAATCTTCTTTAATAATTTTTTTCATTTCTTGTTCTATTTTTTCTTTATCTTCATCTGTAAAAGGTTTTTCTGTATCAAAATCATAATAAAAACCTTCATCTATTGCTGGTCCAATTGCAAGTTTTACTTCTGGAAATAATCTTTTTATAGCTTGTGCCATAATATGTGATGTTGTATGCCAATAAGCTTTTTTACCATCTATGCAACTATCAAATGTTAATATTTCTAATCTACAATCTTCATTTATTATTGTTCTTAAATCTTTTACTTCTCCATTTACTTTTCCAGCTGTTGCAACTCTTGCTAATCCTTCACTTATACTTTTTGCAATTTCAAAAATACTTTTTCCTGATTCTATCTCTTTTATAGAACCATCTTTCAGTTCAATTTTAATCATTTTATACTCCTCCTTTTACTTTTTATAATTTTAAATAACACAAAAAGACACTCCTATAAATGACTTATTTGTGCATTTATAGGAGTGCTTTTAATATAAACACGGTTCCATCCTATTTTTTACTTAATTAAACTTTTTAACGCAAAGTATACGTCTAGTTTTTTGTTCTAGAAACTAATAAGGTAGTTTTTCAAATATGTTTTTCTAGATTAGCTTGCAGCCTTTTGACTAATCCTCTCTGTAGATAACCTTTATTTTACTTTGTCTTATTCTTCGTTTTTTATTAACATATTTTTATTGTACTATGATTTTTTTTTATTGTCAACCCAAAGTAAAAATTTTCTAATTTTCTAAAATTTCTACTAAATATGCATTCGCATTTCCTACATCATCTGTAAAAACTAAATAAAAATTAAATTTATTTTTAGAAAGTGCACCTATATTGACTCCAACACATATTCTTAATCCTTGCGGATTAGTTTTATCAAACACTTTAAAAGTCAAACCTGAATACATTTTCTTTATTCTATCATTAACATCTTCAGTTAATGATATTTTTCCAAGGTCAAGTTCATATATTCTAACAGTATTAAATTTATCTAATTGATTATTTTCGTTATTTAATTCTTCCATAGCATTACTTATTTGACTTCTTACACTTTCATTATCTCCATCTTGTATTCCAGCTTCTCCAATATTTATTATTGAATTCAATAATTCCTTTATATCTTTTATTTTTATTTTTATATAATCATTTTTTTGATAAATCTCTTCTCTTTTTTCTCTGTTTGTCATATCATCGGCCGAAACTAACTTAAAGAAATTTTCTCTCATACAATTTATATTATACCTAAGACTTGGTTTATTTGGATTTATTATAGCAATAATAATCTGATCATAATCTTCAAAATACTTCTGTGTTTCTATTTCAAGACTGTCTTTTCTTAAACTTCCCCTTTTTATTTCACTATAATTATTACTTTTAATCCCAACAACATTTTTTCTTCCTATAATAACATAGTTCAAATTATTTTCACTACTTATATCTATATATGTATTATTTTTAAAATTAGCTTTTTCTATATAATAGTAATTCATTGCATACCCTAAAACATTTTCTTCATTTTTTTGATATGATTCTGATAATTTTTTTGTGTTTTTAGGAAGTTTATATGCTTTAAAAGTTTGATGTTCGTACTCATTTGTAACATTTCTTTTTGCTAATTCCATCATCACTTCTGGAAATTTCTCCCCTGCACTTTTTACTAAAAATCCCAGTGCATCTTCATATTTCATTGATTCTAACATCTTCTTTTTTCCGTCTGTTACAATTTCTTCATACACTTTAGCAAAAGTAAAACTTTGATATCCACTTTCCGTATTTATTGTTTTATTAGAATTTAAAACATAATGTGTAGCCCATCCACTAAAAACGTTCTTTTCATCTTTTGAATCATTTATACTTGCGCTAACCCAATTGGCTGTTGTTTCACTAGTAAAATCTCCTGAAGAAGCATCTTTATATTTACCATCTCCGCAATAATATTTTTGGAAATGATGAAACAATTCATGTGTATATATTAATTTTAAATTTTCAGAATTTTTTACTTCTGATGGTCTTATTACTATATACGGAAAATATGGCACCCCTGCATATTCTGTATCTGAAAAAGATAGTAGTAGTGTTGTTAACCAACTTAAATCTTGAACATAGTATGCTAATGTTGCTTCAGATTCTTCTAAACTATCTGAATTATATAAATATATATTCATTGCTTTTTGTAAATAATTATCATCTATATTATTTTTTTGCAAAATCATGCACATTTCTCCTCTAGTACTTGATGATGCTTGACCACTATTCATTGAACTTGAATATTGATATTTTATATTATATTCATCTTCAATTTTCTTTACTACATCTTCAATTTCATCAGATAATTTTTCAACATCTTTGTCGCTAACTTTTGACTTTCCTTTATCTGTATACCATATTAAAAAATTATTGTTTTTACTTAACTTCACTTTTGTTATAGTTTGCTTCATGTCAGCACTTCCTGCATATACAGCTCCGTATTCTTTATAATTATTATCTCCTTTTTGACTATCAGAACTAAATTCTATTTCAGATAAATTTGCTTTTTCATATAAGTATCTTACTGTCTCTTTGCTTAATTTGTTTTGATACTTCTTAGCTATATCAAAAACATTATTAAACATTCTATCATTATTATTTGATTTATATTTACTATCCATTTTTGACTTTTCAAATTCTTCATATGCAAGTTGCTGTACATATTTATCCTCTGAAATGTTACCTTCTTCAAAATCCTTTTTTATTTTTTCTGATGATGTCAATTCCTGAATTTTTTCTATTTCTTTTTGGTCATTTGCTTCTAATTTATTCTTCACAAAAGGTATCACTACTTTAAAGACCAAAAACAATAATACTATTAGCATTAAAACTATTAAACATCCTGATTTTTTCTTCTTTACTTTTTTCTTTTTTATTTTTGGCTTAATCTCATTTTCTAATTTAGATTTTTCACTTTCTTCTTTTCTCTTACAATTTAAACATTCTCCATTTTCATTTAATTCACTTCCACACTTATTACAAAACATATTATCCCCTCTTTTCTTTTGCTTCTATCAAAATTTTAACATAACAATATATCCAGTTTCAATTTTTTATTTAAATTTTATGCATATCTAATAAAAAACATAATATACATTAATTAAAGCATTGTACAAACATTTTTTAAGGGGGTAAATTATTACATGGATGAAAATTTAAAATTATATGAGGATATAGCAAAACGTACAGATGGCGATATTTATGTTGGTGTAGTTGGTCCAGTAAGAACAGGAAAGTCTACTTTTATAAAAAACTTTATGGATTTATTAGTTATTCCTAATATTGATAATGAATATAAACAAGAAAGAGCAAGAGACGAACTACCTCAAAGTGCTGCGGGTCGTACTATTATGACTACTGAGCCAAAATTCATTCCAAATGAAGCAGTTGAAATTAAACTTGGAAATAATATTTCTTTAAAAACAAGATTGGTAGATTGTGTTGGATATCTTGTAAATAATGCAATTGGATATTTAGAAGATGAAATGCCAAGGATGGTGAAAACACCCTGGTCTGAGGATGAAATTCCTTTTGAAAAAGCTGCCGAAATTGGTACTAAAAAAGTAATTCAAGAACATTCTACAATTGGTATTTTAGTTACAACAGATGGTACTATAACAGATATTCCAAGAGAAGATTATATAGAAGCTGAAGAAAGAGTCGTTAAAGAATTAAAAGAACTAAATAAACCTTTTGTAATAGTTTTAAATTCTGAAGACTGTAATTCAGATTTTGCAAAAAGTTTAGCAAAAAAACTAGAAAGTAAATATGAGGTTCCTGTAATTCCTACTAATTGTGCAAACTTAAATATAGATGATATAAATTTTATATTTAGCAAAATGTTATATGAATTTCCAATAGAAAGACTAAACATTGTTTTTCCAAAGTGGGTTGACGGCTTATGTGATGATCATTGGCTAAAAAAAGAATTATATTCTGAAATAAAAGATGCTTTTACAAATGTAAAAATATTAAATCAAGTAGATGCAAGTATATCTAAATTACAAAAGACAGAAATTATATCTTCTACAGTATTAAATGAAGTAAAACTTGGTACTGGTAGTGTTAATATTTCTATAAATTTAGAAGAAACTCTATTTTACAAAATTTTAACAGAAATCTCTGGTGTAGAAATTTCAAATGAAGGGGATTTATTTTCTACAATAACTAATTTAGCAAAAACTAAAAAAGAATATGATAAAATTGCCTATGCATTAGAAGAAGTAAAAGCAAAAGGATATGGCATTGTTACACCATCTATGGATGAACTAATATTAGATGAACCTGAAATGGTTAAACAAGGCTCTAGATTTGGTGTGAAATTAAAAGCAACAGCACCATCTATTCATATGATTAGAGCTGATATAGAAACAGAAGTTTCTCCTATTGTTGGAAGTGAAAAGCAATCTGAAGAACTTGTAAATTATCTTCTTTCAGAATTTGAAAATGATCCACAAAAAATTTGGGAGTCTAATATTTTTGGAAAGAGTTTGCATGAACTTGTAAATGAAGGATTACAAAACAAATTATATAGAATGCCAGAAGATGCTCAACTAAAACTACAAGATACTTTAGAACGTATTATAAATGAAGGTAGTGGCGGATTAATCTGTATAATATTATAAAAATTTAAAATAAAAAAACTCAAGTTGCTAATTTAAAAATTTTAACAACTTGAGCTTTTATTTATTTAATTATTTTGTTATTAATAATTATTATTTTATTCTTTATTTTTAGTACATTTTATATTATACATTTAAATTCAAGAATGATAAAACAAAAGAAACTACATAATATACAGCTTCAATTATTATAAATTGTTTTACAGCTTTATCATTATCTTCTTCATCACTTAATTCTTTAACAGCAAAGAATGTGAATATTATAGATATAATATTTAAAACACCATTAATTGGTGATGTAATTCTATATGCACCTTGAATTAAGTTTAATAAACTTACAACTTTTGCAACTACTACTGGAAAATAAGCAGCAACTACTGTATTTAATACTGTTAAGAATGATTTTTTATTTTTTGAGTTGAATATGTATATAATTCCAGAAACTATTACAACAGTTAATATTGGTGTAATTACTGCTTTAATAATTCTGAAAATAGATGAAAATTCAAAATATTTAAATCCATATTTAAATATTGTTCCAAAAATACTTGCAACTTGTTGGAATCCTGCTATAACAATCCATATAATTACTAAAACTATTGCTGTTTTAAAAAAGTTATTAGTGTTATCATGTGCTATTTCTTTTATCTTACTAACTGGTGTGCTTAAAATTCCTGAGAAAAAATTTTTAGCTTTTTTTGTTTCTTCTTTAACATCTACATTTTTAAAAGAATCCTTTACTTGATTTACAGTTTCTTTTGCTTCCTTTTTAATATCCTCTGCATTAATATTTTGGTTTTGATTTTGATTATTTTCTTCCATTTTTATACCCCTTTCTTTTCAAGAAAATATATTTTAAAGTTTTATTTCTTGACTATATAAATTAATTATCTATTTTGTTAATCTCCTAGACATATTCCTATACTTCTAGCAGTTTTAACTAAATCGTGATCCATAGTAACTTTTCTTATATTACTTTCTTTTGTGTTTCCAGATACCGCACCTATTTTTTTATTTTGGCCTACAACATCCTCTAATGAAACAGAATCTAATTTTCCATCTTTTATTACTGTCAAAACATTAAACTTACCTTCCATTGCAAGTTCCATTGCTTTTGCACCATATTTAGTAGATAATACTCTATCAAATGCTGTTGGAGTTCCTCCTCTTTGCATATATCCGAAGTACTGTACATCTTGATTCTAAACCTGTTAATTTTTCTAATTCTCTGGCAACTTTTTCTCCAGCGCCTCCTAATTTTGTGTTATCTACACCTATTCCATTATCTCTTGTTGCTGCAACAGTTATTGTTCCACCTTTTGGCATTGCTCCTTCTGCTACTACAACTATACTAAATTCTTTTCCTTTTTTTCTTCTTTCCTCTACTTTTTTTACAGCACTTTGTATATCATATGGTATTTCTGGGATTAAAGCAATATCTGCTCCTCCTGCTATAGCTGACTCTAAAGCAATCCATCCGAGCATACCTTCCCATAACTTCTAGCACCATAATTCTATGATGTGTTTCTCCTGTTGTATGAAGTCTATCTAGTGCTTCTGCTGCAACAGATACTGCTGTATTGTATCCAAATGTAATATCTGTACATGCTACATCATTATCTATTGTTTTTGGTACTCCTATTACGTTTATTCCTTTTAAAGAAAAATCTCTTGCAGATTTTTGTGTTCCATCTCCACCTAATGTGAATATACAATCAAAACCATCTTGTTTAACATTTTCTACACATTTATCAGATAAATCTTTATATACGATCTCTCCATTTTCTTCTACTTTATAATGAAATACATTAGCATTTGTTGAAGATCCAATAATTGATCCTCCCTTTGGTAAAATTCCTGAAGCAGAACTACTATTTTGTGTACTTAATCTAACATAATTATTTTTTAATAAACCTCTATAGCCATCTATAAATCCATAACATTCAATATTATTGTGCTCTGCTGTTTTTACAATAGCCCTTATTACTGCATTAAACCCGAGAAACATCTCCACCATTTGCTAGTATTGCTACTTTTTTAATCATAAACTTCCTCCATAAAATTGTAAATTTTTTCTTATGTTTTTAATATTATATCAATAATTTTATATTTTACAAGTACTTTTACAATTTTTATTTATTCTTTTATTTAAAGCCTTAAATATGTCCCTCTTCATTTTATAACATTTTCATTATCGTTAATATCATACTATGTAAAATTAATTGTAAATTATAATTTAAAACTTACAATTATTTTTTACTCTATTTAATTTTTATTTATAGACACAAAAAAACACTTATGTTATTATAAAAGCTGTAAACGAACTTACTATTCGTATTTTTAATTTCGGGGGTGTACATATGACAAAAAAATTTTATCAATTTTTTTAATACTTATTTTATTATTTTCTTTAACTGGTTGTAACAAAAAAAATAATTCAAATGATAATTCAACCTCATCTGAAAGTCAAACTAATTCAGATTCTAATTCAGGAGATTTAAACCAAAATTCAACATCTGGCTCTAGCTCAGAAATTGCAAAAGTAACTATTGATGATTGTAAAACTGCAATTGATGATACTTTTAAAGTTATGAACTATCTATCTAATAAATTACCTCTTTTAGCTCACAACTCTATCAATATCCAGTTTAATAGTTCTACAAAAAAAGTAAGAATTTCTCCTGATAGTATATTTAGAAAAGAAATTACTGGTATTCTTTATAAAGCTGCTTCTGGACATTCTTCTAATTCTTCACAATCATATTTACTTGGTGAAGTACTTGATACAGATATTAAAGGCTCTATAAAATACAGAAGGTCCAGTGACTTTATGATAAACTCTATTAATGATAATAGTGATGTTAATTCAAAATTGCTAAAAATTGGAGATTATTTAACTCAGAAGAAAGATTTTGAATTATATTCATATCTTCAATCTCTTAATGATAAACATACTACAGGAGACTTTTATGTGTCTTATCTAGATGAATTATCAGAAGAAAAAAAGACTTTAATCGAAGCCCAATATAAAAATATGCTTCAAATAGTTACTAATTTCGATGTTTTAAAAAGCTCAGCTTCTAATAGCCTTCATGTTTTGCATGTTGTAAGATATTATAACTTATTAGATGATTATTATAAAAATAATAATCTTAAAGATTATAAAGCATTCGCTGATAAACATAAAGCTTACACTAATTGCTCATACTGGGATGCTTATGACAATATAGGAGGAGTACACTATTCCCCTATGGATACTTTAAAAGACTTAGTAAAATCGGCTAATTAAAATTATATTTAGTTAAATTAAATTTTTATAAACTGCCTTGCAAAAATATTGCCTGGCAGTCTTTTATTTCCACATTTTGTTATTTTTTCTAACAAATATTAAATTTTTTTGATTTAATGTTTAATTTATTTTTGTGTTTCTATTTTATATTTTCATTTTATATTTTTATATCATTTATTTTTGTATTTTTATACATTTGATTACAAATTTTATTAATTTTTTGATTAATTTTAATAATCCTATTATATATTTTTTGATTTTTCATCTAATTTAATTTATCTACATATTTTTATAATTTTTTTGAATATTGTTTATCTTTTATACAAATACTATTACTATATATTTAAATATTTTAGAGGTGCTATATGAAAAAAAAATTTATTAGTTATTTTCTTATACTATGTACAATATTATTAATTTTATCTGGATGCACAAAAAAAGAAGAAAATAATAAACAAGAAAATCAAAATACATCAAATACTGAAATAAGTAAATTAAGTACAACTACAAATACTCCCCCTCCTTCAAGTAGTAATGATGATAATAATACATTTGTAAATAAAAATACACCTGAAAATAAAAATGATAATTCTGCTTCTCCTTCTTCAACTCCTATTCCTGTTGAAACAGATCTCGGAACTTTTTCTACAAATATTATAGATAAACGTGAAAATAGACAAAACAATATTCGAATAACTTGTTCTAAATTAAATGGTCTTACTGTAGAAAGTGGAAAAACATTTTCTTTCTGTAACACAGTTCGGAAAATCAACTGCTGAACAAGGATATAAAGAAGCTGATATCCTTGTAGATGGAAAAACAACTCAAGCTCTAGGTGGTGGTAATTGTCAGGTAAGTACAACTTTATATAATGCTGTTTTAGCAAGTGAAGGTTTAAAAGTTACTGAACATCATGATCATGGTAAAAAAGTTCCATATATAGAAAAAGGAAAAGACGCTACAGTTGCTTACAACTCACTAGATTTAAAATTTAAAAATAATTTACAAAACACTATAAAGATGTATGTAAGTACTGATGGAAATACAGTTACAGTAAAAATAGTTAAATTATCATAGTTAATTTCAGTCTCTAAGTTTTATATTTAGAGACTTTTTTATTTTGCTATATAAAATCTTTATTATCTTAAATATATTTAATCATAATAAATAGTCTTCCTTGTATTAAAATACTAATGTCTTTTTTTATCTTATAGAATATTTTGTTATACTTCTGAATAGATATTTAATATCTTATTTAGGAGGTTTTTTATATGATTTTAAAAAACTTTATAGTAAAATTGTTATTTATTTTAATAGTAATTCTTTGTCTTGTTTATTCAGCAACTTCGTTTGCAATAGAATCTTCATATATCTGGTCTGATTCTAGTAATTTTGAACAATCTTTAAAAACAAATGCTCCTATTAATGGACAGAATTCTAATTTAAATTCTGAAAGTAATTCAAATCCCAATACCAATTCTAATACACTAAATTTAGAATCTGGTAGTGCAATCTTAATTGAACAATCTACTGGTCAAATTTTGTACGAACATAATATCCACGAAAAATTACGTCCTGCAAGTGTAACAAAGATAATGAGTGTATTATTAGTCATGGAAGCTTTAGATTCAGGAAAAATAACTTTGGAAGATAAAGTTCCTTGCAGCTCTAATGCAAGTTCTATGGGTGGATCACAAATTTGGTTAAATGAAACCGAAGAATTAACAGTTAATGAAATGTTAAAAGCAATGTGTGTAGTTTCTGCTAATGATTGTACTGTAGCAATGGCAGAATATATAGCTGGAAGCCAAGAAGCTTTTGTGGAAAAAATGAATACAAAAGCAAAAGAACTTGGCATGAATGATACTTGTTTTAAAAACTGCCATGGTATAGATGAAGATGGACATATTACTTCAAGTTATGATATTGCTATCATGTCTAGAGAATTATTAACAAAACATCCTTCTATCACACAATATACAAGTATATGGATGGATAGTTTAAGAGATGGGAAATCTGAACTTGTAAATACAAACAAGTTAATTAGAAATTATCAAGGTGCAACTCGGTTTGAAAACAGGTTCCACTTCGCTTGCTCTATATAATTTATCTGCAAGTGCTACTAGAAATGGACTTTCTCTAATAGCTGTAATAATGAAAGCACCTACTACTAAATTACGCTTTTCTGAAGCACAAAAATTATTAGATTATGGATTTAACAATTACTCTTACAAAGAACTTGCTAAAAAAGACTCTATAATAAAAAAAGTAAATATTACTAAAGGTACAGAAAATGAATTAAATGCTACTTACAAAGAAGATTTTGGTACTCTATTAAAAAAAGGAGATGATAAAAATATCTCTCAAAACATTTCACTTAGTGAAAATTTATCTGCACCAATACTAAAAAATCAAAAAATTGGTGAAATAACATTTTCTTTGGAAGGAAAAGTTATTGGTTGTGTAGATATTATAGCAGATAGAACTATTAAAACTAATGGTTTAGTAAATATGTCATCATATCTATATAAAAATTGGTTTTGTTTATTAAGAAATATTTAAATAACTAAGAGCCATTTTGTACTACTCTACGAAATGGCTTTTAAATTTATTCATCTTCGTCAAAAATAAAATCTTCATCACTATACTCTATATTTATATTCTTTTTGTTTTTTGGTGTATTACCTTTCTTAGATGTTTTTGCCTTTGCTCTACGTTCTTGGCCAATCTCTTCTTTTAATTCTTCTATATACTCTCTCTTTTCTTTTTCCATTTTTTCTTCATATTCTTTTTCTTTTCTTTTTTCTTCTTTCTCTTCTCTTTTTTCATCCTTCTTGTTTTGCATTTGCTTATTTAACATATTGTTTACTTTTTCTATTAAATCTGGTACATAATCTAATAATCTATCAATAGATGATGTATGACTTACTGGAAGTAATTTTACATTGTTAGATTGAACTACTAGAAAAGCGATTGGAGTAATGCTTACGCCTGCACCACTACCTCCTCCAAATGGTAATCTGTATTGTACTTGCTCTTCTTTATCTTTCTTTTTATATTCATCTATTGTTTCTCCATTAAACTCACTTCCTCCAGATGCAAACCCAAAGCCCACTTTTGAAATTGGTATAATTACTATATTACCTGGTGCTTCAATTGGATCTCCTATTATAGTATTTACATCAACCATATCCCTAATACTATTCATGGCTGTAACCATAAGACCTTCTATAGGATGTTCGTTCATATTTATCACTTCTCCTTTTCTTTATTATCAATGAATAAATTATATTGATAATATGTACCATTTTTACATTTATTATACAATTTAATTTTAATTTAACTGCAATTTTATTATATTCTGGATCTATTTTAAAATAATATTTTTGTTTACTATTTTTCTTATACAAATTTATACTGCCTTTATTTAATACACAAGATATTATACTTGAAATAATAGGAATCATAAAAGTAGTAAATATAACATCTCCCAAGCCTATTTTTAGTTTTAACTTAAATTTAAATATTTCTGGTTTTATATTTTTTATTAATTTTTTTATATCTTTTACTAATTGTCTATTTTCAATATCTATTAACACCTTTTTTTCAAGTTTTAACGTTATTTTTTTAAAATCTTTATTGCTTAATTTCTTTAAGATTTTAGAATTCATTATTTTATTTATTTTTCTCTCATTTATTTTATATTTAAAAATTTTTACTTTATTAAAAAGATATATTCCAAACTCAAATTGATAATCATTTATTATTTCTTTTTCTGTAGTATTTATGTCCAAATTAATAACAGTAAATCTTATTGATGAAAACCTAATTGCTAGAAAAATCAATATAAAAACAATTACTATGCATAAAAAAAATAGTAACATAGACATTCCCTCTTTTTTGTTCTATACTACTATTTTTTCCACTTTTTTATTATTTTAATCATTAGTTTTATTTATTTTTACTATTTTTATATTATTCTCTTTCGCTCATATTGGTTATCTACACACATACTTATATTTTCTATATTATGCTATTATTCTTAATTTTGTATTACATTAGTATTTATTATATTTAAATATTTATATTATCTATTAATTTATTTTTCATTAAACTTTTTTTCTCTTCTAGATTTTTCTACTGTTATCTCTCCAAACAATTCAGGTTGATTTGTAACAACTTTACTTCTTCTAGACATTTCTAATAATCCAGAAAAAGCTGTTACAACTTCATTTTTATTGCACTTTTTAACAGAAAACATTCTATTAAAAACAAATCTTTTATTTTTAACTAGTTCTCTAAACATTTCTTTTACTTTACTACCAACACTATATGTTTCTGTAATAGCTATTTTTTGAATGTTTTTCGCATTTTTATTAAGCCTTGTTTTATTTTTATTAATTACTTTTGAATACATTTCTGGAATTAGAGCTTTATTATAATCTTTTTCTAATTTTTGCTTAGGTAATTCTACTTCTTCTGGATTTTTACTTATTCTTTTGCTATTTTCTAAATAAAACTCTTTTAATTTTTTAGTTATTTCCTTATATTTTTTATATTCAATAATTCTTCTTAGAAGCTCTTCTTCAGATATTTCTTCTTTTTCTTCATTATCTACAGGTAATAAAGTTTTAGATTTTAAATATAATAATGTTGATGCCATAATTAAAAATTCACTAGTTATTTCCAAGTTCAATTCTTCCATTTTATTAATATAATCTATATATTGATCTGTTATATTACTAATTTTTACATCACAGATATCCATCTTATTTTTATCTATCAAATGACATAATAAGTCTAGTGGACCTTCAAAGTTTTCTATTTTTATGGCATATTTATTAGTTTCTAATGTTAATACGTTTTGCATTATTCTCCTCCATTTAAAGCATTTCTTATATTATCTTCTTTATAACCTTTACTCTTAAGAAAGTTTCTTATCTTTTCTATTTCTGCTGTATTAGATTTTCTTATAACAATTTTTTCTACATTATTTCTTTCGTATTCTTCTAACTCCTCTTTATTGTTTTCTATATATTCTTCAATTAGATTTTTATTTACTCCTTTTGAATATAATTTATATTTTATCTGTTTTATTGATAAAGTATTAATTGCCATAAATTCATTTACAGCTCTATCAATATAATCCTTGTCATTTATATATTTATTTTCTTTTAAATCTTGAATAATATCTTCTAACAAATCTTTTTCTACCGTTTTTTGGAATTTCTGTCTTACTTCATATTCTGTCCTCTTCTTAAATATTATATATTTTAATACTTTTGTTTTTTGTTTATCAAATTCCTCAATCGTATACAAAATAACAACCTCTCTTATTCTTCATCTTCTTTATCTTTTTTATCTTTTTTTGGCTCATCATCAGCTAAACTTTTTTCAAAAGCTTGTGAAAAATTATCTCTAATTTTGTTTTCTATTTCTTTCATGATTTCTGGATTTTCAATTAAATATCTTTTTACATTTTCTCTACCTTGTCCAATTCTAGTTCCATCATAACTAAACCATGAACCACTTTTTTCTATTATATCTAAGTTAACTCCTAAGTCTACTATATTTCCTTCTTTTGATATTCCTTTTCCATACATAATATCAAATTCTGCTTCTCTAAATGGTGGGGCAACTTTATTTTTTACTACCTTTACTCTTGCTCTATTTCCAACAACTTCTCCATCTTGTTTTAAATTTTCTATTTTTCTTATATCTAATCTTACTGATGAATAGTATTTTAAAGCCCTACCACCTGTTGTAGTTTCTGGATTACCAAACATAATTCCAACTTTTTCTCTTAATTGATTTATAAAGACTATAACACATTTTGATTTATTAATTGCTCCTGCAAGTTTTCTTAATGCTTGTGACATTAACCTTGCTTGAAGTCCAATATGAGAGTCTCCCATATCACCATCTATTTCGGCTTTAGGCACTAAAGCTGCAACAGAATCTACTACAATTATATCTAGTGCTCCACTTCTAACTAATGCTTCTGCTATCTCTAGGGCTTGCTCTCCAGTATCTGGTTGTGCCACAATTAAATTATCTATATCTACACCTAAATGTTTTGCATATACAGGGTCTAATGCATGTTCTGCATCAATAAAAGCTGCCTCTCCTCCCATTTTTTGTGCTTCGGCTATCATATGTAATGTAAGTGTTGTTTTACCTGATGATTCTGGACCATATACTTCGATTATTCTTCCTCTAGGTATACCTCCTATACCTAAAGCCACATCCAAACTTAAAGCTCCTGTTGGTATTGCTTCTACACTCATAGCTGAAAAATCTCCTAATTTCATAACAGAACCTTTTCCAAATTGTTTTTCTATTTGACCTAAAGCTGCTTCTAAAGCTCTTTTCTTTTCAACATTTTCTGCGCTCATAATATTTCCTCCATCTTTTTAAACATTTGTTTGTATTGCTATTATATATTATTATTTATTTTTGTCAATACTAATTTACAATATTTTTTAATTTTATTTATACTATTTACTAATCAAATTTCTTTATTCTTGTTTGTACCAAGTCCAAAATTTATAAAATAAAGAATAGTTTGTAGGACTTATTTCGCCTCCTACTTTTTGATTTAGTATTAAAATATTTTTATTACGGTATAAACTAATATATGGAACATCGTCTTGTACTATTTCAAATAACCTTTTATATTTTTCTGTAAGTTTATTTACATCTGTTATATTTTTCACTTCATTTATAATTTCTTTAACCTCGTCATTGTTATATTTTGCAATATTACTCTCTCCATAAAAATATTCTAGATTGTTACTAAAACCATTATTAATTCCTGTAAGAATCATTTCATAATTTTTATTTTGTAAGTATTCATTATATTGTATATTAGATACCTTTTTTATTGTTACTTCTATTCCAACTTTTTTCAAATTTTCTTTAATTATTTCCGCCACTTTAACTCTATTAGAATTATCTGATTGCACAATTAAACTAAATGCTAAAATTTTATTACTTCCAGACTTTAATTTTTTTTGCCATTTATTATTTTTATATGTCCAACCAGCATCAGATAATATTTTTTTAGATTGTTCTGGATTGTACCCTAAACTAACATTTTCAGTTTCATATAAGTAACTTCCATAATCTATTGGAGAATCTGATACATAATATTTATTATTATATATAGACATTATTATATTAGATTTATCTATTGCATAGTTAATTGCTTTTCTCACTTCTTTTTCTGATAATATTTCATTTTCACAATTTATACTTAAAAAGTCATATTCTCTTCCTTTATACTCTTTTGCTTTATATCCCATTGTTCCAATATATTCTTGATAATGTATATTTGATGTATGAATCATATCTATGTTTCCTATTTTAAAACTATTATACATATCTCCCATATTTGAAAATAACAAAATATTAATTTTTTCTATTTTAGGATTTTTATCTTTTTCTCTATAATTACTATTTTTTTCTAAAACTATTTTCTCTGAACTTATGCTAGTTATTTTATACATACCTGTTCCTATATCAAATGTATTTGGTTTTGCTAAATCTCCATTTTCATAATTGTTTTTCTTCATTATTGGAAAAACTAGATTATATTGAAAAAAGTCATCTTCTTTATCTAAATCTATTCTAATTGTTGAACTATCTATTATTTGAACGTTTTTTACTTCACTTACATTTACAGAATATATTGATTTTTCTTCTTTTAATTTTTTTATTGTAAATTCTATATCTTCTACTTTTAATTTTTCTCCATTAGACCATTTGGCCTCATTATTTATTTTTATTAAATATGATTTTGAATCTATCTTTGCACATTCTTTTGCAAGACAAAAACTAATTTTATATTCCTCATCAATTTGAATTAATGGCTCAAATATTAACTTACTTACATTTATTACTTCTTTATTGTTACTTATAATAGGATTTATAGTATCATATTCTGAAATTCCCATTGTTATTTCTTTTGAATAGTTAACCTTTTCTACTTCTTCTTGAATATTGTTTTGATTTTTATTATTGTTATTGTTATAGATAAAATAAACAGCAAAACATATTAATGATATAACTATAATAATAAAAATATATTTAACAAAATTTGGTTTCATAATTATATATTTTTACGCTAATAACTGTAGTTACTAGCATAACCTTTCTATAAATTTCATATAACTCTTTTGCTATCATATCTTAATAGCATTTATTTTTCAAGTATTTAATATTTTTAATTTACACTTTTATTTATTAGTATAAATTATAGTTTCATATTTATTAATACAAAAAGAGCATGAATATTATAACTTCATGCCCCATATATTTTAAATTTAAATTTAAATTTTATATACACTTATTATTATTTTCTAGCTTCAACTATAAGCATCATACCAGTTCTTTCTTCTCCTTCTACTTGCACTTCTGCAAATGCTGGTATACATACTAAATCAACTCCTGATGGTGCAACAAAACCTCTAGCTATTGCCACTGCTTTAACAGCTTGATTTAATGCTCCTGCTCCAATTGCTTGCATTCTTGCTTGATTTGATTCTTTCACCAATCCAGCTATTGCTCCTGCTACTGAATTTGGATTTGATTTTGATGAGATTTTTAAAACTTCCATTTTTTGCCTCCTATAATTTTATTTTTGTTTTACTTTTTACAAATATATTTATACTACATTTATTAGAAAATGTCTAGTGAATTTTTGGAAAAATAAGGAAAAAACCATCGCATTTTTTTCTGTTTTTCGGCATTTATTTTATATTTAATCTAGTGACTTGCTCAACTCGACAAGTTTCGTCATTTATATCAAATATACAACCATTAAGTTTACATTTTCCTTCTGCTAATTTATATCTTTCTGGTAATGATGTAACAAATCTTTTTATTGAAGCATCTACATCCATACCTATTACAGATTTATATGGACCTGTCATTCCTATATCTGTAATATAGGCTGTACCATTTTCAAGTATTTTTTCATCTGCTGTTTGAACATGTGTATGTGTTCCATAAACAGCTGTAACTTTTCCATCCAAGAAATATCCCATAGCTATTTTTTCTGCTGTTGCTTCTGCATGAAAATCTACCATTATAATATCTACATTATTTTTTACTTTATCTACTAAATCTTTTGCAACCAAAAATGGATTTTCTGACAATACATTCATATCGGTTCTTCCAATTAAATTTATAACTGCAATTTTCTTACCTTTACAATTATAAATTCCCATACCTTTTCCAACAACTCCTGCTGAATAATTTGCAGGTCTAATTATTTGTGGATGATCTATAAAGCTAAAAATATCTTTTTTTCCCCAAGTATGGTTTCCCATCGTAATTACATCAACTTTTAAATTTAACATTTCATTAAAAATTTTTGTAGTAATTCCCATTCCTCCTGCTGCATTTTCACCATTCACAATACAAAAGTCTATACTATTTTTTTGTCTTATTTTAGGCAATTCTTCTTTTAATTTTTTTACACCATTTTCGCCTACTATATCTCCAACTGCTAATATTTTCAAAGTTTCATCTTCCTTTCCAAATAACTCATACTTATATGATACTATATCCATATAAGAAAAGCAAGGAAAAAATCCTACAAGTGTTTAATACTTTTTAATAGTCTGTCCTATATTAAATTAGCTAAACTAATATATTATAAATTTAAAATTTTTCTTTTTTATTTTTGCTACTTATATATTTTCTAATCAAATAAATCTATTATTTTATCTGTTTCTTTATGTACAGATGTGTTTAATAAAAACACATCTCTCTAAATTTACTTTTTTTGTATTTTTATAATTAATCCAATTATTTCAAATTAAAATTAACATTTTTTATTACAACATATTAACATTATAATTCTTATTAATAAAAGTATTGCAAATACTATTGCAAGCACTATTATTGATGCTAAAGCTGAAATTATTGTTGATGAAACTAAAGCTCCAACTATTAATCCTATTGTAAATATTAACGCTATTGATATTATAACTATAATTAAATCTATACAACATCTCTTTTTCTCTTTTCTACCACAATCTTTTTTTTCACAAATATATTCTTCCATCATATATTTTCCCCCTTATAGTAACATTAAAATTTATATTTTTTTGTTACTACTATATTATATGTGTTTTACATAATTTTGTGATGTTATATTTATTTTATTTATCAAATATATAATTAATTTATTATTAGTTCTATATCTAAGAAATTAAAATATCTTTTCAAAATCTTATTTTTTTTATATTTAATACTAATTCATTATTAATTTTATAACATACAAGTTACCATTTTTTCTCTTATTGAATAAAATATGTATATCTATCGATTTTTTAGTAGATACTATTCTTATATAATAGAAAGGAGCTCTTTTATTCATGAAATCTTTTTGTATAAAAACAAATAATACCAACATAATAAACTATCTACTAAAAAGATTTTCAGATTCAAATATCGAAAATATATATTATAGAAATAATGAATTTAGATTATATAAAAATGTTATTATACATTACACAGGTAGCGATTTATCCCTATTTTTCAATCAATTATCTGATATTATTACTGATTGCATTATAAAATTTTATGAAGAAAAAATACTAAGTCACATTATTAACTTTAATTATTTTTATTTTGACTCCTATGAAAAAGATGAAATAAAAAAAGACTGCCTTAACATTTTAAAATTAGAAAACATATCCAACTATGCAAATAAAAGAGAAACAATTTGGGTCTCTGTATTTGAATATATAATGGAACATAACTCTATGATTCTTTCAGGATTTGTAAATTTTAGAATTTCTGATTATACAAAATCTTTAGACTATATTGTAGATGTTTCTGTTAATAAATTCATTTTGGAAAAAGAGTATAGAGAATTTATTGATCTATTAAAATTATATATATATTCAAAAAAACCAAATAAAGAACTAATTCACTTGATTTATATGGGTGAAGATTCAATACTTTTAGATGAAAATAAAAATATTATATCTGTCTCTAAAAATGTTTTTAATGCAAAATATTTATCAGATATTACCTTCTCTTCTAATGACTATATATTAAATACATTGCTAGATCTACTTCCTGAAAAAATTAATGTGCATTTAATTAATATAGAAGATGATTTTATAAAAACTCTAAAATCTATATTTGAAAAAAGATTATATATTTGTACTGACTGTGATATTTGCAAAACATATAAATTAATAAGTAAAGAGCTATCTTCAATAAATCAATCTAAAGGAAAGAACTTGCATTTTTAAATTTATATTTTACTATTTTCTTTATGCACTTTTTATATAAAATTTATAAAAGGAGAGCAAAATTATCAGCTCTCCTTTGTTTTAATCTTTAAATATATCTACTTTTCACATTTTTTATATCTATTCTATATACTAGATTTCAATTCTATCTTTAAACTTATTATTTATAATATTCTTTAATTTTCTATTTTTTTCTAACTCTAATCCGTGGATCTTCTTCTTCAATCTTTTTAGATAAATCTTGAACCATTTTTAAAATAGGAATATCTTCGAATAAATTAGCTATCTTAAAATCTGGAATTCCATGCTGTTTTGTCCCAAAGAACTCTCCTGTTCCCCTTAGTTCTAAATCTTTTTCTGCAATTACAAATCCATCATTTGTATCTTGCATTATTTTCATTCTTTGTCTTACAACATCAGATTTAGAATTATATTTTAATATACAATAAGACTTATATTCACCTCTTCCTACTCTTCCTCTTAATTGATGAAGTGCTGCAAGACCAAATCTTTCTGCATTTTCTATAACCATTATGCTACTATTTGGAACATTTACTCCTACTTCTATAACTGTTGTAGAAATTAAAATATCAATTTTTCCTTCTTTAAATTCTAACATTATTTCATCTTTTTCTTTTGGTCTCATTTTTCCATGTATATATTCAACTTTATACTCTTTAAACGTTTCATTTTTATATTTTTCTGCAAGTTCTAATACAGATTTAGCATCTATTTCTTCATTTTCTTCTACAAGTGGACAAACTATATAACATTGCCTTCCTTCTTCAATTTGCTTTTTTATAAAATTATTCACCCTTTCTTCCATTTGTTTAGTAACTGCAAAAGTATCTATTTTTTTTCTATTTGGTGGTAATTCATCAATAATAGAAATATCTAAGTCACCATATAAAATAAGTGCTAATGTTCTTGGAATAGGTGTTGCTGTCATTACTAAAACATCTGGATTTTTCCCTTTTGATGCGATTTTACTTCTTTGTCTTACTCCAAATCTATGTTGCTCATCTGTTACTACCAAACCAAGATTCTTAAAAATAACATTATCTTCTAATATTGCATGCGTACCAATTAGTACATCTATTTCACCATTTTTTAATTTTTCCAAAATCTCTTCTTTTTTCTTTTTAGTAATACTGCTAATTAGTAATTCACATCTAATATTATATTTTTCTAATATTTCAGTAAAACTTTCCAAATGCTGACTTGCAAGTATTGAAGTTGGTGCCATAATAGCTGCCTGATATCCACTTTTTACCGCTTTATATGCAGCTATTATAGAAACTATAGTTTTACCTGATCCTACATCTCCTTGTAATAATCTATTCATAGACTTATCTTTTTCCATATCATTTTCTATTTCTTGTAAAACTCTTATTTGTGCATTTGTTAAATTAAATGGTAAGTCATTTATTATATCACTAAATTTATATTCTTTTGCAAATTCTATTCCTTTAATATCTCTACTATATTTATTTTTTAGTCCAAGTAAGGCAACTTGCATAGTTAACAGTTCTTCAAAAACTAATCTTTTTCTTGCTTCTTTAAATTCTTCAAAACTTTCTGGAAAATGTACTTTTTTTGTGGCCTCATTTATTCCTAAAAGATTATAATTATCTAATATATATTCAGGCATATTCTCTTCTAAATTTCCATCTACCATTTCTAAACCATTTTCTATAATTTTTCTAATAGTATTTTGAGACAAACTATATGTAGAAGAATAAATAGGAATTATTCTTCCTGTATTATTTTTAGTATTAACATCATCAAAAACAGGAGAACTCATCTCAAATTTTCCCATTCTAATATTTGCTTTTCCAAAAAAATAATAAGTTTCTCCTATTATAAATTTATTTTTCAAATAGCTTTGATTAAACCATATAATAGTACATTTAGCAGTTTCATCTTGTACTACTAATTTATACATACACATTCTATTTTTTAATCGTATTTCAACTACTCTTGAAACAGCAACAGCTTTTATTAAGCTATCTTCTCCATTTACTAAATTTTGAATCATTCTTGGTTTACTTCTATCTTCATAGTCCCTTGGATAATATGTAATTAAATCTCCTAAATTATAAATTCCTATTTTATTTAATAGTTTAACTCTATTAGGTCCAACTCCCTTAACATACTTTACATCCTTTGTTAAATCTAGCATAAAACTTATCTCCTTCCAAACGCTAGTTCTATTATTACATAATAAAATTTATTTGTAAATATTTTTTATCTCGGTTTATTTTTTTATTTTTAAACATATAATATTCATATAAAATCTTTAAATATACTAATTTTTTTTAGGAGGTTGAATTATGAAAACTTATAAATTAGCTATTGTTGGTGCTACTGGCGTTGTTGGTACTGAAGCTTTAAAAATATTAGAAGAAAAGAATTTACCAATTTCTAATTACACTTTTTTTTCATCATATCGTTCTAGTGGGAAAAAAATTAACTTTAAAGGAAACGAATATATTGTTAAAGAATTAACTGAAAATTCATTTGATGAAGGTTTTGATTTTGCAATATTCTCTGCTGGAGGAGATACATCCAAAAAATTTTCACCAATTGCAGTTTCTAAAGGATGTACTGTTATAGATAATAGTAATGCTTTTAGAATGGACAAAAAAGTTCCTCTTGTTGTTCCAGAAGTAAATGGCAATGAAGTATATAATAATAAAGGCATTATTGCTAATCCGAACTGTTCTACTATTCAAGCTGTTGTAGCCCTAAAACCTTTAGATGACAAATATACTATAAAAAGAGTAGTCTATTCTACATACCAAGCAGTTTCTGGTGCTGGCCTAAAAGGTATTAATGATTTAAAAAATGGTATTATGTGCTATTCTAATAAAAATCAATCTTATCATCTTCAAAAATTTTCTTATCCAATTTTTAACAATTGTTTACCACAAATAGATACATTTCTAGATAATGGCTATACTAAAGAAGAAGAAAAAATGATTAACGAAACAAGAAAAATTTTAGGAAAACCAGATTTAAAAGTAACAGCTACCACTGTAAGAGTTCCTGTTTTTAATTCTCATAGTGAATCTATAAATATAGAATTCGAAAAAAAAGTTTGCATAGCAGATGTAATTAATTTATTAAAAAATTCTCCTCGGAATAATAGTAGAAGATGATACATCAAAAGAAAAATATCCAATTGCCTCTTTTGTCTCTGGTAAAAATGAAGTCTTTGTTGGTAGAATTAGACAAGATTTTTCAGTTGAATCTGGTATTAATATTTGGGTTGTTGCAGACAATATAAGAAAAGGAGCTGCAACTAATGCCATACAAATATTAGAAAAATTAATTTATAAAAACTAATAGAAATAAAACAAAAAAATGTAAGGAAAACCTTACATTTTTTTATTTTTCTTTAATTATTTTAACATTTTTCTTGATTTTACAAAGAATACTGCTCCACCAATTGCAATTACTGCAACTACTGCAATTACAGTATTTTTAACACCTGTTTGAGGTATTTTTGTAGGTGCTTGTGTTTTATCTCCACCAGCTAAAACATTATAAGTTAATGTGCTTCCATCTTTTGCAACTAATGTTATTTCTTCTGTTGCACCTTTGTCCATTATTTTCCATACTGATTTTTTGTCATCTCCTAAAGTCCATCCATTAGGTAACTTATCAGGATCTAATTCTTTATTTGTTGTTACTGTTACTTTAACTTTATCATTTCCTTGATCTTCATCTGTTTTGCTGATTACTTTAAAATCATCTTTTTTATCATCTGCTTCTTTGATATTGTCTACAGCAACATTCACTGTTATTTCGTCTCCATCTTTTGCAACTACTTTTACATCTTCTTTACCATTTTTATCAAAATCTTTTGTTAAAGTTTTTCCATCTTTTCCTAAAGTCCATCCGTTAGGTATTTTATCAGGATCTAATTCTTTATTTGCTGTTATTGTTACTTTTACTTTTTCAGCATCTTTTGTTGTTGGATCTTTTTTCACATCAACTTTAAGTGCTGTTTTTACATATTTAAAACTAATTGTTGAATCTGAGATAGGTCTATCAGTTAATGAAGCTATAGAACCTAAACCTGCTATTTTAATCTTTACATTACCAGATTGTAATTCTTTTAAAGGTGCTGTTACAGTTACACTTGGATTTTTGTCATCATCTACTATAGTTAAAGTTGCTTTATCTGTTGGTACAACTTCACAAGAGATTCCATTATCTGTTGTAAAAATGTCTTTATGATCTTTATGATATCTTATTGGATCTACTAAATATCTTGGTAAACTTATTTTTACATTTCCATTACTATCTGCTGTTTCACTTGTTGTACAAATAATGTTTGAACTATAATTTATAAATACTTTTTTACTATTCCAAACACTTCCTGTAGAACTTTTTAAACCTTTCATATTTGAAATTTCTTCTACTACTTTTTGATCAATACTAACATGACTCATTACTAATGTTTCAACTTTAGTTAAACCTGATAATCCAGAAATATTTAAAGTTGTTGTCTTATTTGATCCAGAAATTGTTAAATGTTTTAAATTAGTTGCACTCTTTAATGGTGACAAATCCAAGTTAAAATTTTCAGCGTTAAGTTGAAATCTTACCCCTTCAACTTTAGAAGCTTTTTGCATAAAAGTTTCTAACCCTTTTAAACTTTTGCAGTTTGACAAAACTACATCAAGCTGTGTTGATGTGTTGGCAAGTACACTTTCATCTGTTATTGTTACAGTACTACCAGATATATGGGCTTTATCTCCTAAAAATTTTTGTACTTGTCCTGCTAATTCACTATCTTCAAATTGAATAGTTGTAGCAGCATTTGATGTAATTGGGCATATTAATGCTAATAACATTGCAGCTATTATTAATATGCTTAAAGATTTAATTTTTTTCATATTATATACTCCTCCTTAGTTTTTTGACATTTCGTCCTATTTTTTACTTCTTTAGTATACACATTTTTAATATTATTTTGCAATATGTCTTTCTATTTTATCCTATTTTTCTAAGATTAGATTCCTTGTGGTTCTAAGTTTTGCTCTTTTTTTACATTTTCATTACTTTTTCATTTCATTTTTGTTACATTTGCATTGTTTCTTTTATTATTTCTATTATTTAATATTTTATACTAACTTTTACAATTAATAACTATATAAAAATATCTAAAAGCATTTATTTTTTCTTTCACTTATCATATAATCATTGCATAGATTATATAAATATATTATCTACAATTATTAATACTTCTCATAAATAAGGAGTGATTTTATGAAAAAAATATTATTTAAAGGCTGCGGTACAGCTATTGTAACCCCTTTTACAGAAAATGGGATTAATTTTTCTGAATTTAAAAAATTATTAGAATTTCAAATTAAAGAAGGAGTAAATGCAATCATCGTTTGTGGCACAACAGGTGAATCTTCTACCATGACTTTAGAAGAAAAAAAACAAACAATCAAATTTGCAGTAGATACTGTAAGAAAAAGAATTCCTGTAATTGCTGGAACTGGTGGTAATTGTACAAAATCTGTAATAGAATTATCAAAATATTCAGAAGAAATTGGAGTAGATGGCTTGTTAATTGTTACTCCATATTATAACAAAACAACTCAAAATCGGATTAATAAAGCACTATGAAGCTATAGCTAAAGAAACTAGTTTACCTATAATTTTATATAACGTTCCAAGTAGAACAGGTTTAAATATATTACCAAAAACCTGCTTCGAATTATCAAAAATAGATAACATAGTTGCTATAAAAGAAGCAAGTGGTAATATCTCACAAGTTGCTGAAATTGCAAATCTATGTAAAGATGATTTACATATATATTCTGGTAATGATGATCAAATTCTTCCTGTTCTTTCACTTGGTGGCCTTGGTGTTATTTCTGTTCTTTCTAATATAGCACCAAAAAAAGCAAATCTTATTACACAAAACTTTTTTGATGGAAATATTAAAGATTCAATTTCTATGCAACTAGAAGCTTTACCTCTAATTCAAGCTCTATTTTGCGAAGTAAACCCTATTCCTGTCAAAATGGCTTTAAATTTAATGGGATATAATTTTGGCAGTCCAAGATTACCTCTAATAGATTTAAGTCCTTCTAAAATAGATTTATTAAAATCTGAAATGACTAAATATGGTATATTGTAAAAAACATATAAAAATGTTATAATTGTTTTATAGTGAAAAATAACTTTTAAATTAGGAGTTTTTATGAAAGAATCATTAACAAAAGATATTGAAGAATTTAATATGATTATATATGATTTAGCAAATCATCCAACTGTACAAAAAATGAAGTTATATAGACAGCATTATGATACAAATTGCTTTGATCATTGTTATAATGTTGCATTTTATAGTTATTTAATATGTAAAAAATTAAATTTAGATTATATTTCTGTCTCACGTGCAGGAATGCTTCATGATTTATTTTTATACGACTGGCGTAAAAAGCAACCAGAACACAAAAGATTTCATGGTTTTAGACATCCTCGTATAGCTTTAAATAATGCTTCTAAACTTTTTGATCTAAACGAAAAGGAAAAAGATATTATTTTAAAACATATGTGGCCAATAACTATTATTCCACCAAAGTACATAGAAGGATATATTATAACTTTAACCGACAAATACTGTGCTCTTGAAGAATCTTATAATCATTATTTTAACTATTTTAAGAAAAGAAAATTATTCAGATATGCATATATTTTCTTATGCCTAGTATTCTTTAGAATAGTATAAAAAAGTTTTAGCCTTTAAAATATTTTTTTAGAGGCTTAATTTTATTATAAATTTATGGAGGAAAAAAATGATAAATATATTAATTAATGGATGTAATCGGACATATGGGACAAGAAGTTGGAAAATTGATAATGAAAAATGAAAATATGAATATATCCGGAGGATTTGATAAAGAAAATACAGGCTTATTTGCATTTCCTGTTTTTACAGATATTACTTCTATAAATGTAAAACCAGATGTAATAATCGACTTTTCTATTCCAAAAGCCACTTTAAATATATTAAATTATGCTAAAAATAAAAAGGTTCCAATTGTTATTGCTACAACAGGATTTTCAGAAGAAGAATTGAATATAATAGATTCTTTTTCAAAAGATATTCCAATTTTCAAATCTTCTAATATGTCTTATGATATAAATTTAATGGCAAAAATACTTACTATTATTGCCCCTATTTTAAAAAATACTGATATTGAAATTATAGAAACTCATCATAACAGAAAAATTGATAGTCCAAGTGGTACAGCTCTTCTTCTTGCAGACAAAATAAATGAAAGTTTAGGAAATACTTTAAAATATGAATTTAATCGTCATAATAAGCACGAAAAAAGATCTAAAAATGAAATTGGTTTTTCTTCAATTAGAGGAGGAAACATTGTAGGAGAACATATTGTACAATTTTATGGAGAAAATGAAACACTAGAAATAAAACACACATCATATTCTAGATCTGTTTTTGCAGAAGGAGCTTTAAAAGCAGCTGAATTTATTGTTAATAAAAAAAGTGGATTATATAATATGGATGATTTAATTTCCAAAGAATAAGTTTTATTTATTCTTTTAGTACTACATATCAATAATAACGCAAGTTTTATTAATGCACATAAAATCTAAAATGTAAAAAGAGCTTAAATTCTATTAAACACATTAATAAAAATTTAAGCTCTTTTTATATTACTCTTATTTTTAATCTAATTTCTTACATTCTTTGCACTCTTTTTATATATTTTCTATTTTTCTAAAAAATATTACTTAATGTTATAGTTTCTTTTTCTTTAACATGTTCTAATAAAAAGTAACATCTATCTAAATTTTCTATTCCCTGTTCATAATCATTTGTTACCATATTGGCATTAAGTGCTGCTAACTCTTCTTCTATCTTTTCTAATTCATCATGTTCCAAATAATATGCTAAATTACTTTTTTTACTATTCCAATGGTTAATCGCTTCTTGTACTTTTTTTTCAACTACCTTTTCTATGTCTTCTGTTTTTTCCTCTTTTTTTAAATCCTCTTTTATTAAATCTAAATCGTTCTGCATCATTTTGACAGTATCTTTTGTATAATTTTGAGTAATAACATTTCCTACAATTATTAAAATAACAATCAATATAATAATTATTATTTCTTTATACATATCTTAATTTCCTTTCTCTTCTTTCTTTTGGCAAAAAATTTGACCTTTTCCATCTAATGTAACAACTAGCGCATCTTTTGGCTTCATATTAAATTTTTCTACTTGTCTCTCTAGCCAAATATAATTCTTCCCTATCTTTTTTAAATTTTCTTCCATTATTACTCCATCTATTACTAAATCATATGGTATACCTTCATAATCTGGCATAATATTAAAATCTTCTGGAATTGAATTTCTTTTATTTGGTTTTTGTATAACTGTTACTTCTCCATTCGTTTCCAAAATTGCATATTCTACATCTCCAATATTTACAATATTATTTCCTCTTAGCCTTTCTTGTAATTCATTAATAGTAAAGCGCTCTTTTTTTAATACTTTTTCATCTATTTTTCCTCTATATATTAGTATTGCTGGTTTTCCACAAATTAATTCTCTTAATTTTATACTTTTTAAATTAATAAAAGATATTAATAAATGCATTACTAAAAGTCCAAGTATTGGTATAATTCCTTTAGAAATCGGGATACCAATTTCAGTCATTGGTATTGATGCAAGATCTGCAATCATAATTGCAATTGCAAGTTCAAATGGTTGTAATTGCCCAATTTCCCTCTTTCCCATTAATCTCATTACTATCAAAACAATTATGTATAAAATAATTGCTCTTATAAATGTAATTAACATTTGAATTCTCCTTAATCTTATTTATTTTTATTATTTTGCCAATTATTAATAAAAATATACACATGTTTTTGTATAAAACTTAAAATTTCGTAAATAATAAAATTATAAAACCACATTTTATTTTGATATTTTATCACAAGGAGGTTCTTATTATGTCAGATAATGAAATAAATAGTAGATCACAAAATTCTACTAGTACAGTTTGGCAAATAGTTGGTAGATTAGTTACAGCTGCCATTGTACTTGCAATTACTGCGTTTTTCACTCCTGGATTTAGTATAAGTAACTTTTGGGCACTAGCAGCAGCAGCAATTGTGCTTACTATAATAGATTATTTAATAGTAAAATTTACTGGCCTTCATGCAAGTGCTTTTGGTAAGGGTTTTGTTGGTTTTGTCCTTTCCGCAGTAGTTTTATATGTTACTCAATATTTTGTTGCAGGTTATACTATTTCTTGGATAGCAGCTATTGTAGGTGCAATAGTTTATGGTGTAGTTGATTATTTTCTACCTGGTGAGCAACAAATGTAGTTTATATTAATATTATATTAATATAAATTTCATTTTTATATAATTGAATTTTTTAACAAATATTAATTATATAAAAAAGTAGAAACCTCATATTAGTTTGTATTTTAGAAATCTTATAATACAAACTAATATGAGGTTTTTAATAATAATCTAAATTTTCCATTTTTTAAATTTAATTATATTAATTTCAATATAATTTATTTTTATATAAAACTAACAAGTAACTGCATTAATTTTATTTTTTGAATTAACAAAATCTGTATATAATTTACAAGCAGTTTCTGGACTGTCTTGCCCTTCTGCGTTTTTAATTGGTGCAAATTCTTCTTCTCTTTTTACTCTTAATATACTCATATCTGAATATTCTTCAAAAGCATCAAATATAAATGCTTCAAATTTATATGCATTTGGTTCTTTTACTTCTATAAAATTACCATTATTATCTAAATAATTTGCTTTTTTAAAAGCTACATGATATGGTAATTTTTTATTAGATAATTCCTCTAATGCATCTATTGAATATAAATGACTTAATATATTAACTTCTCCAAAAATAAGTTCTCCATTTTCATCTCTTTTGCAAGCCATTTCTTCTGGTAATTCTGTATATTCTATTACTTTTGGTTTTCCTGCTATTTTACAAAATACTCCTACTTTTTCTTTAGGATTCGTTTTTACAACAGATTTAGAAGATATCTTGTTATTTTCTGATATAGTAAGTCCTGTTAAAACAGGATCTACTATTTTTAATAAGATATTGTCTACTCCTCCAACAAATACCCATTTTATATTATTTTTTTTCATATCTTCTATAATTCCATCTTTTTTCATAGATTGATAAATGCTTCCATTTCCATCTGATGCTTCTTTTATTAAGCAATTTTTATCTATTATTAACTCACCTTTTTGATCTACAAGCGGTAAATTACCTTGTACAAAAAATTTTACTTTTTCTTTTGGATATCCAAAGAAATTTTTTTCTTCTAAAAATTCTACTGTTTGTTTTTTATTTTCACTACTTGTCATTATGTACCAAGGTATAATTACATTATATTTATTATTAGCTTCTTGAAGTGATTCTACAATTATTTGAAATAAATATTTTTCTTCATTATTTACTATTACTTTAAATGTTCCTTTTGGACCTTTATGTCCAAGTCTTGTTCCTTGACCACCAGCCATCGTTACAACTGCATATTCACCGTTTCTTATAACTTCATCACCAATTTTACTATATTCTTCTAATTTTTCACTTGTCAATTTTGACTTATCAACATAATTTATATGTTCTATTTTATTTATATCTATGTTTTTATGTTCGTTAACTTTTTTATATAACTCCATAATTTGTTCAAAATCAATTCTTTGTATTTGCTTAATTAATTCATCTTTATTTTTTAATCTTTCTAATAAGTTAATTAAATTAGTTTGATTATATTTTTCTAACTTTTGTTTTACTTTTTCAAACTCATTATTCATGTTTACCATCCTTTTCTACTGTTATTATATGCAAATTTTATTTAAGCGTTTTCATTTTATCAATTTTTTTTATTATTTGCAACCCTATTATTTAAACTTCTAATATATCTTACATTATCTTTAATTCCTAATCCGCGTTTTGAATTATGTAAATTATTGACCTTTTTTCCTAATTGTGGTATAATAAAATAGTGTTAAAGATAAAGAAATTGTCTTTTTAAGGAGGAATTAAATTATGGTTAATAATAAAACACTTATATTTGGTCATAAAAACCCAGATACAGATTCTATAATGTCATCTATGGTTATGGCTAATTTAGAAAATCAATTAGGAAATGAAGCAATACCAGTTCGTCTTGGAAAAATAAACAAAGAAACTGAATATGTATTTAATTATTTGCAAATAGAAAGACCAGAAGAAATATCTGATATTGAAGATGGTCAAAATGTAATTTTAGTAGATCATAACGAAAGCACTCAAAGTGCTAATAATATTTCTAATGCAAACATTTTAAAAGTAATTGATCACCACACAATGAACTTTGTTGCACCATACCAATTATATTATAGAGCTGAACCTGTTGGTTGTACAGCAACAGTACTTTACAAAATGTATAAAGAATATGATGTTGAAATAACAAAAACAATTGCTACTTTAATGCTTAGTGCTATTATCTCTGATACATTATTATTAAAATCACCAACTTGTACAAAAGAAGATAAAGTAATTGCAGAAAAGTTAGCAAAGATTGCAGAAGTAGATTTAGAAAAATATGGTAAAGATTTATTAAAAGCTGGTACAGATATTAGTGATTTTACTCCTGAAGAAGTTATTAATATAGATAGCAAATTATTTGAAAAAGGTGGTAAAAAATTCAAGATAGCTCAAATTAATACAGCTGATATAGATGATGTATTTAAAAATAAAGCTTATTTTGAAACAGCTATAAATAATGAAATTGCAAACGAAAACTTAGATTTATATGTTTTTGCTGCAACAGATATATTAAATTCTAACTCTAAAATTATAAGTTTAGGAAATGATTCTAATATAGTTGAAAAAGCTTATGGTGTAACTTTAGATGATCATACAGCAATGCTTGAAAATGTTGTTTCTAGAAAGAAACAAATGTTACCAAAAATATTAGAAAATTTAGATTAATAAAAAAAGATAATAGCTATTAAAAATAGCTATTATTTTTTTATTTTATTTTTCTCAAAACGAAATTAATATATAATATTTTTATATACATATTTAGATATCATTGATTTTAATATAGAAAAATAACTCATATTAAATTCTACAATATCACCAATTTTATAATTTTTCTTACTATCTGTTATATCTAAAATTGTATAGTCACTACATCCTCCAAGAACTATTATATCTTTATCTATTGGTTTAATCTCCTTAACATTTATATCTTCATTTCCTATTGCTACTATGGCTCTTGTTCTAATTCCTCTATCTTCAAACTCTGGTTTATTTCCTGCTGCATCTACTAAAGAAATTCCTCTTGGAATAGATTGTTTTTCCTTTATTTCAACTATTTCTGCTTTTAATTTAAACGTATCTATATTAAATCCATCAACTCTTTCAGAAAAAGCTGTATTATATCCACATAATATTGCTTCACCTATTCTTATATTATTAATTTCATCTGGAATTTTATTACCTTTTAGCATATGCATAGCACTAGTATTTGCCCCAGATATAACAGTTAAATCTATATTAAATTTACTTTTTACTTCTAAAGATACATCTTTTAGTTCTTTCATATTGTCATCTGTTGGAATAATTCCACCAAAACAACTTAAATTTGCTCCTATTCCATATATTTTTACATTTTCTAATTTCATGCATTTTTCAACTAACTTGAATAATTCTTCTTTATTACATCCTTCTCTTAAATCTCCAAGTTCATATGTTAATATAATGTTATGAATTTTATTTTGTTTTTTAGCTTCAGAATTTAGCGCTTTTATTGTATCAAATTCACTATTAAAACTGATGTCTACATATTTAATAATAGACTCTATTTCACTAATTCCTGGTTCTCTTATTAACCACTTTTTTACTGGTAACTCTTTATATAATTTTAAATTACTTACATGTGAATCAGCAATATCTTTAATTTCAGTTTTATTTATAACTTCTTTTACTATATCAATATTTCCAGCTAATAATTTTGTTACTAAAGTCAAACTTCTATTTTTTCCACATAAATTTTCTATTAGTTTTGCATTTTTTACAATATTATCTATCTTAATTTCGACTTCTGGATACATTTTATTCGCCCTTTCCATTAATAAAATTCTTTATGCATTCCAATGATTTATATTCTAATTCATAATCTAATTTTTTTTCTTCTAACTCTATACCTTTTGTTTTCATTGCTTGTCTTATTAATTTTTCTGCATACCATGGGTTTTTTACAAGTACTGGTCCTAAAGCATTTGTAAAAATTACATTTTTATATTTACAACCTTCAGTTTCATCATTATTATTACCCATTCCATAAACTACTTTTCCAAGAGCTTTTTCTTTGTTTACTTTTACATCAATTAATTGTATTTGATTTCCTACAATTTCAATGTTTTCATCTTCTTTTAATGTATATAAAACATCATTTCCATATACAGTATCTCTTCCGTATAACTTCCATATCTAAATATCCTAAACCATTAATTTTAGTCTTATCTAGATATTCAACTGTTTTAGCTAAAATTGCTCCTGATGTACCTATTGCTAATATTATTTTATTATCTTCCACATATTTATCTAACTCTTCTTTTTGTTTATTTAATACATCTACAATTTTTGAAATTACTTTTACTTCTCCTGGATTAATTAAAATTATATCTGTCTTATCAAAATCAATTTTTTGACTATATGAATCCACCCTTTTAATATTAACTTCTAAATTTAACATTTCTCCTACTTTTTTCAAAGCCATTACATTTCCTCTATCCCCATGTAAATTTAAAACATCTGGATATAGCCAAGTTATATTTAACTCTTCTTTTTTCATATTTAATTTCCTTTCATTTCTGCACATTTTTGTATTTCTTCAAATTTCTTTAATAACGTTATTAGATATATATTATTAGTATCATATTCATCTAATTTTTTTAATACTTCTTCTACATTTTCTGTTGGCAAAATTTCTATTTTCTCTTTAGGTATACCTGCATAAATCAATCTGTTAGCACTATCATAAGCTACTGCTTCTGAAAAACATATATATTTATCCACATTTGAATTTTCAATTCCCTTAAAATCGCAATCAAAAGTATAAAATGTATTTGAATAATATGGATAAAAATCTTTAACTTCTGATAATCCCATTACAAAGATTTTTTTATTGCTATCACTACTTATATAATTTAATGCTGATTGCAATGTTTCTGGATTTTCTTGTTTCATTCTTACATATTTTATTTCTTTTTGACCATATTTAACAATTTCAAATCTACCTCCTATATTCTTAAAAGATTTAAAGGCTTCTTGTATTTGTTCATTTGTTATACCAAAATTTTCACAAATTGCAATACATAAAGTATAATTATATATAAAGAATGGTTGTGTGTAATTTATACTAAATTTATTTCCAAGACATTCAAATGTTTTATCTTCATAATTCACATTATTGGCTAAAAACTTAATATTCTTTTCGCTTTTATAATCACATTCTGTACATTCAAAGTCACCTATATTGTCTACATTATAGTAGTTAAACTTAATTTTACCATTACATTTAGGACATGGCATTGTAACATCATATAATTCATCTTTTGTATATGATTTAGAATTTTTATCTACACCATAATAAATAACTTTGTCTACAAAATCTTCAAAAGATTTACTTCTTGGCTCTTGATTGTTTACATATATTATAGTATCTTTTTGTATAACATTTTTTATTTTTTTATAAATATAATCTGGTTCTCCATTTCTTTGTACCTGATCTTTTTGAATATTAGTTATACAAATATTTTTTGCTGGTAGCAGCTTATAAATATACTGTAAATATCTTTCGTCTGTTTCAAATACCATATATTCTGTTTTCATTTTTCCTAAAAGACTAGAGTATTTTATCATTGCTGTTGCTATTCCTGTAATTAAATTTGCTCCTTCTAAATTTGTTGCAACAGTTTTTCCTGCACTTCTCATACAATGAACAATCATATTATTCGTAGTAGATTTACCATTTGTACCTGTTACAAAAATAACCTTATTATAATCTACATTTGAAAAATTGCTAATAAAATCTTTAGATATCTTAAAAGCATATACTCCTGGTACATTAGTACCTCTTTCTTTTGATAAAATTTTTGTTAATACAACAATAATTTTTCCTACCCATAACGCTAATAAAAATTTTAATTTTTTCATTCTCCCTTTTTCTCCTTTTAGTATATTTTTAATTTAGTTAATACTCCATAAATTTTATTTCCCATTGGTAATGCACATATTTCTTCTTTATTTAGTACTTTCAAATACGCTACTACAAGTAAATAAGCTATTGCTCCAATTCCAATATTACATATTGTTAATATATAATTATTTATTACAGATTTAAATAAATAATTAATTAAAAATATTATTACTCCCATTGTAATTCCTGCAATCATTGGTTTAATCACAGTATTTTTCACATTAATTTTTATATCTATTGCACTTTTTATTGCTCTATATGTAATTCCAAAAGTAATTAATTGACAAATTAAAGAACTAATTGATGCACCATATATATTTATATTTGGATTTCTAATCAAAACAATATTTAAAATAACTTTTACTATACTTCCAAAAGTTAATGCTATTGCTGGTATATATAATTTATTTAATCCATACAAAGAGCCATTTAGTGTATGATTAATTGCTACAAAAATCATAGTAATTGCTGCAATTTGCAATATTCCTGCCCCATCTGAAGCATTAGGATAAAGCATTCTCAAAATTGGATCTGCCAAAACTATAAAACCTATTGCACACGGTATTACTATTAATAAAGATGCTGATATAGAAAAAGAAATTTTCTTTGATGCGGAACTATAATCTTTTTTCGCTATAGCTGATGATATTGCTGGTACCAAAGCTGAATAAAATGCTAAATTAACAGCTATCGGTAAATTAACAAGTGTATCTACCTTGGATAATATACCAGTTAATCTCATTGCTTGCTGTTCTAGTAGTTCCTTACTTTGAATTATTCCCTGATATGCAATTTGAATACAATTACTTACTGTTACTGTATCTATTAATGTGCTTACAACAGATATAATGGATCCGATTGTAATTGGAATTGATGACATTAAAATTGTCTTTGCAACAGACTTTACAGATCTTGTATCCGGTTTTTGTTCCACATTTTTATATTTTTCTGCATATTTTTTATTGTTTCTTCTATAATACATTAGCAAATATGAAAATGAAATTAATATTGCAAGTGTTGTAGATAAATTTCCTCCAGCTGCCATAACATATGGCTCTTTTCCTATTAATGCATAAACAAAAGTAATTGTTAACGTACAGTTAAATAACTGTTCTAGTGTTTGAGATACACTACTTGGCTTCATTGTACCAAGACCTGCAAAATATCCTCTAAATACTGCAGATGTTGTAACAAAGAATATAGCTGGTGCCAATACTCTTAAGACATATTTAACATCTGGCACATTTAAAATATGACTTGCTATAAAATCTGAAAATACATATAAAAATAAAGAGAAAAATCCTCCCACTATTGCAAATAATCCCATTGCAATTTTAAAAATTCTATGTGCAGATTTATATTCTCCAACAGCAATTTTTTCTGAAACTAATCTAGAAATTGCACTTGGTATTCCTTGAGATGAAATTGTTAATAACACTGCATAAATCTGATATCCTGCTGAATAATAACCATTTCCTAAATCTCCAAATCCTGGTACATTCATTATTACTAATCTATATACCAAGCCTAATATTTTTATTAAGATTTGAGAAAACATTAACATTAAAACATTCCCCATGAATGAATTTTTCTTTTCTTTCAATTTTTCTCCTACTTTCTTTATTGTTCTTACTTGTTTTTGTATTATATATTAAGCTCTTTGTTTTTTCAACATTAATCCATTATTTTTTCATTCAAGTTTTTATATCTAAACTAAGCTTAATTATAATTCACTTCATATTATTTCATTTATTAAATATTTTTTTAATTTTATTAAATATTTTAGAAAAAAAAGACTCCTCATATTTAGTTACTGAAACTTGCTTTAGTTGCATATTTTCAGTTTTATTTTTTTTATCTTTAAACATACTGTTTGAATCATATTTTTGTATTTTTTCTTGTTCTTCTTTTAACTGATTTTGGTTTAATAATTTTTTTAGTGCTATTTTTTGCTTTTCACTAGCAAAATAATCTCTAAATAATGTAATTAAAATCGCATTTGCTTCTTTAGAAATTTCTTGTTCTGCCAAATTTACTTCTGGATTAATTTTATAATTATATTTTTTATCCATATTGCTCCTGTAAAATTCTATTTTTTTAGTTGGAATCTTAGCATACTCTTCTTTTGAAAAGTGACTTAATATTTCTAAAACCTCTGTATATGCTCTAGTATATGCATTAGTCATCTTTAAAAACTCCTTCCAATCCATCTTCTCTTTGCTCTAATTGTTTTGTAAGATAATCTGCTTTATTTACTTGCTCATTTGTAACTCCATTATTAATAGCATTTTCTACAACTGATTGCATTGAGATTACAGTTGTTTTTTTATTCATTTTTTGTTTTAAATTTTCTATTTGCTCTTTATCACTTAAAGCTTCTTTTATTTCTTTTCCATATTGCCATCTTCCACTTGTATCAAGAATCTTTTTCTTTGTTATTTCTGTGCAATACATTTCTATTGCTTTATCTGTTTTTTCTAATTTGCTTTTTTCTGTTTCCAAAGCGCTTTTCAAATTTGTCTGCATATTTATTTGGGTATCTGAAATATCATCAATTTGATCTAATAATTCTGCCTCATATTCTGAAATTCTTCTTGCACCACCATATATTAAATTTTCATCTAATTCATTCATTAATTTTTGAGTTTTTATACCCTCTGAAGCTTTTTTTATTATATCTTTAAAATCAGATGTAAGTTGTCCGCGCTGTTATTGGCACAAAATCTTTTCCAGAAGAATTTAATATAGAATTTTCTAAAGCTTTGCTTATTGCACTTGATAAACATACTGGCATAGCAATTCCATCACTTGTATACTTTGATAAACTATGCGTTCCATCTCCACTAAAAAGGTATGCTATTTCATTTTCTGAATATTTGAAAATATCTTCTCCAATTATAGATTGTTCTACTAAATCATTTTCTTCTTTTGTAACATTATCATTAACCTCTGTATCATGTATATCTTTAAATGATATACATGTTGACTTTTGCATTCCTGCTAATCTATATGTTGCAATTGGAAACATACACATTTGAGATTGAATATTTCTAATTTCTTCATCAGTATATCCTAGTTTTTGCATTTTCTCAGTGAGATTTTCTTCAATATTTTGTACTAATTTTGTACCATCACAATAACTCATTATATTAATATTTCTCATATTTTTCATTGCTTGGATACAGTCTATTTTCTGGCCATTGTTTGCAATTAGTGACTGTAGATATTGATTTACAAATGCATCTATTTTTTCCTTTTCTGTTGTATTCTTTTCTTCGCCTATAGTATCATATTTTAAAGATAAAAACTTAACTGGAAAATCTTTTAAATCAAATCCTGCATTTTTTTGTCCTCTTACTCTCATTCTTGCCATTTTCATGCCTTCTTTTGTTGTTCCAAAGACATTTCTATTCATACTTATTCCACCAGCCGAAATACATAAAAGACATGGTCCTTCTAAAAAAGGATTTTCGGACTCTTTTATCTCTCTTTGTCCATATAAATTTTCTTTACTCTTTGGTACTTTTTCATATAATTTATACATATATTCCTCCAATGTTTCTATTATAGACTGATATATATTTTCTCTTTTCGTATTATTTTTACTGTTATTATAACATATAATTAAAACATTACTACATGTAATTACTAATATTTTTATATCTTTTTTATTGTAAAAAAAATTTTTAAAATTAAATTTTATAATAATACACAAGTTTACTATAAACTAAAAAAAGTCAGAATTAAACAAATAATTCTGGCCTTTTTATATTTTTTATTAATAATTACAGTTATTATTCATATTCATACATTCACAATTTTCTTGATTGCAATTCATTTTTGTCATATAAAATTTCTTTTCTGCAAGTTTATCTTGTACTCCTCTTAAAGCTTCTCCAAATCTTTGAAAATGAACTACTTCTCTTTGTCTTAAGAATCTAAGTGGATCTATTACATCTGGATCATCTTTACAAAGATCTATTAATTTTTCATAAGTAGCTCTCGCCTTTTGTTCAGCAGCTAAATCTTCTTGAAGATTTGCAATTGGATCACCTTTTGCTGCAATATATGATGCTGTAAAAGGAACTCCTGCAGCAGATTGCGGATAAACATCCACACCATGATCTGTATAATATGCTCCAAGACCTGCCTTTGCTAGTTCTTCTGGACATACTCCATCAGTTAGTTGATGCACTATTGTTCCAACCATTTCTAAGTGAGCAAGTTCTTCTGTACCAATATCATTTAATATAGCTTTTGCTTTTTGATCTGGCATACCAAATCTTTGAGATAAATATCTAAGAGATGCTGCAAGTTCTCCATCAGGACCGCCATATTGACTAATTATAAATTTAGCTAAACGTGGATTTGGACATTTTATATTTACTGGATATTCTAAAACTTTGTTATAAGTCCACATTAAAAATTCCCCCTTTCCCATGGCCATGGTTCTTCAAGCCATCTCCATTTATTACATGGGAACATTATTGTTAATGGCCCATATACTTTTTGATATTTATCTGATAATACTTTAAATCTATTACAATATTCTTTATGCAAACATATTGCTTTTTCATCATCTGGATGTGTATCTAAATATAATCCAAGTTCTATAATTGCAAATCTGTAGCATTTTAATTTTTTAGCCATTTCTTCTCTTGTCATCTCATCTGATACATCTTCATTTTTAGGTTCAAACTCAAATTTACAATTACATTTGCATTTATCTTGCATACAAGAAGTTGGCTTTTCAAAACCGCAATCACAATTATCGTTAAAGTTCATCATTTATTGCACCCCTTTCCTATTTCATTTTTTGCTTTTATAAATGCATTTTCTTCTATACTTTGGCATGGAACATATGGACTTACTAATTCTGGAAATATAGTCCCCATTTTTAATCCAACACAAGGTACGAATGTCTTATCCATCTCCTGAATTGGAACATAACTTTGGCCAAACATTGGATTTTGTGGAAAAACAGATTCTTCTTCATCAAATCCACAACCACAATTATTTTTACTACAAACACATGTGGTTTTACAGCCGCAAGAATTTGTACATTCACACTTATACTCAGCTGTAGTTCCTACATCATTACATATGTCTTCTATTACTTTTTCATTGTAATTTTTTTGACAGCAACATCTATTGTATCTACGATTATACATATTTTAACTTCCTCCTTATTTTATAGTTATAATACATTTTATGACAAATCCACATTAGATGTTACATGTTTTAGAACATAACAAAACCTTGCTTTTTTAACCTTTTTCTCCAATCTATACTTCTTATTACTATTTTTAAGATTTCTAAAAACATAAAAATTTGCTTTATAGAAAAATCCTAAACCAATTTTTCTAGTATCAATCTAGAAGCTTTTTTATATACCATGCAGTTTCGAAAAAATCTTTTCTATAAAAAAAGCCTTAAATTATTATTTTTTAATAATTTAAGACTTTTATTTATTTTTTAACTAGTTATTTTATATTTATCAGTTATTTTTTAACTTTTATCAAATATTTTTAAATTCTAATTACTCCACCAACAGTTCTATTCATTACATCATCTTTATTTCCTGGTAAAATTGATTCTCCTCCAGCGATTGCAACAATATCACCTGAAGCTACATACCCAGCTTGTTTTGCAACTTCTATTCCTTTTGCAATTAATTCTTTAGCTGGTACATCTTCTTTTACAAGTATAGGTGTAACATCCCAAGCTAATGCTAATTGTTTATATGTTTTTTCTTTGCTTGTTACTGCATATATTGGACAACATGGTAAAAAGCTAGATAATAATTTTGGTGTATCACCACATTCTGTATATGCAAATATAGCTTTTGCATTCATTTGTAATGCTGTAGAACATATAGAATGTGCTAAATAGAATTCATAATTTTTTGTCTCTAAGTCATATTCTCTTCTTTTAAATCTTCTACCATAATTTATAGAAGCTTCTACTGCTGTAGCAATTCTTGTCATTGTTTCAACACATTGAACAGGGTATTTACCCATTGCACTTTCACCAGATAACATTATAGCACCAGTTCCATCAAATACTGCATTTGCAACATCTGAAACTTCTGCTCTTGTAGCTCTTGGATTTGTTGTCATTGATTCAAGCATTTGAGTTGCTGTTATAACCATTTTTCCTGCTCTATTACATTCTTTTATAAATCTTTTTTGAACAATTGGAACTTCTTCCATTGGTATTTCTACTCCCATATCACCACGAGCAACCATAATACCATCTGAAACCTCTAAAATAGATTGGAAGTTATCTATTCCTTCTTGACTTTCTATTTTAGAAATTATTTTTATATCTTTTCCACCGTTTTCATCTAAAACTTTACGAATAGCTAAAACGTCATCTGCTGATCTAATAAATGATGCTGCGATATAATCAAAATCTCCTTTGCATCCATCTTTTAAATCTTGTATATCTTTATCTTTTAATGCTGGTAAATTAATATGTGTTCCAGGAACATTTATACTTTTTCTATTTCCTAATTCTCCACCATTCATTACTTTACAAACAACATTTTTTCCTTCTATTCTATCTACTTCTATTTCTATTTTACCGTCATCTATAAGTATTGTTGTTCCTGGTTTTACATCCTTATATAAATCTTTATAAGTTACAGAAACTTTTGTATTATCACCTATTATATCTTCATTTACTAATGTAAATTCTTCTTCTGCTTTTAGTAAAGCTGGTGCTTCTTCTAATTTTCCAGTTCTTATTTCTGGACCTTGTGTATCTAGTAATAATGCTACTGGCATATTTACTTCTTCTCTTGCTTGTTTTACTGCTTTAATAAATCTTTCTTGATCTTGGTATCCTCCATGTGAAAAGTTTAATCTTGCAACATTCATTCCAGCAAGAATCATTTTCTTTAAAACTTCAACATCTGCAGTTGCTGGTCCTATTGTACATACTATTTTTGTTTTTTTCATATCATTTTCCCTCCATCTGCTTATACTTTACGATACATTGGTAAAATATAAATATTTTTAACACAATTTGTATTATATCATTAAAAAAGAGCATATTCAAGGTATACACTCTTTTTTTATGTATTTTGTATGTGTTTTATTTGTCTTTTCAAACTATTTTTACATATACTTTAATACTATTTTTTTACCCATTTTACTAAATTCAAATTTTCTTGGTCTAATACCATTTTGCTTTTTGGAACAACTCTAAATGTATATCCAAAGTCTCCTCCTGTAGAAAGTTCAACTTTTGCTTTATATTCATATTCTTTATTTTCTACATTTTTTTCTACTAATTTCATTGGAATAATATTAATATTTTCCATTATTCCATTTTCCATTATTTGTCCATAATATACTTGAACTTCTACATCCTCTTCTTCTATATTAGGTAACATTACTCTACATTTTACTTCTATTGTATTTCCTGCATCTACTGTAATATTATCTACATTACTTTCTTCTCCAATAATTTTTATATCATTCCAATTTCTATTTAAATTCTTCTTCCATTCATCAAATTCTGTAACAGTTGCTAAATCATTATAATATTTATTAGTTAAATTACATAATGGAATGTATAATTTTTTAGTATAATCAACTAACATTCTAGCTGTACTAAATCTTCCTCCTGTAGTAATTATAGAATTTTTCATCATTTCCATCCATCTGCTTGAAATACCTTTTTCATCTTTATTATAATACATTGGAATTATTTTCTTTTCTAAAGTTATATACATATTTTCACTATCTTCATTGTCTTGAATATCATAATTTTCATATTCTGCAGATGTTCCAATTGTCCATCCATTTTTTGTATTATAGCCTTCAGCCCACCAACCATCTAATACACTAAAGTTTATAACACCATTTACAGAAGCCTTTTGTCCACTTGTTCCGTGATGCTTCCATTGGTCTTCTTGGATTATTAAGCCATACATCTACACCACTTATCAAATACCTAGACATACCAATATTATAATCTTCTAATAAGAATATTTTTCCTTTAAATTGTGGTTTCATAGATATTTCATGGATAAATTTTATTAAATCTTGTCCTTCTTTATCTATTGGATGTGCTTTACCTGCAAAAATCAATTGTACAGGTTTATTAGAATCATTTAATATTTGTGTAATTCTTTCTAAATCTCTAAAAATTAAAGTTGCTCTTTTATATGTTGCAAATCTTCTTGCAAAACCAATTGTTAAATTATTTTCACTTAACCCTGATATAATTTGTGATATCTCTTCATAACTATATCCTTCTCTTTTTAATCTTTTAGTTGTACTATCTTTAACCATTTCGATTAGTTTAGCTTTTCTTTTTTGATGTTCATTCCATAATTCTTCATTTGGAATATTTTTTATATTTTCCCATACTTTATCATCATGAATATTATCTTGCCAGAAAGGAATTAAATATTTATTATATAATTCTTTTAAATTAGCTGGAAGCCATGAACATGTATGTATTCCATTAGTTACATAAGTTATTGGTGACTCACTAGCTGCAATATTTGGCCAAACTTCTCCAAATAACTCTCTTGATACTTCTCCATGTAATTTGCTTACTCCATTTTTCTTTCCAGCTACTTTTAAAGCAAGAATTCCCATATTAAATCCACTATTTGCAATAATAGCATTTGGTTTCATTCCTAATCTAAAAAATTCTTCTTTTGTTATTCCAAATCTTGTCCAATAATTTTTAAAATATTTTTCTACTAAATCTAGTGGAAATATATCATTTCCAGCTGGAACCGGAGTATGTGTTGTAAATACAGTTTTAGCAGATACTATATCTCTTGCAATATCAAATGATACCTTTCTTTCATTCATAATTGTTTTTATTAATTCTAGTATCAAAAATGATGAATGTCCTTCATTCATATGATAAACTGTTGGATTTAATCCTAAAACTTTTAATAAATTAGTTCCAGCCATTCCTAAAACTATTTCTTGTTTTATTCTCATTTCTTGGTCTCCACCATATAATGTAGCTGTAACATTTCTATATTCTTCTATATTTTCATCTATATCTGAATCTAATAAATATAATTTTACTCTACCAACATTTATTTGCCATACTTTTAAATATAATTTTCCTTCTGGGAACTTAACAAATATAAGTAAATCATTTCCTTTATTATCTTTTACTACCTTCATTGGTAATGTAGATTCATCTACAGCAGTATATTCTGTTTCTTGTCTGCCAGTTCCATCTATTTTTTGGTGAAAATATCCATTTTTATAAAAAAGTCCTACCCCCACAAGTGGTATACCTAAATCACTGGCAGATTTTAGATGATCTCCAGATAAAATTCCAAGTCCACCAGAATAAATAGGCAATATTTCGTCTAATCCATATTCTGCTGAAAAATATGCTATTAAATCGCTTTTATTATTTGGATATTCTTTAGAAAACCATGTATTTTTATTGTTCATATATCCTTCAAAGTTACTATTTATTTTGTCATAACTTTTTAAAAATTCTTGATTATTTACTGCATTTTCCAATTTTTCTTGTGACACTAATTTTAAAAATTTAATAGGATTTTTTCCTACTCTTTCCCATAAATCTATGTCTATTTGTTTAAACAATTTCAAAAAGTCAGTATTCCATGACCACCATAAGTTATTAGCTATTTTCCCTAAATTTTCTATTCTTTTAGGTAATTGTGGTGTAACCGTAATTCTATTAAAAATATACATTTTTTTCCTCCTTTGTATCATTTCCAGTTTTTTATTTTTAAAAACTCTCTTTTGTTTATCTCAAAATATATTATCTATTAACTATGTAAATTTGTCAAATAAAATAGATAAATATTTTGAATTTTATTATTATATTTATAATTAAAATCTTGCATTTACTTATTTATATCACTTTTGCATTTTTATCAGATAATTGGTTATTATTTTCACTAAATTTTTCTTTATATTCTAATAAAACATTTTTTTACAAAACTTTTTAAAATTTTTTTCGTTATTCTTCTTTTTGTTGTATAATAATCTCCAAGGAGGGGTGTAAAATTGCATGAAAAAATTTATTAGGCACATACTATTTATAATATTAATTATACTTATAATTATTTTCTCTTCTATTTTCGCTAGTGGCTATTTGCTTTATAAAGATGCTATTACCAAGGTAAGCATTAAAGATAAAATAACACAAATTAAAGAAAAAGATGATTTTGTCTCTATTAATGATGTTCCGTCAAATTTTAAAAATGCTGTAATAGCAGTTGAGGACCACCGTTTTGAAAAGCATGGTGTAATTGACCCAATAGGTATATCTAGAGCAATCTTTTCTAATTTACAAGCAAAAGAACTAAAAGAAGGTGGTAGTACAATTACCCAACAACTTGCTAAAAATTTATACTTTGCTTCTGAAAAACATGTTATTAGTAGAAAAATAGCTGAAATTTTAATTGGGTATGATTTAGAAAAAAATTATTCTAAAAATGAAATTTTTGAACTTTATATGAATACTATTTATTTTGGTGATGGATACTACGGCATTTCTCAAGCATCAAAAGGCTATTTAAATAAACAGCCTAAAGATATGAACATATATGAATGTACAATGCTTGCTGGAATTCCAAATGCTCCTAGTGTATATTCCCCAAGTGTTAATCCAAAACTAACTAAAAAAAGACAAGAAAAAGTAATTAATTCCATGGTTGAATATGGATATCTATCAAAAGAAGATTCTGATAATTTACTTAATACTTTAAATACAGAATAACTAAATTTACTTATCAATAAAAGAAATATATAAACAAAAAGGAGAGTTGATTTTTATGGCACAGTCCAAAAAAGAAGAAAAAATAAACATAAAAAAATTATATGGTTTTGAATGTATATCTTCAAAGGAAGATTTCTTAAAAAAATATAAAATCGATCTTGAAAAAGGATTATCTAACGAGCAAGTAGAAAACAGATTATCTACATACGGAAAAAATGAAATGAAACAAAAAAAACAAAAAAAATGGTATAACTATCTTTTGGATAGTTTACTTAGTCCTTTTAATATAATACTTATGGGAATCACTATTATTCTTATTTATACAGATATAATATTAACCTCTCCCCCTAGTTATGCAAATATTATTGTTATTTTAGTTTTAGTTTTGGCAAGTACCTTACTTGAATTTTTTGAAGTTTATAATTCAAATAAAGCTGCTGAAAAACTTAAAGATTTAGTTGCTACTACTTGTACAGTTATCAGAAATGAGACTAAAATAAAAATTCCTTTAAATGAAATTACTATTGGTGATGTAATACTTTTATCTGCAGGTGATATCATCCCAGCAGATGTTAGAGTATTAGAAGCAAAAGATTTATATATCACTCAATCATCTTTAACTGGTGAATCTGATTCAGTAAAAAAATCTTCATCAACAGAACTTTCGTCTATTGATGAAATTGAAAGTATAACCGATTTAGACACAATTTGCTTTATGGGCACTAATGTTACTAGTGGAAGTGGAAAAGCTATTGTTATAAAAACTGGTGATAGCACATACTTTGGAAAAGTTGCAAACACTATAACTTCTGGAAAACCAATAACCAGTTTTCAAAAAGGTATTAACAATTTAAGTAAACTTTTAATAAGATTTATGCTTATATTAATTCCAATTACATTTTTACTAAATAATGCAAAACATGGATCACTTACAGCCTTTACATTTTCTGTAGCCATAGCTATTGGAATTACTCCTTTACTTTTGCCTGTAATTCTATCTTCTAGTCTTTCTAAGGGGGCTGTAAAAATGTCTAAAAAGAAAACTATAGTTAAAAGACTAGATAGTATACAAAGTTTTGGTTCCATGAATATTTTATGCACAGACAAAACTGGAACTTTAACTGAAGATAATATTGTATTAGAAAAATATTTAGATATAAAAGGTAATGAAGATAAGAAAATTTTAGAATATGTTTTTTTGAATTCGTATTTTCAAACTGGTTTAAAAGGAAATATAGACGAAGCCGTCATAAAAAGAGCTGAAAAAGAAGAAATTAATGTAATTGCTAGCAAATATAAAAAAATAGATGAAATCCCATTTGATTTTTCTAGAAGACGTTTATCTGTTATTGTATCTGATGGAACTAGTAAAAAATTAATAACTAAAGGTGCTATAGAAGAAATTTTATCTGTTTGTACAACTGTAAATTATAAAGACACTATAAATCCTATTACTTCAGATATAAAAAATAACATTTTATCTATTTCTAAAAATCTTAACATACAGGGAATGAGAGTTATCGGTGTTTGCCAAAAAACAGACATAGAAAATATTTCTGAATTTTCTGTAAAGGATGAATCTAAAATGACATTCTTAGGATTTATTGGATTTTTGGATCCCCCAAAAGAAAGCGCTAAATCTGCAATTGAGCGTTTAAACTCATATGGAATTAGAGTTATGGTTCTAACTGGTGATAATGAATATGTTACAAGAGCTATTTGCGAAAAAGTAAATATCAGCACAAAAAGAATTTTAACAGGTAATAAAGTAGATAAACTATCTGATATGGCTTTACTTAGATTACTACGCTCAACAAATGTTTTAGCTAAACTTTCCCCTATTCAAAAAGCTAGAATCGTAAGATTACTTAGAGAATCTGGAAATATTGTAGGATATATGGGTGACGGTATAAATGATGCCCCATCTTTAACAAATGCTGAAGTTGGAATTTCTGTAGATACTGCTGTAGATATTGCAAAAGAAACTGCTGATATAATTTTGTTAGAAAAAGATCTTCATGTTTTAGTAGATGGTGTTGTAGAAGGAAGAAAAACATTTGGTAATTTATTAAAATATATAAAAATGGCAGTTAGCTTTAATTTTGGTGAAGTTCTTTCTGTTTTAATAGCAAGTATTTTACTTCCATTTATGCCAATCACACCAATTCAATTATTAGTTCAAAGTTTACTTTATGATTTTGGACAACTTTCTTTACCACTCGATCATGTTGATAAAGAATACCTAGAAAAACCTAGAAGATGGAATTTAACAAGTATAAAAAATTTCATGCTATTTATGGGACCTACAAGTTCTATATTTGATTTATTAGTATTTTCTATATTATGGTATGGATTTAAATTAAGAGCTCCAGATGTTGCGTTATTTCAAACTATATGGTTTTCATATGGAGTTGTTTCTAATTTAGTAGGATTACATGTAATTAGAACATCTAAAATTCCATTTTTCCAAAGCCATGCATCAAAAAGTGTATACTTAAGTTCAATTACTTTAAGTATTGTTGCTTTAATTATACCTTTTACATTTATAGGAAACTTTATTGGTTTAGTTGCACTTCCTTTAAAATATATAGCTTTAATAATAACTATTCCTATACTATACTGTTTCCTTGCACTATTTGTAAAGAAACTATATATAAAAAAATATGGTGAGTGGATTTAAAATCTATTCGTTAAAAGAATAGATGACATAAATTTAAAAATAGTTTTTAGTATTTATGTTTAGCAAACTTTCATATTATATTAAAGGACTACTAAAAGTTGTTTTAGTAGTCCTTTAATTATTTTTATCTACGTCTATTTATATCTATCATACATTCTTTCGCCCATTTTAAATTAAATCAGCTATATATTTTTTATATATGTATTAATAACAATATATAATTCATTTTTTTCTAAATATATTTAATATTTTATCAAATATTTGATTATACCATTTTAGTTGTTTATATTTAACCATATCCATATTTTCTTCTTCGATACTATGCTTTTCAGTAATTTTATTTATGACTTGATTTTTATTTAAAATATTATCAAGATTATATTTCTCTTTTTTCTTTTCTTCTAATTTAATTCTATCATAATTTTGTTTTGCTATAATCTTATTTCTTTGTACTTCAGTTGCCCAACAATCTCTAAATAAAAGTATTATAATCTCTTTTGTAATATTTGAGACATTTTGTTCTTTAAGCGTTTTATTAGGATCATATTCAAAAGTATACTCTTTGTTGGCATATGTTTCAAATATTTCAATTTTATCTTTTGGTATTTTATTATAATCTTCTATAGGAATATATTTCAATATTTCTAGTATTTCACTATATGCTACTCCATATTTTTCATCTACCATATTACTAATCTCCTATATTTCGTGATTTGTTTTGTCCATTTCTCTGTTCAATAATTACTTCTCTTTGCCTTGCCAAATCCTTTTCTCTATCATCCAAACCATTTAAATCTGGTACATCTTGTATTGATTCCTTCACTAGATCTTCCATATCTTTAATGTTTGTTTTTCTTTGTGTATGTGTATGAAAACAAAAGTCCTGCGTTGGATTTTGATTTATTTCTTGTTTTTTGCTTTCTCTAATTCTTAATATATGTTCTTGTATTAGCTGCATTTCTTCTAAAGTCATTTCAATTTCTTTATCCATATCTTTACCTGAAAAAGTAAAACCTGTTTTATTATCAAAACTCATACCTGTAACAGATGCTTGTTTTCCATCACAAAAATCACAACATAATTCATCAGTTATACTCCAAGATGTTATTCCTCTTATTTTTCCATCTCTTACAAAATCGCTCAGCATCTTCATCATATCATTTTGTAATTTTTGTTCATATTTTCTAATTGCTCTTAATTCCTCTTGTGTTGCCCTTTCATAATCTACACCATTTAAACCTTTAGAGATATCTAATTCTGTTATATCTACTGGTAAACCAAATTGTTGTAATTCTTCAATAGATTTTCTTAAGCCCTTAATATCATTTATGCTTGTATGACATTGTGTTCCAATGTGGTCTATAATTTTACAATTATTTTGTCTTTCAAATTCTTGTATTTTTCTAATAACTTCAAATATTGTTTTTCTCTTGTCTGGATTTTCAAAATTCCAATCATTATAACCAAAATCTACATCTGGCATTTCTTGTTTTAATGTTAATGCAATCTTGCATAAATCTTCTACACTTAATTTTGACATCCAGTTATTTGTTCTTTCTGAAAATGGTGCATTATAATCTACAAATTCATTAAACATATCTATTGTAGTTGGTACACCTTTTGCTGCATATTCATTTGCTACAAATGATATTGCTTTACCATAACTTTCTAATGCAGTTTTATAAGCATCTGCACTTTCTCCTATAAGTCTATCTGGAAAGTCTTTAAAAAACACTAATGCATTTATTCTTATATCCATATTATGATTTCTTGCAAATTCATAACCTTGTATTAATGGTTGTAAATTATAATCATTAGGTTTTGCTTGTGCCTCTTTTTCAGTTTGCATAACACCTGCTACTGTACCGAATTTTCCTTGTCCATCTAGTGTTAATCTATTAAATCTATTATCTCCATTTTCTAAATTTCCAACAATATATTCATATAATGCTTCTACTTTTTGATAAGTTTTTTGTTTGTCAACTTCTATTACTTCACTATCTGGATTAATAGTCTGTCCATCTTTATCTACAAGAAATGTTAAAATCCCATGTGTTTGATGTGCAAAATATTTTTTCATATCTAAAATTGTATCAATATATGTAGTATCAATATCTTTACCTTCAAATAATTTTTCTAAACTTTCTTTTTGGTCCCAATTTGCTCTTATTTGCATTGCATTTCCTAATAAAAATTTTAGAAACTCATCTTTATTAGGTACACTAATTACTTTCTCATCTACAACTCTTTTAATCTTCTGAGCCGTGTTTAACCTTTGTAAATTCATTTCTTTAGACATTTTATTTGCTTGCAATATTCCGTCTAAATATTCATAAACTTTTTTTACTGCCTCTTCACGACTTTGTGCTTGCTCTATTATATTAAATAAATCTATTTGCTGACTATTTAATGTTATTCCTCTAACATTATTTACATCAGTTAAACTGCCAATTAAATCCATATTTCACCTCTGTATTTAATATCCAAAATTATTATACATTTTTTTATTTTTTTTGTAAACAATATACAATATACAAATTATATTATCACAAAAAATTTATTAAAATGATCTTCTTGAATTATTACATCAATGAGGTTTATTTCATCATTTTCTGATACCAATATAAAAGAAAGCAAAAAAAATATGAATCGATTTATCGGTTCATATTTTCTGTTTTTCTAATCTCACTATTTTCAATACTTTGAAAGAGTTCAACGAAAACTTACTTTGGTGGGCAGTCCTGGATTCGAACCAGGGAACTCAAATGAGGTCAGATTTACAGTCTGATGGTTTTAGCCACTCACCCAACTACCCGTATAAAATAAAAGTGGCTGTGCCACAATTATTTGTTTTTAAATTTAAATGGTGCGCCCTCAAGGATTCGAACCTTGGACCCACCGGTTATGAGCCGGTTGCTCTGACCAACTGAGCTAAGGGCGCATCTCTCTAATGCGAGATTAAGTATATACTATTTTTTTTTATATGTCAATACTTTATTTGCAATTTTTATAATATTTTTAGTTGTTTTTTTATAACCATATATTTTGAGGTTTGATAATGAAAAATCATCAAACCCCAAAACAATTTTAACTATCTTAGTGTTGTTCTTGTGTTGGTTCTGGCAATGCTGGGAACTCTAACACAACTTTTATTTTCATTACATATCTAATTGCTCTTATAACTTTTGTATTTTTAAATCTTTCCCATAATGATGGTTTTACATTAACTCTTGTTTCGTTAATATATTGTTCTTGTTCAGCTGTAACTTCTTGTACTTCTTGTACATTTTCTTGTTTTTCTTCTGGTATTGGAATTTCTTTAAGAGCTTCTGCTATTTCTATTCCTATAAAGCTTAAAGCCTTTGATCTGTCTTCTATTCTTTCCATATCTATTTCAATGTGTAGGTTTGCCTCTAAATTAGCTATTTTAGCATTAATTAATTTAACACCATCTTGATAATTTTGAGATTTTTTAGATCTTGCTCTTCCTATAGATCCCAATGTATCTACTATTTCTTCAGAAAAGTTTTCTGATAATTTTTGTACTTCGTTTTTCCAATCATCTTCCTTTTCTGTTACTAGGTTAAGTGCCTTTTTTAATGTTGCAGCTAGTGCAATATTATTTTCTCTTTGGATTATCAATTCTTCTATTTTTTTAGTATTTTCTTCAAATTGATTTGTTGCATATTCAACTAATTCATAGGCAGCTTTGTATACACTACTTGGAAAGTTCTTTTTATTTGGATACTCAATCAAATAATCTTTTATAGATTGTACTAAATCTTTAAAAGCTGTATCTTCTTCTAATTGTACAATTTGCTTTTTGCTTTTTGGATTTATTAATTTTTGTATCTTATCTATATTGGATAATATTTTTTCTTCCGTGATTACCATTCTCACGTTTACTATGCCAGATTTAGACATTGTAAACTTTCCCCCCTTTGTCCTATGTATTACTTTTAACAATATTTATTATACACTGTTCAACAAAAAACTACAAGAGGATTTATAAAAATTTATATTTCGATTTTGTTACATTTTTATTACAAAAATATTACTTATTCTTTTCCTCATCTTTTTTTATTTCTTTATATCTTTTTATTTTCATTGTTGTTGTTTTTTCAAATTCATCTTCTTTTATTTCTAATTTTTTAATAGCTTTATATGATGTTAATTTTCTATTAACATTTTTAATTTCTTGCCAAATTATATCATGTATCTGATCTTTTGATAAATCTTTTCCATGTCTTTCAGTAATTTCTTCATAATTTGGAATAACTTTTGCTGTAATTGTTAATTCTTTATTTCCTTTTTCTTCTTTTCCATATACCATACACTCATTTATTTCTGGTATTTTTGCAAGCATCAATTCAATTTCTTCTGGGTAAATATTTTTTCCATTTTGTGTTACTATTACATTTTTTGATCTTCCTGTTATATATAAATATCCATCTTCATCTAAATATCCAACATCTCCAGAGTGAAACCATCCATCAACTATAGCTTCGTCTGTCGCTTCTTTATCTTCATAATACCCAAGCATTAAAGTAGAACTTTTTATTAAAACTTCTCCTTCACCTTTTTCATTTGGATTATCTATTTTTATTTGTGCACAAACTACTGCTTTACCAGCTGAACCAACTTTAGTATTAAAATCTGGTGTAAGTGCTGCAATTGGTGCTGTTTCTGTTAATCCATAACCTTGAAGGAAAGTAATTCCTATATCTTCAACCCATTTACCTATTTTAGCATCTATTGGAGCTGCTGCAGAAACAATTATTCTAATTTTTCCACCTAAGTTTTGATATATCTCATTAAATACTTTTCTTTTTATATCTACTCCTATACTCTTTAATGCATTAGTAACATGTATCATTGAATTAACCATTCCATCTTTTTTGCTCTTTTTAATATTAGCATTAATTTTTTTATATAAATTTTCAACTAGTAATGGAACTGTTAATAATGCTGTCGGATTTGTTTCTTGCAAATTTGGTACTATATATTTTAGTCCTTGACATACTGCAATTGATGTTCCTGTTGCCATAGGTAATAAAAATCCAATTGTTGATTCATACGTATGATGTAATGGTAAAATAGACATAAGTCTATCTTCTGGAGTTAATTTTACATATGCAGAAACAGCATTAATATTTTCTGCTAAATTTCTATTACATATCATTACCCCTTTTGAATTTGACGTTGTTCCAGAAGTAAATATAAGTACTTTAAATTCTTCTGGGTCTATTTGTATTTCTTCAAAAGTTTTATCTCCTGAATCTATTAGTTCTTTTCCCTGTTTTATAATTGCATCTAATCCTACATCTCTTCCATTTAAAGATTCACTTGAATTCATTTGGATAAAATATTTTACCTCTGGTAAGTTATCTTCTATTTTCTTTATAACTTCTTTCTTTTTAGTAGAATATATAACTGCTGAAGCTTTAGACCTTCTAATTACATTTTCTATTTCGTTTTCTGGCAACTCCTTATCTACTGGTACTGCTATTCCAACTCCACAAAGCATTGCCATATATGATACATACCAATGATATGTATTTTCGCCTATAATTATTATTCTGCTATCTTTTAAATTATATTTTTCTACAAGTCCTGTTCCTAATGAATTTACATCTTCCCCAAATTTCTTGAATGTAATTTCTGTAAAAGCTTCTTTTGGTTTAAATTTTTCTAAAATAAAAGGTAAATCTGCATATTCTTTTATAGAGCGTAAAAACACTTCTTTTATTGTTTTGTAATGTGTTTGTTCGTAATTTTTATGTTCTTTCTTGTTTTTATTTTCTTCTGCCTTTTTTATTTTATCATAGTCTACTTTAACTTCGTCTATTTCTGATATTTCTTTCATTTTAAATTTTGGAAATTTAAAATCTGGTACTTTAAAATCTTTAAGTATTCTCAATCTTATTCACTCCTATTTTTTTAATTTTTTTATATAAATTGAATCTATTTCATGATATAGTTTTTCTATTTCAATTTTTTTATCTATTCTCATTTTATAAATTAAACTAGAACATGCTATTCCAAATATTCCAGATGCAATTACATTTGGATCGCCTTTAGATAACTCACCTTTCTCTATTCCTTCTTTAACAATATTCTCAATCATTGTAATATATTCAAATATATATTTTTTACAAATTTGACTTCTTGCCCCCGTCCCCCATATTTGGCTAAGAACAATTGCCATAAAGTCCTCATATTTTACTAATACTTTTAATTGAATTAATACTATAGCTTTTATTTTATCTACACTACTATCTAAATTTGCAGTTTTAATTGCAATACTATTTTTTAATAATTTTACTCCTTCCTCTACTAAGAAATTAAAAATTTCTTCCTTACTAGAAAAATGATAATATAAAGTTCCTTTTGCAACACCTACCGTAGCTGTTATTTCCTCTATGCTTGTTGCATCATACCCTTTTTCTGCAAATAATTTCATAGATGTTTCAAAAATTTTTCTTTTTGTCTTATTCATAAATTCACCTTTTACATTATTTTTTATATATTATATAATTATGTTTTTAAATATGCAATAAAAAAATGAAAAATAGTATTTTCACATATTATTTTTCATTTTTTGCTATTTAAATTTTTATTTTCTACTTTTTCCTTCTAAAGCATCTAAATTATCTAGTGCTTTTCCAGTTCCTAAAGCAACACATGAAACTGTATCTTGTGCAATCATCACATTAATTCCTGTTTTTTCTTGTAAGAGCTTGTCTAATCCATCTACTAAACAACCTCCACCTGTCATATATATTCCTCTATCACTAATATCTGCTGCAAGCTCTGGTGGTGTTTTCTCTAATACAGAATGTACTGCATCTACAATCATTAATGCTGGTTCTATAAGTGCTTCTAGCATTTCACTAGAATATATAGTTATTGTTTTTGGAAGACCTGTTATTAAATCTCTTCCTCTAACATCCATTTCTGTGTCTTGAATTTTTGGATATACACATCCTATATTTATTTTCAAATCTTCTGCTGTTCTTTCTCCAATCATAACATTATGTTTTCTTTTTATATATCTAATAATGGCTTCATCAAATTTATCACCTGCTACTTTTAATGATGTATTTACAACAGATCCTCCAAGTGAAATTACAGCTATATCTGTAGTTCCTCCTCCTATATCTACAACCATATTCCCACATGGTTTTGATATGTCTATTCCAGCACCTATTGCTGCTGCTATTGGTTCTTCTATTAAATACACTTTTCTTGCTCCGGCCTGTGATGCAGCGTCTATAACAGCTTTTTTCTCTACTTCTGTTACTTGTGAAGGTATACATATCATTATTCTAGGTGAAAAAACAAATCTGCCACATACCTTATTTATAAAATATTTAAGCATTTTTTCTGTTACTGTATAGTTAGAAATAACACCATCTCTTAAAGGTCTTGTTGCTACTATATTTCCAGGCGTTCTACCAAGCATTCTTCTTGCATCTTTTCCAACAGCTAATACATCTCCTGTATTATTATCTACTGCCACTACTGAAGGTTCTCTTAAAACTATACCTTTTCCTTTTACATAAGCTATAACAGTTGCTGTTCCTAAATCTATTCCAATATCTTGCCCCCAACTGAACATTTGCATCTTCCTTTCAGACATACTTATTACATTATGTTTTCATTTTTGTTACAATTATATTACATATCTTTTAAAATAGCAAACCTTTTTTTATATTTTTTTCATTTTATATTTTTAACTTTTTTATAAATTTTTTTCATTTGATTATTAAAAAGTATTGCATATAAATTTGCAATACTTTTAATAATCTCTAAAAATATAAAAATACCAATGTAGTTAACAATAAGAATCCCTTTGTCTTTGGGTCTGATAAGAATTCTGCATCAGATGCATTTTCTATTTCCGTGCTATTTGCTACTGTTATTTTATAACTTTTTACTTCTTCAAAATTAAAATCCACTTCAAAATCTCTTGTTGCATTTGGATCTAAATTTTCAATTTTTATAAATTTTTTGCCAAGTGAAGTATCATTTTTTGAAAAGAACTCAAATTTCAAATATTGATTTCCGTATTTCCTCATTTGTATTATTTAATATAGTTCCTTTTATATATCCATTTATATATGTTACTTTAGCTTCTTGTATTTTTATTTTTGGGTTTTCTACATCTATAGTAAAATCAGTTAAATCATTATATGTTGTTTTAATATATGCAAATGATGCAAAATCCACAAAAAAGTATAATGCAATAAATAATATTAGATATATAAGAAAAGTTTTCAGTCTATCCATAAAATTTTCTCCATTCTTTATATATTACATTTTTCTAAAAACACCAGCTACTTTACCTAATATTTCGCAATTAGGAACTATAATTGGTTCCATTGTGCTATTTTCTGGTTGTAACCTAATGTGACCGTTTTCTTTGTAAAATGTTTTTACAGTTGCTTCATCTTCAATTAATGCTACAACAATTTCTCCATTATTAGCTGTATTTTGTTTTTTTACTAATATATAATCACCATCTAATATACCTGCTTCAATCATACTTTCTCCGCTTACAGTTAGCATGAAACTTTCACTATTTCCTACAAAGTCTATAGGAATAGGAAATGTATCTGTAACATTTTCTACCGCTAAAATAGGTGCTCCTGCTGTTATTTTTCCTATAACTGGTACATCGACCATTTCTCTACTAGTATATACTTGTTTTGGTTCTTCTTTTTTCTCTTCTTTTAAAATGCCTTTTAGTAGTCTTAATGTTCTTCCTTTTTGTGATTCTTTCTTTATATATCCTTTTTCCTCTAGTTTAGCTAAATATCCATGAACAGTTGCAGTTGAACTTAAACCTACTGCCTTTCCTATTTCTCTTACTGATGGTGGATAACTATTTGCTTTTATTTGTTTTTCTATATACTTTAATATAGCTTTTTCTCTCTTATTTAAATCATCAAATTCTTTTTTCCCCATTTTTCAAGATTCCCCCTACAAAAAATTTGTTTTGTTAATTTTACCATACAAAAAAAGAAATGTCAAACAAAAGTTTTGACATTTCTTTCGTATTTCATAGGTTTTAAAAATACTTTTAATTTTAAATTTTATATATTTTTATTTTATTCCATTATATTTTTTATATCCAATATAACAAGCTACTCCTATAATAGCTATTGTTCCCATAGCTATTGCTACTGTTTGCTTATCACCTGTTTGTGGTATTTTTTTGTTTGATTTAGTATTATCTTCTTGATTTTGTTCTTTATTTTCACTATTTCCACTTTGTTCTTCTTTTAATTTTATATCAGCAAAAGAAAAATGTACTAATGCATTTCCTTCTTTTGAATTATTTTCTTTATAGACAGCAATATCTTCCAACTTGTTGTACTTTCCATTTTGTGTATCTGCATCCATATATACAAAATAGTATCCACCATTTTCTATATTTACATCTTTTATTAAATTATAGTCTAGTCCATCTACTGTAATAGATCCTTCTTTTAATATTTTTGCATTTTTAGAGTATTCTAGTAACTTAGAAAAAGCTTTATCAGAAGATTCATTTTTAAAAGATTTTAAGATATCATTAGAATCTATTTTTCCTATTTTGTATTTTATTGTTCTATCTTTTGACATAGATATTTTGTTTGTTACCCCTGTTTTATTTACATCATATAGCCAAATATCTAGTCTATTTCCTAATGATGGCAATTGTGGATCTTCAATTTTTTTACCTTTAAGAACTACCTTCTCTTCACTACTTGAAACTGTTTTTTCTATAATATAAGCATAATTTGTTCCTACTAATTCACAGTAATTTTTTGATATAACAGCACATAATTTTCCATCAGAATTTGCTGATAATACTGTAACCCCCGCTGTTTTTGATGTAACATTTTCATCAGCTTTTTTTGATATATAAATATAATATTGTTTATTATCTTTTTTTGTTAAATTTGTTTCTACTTTAATATTTGCTAAACTTGTTAATGAAGTTTCTATTTTAATGTTTTGAGCATCTGTATCATCACTACTATTTGAACTTGCTTTTTTTACATTTCCTTCAAATTCAAGAACTGACACATGGCTTCCTGTAGTTTTAGCTGTGATTGTTGCTTTTCCTTCACTTACTGCTATTATTTCTCCATTTTGAATTTTTAATACACTTGAATCACTACTTTTATAATCAGTTAATTCAGTTAAACAATTTATTTTTTTCCCTACTTCTAATTCAAATGGTACTGCAATATCAACCCATTCAGTTTTACCATTCATTGAAAAGACTTCATATGCACCTTGCTTAAATGTTTTTGTTATTGTTTTTGAATCTTTTTTATTCCAACCTTTTTGCTCAAAATCTGTTGGCAAATCATTATTAAATTTAACAGTTACATCTACTTGTCCATTTTTTACTTGTCCAAAAGTTACTGTATAATTTTTTGTTTCTGCAGCATTAACTGTCCCTACCAATGTAAACATTAATAAAATTATTAATACTACACTTAAAATTTTGTTTGTTTTCATTTTTTCCCCCTCTTTATAAAAAATATTTTATAAAACAACAATTTATCTTTTGTTTTACTTTTTTATACTAACACTAAAAGAAAAAAAATAAAGATTTCTAAACAAAATCTCTATTTTTTAACATTTTTGTAATATATTAGTAATCTTTTTGTAATATTTTAATCATACCATTCTAATTCCCAATCTACTACTCTAACAGTATCTCCTTCTTGTACTCCTGCTTCTTTTAATTTTTGATTAACCCCTAAGCTATCTAAACACTTTTGGAAATAATGCATTGATTCATTGTCTTCTAAGTTAACTCTTCTCATAATTCTTTGTACTGCAGGTCCATCTACCACCCACATATCTTTTTCTTTTGTTATTGTATATCCATCGTCTTTTTCTTCTAATGTATATATTTTTCTCTCTTCTTTCTTAATTAGTTCTTCTTTTGGTAATTGCTTTAGTATCTCAGAAACTCTTGTAAGTAGTTCTTTTATACCTTGTCCTGTTGCAGCAGATATTTTGTATATTTCCATCTTATTTTCATTTGCAAGTTCTTCTAAATTTTTATATAAATTTTCATCTTGCATACTATCTATTTTATTTGCAACTATTATTTGTTTTCTTTTACTCAATTTTTCACTATAATTTTTTAATTCTTCATTAATAGTCTTAAAATCTTTAACGGGATTTCTTCCTTCTCCACCAGATACATCTATAACATGTAATAATAATCTTGTTCTTTCGATATGTCTTAAAAATTGCAATCCTAGTCCCGTTCCATTACTTGCTCCTTCTATAATACCAGGAATGTCTGCTATTACAAAGCTATCACCATATTCTGATTTTACTACACCTAAATTTGGTTCTAGTGTTGTAAAATGATAATCTGCAATTTTTGGAGTAGCAGAAGTCACAACAGACAAAAATGTAGATTTTCCTACATTTGGAAATCCTATTAGTCCAACATCTGCTAAAAGTTTTAATTCTAGTATTACTTCTTTTTCAATCCCTTTTTCTCCTCCTTGAGAAAAACGAGGTGCTTGTCTTGTTGATGTTGCAAAATGTGAATTTCCTTTTCCACCTCTTCCTCCTGGAAATATTTTCTCCACTTGATCTTTTTCAGATAGATCTGCTAAAATTTCTCCTGTTTCAGCATCTTTAATAATAGTTCCCATCGGTACTTTTATATATAAATCTTCTCCGCTTCTTCCATAACGATGGTTTGCTTCTCCGTTTTTCCCATTTTCTGCTTTAAATTTCTTTTTATATCTAAAATCTACTAATGTATTAGAATCTGGATCAACAACAAAATATACATCTCCACCTTTGCCTCCGTCTCCTCCATCAGGGCCTCCTGCCGCTACATATTTTTCTCTTCTAAATGAAATAGCTCCATCTCCGCCATCTCCTGATTTAACTAGGATTTTTGCATAATCGGTAAACACTTTTATAGCCTCCTTTTATAAATTTGCTTTTACTATCTTTCTAATTATAATTTTATTTTTTAGTTTTATTCAAAATAATTTAGTTTCATTGCTTGTTTTACTTTTTTCATTGTTTCTTTTGCGACTTTTTGAGCATGGTTAGTACCAGCCATTAATATATCATTTACCTCATTTGGTCTTTCTTCAAAGTATCTTCTTTTTTCTCTAATTGGTTCTAATTCTTTGTTTATATTTTTTATTAATTGCTTTTTACAAGCAACACAACCTCTTTTACCTTTTCTACATTCTTCACATATATTTTTAACTTCATCTTTGCTAAACAAATTATGATAATATGCAACCATACATATATCTGGATTTCCTGGATCATCCTTTTTTATTCTTCCTGGATCTGTAACAGCTTGCATTACTTTTTTATTAATTTCTTCTTCTGGATCTGATAAATAAATAGCATTTCCTAAAGATTTTCCCATTTTTTCATTTCCATCTAAACCTTTTATCCTTTTTTCTTTTGAAAGAAGCGCTTGAGGTTCATATAAAGTTTCTCCATAAATACTATTAAATTTTCTAACAATCTCTCTTGCCTGTTCTATTAGTGGAAGTTGATCTTCTCCAACTGGTATAATAGTTCCTTCAAAAGCTGTTATATCTGCTGCTTGACTTACAGGATAACCTAAAAATCCATATGTTACACTCTCTCCAAATATATTTCTTTTTTGTGCTATTTCTGTTTTCACTGTAGGATTTCTTTGTAATCTTGCAATTGTAACTAAATTAGAATAAAAAACTGTAAGTTCAGCTATTTCCGGTATCATAGATTGTAAAAAGAATGTAACTTTATTTGGATCTATTCCAACAGCTAATTCATCCATTACAATTTGACTTACATTTTTTTGTACTTTTTCTGGATTATTAAAATTATCTGTTAGTGCTTGAACATCTGCCACTTCAATAAAAGTCTCATGTTCATCTTGTAATTTTACTCTTGATTTTAAAGACCCAAAATAATGTCCTATATGCATTTTTCCAGTTGGTCTATCTCCTGTCAAAATACGTTTTTTATCTTCATTAATCATTTATATCCATCTCCTAATAATTTCTTACAAACAATTTTTATAGATTATACTTTATTTAGCCTATATTTGCAAGGTTATTACTTAAAAAGTAAATGGAAAGTTTTTATACTTTCCATCTATCTTATTTATTATTTAATTTTTCTAATCTGTATATCCAGCCATTCTTCTTGCATATTTTTGTAATATTAGACATGCATCATATGGTGTAATTCTTCCATCTCCGTCCATATCTGCATATTTCTTTACCGTATCATCAACTTTATAAGCTCCAGCACCTATTTTGGCTATAATTGTCAAACAAATTCTTGCATCATCAGCATCTATTTTTCCATTTGCATTAAGATCTCCTACTGTTTTTAATTTATCTACACTTGCTAAACCTGGTATTTCTTCTGTATTTTGTTGTTCTCTTTTAATCTTATTTATATAGTTTGGAAGAACACTATTTACAAATTCGTTTGAATTACAGAATAAATTAATTACATCTCTTCTAATCCATACTCCTGTATTTAATTTTTCAATATGTCCGGGCAGCTTCTTTTTGTGTATTACTTCTCATTAAAATCACTTCATAACATTTATTTACAAATGCTGTATTATCTAATTTTCCTAATTTATTTTCAGCTTCTTTGCTAAGCATTATTCCCTTTGTTACTTCTGATATACTTCCTGATGATGTATATACATTAGCCCAATATTCTATTTCTGAACTTCCTGGTGTTCTTTTTAAAACTTTTTGATATAAATATTTAATATATATTTTGGAATCATCTTTACTAATTTTTACTTTTTTAGAATCTTCAAAAGGTAAATGTGTATTAGATGGTGCACTTCCTATGTAATCTTGTGGATTTAGGTTTGTTGAATTTGTAGTTGTTACTAAATAATGTTTACCATATCTGTTTTCGCTTATCACTGAAGCTTTATTTTTTCTTATTTCAAAATGTAAATGCATATGTCCAGAGTCTCCACTACTTCCCATTGTAGCAATTGAAGTACCTATTCCTACAGTAGAACCTTTTTTAACTTTAATTGATCCTCCTTTTAAGTGCGCATATAAGAAACATCTTCCTGTTCCATTTTCTTGTATGATAACATAGTTTCCATATCCTCCACCATCATTTAATCCTCCTTGTGTACGTCTTTGATTTCTATCTACATAATTTACACTTGGATTAATTATTCTATCTCCACTAGTTGCTATAACTTTTCCATTTACTACAGATACTATATCATATGTATGTCCATTTATTCCTGATATATCCATACCAAAGTGTGATTCACATTTTGCATAGTATTGTTTTTCATTTGGCCATTTTGTATTATCTACTATATATTCTCTTCCATATTTTCCATCATCTGCAGGACCTGTTTTATTAGATCCATAGTAACGATAATCTCTATATGTTTCACTTGAGTTGTTTCCTCCTACAGGCCATCTATATGTAGTATCTGCTTGTACTTCGTTTAAATTTTTTAAAACAATGATTAATGCAATAAATATTAGTCCAATTAACACTTTTTTTAATTTATTCATTCTATCATCCCCTTTAACAATTATTATACCACTTTTTGGTATTTCTTGTCAACGTTTTATGTAACTCATTGTTCTCTTTTTAAACTTATTTTTTAATTTATATTTTTATAAAAAAAAATATAAATTAAAGTAAAAACTTTAACTTATATTCTTTTTATTTACGCATTTTTTTCCTCTACTGGATAAACACTTACTTTCTTTTTATCTCTTCCAAGTCTTTCAAATTTAACTGTACCAGTTACTTTAGCATATAATGTATCATCGCTTCCGATTCCTACATTTGTTCCTGGATGGATTTTTGTTCCTCTTTGTCTTATCAAGATGTTTCCTGCTTGAACTAATTGTCCATCAGCTCTTTTTAACCCAAGGCGCTTTGATTCACTATCTCTACCGTTCTTAACGCTACCTTGCCCTTTCTTATGAGCCATGTTTATTCACTCCTTCCATTTTGTAGATTATAAACTATATATTTATTTATGCTTCTACTGTTTCTTTTGCTTTTCTTGCAGAAGCTGTTTTTATTGTTGTTATTTCAACCTTTGTATATGGTTGTCTATGTCCTTGTGTTCTTCTGTAGTTTTTCTTTGCTTTGTATTTGTAAACGATAATTTTCTTACCTTTACCATGACTAACTACTTTTCCTTCTACTTTAACACCTTTTACATATGGAGCACCTACATCTACTTTACCTTCTTTAGATACTAATATTACTTTATCAAAAGTAACTTTTTTACCTTCTTCTGCATCTAATTTTTCGAAGTAAACTACATCTCCTTCTGTAACTTTGTATTGTTTTCCACAACTTTCGATTATTGCGTACATTTAAGTACACCTCCCTTTATATGTATACTCGCTAAGCATAAAATACTAGGTAGCTAAAATATTTTAGCATTTTAAACCCGACTCAGGCGGCTTACAGATGTATATTTTAACATATTATCAAATACTTGTCAATCATTTATCTATATATTTTGCCTTATGTTACTACAAAGTAAAAAATTTAATATATGTTTAAATTTATCTTTATTTTGTTTTATGTTGCCTCAAAACATAATCCATTGCTATGTTTTTGTTAACAACCAATAATTTTTCTATTTAAAATATTTATCAAATATCCCCGCTTCTATATCTTTTACTAACATTTCTTTTACTTCTGGTGGTAATAATGTAATATTTTTTACCTCTTCTTTTTTTATTATTTCCGGAGTATATGTTCCTCTATCTATATATTTTGGATCTCCGGAAAACTCTGGACCTTCGCCTGTACCAAATATCCCAGCTACATATTCACATAAAAAGAAATGTTCTTCTCCTTTTTTCTCATTTTTTGTTTGATATAATTCTTTTACCACCTTTACATCTATTCCAAATTCTTCTTTAATCTCTCTTATTGCTCCATCTTCAAAAGTTTCGTCTCCTTCTCTTCCGCCTCCAGGGAACACATAGTAATCACCAATTGGATGATTTTTTACGTTTTGTCTATGCATAAATCCAAAACCTTTTTCCATAGGAATAATTCCTGCTAATCTAATTCTCATAATTTATTATCCTCCTTAACTTTTAATAACTTATCTTATTTTCTATTCCAAGCCCATCTCCTGTGCATGTTAATGTACTTACTTTATTGATTTTTTCTTTTTTATACTTTGTCTTTACTGTTAGTGATTTTCTAAAATCTTCTTTATTATTATTTTTTTCAGAACTAACAAGCAACTTTTTACTATTTTTATTTTTAAATTTTCTCTTGAAAAATACTATTATTCTCTTTATAAAACTCATTTATATCTATCCTTTCTTCTATATCTGTATTTCTCCAGAACTTCTAGTTAAGTCTTCTTCTTTCTCTATATTTTTTGCTTTCCATGGGCTAATTCCATCTTCTTTTTTTAAGTCTTCATCATAACACTTAAATTTTTCTTCGAATTTTTGTTCTGATATACTAACAAATCCATGTAAATCTTTATCAGCAACCCAAAATCTTTTTGTTCCTTCTCTGAAATTCGCATATACATATAAAACAGGTTCCTTTTTCTTATCACTTCTATCAAAGACTCTATTTATAATACATTTATTAAATTCTAGATTTTTTGTACTGTCTATCATACTTGCCAAAACTCTTATTGTCGAATTTTGACAACTAGCAAAACCTTTATAATACTTAGTAAGTAATAATAGTTGTTTTTCTAAATTTTCTTCTCCTGAAAAATCAAATTCATCTAATAATTTGGACATATCCATAAGTTCTTTTATTGGAAAATTTCCTTTTTGGTCTGCAATACCTATACTAGAAAAAACTTCTCGCAGTCCTTTTTCACTTAATTCTATTGTTTCCATATTTTCTTCATCAAGTTTATGTGCTTTTGAATCTTTGCCATCTTCCTCTATGTCATGACTTCTTATTCTTTCATAGCTTACACAAAAATCATTTGGTCTTCCACCATATCTATGTGCTGCCAAATTCCACGTTGGATCTATAATAGTATCTCCCACTACATAATTTCCGTCCTCTATCTGAATTTGAATATCTTTAATCAATACAAACGCATGTACTTTACTTGTAACTATCTCTGAAGTTACCCCTATTCTATTTAACATATATTGTTCTAATTGTGCAATTCCATTACAAACTCCATAACCTTTATTTATTATTTTCCATATATTTCTACTTTCACCTTTATCAAATACCTCTGTTTCAAAATCCGGACTATAACTTACTTTTTTTCCAATAACATTATCTATATATGCTATTTTTTGAAGTTTTGTCCAATTTGGATTAATATTTTTAATAGTATCTTCTATCCATTTTTCTGCTTTTTCATATTCTTCTAATGTAACACTTATCATTTTTAAATCATCTATTACTTTTAAATTTGGGCATATGGATGACAATTGTAAAAATTTATTTTTCTCTTCATCCGACATATGAGTTGGATTAATTGTTATTATCTCATCTAAACCTCTATAATTTTCTAAATCACTATCTAAATCTACATTTAATCTTCCATATGAGTCTATACTCATTTCTAAAACTCTTTTACATTCATCTGGAAAATTAGATAAATCTATGAATTCTTTTACTTTTTTTTCTAAAATTGCACAAATTAATTTCTGATCTCCGAATGCCAAGTTTTATTCTACCAAATTTTGACATAACCTCATATTGTTTTTTTTCATCTAAACCTAATTCATAAATAATTTCATATGCTTTAATTTTGTTTTCTGATAGAAATTTTTGATTTTCATTCAAAAATTCTATTAAAGAATCAACTTCCATTGATGAAATAAGCCAAACAATTTGTTCTTTATTCATGTTATATCTGTTTTCCAATAATACTTTTCTTTTATTTTCATATGATATCCCAGATAAACTTACCAAAAGTTTATCTATTCCTATTTCATCTATTATATCTAACTTTATCTCATCACTTTTTATACTGTTTATAATACCAATAATACTATTCTTTCTTAATTTCAAATGTTTTGCAAGTAAGTCTTCATCTTTTAAAACCGTCTTTTTAGTTTCATCAGTCATAGATTCTAATATAGCTTCTATATCATGTTTTTCTAGATCAAACTTTTCAAAATTTTTACTTTTTAATATCTGCATTTTTTGATCATCATTTAATGATTTTATAATTTTTATCATTTCAATTTTTCCTGTTTTTTCCAAAAGTTTCTTATCTTTTAAAAATACATCTAAAAGTACATATACTTTTAGTTTGTCTTCTGATATGCTATATACTATATCTCTAATTACATTAGCTGGCGCTCTTTTAAAGTATTCAAATTCAAATAATTTAGTCTTCTCATTATCTGTTAAAAATCTATTTATTAAATTTAGTAAAGTAACCTCATCCAAATCATACTTTTCAATTTCTTTTGTATCTGCAAATATACTTAATTTATTATTAGATAATTCTATTTTTTTTATTAGATCTTCTTTTTCCATCAACCTACTCCTTTGTTATATATTTGCTATTCTACTTTTACATTTATCTCACCGGGCAATTTCTTCAAATTCTCTCAGAATTTGATTATTTATAAATATTCCACCTGCTGGATCTTTTCTATCACCATTTAATATATAAACTTGCATATTATTTTTTTCACCCGTGAAAAATTTTAATGCTCCTCTTAATTTAGCTTTTTGATTATTATCCAAATTAGTAATATTTATAATTAAAGCTTTATTTTTTGTTATAGCCCCAAATTCTTTTATAGTGCTTGCTACAATTTTAGGTTCATCATCTTCTCTTATACTTAATCTACCTTCTACTAATACAACTCTATCTTCCATTAATATATTTGAACAAGATTGGTAACAATTTTCAAATACAATTACTTCTATACTTCCATATAAATCTTCTATAGTTATAAAAGCCATTATTTTATTGGTTTTTGTATATTTTTTCTTAACACTATCAATAATACCAGCAAATTTTACATTTTGCCCATCTCTAAATTCTGACTTTTCGTTATTTTGAATTGCCTCTCCCGCTTCTCTTACTTGCATAGAATTAATATTAGATTGCTTCTCTATTTCGTCTCTAATTTCTTCTAAAGGATGTCCTGTAATATAAAGACCTAACATTTCTTTTTCCATAGATAGTAATTCTTTTTCAGAATACTCTTTTAATGTAGTATACGTATATTTCATTTTTTCCATTTCTTTTTCATCTTCTTCAGATCCGCCTAAATCAAACATAGTAATTTGTCCTTTTAAACTTTTTTTAGAACTATCAGAAATAGAATCTATAATTGATTCAAAAGATGCCATTAATGTACTTCTTGTTTGTTCAAATCCATCAAATGCTCCTGCTTTTATTAAACTTTCAATACATTTTTTATTTACTGCTTCACCTTCCATTCTTTCACAGAAATTTGTAAAACTTTCAAACTTTCCTTTTTCTTCACGATTTTTAACAATTGTATCTACAACAGAGGTTCCTACATTTTTTATACTTCCCAACCCAAAACGAATTTTACCTTCATCTACTGTAAACTTTGTAAAACTTTTGTTTATATCTGGTTTTAATATTGCAATATTCATTCTTTTACATTCATCAATATACATAGGAACTTTGTCTAAATTTCCTAAAAAACTATTTAAAGTTGCTGCCATAAATTCTTCTGGATAATAGGCTTTTAAATATGCTGTACGATAAGATACAACTGCATATGCTGCTGCATGTGATTTATTAAATGCATATTTTGCAAATTCTGCCATCTCATCAAATATTTTATTTGCTGACATTTCATCTATTCCATTACGCACACATCCAGGAATTATAATATTTCCATTTTCGTCTGTTTGCCCATGTATAAAATATTCTCTTTCTTTTGCCATTACATCTAATTTTTTCTTTCCCATTGCACGTCTTACTAAGTCTGCTCTTCCGAAGTGAATATCCTGCTAAATCACGTACTATTTGCATAACCTGTTCTTGATATACCATACATCCATATGTTACTTTTAAAATTGGTTTAAGTGCCGGATGTGTATATACAGCATGTTCTGGATCTTGTTTATTTGCAATATATCTTGGTATTTGGTCCATTGGTCCTGGACGATATAAAGAAACACCTGCTATTATATCTTCTAAACAATCTGGTTTTAATTCTTTCATAAAGTTTGTCATTCCTTGACTTTCAAATTGAAAAATACCTATACTGTCTCCATCTTGCCATAATTTGTATACTTTTGGATCATTCATATTTTTATCAAATTCTACATTTATTCCTCTTGTATGTTTTACTAAATTAATTGTATCTTGTATAACTGTTAATGTACGAAGTCCCAAAAAGTCCATTTTTAATAAACCAAGTTCTTCTAAAGTTGTCATTATATATTGAGTAGAAATCGTTCCTTCACGTACATAAAGTGGAACATAAGTATCTACAGGATCTTTTGTTATAACTATTCCACAAGCATGAGTAGAAGCCTGTCTTGGAAGTCCTTCTAATGCCATTGCTATATCTAAAAGTTGTTTTATTGTATTATCATTTTCATATAATTCTCTTAACTCTTTATTTTGCTCTAATGCTTTTTTTATTGTAATATGTAATTCGTTTGGAATCATTTTAGCAAGTTTATCTGTTTCGGCATATGAAACATCTAAAGCTCTTCCAACGTCACGAATTACCATTCTAGCAGACATTGTTCCGAAAGTAATAATTTGTGAAACATGATCCTCTCCATATTTCCTAGAAACATAATCTATTACTTCTTGTCTTCTTTCATAACAAAAATCCACATCAAAATCCGGCATACTTACTCTTTCTGGATTTAAAAATCTTTCAAAAATAAGATTATATTTTATAGGATCGATATCTGTTATTCCAATTGCATATGCAACAATAGAACCTGCTCCCGAACCACGACCTGGTCCTACTGGTATTCCTTGTGATTTTGCCCAGTTAATATAATCCCATACAATTAAGAAATAATCTACATATCCCATTTTCTTTATAACTGATAATTCGTATTCTGCACGATCTAAGATCTCTTTTGTTGGATTTTCGCCATATCTTGATAATATTCCATCATCACATAGTTTTTTTATATAATCATAATGTGTTTCAAACTCTTCAGGCACATCATAGTTTGGCAAAATAGTATGTCCAAATTCAAAATCCACATTACATTTTTCCGCAATTTTAACGGTATTTTCCAAAGCTTCTGGTATATTTTTAAAAAACTCCTTCATTTCTTCTGGAGATTTTATATAAAAATCATTTGTCTGAAATTTCATTCTATCTTCATCTGTCATTCTTTTTCCTGTTTGAATACATAATAAAACTTCATGATTATAATAATCTTCTTTTTTTAAATAATGTGAATCATTAGTTGCAACAAGTGGAATATTTAGTTTTCTAGCCAATTCTACTAATTTTTGATTTACTAAAATTTGTTCTCGTAAAGTATTGCTTTGTACCTCTAAATAGTAATCTTCTCCAAAAATATTTTTATGCCATAAAGCAATTTCTTCTGCTTTTGCCAAATCATCTTTTAAAATACTTTGAGCTATTTCTCCACCTAAACAAGCACTACAACAAATTAAACCTTCATGATATTTTTCTAATATTTCTTTATCTATACGAGGTTTATAATAATATCCATCAACATATCCCAAAGACACTAACTTAGCTAAATTTTTATATCCTTCATTATTTTTTGCAAGCAGTATCAAATGATAATATTTATTATCTATATTCGGCTCTTTGTCAAATCTGGTTCTAGGTGCTACATACACTTCGCATCCTATAATTGGTTTTACCCCATTTGCCTTACATGCTTTATAAAAGTCTATTGTACCAAACATTGCACCATGGTCTGTGACAGCTATTGCATTCATTCCTAGCTCTTTTGCTCTTACTGGTAAATCTTTTATTCTATTTGCTCCATCTAATAAACTAAATTCACTATGCACATGCAGATGTACAAATTCTGACATTTTACTTCCTCCTATAATACTTATTAATAATCTATTTTTCTTTTTTAATTTCTTTATTTTTCTCCTAAGTCCTCTGAAAATCTTAATAAATAACCATCTGGATCTTGAATCAAGAATTCTTTATTTCCTAACAATTTATTATCTTGCCTGTACCAATTTTCTTCAATATCAAAAGCTATTTTATATCCACTAGTTTTCAAAGCATCATGTATTTTTTCTACATTACTTACTTCTATCTGAAAATTAACACCATTTCCGTATGGGTGTTTTAATTCACCTATACTCCATTTTTCATTTTCTTCCAATTCTTGTAACATAAACTGTGTTCCTTGATAAGAAATAAATACGAATTTATTTTCAGGTCTTTGATACTCTATTTTAAACCCAATACTATTTACATAAAATTTCAAACTTTCATTTAAATTACTAACTGATAATTCTGGTATTAATTTGTTAAACTTCATATTTATTCTCCATTCTTTATTCTTTGGTTATTATACCAAACTTTCTTTTTATATTCAATTGTTCTATAGTCTTTTATTTGACACACTAAATCAAACCTGCTAAAATATACATGTACGCAAAAGCATTAGTTCGTTGATTCCACAGCTAAGTGGAGAAAGGATAGTTTATGTATATTTTATCTCATTCGGACTGCTTGTCAATATCATTTGACTTTGCAGCCTTCAACGTATTCTTCACATCAGGTAATTATCCTGATCCTATTGAAGAAATTGGAAAAGTCAATGTTATAATTTCAAAAACAGGAAACTTTTCTACTTCTTCGTACTTTTCGCCTACTATCTCTGATACAATCAAATCAAATTTGGTTGAAAAAGCTGTTGCCCATTGTAGAGAACGGTTCTATCTGACAACCAAGAGAGATTGACGAAAAAAAAGCGTGCCGAAATTCGGATTTTCCTTTTTCGGTACGTTTTTTATATTATTACATATATTATTTTATATTATTTAAACCACAAAACTTTATACCATCCCCCTATAAAAGGAGGATAGTCAAGGTTTGTTCTTATAAACTCTATTTTTTTTCAAACAGAGCTAGAACAACTACTCCAAGCACAAGTAGTGCTACAAGTATAATTCCTCCTGCCATATTTTCCTCCTTTTGGTCTTCACAGCATTTTGCTGCAGGGATTATCAACTTTTGTTGTAGTGAAATTATATCACCTTTATATGTATAAGTCAAAAGTTCTTACCGACATATTTATTTTTTACTTATGTATTAAATCCTCCTACCTATTTACTTTACATATGTTATATTTAACTTTTTTATTTCATTTTTGCTTAACAATGTTTTCATTTGCTCAAAACTGCACCTTTTGTATGTTTTATTAAAAATCCATCATCCTTTTTATATATCTCTATTATATCTATTCTAATAAAAGCATTATCTAGTTTTTTCAAATACAAATAAAACTGAATTGATTTTATCAAATGTTTTTTCTTATAATATGTAATCGAATCTATAGGTTCTCCATATTTTTTATTAGTTCTAGTTTTAACTTCAACAAAAACAATTTCTTTTATATCTCTAGCTATTATATCAATTTCGCCTTGCCTGCAACTAAAATTCCTCTCTAATATTTTATAACCATTTTTAATTAAATAAATTTCTGCTATTTCTTCACCAGTTTTTCCCAAATTATGTCTTATATACATTAATTTTCATCACTTTCTTTATTAATCTTTTTATTTGTTATATATAATTATATCTTCCATATAATTGTATAATTTTTTATAGTCTTGCATAGTTATTCCCTGGCAGATTTTTTATCAAACCTTCCAATTCCATCATTGTTAATTTTTGATTCAGTTCTTCTATTTTTAAATTACTTTTTCTTGATAAACTTTCTATATTTATTGGATAATATCCGTATAAAATTATAAAGTTCTATATATTCTTCATCTATTATTTTTTCCTTATTAAATTTTTCTAAATCTATTCTTTCTATATTTTTATCATCTTCTACATATTCTATTTTTATTTCTAACTCTTTTAGTATATCTTTAGGATCTGTAACTAAAATTGCACCTTTTTTTATTAACTCATTAGTTCCTCTCCCTTTAACTTCTCCTAGATTTCTTGGTAAACAAAAAACCTTTTTACTTTGCTCAAACCCTAATCTTGCTGTAATTGTACTTCCACTTTTATATGCAGCTTCTATAACTAGTATTCCAAGTGAAATCCCGCTAACTATTCTATTTCTTTTTGGAAAATTTTTAGAATCTATTTTAGTTCCTTTTTCATATTCCGAAATAATACATCCCCCATTTTCCAATATCTTTTTATAAAGTTCTTTATTTTCTTTTGGATATATTATATCTAATCCACTCCCCAAAACAGCTATAGTTTTTCCTTTATAATCTTTTGAAAATTCATGTGCTACCGTATCTATTCCAATAGCAAGTCCACTTACTATTGTTATATTATTTTTGGATAACTCTTTTGCAAATTCTTCTGCATATTTTATTCCATAATTTGTACAATTTCTTGAACCTACTATAGCTATAGACTTATTGTTTAAAAGTTTTTCATCACCTTCAATATACAATTGTTTTGGTGGATTTTTTATTTCTTTCAATCTTTTAGGATATTTAATATCTGTAATTTTTATTGTTTTCATAAATAGCTTTTACTGCCTTTCTTAAATTTATAATCACATTTTAATTTTTAAAATATCTTTTATCTAAATTTCTATATTGTACAGCTTCTGCAACATGCGTTTTCAGTATATTTTTTTCATTTGCTAAATCTGCTATAGTTCTTGCTACTTTTAAAATTCTTCCATATGCTCTTGCAGATAGCCCTAACCTATTAAATGCTAATTCTAATATCTGTTTTCCTTTACTATCTAACTTACAATATTTTTCAATTAATTTTGGTGTCAAAGCAGAGTTCGAATATATTTTTTCTTTTTTATATCTATCTTGCTGAATTTTTCTTGCATCATTAACTCTTTTCTTTACTTCCTGCGATGTTTCTATTTTAGTATTATTTTCTAAGTTTTGATATTTCACTTGGCTAACTTCAATTTGTATATCTATTCTATCTAATAGTGGACCACTAATTTTTCCTATATATCTAGATATAGATTGTTCTGAACAAGAACATTCCTTTTCTCTAGAACCTAAATATCCACAAGGACATGGATTCATTGAAGCAATAAACATAAAATTGCATGGGTATGTCAAGCTTGCATTAATTCTGCTTATTGTTACTACCTTATCTTCCAAAGGTCCTCTTAAAACTTCTAAAGTATTTTTATTAAATTCTGGCAGTTCATCTAAAAATAGAACTCCATTATGTGCTAAACTTATTTCACCAGGTTTTGGAATTCTTCCTCCTCCTATTAAAGATATACTAGAAACAGTATGATGTGGTGATCTAAATGGTCTTTTAGTAATTAAAGCCACATTTTTTTCTAAAATTCCTGCAATACTGTGGATTTTTGTTGTTTCTAACGATTCTTCAAAAGTCAAGTCTGGCAATATACTTGGTACTCTTCTTGCAAGCATTGTTTTTCCAGATCCCGGCGACCCTATTAATAAACAATTATGACCTCCTGCAGCTGCTATCTCTAGAGCTCGCTTTATGTTTTCTTGTCCTTTTACCTCTGAAAAATCTAAAATTTCTGCTTCTCTATTATGAAACAATTTTTTTAAATCAAATTTTGTACTTTCTATATGTATTCTATAATTTAAAAAATTTACTACTTCTATTAAAGATTTTGCACCTATAACTTCTATTTCTTTTACTACAGCTGCTTCTTTTGTATTTTCTATTGGTAATATAACTCTTTTTATTCCTAATTTTTTTGCTTCTATACACATTGGTAATACACCATTTACTTTATTTATTTTTCCATCTAAAGAAAGCTCACCAATAAATATTGTATCTTCAATACTTTTTTTGTTTATATTTCCACTACATGCAAGTATTCCTATTGCAATTGGTAAATCAAAAAAAGAGCCTTCTTTTTTTATATCTGCTGGTGATAAATTTACTACAATTTTTCTACTTTGCATATCATATCCAGAATTTTTTATAGCTGTTCTTACTCGTTCTTTTGCTTCTTTCACACTAGCATCTGGAAGCCCAACAATGTCCCAACAAGGAATACCTGCAGACACATCAATTTCTATATTTACTAAATATCCTTCTAATCCTATTAAAGACATACTTTTTATAATAGATAACAAACTAATATCTACCTTCTTTCATTTTTATTTTTACTTTTTTGGAAATTTTTTTAGAATTAAATTAACTAGATTTTTGCATTAATATAATTTTTATATATTGTAAATCGATTATTAATTATAAAGAACTACTAACTGTTAAATTACAGATTAAACTTTTATAAAATATTTATATTTTTACTTTGTAGTAAACTTATAAATATATAATTATTTTGCTTTTTACTATACATATCATGATTTACATATTTTGTAAATAGTTTTTTTGTTTTTTATAAAAAAAGATTAAAATAATATCAATTTATTTTAATCTTTACTAATATTTAAATTTTAATTATATATTTTTAAGAATATAATTTTTTTATTTTTCATTTTTTTCTTCATCTTCACCTTTAATTTTTTCTTTAATTACACTAGTTTTTTCTTCTACATTTTTTCTTAACGCTTTTTCTTTTTTCTTGATTTCTTCTTTTTTCTCTTTTAATTTAAATTTCACTGCTTGAAGTTTTGGATATGCATTAACTAATCTTCTATGAAGTACAGATTTATTTTCTAATATTTCTTTAACTTTTTTAGTAATTTCTTCTGTATTATCTAGCTCTTTTCCAAGATCTTTTTCAGTTTTCTTTACATATCTTATAACTATTCCTGAAATAATATTATCACATGTATATATTATTAATAATATTCCTGACAATACATTTAATATTATTGGTGGAATAGCCTCTATTTTTCCTATAAAGAATGGATTAAGAATATACATTATTAATAATCCTAATATTCCGAAAGGAATTACTGTTTCTAAACACACTCTTCCATTTATATTAAATTTTTTAGTACTATAATCCCACCATCTTGCTTTATAAATCTTCTCCATAAAATAACTAGTCAAATATTCTAAAGTTCCACAAACTACAATTGCCATAACAAATAAAACTATTGGGTCACTTGTGTATCTTTTTAATAAAATAGTTATAAGTAAAGCTCCATAACCATAAATAGGACAATACGGTCCTATTAAAAAACCTCTATTTATAAATCGTTTGTATTGTACTAATTTACATGTTACTTCCATTATCCATCCTAAAATTGCATATATCATAAATAGCAAAAAATATACTTTTACATCATACCCAAATATTACCAACGTTTTTCCTCCATTCATTTGTTTATCTAAATATAACATATCATTATTTTTTTCTCAAGAACTTCTATTGACTATTATTCCAATATTATAAATATATAATTCAAAAAAAAAAGAAGGTATTTTATTTGACTTCTTCCTTTTTTGATATATAATATTATGTTTTTTTATCTTAAATTTAATTATTGTTTTTTATTTGAAATTAAACTAATTATTCTTCCAGCAAATTCTGAAAAGTTTTGTGATTGTATAATAACTTTTCCTGGACCAACTAACCTTGTTAAGAATAATCCTTCTCCTCCTAAAAATATATTTCCTAATCCCTTTATAGTTTCTATTTCATATGAAACTGTATTTTCAAATCCAACTACATTTCCTATATCTACTTTCAACACTTCTCCTGGTGCTAAGACTTTTTCTATTGGATCTCCATCTACCTCTAAAAAAAGAATTCCATTTCCTGCAGCTTTTTGTAATATAAAACCTTCTCCTCCAAATAGTCCAGCAGAAAACTTTTTAGTAAAAGCTATACTTACATCTACTCCTGGCTCTGCACATAAAAATGAATTTTTTTGCATTGTAAATCCCCTTGGATGTTCTCCCAAATCAATTCCAACAATATCTCCTGGCACTGTTGATGCAAAAGCGACTTTAGCTCCATCCATATCTGCTGTATATGTATTCATAAAAATTGATTCTCCTGTAAACATTCTTCCAAGACTTTTCATTACTCCGCCTCTTGCATTAGTTGTCATATTTATTCCTTCTGTTTGCCATACCATTCCACCTTTTTGCGAATACATTGATTCTCCTCTATTTAGTGTAACTTCTACTGTTGGTACAGTTTTTCCTATAATTTCATATCTCATATTTTCGCTCTCCTTTTTATTTTTCTTATGCTTCTTTTAATTTTTTCTATTGTACTTTTTTAATATAGCATTAACTTTTTTTTATTTCAATAGCTTGATATATAATTATCAATTTTTATTAGTTATACAACTACTTTTTCACTAAATATTTTCAACATCCACATTTAATCTTTTAAAATTATTATATATTTTAGTCATATTTCTGTATCTACCTTGTTTTAATTCATACATATAATTTTCTTTTTCAATATTTAATTTATCTGATGATAATTCTTTATCTATATCATATGGGACTTTAATAAATTGAAATGAAATATCTGAAGAATATTTTTTACTATCATATTCTCCTTCAATAATTAAATAATTACTTTTTGTTGTTTCCATTACATTACTATCTTTCAAAGGGTTTCTTATAACATCAAATGAATTTCCAACACTTCCAACATTTATTATCGTCTTATTATATATTTTATCCATATATTGATGATGAATATGACCATATATAACAACATCTGCATTTTTTTGACTCATAGTATTATTACTTGGGTAAAACATTTTCAATTTTGTTTGTATTTCATCATTATTTATAATGACTATATTATCTTTTTCTGGTGTTGCATGAAAAAGTCTAACTAAACTTCCACTCATATAAAATTCATATGAAAATGGTAAATTTAATAAATATTTTCTTTCTTCATCATTTAACATTGATTGGTTCCAATTTATTCTTTTTACTTCCTCTTCTGAAAGTTCATTTATATCATTATGTTCTTCTGAAAAATACCTATCACAATTTCCTCTTAACACAATATCACAATTTTCCTTTATTAACTCTATACATTCTTTTGGATGAACACCTTTTGCGATAATATCTCCTAAACATATTATTTTATCAACTTTTCTTTTTTTTATATCTTCTAATGTTGATTTTAAAGCCTCCAAATTTGCGTGAATATCTGAAATAATAGCAATCTTCATAAATCTCTCCTTCTATATTTTTTAAGATTATATCAAAAAGATTTTTTAGTGTAAATATTTTAAATAGTCTAAATTTTACTATTTTTATTACAATTTAAATATACGATATAATCCTATTTATAACTTTCTCAAAAATCTATCTATGTTTTTATCTATTGGTTTTTTAGATTTTTTGTAGTATACTATTTATAAATTTATAATAAGGAGATAAGTTATGGAAAAACGTGATTTATATGATATCAATAGAAACCTAACTGGAGAAACAATTTTTAAAGATGAAAAAACACCAAAAGACAGATATATTTTGGTAGTTCTTGTATTTATTCAAAACTCAAAAGGTGATTTTTTGATTCAAAAGAGAAGTAAATTAAAAGACAGTAAATATGGTTCAACTGGAGGTCATCCTAAAACTGGTGAAAACAGTATTCAAGGAATGATGACAGAAATAAAAGAAGAAATCGGTTTAGATGTTCAAAAAGATGATTTAAAATTATTTTATTCTGACCGTGATGATAAAGATCAAGTATTTTTTGATTTGTATTATATGAAAAAAGATCTTGATATTAACACTCTTGTTCTTCAAGAAGAAGAAGTTGAATCTATTGAATGGGATTCTTTAGAAGATATCCAAGCTTTAAGAGACGCTGGAAAATTCAAAAGAGCTCATGCAGAAGCATTTGATAGATTACTTAAATTAATGAATAATAACTAACATTTTTTTGTTTTTATAAAATCAAATATATTTATTTAACTATTTTAGTCATTTGAATAAAGAAAAAAACTATTTTACAAGAAGTGAAAAAGTAAAAAAATACTTTTACTATTTTTTAATTAAGAAAAGAAGTGCAGTTTAAAATATATTTTAAACTACACCTCTTTTTATTTTAAAATTTTGTTCAAAAATTCAGTAAAAAACGCATACCATTTTCTATTCTTTTTATATATTGTTATAGAATTATTATCTATTTTTTCTTTTTTTCTGTTTTTAAATAAATTATCATAATTAAAACTTTCTCTATTACTTCTCTCTTTTCTTTCTTTACTTAGAATTTGCTGTCTTTGAACATCTGTTGCCCAATAATCTCTATAGAAATTAGCTAAAATCGACTTAGTTTCATTTAATAAATTTTGTTTTTCAAAAGGAAGATTAAAATCAATTTTAAAAACATAATTTAAATCTGCTTTATTCTTTAAAGTTTCTATTATATCATATGGTATTTTTTTCTTTTCTTCAGCCGGTATATACTTTAATATTTCTAAAACTTCAACATATGCCTTAGGATAATTATTAATCATTTTTTATTAATCACCTTCTCAAATTTCTCTTTCGTTTAATTCTTTCACTCTATCATCTTTTAATTTTCTAGCAGCTTCATCTTTATCTTCTTGTCTCTGATTAGCCGTAGCTTCTCCAATTTCTCCGTGTTGTTATCTGATAATTTTCTGCTCTCTTTTTTTCCATTTCAACTACAATACTCTCACTTTTAGCTATTAGCTCTGTTCTTTTTCTAGTTAGTTCTGTATCTTTTTTATCAAAAAGGTTTTGCATCAAACTTAAATATGGTAAACGTCTATATTCCTCAATAGTACTATTTAATTCTTCTAAATTTTCCTTTCCAAAAATGTTATATACATACTCCATATCTTGACTTATCATTGCTTTAGCTAATTCTGCTGCAAAAGCTAAAACAAAACTTTTAGTTATTACATTCATTTGTTCATATGATGTATATCCATAAACAGTTGATGCTTTTTCATCATCTATTAAATAAACTCCTTGATTATGCAGCCTGCTCGTAACTACTCCTGATAAATATTGATGCAAATTTTCAGATAACAATTCACATTTTCTTATATTATGCTCATATTTATTTTCAGTTTTATCTCCTTTATTTTTTTCTTCTTCTGTTACTAATTCTTCGTCCATTTCATCAAATCCAGTTTTTATATGAAATTTACCATCATTAGTTTCCTTCATTGACAACTCTACAACGTGTAATATCTCGTGTATAAGTACTACATCTCCATATTGATCACCTAACATATCTATTGGAAAGTGTAAAATATTAAAATTAGTATATTCACCATTTTCATCTTTTATAACATTTGGACATATACATGTTACATGTTGATTCATAAAATCCATTCCAAATTCATCTTCTATACCCAAATTAAAATTTTCTAAAATTCCTGCACAATCATTATAATTACTTGTTTTTAAAAAAAATTCTTTTTCTTTTTTTAATTCGTTTTTCTCTTTTTCTTCACAAATTCTATCTACAAACATTTTGTTTGGAAATATACTTTTTACATTTTCATTACTTTCATATGCAGAATAATCATTTCCAAGGTCAATTCCTTTTAATTTAAAATATTTAATTCTATTTTCTCTTGCTTTTTGAGCTTCATAAGTATTTTCATGAATAATACCATCATATTTACTATTAAAAGATTCTAAAATAAAGCTACCTGAATACATACCATTTGGATCTGCAATATTTTCAAGTTGCCACTTATCTTTAATATCTAAACTTAACATTTTTTTTATATTTTCTTGTTCTGTTTTGGTTACATATGGCATAATATTTTCAAAAAAATTTTTTTCGTATTCTAAATCTATATCTTTTCTTATTTTACTACATTGTTCAAAATATTCCCTTATGTCTTTGTTTTCTCTTTCAAAAGCATCATATTCTTCCTTATATTTTGCTGCTATCTCATAAATTTTTTTTGCTTTTTCTAATGCTTTTTTACCTTCTTCAGATGTAATAACTTCATCATAATTTTTAGCATCTATAGAAAGACCATAAAACTGTAATACTTTACATCTATTCGCTTTAACATGTTCTATTGTATATGAACTTTTTCCTTTTAACTTATCATCATCAAAGTCAAATATATTTCCATTAGTACTAAATCTTCCTAAAAAACTAAAATATACTTTTAATATATCTGAGCATTCTTCTGTAAAACCGTGAACTATATCCATTTTTATATACTTCGTCTTCTACTTTATCAGAAATTTCCATTCCAATTTCTCTTAAAAATTTTATTCCTAGTAATCTTTCTTTTCTATTTTTCTTTTGATACCAATTAGTTTTCATTTGGTCATATGTTGCATATGAATTTATATAGATTCTTTTTAATCTATCTTCTATTAAATCTCTATTTTCTTCTCCATAAACACTTACTACTGCATCTATAATCTTTGGTGCTATTTCTTCCATTTTAATATTATATTTATCAAATATCCTCTTATCTATCTCCATTGTACTTTATCCTCATTATTAATATTAACCATTTCTATCACTTTTTTTACTTCATTCGGAATTTTATTTCTATAAAACACTTTCTCTGCTTTTTGTTCATTATATCTAATTTCTACTTCTACTATCAAACCATCAATAACATTACTATTACTATTTACACTTTTTAATTTATTAATGTTTTTTTCTATTTCATATGTACATTCTAATACACCATCTTCTATTTTACATTTCCTTTTGCTTATGCTTTTACCTAATATTTCAATAACAGTCTCTTCATTCAGTATAAAATCAAATTCATACATAAATGTTTTTCCAAAACTTCTTCCTAATATTATTTTTAAATTTTGAATTTTGTTCATATTTTCTCCTCTCACTTTAAAAACAACTTTCTAAACTTATTATAATAAAACAATATTTCTATGTAAATATATATTACCTTATTTTTAATTAGAATTGATATTAAAAATAACATCAAAATTATATTTAAATTGACATTTACATAAACAAGTGGTATAATTTTGAACTATCATCATATGCAAAAAGCAGTTGTTGTATTTTAAATTCCGTACTATAACTTGCTACGCAAAAGGAATTTGGAAAGGATTTTGTCATGTTAATTGACATTTCTTCATTAGATAAGGCTGCTATATTGGCAAGCCTTTACAACAAAGCATGGAATCAAGATCAGGATGGAGACTATTCTCCCAAGGAGATGACTCTCGATGAAGCTAAAGGAATCTTAGATTTCTGTAAAGTCATCACATCCTTAGGAGGTAAAACTCTCCTAGTTGATCTAACATCCAACTTGTTAAATACTAGTTGGTATGATTCCTATAACGGCTTGGGCACGGGTTTACTTGCTGTCAAAGCCGCTGCTTGTTAAAAAAAGACTGAGAAGCATTTAATTTATTTAGTGCTTCTCAGTCTCATTTTATATGTTTTTGTTATATATTTTCCAAACTGTTGCGTTTTATGTAAATTTGTTGTATAATATATTCATACAAATTGTATAAATTTGCTAAGAGGTACCCTAACCATAAAAAATGGTTTCAATTCTACTCTTTGCAAATTCGCCCAATGGATTGATTTTTCCTAGGAGGAAAGAAAATGGAAACATCAAATATCTACACAGTCGGCGCAACCGGAGAAAAAATTTGCCTTGAAAAGGGCGTACTGGTTGCATGTTTCACCAATGCAAGTGGTGGTGTTTTTTACTACTACATCTCGCCCGCAGATTGGATGAGTTACAAGTCCACTCACCATGATGCAGATTTTAACTTTGATTTAATTTCGAAGTCTATCCCTGGCAAGCACGAACTCGTTGGTGGACCGTTTATCATTGAAGTAGTATAACACCTACTTTTTTGGTAGCAAAAAGGATTTTCCATTTTGCCCCGTCCCTATTGTAAAATTTGGGAGTGGGGCAATTTTTATACAAATTCTTCCCAAACTATATTGGCTAAATCTATACCTTTATTAGTTAATTTTATTGTATTTATATCTATTTCAATTAATTCTTCTTCAACTAATTTACTTAGTTCTTTCCTGAATAAATATAAAGGATTATCTATAAATTTATTTTTAAATTCTGTAATATTTACTCCTTCTATTTTCCTTAAACCTAATAACATATATTCTTTTTTTGCTTCATCTATAGTTTGAATTTCGTGTATTTCTTTATTTTTTTCAAATTCATTATTTTTTATATTTTTAATATATTCTTCTATATTTTCTATATTAGAATATCTAATAGATTTAAAATATGAATGTGCAGCAGCTCCAAAACCTAAATACTCTTTTTGATTCCAACAATTCATATTATGTTTTGATTCAAATCCTTTTTTAGCAAAATTTGATATTTCATAATGATTATATCCATTATCTTGTAACTGATTTTTTACATTCCAATACATTTCTCTTTCTAATTCATCTTTTGGTAGGCTTAACTCTCCTTTTTTTATTTTCTTTGCTATTTTAGTTCCTTCCTCTAAAATTAAAGAGTATACTGAAATGTGGTTTGGTTTTAAATTAATTACTTTTTTTACAGAATCATTTACTTCCTCCAACTTTTGGTTTGGAAGTCCTATCATTAAATCTACATTAATATTTTTAAAACCTATGTTTTTTGCCATATTATAACTTTCTAAAAATTGTTCATATGTATGTATTCTTCCTAACATTTTTAACAATTCATTATTTGTAGATTGCAACCCCATACTTAGTCTATTAATTCCCACTTCTTTATATATTTCTAATTTATTTTCATTTACTGTTCCTGGATTTACTTCTATTGTTATTTCAGTTTCTTTGTCTATATCAAAACTTTCTTTTAATATATATATAATATCTTTAATATGATTTTCATTTATAAAAGATGGTGTACCACCTCCTATATAAATTGTATCTATACCGAATTTACTTTTATTTTTTTTACTTTCTATCTCCTTTTTTAAACACTCTATATATTCATCTACTAAATTTTCTTTATTACAATAACTAACAAAATCACAATAAAAACATTTTTTCATACAAAAAGGAATATGTACATATATTCCTATTTTTTTCATATTATTACCTCTTTTCTAAATTCTCTAAAATTCATTTTTATTAATTATTTTCATTTGCTTTTCTAAGTTCATTTGCAATTTCTGATATAGCTTTCATTCTATGATTAACTCCAGATTTACTTGTTTTAATATCTAACATATTTCCAAGTTCTGCTAATGATGCTTCTGGATTTTTCAATCTAAGTTCTGCTAATTCTTGTAAATTTTTAGGCAAATTTTTAAATTTATTTTTATCTTTTATAAATTTTATATCTTCAATTTGTTTCAAACTTGCATTAATAGTTTTATTAAGATTAGCTGTTTCACAATTTACTATTCTATTAACATTATTTCTCATATCTCTTACAACTCTAATTTCCTCAAACTTTAGAACTGAACTGCTTGCTCCCATAAAAGCTAATATCTTAGAAATTGTTTCTCCTTCTTTACTATAAAGAGAATATTTATTATTTTTATCTAATATTTTACATTCTATTTTATATTCTTTTAAAATATCAGCAATATATTTAGCATTTTCTCTTAATGTAAATACAATTTCTAAATGATATTTGTTTTCTGGATTATTAACAGAACCACCTCCTAAAAAAGCTCCTCTTACTAAAGCCTTTTTATTAGCCTCGTCAAAATTTTCTAAGTCTTCTTTTATTATTCCATTTTCAATATTATTATCAATTCTGCTTAAAAGATCTTCTTTTCTAAAAGAAATAGTGAAAATTTTACCTTGAATATCAATTTCATGATCTAATATATTTAAATTACTTAACAATTTACTAAATCGATTTATATTATATTCACTTTCTGTTGAAAATTTAACAATTCTATTCTCTACAGTAGTATTATTAGTTATTAAATATCCTAATAATTCTGATTTTACACTTTTTTTATTATTAAGATTGCTTAACTTACTTAATTCTTGTTTAATATCTGAAGAAAAAGACATATAATAAAATCACACCTTTCTTTATAAATTTATATATACAGTTTTATAGTAAATCTCTATTTTTTGTTTATAGTTTACTAATGATTATTTTCTTTTTGTAATAATTACTCTATCAATTCCGGCTAAATCTTTTACACAGCGTATGTCTCCATAATTCTTAACATTTTTTAACAAATTAATAACATCATCTTTTTGGTCATACCCAATTTCCAAATATAACATTCCATCTTTTTTTAAATATTTAAATGCATTATTTACAATATTTCTATAAAAGTCTAAACCATCCTTTCCTCCATCTAAAGCAAGATGTGGTTCATTTTGTACCTGTTTTTCTAAACTCTCTATAATTTCAGTTTTTATGTATGGTGGATTAGAAACAATAATATCAAAACAGTTTTCATTTATATTATTAAATAAATCAGATAAAATAAAATTCATATTTTTATGCACAAGATTTCTCTCAGCATTTAATTTTGCAATTTGCAATGCTTTCATACTAATATCTGTACAAGTTATTTTAGCATTTTTGATATATTTTGCTAAACTTATACCAATTGCCCCACTCCCTGTGCATAAGTCCAATATTTTTAATTCATTTTTCTTAGTATTATTACAATTTTTTATAACTTCTTCCACCAAAATTTCTGTATCAGGTTGTGGAATTAAAACATTCTCATCTACATAAAAATTCAATTTCATAAATTCCTGTTTATTAGTTATATATTGAATTGGTAATCCATTTACAATTTTATTAATATACAACATATATTCATTTAATTCATATTCGTCTAGTTCCTTTTCTCCATTTGCTATTACATAACTTTGTGATTCTTTTAATATATATTGTATTAATATTTTTGCTTGTAAATTTGCATCATCTATATTATTTTGCTTTAATAAACTCCTCGCTTTATTTATAGCTTCATTTATTTTCAAAAGTAGTCCCCCTATATTTTATTTAATCTCTATTATATCCCCATCTTAGTTCTTTGCACTTTTTATAATTATCTCTATATTTTTTTTCTAAGTCTTCTGTAATCTCTATTTTTTCTACTCTTTCATCTTCTAATGGAACTTTAAACATTATTATTGGATTCTTATGTTCATCTGATAAATATGTTTTAGGTAGAACATATCTATCCATACCAAATACTGTTGATGTTGCTCCATTATCTCTAATATAATCTATAAATGTTATTTCAGCTGCTTGTATACTTTCTTCTGAAGTACCATATTGTACATTACTATATCTCGCATCATATTTAAATATATCTGCTTTTAAGCTTTCTTCCATTGTAATTCCATTTTCTATCTTATAATAATAATTTATTTTATCATATATTCTTTTATATTTTTCATCAGTATAACTAATTTTTATATTACCAGATTCATCATATGTTACCAATTCGTCTATAGAGTCTAACAAATCACAAGCTCTGTTTAAACTATCTTGCTTAGATTCTTTTTGTTCTGATTCTTCAGTTATATTTAATAAAGCTGCTAATAAAATAGCATCTTCTGGTTTAAATTGATATGCTTTAATTACATCTCTTGGTAAGATATTTGCTAATAAATATTCTGCTCTAATGCAAGGTTCATATCCTTTTCCATAATTAGAATACTCATTAATACTATTTAAGAATTGATAATTCTCTTCTATAAGACCTTCTTCATTCAATCTCCTTAGTACTTCTCTTGTAGTTAATTCATTACTAAGTTCTAAAGTAAGTCTATTGGTATTACTAGCTTGAAAAACATGTAATATTTCATGTACTAAATCCGTTAAATCTGCATTTTCTAAGTCTGTTGCTTTATATATTTGTATCACATTTTTATTTATATAGTATGCTGCAGTTACTTGACTATTTTCATTTTCTTCTTCTATATATTCGATCTTTAAATCTGATAATCTTTTTATTATTAAATCTAGATCCATATACTCGTAGTTTTCATCAAAAACAAATTTCAATTTATTAATAATCTCTTTTTCTCCATTGCTTAAATTTTGATTATCTTCTATAGCTTTTTGTATCTTCCCATAATCAAATTTTTCTTTTTTCTTAAATAAATCTAGTTCATATTGTTCTGTTATCCCAAAACTAGATTGCATTCCTTCTTGTCTAGGATTATATTCATCTTTTGCAAATGAACATCTGGAAATAAGATTTAATGAAATTCCTGCTGCAACTAGAACTAATAATGTTCTATCTTTATATGTTAGTAATCTATTTATAAAACTTTTTTTCTTATTATTTTCTTGGTTTTCACTATTTTCACTTTCTTGATTATTATAAAGAACTATTGGCATATTGTTATATCTAAAATTCAATTTTTGGTTATCTTCTTCATCTGCCAATTTTCGTTTATTATTTATAATTTCACACCAATAATATAATTTTTTATTTATATCATAAAAGAATTCAAACTTTTTTCCATATAATTCTTTTTTCCCTAATTCTATTGAACTATCTTTATCTATTTTTAAAGAATTATAAACAAAATTTAAAATATTTAAATCTTGTTTATCTATATCTGTAATAACTTTTTTATTTTCATAAACTACATATGCAATTTTATTTTCATTACTTAATATAATAAAATATTGTTTATTTTTATAACTAAATTTGGTAATTATCCTATATGAATTTTTCATTAAATTTCATCCTTCCATATTTTAACATTAATTATTTTAACATAAAATCTATATATAATCAAATCTTCTGTTTTTATCACAATTTATCAAAATTCATTTATTTTAAGTCATTTCTAATTATATAAATATTGGCTGTATATTTTTAAACATAAATATATATTTTTTACTTTTTGACTAAATACTAAAAAACACAAAAAAAGCCCCGCTTTAGCCGCAAGGTGAATGAAATTTTAAGGACCTGCTTTCACAGGTGGGTGTCTTGTTAAATGCTTATGGGTTTCTTACATAAATGCAAGCATACACGCCACAATTAAAGGCAGACTCCCGTTTAATGTTTGTTGGTTCTAAAATCTCAGTCTACACGTACTATGCAGGGAAAATTAATATCTTATTTATTTTTCTAACTTATAAAAAAGTTAAATTTATTTTTAGAAAATTATTATTTTCTAATGTAACTATATATTAGCATATTAAATTAATTATTTCAAGAAGTTTTTTTATTAAATTATATTGTAAAAATATATCTAATTAATACAAAGCTCTCTCTTTTTTACTTTTTCTACTTAAATCATATATATTTATTATTTGATTTTTATTTAATATTATGCTACAATTAATAAAATTATGACCATTTTATATTTTTATTTTATTAATTTTAATACATTTTTTCTGTAGATTATTAAATTTATAAAATTCATGATTTATATAGGTCTAAATTTACATTTCTTTAATATTTTTTCATTTTAGAATTATATCTCTTTTTAAGAGTTCATTATCAATATTTCCAATTCCAATAAATTTATTATTATTATATATTTTATAAATTCCATTTGGCATTTTATATGTTAGCTTTACACCATTTAAAAACATATTTAATTTTCTATCGTCTAAACTTATACTTTCATTATTTATAAAATATTCTTCCAAAGTAATAAAATATTTTTTTAAAATTTCTTTATTTTCTTTATTTCTTTCCAATTCTTCTATTTCTATAGAATCTTTTATCTCAAATTTTCCAACTTTTAGTCTTTTAAGTTCTTCCATATACCCTACTGTATCTAACTTTTTTGCAATATCCTCACATAAACTTCTTATATATGTTCCTTTAGAACAGTGCACTTTAAAATCAATTTTATTATCATTAATATTTTGTAATTCTATATTATATATTTCTATTTTTCTTGGCTCTACTTCTATATTTAGTCCTTTTCTTGCATACTCATATAACTTTTTTCCATTTACCTTTATTGCAGAATACATTGGAGGAACTTGACTAATTTTACCAACAAAAGAATTTAATACTTTACCGAACATTCTCTATAGTCAATAAAGATTTATCAATACTTTTCTCATCTATTATTTTTCCTTCTGAATCTAATGTATCAGTTTTTTTTCCTAAAAACAATCTAACTTCATATATTTTATCATGTTCTATTAAGTATTTAGATAATTTCGTACCTTCTCCTATTAATAATGGTAATACACCTGTAGCATTTGGATCAAGAGTACCTGTATGCCCTACTTTTTCTTTAAATATTTTTTTCACTCTATATACGACATCATGTGATGTTATTCCTTTTGGTTTATTTACTATAATAATTCCATCCATATCTTTTCTCCTTAAGATAATATTTTTATATAATAGAGAATCTTTGATAATTTTACTATTATATAAAAAAGCAAGAACGTAAAAAAGTTTCTTGCCCTTATTTATTTTTTATTTTAAAAATAATTTAATTTCATTAATTATTTTATCTCTAGCTTGTTCTATAGAACATCCGCATATTGCAACCTGCTGCTCTTGGATGACCGCCTCCACCAAACAATAATGCCACATCAGAAACATTAACATATTCATTTGAGCGAAGTGAAATTTTTAGTCCTTTTTCAGGAACTTCTCTAATAAATATTGATACTTCAACACCCTCAATATCTCTTCCTATATCAACAATTCCTTCATGATCTCCTGTTTCTGCATTTACTTTATCTTCATCTGCTTTAGTTATATATGTAAAAGCAATTTTTCCATCTTCGAAAAATTGTAATCGATCAGATGCTATTCTATTTAATTCAAAGTTTGATTTTGTTCTTGTTTGTAAAACTTTTCTATATACAGATGAAACATTTACTCCTTTATTTAATAACCATGCTACGAATTCAAATGTTTCTGCAGTTACTCCAGAATATTTAAATCCACCTGTATCTGTTATAATTCCTGCCAATATACAAGTACCAATATCTTTTGTTATTTCTATATGAAAATAATTTAATATAACAATTAATATTTGTGCACAAGCTGGTGCATCAGGATTTACAAAATTCAAATCTGCATACATAGTATTTGTGCCATGGTGATCTATTGCAATCTTTGTTTTTGCATTTTCAAAATATTTAGCAAATCCATTTAACATTTTAATTGTTGCACAATCAAGTGATATTGCTAAATCATACTTTTCAATACTACTTTCTTTTTTTATTTCACTTGTTCCAGGTAAAAATTCAAATGTTCTAGAATACTCTGGTATTATAACATCTGGATTCTTCCCATAGGATTTAAGTGCATTATATAAAGCTAAACTACTTCCAATTGCATCACCGTCAGGGTTTTCATGTGTTAATATTACAATAGTTTTTGCTTTATTTATCTCTTCTAAAATATTATCTAATGTCATCTAAGCTCTCCTTTTTATTTTGCTTAACAAAATTTCAAATTAATTTAAGTATAAAGCTTTTTATCTGCACATTTTATATAAAAGACATTATAATATATAAAATGTGCTTCAAATTGCTATTTTACTCTTTGTCTTTTGAATTTAAATCTTTTAAGATTGAATCAATTTTTGCACCATATTCAATAGAATCATCTTTTTCAAATATAATTTGTGGAGTTATTCTTAAATTTATAGTTCTTGCAATTTGTGTACGAATAAATCCTGCTGAATCTTGAAGTGCTTTCATTGTTTTTTCTTCACTTTTTGCATTTAGTATACTAACATATACTTTAGCATATTTTAAATCAGGAGTTATTTTGGCTCTTGTAACACTAATAAGTCCTGTTAAATTCGGATCTTTCAATTCAAAACTAATAATATGACTAATTTCTTTTCTTAGTTCCTCATTGATTCTTCCAAGTCTTGTATCATTTTTTGCCATTTTTTTCCCTCCTCGTATTTTATCATAATTTTATCTTTTAACTTGTTCCATAACAAAAACTTCTATGATGTCTCCTTCTTTCAAATCATTATAATTTTCTATCTGAACACCACATTCATATCCTTTTGCTACTTCTTTTGCATCATCTTTAAATCTTTTTAAAGATGCAAGTTTACCTTCATGAATTACTACACTATCACGAATAATTCTTACTCCGGCATTTCTTTCTATCTTTCCATCTAAAACATAACATCCTGCTATTGTTCCAACATTAGATACTTTAAATGTTTGTCTGATTTCTGCATTACCTATAACTTTTTCTTCAAATATTGGATCAAGCATTCCTTTCATTGCAGCTTCCACATCTTCTATAGCTTGATATATAACAGAATATTGTTTAATCTCAACTTCTCCTTTATCTGCCATTTCCTTTGCTGCACCTACTGGTCTTACATTAAATGCAATTATAATTGCCTTTGCTGCTTTTGCAAGTTGAACATCAGATTCTGTAACAGCTCCTGCTACTGCATGAATTACCTTAACGTTAACTTCTTCATTAGATAATTTTTCTAATGATTGTTTTACAGCTTGTGCTGTACCTTGAACATCTGCTTTTACTATTAAATTTAATTGTTTTAAATTCTCATTTTCCATTTTTTCAAATAAATTACTTAAAGTAACTTTATTATCTAGAGCTAAATTCTTTTCTCTTTCTTGACGTCTTCTTCTTTCAATTAGATGTTTAGCCATTTTTTCATTTTTAACTTCGTAGAATGTATCTCCTGCTCTTGGTACTTCTGTTAATCCCATTATTTCTACAGGTGTAGATGGTCCTGCTTTTTTAACCATTTGTCCTTTATCATTCTTCATTGCACGAATTCTACCAATAGATGTTCCCACTACTATTGTATCTCCTACATCTAGTGTACCACGTTGTACAAGCATAGATGCAATTGGTCCTTTAGCTTTATCTAATCTTGCTTCTATTACAACACCTTTTGATTGTTTATGTGGATTTGCTTTTAAATCTTTCATATCAGCAACAAGTAATACCATTTCTAATAGGTTTTCTATATTTATATGTTTTTTAGCAGATATTGGAACAAATATAGTATCTCCGCCCCACTCTTCTGGAACAAGTTCATATTGCATTAATTCTTGTTTGATTTTTTCTACATTAGCACCTGGTAAATCAATTTTGTTAACAGCTACTATTATTGGAATTTCTGCTGCTTTAGCATGATTTATTGCTTCTACTGTTTGTGGCATAACACCATCATCTGCTGCTACTACAAGTATAGCTATATCTGTTATTTGTGCACCTCTTGCACGCATTGCTGTAAAAGCTTCATGTCCTGGTGTATCTAGGAATGTAATTTCTCTTCCATTTACATTTACTTTATAAGCACCTATATGTTGTGTAATTCCTCCTGCTTCTCCCTCTATAACATTTGTACTTCTAACAGCATCTAATAGAGATGTTTTACCATGATCTACGTGGCCCATAACAACTACTACAGGTGGTCTTTTTTCTAATTCATTTTCTGAATCTTCTGAATCGTCAAATAATATATCTTCTTCTTTTACTTCTTCTTTTTTAACTGCATTTACACCAAATTCACTTGCAACTAAAAAAGCGGTATCAAAATCTATTACATTATTTATTGTTGCCATTATTCCATATCCAAATAATTTTTTAATAACTTCTGCACTTGTCTTTTTTAATTCTGCTGCTAAATCTTTTACAGTTATTGACTCTGGAATAGTTATCTCAGTTAATTGGAATATTTTTTGTTTTGTTCTTTCCTCATTATTCTTTGTATTTTTTTTCTTATTTCTTTTTCCTCTTGCTGTTGTTAAATCATAATAATCAAGCATTCCTCCATCTTGTTCATCAAACATATTTGATAATTTATCTACTTGTTTTAAATCTTTTAATTTTCCACCATCAATTTCATCAAATCTTCCTGTTTTTCTTGATTTATTATTCTTTTTCTTGTTTTCATCATATCTATTGTTTAACTTTTCTTTATCTATAGACTTTGTACTATAATCTCTTTGATTCTCTTTTTCAACAATTTCTGTAGCCATAATATTCTTAATATTTTTATCTATACCTTTTTCATCAAGTGGTCTTCTATCATTTCTATTGAAATTATTATTTCTTTGACCATTTCCATTATTAAATCTTTGACCATTATTGTTTCTTCCATTTTGGAATCTATTTTGATTATCATAATTATTTCTATTATTTTGGTATCTATTTTGTCCATCATTGTTTCTACCATTTTGATATCTGTTTTGACCATCATTATTTCTGTTATTTTGATATCTATTTTGATTATCATAATTATTTCTATTATTTTGGTATCTATTTTGTCCATCATTATTTCTATTGTTATTTCTGTAATTATTATTACCTTGTCTATAATCATTATTCTTATTAAAATTGTTATTATTTACTTGTCTATTTTCATTTTTTATAAAATTATTATTTCCATTATATCCAGTATTAACTGACTCTTTTTGTACTTTATCCTCTACCATAGCCTTTTTCTCTGTATTTTCTCCAATCTCTTTTTTTATTTCTGTACTTACGATTTTCTCTTTTTCAATTTTATTTTCTTCTTCAAGTTTTTGAACTTGGACTTTTTCTTCTTTTGCTTCTTCTTTCTTTATTTCCGGTTTTATTTCTTGTTTTACATCTTCTTTTTTAGTTTTCTCTTTTTTTACTTCTTCTTTTTTATTATCTTTTATTCCAAACAATTCATTTACTGTAAGTGGTTTTTGAGGTTTATTTCTATATACTATATTATAATTTGAATTATTTCTTTCTACAAAACCAACTTCTTTTCTTTTTTGTTCTTGTTTCTTCTTTTCTTGTTCTTTTTTTTCATCAGAATCATTAATTATTACTTCTCTTCTTATAATTACTGGTGTTTCTGTTTTTTTCTCTTCTTTTACTTTTTCTGACTTATTTTTTTCTATTTCAGTTTTTGCCTTTTGTGATTTAAAATTAAATTTTTCTAATATTTTCTTTTCTTGTTCTTCATCTACAGAACTCAAATGACTAGTTACTTTTATTCCTATCTCATTTGCTTTTGCAACTACTTCCTTACTGGCTAATCCTAATTTTTTTGCTATTTCATGTATCTTTATTTTACCCAATAACGTCACCCCCATCAAATCTCTTAATTATCTCTTTTGAAAAGTTTATATCTGTAATCCCTATAATAGCTTTATTTTTCTTTCCAATTGATTTGCTAATTTCATCTATCGATCCAAATTCATAAATTGGTATCTTTTTACTTTCTGCAATTTGATTAAATTTTAATTTAGTTCTATCAGATGCATCCTTTGCTAAAATCATTAATTTGATTTTATTTTTATTTATATATTCTATACACGCATCAGTTCCAGAAATCACTTTTCCAGCTCTTGAACTAAGTCCTAATAATCCTAATAAATTTTCTTTATTTATCAATAATTACACCTCTTAAATTTTCATAGATTTCGTTATCAATTTTTTCTTCAAAAGTTTTTTCTAATCTTTTACTTTTAATAGCTTTTTCCAAACATTCCACATTATTACAAATATATGCACCTCTGCCATTTGCTTTTCCTGTTTTATCTATACTTATATTTCCATCTTTATTTTTTACTATTCTTATAAGATCTTTTTTATCTTTTTTTGTATTGCACCCTATACAACTTCTTTGTGGTAAACTTTTCAAAACAGCTCACTTCCTTACTTATATTGTATTACTTCTGCTTTATACATTATTCTATTTTTACTCTTCTTTATTTTCTTCTTCTTTATTCATTTCTTCTATCATTTTTCTAAATTGAGATTCACTCTTTATATCTATTTTCCAATTTGTTAATTTAGCTGCAAGTCTAGCATTTTGTCCTGCTTTTCCTATTGCTAATGATAATTGATCATCTGGAACTATTACTTGTGCAAACTTTTCTTCTTCTTTAATATCTACAGCTAACACTTGTGCTGGCAATATTGCAGCAGATATATATATTGATGGATCTTGATTCCACTCAATTACATCTATTTTTTCTCCATTTAGTTCATTGATTATATTTTGTATACGAATTCCTTTTTGACCTACACAAGAACCAACTGGATCTATATTTTCATTAGGTGAATATACAGCTACTTTACTTCTGCTTCCTGCATCACGTGAAATACTTTTTATTTCTATAACTCCTTCATATATTTCTGGTATTTCAAGTTCAAACAATTTTCTTACAAAGTCTGCATGTGCTCTTGAAACTATAACTTGTGGTGCACCTTTAACTCCTCTTTCTACATCTAAAACATATGCTCTTATTTTATCATTCACTTTGTATCTTTCTGTAGGAATTTGTTCTTTTAATGGCATTACACCTTCTAACTTTCCTAAATCTATTACAACAACTCCACCATCAGCTTTTTGTATTATTCCAGAAACGATTTCACCTTTTCTATCACTAAATTCTGTATATAATACATCTCTAGATACTTCTCTTATTTTTTGAATAATTACTTGTTTTGCAGTTTGTGCAGCTATTCTACCGAAATTTTTTGGTACTAATTCTATTTCAGCTACATCTCCTATTTCTAATTTTTTACTAACTTTTTTTGCATCTTCTAAACTAATTTGTAATTTGTCATTTTCTACTTCTTCTACTACATCTTTTTCTGCATATAAATGTATTTCTCCTGTTTCACCATCCATAGTAACTTTTACATTATCAATATTTGCATCAAAATTTCTTTTATATGCTGTTACTAATGCTGCTTCTATAGATTCTAATAAAACTTCCTTTTTCACACCTTTTTCTTTTTCTAATTCATCCATTGCTATTATTAATTCTTTACTATCTATTGCTAATGCTTTTTTTGATTCTTTTTTCATTTTTATCCTCCTCTTTTTTATTATTGCCAATTATAAAATTTTTTTATTATTGATATATTCTTTCTATCTAATTTTATTAAATCTTCATCTGTTATTTCTATAAAATTATCATCATACTTTTCTAATATACCAACATATTCTTTTTTATTATTTAATGGTTTAAACAATTTTACATAAATTGTTTCTCCTATATTTTTTTCTAATTGCTCATTTTTTCTAATTATTCTTTCTATTCCTGGTGAAGACACCTCTAAAAAGTATTGATCTTTTATATAATTTGCTTCATCTAACAAATCTGAAATTGCATCATTAACTTTTTCACAATCATTTAAATCTATTCCATTATCTTTATCTATATAAATTCTCAAAAAATAGTCTTTTCCCTCTTTTGTATAAATTACATCATATAATTCATAACCTAAATCATTTATAGGCTTTTTTATTAGGTTTTCTACTTTTTCTTCTATACTTGCCAAATTTTTTCCTCCTTAATTACGATGAAAGAGTGGGTCTTTGTTTCCCACTCTTTTTGTCAATTTATTTAGCATATTAATTATACTATATAAGTTTGCTAATTGCAAGCATTTTACTTGTTTTTTTCCATTTTTTATGTAATAATTAATAGCAATATAAAAATAAAATTCCAAGAATATTACTTAATTTTTTATATAAATATAAGGAGGAAATCACATTGAAAAATTGTTACTATAAATTAGAATACGACAAAATTTTACAAATATTATCTACTTATTGTAAGACAGATATCGGAAAAAACATAGCTTTAAACTTATTACCTTCTAATAACTCTTTAGAAGTAAAACATCTACTAAAAGAAACCTCAGAAGCTCTTATTGTTACTTCAAAGGCAGGCACCCCTCCTATTTGTTTTTTACCTAATATAGATTTATGGATAAAATATTTAAAAAGCAATCATACTTTATCTGCGAAAGCTTTATTAGAAATTGGAAAAACTTTAAAAGTATCGAGAGAATTAAAAGACTTTTTTCTTAATAATTCTAATATAGATGCTTCAAATTTTGAAATATTATTAAGTAATTTTAATTTATTATATACTAATACACAATTAGAAAACTTAATATTTAAAAGTATTATAGATGAAAACACTATATCAGATGATGCCTCTTCTACTTTATCTTCAATTCGACGTAATAAAAAAAGATTAGAACAAGATATAAAAGATAAATTAAACTCTATGCTTCATTCTTCAAGTTATTCAAAATACATCATGGAACCTATAGTAACTATTCGCAATGATAGATATGTTATTCCTGTAAAGATAGAGTACAAAGACAATATAAAAGGATTTATACATGATATTTCTTCTAGTGGATCAACTGTTTTCATAGAACCTATTACCGTTTTTGAATTAAACACAAAAATTTCTAATCTAAAAATAGAAGAAAATATAGAAATAGAAAAAATTCTAAAAAATATTTCTGAATCTATTTTGCCTATTTGTGAAAATCTCAAAGAAGATACTTTTTTAATTGGAAGATTAGATTTTATTTTTGCAAAAGCTCTATACTCTAAAAATATAACTGGAATAGAACCACACATTAATGAAAATAAAGAAATTAATCTTATAAAAGCAAGACATCCTTTAATAGATAGTTCTAAAGTTGTACCAATAGATATTTCTCTTGGAAAAAATTATAATTCTTTAATAATAACAGGACCTAATACTGGTGGTAAAACTGTTACTTTAAAAACAACTCGGTCTTTTAACATTAATGGCTGTAAGTGGTCTTCATATTCCAGCAAATGAAAACAGTAGCATATTTGTATTTGATAAAATTTTTGCATCTATTGGTGACGAACAAAGTATTCAAGAATCTTTAAGTACTTTTTCATCACATATGTTAAACATTATAGAAATTTTAAACTCTTTTAATGAAAATAGTTTAATTCTATTAGATGAACTAGGTTCTGGAACAGACCCTATTGAGGGTAGCTCTCTTGCAATAAGTATTTTAGAATACTTTTATAATCATAATGCACTTACACTTGCTACAACTCACTATCCTGAAATTAAAAATTATGCATTAGTAACAAAAGGATTTGAAAATGCATCTTGCGAATTTGATATAGAAAATTTAGCACCAACATATAAATTATTAATTGGTGTTCCACGGAAAAAGTAATGCTTTTGCAATCTGTAAACGTTTAGGATTACAAGAAGATATTTTAAACAGAGCATCTAAACTTTTAACAACAGATCATATAAATATTGAAGAATTGTTAAAATCTATATATGATAACAAATTACAAATAGAAAAAGAAAAAGAACTTATTGATAAGAACTTAAATCAAGTAGAATTATTAAGAAATTCTTTAGAGTCTGACTTATCTAACCATAAACAAAAAGAAAAAGAAATTTTAGAAAAAGCAAAAAAAGAAGCAAGGCAAATTCTATTAGATGCAAAAGCAAAAGCAACTAATATAATAAAAGATTTAAATGAACTTTCTGAATCTAACACATCTTTAAAACATGCAAATAATTTAAGAAACCAATTAAACACTTCCTTAAAAGATTATACTCCAAGCTTAGGTAAAACAGATATTGGAAGCTTAACATCTAAAGATATTACTATTGGAATGACTGTTTTAGTTAAAACACTTAATACTAAAGCTATAGTTCTAAGTCTTCCTAATAAGTCTAATGAAGTACAATTACAAATTGGAAATGCAAAAACGACAATGAATATTAACAAATTAGAAAAAGCAAATGCAGAAAAACAATCAAGTACTTATACAAAAAAATCTATAAATTTAAAATCAAAAAATATATCAAGTGAAATTAATGTTATTGGTCAAAATGTTGATGAAGCAATATTTGTAATTGATAAATACTTAGATGATTGTAGTTTAGCAAAAATATCTCCTGTAAGAATAGTACATGGCAAAGGTACAGGAAAACTAAGACAAGGTATTCATACTTTTTTAAAAACCAATCCACATGTAAAATCTTTTAGACTCGGAACATTCGGTGAAGGTGAAATGGGAGTTACTATAGTAGAAATCAAATAAAATATTGATGTAAAATTTTATCTAAAGTAAGTTTCATTATCAAAAACTTTTATCTAAGTTTTATGTTTTTATTATATTTTAAATCTTAAAGAAAAACAAAAATTTTTAGCTAAAAAAATTGTTAAATAATTTTTTCTTAATTAATATTTAAAATTTTTTATATACTAGAAGTTCCAAAAAATCTTCTCTTTTACCCAAAAAAAGAATGGCCTTTGTTCCATTCTTTTTTATTGTATTTTTAATTCTATAATAAATTCAAATTATATAATCTATTTTTTATAATTATTTACTAAAACTTTAATTAATTAATAATCAATAAATTTTATTTTTACTACTCTTCCTCTATAAATCTAAATTTATTTTACACAAATTTATTCATTTGAAGCTGTATCATTTGTATTGTTTTTATCTGAATTTTCTTCTGTTGAAGTATTTGATGTTACTGATGAATTTGTGCTGTTTCCATTTGTTCCATATAGTTTACTTAAATAACTTTGATAATCAAAAGGTTCAACAGTCTCTGGTGTTCCATAATCAACTCCATATGTCTCTACAGATAAACTTTTAATTACTGGTTTTTCTTTTGGCATATCTGATGATAAAGTATTTCCCTGTTCATCTTTTGGAGCTTCTTCATTTTCTCCTAATTCAGAACTTCTATATGTAACTTCTACATTTGATATTTTTTCTATTATATCATATCCTTCTATTACTTTTCCAAATGCTGCATAAGATCCATCTAAAGATGTATTATCAGATGTCATAATAAAAAATTGTGAACCAGCTGAGTTATACCCTTGTTCTGTTAACCCCATACTACTATAATCTGATCTTGCCATAGAAATAACACCTTTTGTATGTTTTAATGTATTTTCGTAATTATTAGCTAAGAATTCACCTTTTATTGCATAAGATTTATCTTCTGCACTATCACCAATTAAATCTTTTAATGATGGAGCTCCAGTTCCATCTCCATTTTTATCTCCACCTTGAATCATAAAGTTTGGTATTGTTCTATGAAATGTTAAATTATTATAAAATCCATTATTAGCAAGTTTTATAAAGTTTGCAACAGTGTTTGGTGCCTGATCTGGATATAATTCTATTTTTACAGTTCCATATCCTTCTACTTCCATTGTAGCTATAGGATTTTTTACTTCCATTGTAGCATTTTTATATACTCCAACTCCTACTATCCCTATTAATACAATAACTACTATAATAGCTATTCCTATCATTACATTTCTTCCTTTTTCCATTGTTTTTCCTCCAATTCCTTTTTATCTTTTTTGTACTACTCTTTTTATTATTTACAAGAGTTTTATTAAAATTGATTTTTTATCAATTATTAATCTATATTATAACATTAAATTATCAAAAACAAACTGTTCTTGCATTCTTTTTAAAGATTGTTTTATAGTTCTTGCTCTTATCTCTCCTATTCCTTCTACCTCATCTAATTTAGGAATATCTGCATCTAATATATGTTGGAAAGATTTAAAAGATTTAACTAAATTTTCTACTATACTACTTGGCATTCTTGGTATTTTATTTAATATTCTATAACCTTTTGTATATACTCCAACCTCATCATAATTATCAAAATCTTCATATCCTAAAATTCTTGCAATTAATTGAGGTCTCATTAATTCGTCATGTGACAATTCTTGTATTGCTTGTAATACTTCTTTAGAGTTTTTCTTTTTACCAGATGCTATATAATCTTTTATTATTAAAAGTTCTTCTTCTTCTAAATCTCCTATTAATTCTTCTAATTGCATTTCAAGAAGCCTTCCTTCTTCTCCAAGTTCATAAATTGCCCTTTGAACTTCATCTACGATTTTCATTACCATTTCTGCTCTTTGAATTGCAACAATAACATTTTCTAGTGTAACAATATCATTAAATTCATATTCATTTAATAAACTCAACTTGCTATCAAAAACTTTTTTGTATTTTTCTACTGTTTGAAGTGCTTGATTTGCTTTTGCACTTACTTTAGAAGTATCTTCTAACACATATCTAGAATTTCCTTTAAATATAGTAATAACATTTCTTCTTTGAGATATGCTTATAACTACTTCTCCAGATTGCTTTGCTGTACGTTCTGCTGTTCTATGCCTTGTTCCTGTTTCATTTGTAGGAATGTCCGAAGATGGTATTAATTGTGCATTAGCAAATAAAATACGTTTTAAATCTGCACTTAATATGATAGAACCATCCATTTTTGCAAGTTCATATAATCTAGATGATGTATATTCTACATCTAATCGAAAACCTCCGTCAACCAAGTCTAAAACTTCTTTTGAATCACCAATAACAATAAGTGCTCCGAGTTTTAGCTTTAAGAATGTTTTCTAGTCCTTCTCTAATTGCTGTACCTGGTGCAATTAGCTTTAATACATCTGTAATTAAATCTTCTTTTTTTAATGCCAAACTAATCCACTCCTCTAAAATGTGAATCGTCAAAAATGAAACAAAACATTCTGACAACATTCAAATTTCAAGTTAAAATCTTTTAAATTTCTAAATTTAAAAATATTTTTACTAATTTATATTTATTTACTACATAAATTTGTTATTTATTTTTCACTTTACCTCTTTTATAATTTTATTTTAATCCTAATTTTTTCATTGCATCATTTATATTTTTCATGCCTATTATATCTAATTTATAAGTTTCTTTCAAGAGTTTCTTGTTATTTTCTGGAATTAAACAAGTTTTAAATCCGAGTTTTTCCGCTTCTTTTAATCTTTTATCGATAAAATTCACAGCTCTAATCTCTCCTGTTAGTCCGAACTTCTCCTATAACTAATAAATCTTTTGGTATACTTATGTTTTTATAGCTTGATGCAACACATGTAATTATTCCTAGATCAACTGCTGGTTCTGATATTTTAATTCCACTTACTACATTTAAGTACACATCTTGACTTGAAAGATTTATTCCTGCTTTCTTTTCAAGTACTGCCATAAGAAGTGTTAAACGATTATAATCTACTCCATTTGCAGTTCTTCTTGGAAGACCAAAAACAGTATGTGATGTTAAAGCTTGAAGTTCTATTAAAAGTGGTCTTGTTCCTTCCATACTTGCAACAATAACAGATCCTGGTGGATTATCTTCCCTGTCAGAAATTAATATTGACGACGGATTTGTTATTTCCACCATTCCTTCATTTTGCATTTCAAACATTCCTACTTCATTTGTAGAGCCAAATCTATTTTTTACTCCTCTTAAAATTCTGTATGAAAAATATCTTTCACCTTCTATATATAACACAGTATCTACCATATGTTCCAAAACTCTAGGTCCAGCAATATTTCCCTCTTTTGTTACATGTCCTATTATAATTGTAGTTATTTGATTTGTCTTACATATTTTCATTATTCTAGCTGTTATTTCTCTTACTTGGCTTACAGTTCCTGCTGCAGATGTTATTTCATCTGAATACATTGTTTGTATAGAATCTATTATTACTAATTTGGGATTTATTGAAAGTATTTGTTCTTGTATCACATCTATATCGGTTTCTCCTAAAAATAAAATATCATCATTATTAATTTTTAGTCTATCTGCACGTATTTTTATTTGTTCTGCAGATTCCTCTCCAGAAACATAAAGAACCTTTCCGTTCACTTTGTATTTTATCACATAATTGTAAAATTAATGTAGATTTACCAATTCCGTGGTTCACCACCAACTAATACAAGCGATCCTTTTACAAGTCCCCCTCCTAATACTCTGTCTAATTCGGATGACCCGAGTACTTATTCTTGTAGCATCTTTTCCTACCACTTCATTTAAACTTCTTGGAATAGCACTTTTTTTACTATTTTCTCCTTTTACAAGTAAATTTGATGTTTCCTTTTTTATTTTTTCTTCAAAAAATGTATTCCATTCATTACATCCGCGGACATTTTCCAAGCCATTTTGCAGATTCATATCCACAACTATTACACACAAATACTGTTTTTGTTTTCGCCATTTTATCCTCCCATAATAAATACTAAGTTAAAATTGTAAGTCTAACATATTAGCTCACCCTATTTTAACTTAGTACTTTAACAGAAATCTCATCTGTTAATTTTTGCTTATTTTAACTTTTTAACTATCTTAAATTAATTTATTTTTACCATACATTTTCATTTAAAGAATCTAAAGCAATTATAAACATTGCATGTGACCATCCAAGCCCAACTACCCAATTAGACTTTAGTGATGAATTATCTACTTGTTCTGCTAAAAATCCGTGCTCTGTTGCAGTATTTACAACAAATTCAAGACATTCTAAAGCCTTTTCCTTATTTCCTAACTTACTGTAATATAAAGACATCCATAAAGTTGCAATTGGCCATGGGTTATTTCCACACATATAATTGTCTTTTTCAAATCTTAAGTAACCTCCGTGAAAAAGTCCTTAATGTCATTTCAATTTTATTAACAGTGTTTTGCACTTTCTTTTCACTTGGCGAAAAAATTTCAAATGGAGTTACTATTCCTAAAATACTAATATCTGAATTTTCATCTAATGTATTTCTTTTCAAAACTTTTTTATTATCATCATACAAATTATTTAATATGTATTTTTTTATCTCAACATTATACTTTTCAATTTCAGCTTTAACTTTTTCTATTTTTTCTTGTTTTATTCTATTGTTTTTATAACTTTCATATATTACATCATATATATTAGTCATAGAATTAAAAGCTGCACAAATACTTGCTAGAGAATATAAATGAATTCCTTCATTCATTTCCCACAAGTCATAACTTACATGTTTATACAAGCTGTCTTTATATCCATATTTTTCTTCTAGTTCTTTTTTTACTTTATCAGTTTCTTCTATTTCCAATAGATTTTTAACATATTTAATTAAAAACTCTATTGCTTTTTCACACATTTTTATATTATCTCTTAAAAATTTTTCTTCTTTTTTTATTTTATAATGTTCATATACTCCATATACTACACTTGCTGTTTCATCTATTTGATATCCCCAACAAGGTGCAAGTCTTCCATCTGTAAAAAATCTCTGTTCCCACATTCCATTTTTGCTTTGAGTTTTTTTACAAAATGTATTATAAAATTTTTCTGTTTGATCATACATGCCTAATAAATCTAAAGCTTTTGTTACAAATATTGCATCTCTTGTCCAACAATATCCGATATCCTCCACTTTTTTGTCTATTTTCATCCATTTCCATACTTGCTATAATTCCACCTGTTTTTTGATTTGTTAAAAGTGGAAATAATAATATTGTCCTTTTATAGATATCATAAACTTTATCACCATAGTTTTTTTCTTTTAAATTATAATATTTTTCTATATATTTCTCCCAAAACTTTTTTACTACATTAAATTCTTTTTGCGAATCTATTTTTCTAATTTTGTCTATTTCATTTGCTATATCTTCAAAAGAACCAGACTTACTATTATCTTTTGCATAAACATAAATACATATCTTTTTGCTCTCTCCTGGCTTTAATACATCTAAGTCATATCCTATGCTAGAATCATTTGTCATTCCAATATAATCTTTGCCATAAATTACTCCGCTTCTTATATTATCTTTTGAATTATGTAGTTGTTTATACGCAATTTTTCTATCTGAAAAAATTGCAAATGTGGAATCATAACTATACTGTAACAAAGAATCATTAAAAATTCTTGCTGATACTGCATCATTTACACTTTTCATAAATCCAGAATGAATTAAAAAGTCTATTTTTAAATCTATAGAATTATTATTTTTTAGTGTATATTGTTTTATTATTATATCTTTTTTTATTGTAACAAAATCTATTTGTTCTATTTGTAAATTAAAATACGTATTTTCTATATTAGTAGTTAAAATATTTGTATCTTCTACATATTTTTGACTATAATGATTATTTATATCATCATGTAAATATATAATTGCAGAATCATTTATTTTAACTCCGAACATGGAAGAAATCAACATTTTGTTTATAATCTACCGTTGGATAAGCTATTCTAAGTAATTCTCCTTTATCAGAATAGCTAGCAAGCATTCTCCCATTTCCTATTAAAGCATCATTAATATATTTATCCATAAAAAATCCTTCCTTTTTCTTTTGTTCTTAACTTAGACATTATTTATTTTCGACAATTTTTACAATTTGTCTTTCTAACTCTTTTATCCTATCATTTAATTTTGCAATTTCTTCATCATTAGCATATTCTGTTAAAATATCTTCTTTTACAATTGATTCCATATCTTCTAGTTCTTCTTTCAATGTTTGCATTCTTCCAAGAACTTCTAAACGTACATATTCTTTTGCTCGTTTGTTTTCTACTTTTCCAACTACATTTATCTTATCATCTAATTCATAACATTCACCAAAATCTGGTATTGTAACTGGTATATTTGTAGTTTCAATAATTTTATTTCTTAAAACAACTTGTCCTTCTGGTTCCCCATGAACTAAAAATATATGTTTAGGCTTTCTAATGAATGAATATACGAAGTTAAGTAACCATTCTTGATCTGCATGTCCTGAATATCCTTCTATATATTCAATTCTTGCATTTACTGCAATATCTTCCCCAAATATTTTTACAATTTTTGCTCCATCTACTATTTTTCTTCCAAGCGTACCTGGTGCTTGATATCCTACAAATAAAATTGTACTTTTTGGATTCCATAAATTGTGTTTTAAATGATGTTTTATTCTACCAACTTCACACATACCACTTGCAGATATTATTATAGAAGATTCATTTCTTTCATTTAATTCTTTTGATTCTTCAGCAGTTTTTGTGAATTTAAGTCCAGGAAATTCAAGTGGATTATCCCCACTTTTTATAAGTTTTTGTGTTTCCTCATCAAATAAGTCCATATTTTCTGCAAAAACTTCTGTTGCTGATATTGCAAGTGGACTATCTACGTAAACAGGAGCTTTCATAAGAGTCTGATACTCCTTATAAAATTCCTCGTTATGTTCAGTATCTTTTAAATTATTCAATTCGTATAATATCTCTTGCGTTCTTCCAACAGCAAAAGAAGGAATTACTACAGTACCACCTTTAGATAACGTTTCTGAAACAATTCTTAAAAACTCTTGTGCCTTTTTGTCATTTCTTATATGCAATCTATTTCCATATGTAGATTCCATAACCAAATAATCTGCACTTTCAATCATAGTTGGTTCTGATAATAATGGAATATCATTATTTCCAATATCTCCTGAAAAAACTACTTTTGTTTCTTTTTCCCCTTCTTTAACCCAAACTTCTATTATACTAGAACCAAGCATATGTCCTGCATCATTATATCTAACATGGATATTTGGATCAATTTCTATTATTTCATCATATTTTACTGGTTTAAATACCTCTAAACACCTAGCTGCATCTTCAGCTGTATATATAGGAGGAATTGCTTTTTCACCTTTTCTTTGTCTTTTTTTATTTTTCCACTCAGCTTCCATTTCTTGAATATGTCCACTATCAGGTAACATTATTGAACATAAGTCACAAGTTGCTTTTGTAGCATATATAGGACCTCTATATCCTTCATTATATAATTTTGGTATTCTACCTGAATGATCTATATGTGCATGTGTTAATAACATAAAATCAACTGTAGTTACATCATATAAAAATGGTGCCTCATTTTCTAATTCATCTTTTGCTTGCCCTTGATATAACCCACAATCTACTAAAAATTTCTTTCCTGCTCCTTCTACTAAAAAATTAGAACCTGTAACAGTTTTTGTTGCTCCTAAAAAAGTAATCTTCATAAACTAATTTCTTCCTTTCTTCTTTCGATAAATTGTAAATAGCTTTAACTATTCATAACAAAAATTTCTATACAAATAATTTTATTTTTTTTCTTAATTTTATATCATTTTCTTTTATTGAAAAATCCTTTTTAGTTTCTAATACATTGCCATCATAATATTTTACTATTATTTTTTCATCTTCTTGAGATAAAACTATGTGTACATTTTCAAGTGTAATCATCTTTGTATTAAATATCTCTTCTAAAATAGATTTATTATATTCTTTTTTACTAGATACTTTTTCTAATACTTTTAATTCCTCTGCTTTTTTTATAATACTTGATATTATAATTTCATTTTGCTTGTTTAATCTTCTATCTTCTCTTATTGTTCTATCCTTTTTATATTTCAAAAATCTATAATATCTATATTCATAAATTAAATCTATCATATTTTTTTTCAAATCACACTTATCAATTTTTATTTCAAAACAATTTAAAAATTCTTTTTGTAATTCTAAAATGCATTGACTGATTGGTTCCTTTTTGTCTTCTCTTATATTTAAGTTATCAAAAAAACTTTTATTTTCTTCTAATTGTTTCTTCATTTCTATAAATTTCTTAGGATCCATTAAATCATTATATTCTTTTATCTCTTGCAATAAGTCATTTCTTTCTGCTTCAAGAATATCTACTAAATTGCTAATACTAAAGATCTTTTTTTCTTTTGGTAAAGCTTCATTTCTTTTATCATATTCTTCTTTTAATAAATCTACATCATTTAATTTTTGGTCTATTTCTTTAATTTTATCAGTTAATTCCTTTTTATCTTTTGTTATTCTATTTAAAAAATCCTCTTTGTTTTCTAACATATTGAGCTTTTTATCAATTTTTTCATTTTCGATTATTACCTGTTCTTTAAATTCATCATCTTTAGTGCTTTTTATAAATATACAAGCACTAAAAAATTTATTTAAAAAAGCTTTAGCTGCCTCTCCATACTCTTCTTGCAATTTGTTACATATCTCTGTTTTTATTTTTCTTTTATCTTCTAGGTTAGTTATTCTAGTCAGTTCTTTATAACCTAATAATATTAATAAATTTTGATATATCAAATTATATTGTAAAGAATTTATATTATCTATCATACTGGTCCATGACCATCCATTAAAATCTCTTATTACTTCCGAATTATTTAAAGCTCTTCCCTCATTTAATACTTCTATTACAGCATTATCCAAAAAAGCTTTTCCCTCTAATTTTTCTAATTGATTTGTTTTGTACATTGCATATAGTAACACATCTTCACTTGGAAAAGTCTTTAAACTTCCTTCTTCTAAATTAACAAAATATTTTTTTTGATTTTTTGAACTTTTTGGTTTCATAACATCTATCTTGTTACAATATTTAAATATAATTTTTATTAAAGATTCTATAAACTCATCTCTAGTTGGAACTTCTCTTTTAACTACTTTGTAATCTGAATAAAAATTTTCTATTTTATAAAATATGCTTAAAAGGAGATTTTGGGCCTCCTCGCTAAAAGTTTTTTTGTCTAAAATCTCCTCTAATTCTATATTGTAATCTTTAACATTAATATTAAACCTAGATAATATTTTTTGTTTTTTCAATATACCTCTCCTATTCTCGCTAGAATCTTAACTAATAATATTATTGCGCATTTTGCATTTTTAATTCTTCCCAGCGTTCTTTAGTCATTAGTACCTCTCTTGGCTTACTTCCCTGATATCCAGAAATAATACCTCTTTCTTCCATTTGGTCTATAATTCTTCCAGCTCTTGCATATCCAACTTTAAATCTTCTTTGTATAAAAGATGTTGATGCTTGCCCTGTTTCAACAACAGTATCTATTGCATCCATTAAAAATGGATCCGAATCATCATCAGAATCTTGTTCCATTGATTCTTTATCTGTATTATTTGCTTTTTCTATTTTATCTAGTATATCTTCACTATATGTTGCTTCACCATTATTTTTTACAAATCCTACTATTTTTTCAACTTCTTTATCTGATACAAATGCACCTTGAACTCTAACAGGTTTTGCTGCTCCAGAAGGATAAAATAACATATCACCTTTTCCCAGTAATTTTTCAGCGCCTACCATATCTAATATTGTTCTTGAATCCACTTGTGATGATACTGCGAAAGCTATTCTTGAAGGTATGTTTGCTTTAATGATACCTGTAATAACATCTACAGAAGGTCTTTGCGTAGCAATTACTAAATGCATTCCTGCCGCTCTTGCCATTTGTGCAAGTCTACATATTGCATCTTCTACATCTTTTGGTGAAACCATCATTAAATCTGCAAGCTCATCTATAATAATTACTATTTGAGGAAGTTTTTCTTCTCCGCCTTCCTTTGTTACAGCTTCATTATACCCTTTTATATCTCTAACATTTTTATTTGCAAACAAACTATATCTTTTAACCATTTCTTGAACAGCCCACGTTAAAGCTCCTGCCGCTTTTTTAGGATCTGTTACTACTGGAATTAGCAAATGTGGTATTCCATTATATACAGAAAGTTCTACTACTTTTGGATCTACCATAACTAGTTTTACTTCACTTGGTTTTGCTTTATAAATAATACTAGTTATTATAGTATTTATACAAACACTCTTTCCAGAACCTGTAGAACCTGCAATTAAAACATGAGGCATTTTTGCAATATCAGCTATTACTTCTTTACCTGCAACATCTTTTCCTAAAGCAAATGCAAGTTTTGATTTATGTTCTTTAAAATCTTCTGTATCTATTATATCTCTTAAATGCACTATTTCATTTTCTTTGTTTGGGACTTCTATTCCTACAGCTTGTTTTCCTGGTATTGGTGCTTCTATACGAATAGTCTCTGCTGCTAAATTAAGAGCTATATCATCTGCTAAATTTGCTATTTTACTAACTCTTACACCCTCTGCAGGCTTTAGTTCATATCTTGTTATAGCAGGTCCTACTGATACGTTTTCTACTTTGGCTGAAACTCCAAAACTATATAATGTTTTTTGAAGTTTAGAAGCTGTATCTGTAACAGCTTTTTTTCCACCCTTTATGCCCTTTTTTTCACCTTCACTTAAGAATGTAATTGGTGGAAATTCATAATTTTCATCTTCTACAGTTAAAGTATGTTCTAATTGCAATACTTCTTTAACTTTTTCTTCTTTTGTTTCTTGCTCTTGTTTAAATAGATTTTCTTCTATAAATTCTGGTGCCTGTTTACTTGTTTCATCTTTCATTCCTAATGGGACTATGTCATCTTTATTATGTTTAAATTTCTTTAATAATCCACCTTTTGATTCTGTTTCTTCTTCTAAATTGTTTATTGTTAATTGATCTACTTCTAAAGCTTGTCTTCTTCTTTCTTCTTCTTCTCTTAATCTACGCTCTTTTTTAGTTTCTTTTCTTGGTATATCTATATCTTCTTCAACATTGTATATTTTATTACTCTTAACAGGTCTTCTTTCTTCTTGCTTTCTTTGTTCTCTTATAGCTACTGCTCTTTCTTCTTTTCTTTCATTTTTCTTTTCTTGTCTATCATATAAAAAGTCTGATATAAATTCTGTTGGTTTAAATCCAAATATAAATACAATCGATATAACAGTAACACCTAAAGCCAAAATAACCGTTCCAAGCATTCCAAGCATTTTTATAAAAGGAATTGCTACAAGGGTTCCAACAACACCCCCACCTATATTTTTTTCTCCGAAGCGAATATGCTTGTTTTAATATATCTCCAAGCTCACTTTCTTCAGTTATATTTCCTATAGATATTTGATATATACTCATGACTGCCGAAACACATAATATCACTATTAAATATTGTATTAGTTTCGACATAAAATATTCTTTATCATCATATGCTAAATATATCCCTATTGCGAACGTTCCAACTGGAATTATGTACTTTATAAATCCAAAAAGACCTCCAAGCATTGGGCTCAAATGTTCTCCTATATATCCTGATTCTGCATATATTAAAACTGCAAGTAGTATACTAATAACAATCATAACTACTACTGCAACGTCTAAATTACTTTTCTTTTGTTTCTTTTTACTCTTTTTTGCTTTTGCCAATTTCAGTCCACCCCTTATAATATAAAGTCAAACACATTCTATCACAAACAAATTTTTTTTTCTACAAAAATAAATTGTTTTTATTAATAATTTTTATTCTTGTAAATTTATTGCATAGAATATTTATATTATAACAAATCTAGAGAATTTTCCTATAATATAAAAATCAGAAATCGGAAATCAATTTTTTAAAATTGACTTTCAAAACCGATTTCTGATTTTACTATCTTATTGTAATTCTTTTCTATTGTTTTGTACAATTTTCAAAGCATCTTCTAAAGCTACTTCTAATCCTGCTAATATGTTATCAGCATAATCTTTTGTTCCTTTAGAAATTTCTCTTGACATCTCATTTGCAGTTTCAATTATTTCTGCTTTCTTTTCATATGCTTTTCTTGTTATTTCATGCTCATCTATCATTGATATTATTCTATTTTCAGCTTCTTTTACTATATCATCTGCTTCTTTTTGAGCCTCTTCTAATATACGTTGTCTTTCTTCTTTAACCCATTTTGCTTGTTTTAGCTCATCCGGTAATTTTAGTCTTACTTCTTTTATAATTTCTAAAACTTCGTCTTTATCAACAACACATTTAGTAGAAAAAGGAACACCTTTGCTTCTCTCTAATATATCTTCTAAAGTTTCTAATAAAGTAAATATTTCCATGATTAAACCCCTTTCAACTTAAGAATATGAGACTCACACGCCCATACTTCCTACAATCATATACTTTAAGATTTAGTTCTTTCAAACCATCTAGATCTCTTTCTTTTTGATCTGTTTCTATGATTATCTTTCCGTTTTCTTTTAATAACTTTAAACACAAAATTGTTTTTACAGCATCTATAGATATGTTTGCATCATATGGGGGATCTAAAAATATAATATCAAATTTTATATCTTCCTCTCTTAATTTTTCCAAACATGCTTTATAATCTTTGTTAATAACAATTGCTGATTCTGTAAATCTTGTCTTTTGTAAATTTTTCTTTATAATTGTTATTGAATCATGTGATTTATCACATAAATAAGCTTTTTTACATCCTCTACTTATAAATTCAATTCCTATTGAGCCACTACCAGCAAACAAGTCCAATACAGTAGTAGTTTCATCTATATCTTTTTGCAATATATTAAATAAAGATTCCTTAACTCTATCTAATGTTGGTCTTGTTTTTAAACTATCTATTGTATCTAATTTAGTTCCTCTTGCAGTTCCACTTATTACTCTCATAGGCCCCTCTTTTTCTATTCATATTTTATATTTTTTTATTAATATGTCAATATAAATCATTAAAATGTAACATATATTTAATACGTTTGTAATACTAAATATATAATGTTTAATATTATACACTACTTTTTTGTTTTTTTCAATACAAAAAGCAGAGGCTATAATCTTAAAAAATAACCCCCGCTTTATCTTGTGTGTACCTTATTTTACGCATCTTTTTTCATATCTTTAATTAACTCTAATTGAGAAATCAAAAGTGACTCCATTTTAGCTTTATAGATGTCAAATTGTTTTTCTACATCTTCTAGCTCTTTTTTCTTAAGAACTATAGTTTGAGTCAAATCATCTGCTGATTTTCTAGCTGATCCTTCTGCCTCTTTAACTATTTGTTCTGCTTGTTGTTTTGCAATATTTTTTACTTCATCTGCTGCAGATTGTGCCATTACTAAAGTATTTTGAAGTGTTCCTTCTATTGTTTTATAGTGTTCTATGCTTTTTTCTAATTCTTCTATTCTTCTTTTATTTTCAGAAGCTTCTTTGTACATTTTTTCATAATCTACAGTTAATTGATCTAAGAAATCATCAACTTCTTCTACGCTATAACCGTTCATAATTTGTTTTGCAAATTTTTTATTTTCTATATCAAGTGGTGTATACATATTAATTCCTCCCATACTTTTTTTATGAACGTAAATCTTTCAATTATTCATTGCCATTGTTTCTAAGCCATGAAACTGAAAGTTTGTTCTTTATTTCTTCTCTTGCCATATCAGTTGTTATATCATAGTTATATGGTGCAATTAAAAATATAGAATTTGAAATTTTTTGAATATGTCCATCTAATGCATGTACAGCTCCGCTAATAACATCTACAATACGTCTTGCAACATCTTTATTTACATATTCTAAATTAACAATTACTGATTTTTTCTCTTTTAATAAATCACATATATTTTCTGATTGTTCAAAAGAGGTTGGTTGTGAAATAACCATTTTAACTTGTTGCATTTGTGGCATGCTTACAATTTTATTATTGTTACGTTTTCCCCATACTCTTTTTTCTTCTACTTCTTCATCTTCTTGATTATATTCATCATCCATATTATAGACATTTTCATCTTCTTTTTCTTCTGCTGTGTCCATTCCAAACAAATCCCACACTTTATTCATAATAGCTCCTGACATCCTTATAACCTCCTAATACCTCTCTTCATTTGCATTTTTATACTGGTAATAGTATCTAACTTTTTATTTGATTTGTCAATACTTTTTGCTTTTCGTAACAATAATTTAATATTATTGTAATATTAATGTAATATTATTTAATTGACTTAAATTTATCGTCTGTTATATTTACTAAAACCTCATCATACATATTAATTGACTTTTTAGTTCCCATTTGTTTTAGATCAAATCCTAATGACTCTAACTCATCACTTGAATAATTAGAAACAATTGAATATTTATCATTTTGTTTTAATATTTTTACATAAACTTTTTCTAAATATCCAGCTCTTTGTCTTACTACACATGCAATATCATTTTCATATACTATTGCAGTATTTGGAACTTTTAAGCCACTAGCACTCCACCAAATTATATCAAACGATATTTTTCTATATGATGTTAATTCTTCTACATAATCTTGTATTCTAAGTACAAGAACTGTATCATCTCCATCTGTTCCAATATATTTTATTTTTGCATCAACTTCTTTGCTGTTTGGCAATCTTATCTTTATTTTTTTACCAACTTCTGCTTGCTTTGCTTCATCAGAGTCTACAACAGTTGCAATATAGCACTCAAAATTATCAATTACTTTTCCTTTTTCATTACTAGATGCTATAACCTGACTTGTTTTAACATTTAATTTTTCCAAAAACTCTTTATTTATTACTGAAAAATCTTGTGTTTGTAAAACGTTTTCTAGACCATCTACACGATAAGAAACAACTCCACTAATTGGTGCATTAACATATTCTGAATTATTATTAAGTTGTTTTTCATATGTGCTTCTTTCATCTATTAATTTTTTTATATATGATCCAGCTGGACTAAGTTCTCCAGCTATTTTAGCTTTTTTAGTTACATATGTATTAATATCATTTTTATATTCTTTTATTTTTTGAATATCATTTAATTCATATAAGTCACTAAGTTTTGACTCTATTTGTGTATCTAATAATTTTATATCGCTTGAAAATAAGCTATTATCCTTACTCATAGCTTCTTGTATTTTTTTATCTAAATCTTCTATCTTTTTTACTAAATTTTCCTCATTATTAGAATAATATCTAAAAACAGGGTCTCCTTTAGATACTTTTTCTCCTTCTGTTTTTATTGGAACCAAGCCATTTTTATAATTTTCTCCTTCAACTACAGTTTCATTTCTTATAATATATCCTGTTGCTGATTCTTCAAAATAAAGTTTGCCGATTTTCCACCAAAAAAGTATCTACCGGATTTGTTATAAGTTTAAATAGCATAATACCCGCATATACAACAATTATTAGTAATAATATAAAAATAATTTTTTTCTTATTATTTTTATAAAAGTTATTTTTTACTTTTGTATCATCTTTTTTCACTTTATACCCTCCAAAATAATTTTTATATTATTTTGTCTATCTTCTAGTCCATCTAACCATTTTATATTTTCATATCTTTTAAACCAAGTTATTTGTCTTTTTGCATATCTTCTTGATTCGCGTTTTATCTTTTCTATCATTTCATCTTCTGTTATTTCATTTTTTAAAAATTCTACTACCTCTTTATATCCAAGTCCTTGCATTGCTGTAGGAAAACTATTGTACTTTTTTACTATATTTTTTACTTCCTCTATTAATCCTTGTTTTATCATAATATCAACTCTTAAATTGATTCTTTCATAAAGTTTTTCTCTTTCCATATTTATTCCAAACAACTTAAAATTAAATGGATTATCTTTTTTTCTCGATTCAATCTCTTGCATAGTTTTAGTTTTTCCTGTAGCTTTATATATTTCTAAAACTCTAAAAATCCTTTTTTTATCATTTACACTTATTTTTTTCATTGCCTCTGGATCTATATTGTTTGCCATATTATATACAGCTTCTAGTCCATCTTTTTTAGCTAATTCTTCCAACTTGTTTCTATAGTTTATATCTATTTTTATATCATCATATTCAATTCCATTTACAAGTGAATCTATATATAAACCTGTTCCTCCAACAACAATTGGATATTTTCCTTTTTTTATAACATCATTAATAGCTATAATAGCATCTTTTTTATATTTTGCAACACTATATCTTTCTTCTGGTGATACACATCCGAATCAAATAATGTCTAATGCCCTGCATTTCTTCTTTAGTAGGTTTTGCTGTTCCAATATCCATATCTTTATATATTTGCATAGAATCTGCAGATATAATTTCTCCGTTTATTTTTTTTGCAAGTTCTATAGACAAAGCTGTCTTTCCTGACGCTGTAGGTCCACATATAACTATAACATTTGATTTTATCATTTTAATCTTTCCTTATCTATTTAATTATCTTCTTGAAAACTTTTTTTCTATATCTATTTTTGACATTTTTATTGCTGTTGGTCTTCCGTGCGGACATGTAAACGGATTTGGTAACACAAGTAATTGTCTCATCAAATTATCTACTTCTTGTTTTGTTAAAGCCATATTAGCTTTAACAGCAGATTTACATGCAAGTGTTGCAATAAATTTTTCTTCTATTTCTTGTTTTGCTGTTCTTGCAACAGTATTTATTTCGTCTAATGTTTCTAAAAATAGTTCTTTTGTTTCTAAATCTATACATATATTTGGAACTCCTGAAATTTTTATAGTATTTTCTCCAAATTCCTCTAATGTAAAACCTGCTTTTTCAAATAATTGCATATTATCTTTAGCAATTCCCATTTCTTTATGTGTTAATGTAATTATATCTGGCAATAGCATTAGTTGTGATTCTTTTGGACCATCTGAATAATAATTCTTTTTTATTTTTTCATACATTATCCTTTCGTGTGCAGCATGTTGATCTATAATATACATTTCTTTATCCATTTCTATTATTATATATGTAGAAAAAGCAATTCCTATAAATTTATAATTTGGAATACTACTATAACTATCATCATTAAATATGCTTATATTCTCTGTAGGAACAGATACTATGGAATCATCTATTTTATACTTTTCACCTTCATCTTCTACTTTTGACTCTGACATAGGTAGTTTTCCAAACATTTTAGCATACATTTCATCAAAATTTTTGTCATCAGCTTCCATCTTATTTTCTTTAAGAGCATTTATTTGTTTTAATATATTTTGCATATCCTCTTCTTTTACTGGTTCAAACTCTTTATTTGTTATTTCTTCATTTTTTTCTATATTTTCATTTTTTATTCCTATAATTTGATCAGGTATATTAACATCTTCTTTAACATCTATTGTTTCATCAATTTTGTTTATATCTTCTTTTTTATTTTCTATATTAACTTCTTTCTCATTTTTATCATCTTTGTTTTCTTCTTTGTTTAGATCATTTTTTATTTCTTCTTTAGCTACTATTTTTTCTGCTTCTTTATTATTTAAAGTATCTATACTTACTTTTTCTTCTTTTGCATCATTTTTCTTACTATATATATCCTCTATTATATTATGTTGTATTTTTTCCTCATTTGATTTAGTAACACTTGCAGAATTATCACTAATTATTTTTTTAAATAAACTTGCAAATGCAGGATTAATACTCTCTAATTTTTCTATACTGCTTTTCTTTTCATCATTATTATTAACTATATTATTTACTACACTTTCTTCTTTTTTTACTTCTACCTTTTCTTCCGATCTATCTTCTTTATAGTTTTTTTCTGTTTCTCTTACTAAATCAGATTGAAGTAAAGTTTCTTTTATAGCATGATATACAGCTTTAAATACTTTACTTTCTTCTTCAAATCTTACTTCTAATTTAGCTGGATGTACATTTACGTCTACTTTATGTGGATCTATTTCTATATTTAATATTAAAAATCCATATTTTCCTATTGTTAGCATTCCCTTAAATGCTTGTTCTGCACTACTTGTTAAAGCTTTATCTTTTATAAATCTTTTATTTACAAAAAATAGCTGATTAGATCTATTTGAACGTGCAATTACTGGTTTTCCAACTACTCCAGTAATTCTTATATCATCATATGTATAATCTACATTTAATATATTTTCTGCAATGTCTTTACCATAAATATTATATATTACACTTTTACTGTCACCATTTCCTGTAGTTTGTATTATTGTTTTTCCAGAACTTATTAGTCGTATTCCAATATTTGGATTAACAAGTGCAATTCTAGTAACAGCATCTTCTATATAACCTGCTTCTGTAAAATCCTTTTTTAAAAATTTATATCTAACTGGTGTATTAAAAAACAAGTTTTCTACTGTTATAGTAGTTCCTTTTGGACATCCTATTTCTTCTTTGCTTAATATCTTTCCTCCTTCTACTACGATTTTATATCCAACACTATTTTCTTCTGTTTTTGATATTAATTCTACTCTGCTAATTGCCGCAATACTTGCTAAAGCTTCACCTCTAAACCCCATAGATTTCACAGTCTCTAAGTCTTCTGCTTTTCTTATTTTACTTGTTGCATGTCTTTCAAAAGCAATTTCCATATCGTCTGGTAAAAAGCCTTTTCCATTATCTGTTATTCTTATATATGATATCCCGCCATTTCTTGTTTCTATTGATATATTGGTTGCACCTGCATCAATTGAATTTTCAACTAATTCTTTAACTACAGAAGCTGGTCTTTCTATAACTTCTCCAGCTGCTATTTTATTTATTGTTAAATCATCTAATAATACTATATTTCCCATTTTGTGCCTCCAAATTCTATATAACCTTTAATGTTTTTTGAAATTATATCACTAATTCGCTCTTTTTGTATAGATTATTTCATACTTTTTTTATTTTAGCAATATGCTTTTTCTAAATGTAACACTTTTTAAATTTTAGAATAATATATACCATACTAAAGAACAAGAAAAACATTCTTTATAGGAGGTAACTAATATGGGAAATTGTTGTAATAATAGTGAAGTATTATGGTTCATTATTCTATTTTTACTACTTTTCTGCAGCTGTGGTAACAGAGGATGTTGCAATAACGACTGTGGATGTGGTTGCTAATCTTAATTTTTAAAGATTTGTAACTTTTTGTACATTTGAAAGGGGGGAATTTTTATGCCAGAAAACAGAGGTTGTGGATGCGGATGCGGCTTTGGATTTGGAGATGACTGCATTTGGATAATAATTGTATTAATATTAATATGCTGCTGTTGCGGTGGTGGTAGAGGATGTTGCTAATTTTTAGTAATAAAAACTATTCGCTCGATTAAAAAAATATTTGTTTTTATAATTCATATAAAAAAAGAAGGTTTTATATTAAAATCCTTCTTTTTCCTTTTTATTTATCCTAAATATTTTTCTAATTTATGTTTCAAATTCATAGTTATTATAAAAACTTATTACCTCAAGTTTAAATTCACCTGTTTAAATTTTTTAATCTTCTAATTTATATATCAACAAAAAAATCTTTCTGCTAATATATTATCTACTGCTATTAATTTATAATATATATCAAATCTTTACATACAAAAAAATAACAACTTTCAAATTCTTAAAAGTTGCTATTTTTCACTGGTTGGGCTGGCTAGATTCGAACTAGCGCATGCCAGAGTCAAAGTCTGGTGCCTTACCGCTTGGCTACAGCCCAATATAAGTTGTTTTTAAAATGGGGTGGAAGATGGGACTCGAACCCACGGCCTCTAGTGCCACAAACTAGCGCTCTAACCAACTGAGCTACATCCACCATCAAATGCACCCTCTAACAAATGCATTTATAATTTTAAACCATTTTAATATTTTTGTCAACTATTTTGTTACTTATTTTTTATATTTTTATTTTTTTCTTACAATTTTCATTTAACCTTTTATTTAATGTATTCAACATTTTCTATTTTTTAATACATCAACAATTTAATATTACTCTCTTGCACATAAAATTAGTCTGTATTTATTATTTGAATGACAAGTAACTAATGTAATTTCTCTTTTTCCTGCAGTATCTCTTTGTGCATATGAATAATCAGCTTGAGGAGTTATATATTTACTGTATATTGTATATTCTACCCTATTTCCAGATAAATCTGTAATATATACCTTATCTCCTTCATTCATTTTTTTGTTACTTCCAAAAAATGTTCCATTTCTATAATTATGCCCTATAATAACTGTATTACCAACTTTATTTAATCCGAGCTCCATATTGCACAGCAACAGACACATCAATAGATTTAGCATTAGTTAACGTCTCCAAAACAGGATATTGAAGTCCAACCTTTGGAAGTTCAATTTTACCTAATACTCCATATCCCCTATATGTAAGTCCATAATTTACATTTTTATTATATGTTCTGCTAGTAGATTGGCTTGTATTTGTTGTATTAGTATCTTCTTGGTTTGTTTGTTCTTCATCAACATCTACTACTATTTCATTATTTTCGGCTATATATTGATCTATTTTATTTATCTCATCTTGTGCATCTGCTGCATTTTTATATTTTTTAAAAAAGTAATCATATCCTATAAAACCTATTGCTCCAATAATCATTATTATTACTATAACTAATATTATATTTAAAAAAGTATTAAACTTTTCTCCAGTCATTGCTCTTCTTCCTCCTAAATTTAACTATTACTATTATAACATATTAAAATTTAAGATTCTATACTTTTTTACTATCCTACTATTTTATCTCCTAATTTTTTTCCACCAAGCAAATGAAAATGTAAATGCATAACTTCTTGTCCTGCGTCTTTTCCACAATTAACAATTACTCTAAATCCATCTTCTTCCATTTTCATATCTTTTACTATTTTGTTTATTACTTCATATATTTTTGCAATTATTTTTGAATCTTCTTCGTTTACTTCTAAAAGACTTTTAATATGTTTTTTAGGAATAACCAAAATATGAACTGGAGCTGCTGGATTTATATCTTTAAATGCTAATATTTCCTCATCTTCATAAACTTTTTCTGATGGGATTTCACCATTTATTATTTTACAAAAAATACAATCTTCCATACTTCTTCTCCTCCAATTGTTATTCAAATTGTTATTTAATCCACATTTAAAAGAATTATTCATCTATTAAAATAGCTTTAATTCTTCTTACACCTGCAGAACTAGATTCTTCTTTTTTAATTTTAAACTTTCCAAGTTCTGAAGTATTTTTAACATGTGGTCCACCACATATTTCTATAGAAACATCTCCTATTTTATATACAGTTACTATATCTGGATATCTTTCTATAAATTCACATTCAGCTCCCATTTTTATTGCTTCTTCTTTTGGCATTTCTAATTTTTCTACTGGAATTGCCATTTTTATATATTCATTTACTAAATCTTCTGTTTGTTGTTTTTCTTCTGGTGTCATTTTACTATCATGTGAAAAGTCAAATCTCATTCTTTCTGCTGTTATATTACTTCCCTTTTGATGTACATGACTTCCTAAAACTTTTTTAAGTGCTGCATTTAAAAGGTGTGTTGCTGTATGATATTTTGTTTCCATTTCTCCTGTTGAAGCAAGTCCACCTTTAAATTTTTGCTCTGCTCCTTTTCTTGACAAAGCTTGATGCTCTTCAAATTTCTTTTTAAATCCTTCTATATCAACAGTTAATCCCTGCTCTTTAGCAAGTTCTTCTGTAAGTTCAATTGGGAATCCATATGTATCATATAATTTAAATGCAATATCTTTTGATATTTCTGTACCTTCTACATTTTTTGTTAATTTTTCAAATTCACGTAACCCTTTTTCTAATGTTTTATTAAATTTGTTTTTCTCATTGCTTAAAACTTCTAATATAGCTTTTTCATTTCTTTCAAGTTCTTTATAATATGGTTTATATTCATTTATTACAACTTCTGCAAGTTCTTGTTCCCAGTTACTATTTATATCTATATCTAATTTTTTAGCATAACGAATCATTCTTCTTATTAATCTTCTTAATATATATCCTTGATCTGTATTTGAAGGTTTTATTCCTGCATCGTCACCACTTAATATTACAATAGCTCTTATATGATCTGCTATAATTCTCATGCTTCTTGTATATTTTTCATCATCATAATTCTTTCCAGAAACTTCTTCTATTTTTTTAATTAAATCTGTCCAAATTGATGATTTATAATTATCAGTTTGACCTTCAAGTACTGCAACGACTCTTTCTACGCCCATTCCTGTATCAACATTTTTGTTTTTTAATTGTTCAAAAGTTCCATCTGATTTATGATTATATTGCATAAATACATTATTCCATATTTCTACCCAATTATCATTTTCTGGATCAAAATCTGTTGGAACCGCTTCTTCACTTCTCCAATAAAATATTTCTGTATCTGGTCCACATGGTCCTGTAAGTTCCATGTTTGGCCACCAATTATCATCCTCTCCCAAAAATGCTATTCTATTTTCTGGAATTCCCAATGATTTCCATAACTCTGCAGATTCATTATCAGCCGGAACTATATTATTTCCCTTAAATACAGTTACAGATAATTTTTCAACTGGTATTTTTAAATATTTTGTTAATAATTCAAAGCTCCAAGTTATAGATTCTTTTTTGAAATAATCTCCTAAAGACCAATTCCCCAGCATTTCAAAAAATGTATGATGTGTTTTATCTCCAACTTCATCTAAATCATTTGTTCTGAAACATTTTTGAACATCTGTTAAACGTGTTCCTTCTGGATGAGGTTCTCCTTTTAAATATGGCACTAATGGTTGCATTCCAGCAGTATTAAATAAACAAGTTGGATCATTTTCTGGAATCACAGGTGCACTTGGTATTATTTTGTGTCCACGTTCTTCAAAAAATTTTAAATATATATTTTTTAAATCTACTTTTTCCATATATTTTTTCGACTCCCTTTTTTAAACAAATTTTTCGTCAATTATATTACAAATTAAGCTAAAATGCAATACTTTAAAAAGGGGACGGGGGCAAAAATTAAAGTAAACTTTAATTTTTGCCCCCGTCCCCTTTATTAAATTAAACAATCTTGTTTTGCTTCACTTACTCTCACTTTAGCTATTTTATTTATTAAATCATCCTTATCCGTTTTGTGTTTTACTACTATATAATTTGTTGTATGACCTTTTAAATATTCTCCTTCACGTTCTTCAAATAGTACTTCCACTTCTCTACCTATGTATTTTTTATTGTAATTATATTCGTTTTCATTTGAAAGTTCTATTAATTTTTTACTACGCTCTTCTTTTACTTTTCCATCTATTTGATTTGGCATTACTGCTGCTTTTGTTCCCTTTCTTTGTGAATATTTGAATACATGCATTTTATAAAATGCTATTTCTTTTAAGAATTCATATGTCATATTAAATTCTTCCTCTGTTTCTCCTGGAAATCCTACTATAATATCTGTTGTTAAAGCTGCATTTGGAAATTTGGTTCTTAGCCTTTTTGTTACTTCTTTAAATTCTTCTGTTGTATATCTTCTATTCATTCTTTTTAAAGTTTCTGTACATCCACTTTGTAATGATAAATGGAAATGATCACATATTTTATCTAATTTTGATAATCTTTTTACAAACTCCTCTGTTATTATTGTTGGCTCTATTGAACCTAATCGTATTCTATGTAATCCTTTTATTTTATTTATTTCTTCAAGTAAATCTATTAAACCAATATTTCCACCTTTAAAATCTCTTCCATATGATGCTATGTGAATCCCTGTTATTACAACCTCATTTATTCCTTCTTCCACTACCTTTTTTATTTCTTCTATTACATTTTCTATTTTTCTACTGCGAATATGACCTCTTGCATAAGGAATTAAACAATATGAACAAAATCTATCACATCCATCTTGTATTTTTATAACAGCTCTTGTTTTTTCAGTATATGTTGTTGTTCCAAGTTCAACATAGTCTAATTTATACATCACATCTGATACAATGTCTTCTGTTCCTTTTTGTGCTATATGATTTTCTATTATTGATATAATATCATTTTTTTCATTATTTCCTATTATTAAATCTATTTCCGGTATTTTTTTTAGCTCTTCTTTTGCAACTTGTGCATAACATCCACACGCTACTAATGTTGCATCTTTATTTATTTCTTTTGCTCTTCTAAGCATTTGTCTTGATTTTCTATCTGCTATATTGGTTACTGTGCAAGTATTAACTATATAAACATCTGCATACTCGTCAAATTCAACAATTTCGTATCCATTTGCTACAAATTTTTGTGCCATTGCATTAGTTTCATATTGATTTACTTTACAACCTAAAGAACAAAATGCTACTTTTTTATTACTATTTTTATATTCCATATTTCACCTAACTTTCAGCAATTTTACTTTTTATGTTCTTTTACTATTTATTATACTTTTTTATGCTATATTTTTCTTAAATACTTAATAAACATTATATCACTTTTGTTTAGTCTAAGCAATAGATATCTCTTTTCGTTTTCAATAGTAAGTATGTAAATTTTAATAAATAATTATTCTACTAACATAAAACCCATATGCTTTTGTAAATCAGAATCTATTGTCTTTCTTACATACAAATTATTAGCCTTGCAGTATTTTTCTATAGCATTTTCTGTTTCTATTCCGAATTTTCCATTTGGCATCCCATTAAAGAACCCCAAGTTCTTTAATCTTTTTTGTATTTCTAATACATCTGATCCATACATACCAGATTTTAAATTTCTAAACCCTTTTCCAAAACTACCATAACATCCATCTATGATAGTTACTTTCGTTCCAATTGGTATAATTTTATATAATTCTGCTACTTCAGCATTATTCATTCTTATACATCCGTGTGAACTACTCCATCCTACAGAATATATCTCAGTAGTTCCATGTATTCCAAACTTGCCCCAAGGACAATTAAATCCGCATCCAACAGCCTCCAAAACCTTCTCCCCATTTTCCTTTTGATATTATTGTCCAAGTTCCTATTGGCGATGGTGTAGATTCCTTTCCTCCCGCACACTTATACTCTCTTTCTAGTTTATTATTTTTAAATACATACAATCTAGATGATTCAACATCCACTAATATTTTATATATATCTTTATTTTTAGCGACAGCAGTATTATGTATAGTTATTAAAGTGACTATACTTACAGTTATAATTATTAATATAAAAATCTTTTTTATTTTCATATATCATTTCCTTTTTGTTTTTAATATAAATATATGTGAAAAATAAATTTATATACTTTACAGACTTTATAAAAAAAATTAAATATCATTACACTATTATTTATATAAGTTTAAAATTTATCTGTTTTTTATATATAAAGTTTGCTTAGATCAAACTTTTGGTGTAAATAATTTATATTATCCTAATTTTAAAATTTCCCTATAAAAAAAGAACCTCTCAGCCGCTAATAGCAGCCTGAGAGGAATACGCTAGATTAAATTTTCGGTTCGGCTAAGATCAAAGTGTCTGAATCCAACTCCAGAATTCTGCCAGTTCAGAAGTAAACTGACTCCAGATGTCTGAAAACTCACCAAAGTTCATCGTTAGCACTGCGCGAATACTCTTGAACACCATTATGTAGCTAAGTTCCAGCATTTCAAGAATAAAATCGCATACTCCATACAGAGCAGGTAGCTTTTCCGGAAGCTCCGGATTCAAAGCTGCTGCAATTTGGAGCAAAATAGCAATTACCACCATATTGGCAGTTCTTTTTGCCATTTTTTTGGTAACCGAGCAAATCTTACGTTCAGCTTTCTTGAAAAATTCTATCAGTTTCTTCTCAAACGGACTTTTTTCAAAAAGCTTTTTAACGTTTCCAACCAAAGTCGGATTCTTCACTCTTTTGTCCTTGTTAGTAGTACCAGATGTAGATGCTGCAGCTGTAGCTACATCGGCAATACCTCCAATATTTTTGTTTTCCATTTTGTTTTCCATTTTTTTCTCCTTAGTTAGATTACAATAATTGCAACAATAGCTGTTACAACTACCGCCAAAATGGGGTGCTCTTTTTTCAAACTGTTGAAGATCTTTCCGAGCATCCGCACAAAAGTCTTGGCAATCCAAGAAATGGCTTTGGCAAATGCCTTGGAAATTCCTGCAATTGCAGAGAATACTCCCTTCAGAATAACAGTTCCCAGACTCGGTCCGTGAAACTTTACTCCAACAATAGTGAGCAGAATTGCAATTCCAGTGCAGATGATTGCAATAACCATTGCATAAGAAATTACAGTATCGAAAATGGGCTTTACAAACTTGCCAAACGAGTGAATCAGTGCAGGGGCTTCATACCGAAGTGCGAAAAACAATAAAATAAGCATAATTTTTTTCTCCTTTGATTTTGGAATAAGATGGACTTTCGAATGATGTATATATACCAACAAAATCAACGAAATTATTCGCAAATTAAATTGGGTAATTTGGGAGTGGGAGATATTTCTCCAATCTATATACAAAGGCTATACCTTGTACTATTATTTTATCACAAATTAACATAAAGCTCAAATTTGGTTTACATTTGTATTATGCTGAAATCAAAACATATTTTTTCTAAACAATATATAAAATATCATTATTCGGAAAATACTTTTTTAATTTTTCTTTAAAAAATATTTCTCCCTGTTTTTTTATTTCTTTTTTGTACATATATTTTCCTCTTCCTCTCACTGTCATGATATCTTTATTATATAAATTAATTCTATCTGGAAAGGCTTCATTATTTATCATTCTATGAACATAACTATATGTCATAAATATGATTTCAAAAAATACATCTTTTTTTACTTCGCTACTCAAGTTATCGTACAAATATTTTATAAGATCTTCATATAACCTCATCCATTCATCAACTAATATTACTGGTGCTATTAGTATTCCTATCTTATAACCAGCATGTTTCAATTTATTAATTGCTATAACTCTATTTTTTAATGGTGAAGTTCCTATTTCAATCTGCTTTATAATTTCACTTGGATTTACACTCATTCTCACAATTACTTTTCCATCATGCTTTAAAGGTAAAATTGGATCTACCATATCAAATTTAGTAGGAAATGTCAGCATTCCTTTAGGTGATTTCCTAAAATTTTCAATTGTCCAAACTAAATTATTGGTAATTGTATTTTCTAAGATCAAATCACTATTGCTTCCTATCTCAAAAGTAAGTTTTTTATCTTCTTTATTTGCTACTTTTATAATTTTTTCAAGCATCTCCTCCCTATTTACAAATAGCCTTAAATATGAACATTTATTAAAATTACATACTAAATAGCAATACATACACATAGCAATACATCCAGATGATGTATATGGCACTAAATAATCTGATACTTTATGGTTTTCTATAAATTTATGTGTTTTTCTAATCCCTATAATTAAATTTTTTTTCATACTACAAAATTCAGAATTTTCTTTTTTTCTCAATTCTTCTATATTATTATGGTTTTCTATTTCCTTTAGTTTAATTCCTTTTAACTTATATTCTGTTAATAACTTTTTTCCTAATTCATAATTCCATGCATCTTTTTCATAAAATATTTCTTTTGGTAAAAACATTTTTTTATTCCTCCATAAAAATATTTTTACCGTTTAATAAAAAAAAATGCAAAATTTAAAAAGTATATTTTACATTTCAAATTTCACATTTTCTTTAAACCAATTTACCCTCTCTTGATGCATCTTATTTTTTAATTTGATTCCATTAAAAATATAGTATTTATTTTTGATATATTCACCATTAATCTCTTTTAACATTTCTTTTCCTATTTTTGCAAACTCAACCTTTTCTTTTGAATCTTGCCTACAGTTTCTATCACATTCTACAACTATTTCTAAACCATCTAACCCAAGTTCTGTCTTAGAAATACTTTCTATAAATGAGACTTTTTTATTTGGTTTCATCTTATAGAAAATCCCACCGCTTCATATGCTCTCTACAAGCTGTTTTTCCACATTTTTTCCAAGAATTTGGTATTTTTAATCTTTTTGAAAACTTTTCTAATTGTTCTACTCCCTTTTCTTCGTGACCTATATGATGTGGATATTCTTCTTTTTTTGTTAATCCTTTTCCTAAATCGTGCACAAGCACACTAAATCTTATTTTCTCATCATTTGTTAATTTTGCACTCATATCTAAAGCAAGCATAGTATGGTTATATGCATCACCTTCTGGATGATATTTTACTGGTTGCTCTGCTCCAATTAATTTATAAATTTCTTCAAAATGAACATCTAACACACCAGCTTCTTTTAATACATTAAAAAATATTGATGGCTTATCCTGATTCAAAGCTTTTCTTAATTCTTGAAAAACTCTCTCCTTTGATAAAGAATTCAATTCATTTTTTAGATTTTTCATAACTTCTATTGTATTTTTTTCTACTTTAAATTGTAATTTACTTGCAAATCTTGCTACTCTATATACTCTTAGTGGATCTTCTATAAAACTTTTTGATGTAGCTCTAATAATTCCTTTTTCTAAATCTTTTCTTCCATTAAATGGATCTATTATTTCTTTTGTTAAAACATCTTGTGCTATAGAGTTTATCGTAATATCTCTTCTTTTTAAATCTTCTAATAATGTAACATTTTTCCCTGAAATAATCTCAAACCCTTTATGTCCTTTTGCAACTTTTCTTTCTAACCTTGCCATTGCAAACTCTCTTCCATCTAAATCAAATACTTCAAAATCTTTTCCTCTTTTTACTGCATTTTTAAACATTTCTTCAAAAGTACTAGATTCAATTCCTACAACACAATAGTCTTCATCATGTCCATTAATCTTTAGTAAACTATCGCGAACTGCTCCACCTACTAAGTACAATCGCCCACCATTTTTTTCAATTTTTTTTGCTATTTCATAAATATCATTTTTATTCATGTATATATACACTTCTTCCTGAATATGCAAGTTTTATTTGTTCTGATTCTAGAACTTTTAATATACTATCATTTATTTCTTGCTTAAATTTAAAATAATCATCATATACAGTATTAGTTGTATATAAATATATCCAAATATTTAGTCCTTCTTTTGTTATTTTATTAAAACTAATTTTTACAGAATCTTTTACTACTTCTTCACTAGAATTCAAAACTACTTCTAACTTTGAAATTATATTCTCTACTTTTTCTGAGTTTGTATCTAATGGTAAATTTAAGTCTACATCAAATCTTCTTTTTTCTAATTTGCTCCAATTAGTAATACTTGCATTAGATAATGTAGAATTTGGTATTGTAACTAATGTATTTTCGTTTGTTCTAATTCTAGTACTTCTAAAAGTAATATCTTCTACCGTCCCTTGGTATTTATCTGTTTCTATATAATCTCCAACAATAAATGGTTTATCTGTAATTATTGCAACTCCACCAAATAAATTTTTAGCTATATCTTGTGCTGCAAGTGCTATTACAACACCTCCTAAACCAAGACCTGTAATTAATCCACTTAAATCATATCCTAGCTCTGTTATAATTAGGAATGCTGCAATTACATAAACTATGCATTTAACAATTTTGCTAATAAAATTTACTAAGGTTTGATCTCCTGAAAATCTATCACTTTCTTTCAATTTTACAAATATTTTTTCTTTTGGGTTAAAAAAGTTGTTAATTGCTCTTGCTGTTAATACTATTGCAAAAATCCTAAATAGTTTTAACACTGTAATTTTTATTTCCTCCGGAAGACTTAATACAATAATTCCCAAATAAACACCTAAACAAATTAATAATGTTTTTATTAACTTATACCAAGGACTAAATTTTATCTTTTTCTTATGTTTTTCCTTCAAATTAAACATCTTAACAATAAGATATGAAATAATAGAACTTCCCATACTAAATAATATGACAATTGCTATTGCTATTAGAATATCTATTACTTGATTTTTTTGTATATTTTGAAAAAAGGTTATTATATTTTTTATTAGTTCCATATACTTTACCTCACTATATTTTTATTTATTAAATATTTTTAGTCTTTTTTATCTTGTTTTTTTGCAATAACTGCTTTAATTTTAATTCCTTGATCTATAAACATTTTTTCATGTTCTGTTTGAATATTATCCCAAAAGTTTTTTTCATTTTCCAAATCATATGTCTTTTTTATAATTTTAAAGCCTGAATTTTCAAGATAGCTTAAAGAATCTATAAATAATCCATCATCATCTGTCTTGAAATATATTTCCCCACCATCTTTTAAAAATTCTCTGTATTTTTCTAATTGTCTTATATGTGTTAATCTTTTCTTTCTATGTTTTCCTCTTGGCCAAGGATTACAAAAATTAATATATATTCTCTCAACATTATCGTTTTCATTCATTATTAATAATATTCTTTCAATATCAAATCTTGTTAAAACAACATTATTTATTTCTTTATTTTCTTCTTTATATTTTTCTTCAATGTTTCTTTTAGCTAGACCTAACATTGCATCCACCACATCTATTGCAATATAATTTATATCTGGATTTTTTACTGCTAAATTAGCCATAAAACTACCTTTTCCACATCCAAGCTCTAGATGAATTGGATTATCATTATTAAAAACTTCTTTCCACTTTCCTTTATAATCTTCTGGATTATCTATATAAAATTTACTTGCTTCTAATTCTGGTCTAGCCCATGGTTTAAATCTTATTCTCATTTTTTTATTCCTTTTATAATATATTTAGATTTTTATTTTGGATTTACCTATAAACCTTTTATTATTTTAGTTTTATTTTTTATTTAATTTTTATTAATATTTATTTATCAAATTTAGTTACTACTCACTAATCATTTTCCAATTTAATTTGTATTCTATTTTATTATAAAATTAATTATTTTTCAATCCTTTATTAATAGCTATTTAAAAACATAACTATATAAATATGAGCAATTTTTTTCTATATTCATTTTATATTTATGCAAAACATGAATTTTTTTTCACATTTTGTTGACTCATTAATTATTCTTATGCTATAATCCAAATTATTACTAGCATAGTAAAATATGCAATCTTTAGAAAAGGAGTATTATTTATGAATCACCGGATTATTAAAGCTGTTCGTAACGAAATTGCTCGCTGCAATAGTACCTGTTGTGGGCAATGTTGCCCATGCCAATTGCTAGCAAAGCTTATCGACGAACTTGGCGAAGATGAGTTTTTAAAACGGCTTGAGGAAAATACTTTACCTCAAAATGTTAGATTACTTTATCTTAAAAAAAGTGAAAAATATAAGTAATAACCGTTCTATTTTCCTTTTGAATGTTTTCAAACATTTCTTTTGGAAATAATTAGAAAAAAAAGAAGCACAGATAACTTTTATTTTTGATAACTGTGCTTCTTTATTTATTCATTTTTTATTTATCTTTTTTATGCTAATGTTCCCATTGGGTCCCATGGTTTTAATCTAATTTTTTCTGTATTTAAAAGATTTCTTTCTTCTTCTGTAAGATATTTTTTATTTATAACTACTTGATATACAAATTTTGTGAACCATGAATCTGTTGCTACATGATATCCCTCATTTGCTTTTTTATCTCCCCAACTATTTTCTATTTTCCACTTAGTTGGTGTTTCATTATCTATATTTACACCTGTTATAACCATTGCATGATTCATTGCACTTTCTCTTGTATCTAATGATGCTTCTTTAGTCATATTACTATCTATTTGGAATAATGTATCTATATCAAAAGAAACATCATCCCATACGCCATCATCTATATCCATTGCTTTAGTACAATCTGAACCAAACCATACGGGTTCTCCATTTTTTAATTGTTCAATTGCTAATTTTTTTAATCTTTCTATTGGTAAATTTAAATATAATATTTCGTTTCCTTCTATAACATTTCCTATATAGTCAACCGTATAAACTTTATTAAATGGTTTATCATCAGTTGGACTATTTATTATACTTATATACTCATCTAAATTAATTCCTGATATTTCTCTATAAAACATTATTGGTGTTAAATCTTTTATTATTCCATAATTTCCATCTTTATCAACATATTCAAAAGAAAACTTCTTTGGTGGAACTCCAAAACAACTGCATAATATTTTATAAATGTTTTGCATATATTTTGTTTTTGATTCTTCAAGATTAACTACATTATGTCTTATTTCAAAAGCAAATTTACGTATATATTTGTTTAATAATCCATCTATTTCTCTAGTATTTGAACTTTGAAAAGTTTCTTGAAACACACTTTTAGGAACTATACCATATTTATTTACAATATTTACAAATAGATCCCATTGTCCTCCATCTTGAATTCCATCATTTAATAGTCCATCTAAAGTTCTATCATCTTTTTTACAATCTTTTAGCTCTATAATTTTTTCTAATAAATAATTACATTTTTCTAATTTATCATAAAAAGCTATATAATTTTGTGAGATTTCAAAATTTTTCAAATTATATTTTTTTGCAATTTTTTCTCTTATAACATTACAGCCTGCAAAAATCCAACATCTTCCACTTTGTTTTTGGTTTGTAACAGGTAATGTTTTTAAATTAATTGAAAACATATCTCTTGTGAACTCTGTTTGTTCATTTACTCTTGTTAAATCACTAATTTTATTTTTAACCAAAGCTCTTCTTGTTATAGTACATCCAACATTATTTAAATACTCATTTTCTACATTTTCTAAATATTCTTTACTAATTTCTCTCATATCACTACATAACCTCCATTTTTTTATAATTTCATTTTACAACTTGAAATCCATTTCATATTATAATCATACAAATTCAATAAGTCAAATACAAAAACTATTATTTTTATTTAGTTTTATTTGTATTTGTTTTAATTTTTTAGTAAATATATACTTATTTTTTTATAATACCTATATTTAATAAATTAACAATAAAAAAATAAATATTTCTAAATTTTCACATAAAAACATTAATTTCAAGAAAATTATTTAAGCTTTTCTATAACAAAAAAGCAAATAATTTATAGTAAAATTACTTGCTTTTTATAATATTTATATTCCCATTATTGAATATCCACTATCTGCATAAAGTACTTGACCTGTTACAGCAGATGACATATCGCTAAATAAAAATGTTGCTACATTTCCTACTTCTTCTTTTGTAACATTTCTTCTTAAAGGTGCTTTTTCTTCAACAACTGTTTGTATTGAACTAAAATCTTTAATTCCTTTTGCAGATAAAGTTTTTATTGGACCTGCAGAAACTGCATTAACACGGATTCCTTCTTTACCTAAATTATCTGCTAAATATCTAACACTACATTCTAAAGCAGCTTTAGCAACTCCCATTATGTTGTAGTTTGGTAATACTTTGGTAGAACCATGATATGTTAAACATACAAGACTTGCATTTTCATTTAATAAATCAATTTCTTTTGCAATTCTAGAAATCGCTACAAAAGAATATGCACTAACATCATTTGCATGTGCAAATCCCTCTTTACTTGTATTAATAAAATCATTTTTCAAATCTTCTGTATTGGCATGTGCTATTGCATGTAATATACCATCAATTTTTCCAAAATCATTTTTTACTTTTGTTAATGTTTCTTTTACCACTTCATCTACAGATGCTTCATTACAAGTATATGCTTTTGCACCTTCAAATTCTGAAATTAGTTCTTCTATTTTTTCTTTATTTTCTTCTCCTACATATGTAAATGCAAGCTTTGCACCTTGCTCATAAGCTGATTTTGCTACACCATAAGCAATGCTCCATTTGTTTCTAAGACCCATAATTAAAATTGTTTTGTCTTTTAAAATCATTTTTTTATCCTCCTATTTATCTATTTTAAAATTTAATAAATTTTATTCTATCTTAATATTCACTATCTTAATATTCATATTTACTATTCTTCATATTTTTTTATTATAACAGAACTATTATGTCCTCCAAATCCTAATGAATTAGACATTGCATATTTTATCTCTACATTTCTTCCCTTATTTGGAACAATATCTAAATCACATTCTTCATCTGGCACTTTATATCCAATAGTTGGTGGTACAAAACTATCTTCTATTGCTTTTATACATGTAATTGCTTCTATTGCTCCGGCAGCTCCAAGCAAATGTCCTGTATTTCCCTTTGTTGAACTTACAAGTACACTCTTGCTAGCATCACCTAATGCTGTTTTTATTGCTGCTGTTTCAAATGCATCATTTAAATGTGTAGATGTACCATGTGCATTTATATAATCTATATCCTCTTTTGAAATTTTTGCATCTTCTATAGCATTTACCATTGCACGTGCTCCACCTTCTCCTCCTGGTGCAGGTGAAGTTATATGATAAGCATCTGAACTTGCTCCATATCCTGCTATTTCTGCATATATTTTTGCTCCTCTTTGTTTTGCATGTTCATAATCTTCTAATATCAAAATAGCTGATCCTTCTCCCATTACAAAACCGCTTCTTTCTTTATCAAATGGTATACTTGCTCTTAATCTATCTGTACTTTGTGATAATGCTTTCATATTAGTAAATCCTGCAACTCCTGTAGGTGTTATTGTACTTTCTGCACCACCTGCAATAACAGCATCTTGATATCCATGTTTAATTAAACGATATGCCTCTCCTATAGAATGTGTAGAACTTGCACATGCTGTTACCATTCCAAAAGATTCTCCTTTAGCGCCTAGTTCTATAGATACATTTCCAGAAGCCATATTTCCAATACACATTGGAATATACATAGGAGATACTCTATCTGGTCCTTTTTTTAGTAAAACTTCTGTCTGTTCTTCTATAGTATTTAATCCACCAATACCAGTACTAATTATTACTCCAACTCTATTCATATCCGTATTTTCTTTTGTTATTCCACTATCTTTCATAGCTTCTTTTGCAGCAATAATAGCAAATTGTGAAAATCTTTCTAATCTTTTCACACCTTTTCTATCAAAATATTCTTCTGGTTTAAAATCTTTTACTTCTGCTGCCAACTTAACTTTAAAGTTTGTAGTATCAAATTGACTAATTTCATTTATACCACATTCTCCATTTTTTATACCTTTCCAAAATTCATCTACTGTTTTACCTATAGGTGTTATTGCACCCATTCCTGTTACTACAACTCTTCTTTCCATTTTATCTTTCCTTATATTAAATATTTAGGTTTTTAAATTTTGGTTTTACCTATAAACCTTATATTTCTTAGATCATATCTTTTTCTTGTGCTTGTACTGCTGTAATTGCAATAGTATCGCAAACTCTTTCAACACTACATGCTCTTGATAAATCATTAATTGGTTTTTCTAGCCCTTGACATGCTGGTCCATACATTCGTACATTCGAAAATCTCTCAAAAAGTTTATATGCAATATTTCCTGCATTTATATCTGGAAATATTAAAACATTTGCTTCTCCTTTAAGCTTTCCATTTGGAGATTTCATTTTTGCAACTTCTGGCATTATTGCAGCATCTAACTGTAATTCCCCTTCACAAATCAAATCCGGAACTTTCTTTTTTAAATGCTCTGCAGCCTTTGCAACTTTCTCTGTCGAATCTGATTTAGCACTCCCGAAGTGTAGAATAAGATAAAAGCCCTACTTTAGCCTGTTTTTTAAATAACCACTCATAACTTCTAGCAGATACCTTCGCAATTTCTGCTAAAGCAAGATATCCGTGGTTTTTCATTTAGTGCACAATCTGAAAATAAAAATGTATAATCTTTATTTCCAAAATCCTTATTTTCGTGTTCTACAATAAAAAATGTAGATAATAATTTCGTATTTTTTGTTTTAAATATTTGCATCATAGGATGTAATATTTCTTTAGTAGAATGATTAGCTCCAGCAACAAGTCCGATCACCATCTCCTAATTTAACCATCATCATTCCAAAATACAGTGGATCCAATAAGCACTTGCTTGCTTCTTCCTTTGTAACTTTAAACTTTTTACTTAATTCTAGATACTTTTCCACATATTTTTCATATCTTTTATCATTATTTGGTTCCACTATTTCTATATTATTAATATCTATTTTCTCTTTTTTAGAAATTTTATAAATTTCTTCTTTATCTCCTACTAAAATAATATTTGCAATACCTTCATCTACTACTTTTTTAGCAGCTTTTAAAATTCTCACATCTGTAGATTCTGGCAATATTATTGTTTGTTTATTCATTTTTGCTTTTTTTCTAATATTTTCTATAAAACTCATGAATTCTTTTGCCTTTCTCTTTTAGTATTATTTTTATTATATTATAAAAACCCTTACTATTTATATAACAATTTTAAAAAAAAGTCACTATACTAATTGGTCATTTTTTTATTTTTATTTAATTTTTTAATTGTTATAAAGTAGGATAATTAATATTATTTACCTATTAAAAACATTCTTAAGTCCTTATAACTTTATACTTGTACTTAATTTTATATTTAATGTTTAACTTAGTCTTTTTATTATAGTATATTGTTAACAAGTTACTTATAAATTACACTTGTTTATTAATTTTCCAATTATAAAAAAAGTACGGTAAAATTATACCATACTTTTTTTCATAATATTTATATTTATATTTTTATTTTTCTTATAAATACTTGTTTATCACTCTATTTTACATATTCATTTAGAGGTTTTACTCTATAATTTAATTCTCCAAATTTTTCTGTCGTAACATACCCTGGAGTTGAATTTATTACATCTGGAATTCTATTTACTATACTAGCACAAGTTAATTCTACTGTTGAAGGTCTTGCAACTACTATTGAAGTATTTGGTTCACCATATATAGACCATTCGTTTTTATCATAGTCTTCTTTAGAATATACTTTTCCTATACATTCACTTTCTATTATTATTCCTTCTTTTGTAGTTGTTGTAACAACAGCACTCATTCCTGTAGCATCTCCTGCTTTAACTGTCATATTTAAAGTAGAAGAATATATATCTTCTTTATATGTTTGTGGAATACATTTTTGAGTTTGCGAAACAACTGTTAGTCCTAATTTAGAACATAGCCATCCGGTTTACATTCCACATATAAGATGGCATAAATTCACCATTATTTATTAATTTGTTTCTTTCTTCTTCAGAAATATTATCTGCTGATGCTACTTCTTTTTCAAATTCATCTAAAGAAAGTCCTGCTCCATGAGCTTTAGCAAGTGCAATACCATAATCTTCTACATTATAACTTGAACTTCCTTTTATTTTTGTAATTTTATGTGTTGAACCTGCAATAGAACTAATTAATTGTCCCCAATATATATCTTGATATCCACTTCCTGTTATTGTACAGCCATTTTGTTTTGCAAGTTCGTCTATTTTATTTGTAATACTTGGATTAGAGTTTTGAGGATAAAAAGCCTCTTCACAAGTAGTAATCGCATTTATTCCTAATTTTGCACATAATAAAAGTGCGTCTTTAACATCATTTAATAAGCTCATTGTAGTTACAATACATATATCTGGTTTTACTTCTTTTAACATTTCTTCTGCATTGTCTAAGCTTGTAACTTTTACATTTTTATTTTCTTCTCCTATTACTTCACCAATATCTTTTCCAATTACTGCAGGATTTACATCTATTGCTCCTACAATTTCACCACCTTTTTCTTCCACATACCTCATAGTATAAACTGCCATTTTTCCTGTTCCAAATTGAACAACTTTTACTTTTCTGTCCATCATTTGTATCTCTCCTTTACTAATATTTTTTATATAAATTATATCCAATAATATAATTTTATATACTACTTATGAAATAAACTAACTATTACATTTACTAGTTTTCTTATTATTATATTATTTTCATACATAGAAACTAAATAACTGTGAGTAGCAGGAACGAACCATAAAATTGCTCCAATTACGATTAGTATTAAAATTACTAACAATAAATATGGTAGTTTTCTCCAGTTCATTCTAAAAGCAACTTTATACCCATTCTTAGTTAAATAATCTCCATAAGCTTTTAAATATTCTTCTTCCATTTTCCTTTGTAATTTTTTATTCATTTTTTTTATTTCTTTTTCTGTTAAATTAGGTCCTACATTATAATTGTTTTGATTATTCATCACATTATTATATGTTGCATAATTTGTATTTTTTGGACTTGCATTTCTTACTTTACTATTATTTATAGTTGATTCTTTACTATAATTTTGACTGTATTTTGCTTCTTCTCTTTCCAATTGTAAGTCATATTTTCTTCTTTTTTCTTCATCTTTTAAAATTTCATATGCTTCATTTATAGTTTTAATTTTTTCTTCTGCTATTTTTTTTGCTTCTTGTGTTGTTTGTAAATCTGGATGATATTTTTTAGCTAACACTTTATATGCTTTTTCTATTACATCAATAGATGCTTTTCTATCGACCTCTAAAATTCTATAAAAATCTTTCATACTAATACTCTCCTATTTAAATTTTTAGTATTATAAAAAGATAAATTCCTAATAATTTTTATATAAAATATTCAATTTATATCTTATTATAAAGTATAACATTTTTCTTTATAAAACAATAGTATTTTATATTTTTTTGTGTTATAATTTTTTTAATATCGAAAAATAGGAGTTGAATAAAATTGATGTTAACATCTGATAGCGAAGCTTTAGCTGAAAATAAAGTATTAATTTTATATATATTAGACAAAGTAAATAAACCAATAAATAACGATAGTCTTTATAAATTGGTATTATCTGCACTTGATATGAATTATTTTTACTTTCAACAATTTCTTTTAGACTTAATAGAAACTAAATATATAGTAAACTATCACAAAGAATCTCGGAGGAAGTGTTTATGAAATCACTGAAAGTGGACGAAATACACTTGCACTTACAATGGATATTTTGCCTGGAATTATAAAACTAAAGGCAGATACAAATTTAAAAAAAGAATTAGAACATACAGAAGAAGAATATTCTATCGTTGCTGAATATACTCCTCGTAGTGAAAATAATTATATTGTTTTTTGTAAAATCGTAGAAAATAGTGAAACTGTTTTTGAAGTAAAAACTTTTGCAGGTTCAAGAGAACAGGCAAAAGAAATAGTTGATAATTGGAAATCTAATGCAGAATCTATTTATCCAGAAATTTTAAAATCTTTAACAACTAAAAAAAATAAATAAAATAAAAATAAAATGTACACTATAAAAATATTTATAGTATACATTTTATTTTCTTTAATATCATTAAATATAATTTCTTCTATATTTTAGCAATTTTTTAAATTTTTAATATACTCTTTGTAATTTTCTGAATTAAGAATAGCACTACCAGATACAATAATATCAGTTCCAGCTTCTGCTACTTTTTTTACATTTTCCACATTTATTCCACCATCAGCTTCAATGTCTAATTCTAAATTATTTGCTACAATATATGTATTTAATCTTTTTATTTTCTCTATCGTAGAAGGTATTAATTTTTGTCCTCCTTTTCCTGGTTCTACAGTCATTATTAAACACATATGTATATATGGCAAATATTCATATATTTCTTCTACACTTGTATTTGGTTTTATTGCGATTCCAACTTTACAATTATTTTCTTTTACATATTTAATTAAATCCATTACTTCATTTTTATCTTTACATGCTTCTAAATGAAAAGTGATTATATTTGGATTAAAACTTAAATAACTTGTAATATATGATTTTACATCTTCTACCATTAAGTGGATATCTAATGGTATACTAGTTATTTGTTTTATATATTCACAAAATTCTCTCATAATATTAGTTGTATCATTTTTTACAAAATCTCCATCCATAACATCTATATGAAAAAAATCTGTATGTGCTGTTTCCAAATCATATATTTTAGTTATAATTTCATCTTTTTTTACTTGTAATATTGATGTTGAAACTTCTACCATCTTCGTGCCTCCTTATTTTTTAATTCATTATATATTTTAACATATCTATCATATCTTTCTTTAGTTACTTTGCCCTCTTCTATAGCTTCTTTAATTCCACAGTTTTGTTCTTTTATATGACTACATCCTACAAATTCACAACTATTCTCAAATTTATTAAATTCTATAAAATACTTATACAAATCCTTACTATTTATTTCATTAATTTCAAAGCTCGAAAAACCGTGGTGTATCTGCTATATAAGAATTTTCATCAATTTTATATAATTTTACACAAGTAGTTGTATTTTTTCCTTTTTTATTTTTATCACTAATCAAACCTTCCTGTGTCATATTATCTTCAAATATAGAATTAATTAGACTAGATTTTCCTACTCCAGAATTTCCAGAAAATGCTGTTATATTATCTTTTAAGACTTTCTTTAATTCATCTATTCCGAATCGATTTATTAGCAACTGTCTTTATTACTTTATAACCAATTTTAGTATATATTTCTTCAATATTTTTTGTTATATTATCTTCATCTAAATCAATTTTATTTATACAAATTATTGGTCTTATTCCCTTATACTCTGCATATGCAATTTGTTTATCTAATAACAATAAATCTGTTTTTGGCATTTTTATAGAAACCACAAAAATTATTTGAGTTAAATTAGCCATCTTAGGTCTTTTTATATAATTTTTTCTATTTTCTATTTTATCTATAATTCCTAATTTCTTCTCTTCATCTATAATTTCTATTTTTACTATATCTCCTACAACTGGTGTTATCTCTTCTTTTTTTAGTTTTCCTCTTGCATTACAATTAATTATTTTTTTATCAAATTCAACTTGATACATATTAGAAACATTATTAATAATTATTCCTTTTGTCACTATCTATTTACTCCTTTTTATTTAACTTTTCGCTTTCAATGTAAAAAAATAGAAGCGAACATTAATAATATTTTATACTTAATTAAGCTTTTTGTTAAGTTTTTAACATCTTTGCTTATTTTCTAATTTTTATAAGATCTTTACATATAAAAATTTATCCTAATATAAAAAAATTTCTCAGCTACCTAATAATTTTGATAGCTGAGATTTGTATTTATTATTCTGCTGTCCATACTGCATTTGAATCATTTAAATTCATTTGTGTTTGTCTTTCCAAAATTCCAGAAACATAAACTTTTACTGTTATTGTTCCTACTCCTTGAACTGTTAGATTTATGTTTTCTGTATCTTTTCCAACCTTCTTTTTATATACAGTATCTTCTGTTCCTGCTGATGTTACTTTTACTGTAACTTCTACTTTTTCTGCTTCAATCTCATTTCCATCTTCATCAACTTCTGGTTTATATTTAGTAATAGATTTTACATTTACATTAACAGTACCTTTTTTTATTTCAGCTAACTTATTAACTGTAAGTACTATTTTTGTTCCTTCGTCTACAGTTTTTCCAACATCTAAGCTTTGTTTTAAAACTTCTCCATTAGATTTCTTTGTATCTTCTTCATAAGTAACAGAAACTTCAAAACCTTTTTCTGTTAAACTCTTTTTAGCATTTTCTTCTGTTTCTCCTACAACAGATGGAACTGCTACTTGTTTTATTCCGGTTCCTTTACTTACATATACTTTCACAGTATCCCCTGCTTTAACTTCAGTATTTTCTTTTGGATCTTGTTTTATTACTACTCCTTCTTGTATCTTCTGACTAGTTTCTTCTATTTTTTCAACATTCAAGTTAAGATCACTTAATGAACTTTCAGCTTCTTCATAAGTTGATCCTGCAACTTTAGGAACTTTAACAGTTTCAGTTCCTTTACTTAATACTATAGATATAGTACCTTTCTCTAATATTTTATATCCTTCTTTTGGATCTTGAGAAATTATTTTTCCTTTTTCTATATCACTACTATATTCTTCTGAAGATATTTTATAATTAACTTTTATATCTTTTAATTTTGATTCTGCCTGCTCTACTGTTAGGCCTGTTAAATCTGGTACATCTACATTTTTTGGTGTTGTTAATTCTATAACAAAATATGTAATTCCTAAACTTAATACAAATACAATTATAAATATAATCATAATAAATAATATCTTCATTTTAGGATGTTTTTTAAAGTATTTTCCTAATTTTCCTTTTGGTTTTTTCTCTTCTTCATCCTCTTCTTTCTTTCTATTTAATACTTCACTATTAATTGTTGGTATTCTTTGTGTTAAAGTAGCATCAAAATTTTGCTCTACCACAAAATTTCCATCAGGATTCTTAAGTGCTAAACTTAAATCTCTTAACATCTCTGTTGCAGATTGATATCTCAAATTAACATCTTTTTGCATTGCTTTCATTATAATTTGATTTACTGCAAAAGGAATTGCTGGATTTAATTTTATTGGTTCTACTGGTTTTTCTTGCATATGTTTTAGTGCAATAGAAACTGGTGTATCTGCATCAAATGGCACTCTTCCAGTTAACATTTCATACATAACAACTCCTAAAGAGTATAAATCAGACTTAGCATCTGTAAATCCTCCTCTTGCATGTTCTGGTGAAAAATAATGGACTGATCCAATTGTTGTTCCAAATGCTGTTATTGTAGAATTTGAAACTGCTTTTGCTATACCAAAATCTGTAACTTTAGCAATCCCATCTTCTGTTATAATAATATTATGTGGTTTTATATCTCTATGCACAATATTATTTTTATGAGCTACTTCTAATGCAGAAGCTATTTGTATTGCAATATTTACAGACCATTTCCAAGGAAGTGCTCCGATCTTCTGAGATAATTTGTTTTAATGTTTTTCCTTGAATTAATTCCATCACTATATAATATAAATTTCCTTCATTTCCTACATCATAAATTGATACAATATTTGGATGTGTTAAACTTGCAGCAGCCTGTGCTTCTGTATTAAATCTTTTAATAAATTCTTCATCTGTTGTAAATTCATCTCTTAATACTTTTATTGCTACATATCTATTAAGTACGTGACATTTTGCTTTATAAACAGTAGCCATACCGACCATTTCCTATTTTCTCTATTATTTCATATCGGTTACCTATTATTTTACCTTCTAAATTCATATAAAACTCTCCCTTATAATATTATTACAACCGTAATATTGTCATATCCACCAAGCTCGTTTGCTTTTTGCACTAATTTTTCTGAAGCTAATTCTGGATTTTCTTTTATAATATTATATATTTCTTCATCTTTTAACATATTAGTTAAACCATCTGATGACATCAGCAAAATGTCATCTTTAATAAAACCTTTTACCATAACATCTGGTTCAACATATGCAGTGCATCCTAATGCTTTCATAAGCATATTTTTCTTTGGATGATTATATGCTTCTTCTTTTGTTATTGTTCCATCTTTCACTAGCTGTTGTACATAACTATGGTCAACTGTTAATTTTCTTATAAATTCTTTTCTTATTCTATAGATTCTACTATCTCCTACATGTCCAATATATACCCTATTATTATATATTAAACAAACTTCTAAAGTAGTACCCATTCCTTCTAATTCTTTTATTTCTTTTGATTTTTCATATACAATCATATTAGCATATTCTACAGCATTTTTAATTAAACTTAGTATACTTTCTTTGTCATGCTCTATTTTGTAAAAATTATTAGAAATATAACTTTTTACAGAAGTGGTTGCAAGTTTACTTGCTATTTCTCCTCCATTATATCCTCCCATACCATCAGCTAAAATAAATAATTTTATATTATCCTCTGGTGTAGACACATAATAATAATCTTGATTCATATCTCTTGCTTTTCCTATATCAGATTTAGCAAAAACTTTCATATACTCCTCCTACTTTAGGTTCTTTCTTCTAAGTTGTCCACATGCTGCATCTATATCTGAACCCAATTCTCTTCTTATAGTTGCCACAATACCTTTTGAATTTAAATAATCTCTAAATTTTATTATGTTTTCATTTGTACTTTTGGTAAATTTACCATTTTCTATTTTATTAATAGGTATTAAATTAACATGACAAATCATACCCTTTAATAAATTAACTAGTTCCTTTGCATCTTCTAAGTTGTCATTATTGTCTTTGGCTAATGCATATTCAAAAGAAATTCTTTTATTGGTTATTTTTATATAATCTTTACATGCCTTCATTAATTCTTCTATGTTATATCTTAAATTAACTGGCATCATTTCACTTCTTTTTTTATCATTAGTTGCATGTAGTGATATTGACAATGTACATTGTATATTCTCATTTGCTAAATCATATATTCTTGGTACTAAACCACTAGTTGATACACTAATATGTCTTGCTCCTATATTTAGACCTTTCGGATTATTCATTATTCTAATTGCATTTATTACATTATCGTAGTTATCTAATGGTTCTCCTATTCCCATAAACACAACATTAGAAATATTACTATTTGTATCTTGTTCAACTGCTAATATTTGTTCTATAATTTCCCCTGAGCTTAAATTTCTAACAAATTTAATTCCAGTTGATGCACAAAATTTACATCCCATTTTGCAACCAATTTGAGATGATACGCATATTGTTTTTCCATGATGATATTCCATTAAAACTGTTTCTATTGCATTACCATCTAATACATCAAATAAATATTTTTTTGTTCCATCTGATGATTCTTGTTTTTTTAATATATTGAAATTACAAATAGAAAAATTGCTTTTTAGTTTTTCCCTTAATTCTAACGAAAGATTTGTCATTTCATCAAAACTTTTGACCTTTTCTACATATAACCATTTAAATATTTGTTCTGCTCTATATCCCTTTTCTCCTATGTTTATTATTTCTTTTTTTAAATCTTCCAAATTATAATCTTTTATATTTTTCATTTTTTCTATTCTTTCTTTTTATGATATTTATTCTATTCTTTTATATCATACAAACTAATTTTTTTCAAGATATTTAATTGTTATTATTTTTATACTAAACCTCTTATTTTTTATTTACTAAAAAATAACAATATGATAAAATATTTTTGTATTATTTTTTGAAAGGCGGTTATGTTTTATGGAAATTCGCAATCTGTACGACATTAACAGAAACCTTTGTGAACAAACTGTAGTGAAAGGTCAACCTATCCCTTCTGGTCTTCGGATTGTATGCGTATGTACTGTAATCTTAAATTCCAATAATGAATTTTTGATTCAGAAACGCGTACCTTCCAAAAATGGCAAATTCGGATTAACTAGCGGTCATCCAAAACTTGGTGAAACTAGTAAAGAGGGTATGCTTACAGAACTTCACGAAGAACTCGGTATTATTATTTCACCAGAAGAACTTCATCTTTTTCATTCTGAACTTCATGACGAAGAATCTTTCAGAGACTTGTACTATTATAAAAAGGATTTTTCTCCTTCTATTCTCACGTATCAAGCTGAAGAAGTAGAGTTTGCCAAATGGGCAACCTTCGAAGAAATTTCCGAGCTTTTTCATAACAAAATGTTCTGCCATACTCACTATGCTGACCTGCAAAAGTATATTGCCTACACAACTTCACATGTTAATTAAAATAAATAAGTGTCACTTTTGTACTTCTTAAGTGACACTTATTTATTTTTTACTTATATTATATTTTTTCTATATTTTAAATAATCTTCTATACCTCTATTTACAAATCTATTTGTTTTATTTTTTAGTTCTTTCATCACACTATCTGCAATCTTAAATGCAAAATCATATTTTTCTTTATTAATTGCACCATTTTTTAATGCATCAGATAAATCATTTCTATCCTCAAGATTTATATATGTACTAGATTTTGTTGCACATTCTTGGTAAAATACTACGTCTAAATACAAATCATCATAGTATGGAATTCCATCTTCTATTTCATTCCCATCAGTTATGTCAAAATAATATTCTAATATATTTAATTTATCATCTATATATACTCTTACATTATAATTTTCATGTAATGGAGTATATTCTAATAATGTAAAATTATTGTCCATCTTTTTTACTAGTTCACCATTTATATACATGTAATATGGTTGTGTAACTTCTTTAATTTCTTTTAATGTTAAATAAGCATCTAATTCTTTAAGCTCTACTATTGTAATATCCATTTTTTTTGCTTCTCTTGTATATTTTTTTCTCACATCAACTTTTCTATTCATTAATCTCTATTCCTCCCCTATCTCTATTATAAAATTTAGTCAAAAATTCTATATTTTCTTTTTCAAAAAATATTAATCCTTTTAATTTACTTTTATACCATTTCATTTCATCTTTGCTTATCTTTCCAAATTTTTTCTTTCGCATAAAATCCATAATTATTTCTACATTTTCCACTGTTTCTTGCAATTTTTCATTTACTACTAACCAATCATATTTTCTACTTTTTAATACTTCTTCAATTTGTTTAATTCCCCTTTCCTGTCTAATCTTACCTCTATTACCTCTCTGCTTTAATAATTGTTCTTCTGTTTTTGGTATTAAATATATCATGATAGTTTCTGGGTATCGTTCCTTTATTTCCAATCCTCCACTTACTCCCATATCTATTAACAAATCCATACCATTATTTTCTTGCAATTTTTCTTCTAATAGTGGCATTCCATAGTAATTATGTTCAATTCTCGAACAAGCCATTAATTTCTTTTCATTTAATAATTTTAAATATTCTTTTGGAGAGATAAAATTATACTGTCTTCCATCTATCTCTCCCACTCTCGGTTCTCTTGTTGTATATGTTGAAATTTGAGCCGTATTTTTTTTCTTTGATAATATTTCTTGAATCACCGTACTTTTTCCGGATCCACTTGGTCCTGATATAACAACTACTAAATTATCCAATTTTCTTTTCCTTCTTTTCATATTTTCATTGTGATATTAAAAATTCATCTACTCTTTTTAATAAATTATCTGCTTTTACGTTTTTCTTTGATATATGTCTTAAATACGATATTTCTTCTTGCCAATATGTACCATCAAGTTTTATATAATGATCACTTATTTGAAATTTTCCTTTTAGATTTATTTTATCTAAAAATCCTTGAAATTCATTTGCTGTTATTTTATTATTACTTTCTTCTCTACATACATTAAAATTTGGACATTCTTTATCACAAAAACCTATCTTACTACTTCCAATGCAAATTGGATAACTAACACAACTAGGATTACAATAATAGATTCTAGCACTGTGTCCATTATAATCTGGTCTATTTAATAAATAGCTAATTCCACAAGATGTTTTCTTAAATACAGGGTAATTTTTCTTTTTTAGTATATTCTTTATTCTATTATAAGTTTCTGGTAGTAACACTTTATGATCAGGATCATACTTTTCTGGTATTTCTATATTAGCATTCTCTAATACTTGTTTTAAGTGAGTATTTAATCTTATTCCAGATATTATGCTACACTTACAATATTTTGTAACTATTTCTGATACATGTTTAATTGTCTCTTCATCACTATTCAATCCTTCTATTACAGGTCTATAATAATTAACCAATTGTATATTATTCATTTTAGATAGAATTTGCATTGTTTCAATTTGTCTTTTTTCACTTCTATTTTCTAATTTCTCAGATAATCCCGAAAAAGTATATAATATTATAATGTTTAAATTAATATTAGAAAGTCTTTTAGCCATTTTTTCTGTAATATATCCTTTAGTAATTATCATAATTGGATTTTCTACTTTTTTTTCTTCCATAATTTCAAGTATCCTCATTGTACTATCAAACACTTGAAGATTTAATAATGGATCTGTCTGATTATTAACAGATATCGGAATATCACTAGTATAAAGTCTAAAGTTTAATAATTCGTCTACTAATTCTTCTTCTTTTGATATTTTTTTCACTGTACATCTATCTTCTAATCCACTTAATATACAATACTTACACCCTATAGTACATCCATCATATGAAGATATAGATATTGATGATTTTAAATAATTTAACATTTATATTACACACTCCTTCACTTATCTTTATTAATTGTTTTTACATATTAATTATATTTATTCCAGCTTTAAAATCAAATATCTATTTTTTATAATTGTCATAAATACTATTTATATTTTTATACTTTTTTAATATGATATTTAGTACTATTTTATTTATTTTTTCAATTCCGTAAGTTCTTCTTTTATAAATCTCTCTGATGCATATGTCACAAACTTTTTTATATATGCAATTCCTATATCAATTTTAGGTAACTCAAGATCAATATTTACTTTCTTCATTCTATTCTTTTCTATTTTTTCTGATACAGTATTTTCTATTAACCAACCTATTCCTATGTTTCTTCTTATCATTTTTAACGTCATTTCAGTTGTAGAAATTTCCATGACAGGATTTAACTTTATATTATATTTTTCAAAAACTCCATTAATTTTTTCCCTGGTAGAAGTACCTTCATTTGGAAGTATTAAAGGTATATCATTTATATTCTCCTTTTTTATTTCTTTATTACAAAATCTATTAACAAAGTCAAATTCACCTACAAAAGCCGTTTCCAATGATATTAATTTTTTAGTTACTAACTCCAAATTATTTTTGCATATTGGGAAACAATCTATTATAAAATCTAATTGATGTTTTTCTAACATATATATCATATCTGTAGTAGATCTATTTTGTATATAAAATTTAATATTGGGGTACTTTTTATGAAATCTTTCAATTTTATCTCCTAAGTATGATATTCCTATATGTGTTGGAACACCTATTCTAATATTTCCTGAAATCATCTCTTTTGACTCTTTTATACTTTGCTCACCTAAACATATATAATCACAAGCATTTTTTATATAATAATATAAATTTTCACCTTCTGGAGTTAATGTTACTCCTTTTGCATTTCTATAAAATAATTTAACATCTAACGCTTTTTCTAATTCCTTAATATTATAGCTTATTGCAGGTTGAGAAACAAAAAGATTTTCACTTGCCTTAGAAAAACTTTTACATTGTGTTACTATATAAAAAGTTTTATATAAATTAAAATCTATATTTTTATCAAACATATTCATGGATTACTTTCTCCTTATCATTTTATATCAAACTCAATTAACAGCTTAAAAATCTCTATGGCTCCCAAAATAAAATTCGCCATTATTTATTTTATTTATATATTCATAATCATCTATATGCATTAAATATATATTTACACCTTGAATCTTAATTTTTCTTAGCTTTTCGATAACATCTTCAAATTTTATATGTACTCCACCATATTTAGAAACATCTATATATAACTCATCTAAGTTATATAAATATTTTAAAAATGGCTCAATTATTTTTGTATCTCCTGTATACAATATATTCTTGTTATTAAATCTTGCTCTAAAACCATAACAATCTAGTTCTTTTACATGTTCTGTTTTTATAAATTCTATATTTTCAAAATCATCTAATAATTCATATGCTTCTTTTGGTGCTCCTGTAATTTTTAAGTATTGTTCCATATTCTTGCATTTACTTATAACAATAACCTTTTTATTATATATATACCACATATATAAAATAAATTGAGTTAAAGAACCTGCATGGTCATTATGCAAATGCGTGATAATCACATTAATTGACTTATATTTATTGAAATCAAATTTCTCTTTTAATTTATCAAACACTGTAAATCCGCAATCTATTAATATAAATTTGTCATCTAATTCTATATATGCTGAATTATTATTTTTTCCAAAACCAGATTCTATCCCTATAAATTTTAAAGCACTATTTTCCATAATATTGATTCCCTTCTTACTTAAATTTATATATATTTTAAATCCAAAATATATATCAGTCAAATTAATTATTTTTTTACTTTAAACAATAGTCATTTTTTATGTATTATATATATATATATTATTATAGGAGATTTTTATATGAAATTTTTTATAATAACTAAAAAAAATATTAAACAGTTTATATACATTTCTTTAATCATTGTATTTTTTACTATAATCTTATTTATATCATTAGATAATAATAACAGTCGTGCAGACAATCCAGAATTATATTTATCTGATGAAAAACGAAATTTAATACAAAACCTATATGAAAATGAAGAAAAAGTTGCATATTTAACTTTTGATGATGGTCCAAGTAAGTTTGTAACCCCAAAAGTACTAGAAATATTAAAACAAAACAATACTCTTGCCAATTTTTTTGTTGTAGGAAAACATGTAGAAGAATATCCAGATTTAGTAAAACAAGCATATGAAGATGGCCACTTTATTGCAAATCATGGATATTCTCATAATAATTCCAAACTTTATAAATCCAAACAAGACTTTATAAATGAAATTTTAGAAACAGATAAATCTATTTCTAAAGCTATTGGAATTGAAAATTACTGTTCCCATATTTTTAGATTTCCTAATGGTTCTATGAGTAAAATTCACTATCAAGATAAGAAAAAAGCTATAAAATATTTAAATGAAATAGATTATACCTATATTGATTGGAATTCTCTAAATAATGACTCTATGAAAAAATATTCAAATGCAGAATTGTTAGCTAACTTAAAAAAAAGTTCTGCAAATAAAGGAACATTAGTAATTTTAATGCACGATACAGGTGATGTTAATAAAACATATGACATTTTAGAAGATTCTATTAATTTTCTAAAATCTGAAGGATATGAATTTAAGACTTTTTATGATTTATTAAAATAATAATTTTCTTATTTATCTAATAACTATATTTTAACAAAATATTTATCCTTTAATAATATCTACTAATTTTAATACCTATTAATTGGTTGTACAAAAAATTGCTATTAAAGAAATAAAAAATATATTTTATTTCTTTAATATAAAAAAGCTAAGAAATTTTTAATTAAAGTTTCTTAGCTTTTTTCTTATGCTATTTTAGAATAAATATCATCTAATAATTTTTCTATTCTTAAAAGTCTTTCTTCAAAAACAGTATTAGTCATATCATTTATTTCATTAAATTCTTGTAATTTTTCAATTTTTTTCATATTTGTTTTATGATTTTTTTCTACAATTTGAATTGTTTTTTGTTGATTATATTTTATTTCATTTATTACTTCTTTTATCTGTTTTATATCATTATAATTTTCTTCTAATAAATTCATATAATCACCTCTTCTTAAATAGATTCTTATAGATATTATCACAAAACATTTGTATGGTCAATATTTCTTTTGTCTATTTAAAAAATTTATATTATATTATTCATCTATTTTTATATGTACATCTTTTAGCTGTTCCATAGATACTTTAGATGGCGCTCCCATTAATACATCTCTTGCTTTTTTATTTTTTGGAAAAGCTATTACTTCTCTTATATTTTGACTATCAGAAATTAGCATTACCATTCTATCTAGACCAGGAGCAGCACCTGCATGTGGTGGTGTTCCATATTGGAAAGCATTATAAAGTGCTCCAAATTTCGTTTTAACATCTTCTTCTGTATAACCTGCTATTTCAAAAGCTTTAACCATTAATTCTGGATTATGGTTTCTAACAGCTCCTGATGCCATTTCATATCCATTACATACTAAATCATATTGATATGCTAAAATATCTAATGGATTCATATTTTCTAAAGCATCCATTCCTCCTTGTGGCATAGAAAATGGATTATGATTAAAATCAATACTACCTTCATCTGATAACTCATACATTGGAAAATCTACAATCCAACAAAATTTATAAACATTCTTTTCTATTAAATCTAAACGTTTTCCAAGCTCTATTCTAACAAGACCTGCTATTTTTTGAGCAATTTTCAATTCATCTGCTACAAAGAAAATACTAGAATTTGAATTTGCACCTAATTTTTGAAGCTCAATTTTAACTTCATCTGTAATAAATTTAGAAATGCCTCCTGTATATTCTCCATTTTCATCTATTTTAACCCAAGCTAATCCTTTTGCTCCCGCTTCTTCTTTTGCAAAAACATCCATACTATCAAAGAATTTACGCCCCTGAGATGCTCCATTTGGAACTATTATTATTTTTACAGTTTTACCTTTAAAAGCATTAAATTCTGTATTTTTAAATATTTCTGTTGCATCTTGTATAATTAGTGGATTTCTTAAATCTGGTTTATCGATACCATATTTTTCCATAGCTTCTAAGTATGGTATTCTAATAAATGGTCCATCATCAACTTGCCAAGTTGTATTTTCTCTAAATACATATGGAACAACTTCTTCTGCCACTTCAAAAACATCATCTTGTGTTGCAAAACTCATTTCATAATCTAATTGATAAAATTCTCCTGGTGCTCTATCAGCTCTTGGATCTTCATCTCTAAAACATGGAGCAATTTGATAATATTTATTAAATCCTGAAACCATTAATAATTGTTTAAATTGTTGAGGTGCTTGTGGAAGTGCATAAAATTCTCCTGGATGTAATCTACTTGGAACTAAATAATCTCTAGCTCCTTCTGGTGATGAGTTTGCTAAAATTGGAGTTTGTATTTCTGTAAATCCTAATTCATCCATTTTATTTCTTATTGTTTTCATTACTTTAGAACGAAGTAATATATTATTATGTATTTTTTCGTTTCTTAAATCTAAGAATCTATATTCTAGTCTTAAATCTTCTCTTACAGAAGATATATCGATTTTTTCTGAATTAATTTCAAAAGGAAGTACATTTTTGCATTTTCCTAATAATTCTATTTTATTTACTTCTATTTCTATTTCACCTGTTGGTATTTTGTCGTTCTTGTTTGTTCTTTCAAGAACTTTCCCTTCAACACAAATTACACATTCTGTTACTAAATTTTCTTTTATATCTTTTAATTTTTCTTCATCTGATATAACAAGTTGTGTGATTCCAAATTCATCTCTTAAATCTATAAATTTCATTGCTCCTAGATTTCTTATTCTTTGAACCCAACCTGCAAGTTTGACATTTTGACCAACATTTTTTATATTTAATTCACCACAATTATGATCTCTATATATATTCTTCATTTTGCTCTCCTTCTTTTTTATGTTTTGATAGTATTTTTTTACCATTTTAAATTTTCCATTATTATATCAAATATCTATTAAAATTCAATGTTTTAGGAAAATATTCTCAAAGTTTTATATTCTTTTTTAATTAGTATCTAATATTTTTTACTTAACATTCATATACATTATATTTACACTTTTTTCTTTTTATTTTTACTCTTGTTACTAAAAAATTTTTATTTGCTTTTTATTTCATAAATTCATTTTATATATCAAATTTCAAGTTTTATCTTCTAACAATTAATTTATAACTTTTTGTTTTTAATCGCAATATTCTTTTATATAGTCATATAATTTATGTATTGGCAAACCAACAATAGTTGTATAATTTCCTATAATTTTTTCAATAAAAACACTAAATCCAGATTGAATCGCAAAAGCCCCTGCTTTATCTAATGCCTCTCCAGTTTTTATCCATTTTTCAATTTCTTCATCTTGCATATCTTTTATATAAATATCTGCTATATCATAATCTATATACTCTTTATATTTATTTTTATCTTCTACTAATACACTAAGTCCTGTAATAACCTTAACATTTGAGTTTTTAAATTTAAACAACATTTTCTTTGCATCTTCTTCATCTTTTGGTTTACCATATATTTTTCCATCTTTAAAAACCATTGTGTCTGCTCCAATAACAACTCTATCTCCTATTGTTTCATCAAATACTGCTTTAGCTTTTATATAAGAAAGTCTTTTTACTTGATCTTCTATTGTTATTCCTTTTTCTAATTTTTCATCAACATTGCTTACAATTACTTCATATTTTACATTCATTAAATTTAAAAGTTCTTTTCTTCTTGGTGATTGCGATGCAAGTATTATACGCATTTTAGCATACTCCCTTTACAATTTTATTTTTTTAATTTTCCTCTTACATATTCATAAATCATAATTCCTGTTGCAACAGAAGCATTCAAACTTTCTGTTTTTCCAAGCATAGGAATTTTAACTTTATAATCTGCAAAATCTTGAATTTCTTTTGAAACTCCATTTCCCTCATTTCCAATAACTATAACCTTTTTATTATATTCTATATCATATATACTATTTTTGGTATCTAATGATGTAACAATTATCTCATAACCATTTTCTTTTATATCTTTTAAAGTTTCTAGTAAATTTTCACTTTCAATAATATTAACTCTAAAAATCGCCCCCATAGTTGATCTTACAACTTTTGGATTAAAACACTCCACTGTATCTTTTGATACAACAATTTGTTTTAAATTTGCACTATCTACAGTTCTTAGAATCGTACCTAAATTTCCTGGATCTTGCAATCCATCTAATACTAAAATTATATCTTCAGAATAATTTATTTTATTATTACTATTATTTTTTTCTACAACAGCTAAAATACCTTGTGGATTAGATACATCTGTTATATATTTAAAAACTTTATCTGTTACATAAATGCAATTAAGTTTTGCTATCTCATATAGTACTTTTTGATCTATCATGTCATTATTTATGCAATCTTCGCAAATCACCACATATTTTATATTTTGATTTTCATCAATAGCTTCTTTTACAAGCTTTATTCCTTCTACTATATAACTATTTTCTAAATCTCTAAACTTTTTTTCTTTTAATTTTTTAATTTTTTTAACAATTTCATTTTCTTTACTTGTTATTACTTGCATATATACTCCTTTTTATATATTATTCGCATTTTTATTTACCTTTGAATTTTCATTTTGTAAACACTTCTCCAAAAATTGTGTAATACTTTCTAAAATTTTATCTTCTGATGTAGTATTCAAAATTAAAGTAACATATGGTTCTTTTCCAGGAGAAAATTTTATTAAATTTCTGTATTCTTTTATTAAATTATCTATAATTTCTGTATTAAAATTATCTACATCAAAGTAAAATACTGCATTTTCTCTTCTTTGTACAATTTTTAAAATATTTACCATTTTGCATAATTGTTTTATTTTTGCAATCTTTATTAAGTTTTCTACTTCTTTTGGCATATTACCATATCTATCAATTATTTCATCTATTACATTTGCTAAGTCCTCTTCATTTTTGCTAAGTGCAATATCCTGATATATTTCAATTTTTTGACTACTATTTTCAATATACTCATCTGGAATAAAACTTGAAACATTCATATCTATTTGTATATCTTTTTCTTCTGTTACTTTTATTCCCTGCATTTCTTTTACAACTTCGTCTAATAATTTACAATAAGTATCATATCCAACTTGTTCCATATGACCATGTTGTATTTCTCCGAAGTAAACTTCCTGCACCTCTTATTTCTAAATCTCTCATAGCAATTTTAAATCCTGATCCGAATTCTGTAAATTCTTTTATAGCTTTTAATCTCTTATCAGCAACTTCTGATAATAATTTATCATGTCTATATGTTATATACGCATATGCTTGCCTATCAGATCTTCCAACTCTTCCTCTTATTTGATAAAGCTGAGCAAGTCCTAGTCTATCTGCATTTTCTACTATAATAGTATTTGCATTTGGAATATCTATTCCAGATTCCAAAATTGTAGTACAAACAAGTACATTAACTTCTTTTTTTACAAACTCCATCATTATATCTTCTAGTTCTTTCCCACTCATTTTTCCATGTGCATATGCAACTTTTGCCTCAGGTACCAAATCTGAAATAAAATTTGCTTTTTTCTCTATTTGTTCTACATTATTAAATAAATAAAAAACCTGGCCATCTCTTTCTAATTCTTTTGTAATTGCTTCTTTTATTACCTCATCATCATATTCTAATACATATGTTTGAACAGCTTTTCTATTATGTGGTGGTTCATATATAACAGACATATCTCTTACCCCAACAATTGACATATGAAGTGTTCTAGGAATTGGTGTTGCTGTCATAGTTAGTACATCTACTGTATTTTTTAAAACCTTTATTTTTTCTTTATCTTTAACACCAAATCTATGTTCCTCATCAATTATTAGTAAACCTAAATCTTTAAATTCTACATCCTTACTTAATATTCTATGTGTTCCTACAACGCAATCTATTTCTCCTAATTTTAATTTTTTAATAACTTCATTTTGCTCTTTTTTTGTTCTAAAACGATTTAGTAGTTCAACTTTGATTGGAAATTCTTCCATTCTTGTTTTAAATTCTTCATATTGTTGATTTGCAAGTACTGTGGTTGGAACTAAATATGCAACTTGCTTATGATCCATTATTGCTTTAAAAGCTGCTCTTATTGCTACTTCTGTTTTTCCATATCCAACATCTCCACAAAGAAGTCTATCCATCGGTTTAGCCTGTTCCATATCTTTTTTAGTTTCTTCTATACATCTTAATTGGTCCTCTGTTTCAGTATATGGAAAACTATCTTCAAACTGTCTTTGCCACTCAGTATCTTTAGAAAAAGCATATCCCTTCACATTTTGTCTTTTTGCATATAATTCTATTAATTCTCTTGCAACTTCTCTTAAATTAGACTTAACTCTTGTTTTTGTATTTTCCCATTCTTTTCCGCCTAATTTGTTTAGTCTTGGTAAAGCTTCTCCTCCACCAACATATTTCCTTATACTATCTAAATTATTAGTTGGCACATATAAAATATCTTCATTTTTATATCTTATTTTTATATAATCTTTTGTTACATTATCTGCTTTTATTGTATTTACTCCTATAAATTGACCTATACCATGAAATTTATGAACAACATAATCACCAATTTTTAAATCTGCGAATACAACTTTTTCACCCTCTTTAAAGCTTTTACTTAATTTTCTTTTTTTACGCTCATTATTAAAGAAGTCTTCACTACTAATTACAAGTAAATTTAAATCATAAGACTCAAAACCAGAAGATAAAGCACCTTTTGTTACCAAAACATTACCTTCTTGTAATTTACTTTCTACGCTTTCATTATATATGTGTGGAATATCATTTTCTGTTAATAACAATGACATTTTTCTTGCATTTGCTTCATTTCCTCCGAAGTAAAACTATCTTCTTCTTTTTCTCTACTGCCATTTTTATTTCATCTATAATAATCTGTGTTTCACTCTTAAAAAAGTTAACTTCTCTATAATGAAAATGATACTGTCTTTCTATATTTTTTTTTGTTAAAATATCTTGTTTTTCTAAATAAATTAAATTATTGCTTTCTATTTTTTCATTATACAAAGCTATATTTTCTATCGAATCTGGCACAACTTTTTCTTTTTCAATTAAATTATTTATTAAATTATTGTTATCTTCAATTATATTTTTTAACCTTTGAGAAATCTTAGAATCTTCATCTAAAAATATTAGAGTATCATCTAAAAGATAATCTAGAAAACTGCTTTGTTTTTTATAAAAAGAATTAAAATATTTGTCAATTTTACTATAATAGTCACCTTGACTTATTAATTCTATATCTCCGAAATACAGTCTTTTCTAAATTTTTATTTTTTCTTTCTTTTATATCTTTTACTATATCATCTAAATCTCTTTCCAATATAAATTCATGAGCAGGATATATCTTTATTTGATCCATCGTATCTATTGATCTTTGAGATGAAAATTTAAAACTTCTTATTGAATCTATCTCATCACCCCAAAATTCTATTCTTATCCCCTCTATTTCTGAAAGTGCAATATCTACAATTCCACCTCTTACACTAAAACAACCTCTTGATTCTACTAGCTCTGATCTTTCATATCCAAGTAGTAATAGCTTTTCTTTTAATTTTTCTATAGAAATTTCTTTTCCTACTTTTAAATTTATACAATTTTTATATAAAGTTTCTTTTGATATAAGCTTTTGCATAACTGCTTCTATTGTTGTTACAACTACTTTTGCTTTTTTATCTTGTATTTTATTTAAAACTTCTATCCTTTCATATGGAAGATCTTTGCTTTCTGCAACATAATCATATGTTACTATTTCTCTTTTTGGAAAATATAAGATCTCTTTTTCAAAATATTTTAAATCATTTATTAATTTTTTTGCTTGTATCTCATTATAAGTAATAATACATATTGGTCTTTTTAAATATTCCTTAGTTCCACTTACAATATGCACTTTTGCAACGTCAGATAAGCCCGATACCAGTATCGGGCCTTTTTCTTTTTCTATACCTTTTAAATATGATGTAAATAAATCAATTTTTCCTAATGCACTTAACAAAAAATTCATTTTTATCTAAACCTCTTTTTTATACTTTTCTAAAGCTTTAGCTATTTGATCTGGACATGATGTTCCCTTATAACCACAAGGAATTCCTTTTAATTTTTTTATTACGTCATCAATATTTTGTCCTTCTAATAACTTACTAAGTCCTACTGTATTTCCAGGACATCCACCTATTATTTTTACAGACTTTATAATATTATTTTCTATATCAAAAATTATTTTATGTGAGCATACACCTTCTGGCTCATATATATATTCCATTTCATCACTTTCTTTCATATAACATATTAAAACGTAAAAATATGTATTTACATAGCACTTTTAATACACTTTATACGTTCTTATTTTATAGTTTTTCATACCTTTTTATTATATATGAATTTTACATAATTTTCAATACTATAATCATATTTTTAAGTACTCTAAAATATGATTATATAAACTACATTTTTTAAATTTATTATTTTAATATTTTACATTCAATATTAAATTTTGGTTTATAGGTATTTTCCACAAAACCTAAATATTTTATATAAGGATAAAAAACTCATGAAAAAACTAAATTTTTATACTATATCACTAAAACGAAATATACTACCTATTACTTTTTTCATTTTTACAATTGCTCTTGTAGTATTTTCTAAATCTAATTTAAGTTCTGCAAAAGCCGGCTTAACTTTATGGGCAACAGCTGTAGTACCTTCTCTTTTTCCTTTTTTTATTGCTACAGAACTATTATCTTACACTAATATAATACATATTATTGGAAAATTATTAAATAAATTTATGAGGCCAATTTTTAATGTACCAGGTGAAGGAGCTTTTGCTTTTATCATTGGATTAATTAGTGGCTATCCAGTTGGAGCCAAAGTTGTTTGTAAACTATTTCATGATGGTTTATGCACAAAATCCGAAGCTGAAAGAATGCTTAGTTTTACTAATAATTCCGGACCACTTTTTATTTTAGGAACTGTTGGAATTACTTTGTTTGGTAATTCTACAATTGGCTTTTTACTTTTATCTACTCATATTTTAGCATGTATATCTGTCGGAATTATTCTTGGTATAATAGATAGATTTTCTAAAAAGAATATTTCTTTAAATATATATCACTCAGAAAAAAATAATATTTCTAATAGCCTTAGCTGTTCTTTCTCAAATCTTGGTGAAATTCTAGGAAAGAGCATTAATTCCGCAATTTCTACAACTTTACTAATTGGTGGCTTTATTGTACTTTTTTCAGTTATTCTTTCTATTTTAAAAAATAGTCACATTTTAAGTGTTTTATGTAATTTTGTAGAAACCATTTTTAGGTGTATTAATATTGAACCTAAATTAGCAAATGGTTTTATTACTGGAATTATAGAATTAACAAATGGTGTTAAATTAGCTGCAAATGTAAATAGTAAATTAATATCTCACAATATTATACTTTGCGCTTTTTTGCTAGGTTTTGGTGGATTTTCAATTTTACTTCAAGTCCTTAGCATTGTATCTAAAGAAAATCTTTCTATAAAACCCTATGTAATTGGTAAATTAATGCAAGGGATTTTAGCTGCATTTTATACATATATTTTTATTAATATATTTCCATTTTTAAATTTTGATTTACAAGATGTATTTGCCAATTTTTCTAGTACATTTAATTACAACACTTATAATATTACGCCATTATTTTACTATTTATTATCTTTATTTTTCTGTACTTACATCTATAAAATTAACAGAAAAGTTGAATTTTCTAGTAAAATCGATGTTGTAAAAAATAGGCATCAAAATTAGTAATACTAATTTTGATTTTACTATAAAATTCTCATATCTATTTTTATATTTGTTTTGCTACCTATTATCCAATTTATCACTTACTTAATTTTTTATTTTTCTATTTATTTATATTTTTATTATAATATGATTTTTGCCAAATTTTTCATATTGTAATAATTTTTGAATATTATTAATTAATACTTTATAAGGGGGTTTTTATATGGATAGAAATATGGATTTTAATAATTTTGGAGGATATACTCCACCATACATGAATTTTGAGCAAAATCCCGACTTTGTTCGGAGCAGATAATCCAATGTTTAATCCTGTTATGCAATATGAACAAGCATATATGTATTACAGATATTTAACTCAAAATATAGAATATAAAATAAAATGCAAAGAATATGAAAAGCTTTGTTCAAAAGATAATTCAAGACAAGATAAACGAATAGAATAAAATATTTACAATAATATTTACAATAAAAAATCACTAAACTTTACTATAACTAGAAAAAGAGACAAGTAAATTTAAACTCTACTTGCCCCTTTTATAGTTGGTAGCGAGAAATGGATTCGAACCATCGACCTGCCGGGTATGAACCGGATGCTCTAGCCAACTGAGCTATCTCGCCATGTATGAAAGACAATAAGTATTATACTTGCAAAATTTAAATTTGTCAAGTAAATAAAAAAGAAAATATAATATTTTATTTTCTTTTTTATTATTCACCTATTGTCATTTGATTTTCTTTTGGTTTTTTCACTTTATTTTTTGATAATCCTTCTTTATAATTATCTTTTTTATTCGTAGCCTTTTTATGCAATTCATCTTTAAATCTATTTACAGCTTTTGTTTCAGCTTTTTCTCTTGCTTTCAAAAGATACTCAGCTAACTCTTTATCATTTTGAGATGTATTTTGATCATCAATGATTTCTTCTAGGTTTTTGTCACCATCTTTATCATCTTTTTCATTTAAAAGTATTCTCTTTAGTGCATTTAATATCGATACTCTATCTTTTTCCATGATATTAAGAGCTCCTCTCCTTTTTTATATAATAAAACTCTATTTATATATTAACATAAAAATAAAAAAAAATCAATACCTAATGATAATTTAGACATTAATAGCCTATTATACTTATTCTAGATATTGATTTTTTTTATTTTATTTCATAAATGAACTAATAATATTATCTATTGTTTCTGAATTTTCATCTTTTAATTCTCCTGGTACAGTTGTTGTTAACACATATGCTGTTTTACTATCAATAAATATTGCTTGTTTTATTTCAAATTCAACATCATTTTGTGTCATTGTATAAGAAATTATATAAGCATCTCTTCCATTTAATTTTACCTCTTCTTCTGCAATATCTCCTTTAATATTACTTCCGATTGTTTCTTTTATATTTTTTATTGAAGCTGTTACATATGTCTTTAAATTATAAGTACTTTGTATATTCTCAGAAACCAAATTTACATTTGTTCCAGTATTTGCATCTACAAATATTTTTTTATTTCCACTTCCTATATCAGACCAGTCTTCTGGATAAGAGAACTTAATTCCTGATTCATCAGTATATTCTGTATATTCTGTAAGCTCTTTTTTATCTATCGTTTTTAAATTTGTTTTCGTTTCACATCCTGTTAATGTTAATACCATTATTGCTATAATTGACATTAATACTATTATCTTATTTGTTTTTCTCACTTTTAAATTCCTCCTCTTTAGCTCATATAATCTTTTAATTTTTTGCTTCTACTTGGATGTCTTAATTTTCTTAAAGCCTTCGCTTCAATCTGTCTTATTCTCTCACGTGTTACCATAAATTCTTTTCCAACTTCTTCTAAAGTTCTTGCTTTTCCATCTTCTAATCCAAATCTTAATTTTAAAACTTTTGCTTCTCTTGGAGTTAATGTACTCATAACCTCTTCTAATTGTTCTCTTAGTAAAGTATATGCTACAGAATCTTGAGGTGCTGGAGAATCTTCATCTTGAATAAAATCTCCTAGATGACTATCATCTTCTTCTCCTATTGGAGTTTCTAATGATACAGGATCTTGAGCTATTTTTTGTATTTCTAATACTTTTTCTACTGGTATCTCCATTTCCTTTGCAATTTCTTCTGGAGTAGGCTCTCTACCTAATTGTTGAAGCAAATGTCTTGATGTTCTTATTAATTTATTTATAGTTTCTACCATATGAACTGGTATTCTTATTGTTCTTGCTTGATCTGCTATTGCTCTTGTAATAGCTTGTCTAATCCACCATGTTGCATATGTGCTAAATTTATATCCTTTTGTATAGTCAAATTTTTCTACAGCTTTTATTAGCCCCATATTTCCTTCTTGTATTAAATCTAAAAATAACATTCCTCTACCAACATATTTTTTTGCTATACTAACAACAAGTCTTAAGTTAGATTCTGCAAGCTTTTGTTTTGCTTCTTCATCACCTTTTAATACTTTTTCTGCAAGATCAATTTCTTCTTCATAAGTTAGAAGTGGAATTTTACCTATTTCTCTTAAATACATTCTTACTGGATCATCAATGTTAACTCCTTCCATATTAGTTACATCTATGTCTTCTAAGTTAACTTCTTCTACTTCCTCTAATTCGTCTGGATCTGGTTCTTCATCTGCATCGTCTTTTAATACATTAATTCCCATACTTTCGAACATATCAAATACTTCTTCTATTTGGTCTGGATTAATAGTATCTAATTGACTGGCAAGTTCCCCATAAGTTATTTTTCCTTCTTTTTTTGCTTTTTTTATTATTTCCATTATTTTTTCTTTATTTTTTTCATTAGTCTTTTCTAAATTTTTATCTTTTTTTTGTAGGTTTGCTTCTTCTTTTTCTGTCTTTTTCATAGCTTCCCTCCTTATTTTACTTTAGCTAATTTTACAATTATTTCACTAAGCTGTTTTTCATAATTAGCTTTATCTTCTTTATCAAGCTCTTTATTTTCTAATTTGTTTATAATATCATTTCTCTTTTTAATTAATTTTTCTTTTATATAAATATTTAATATATCTTCTATACACTTATTAACTTCTGTAATTTCAAAATCATATGCCATTATACTAGTTAAATAATTAATAATTTCTTCTTCTTGAAACCAATCTAACACATTGTTAATATTACTATAACCTTTTTCTAATTCTTCATACAACTTTGTTATTACTTTTTTATTTCTTTCGCTTTTTATATCTTCTACCGATACTACTTCTTTTATCTTTGAATATGCTTCATTTGGATAATTTATTAATAAGTAAATTATTAAACCTTCTCTTTTAGCTACCGCCTTATCTGTTTCTTCAATAACTTTTTTTTGAGGTTGTACTACTTTTGTAACATTTATCCTTTTTTCATCTTCGTTTTTTCCATATATTAATTTATTTATTTCTGAATATATCGCTTCTTTTGATATATTGTACTCTAAAGAAATCTTATCAACATATACTTCTCTTTCTATATTGTTAGATATTTTTGCAAGTTCTTTTGCAATCTCTTTTAAGAATTTTATTTTATCATTTGTATTGTTTATATCTAATTTTTGTTTTAAAACTCTTATTTTGTATTCAACTAAAGATATTGCATTATCTACATATTTTAAAAATCTTTCAGGTCCATATTTTGTAACAAATTCATCTGGATCTTTAGCACCTTCTATTTGAAGAATCCTAATATCACATCCCAAATTTTGTAATATTTCTAATCCTCTTACTGTTGCTGCTTGTCCTGCGCCATCTGCATCATACCCTATTATAACCTGCTCACTACTTTTTCTTAATAATCTTCCCTGAGATTCTGTTAGAGCTGTTCCTAATGATGCAACAGCATTTGTTATTCCCCTTTGATGTAATGATATAGCATCCATATAACCTTCAACTATTATTATTTTTTTCAAATGTTCTTTTTTAGCAACATTTAATCCAAATAAATGTTTTCCTTTGCTATATACAATATTTTCTGATGAATTTATATATTTTGGTTTACTATCATCTAAAACTCTTCCACCAAAAGCAATAACTCTATTTCGTGTATCTTGTATTGGAAACATTAATCTTCTTCTAAACCTATCTATAAATTTCCCATTATCATTTTTATTTACAAGTCCAGAAGTTAAAATTTCCTCATCTGTAAAACCTTTAGATTTTAAATGTACATATAATTCATTAAAACTTCCTGAATACCCTATTAAAAAATTTTTTAATGTTCTATTATCTAATTTTCTTTTTTTTATGTAATTTTGAGCTTCTTTTGAAGTAGGTTTGTATAAATTTTCATGATAAAATTTTGCAGTTTCTGCATTTATATCATATACTTTTGATTTAAGTTTTAATAATTTATCATCTACACTGTTACTTATTGTTGGTAAATTTATACCAGCTCTATCTGCTAACATTTCTAGAGACTCTATGAAACCTAAATTTTCTATTTTTTCTACAAAATGAAAAACATTGCCTCCTACGCCACATCCAAAACAGTGAAAAATTTGCTTGTCTGGTGACACAGAAAAAGAAGGTGATTTTTCCTTATGAAATGGACATAGTCCAAAAAAGTTTCTACCACTTCTTTTTAATACTACATATTGTGATATAATATCTACTATATCATTTTTACTTCTTATTTCGTCAATTAGTTCATCACTATAACGTACCATTCATGACACCTTTCTTTTCACTATAATTATATTATTCGACGCTTTACATTTAAATCCTTCTTATTGTTTACAGAAGTTGACATTTTTATGTAAATTGTTATTTAAAAAGAAGTAGAATTATTTCCACTTCTTTCTTATGTTGTCTAATTTTCACTTTTACTAATTAATTGTTTGATGTTCCTGTCCCATCAAAAGGAATAAATTTACTTACAATATTTTTATTTATTTCTATATTATCTTGAACTGGCATTCTATTTTCTTCAAAAGATACATTTATTTTATTTTCTACCAATTTTTCGATTTCTTCTTTTGATGCATGCTCTGCTAAAACTAATTCACTTACTAATATTTGTTTAGCACTATTTAACATTTTCTTTTCTCCTGTTGATAGACCTTTTTCTTTTTGCTTAAAGCTTAAATTTCTAACAACATCTGCTACTTCATATATATTGCCACTTCTCATTTTGTCCATATTATCTCTATATCTTTTATTCCAGTTATTTGACATTTCTGTCTCGTCTTCTTCTAATATTCCTAATACTTTTGGAACATCACTTTCACTAATAATACTTCTTACTCCAATTTGCTCCGCTTTTGCAATTGGAACCATCACCTTTACTTCCCCAGGCATTGATATTATGTAATATTGCTCTGTTTCATTGCATATATTTTTCTCTTCTATTGCACTAATGGTACCAGCCCCGTGCATAGGATGTACTATCTTGTCCCCTACATTAAACATGTAAGTCACTCCCTTCAATAAGCTAAATTTCTGAAGTCAAGAAAGGTTTCGTTTCTCTTTTTCAACTACTCTTATATTATACAACAAAAAATGGTAAAAGTCAAAGCTTTTACCATTCATTTTTCGCATCAAAAGCTATGTATCCGTTCTGCGCCAGCGGATACATTTTTTTATTTTTTTATGTTACTTTCTTTTTATTTGTTAGTAGATCCAAATCCTCCTAATCTTTTTCCTTCTGCTTCATCATTATCTACTACTCTATACTCTTGAAATATAGCTTGACCAATAACATCTCCTTTTTTTATTTCAACATCATGATCAAAAAAGTTATAAAAAGCAAACATAAAAGCTCCATCATTATCTGGATTTCCATAATAGTCAGCATCTATAATTCCAACACTATTTGCCATTACTAGTCCCTTTTTAAATGGATTAGAACTTCTATTGCAAAGCATCATATATTCATTCTCTTTCATATATGCCTTTAGTCCTGTTTTCACAAGTGTTGGTTTTTGGCCTGGCTTATATTCAGGTATTATACAATCTTCTGCAGCTTCAATATCATATCCAGCTGAATATTTTGTTTTTCTTACTGGCATATTGATATTTTTATCTTCAAACCCTTTAGCTATTTCAAACCCTCTTTTTCTTTCCATCTTGTATTTCATCCTTTCTTTCTACATTTTATTAACATATTTGACATTATACTACACACGCAAAAAAAAAGCATCAATTATTTTAAATTTTTTTATTTTTTATTTTCATCAATTATATAACTTATATTTTTTTAATTTTTATTTTTACATTTTACATTTTTTATCATAATTCCTTATACTCTCTGATTTTTATTTAATTTAAATCATTTTTTACTTTTAAATTATATTTTTAATTAACCAATACATTATTATTACATAATATATACTATAACTATATATTATGCTTTATAAAATTTATAGAAAGGATTCAATCTAATATTTTATTATATTGATTGTTATAAAAAACATATGAAAACATTTGAACTTGATAAAGTAAATTTAGAAAGTACAGTTACAGTTTATTCTTTAAACTGTTCTGGTCAACTCAGACGAAGATTTCTAGATTTGGGTATTTGTAAAGGTACCTTAATAACTCCACTTTTCAGAAGTATAAACAGTGACTCAACAGCTTACTTAGTTCGCGGTAGTACTATAGCCATTCGAAAAGATGATGCGAAAAACATTAAAATTCAAATTTAACTATTTTTATTACATTTATATCTTACTATAATATTATCTTTTATATTAATATACGCTTGCAAATTTTTTATAGTTTGCAAGCTTCATTTTTATAACTATTCACAAATATTTATATGTATTCATATATTACCTTTAGGAAGGTGATTTTATGGAATTAATAAGTAGTTCTATCAAAACAGATCCGCTTAATAAATTAAGCAATAAAAAAAATAAATATACATATACTATAGCTATTCGGAGGAAATCCTAATGTTGGGAAATCCACTATTTTCAACAATTTAACAGGTATGCATCAACATACAGGTAACTGGTCTGGTAAAACAGTTTCCAATGCTTCTGGTATCACAAGATTTAATAATACAAATTTTTTATTAGTAGATATCCCTGGTACATATTCTTTAATGTCTAATTCAGAAGAAGAAGAAATTGCAAGAAATTATATTTGTTTTGAAAATGCTGATGCAACAATTATCGTAGTAGATGCTACTTGTTTAGAAAGAAATTTAAATCTTGTTTATCAAACAATGGAAATTACAAATAAACTTATAGTCTGTGTTAATTTATTAGATGAAGCCGAAAAAAAGGGAATTTCTATAAACTTAAAACTCTTAGAAAAAAAATTAGGAGTTCCTGTTATTGGTACAATTGCCAAAAAGAAAAAAACACTAAATAATTTAATGAAAAAAGTATTAGATGTTTGTGAAGGAAGAATTTCTCCTATTCCAAATAATGTAAAATACAATGATTTAATTGAAAATTGTATAAAACTACTTGAACCAAATATAAAAGATAATCTTTCTCCCCAAAATAAATATTTATCTAGATGGGTAAGTATAAAATTATTAGACAATGATAAAAAAATAGTAGACTCAATAGAAAAAAATCTGTTATCTAGCTATCTTACCGACACTTCTTTAGAAAACAATTTAAATAAGTGTAACAATCTGCTTCTTGAAACAAATTTTGGAAAAGAAAATTTCAAAGACGAAATAGTTTCAACTATTTTGTTTAAAGCTGAAGATGTTACATCTAGTGTTCGTACAATAAAAAATTGTAGTTATAGCAAACGAGATAGAAAAATAGATAAAATACTTACATCAAAAATTTTTGGTTTACCTATTATGATTATGTTTTTAGCAGCTATTTTTTGGCTTACTATTGTCGGCGCTAATTATCCATCTTCTCTTCTTTCCGAATTATTTGGTTACATTCAAATAAAACTAGTTGCTTGTTTAGATTATTTATCTTCTCCTATGTGGTTAACTAGCATTTTAGTTGATGGAGTATATTGTACATTAACATGGGTAATAAGTGTAATGCTCCCTCCACTTGCAATTTTCTTTCCATTATTTACACTTATAGAAGATTTAGGTTATTTACCACGTATTGCATTTAATCTAGACAAATACTTTAAAAAGGCTTGTAGTTCTCGGAAAACATGCTCTTACAACTTGTATGCGGTTTTGGTTGTAATGCATGTGGTGTAGTTGGATGTAGAATTATAGATTCACCAAGAGAAAAATTAATAGCTATTTTAACTAACAGCTTTGTCCCTTGTAATGGTAGATTTCCTCTTTTAATTACTGTATCTATGATATTTATTGGAAGTTTATCAACAGGTTTTACAGCTTCTTTTCTATCTACATTAGCAGTATTAGCTATTGTTATTTTTGGAATTTTTATGACACTGTTTATATCAAAAATTCTTTCTAAAACTATATTAAAAGGTAGCTCTTCTACATTTATACTAGAATTGCCACCTTATAGAAAGCCACAAATAGGTAAGATTTTAATACGCTCTATTCTAGATAGAACTTTATTTGTTTTAGGGAGAGCAATGCTAGTTGCCGCTCCTGCTGGAATTATAATTTGGTTATTTGCTAATATTCAATTTAACAGTGTTAGTATTTTAACATATGTTGCAAATTTTTTTGATCCTTTTGCTAAATTACTTGGGTTAGATGGGTATATTTTAACAGCTTTTATTTTAGGTTTGCCAGCAAACGAAATTGTACTTCCAATTATTCTTATGAGTTATATGCAGTCTGGTACTTTAATAAATTTGGATGACACAACTGCAATTGGTCAAATTTTATTACAAAACGGTTGGACTCTTTTAACAGCTATTAATGTTATGATTTTTACTTTATTGCATTTCCCTTGCAGCACTACTTTATTAACTATAAAAAAAGAAACTGGTAAATGGAAATGGGCAGCTTTATCTTTTGCATTACCAACAGTTTGTGGAATTATTGTTTGTATGTTCACTACATTCATATGGAATGTTTTTATATAAAAAATCTTAGTATACATCATTTATAATAAAAAAAATCTATAATTTTTTTATAAAAAAGACTTTATTTATAATATGTAATATGAAATTGTTAAAAACGAAAAAAATTCATTTTAGCCAAAATCATATTTTATAAATAAAGTCTTATTTTTATTCAAATGAGATTAATAATTCTTCGGAAATTCTCTTATATCCAACTTTTTCATATACATGATTGCTTATTTCATTTTTTGCATCTGTATATAATGCCAGTACTTTTGCTCCATCATTTAGTAATTTATTAGAAAGAAGGTACATTCCTATTTTTCCATACCCTTTTCCTCTATACTTTTTAGGTGTAACTACTGCACCAATTACATATCCATTAATAAGTTTTCTACTAGTCATAGCTTGAAGTACAATTTCACCTTTATCATTTTTAAAAACATATAAACCTTTTTTCATATGTATATTAGCATGTTCTCTTGCCTCATCATTTGTTATAACTTTTTTATGAGCTTCTTCTTGAAATTCCTTTATATTATCACAAATTTCTTCTATACAATTTTCATTTTCAATTTTAACTAATTCTAATTTTTCATTAATAGGAATTTCTTCTAATTTTGTTAATTCCAAAATATATTTATCTTTTTTACTTTTTATTTTTTTTCCATTTAATTTTGTATAATATTTTGCTACATTTTCACAAAGTTGTTTTCTAGAATTTATTTCTAATAAATCAATATTTAATTTATTAATTTCTGATGCTATAAATTCTGATATTTCATCAGAATAATTTTTAGTAGGTGAATACATAAGTAATCCATTTTTTGGTTTATTTATAATAATTATCATCTCTATTTTACTATCGTTTTCAACTCTAGCAAGTAGCCAATTTTCTACCTCTTCCTCTTTTGCATCTAATATTACTGCTATCATAATATTATTTAAAGCTTCTTCTTTTTCTAAAAGTTTTAAATTATCTTTGCAAAACTCTTCCTTGGTTTTATATGTTTTTAATTTCATTATTTTCCTCCTTAGTATTTGCTTATTCTTTTAATTTTTTTCTTACTTCTTTGTAGTTTTTCATATATTTTTCTACCATATTCCAAAACTCTTCTGAATGGTTCATATACTTCAAATGACATATTTCATGCAACACTACATATTGTATTGCATTTCTATCATATTTCATTAAATAAGAATTAATAGTAATGTTTTTATTAGCACTACATGTACCCCATGCTGATTTTATCTTTCTTATACGATATTTATTAGGTTTTATACCAACTATTCTAGTTACAATTTCCATAGCCATTGGTACTTCTTTTTCTGCTATTTTCATATACACATCATCTAATAAACTTTCTATTTTTTCTTGATAATTTTTCTTATTTCTTCTAGATAATTCAACCACTAAAATCCCATCATCTATATAAATATTAGATACACTTTGTTTAAAATACTTTATTTTTAGTGGATATTCTTTTCCTAATATAGAAACCTTACATCCTGGTTTATACTTTTCTTTTGATGCATTTTCTAATTTTTCATATATCCACTTTTTCTTTTCTTCAACAACTTTTTTTATTTCTTCATCTTTTACTTTTTTAGGTGCTGTAACAACAACTTTTCCATCTTTTATATGTATATATACATTTTTTATTTTTGATTTTATTATTTCATATTTAATCTCTTTATCTTTATACTTTATTGTATTCAATAAAATCTCACCTTCTTTTTATTTACACATGCTGTAATTATATCACATTTTCTTTGTTTGTTAAATATATATTTTTACTATTGACAATGTCATTTTTTTCCTGGTATTATATGTAAAATCATACAAAAAGGAGGAAAATTTATACGTGGATAATCTACCATTAAATTTATTAAATATTTATTTTGGTTATAAAACTTTCAGAAAAAATCAGCAAGAAATTATTTCTAATATATTAAATCATAAAGATTGTTTAGCAATTTTACCAACTGGCGCTGGAAAGTCTATTTGTTATCAAATACCTGCACTTATTTTCAAAAACTTAACAATAGTTGTATCTCCATTAATATCTCTAATGAAAGATCAAGTTGATAAATTAACAAAAAAAAACATTCCAACTGCATATATTACTAGTAATATATCAAACTCAGAATATAATTCAATTATAAAAAATATTAAACTTCAAAAATATAAAATTATATATGTTTCTCCCGAAAGACTAGAGTCTTTAAAATTTTTAGAAATAATTAAAAGTATTCCTATATCATTAATAGCAATAGATGAAGCTCATTGTATATCACAATGGGGACATGACTTTAGAAAAAGCTATACTAAAATTTCAAAATTTATTTCTTTATTTTCTCCAAGACCAGTTATTGCAGCTTTCACTGCAACAGCAACAAACATTGTAAAAAACGACATTATAAATTCCTTAAATCTTATAAACCCATTTACAATAGTAACAACTTTTAATCGTGAAAATTTATTTTTTAGTGTATTTTCTCATACAGATAAACTTTGCTTTTTATTAAATTTTTTAAAATCTAATAAATTCGATTCTGGAATAATATATTGTTCTTCAAGAAAAAATGTAGATTATCTTTATGATTATCTCTCTTTTAAAAAATATTCTGTTTGTAAGTATCATGCAGGTCTTCCGCCTTTTCAAAAAATTAAATATCAAAATTTATTTTTATCTGATCATTCCAAAATTATGATTGCAACAAATGCATTTGGTATGGGAATTGATAAACCAAACATTAGATATATTATTCATTATAATATGCCCAAAGACATAGAAGGATATTACCAAGAAGCTCGGTCGTGCTGGCAGAGATGGAAATCCAGCAAAATGTATTTTGCTTTTCAATAAATGTGATATATTTTCTAACAAATTTCTAATTGAAAATGGTTCTAAAAACACAAATAAAATGTTAGAATATCAAAAATTAAATTCCATTATAAACTATTGTAATTCTAATAAGTGTTTACGACAATTTTTATTAAACTATTTTGGAGAATCTACAAACTATAGATCTTGTAATAACTGTAGCAATTGTTGTAAACAAAAAAGGAATATTACTTAAATAACTTTTTTATTACGTTTTTTATTTTTAAACCTACTTTATATATTTATTACATCTACATTATAAAAAGCTTTAATAGTTTAGCCTCTATGAACTATACTATCAAAGCTCTTATTCTATAATCAACTTTTAATTTTAATAAAACAAATTTGTAAAATTTCTTGATATTCCAAAAATTATTAAAATAACTAAGAATACTTTTAAAATTATTTCCATTTTTTCATTCAGTATCTCTTCATCTTTTAATAAATACATTAAATATCTATATCCTATATATATTAATAATACTATTGCTGGTATAGACATTACATTATACCATATTGCTTTTTTTATATCTCCATTTACTAAATTGTGTAAACTTCTTGTCATTCCACAACCAGGACATTTTATCCCCATTATTTTATAAAAAAAACAAGGAATAAAAAAACTGTTTTCACTTTCCGGATTATATATTCTAAGTAAAATCAATCCAAGCATACCAACAATTGCTAGTAGAATAACTATACATAAACTTATTTTCTTTTTTCTATTCATTTTCATACATCACTTTTAATAATTATTTGAAAAAGTAGTAATTCCTAAAATAAATACAAAATATACAATATAAAATATTACAGCTAAAACCGCTACAACACCAGTTGCAATCCATGCATATTTAACCCATTTTTTTGCTTGAACTAAACTATTGTTAGCAGAAATCATATCACCAAATTGAACAAATTGACTTACTTTTGAACCTTCAATTAATGATAGTACTGCAAAAACTATACCAATAACATTAGTACAACACAAAAAAGAAGCAATTAATGCAACGATTGCACTTGCAGAATTATATTTAGGTACATTTCCCATATTATTTTGTGCTGATACATTTTGAACTGGTTGTTGATTATTATTTTGTGATGTCACGTTTTGAGTTGCTTGTTGATTATTATTTACAACATTTGTAGATGTATCTTTAAGTTTTTCTCCACATTTTATACAAAACATAGAATTATCATCATTATTATAATAACATTTATTACAAATCATATTTATTTACCCCCTTTAATTTTTTATTAATCTATATTACTAATTACTGCAATTATTACATTTACTATTATCAATAATAAACTGATTACACCAAAAACTGCTATTATTATCCAAGAAATTTTATTCCATTTTTTTGCTTGTTCTAAACTAGCATTTGCTGCTTGCAAATTTCCTTGTTGTACAAAATTCTTTACTTTTGAACCTTCTACTAATGACAATATTGCAAAAACAATACCAATCAATCCTGTACAACAAAGAACTGAAACTATTATTGCTATAATTGAGCTAGTAGCATTGTACTTTGGACTTTCAATATTATTTCCCATATTTTGTTGGTTTTGAACTACAACTTGTGGTTCTAATTCTTTCCCACAACTTACACAATATTTTGCACCGTCATTATTATTTGTATTGCAATTATTACAAATCATAAAAACATCTCCTCCTACATTTATTACTATATTATATTCTAACATTTTTCTACATTATTGTCTACTATAAATTTATCATTTATTTTACAATCAATTAATTTACTATTTATATATTATAATGTATAAATTTAATTTTATATTTTATATTATACAAAAATTTCATAATTAATCCACTGTTATCCTCTTAAATAAAAAAAGATTATTAAAATATTATTTTAATAATCTTTTTTATTTTTTTACATTATGCTTTTACATTTGCCTCTTTATTTTCTTTAATACTATCCTTTTTTACTTTTTTTCCTTTTATTATTGTAACAATTACTGTAATTAGCAATGATGCCATTGTAAATATAGAAAGTACTAATATATTTTTACTAGCAAATCCTGTATCCATTAAAATTAAAGATTCCTTTAATAATCTAATTGCATATGTCATTGGTAAGAAGTTTGTAAATGCTTGGAATCCTTTATTAATTGTTTCTACTGGGAATGTTCCTCCTGAAGCTGCTAATTGTAATACTAACACAATCAATGCTATAAATTTACCTATATCACCAAAGTTCATAATTAAAAATTGAATTACGCTCATAAAAGCTATTGCAATTATAGCACAAGATGCATAATATAATGCTGTGTTTTGAACATTAAATCCTAATCCCCATTTTAACAAAGCTCCTGTTACTAAACCTTGTATTATTGCTATTCCTAAATATAAAGCAATTTGTAATAATTTATTATCTGCAAATTTTCCTAATAATTTATATCTCTTCTCTTGATCATAATATAATATTACATAAGACATAAGAGCTCCTACCCATAAACCTATAGATAAAAATAGTGGTGTAAATGATATACCATATTTATCTACTTCTCCATAACTTTCTTCTTTAATTTCAATAGGATCTTCTGTATAAGTATCAAGTCCATCTAATTTTGTTAGTTCTTTTTTAGTATCATCAATACCTGTTGATATTTCAGTTTGTAATGTATTAACACCATTACTTAATGTAATACCACCATCATATGCTTGTTTACTTCCTTCAGCTAATTTTGATATTCCTTGTTTTACATCTTTAGAACTAGAACTTAAAGTTTGAAGTCCATTATTTAAAGTTTTTGTACCTTCTTGAACTTTACTTACTCCCAAATTTAATGAATTTGTACCTGCACTTAGTTTCTTTACTCCCTCATTTACTTGGCTAGTTGCTAAATTTAGTTTTTGTATTCCTGTAGCAATCTGTTCCACACTAGACATGCTAGATTTTAAACTTGTCATTCCACTTTTTACACTTTCAGAACCAGCTTTTATCTGTTTTCCAGATTGTGTTATTGTTTCATAACTTCCACTTTGTTTAATTTGTGTTGCACCATAATATAATTTTTGAAAATCTGTATTTTGTAATAATTCTGGAGATTTTTTTCCCATTGCTATAACTCCATCTATTATTTGTTCATTTTTTTCATTTAAATTATTAACACCTGTTACATATTTTCCTAAACTTGAGTCTAAATTATTACTTCCTTCAGCTAATTTAGTAACCCCTGAATTTATTGCTTGTATACCATTTCCTGTTTTAGAAGAAAGTTCTTGTGTACCTGCTTGTATTTGGCTTACTGCACTACTTAAATCATTCGTACCATTAACTAAACTTTGTGTACCTTCTTTTACAGAATTCATTCCACTTTCTAAAGATTTGCTACCTTCATAACTACTTGTAATACCTGTATCAAATTTATCATAATTTGTTTTTAATGTATTAGTTCCATCTTCAAGCGTTTTTAGTCCATCATTTAATGTGTCCGCACCATCTTTAACTTTACCAACACCATCATTTATTTCTTCCATCTTTGTTGGTACTTCTTCTAATTTTTCTTTTAGCGATGCAACTACTTTTTCAGAAACTTTTGCTTGCAAACTTAATTCTGTTTTAGTTACAACATTATTTATAATTTGATATGCAAGATAATTTGATTTTTTATTTGGAGAATACGTAATTACAGTTTTTTCTCTATCTGCATTTTCAGCATTATTTAAAGATTTTGTAAAATCTTCTGGAATTGTAATTTTAGCATAATACCTTCCATTTACTAGTCCATCTTGAGCTTCATCTTCGCTTACTGTACATATTTTTATGGTTCCTGAATCTATTAGTGATTGTACTAGTTCATTTCCTTGGTTTTGGTCATCTTCTCCTTTGTCTAAATTAACAATTGCAACTTTTAAATCCTGTAAATTTCCATATGGATCCCAATAAGACTTTAAATAAAAAAAGCTATAAATTACAGGAATTAATAAAATTACTATAAAAATAATAGTCTTCATAAATTTACTTTTATTCATCTTTAACATCCTTCTTTCTTTCTAATCCATCCCTTAATATTTTTATAATTGTATCTGCCATCTTTTGTTTATCAATTTTGGTATCAGACCATTCAAACATTAATGCAATATACATTTTGTAAATTAAAAAGGCAGTAATTTCAACATCATCTACTTCAATGTATTTTTTGTCTATTGCTTCTTGTAACCTACGACTTATGTAACTTCTAATTTCCTTATCGATTTGTTTTAGATTGTCTATTATTACATTGTTTCCAAAAATTTCTGATTCTGTAATTATACTTTTTAAAAACTTACTTTCTGATTTATATTCTAATAAGCGAAAGATTACATTATGAACATTTTTAAAAAATGAAACCTTTTTATCTTCTGTTTCTTCAACTATTTTTTTCATTTTCTTGATTTCATCATTAATACAATATTTTAATAACTCTTCCTTGCTTTTAAAATACGAATATACAGTTTTTTTAGTTACATTTGCTTTTTTGGCAATTTCATCCATTGATACTCTTTTATAACCATATGTTGAAAATAAATCTCTTGCTGCTTCTATAATTTGCTCTTCTTTCATTTTCTACCACCTCTTGTATACCATTCTAGTATATTAGTATACTCTCGTTTTTTTATTTTGTCAATAAAAAAGTATATTTTTACCAAAAAATAAGATAAAAATTCGTGAAGCAATCTTATTCAATTTGCTTTACAAATTTTTATCTTATTCTTTATTTTTCTGTATATATTATTATGCACTTTTCAATTCTAATCTCAACTTATCAGCAATCATTGCTATAAACTCTGAATTTGTAGGCTTTCCTTTACTCGCTGATACTGTATATCCAAATATATTTTCAACTGTATCTGTTTGACCTCTTCCCCATGCCACTTCTATTGCATGACGAATAGCACGTTCAACTCTTGACGGTGTTGTTTTATATTTTATTGCTATATCTGGATATAATTGTTTAGTAATTTGATTAATTACATCAATATCATTTACAACCATCATTATCGCTTCTCTTAAATATTGATATCCTTTTATATGTGCCGGTACTCCTACTTCATGAATAATATTAGTTACTAGTGCTTCTAAATTTTCTTCTGACTTTTTATTTTCTGAATCTATTTCTATATATTGAGCTTTTATTTCTCTATTTATAAAATTATTTTTATTTTGAGAAGGTTGGAAATATTTTAAATCTTTTACTCTTTTTATTAATAAATTTATATCTATTGGTTTTACAACATAGTATTGAGCTCCTAAATTAATTGCTCTTTGAGTAATTTTATCTTGTCCTACTGCTGAAAGCATAATGCAAAGTGGTAGTTTATCCATATGTATAGCATTTAATTTTTCTAATACACCTAGTCCATCTAGATGTGGCATAATTACATCTAATAATACTATGTCAGGTCTTGTACTAACAATCATATCAAATGCTTCGTTTCCGTTTTTTGCCATACCTATAACTTCCATTTCTTCATCATTTTCTAAATAACTTGCTAAAGTCATAGCGAACTCATTATTATCATCAGCAATTAAAACCGTAATTTTCTCTTTCACACTAAATTCCCCCTGTTAATAAATTTGTAAATATTTTACAATTGAAATTATAAACTGTTTTCCAGAAATTTGCAATAGTTTTCTGGAAATTTTTTCTAATTTTCTGTTTTTTCGTTTATATTTCAATGTTTTTTCTGATGTTTTTTTCTTTTATAACTTTATTATTTAGTATATTAAAATTATTTTTTTCATTATTATCTATTATATTTTGTTTTTCCTCGTTATTAACCTCTATCGTACATTCTATATACTTATTATATGTTGTATTAATAATAGAAATATTTTTTTTCCTACAAAAATATTTAAAATTTTCAAAATCACTATAACTTATGGTAATTAACATTTCCATTCCACATTCTTCATTAGCATATGTTACCCTTTCTAAAGCTCTCATTGTTGCTTCAGAATATGCTCTAACTAATCCACCAGTTCCAAGTAATATTCCTCCAAAATATCTTGTCACTATAACTAAAATATTATTTATTTCATTTTTTTCTATAATATTTAAAATTGGTGCACCAGCAGTTCCACTTGGTTCACCGTCATCACTAAATCTTTTTACATTTTCATTTATATTTTTTATAGAATACGCATAGCAATTATGTCTTGCATCAAAATATTTTTTATTCGTTTTTTTTATTATGTCTTCTGCCATTTCTGTAGTATTAACATAAAATATATTAGCAATAAACTTTGATTTTTTTTCTACAATCTCTGCTTCGACATGTTCTTCTTTTATTGTTTTAAACATACATTTCCTCTCTAAATTATCGTTCTTTTTATAAACCCGCTGTATATCCTGTACTATATGCAATTTGAAGATTAAAACCTCCTGTATATGCATCAACATCTATAATTTCTCCTGCAAAGAACAAACCTTTAACTAATTTTGATTCCATAGTTTTCGGATTTATTTGCTTTATATCAACTCCGCCTGCTGTAATTATAGCATCATCTATACTTCTAAATGCTTTTAATGTAATTGTAAATTCTTTTAATATTTTTATAATTTCTTTTCGCTCTTCTTTTGTTATTTCATTTACTCTTTTATTTTCATTTATACCACTAAGCTCTATCACTGGCTCAATTAGCTTTTTAGGCAATAAATTATCAAGTGCATTTCTAAATAATTTATTTTTTTCTGCATTAAAATCTCTTAATACTCTTGAATCTAATTTCTCATAAGTTAATGCAGGCTTTAAATCAATAATTAGTTTGATACTTCCTTTATTAAATAATTCTTCAACATTTTTATATCTCAAAAGATGTGCAGAACCACTTAATATTATTGGACCAGAAACTCCAAAATGAGTAAAAATCATTTCGCCAAAATCTTCATATATAATCTTTTTATTGTCATTATTTATTATTTTTATTGAAACATTTTTTAATGTTAACCCTTGTAGTTCTTTACATAAATTTATTGAATCTCTATATTTAGATTTTTTTATACTTTCCTGTGTTTCTATATTCTTATCAGCCACAATTATTGGTACTAATGATGGTTTTATTTTTGTTATATTATGTCCTAATTCTTGTACAATTTTATATCCATCACCTGTAGAACCTGTTGCAGGATAACTTAAACCTCCTGTTGCAATAATTATTTTATCTGCTTTTTCTAATATATTATTATTATATCTTATTCCTACTACCTTTCCATCTTGTACTTCTATTTTAGTCACTCTACTATTTACTCTAATATCTACTTTTAATTCATTTAGTTTATTTATAAAAGCATCTAATACACTTTTAGATTTATCACTTACAGGAAACATTCTATTTCCTCTTTCTTCTTTTACTTTTACTCCTTGTTTATTTAGAAAATCAATAATATCTCTATTAGTATAATTTTGAAAACTACTATATAAAAACTTACCATTTCCAGGTACATTTTGTATAAAATCTTTAATATCAATGCTACTTGTTATATTGCATCTTCCTTTTCCGGTAATTAGTAGTTTTCTTCCTAGAGTTTTCATCTTTTCAAATAAGATTACATTATTTCCTCTTTCAGCTGCTGTAATTGCACTCATCATTCCAGCAGGTCCTCCACCAATTATTACTACTTTCAAATTTTTCACCTACTAAATTATATTTTGTATTGCCTTCATTACACCAATTTTGCCATATTGATAAGTCAATCCTCCTTGCATAAAAGCGACATATGGTGCACGTATTGGAGCGTCACAACTAAGTTCTATCGATGAACCGTTGAGTAAATGCTCCTGCTGCCATAATAACTTGATCTGTATATCCTGGCATATCCCAAGGTTCTGGTATAGAATTTGAATCTATTGGTGATCCCATTTGTATCCCTTGACAATATTTTATTAACTTTTCTTTATCTCCAAACTCTATAGTTTGAACAATATCTGATCTTTTTTCATTAAACTCAGGATCTAATTTATAGCCTAAATTTTCTAACATTTTACTTGCAAAAACTGCCGTTTTTAAACTACTTGCAACAACACTTGGTGCCAAAAACAAACCTTGCAAAATAGATTTATTTATTCCTAATGTAGGTCCTACTTCTTTTCCAAGTCCTGGTGCAGTTAATCTTTCAGCTGCTAAATTTACTAATTCTTCTTTTCCTGCAATATATGCTCCATTAGGTGCAATTCCTCCTCCTAAATTTTTTATTAAAGAGCCAACTATTACATCTGCTCCTAAATGAGTTGGTTCTATTTTATCTACAAATTCACCATAACAATTGTCAACCATTATAATTGCTTCATTATTAACACTTTTTATTAATTTAATAACTTTTTCTATTTTTTCTAAACTAATACTCTTTCTTAAAGCATATCCTCTAGAACGTTGTATCTCTATTAATTTTACATTTCCTTTTTTTACTCTTTTTTCTATTTCTTCATAATCAAAATCACTATCTATTAAGTCGATTTGTTCATACTTAACTCCAAATGATTTTAAAGAACTTTTATTTTCTTGAATACCAATCACTTCATCTAATGTGTCATATGGTTTTCCACTTATACTTAAAAATGTATCATTTGGTCTTAAAAAAGCAAATAATGCTACAGTTAACGCATGTGTTCCTGATATAAATTGAGATCTTACAATAGTATCTTCTGTTCCTAAAACTCTTGCAAATACTTTTTCTATTGTGTCTCTTCCTATATCTCCATATCCATATCCTGTTGTACTTCCAAAATGCATGTCTGATATATTATATTTTTGAAAAGCTTCTAAAACTTTTAAAGAATTATATTCACATACTTCATCTATTTTTTCAAATATTGGTTTTATTTCTATTTCAACTTTTTTTGATAAGTTAACTACATCTTCACTAATTCCTAATTTACTATACACTTTACTTCATCCCTTCTTTATAATATCTTCTACAATGTATTTTTAATTTACTTTCGTATAAAAATTTTCTCCATATCCTAAATCAACTTTATAATATTTTCCTATGAATTGTGGCTCTAATTCTTGTAAATCATAAATTGGTTCTTGAATAATTTTTCCTTCTGAATTAATTACTCCCCATTTTCCGTTTAATTTTATTCCTGCATATCCATACTCATTTAGTTCAGTAACCATATCGTATGTATATTGAATTTTTATATTCCCGTTTTTATCTACGAAGCCCCATTTATTATTACTTTTTTTAGCAAATAGTTTTGCCTCTTTTATAACATTTATATTCGAAACTTCTTTGCCATCATATTGTAAATATTTTCTATCCTCAGAGTTATAAATTTTTATATAGTTTTCTTTAATATCAATCTGAGCATTCTTCATGGTTAATATTTTTTTCATATTTTTATCTATTAAATCAATATTTTCGTTTTTTATCCCTTGAATCAAATCTGTTCCTTCTATTTTTTGTAATACATCATAATCATATTTGATTACTTCTTTACCTTTATCATCAACAATTCCTATTTTTTGCTCATTTTGTGCCACAAAATAATTGTCAAATAAGTAGTCTATAAAAGTATATTTATTATCAATTATTACATTATCATCTTTATCTATTACTCCATAATTTTCATTTTTATCTATTGTTATAAAATAATTTTTATTATCTGTCTCTAGAACACTTATAAAATTACTATTTTTTAATTTTTCACCTTCTGAATTAAAAACAGTTACTTCGTCTCCTTTTTGTGCATTAATACTATTTCCTGTTATAATTATATTATCATACTCAAGTTGAATAATTTTTTTCCCATCTAAGTCTGATACTCCTTGCTTACCATTTCTTTGTAATATCAACAAATTGTTAATATTATCAAACTGTATATCTTCATATTCATTTTCTAGAACTTTTGATTTATTTTTAAATAACCCTGCTTGTCCATTTTTAAATGCTACTAAGTATACACTTTCATCATCATTTATATAATTGATTCTCGCAATTTCATTGTACTCTGTTTCTAATAAAGTTTTTCCTTTATAATTTATATATCCAAACTTATATCCATCATTTGTTTTTATAGATACTATAAATCCTGCTTTTTTATTATGATTTTCATTTAAAGAATATTGATCTGCTTGTATTCCATCATACTTAACCTTTATTATTTCATCACCATTTATATTAATAATCCCAAACTTGTCATTTTGCTTAACAGTTAACATTCCTTCTTTATATTCTAAAGCTTGAATATCATCATAAATTGGATTGGTAATTTTTTTCCCACTTAAATTAATTAATCCATATTTTCCATTTTCCTTGTATTTTAAAACACTTTTTTCATAAGGTATATTATCTAAGCTTTCTTGTCTTGATATTGCTTCTACCTTTTCATAATTTGTAAACAACTCTTCTCTATTTTTATTATATATCTTTGTTTCATAACTTCCTGTTTCAGCATTATAGTTACTCATGCAAACAAAAATATCTTTTGATGGATTTGGAATTTGTATCATATCAAAATTAGTATCTATTATTTCTTCTCCATCTTTATTAATAACACCATATTTTTCATCAAAATCTAAAAAGTATTGTCTTTGGTTTATTTCCTCAAAATTTATATTATATTTATCTTTTTTTGAAAATACATTATAACAAATAAAGATAAATATGATTAACGAAATTATTAAAAATATTATTAATCCTTTTTTTGACTTCATTTGTATCAAACCTTCTTTTATTCTTTTTCTTTAGTTTCATTTTCTATATTTGCTTCATTATTTTTACAAGCTTTTACCCACATTATTCTTTTTTCTTCATATTCTTCTACTTTATATGTCACATCTTTTGTTTCAACTATAGCTTCTTCTCCCTCTTCTGGTAAACGTCCTAATTCTTCTAATAAATATCCTGATAAAGTATCATAATCTCCTTCCGGAATATTGGTATTTAATATTTTCTTCAATTCATATAATGATACACTTCCACTAATCAAAAATGTATTATCATCTATTTTTTCATATTCATTTTCTACGTCATCATATTCATCAAAAATATTTCCTACTAACTCTTCTAATATATCCTCCATTGTAAGAAGTCCTGCTGTTCCACCATATTCATCTACAACTATTGCCATTTGCTTTTTATTTTTTTGTAAATCTTTAAATATTTCATTAATAGGCTTAGATTCAGGTACAAAATATGCATCTCTTATCAAACTTTTAATTTTTATTTGTTTTTTTGTACTTAATGATTTTAATATATCTTTAACAAATAGTATGCCTTTTATATTATCAATTGTTTCATCATATATAGGAATTCTACTATATTTATATTCATCTAATTTATCTAAAGCTTTATATATATCATCATTTATATCTATAGCAAATATATCTGTTCTATGTGTCATAACTTCGGCTGCTGTTGTATCATTAAATTCAAAAACATTATTTATCATTTCTTTTTCTTCTTCTTTTATTGTTCCTTTTTCTTCTCCTTCATCTATCATCATTTTTATTTCTTCTTCTGTAATCGTTGCTTCTTCATTTTCTGTAACACCAAAAATTTTTGAAACTAAATTTGTAGACGCGGTTAGTAATTTTACAAAAGGTGCAGTTATAATTGAAATTGCTTTTATTACACCTATTGTTGCAAAAGCTATTTTTTCATCATACTTCATTGCTAATCTCTTTGGTACTAATTCCCCAAAAACTAATGTAAAGAATGATAATATTATAGTTATGATAACAATAGAAATACCTCTCCAAACCTCTACACTAAATATTGGTAATGCTTGAGTTAAAAAAGGTGCTAAAATATCTGCAAATGTATCTGATGCAAAAGCACTAGATAAAAATCCTGCCAAAGTTATTCCTATCTGAATAGTTGCCAAAAACTTGCTTGGGTTTTTTAACATTTTGGTAATTTGTTTTGCTTTTTTATTTCCTTCTTTTGACATTTTTTCTATTTTTGCATCATTTAAGGAAATAAATGCAATCTCTGTTGCTGCAAAATATGCATTTAGTAGTATTAATATTACTAAAAATAATATTTGGGATATCATAAAATCTTCCTTCCTTTGTTTTATAATTTAATCAATATTTATCGAAGTTTATTATATCTTGCTATTAGAATTATGTCAATGCAAGTTTTGGAAGATTTTACTATTTTTGATATTATAAAACCATTGATTATAATTACATTTTCAAGTCTTATATTTTTACTACTTACCTGTTCTTGGTAATTTTTTTAAGTTTAGTTCTTGCATATAGATTTCTGTTTTATGTTCATCTTTGTTATGTAACTTATATCCTTTATATTCTGCAAAGACTTCTGCAGTATTTGCAACTATGCTTTTATCTTTTATATCAGAATCTGTTTTTACTATCATATGTGGACTAATCTTTGATTTAAAATCTACGTTTACTTTTCCAAAGTCTACTTTTATTTCTGTAATTCTTTCATTTTCCTTTAAAATAATTTGAGAAAAATCTATATAATTATTTATCTGTGTATTTAAATTTTCTTTTAATAATTTATAATCACTTTTATTAGTCTTATAATATACATTATAATTTAAATCTTGAGTATATGTTCCAGTTGCTAGTTTACTAATTTTTACATTTTCTTTAGGTAAATAATCAATCCATGTAAAATTATCTAACATAACATTTCCTACATTTTTTACATTAAAATTATAAAGTATTTCTTGACCTTGTTTTACCTTACTGCTTCCTGTTTTTTCTATACTCACTTCTGGATTTTCTGGAATATTTTCTAAATTCAAACTACTTATTTGTCCATCACTTTTTATTTCGATACTATACTCCTTTTCGTCTAATACATAAAATTTCGCTGCTTCTAACTCCTTAACATATTTTTTTCCTTTATCTAACATTCCTGTAATTGCTTCACCTTTTTTATCTGTAGTTACTATTTCTATTAAATTCTTATTTTCATCATATATTCCAAATTTCACGCCTTCAATTGGATCTCCTGCATTTTGGTTAGTTATTTTATTATTATTTTTAGTAGTTTTTATAATTTTTATTTGTCCTTTTATCTTTTTATTTTGAATAACTACATTTACAGTTTGATTTTCTTTTAGACTCACTTTGTAAATTTTATCATCTAGTACATATTTTTCATTTGTTTTTATTTCTTTTAAATATAATTCATTATAATCTTTTAATGCATATTTCGAAGTTACTGCTTCTCCATTTTCATCTGTTATAATAGTTTCTAATATATTATTGTTTTTATCTAATACTTGAAATTTTACATTTTTTAATTTAATTTTATTGTCTTCTTTATCTTCTTTTATGACTTTTATTCGAGATTTTTTAAGCTCATTTTCTACTGTAACTACTGTAGTATCGTTCCATTTTACTTCTAAATTTTTATCTTTTGCTAAATTATACCATTTATTTGTTTTTTCTTCTATTAGAGAATATTCTCCTGTTCGTATATTATTAATTGTTATTTTTCCATCTTTGTCAGTTTTATATCTTCCTATAACTTTATTTAGTTCTTTTGAATACAAACTAAATAAAGTTCCCTCTATTGCAATCTTGTTATTATCTTTATCTACTTTGTATATTGTTAAATTTCCTTTTTTATGCTCATTTTCTAATTCTATTTTTACACTATCTTTGTATTCTAGTTTTACATATGTAGATTCTTTATTTATTACATATTCATCCCTACTTTCTAGTTCTGTTGCAATGATTGTTCCTTGTCTTAAGTTTTCTATATTTATTTCCCCATTTTCATCTGTAATATATTCTCCTATTTTAGTACCATCATCATACTTAAGTTCAAATTTTACTCTTGATAATTTTTCTTTTGTATCCTTATCTACTTTTATTAATTTAATTTTAGATTTGTATGCATTTATATGTAAGTTTGTACTTTCTACTATATCTGAATATGAATCTACCATTATTGCATAATTTTGTTTTTTCTTATCTTCCGCTTCTCCATAATATACAGGATAATTTTGACATTTACTTTGCACCTCAATTTTCCCATCTATGTTACTAATTATAGCTTTTTTAGGAATCATTATTTTAAAGTCTTCTCCTTTTTTAAAACTTTTTTGTTTATTTCCTTCTAAATTTGCTATGTATGACCCTTCAGGGAAACCAAATGTATTTTTAACATCATAACCAGACATTTCTGTAGATGAAATAACATTATATTTTTGTGAATAATATTCTTTATTTTCATCTAGTTTAAATTCTCCAATTTTATTTATTTTTACAATATTATTATATTTTGATGTTTGTGTTCCATTATAGCCTAAGTCAACTAATCTATAAATTGCATCAATTACCTTTTTTCCTCTTCTTTGTATATCTTCTAATTTTTGACCATTAATAGGCGTATCTCCTGGTCTAAAATATGTATTTATATCTTCTAACTTATAACCTCTTATTATCCAATATGCCGCTTGCTTTGTAGCCAAATATGCATCATCTTCTGTTTCAACTCCTAGATCTTTTGGAGTTACATATGGATACCCATTTCTATATACTCTCCATAATCTTTGGTCTTCTAGCACTTTACTTATATTTATATTGTATCCACTAACTTCTCCATCTATCCATCCTATTCCACTTAAATCTGGATCAACACAATAAGCAATTCTCCTTACTCCATTTTCATCTTTATACCATGTTCTACTATATGTTATATAATACCAGTTTTTACTTGTTTTACTACAATATTGTATAGTATAAAATCCTAAGTTTCCTTTTTCTAAATATGTAGAATCACCAATTCCCATTGCAAATACTTTTATGCCTTGTATTGGAAAAATTAATATCAATATAAAAGTTATTATTATTAAATTCTTTATTTGTTTTTTCATAAAACCTCCTTGTTTATATCTGTACTGCTTGTACACACAATCTTTGATTTCTTTTATTTTTTATACATGTTATCATCGTAATTTTATTTTCATTTGTATTTTCTAGTATTGTTAAATCTGTCTCAAAAATTGTCTTAATACTATTTATTTTATACTCTCTTGTATAAAAATTAGTCGTATATTTTACAATATCACCATTTTTTAGTTCATTTAATCTAGCAAAATATGAATATTTATTACCTCTATTATGAGCTGCTAAACATATATTTCCATCATATAAAGATGTTCCTTCTATATGTCCTATATAATCTTTTAAAATCTTGCTATTGCTTCCTTCTTTTACAGTTGCTTTTAATCCTATTTTTTCAATTTTTAAAATTCCTATCAAATCATTTTCTAATTTTTCTTCTTTTTCATATGTAATATTTTCATAATTAGAATCTGTTGTTACTACATTTGCATCTACAAGTTTATTATCATAATTTTTTAAATAATACATAAATATACCTGCAGCAAATAGTAAAACAAAACTAGATACTATAAATATTTTTTTCATTTTCACTCCTTTTTATTTTTTTTATTTAAATTGGGGAATTATTGTATTTGATTTAAATTTTCATTAAGAATATAAATATTTTGACCTTTAAAATTTTTATTAAGATTACAGTGTATTAAAAAAATATTAATTACAGAAAATAATATACTTGTTATTAAAAATGTTAATATAGTTATATTTCTTTTATTAAAATTTATCATTCATATATCTCACCTACTTATATTTAATTTATTTTCATTTTGGGATTTTTTAGAAATAATTTATTTCTTTGATACAAAAATTTTAGTTTTTAAATTTAATTTATAGATAAAATTGCAATTTTTAATAAATCTGTATTAAGAATACACTATCTTTACACATTTGTAAAGTTTTTTTCATCGACAAAAGAAGACAAAAAAATAGATTTAGCAACTAATCATATTTTGCTAAACCTATTTTATTTTTATTTATCACATAAATCCATTTCAAAAAAGAACTCTACTCCATCTAATTTATTTTCTACACCATAATTATTTTTATAATTACTCATAATTGCTTTAACTAGCGCAAGACCTATTCCGTGTTCCTCCACTATTTCTATTTCTAGAACTGTCTACTTTATAAAACCTTCCCCAAATTCTATCTAAATCTTCCTGACTTATATTGTCACCTGTATTATACACACTAACTCTTACTTTATTTTCCTTTACTTCTGTATTTATTGTTATCTTTTTTACTCCATTTATCTCTTTTGCATGTTTAATTGCATTTGTTAAATAGTTAGTTATAACTTGCTCTATATAAAAATCATCTGCATATACACAAAGTTCTTTACTATTGTCATATTTTATTTGGATATTATTTTCTTGAATCATAACATTACATCTTCTTATAACTTCTGTTATAAGTTCTGTTATATTGAATTTTTTGTTGTTAAATTCTCTTTTTCCATACTCTAATTTCATTAATTCTAACAATTGTTTTACTAATATATCCATCTTATTAGATTCATCTAGTATGACTTCTGCATAAAACTTTCTAGATTCGTCATCTGTATTCACATTTTCTACTAAACCTTCTGCATATCCTTGTATTAAAGCTATTGGGGTTTTTAATTCATGTGATACATCAGATATAAACTGTTTTCTCATTTCATCAATTTTTGATTTTTCTTCTATATCTTTTTCTAATTCTATATTTGTTCCTCTTAACTGTTTTATTGTTCTTTCAAGTTTATCTGACATTGTATTTATACTTTTTCCTAAATCATTAATTTCATCTTCAGTGTCTTTTATTCTATATTTTTGGCTAAAGTCTAATTTTGCCATTTTGTTTGCTATGTTGTTTAGTTCTAATATAGGTTCTGTAAATTTTTTAGAAATAAACGATGCTATTATTCCAGAAATACATATCACAATTCCTCCAATAAATATTAGTAAATTATTTGATATTCTAACACTTTCTTGAATTGCAGAAATTGGAATTCTTATATATAAATTATATCCATTATCAAGTGTTGCAAATAAAACTACATAATTTATTTTAGTTCTTTCATCTTCTACTTTTTTTATTAGCATTTTATCTTTTGCATAAACTACATCACCAATTATATTTTTATTGTTAATCATTTTCGAAATACTAATCTTTCCTATTGAACCTAAAAAGTCTTTATCTGTTGTAACTACTATTATATCGTCTTCTTTTTTTATTAAAATATCAATGTTATTTTTTATAGATATATTTTTAAGCTCTTCTTCTATATCTATGTTTGCATCCTGACTATTATAATAATTATTTATTTTTGTATATAATCCTTTTATAGTATTGGTCTTAGAATGTAAATAAAATGTTTCCAAAACAATATTATTTATTAATATTAAAAACAATATTATTACAATTATTACTGCACATAAAGTTAAAAATAGTCTAATTCTAACAGATTTAAATCTTTCTCTTAGCTTTTTCATTTTTCTATATGGCTATTATTTTATTTCAAATTTATAGCCTACTCCTCTCATTGTTTGTATATATTTTCCTTTTTTTCCAAGTTTATGTCTTATCTTCTTTATGTGGCTATCTATTGTTCTAGAATCTCCATAATAATCATAATTCCATACATTGTTTAATATTTTATCTCTTGATAAGGCTATATTAGAATTATCTATTAAATATTTTAATAATTCATATTCTCTTAAACTTAATTCTATTTGTTTTCCATCTACTTTAACAGTTCTACCATCTGCATCAATTTCAATCCCACCATAGTCTTTTACATGTTTTTCTATCGCTTTGCTCCTTTTTATAATTGCTTCTACTCTCGCCACTAAAATTTTGGGGCTAAAAGGCTTTGAAATATATTCGTCAACTCCTAGTTCAAATCCAAATAGTTCATCTTGTTCTTCTCCTCTTGCTGTTAGCATAATTATTGGAACATTAGATGTTTGTCTTATTTGTCTTAAAACAGACCATCCATCTAATTTTGGCATCATTACATCTAACAAAATAATACCTATTTTATTTTTATTTTCTTCAAATACTTTTAAAGCTTCTTCACCATCTTGTGCTTCTAGAATTGAATAACCTTTTTGGGCTAAAAAATCTCTAATCAATTTTCTCATTCTAGATTCATCATCTACTACTAAAACTGTTATATCATTCATATGAAATTTTTCCTCCATCTTAATTATTGCTATTATATATTATAAATTGGTTTTATGTCTATATTGTGAAAATAATTTTATTTTTTTGTTAACCACTTATCATCTTTGTTTCTTTGCCTCTCCTCTATTACTATAAAATTTATACATCAAGAATTTACTAACACTTATTTATATATGTTTTTTCTTTACATAATTTGACATCTTTGTTATAACATGCTATTATTATGATAAGAGATTTTTCTCTATTTTTTTTAAGGAGGTGAAAGCAAAGTGAGTAGCTTTCACTTTGTAGAGTTTATTGGCCCAATGCCAATTGGCATCGATGAACTCTGCACAAGATGCAATAGACTCGACTCAGATTCCTCTTTGGATGCTACTGGCAAGTTTTTGATGTTGGTAAATTTCAACAAACTCCCAACAATTTCTGAACTTGTCCGGATGTTTCCGGAAGCATCTGAAGTTAAGTATCTGAATGGTACCAAAAAAGTTATTCTTGTAACTTGGTAACTTTAGTAACCACTTAAGATGTCTTATGCACCAAAAAAGCGATTGCCCCTCAAAAGGCAGTCGCTTCTTTTATTATTAAATCCATTTTTAATACATTCCACCCATGCTAGCTGCTGCATCATCATGTGAGCAATTGCATTCTTTTGGCTCTTTTTTATCTGTAACAATACTTTCTGTTGTAAGTACCATAGATGCAACTGAAGCTGCATTTTGTAAAGCACTTCTTGATACTTTAGTAGGATCTACTATTCCTGCTTTTTTCATATCTACATAAACTTCGTCTTTTGCATTAAAACCTGTTCCAACTGGACTTTGTTTTACTTTTTCTAAAATTACTGCTGGTTCTAATCCTGCATTTACAGCAATTTGTTTTACTGGTTCTTCTAATGCCTTTAAAACAATTTTCGCACCTAGCTTTTCATCATCTTTCAAATCTTCCATTACTTTTTCTACTTTTGGAATTATATTTACATATGCTGTTCCACCACCTGCAACAATACCTTCTTCTACTGCTGCTCTTGTTGCAGATAAAGCATCTTCTATTCTTAATTTCTTTTCTTTCATTTCAATTTCTGTTGCTGCACCAACACCAATTACAGCAACTCCTCCAGCAATTTTAGCTAAACGTTCTTGTAATTTTTCTGTTTCATATTCACTTTTTTCTTCTGCAAGTTGTGCTTTTATTTGATTTACTCTTTCAGAAATTTTTTCTTTATCTCCTAAACCGTCAACAATTATTGTATTTTCTTTTTGTACTTTAATTTGTTTTGCTCTACCTAGTTGCTCAATTGTTGTATCTTTCAATTCTAATCCTAAATCTGATGTAATAATTTCTCCACCAGTTAAAATTGCTATATCTTGTAACATTTCTTTTCTCTTATCTCCATATCCAGGAGCTTTAACAGCTACAACATTTAATACACCTCTTAATTTATTTAAGATTAATGTTGATAATGCTTCACTTTCAATATCATCACATATTATTACAAGTTTTCCAGATGATTGCATTAAGTTCTCTAATAATGGTAGAATCTCTTGAATATTACTAATTTTTTTATCTGTAATTAATATATATGGATTATCAATTATTGCCTCCATCTTTTCTGTATCTGTTACCATATATGGAGATACATATCCTTTATCAAATTGCATTCCTTCAACTACACTTAATTCTGTATTTGATGTTTTTGATTCTTCTATTGTTATAACACCATCTTTAGAAACTTTTTCCATTGCTTCTGAAATTAAGTTTCCAATTTCATCATTATTAGCTGAAATACTTGCAACTCTTGCAATATCCTCTTTTCCGTTAACAACTGAACTTATTTCTTTTAAACCTAATGTAGCAGCTTCAACAGCTTTATCCATACCTCTTTTTATAGCCATAGGATCTCCACCTGCTGCTACATTTTTAACACCTTCTTTAATCATACTTTGCGCTAAAACTGTAGCTGTTGTAGTTCCGTCTCCTGCTACATCATTAGTTTTTGTAGAAACCTCTTTTACAAGTCTTGCTCCCATATTTTCAAAAGGATCATCTAATTCTATTTCTTTTGCTATTGTAACACCATCATTTGTTATAAGTGGTGCTCCAAAACTTTTATCTAAAACTACATTTCTTCCTTTTGGTCCTAATGTTACTTTAACTGTATCTGCTAATTTATTAACACCATCTAACAATTTTTTTCTAGCATCTTCTCCAAATTTAATTTCTTTTGCCATAATATATCAAAGCCTCCTTATTAAACTTCTATACTAATTATAAACTTAATAATTTTATTTTTTTAATATTTTGAATTTATTATTCAGCTATAGCTAAAATATCACTTTGTTTAACTATAATTAAATCTTCTCCTTGGTATTTAACTTCTGTTCCTGCATATTTATTTACAACAACTTTGTCTCCTTTTTTTATATACATTTTCACTTCTTTTCCATCTACTTCTGTACCCGGTCCTACTTCTAGAACTTCTGCAATTTGTGGTTTTTCTTTGCTACTTCCTGATAATATAATTCCGCTTTTTGTTGTTTCCTCACTTTCTATCATTTTTATGATAACTCTGTCTGCTAATGGTTTTAACATTTACATTACCTCCTCTTTTTTTGCTTACGAACACTATATTATATTCTTAAGTTTTAATAATATTCGTGAAAATTAGCAGTCTTTCTTTTAGACTGCTAACAATTTATACCCATTTTAAAAAAAAGTCAATATCTATTTAAAATTTTCACATAGTTTTCACATTTGCATTTATTTTTAATTGTAAAAAAAAATAAATATTAATAATGTTTTATTATATTAATTTTTTATATACACCTATTTATGCCTCAGCTGTTAAAACACATACTTTATTTAGAAATTTTTCTTACCATTTCCATAAAAAAATAAACTATTATCGTTATTTTTTAACAATAATAGTTTATTTATATTTAATTAATAAAATTTATATTCTTTATTTTTCTTTTTTATCTTGCTTTTTTTCCTCTTCGTTAGTAATTTTTCTATTTATTTTATTTCTTATATTTAAAATTGTTTTTTTAGAATTTTTATCATCTTTAAATCTATCTGTAACTACATTTTTTATAAGAATTTTTTTAAGCGCATCTTCCCTTAAATCTGCAATTAACGTTCCATCTTTTGCAATTGAAATTTTTCCTGTTTCTTCTGATACTACTATTGCAATTGCATCTGATTCTTTTGAAATTCCTATTGCAGCTCTATGTCTAGTTCCAAGTTCTTTTGCAATATCTTGACTGCTAGCTAGTGGTAAAATACACGCTGCAGATACAATTTTATTTTCACTTATAATAACTGCTCCATCGTGTAAAGGAGTATTTGGAGTAAACAAATTTACCAATAACTGTGGTGATACTTCTGCATTTAAAATAACCCCTGTTTCTATAATATCTTTTATTTTTATTTCTCTTTCTATTACAATTAAACCGTCCTGTTTTTGTTTTAGAAAGTTCTGTAGCTGCAATTACTATCTTATATATATCTTCCTTGGTTTTTGTAATAACATCTTTATCTATTCCAAAAAATCTAGTAAATTTATTACTTCCTAATTGTTCTAATGTTCTACGAAGCTCAGGTTGGAATATAATTATTAAAGCTATTACTCCATATGTCATAATCGAAGTTAATATAAAATTTAATATTCTTAAATTTAATAAATCACTAACTGCTACAGCAACTATAAAAAGAGCTATTCCTTTTAACAATTGTCCAACTCTAGATCTTTTTACTGATTTACCAAATTTATATACCAAATAAATAACAATTGTTAAATCTAATATTAAAGATATTAATTTTACTGGATATTGATATAATTCATTTAAATATGCTATTACATTTACTTGTATAAATTGACTAATTGTATTTATCAAATTTTCTATCATATAAATATAGCTCCTACTAAACTAAACTTGCTATTACATAATATATTAAAGTTGTTGCTACTGCAAAAATCATTAATATTGCTAATATTGTAGCTATTACTTTTGTAAATATTCGTCCTGCATCATGATGTTTTTTTTCCATTTTTACTCCTCCTTTTTGTTTCCATCTATATATAATGTTAGCACACCATTTTTCTTTTTTCAATACATTTTTTAAGTTTTATTTTTGTAAAATTTACTAAAATTTTTCCTTAAGTAAATTAATTTCTAAGCTTTGCTTTACACTTTTTCTCAACATTTTCTATTATTTTATTAAAACTTTCCATAACTTCTTCTTCTGTTAAAGTTTTTTTAGGATCATTAAAAGTTAATGAATATGCAATTGATTTTTCATTTTCTCCAACATTCTCTCCTGTATATACATCAAACACCTCAATATTTGTTAAAAGTTTACCTCCTGCTTTCTTTATTACCATCTCTATTTCTTTTGATTGAATATTTTTATCCATTACAAAAGCTACATCTTTTTTTACATTTGGATATATTGAAATTTCTTTGTATTTCATTTTTCCAGCACGTTTTTCCAATAATTTATCTAAATTAATTTCCATTACAAATACTGGATCCTTTGTTTCTGATGGATGCAATTTTCCAACAATTCCAACAGGATCTGCATTTACATTTATTTCTGCTACTTGACCTTTATGAAATTCTTTTGGTATTTCTTTTGGTATTACAAAACTATATCTATTTGCATATCCTAAAAAGTCTAATAATTCCTCTACAACACCTTTTATTATATAAAAATCTACATTAACTTGATTTCCAATACCTATATAATACTTTCCTGTCATTAAAGCTGCAATTTTTAAGTTCTCACCATATTTTTCATTTTTCTTAAAGAAACCTTTTCCTATTTCAAATATTGAAATATCTTTATTATAATGAGCCTTATTATATTCATATGTTCTAAATAGTGATGCTAAAATACTATATCTTAAAGTATTTCTTTCTTCAGTTATAGGATCTAATAATCTTAATTCTTCGAATTCATCTGTAGTATATTTATGAACATTTTTATCATTTATTAAAATATATTCTAAAGTATCACTTAATCCAAGTCCTATCATTTTATCTCTTATTGATCTTATAGTATTATCATAATCATTTTGTTTTTCTGTCATAGTTGGAAGTGTTCCTTCTATATTATCAACACCATAAATTCTACTTACTTCTTCTATCAAATCTTCTTTTATTGATATATCTTGTCTTCTACTTGGCGCATTTACTACCACCTCTTCATCTCCAGCTTCATATGAAAATCCTAATTTTCTAAATACATCCAAAATTTCTTTATTAGAAATTTTAGAACCTAATACATCATTTACTGTTTTATATGAAATTTTTATTTTCTTATCATCAGAATTAGTTATGTCATATTTGCACATACCATTTCTTACATTTCCATCTGCATATTTTTCCAGTAATTCACAAGCTCTATCAATTGCCATATATGTTTTTTTAGGATCTAAACCTTTTTCAAATCTATTGCTTGCTTCGCTTCTTACTATCTTTTTTGATGTTTTTCTAACTCTAACACCATCAAAAATAGCAGATTCTATAATTACATTTTTTGTTTCATTTACAACTTCTGTATCAAGCCCTCCCATAACTCCTGCAAGTCCAACAGCCTTTTCATTTGTTGCAATAACTATATCATTTTCATCTAAAATTCTTTCTTGGTTATCAAGAGTTACTAATTTTTCCTTTTCATTTGCCATTCTTACAACAATAGTATTTCCTAAATTATCTGCATCATAAAAGTGAAGAGGTTGACCAAGTTCTAGCATAACATAATTGCTTATATCAACAACATTATTAATTGGTCTTATCCCACAAGCCATTAATCTATTTTTTATAAAAGCTGGACTTTCTTTAATTTTAACATTTTCAACCTTTTTAGCTAAAAACATTGTACAATTATCTGTATCAACTCTTAACGAAATTTGATTGTTAATATCTTCACCATATTCATTATATTTATATTCTATTTTTTTTACTTTTTTGTCATATATAGCACCAAGTTCATATGCCATACCTATAATACTTAATAAATCTCCTCTATCTGGTGTTAATTCAAAATCTATTATTTCATCATCCCATCCCAAATATTTAATTGGGTCTTCTCCAGGAATAGCACTACTATCAAGTTCTGCAATACCTTCAATATCTTCAGCATTTAAAAACTTTTTATCCACTCCAAGTTCTGCAATAGAGCACATCATACCATTTGATTCTTGCCCACGAATAGTACCTGCTTTTATTTCCCCTCCTGGTAGTTTTGCCCCTGGCATAGCAACTATTACCTTAATTCCTTTTCTTGCATTCGGTGCACCACAGACAATTTGTAATACTTCTTTTCCTATATTAACTTTACAAACATGTAGATGATCTGAATCTGGATGTTCATTGCATTCAATAATTTCACCAATTACTAATTTAGTACAATTGATAAACTTTTGAGCAACATCATATTCATTTCCAGCAGTTGTCATATCTTCACCAATTTTTTTTATACTTAAATCATCATCTAAGTCTATATAATCTTTAACAAAATTTCTACTTAATATCATTATTCTTCCTCCTATTTTATTTATATAAGTTTTAGTTATATATTTATTCAATATCTTTTCTATCAAATTGTTTTAAAAATCTTACATCATTTGCATATAAATATCTCATATCAGGGATTCCATATTTAAACATTGCTAAACGGTCAATTCCTGTTCCAAATGCAAATCCTCCCCATTCATCTGGATCATATCCATTCATCTTTAAAACATTTGGATGTACTATTCCTGATCCTAAAACTTCTATCCATCCTGTGTCTTTACATAAATTACATCCTTTTCCACCACATTTAAAACATGTACAGTCTACTTCATAAGAAGGCTCTGTAAAAGGGAAATAACTTGGTCTAAAACGAAGTTTTGTATTTTCTCCTAACATCTTTTTCATAAATACTTCAAGTGTTCCTTTTAAATCTGCAAGTGAAACATGATTTTCTTTTTTATCTATTACTAAACCTTCAACTTGATTAAATTGGTGAGAATGTGTTGCATCATCTTCTCTTCTATAAGTTTTTCCAATGCAAATCATTCTAATCGGCTTTTTACCTGCATACTTAAGCATTGTATGTGCTTGAACAGCAGATGTTTGTGTACGAAGCAAGTAATTATCTGTTATATAAAAAGAATCTTGCATATCTCTTGCTGGATGACCTTTTGGAAGATTTAATCTTTCAAAGCAGAACTCATCTGTTTCTAGTTCTGGACCATCTACTACTTCATATCCCATAGAAATAAATAAATCCTCAATTTCTTCAATAGTTCTATTTATTGGATGTTTACTACCTCTAATAGCTTTTTTACTTGGCAATGTAATATCTATTGTTTCTTTTTCTAATTTTCTATTCACTTCTTCTTGTTTAAAATTTTCTTCTTTTTCTGAAATTAAAGATTCAAGTTCATCTCTAACTTCATTTACCAAACTTCCAATAACAGGTCTTTCTTCAGGTTCTAGTGCTCCCATTCCTCTTAAAACAGATGTAAGTTCTCCTTTTTTCCCTAAAAATTTCACCTTTAGTTCATTTAAAGATTTTAAATCTGTAATTTTTGCAATTTCTTCTATTGCATTACTTTTTATTTTTTCTATTTGTTCTTTCATAAAATCATTCCTTTCTTAACTCTTCTATTATAAAATAGATCTCACTTTTTGGTACCTTTATATACACTTTACATTTTTATTACTGTATTTTAGTTTTAAAAAAAAGCTATTCAAATCCTATTTATATAGGACGAATAGCTTTTTTCGTGGTACCACCTAATTTTATATATCTTGCCAAATATTAAGATTTGACTTTATATACCTTATTATTAGCTTTAACGTTACAACCGCTTTTCTCTACTTTTATTTCAAGAAAAGAACTAAAAATGTGAAATTTCAAAATAAGTTTTTAATAAGTTCTCAGCCATGACTTATTTCTCTTTTATTATTTTTTCTTATTTTTACTTTGCATTTTTATCGCTTTTATATATTTTTTATTTTTATTCACCTTTTATATATGCTTTTGTTTTTCCATAAGCTCCAAAAGTAATTAAATAATCTTTGCATCCAATTGGCATTTGCATAGCAATTTTGCCTGAAGCTTTATTTGTTGTTACATAATCTCTTGAACCTATATATGTAGTACTTAAAATCCATGTTGTTCCATTGTATTTTACACTACTAGATGTAGTTCCTTCTACACCAGATGTTACATCTGCATTTGTTCCTATAGAAGGCATTGTGTAATTAGAAAAATCTACATCATATTCTACAACTACCCACTCTAGTCCACTTTTTGGTTCTTCATATTTATAATATGAAGAAGTATTTACGAAATCTTTAACAGCTTTTGTTGCTTCTTCTCCTCTTGTTATATTTGTTACTTTAACCTTTACATCTTCATAATCCTTATTTTGTGTACTATATTTTGAAGCAATTCCCCATTCACCTTTAGATATTGGATTATCTTTTGTAGATGTTTTTGCATCACCATTGTCTGTGCTAGGTTTTTGTGAATCTATTGTATTTGTTATTGTATTATTTGAAAGACTGTTAGAAACAGTATTATTTACTTTATTACCAATCTTATTTGTTATCTTATTAGTTGTAGTATTATTTCCAACTTCATTTTTAACTTCATTTATAATTTCATTTACATTGTTTACATTATTTACATTTTTAAATAGCTTTATTCCCATAAATACTATTCCTGAAATTATACATCCAAATAGTAATACAACAATAACTACTATTATAATTATTATTGGGGCTTTACTTTTCTTTTTTGTATTTTGATTATTTAAATTTTGTGTGTAATTATTATATTGTTGTCCCCCTTGTCCACCATTTCCAGTTTGAGGTGTTATTGGTCCTTGATTATTTATATTTGAATTTACTCCATTTGATTGAATTTGATTATTATTTCCTTGATTTTGCCCGTTTCCTTGATTTGGATTATTATTTTCTTGATTTTCCATTTTTTATCCCCCTTATAAAATTTTCTTATTTATTTTATCCTTATTTTAATAAAAAGTCAACAATTCTCTTCCATTTTTATTCCAGTTATAGTATAATATATATGTATAGTTTAAATTTAAAGGAGGTACATAATCTATGTGGCAGTTTTGGTTAATTGCTTCTGGTATCTTTTTTGTAATAGAAATGATAACAGTTGGTTTTCTAGTTTTTTGGCTAGGAATTGCTGCACTAATTACAATGGTAGTTAGTTTTTTCACAGATAGTCTAATAATTCAAACCGCAGTATTTGTTATTTCTTCTATACTACTAATATTCCTTACAAAGCCTTTTGTTCAAAAATTCATGAACAGTAAAGACACAGTAGTTACAAATGCCTACTCAATAATTGGTAAACACGGATTAGTTATAGAAGATATAGATTCTATTTCTGGAACAGGACAAATAAAAGTAGATGGAGAAGTTTGGTCTGCAAAGTGCTCAGATTCAACATTTATTCCTAAAGGCTCTAATATTAAAATATTAAAAATAGATGGTGTTAAAGCTGTAGTTACTACTTCTACTACTATTGAGTCTGACTCCGAAATTTTAAATTAGTTATTAATTTGCCAAATGTATAAAAATAGTAATTAAGGAGGAAAAAATATGTTTTGGTTTTTTATTATAATTTTAGTTATCGCTTTAATCATTGCATTTAAAACAATAAAAGTTGTAAAACAATCAGAAGTTTATATAATCGAAAGACTTGGTAAATTTCATAAAATTGCTGATGCTGGTCTTACAATAATTATTCCATTTTTTGATCATGTTAGATCAGTAGTTAGTTTAAAACAACAAACAATGGATATTCCACCACAAGGTGTTATTACAAAAGATAATGTTACAATTACAATAGATACAGTTGTTTTCTATAAAATTACAGATCCTGCAAAAGCTGTATATGAAATTCAATCTTTAAAGAAAGGTATTGAATATTTAGCTATTACTACAATACGTGATATCGTTGGTAAAATGGATTTAGACGAAACATTCAGTTCTCGTGATGCAATAAATGATCGTTTAAGAGTTATATTGGATGAAGCAACAGATCAATGGGGATGTAAAATAGATAGAGTTGAAATAAAAGATATTACACCACCTGCTGATATTCGTGATGCAATGGAAAAACAAATGAATGCTGAAAGAAATAAAAGAGCTTTAATTCTTCAAGCAGAAGGTGAAAGACAATCTGCAATCACACTTGCTGAAGGTAAAAAACAAGCTGCAATATTAGAAGCTGAAGCTGATCGTGAATCTGCAATTAGAAGAGCTGCCGGTGAAGCTGAAGCAATAAAACAAGTGGCAGATGCTAAAGCACAAGAAATAGAACTAGTTTACAAAGCAATGATGAAAGCAAATCCAGATGAAAAATTAGTTCAATTAAAATCTTTAGAAGCTTTAAAAGAAGTTGCAAATGGAGAAGCAAATAAAGTATTTATTCCATTCGAAGCAACTAGCGCTCTAAGTAGTTTAGGTGCGATAAAAGAAGTAATGAAAGACGAAAAGAAAAATGAAAAGAAAAAATAAAATTTTATAAAAAGAGAATCTTAATTATAATGTGAAATTTATTTATCAAACATTATAATCTAAGATTCTTTTTTATACACCATATTCTATACACACTAATTATATATAATCTACTTTTCTTTTTTCTAAATTACTATATAAAAACCTTGCTATATATTAAAACTTTACTCTTCAATAGTATCATCTTTTATATAATATTTAGTTCCAAGCATTTTATCTGGTAAATATTGTTGTTCAATTACATGTCCTGGATAGTCATGCGGATATTTATACCCCACTCCATAACCTTCTTTTTCCATTCCTTCCGCAGGTGCATTTCTTATATGCATTGGAATTGTTCCTGTATCTTTGTTTTTTACATCTTCTAATGCTCTATTTATTCCTAAATATGTTGCATTTGACTTTTTAGATGTTGCTACATATACCGCCGCTTCTGAAAGTATTATCCTTGCTTCTGGCATTCCTACCATTGTTACTGCTTGCATTGCAGATGTTGCTACTACTAAAGCATTAGGATTTGCCATTCCTACATCTTCTGCTGCAGCAATCACTATTCTTCTTGCCATAAATACTGGATCTTCTCCTCCATTTAAAGCTCTTGCTAAATAAAATATTGTAGCATCAGGGTCTGAGCCTCTCATAGATTTTATAAAAGCACTTATATTATCATAATGGCTATCTCCTTTTTTATCAAAAATTGCTTTTCTCGTTTGTACGCATTCTGCTGCAATCTCATTTGTTATATGAATATATCCATCTTCACTCATTCCGAGTTGTAAGAACTGCAACTTCTAATCCATTTAGCGCTGTTCTTACATCACCATTTGCAACTTCTGCAATTTTTTTTATAGTTTCATCTTCTATTTTTATTTTATAACTTCCCAGCCCATCACTACTTATAATTGCTCTTTTTAAAATTCTAAATATTTGATCTATTGTTAGTGGCTCTAGTCTAAATACCATAGATCTAGAAATTAAAGCCTTATTTACTTCAAAATATGGATTTTCTGTAGTTGCCCCAATTAAAATAACAGTACCTTTTTCCACATATGGAAGCAACGCATCTTGTTGCAATTTGTTAAACCTATGAATCTCATCAATAAATAATATACATCTTCCTGTTGGATTAAGCAACATATTACTTGCTTCTTCAATTGCACGCTTTATATCTGAAACGCCTGCTGTTACGGCATTTATTTTAGTAAATTTGTATTTTGTTGTTTCACTAATTACTCTCGCAAGAGATGTTTTTCCGGCATCCTGGTGGTCCCCATAAAATTATACTAGATAATCTATCTGCTTTTATTGTTCTATATAAAATTTTATCTTTTGCAAGAATATGATCTTGTCCTACATATTCATCTAAATTTTTTGGTCTCATTCTATACGCCAATGGTTCATTAAAATTCATATTTTTTCCTTTCATTATTTATATTTGTTCTTTATACTTATTTAATCTATTTTGATAAATAATATAATCCTTTTCTAATAATATCTTCTACACCTAAATTATCTTTATCTACATTTTTCATAGCATTTTCTATTTCTCTTTGGCTATATCCTAATACTTGAAGTGCTGAAATAGCTTCTTGAACTTTATTATCTTCTGTTATAGCATTTTTTAATTCTACAGTATTATCACTTTCTATAGATTCTTCTGTTTTTAATTTGTCTTTCAATTCTAAAATTATTCTTTGTGCTGTTTTAGGACCAATTCCAGGTAATTTTTTTATTTCACCAACATTATTTGTAATAACTGCTAAAGCAAAACTTGATGGTGAAATATTTGATAATATTGTAATTGCAGATTTAGCTCCAATTCCACTAACACTAAGTAATAATTCAAACATTCTTAATTCTTCATTAGTATTAAATCCATAAATACTAATATCATCTTCTCGTACTTTTACATATGTATGTACTTTAACAACTTCTCCTATATCACCTATTTTATTTATTGCTGTATCTGACATAAAAATTTTATATCCCAATCCATTTATATCTATTACTACATATCCTGTAGTTTTTACTTCTAATTTTCCTTTAATATATGAAAACATAGTTCCTCCTTTTAATTTTAATATTTTTTATTTTAACATATTTTTTATTTTTTTCAATAGTTTTCCAAATTTTTGTTTGTCTTTATATTCTGTATTTCATACATTTATTCTATCAAAATTCAATTTATTTATTTTACTTTAAATCTTTTTTATTACTTTTATTAAAACTAAGTTTTTTATTTATGCATAACTTAAATAATTTTACACATACTAATTTTAATAATTAAACTTATGGAGGTTTATCATGGAAAAACATTTAATAATAACAGGTACATCTACAGTATCTTGGAAAGATGCTATTAATAAAGCTATTGAAGAAGCATCTAAAACTATAGATTATCTATCTAATGTAAAAATTTTAGAGCAAAGAGCAAAAATTAGTGGTAAAAAAATTGAGGAATATTACGTAGATCTTGATCTTTCATTTACATTAGATAGAAATAGAATTTAAGGAGGTATCTTTATGAAACCTATTGAAACCAAAAAAGAATATAGTGACTATGTTGATCAAAAATCTCCCAACTCACCTATACTAAAAAACTGTTTTAATGCATTTTGGGTTGGTGGACTAATTTGTTCAATTGGCCAAATTATAATGGACTTTTGTCTATACAAAGGAATGGACCAAACTAACTCTTCTACTGTTGTTTCTATTATACTAATAGGTCTTGCTGCAATTTTAACAGGTCTAAACATATTTAATAAAATTGGTAAATTTGCTGGTGCACGGTTCATTAATTCCTATAACAGGTTTTGCAAACTCAATTGTCTCACCAGCAATAGAATATAAATCTGAAGGTTATGTTATGGGAGTCGGAGGAAAAATGTTTACTGTTGCAGGTCCAGTATTAGTATTTGGTATTTCTGCTTCTGTTATTATTGGAATAATAGCTACATTTTTCGTATAATTTTTTCTTAATTAAAAATAATTATAAAAAGGAGGATTTATCTTGAAAAGAATTGGTACACAAACAATAAAATTTGATACCCCCCCAACAATTTTAGAAACAGCATCTATAGTTGGTCCAAAAGAATCTGAAGGACCTATGGCTAAATATTTTGATCAATGTTTAGATGATGAATTCTGGGGAGAAAAAACATGGGAAAAAGCTGAAAGTAAAATTATAAAAGAAACTGTTAGCACTGTTATTTCAAAATCTAATATACCTGCTACCCAAATAGATTACTGTTTTGCAGGAGATTTACTAAACCAATGTATCTCTTCTAGTTTTGGTCTTCGTGAACTAAATATTCCCTTTTTTGGAGTATTTGGTGCATGCTCTACATTTGTAGAAAGTATGTGTCTTGGTAGTGTATTTATAGAAAGTGGTGCTGCACAAAATGTATTATGTGCTACATCAAGTCACTTTTGTAGTGCAGAAAAACAATTTAGATTTCCATTAGAACTTGGAAACCAAAGACCCCCAACAGCGCAGTGGACAGTAACAGGCTCTGGCGCAGCAATTCTCACATCATCAGGAACAGGACCATTTATTACTCATATTACCCCCGGAAAAATTGTGGATATGGGAATAAAAGATGCAAACAATATGGGGGCTGCTATGGCTCCTGCAGCCTTAGACACTTTAATTACCCATCTTAGAGATACTCAAAGAAAACCAAGTTACTATGACGTAATTATTACAGGAGATTTAGGGCATATTGGTAAAGATATATTAATAGAACTTTCTGAAACAAAAGGATATAATATAAAGTCTAACTACAATGACTGTCGGAGTTTTAATGTTTGATAAAGAAAAACAAGACACTCATTCTGGAGGTAGTGGTTGCGCTTGCCTTGGAACTATTTTCTCTGGATACTTTTTTAAGCAACTAAAAGATAAAAAAATAAAGAAAATATTACTAATAGCAACTGGTGCATTAATGAATTCAACAAGTACTCAGCAAGGAGAATCTATTCCAGGTATTGCCCACGCTATTAGTATAGAAGTGTAGAGGTGACTATTATGAATTTTATACAAAATATTGATTGGATGCAATTACTCAGATGTTTTGTTGTAGGTGGAATTATCTGTATAATTGGACAAATATTAATAGATAAAACAAAATTAACTCCTGCAAGAATATTAGTAACTTTCGTTACTGCTGGTGCAATTCTTCGGTGGATTAGGAATATATAAATATTTAATAGATTTTGCTGGTGCTGGCGCTACCGTTCCTCTAACAGGTTTTGGTGCCAATCTTGCTAAAGGTGCTATCGAAGAAGTTCAAAAGTCTGGTCTTTTAGGGGCCTTTGTAGGTGGTGTTAAATCAGCAAGTGGAGGAATTGCTGCAGCTGTATTCTTTGGATACATTGCTTCATTAATTGCAAAACCTAAAATAAAAAAACAATAATAAAAAATGTACATTTTTAATAAAGCACTCTAAATTATTTTAAAGTGCTTTATCATTTTTATATGTACATCTTTATTTTATCTATTATGCTAGCAATTTAGTAATTTCTCTCGAAGTTAATACTTTTCCTTCACTTACTAGTCGATTATTAATAATTAATCCAGGTATATTTTTTACACCATATTTGTTAATTGAATTTTTATCATCTAGTTTTTCTACCTCAATATTTTCTTCTAGCTCTTCTACAGCTCTTGATGCCATTTTATATAATTGCATTCCATTTTTACAATTAGACCCTACAATTTTTATATTCACTAAATCACTTCCCTTTCTTCTATAGTTTTACTATTATTTCTTATAAGCATCTCTCCTTTCTTTTTATGTATTTATAATATACCTGTTTTGTGTTTTTTATTTGTTCTTTTTCTGTAAATATAGTAAATACTATGTGAACACTTAATGAATTCAATTTTAAAAAAAATCATTTAAAACTCTTAACCAATTTTCCCCCATAACTTTACTAATCTCTTCACTTGTAAACCCTTCTAACTTCATTTTATCCTCTAATATTTTTAAATGCTTAACATTTCTTATATCTAATGGCATTTTAGTTTCTTCTACTCCATCAAAATCACTTCCAAGCCCAACATAATCTATTCCAACTAATTCTTTTATATATTTAATATGTTTAACTATGTCATGTGACGTACTTTTACCATATTCATTTAAGAATTCTGATGCAAAACATATTCCTATTATTCCTTTTCTTTTTGCGATCTCAATTATTTGTCTATCTTTTAAATTTCTTGGATGATTACAAACAGAATTTACGCAAGAATGCGTTGCAACAATTGTATTATTAGTATTTTTAATAATATCCCAAAAAGTCTTTTCAGAAGAGTGTGATATATCTATAAGAATATTTATTTTCTCAATTTTTTTTATATACTCTATGCCAAGTTTTGTAAGACCTTTATCATTTTTAGTTAGCGCACCACACCCCAAATCATTATCTTCATTCCAAGTAACAGACATTACTCTAACACCTTTTTTAAAAAGTTTTTCTATATTATTGATATCTCCAGATATAGCACTTCCATTTTCTATTGTAAGTATTACTCCTATCTTGTTTTCTAGGATAACTCTATTTAAATCATATTTATTTAGAATATTTATTATATTTTCATTATTTTTTTCTTCTTCAAACTTATTTAAGATATTAATAGCTCTATAAAAACCTCCTTTTTCCATATTACCTCTTACATATTCTGGATCCACATAAGCAGCCATCAATTGTATATATGGAACATTATCTTTTACAATATCTAAATTAAAACAAAACTTACTATTATTTAAATTTGTATTTGTATCCAAAGCTTTTGACAAGGTATCACAGTGACCATCAATTATACATCTCATTTAATATTTTCTCCTTTTAAAAAAAATCACGGATCTGTAACAATATAATTTATTACAAACCCGCAATTTTTATTACTTGTTTTTTCTCATTTCTGCATTTTTCTTGTGTGCCAAACCGCCTCTAACCGGAGCAGCCTTTCTGTTTTCTGCAAGTAGCTGTCTTACTTTCAAATACATCCTCACATCGATTTCTTTTAGTCTTACTCTAAAATCTTCGTGAAGTGTTGTTTTGGAAGTTCCAAAATACTCTGCAGTTTTCCGCAATGTAGACTGGTGACAAATAAAATATTCCGCTTCTTCCAGAATTTTTTCAGGACTAGTCATTTTAACGCCTCCTTTTCAAACGCTAGCATCATTTGTCCTATATATTTATCTTATTCTACGTCCAATTGTTAATTCCTACCATTTTTAAAATTTATTCTAAATTAATTAGTCTATATCTAATTCTATACCTTTTTTCCCAGATTGTTCTTTTTGTTCTTCTCTTTTTTTCTTCTCTAATATAGCTTCCATACTTGTTTTTACAAATTTTCCTTGTTCTTTATCATACAAATAACATATATCTTCTGGACATTCATCACTTTGTCTTGCAATTAGTACATATTGAATTCCCTCTAAATAATTTTTATCAATAGGCTTTATATCTATTTTCTTTCCTCTAAAAGCTGTCTTCATTAAATACTTATAATATTTATGTAGTTCAACATTTTTAAGTTTATTTCCAATTACTGAACTAACATATTCTCCTCTATCATCTAAAACTCTTTGTAATCTTGATTCAAAACTACTTTGTTCATTTGCAGCTTCTACATTATAATTTTCTTTGTCCCTATATCCATGTTCATCTATAAAACCTAATTCTTTATCTATTTTTTCTACATCATCTAATACATCATGTTGAAATCCTTCTGGTCTATCTTTCAATTTTACTCTATATAATTCCTTTACTATTTTAACAAATGTACTTCTTCCTGGCTCTATTTCAAAGAAAACGTCTCCTCCAATTTTTTCTACTCCGAGGAACACCTGCTTGTTCTAATAATCTTCCATAAATATTTCCTAATCCAACACAAATTTGATCTTCATTTTCTATTAATTCTTTAAATTCATTTTCATCCTTGTTTCTAAATATTTTTATAATTTTTCCTAAATAATCAGTTTTAAAATCGGCATCTTCATAATTGAATTCTGGAGAATATGAATATAAAGTATCACATAAATTAATACATATATATCTTGCCTTTTTTAAATTAGACCACTTTGGATCTATTTTTTTCATAAAATTTTTTATAACTTCACTTCTTTTTGTTTCACTTTTTTCCATATTTCATCACCTATACCTTTTTATTAATTATTTTTATAGAAAATACAATAAGCTATATAATAATAAACTATCTTCTTTTTTATTTTACTTGTTTTTTGTGCTAATTTTATTTTATCATATTTTTATATTGTAGTATAGTACTTTAATCTCTATATAAATAAAAACTGAATTAGTTTAAATCTAATCCAGTCCAAATTTCCAGTTTACTTCAATTATGCATTTTTTGCTATTTCTACTATTTTTGAAAAAGCTTCAGCATCTGTTACAGCTAATTCTGCAAGCATTTTTCTATTTACAACAACATTAGCTTTTTTTAATCCTGCTATCATTTTGCTATATGTCATTCCATTTTGTCTTGCAGCAGCATTAATTCTTGCTATCCATAATTTTCTGAAATTACTCTTTTTATCTTTTCTTCCAGCATATGCATATGCTCCAGATTTCATAACAGCTTGTTTAGCCATTCTAAATCTATAGTGTTTTGCACCATAATATCCTTTTGCTCTTTTTAATATTTTTTTATGTTTTTTACGAGTAATTACCGCTGTTTTAACTCTTGCCATTTATTTTCACTCCTATCTTCTTTCTATTTTTTAGTTACCATATGGTAATAATCTTTTAATTCCTGCTTCACATGTTTTATCAGCATAAGCATCTTGAACTTTTCCTCTAGCTTTTGCTCTTGGTGTTTTATTTGCTAAAAGATGTCTTCTATTTGATTTTGTTCTTTTAACCTTTCCTGTTGCAGTATACTTATATCTTTTTTTAGCTGCTTTATTTGTTTTTAATTTTGGCATAGTACTCAAAACTCCTCTCTATTTCTACTTAAAAATGTGTGGACTTTTTGTTTTGGTCATTATTCCACTTTTCTGACCTTCTATATATTAATATTCTCTAAGATTATTTTTCATTTTTCTTAGCTAATATTATAAACATATTTTTACCTTCCAATATTGGTTTTTTTTCTGGAGATGAAATATCAGATAACTCTTCTATAAATTTATTTAAAGTTTCCTCTCCTAATTTTACATAATTTAGTTCTCTTCCTCTAAATTTAACAGTTATTTTTACTTTATTTCCATCTTCTATGAATTTTCTAGCGTTTTTAGCTTTAAATTCAAAATCATGTTGTTCAATATTAGGTGTAATTCTTATTTCTTTTGTTTCAAATGTTTTTTGTTTTTTTCTTGCTTCTTTTTCTCTTTTAGCTTGCTCAAATTTATATTTACCATAGTTCATTATTTTACAAACTGGTGGTTCTGCATTTGGAGCAACTAATACTAAATCTAATTTTTTTTCATAAGCAATATCTAGAGCTTCTTTTAATGAAATTGGTCCATTTTTTTTCCCTTCTTCGTCTATTAATTGAACTTCTTTAGCTCTTATTTGCTCATTAATAGGTAACTCTTGTTTTATAAAAAACACCTCCAATAAATTAAAAAAGATTGACTTTTATTTGCCAACCCTTCTCATAATAATAAATATTTATTAATCTTAAATAGAAATTACAAAATAATATTATAACATTCTATAAAAAATATATTTATTAACCTTTTTCTAATACGATAAGGTGAGAAGTGATTTAGCTTCTTCTTTTTTGACTATATTATAATACAATATTTTTACAAAATTGTCAATACTTTTTCGCTTTTTATTTTATCTACTTGTTTATAAACTAAATAAATAAGAAATCTTTAAAACTTTTTTATTTACTTTAGGTTAAATAAAAAAGTATGCCATTTTTTTATACTTTCCAACTTTTGGGCTTAGTAAATTTTAAAGGCACACTTTATTTATCTTTTTATTCTTTTAGAAAAATTTATTAACTATTAATTAATTTTTCTAGCAATTCTGTTTCTTGTTTTAAACTCTCATCTTTAACTTCATTTTTCTCATTTTCTAAATAATCTTTTATCTTTTTAAATATATCTTTATATTTATCACTTACTGTAAGTTTTACTGATGTTCTCTCATTTTCACCTAATAATTTTCTTATCTCATCTTTACTATACTCACAATCTGCTATTCCAAAGTTTTCATCTATATAAAATTTATCATTTTCATTACTTCTTTCATATAAAATCCAATTTTTTAATACATTCGCATATCTTGTTAAGCAAATTGCTTTTCTAATTCCTGTATTTTCATAATATTCATCATCTTTATTAAATTCCACTACTTGTGAGTTTGTATGCTGATTTCCATCTCTATCTGTATATGAAACATTTAACTTAATTTTATTATTTGTACTATTTTCTTTCTTTTTTAATTTTAATAATATCACTCCCCCTTTAGCTTCTGAATCTTCATTAGTATTTGAAGGAAATAGAGTATTTACTTTCATTATATTTCCATATGATTTATCTTGAGAGTCTGTTCCATATATTTTATCAATTTCATACCCATCAGATTCAAAATTCAAATTCAAATCAAACACTAATGGTGTAACCATATAATCAAATTCTTCACCTAATATCTTTTTAAATTGTTTACTACTACTAATTGAATAATAATTAGCCCCTTTAACATTCGAAAGACTTTCTATAACTTCTGTATTAAAATCTACTCCTACACCTATAAAACTCGTATATATTCCTTTTTCCGAATTAGATTCTATGTATTTTGATAATTCACTTTTATTAGTTGTTCCCATATTTGGCATAGCATCTGTAATTACAATTATTCTATTATCATATTCTTTATCATCTAATAATTCATTACTAAATAATTCTGTAGCCTTTTTATATCCCTTTTCAAAGTTTGTACCACCACAAGCCTCTATTTCTAATATATGATTTTTTAACTTAGATATATCAGTATCTTTTATCAAATTAAAATTTTTAGCTAAATATGCATCATCATCAAATAATACCATTGCTAATCTATCATCATCTTTTAATTCATCAATCATTAAATTAACAGATTCATTAGCAAGTTGCATTTTACTTTTATTATCCATAAATTTAGAAAGTAAACTGTTATCATAATAGTAAGAATTTAAACTAGATTCCATAGAGCCAGATATATCTAATAAAACAACTATATTTTGTTTTTTACGTTTAAAATCACTTTGTTTTATATTAGAATTTAATCCTACTGTCATATAATATTCACTATTTGATGAAATTGGATCTTTTGATACGGCTGTAGAATATGATGGATAAAACATTTCTTCACTTGTTTTTTTGTCTCCAGTTTCGAAATAATAATCATAAAACAAGCCATTATATGTAATATCTGTTGAAATTGGAAAATATCCATTTTTTATATTTTCTCTAAAATTATTTACGTTTTTTGATCCTCCTACAGAAAAGCCTATATTACTATCACTAAATTTACTACTACTACTTAAACTTGACTCTGCTGCTGTTGGTACACTAAATACTGAACTTCCACTACTTGAAATATAACTATCAATTTCATCATTTTTATTATATACCCAATCGTCTATTTTTGCTGTTTTTTCTGTTTTATTAAAGTTTATTAAGCAAAAACTTACTATAAATATACTAATAATTATTAATATAGCTATTACTCCAATTAAAATTTTTACTTTTTTACTCATATACTTTATTCCCCCTAAATATTTTTATTTTTTTATATTTACATTATTTAGACGTTTTTTTCTTCTTTTTTGTTGGCGATTTTTGAAAAAAATTGAAAAAATTATAAAAAACATTAAAAATATCCCACAAAAACTGATTAACACGCCATCTGTTATATTTTCCTCTTTATCAATTTCTATAGATGATTCAGATGATTCAGCCGGCACTATACACTCAAACGTATCTGCACTTGAGGTCGCTTTTAAACTTTCATTTTCTCTTACATTGCTTTCTTTTTCATTAATTTCAATTTGATTATTTTCCTGAATACTATTACTATCTTTGTTTGTTAATATCTTATTTTTTACTACTAAAACAATGAAAGTAATCATAAACATAGCTAAATTTCCTAATGAAATTTTTAATGAATCTACTGCTTTATAGTATTTCCATTGTACAGTAGCTGTTGGCATTTTTAATAGTTGTCCAATTTTTTTAAATGTAAAATTTGACAATATTTTTAAAGATACAATCTCCTTTTCCTTTTCATTTAGTCCATTAATTATTTTATTATACGTATGCACATCTATTATCTTTTCAATTTCATCCGTTTCTTCTTTTATTTCATATATTTCTTCAATATTAACAAACTGTTTATTTTTCCTTAAATAATTTAAAGCTTCATTTTTACTAACCGTATATAACCAAGACAAACTTCCCCTATCCGGAAATTTACTTTTATCCAAACTAAATATCTTAATTAAAACATTTTGCACAACATCTTCTGAATTTTCTTTATTTTTTAATATAGAAAATACAATTCCATAAATCAAAGAATAATATTCTTTATAAAAAAAATCATATGAACTCATGTCATTTTCTTTAAATTCTTTAAAAATCCTTCCAAGCTCAGCATTTTTACTTTTCAAATTTTCCATATTACTTCCCCTTACACTTTATACCTAAAACAAGATTATACTTTTTATACTTTTTTTACTTTAACTAATCTAATTTTAATATATTTAATAATTATGTGTCAAATATAAGTATTTCTTTTACAACTACTTTAATTTATCTTTATATTTCTATTATTTCTTAACTTTTTACTAAGTTTATTACAAATAATATAACTTTAATTTTGTATGTAACTATAAAAAAACATCTACATTTTTGTCAAATTCCAAACATTAATAAATAAATTTCATTCTTTAAAATGTTTTTTTCATTTAACAATATTACTTAAATTTATTATTTTTAAATTGTAAAAGTAAAAGATTGTTAAATTTTGCTTGACTTTTGGCTGTTTCTGTAATAAAATAGAAAAGCAATGAATTTGTAATATGACCAAAATAAAAACTTCTCCCCGGTGGTTTTTACGAGGTTTCATATAAATATAATAAATTTTAAATATGAAATGGAGGGTATTTTTTACCATGAATAACACTACATATAGTTTAAAGAAAAATGAAATCGAAAGAAAATGGTATATTATTGATGCCGCAAACAAACCATTAGGTAGAGTAGCAACAGAAGCTGCTAAATTACTAAGAGGAAAACACAAACCAACTTATACTCCTAATATGGATGCTGGTGATCATGTAATTATATTAAACTGTGATCAAGTTGTTTTAACAGGAAAAAAATTAGATCAAAAAATTTATAGACATCACTCTGGATACATTGGTGGTATGAAAGAAACTACTGCTAGAGAAATGTTAAATAAAGATTCTGGAAAAGCAATGACACTTGCTATAAAAGGAATGCTTCCTAAAAACACTTTAGGAAGACAAATGATCAAAAAATTAAGAGTTTATGCTGGTAGCGAACATGAAAACATCGCACAAAAACCAGAAATTTGGAATTTCTAAAAAAAAGTTTAAGGGAGGAAATATAAAATGCCTAAAGCAAAATCAGAAAAAATAATGTTCTATGGTACAGGAAGAAGAAAAAAATCAATTGCTAGAGTTAGATTAGTTGAAGGTTCTGGAGTTATAACAATTAATGGAAGAAATATAGATGAATATTTCGGAGCAGAAACTTTAAAAGTTATTGTTAAACAACCATTAACAGCAACTAACACATTAGATAAATATGATGTTATTTGTAAAGTAATTGGTGGTGGATTTACAGGTCAAGCAGGAGCTATCCGTCATGGTATTTCAAGAGCTTTATTAGAAGCTAATGAAGAATACAGACCAGTTCTAAAATCTAATGGATTCCTAACAAGAGATCCAAGAATGAAAGAAAGAAAAAAATACGGTCTTAAAAAAGCTAGAAAAGCACCTCAATTCTCAAAGAGATAAAGTACAAAAAAGAAGCATTTTACTATGCTTCTTTTTATTTATTTTTAAATTTCTTTTTGTTTCACTTTAGTTTTATCTATTTTAGTAGTAGAAATCCCATTTTCAGGTCTATCTGTAAAAACTACATCTATTCCCATTTTATTTAATTTTCCTTCAAATTTTTCCCAATTAGGATCACCTTTCCAGTCACTTCCAACAAATATTGCATCAAATGATTTTCCACATAAATCTCTTACAGTTGATATTGCCTTTAACTTATCGTATTCATCTGTTATTATTGCCATATCAACATATTTTATATGTGATAAAATTAATCTTCTTGTTTCCTCATCCACTGTTACATTTTTATGCTTATACTCTCGTATTAATCTATCTGAGTTTGCTGCAACAATTACAGTTTGACATTGGCTACTCATATCTCTCAAATGTTCTATATGTCCCTTATGTAAGTTACTAAATGCACCAGATGCATATCCTATCTTATATTTTTTCTCTACAGCTTGTGTTTCATTCTCTTTATCTACCATTTGTTCAAACAACTTAGCTTTTAATTTTTCTTCTATGTCTTTTGTTTTTGTAGAATCAATTATAAATGCTCCATCAACAAAATCAATTGCTTCTAGCATTGCAACTCTATCTTCATCACTTACTAATCCGTGCAATTTTCTTGTATGTCCTACTTGCTTTAAAATATCATCTGAATACAATCCCACATAAAGTTCTGCATTGTTTTCTTTTGCATCTTTATACTCTTCCATTAATCTTGTAAAATTTTTCTTATCAAAATAATCAAATATTCCTCTTACTAAAAAAATCTTTTTTGATCCAATATTTATCAAATTTCCTCTATGACTCATTTAACAATCCCCTTTTATAATTTAATTTTACTAATCTAATCTTTTTAATTTTCTTATTTTATCCCACTTCTCAGTATATTCAGTATCTAAAATTTCTTTTTTTATTTTTTCTAATAAATTATCTGAAGATAGCTCTATTGTTTTTTCTGCTAATTCTTTACTTAAAATTTTGGTATCTCCATCTTTAAAAAATACTTTATCCTTTATTTTTTCTAATATTTTTACATTATACTTTTCTATTAATATACTATTTAAAATATCATAATCATTATATATATCTTTTGATGTAACTTCTAACAATTTGTTATAAAACAGATAATCTGTTACTAAATGTAAAAAATATCCTTTATCATAATCAGATTCAACACTATTAGACATAAGATATTTTCTTAATTCTACTTCTGCACTGCTTTGACCATAATGAGTCTCTTTCTTTCCCTCTTTTGTTGTTAAATCTGGAGCTATACTTCCTTCCAAAAAGTCACTTTTATTTTTTATATCTTTAGGATACTTTCTTATATATTCATTAGCCGTCGCTAAATGTATTATAAATCCTGGCATAATCTCTCCTTTCCTATTTATAAGTATTAATATACGCATAATTATATCACACTTTATGTTAATCTGCAATGATATTGTTCATAAATTTTAAATAATAAAACCAACTTATAAAAAAAACCTCTCTGTTATTTCTCTAAAAAAACAAAAGATAACTATCATTTTTACTAAATAATAATTATCTTTTTCCATAACTATATATTTTTACTCTACTATTTCAAGAGTATCCTTTTTCTCTAATCCCTCTAAATTATAATAAGTATTAGGAATATTTCCAACAATTACTGCTTCTGCAAGCAAAACTTGATTTTTTATTTCTTCTTCAACACTATTAAACGGTGTTAATATTACTACTTTACATGTTACATTTAAGTAGATTCTATGTAATGTTTGATTTATTCCAGCAGAAGTAAATTCTGATTTTAAATCTGTTTCTACATTTCCATTTGTAACAATTTTAAATTTAACTTTTGGTCCTCTTCCTGATAGTAACTTACTTCCTGTTAAAGTTCCTAACCTAACAAAAACATCTCCATTTTGTGTCTTATCAAATTCATCTTGAATTTTTATTGCTATATCTGATGTAATTTCATTTACAGGTATTATATTTGACTTTATTACTTTTATATTTCCACTCTCATCCTTTTCTATACTACACAAATCTTGATATTTATAATTTGCCATAACAGCAGTAGCTTGCTCATTAGATACTTTAGTTGCAATACTTTTAGCATAATACACGCACTGTTTATTTATAACTGGCTCAATACTTCTAATTATCCCAGATGCCACCAAAAATGCTATTAAAAATATAACTATTACTGTTAACATTTTTTTATTTCTAGAATTATTTTTTCTATATTCATTCTTATACTTTATTTTTGGCAATCTTATCCTTTTTCTAGAATAAATCTTATCCATTTATCTTTCCTCAAATTAAACTGATGCATTAACTTTATTTGCTACATATCTCGGAATAAATAATTGTTGACCAACATATATTTTATTTTCATCCTCTATTTCATTAATTTTAACAATATTTTCAACAGTACTTCTAAATTTTTTTGCTATTTTCCATAAAGTATCACCTGGTTTAACAAAATAAATTATTATACTATAATTATCTATTTCTCTATTTTCTTCAACATTCAAATCTGTTATTACATTCATTTCTGTATTTTTAAATATATCTACTAACAAATTCAAATCTATTTTCATTTCAGCACTTTCATCAGGCATTATAATAACATCTTTACTACTAACTTCAACTTTAACTTGAACTTTAGTATTTTGATTTATTCCCTCACAATTCATATTATGATTAAATGGTATAACTATTTTTTTAGTATTTATACTATTTTCTTGTGTATTCGAATAAATAAATCTTACATTAATCTCACCTTCAAATATAATTCTATCACTTAAAATATTTTGTTTTTTTATTTCTACATTTACATCAACATCATATATCTTTTCATTTCTAATTTCTGGTATTAGTTGCTTTTCTCTAATATTACAAATATCTTTTATAACCTTTTTTTCTTGCATTGTATTTACTTTTTTACAATTTGCATTTAAACTCATACTTGGACTATATAAATCCTGTATAAGTTCGAGTGATTTATTTTGATATACAAACAAATTAAACTCTATCTCTGCTTCTACATATATTGAATGCTCTTCAACATTATTTGGTTTTATAACTAAATTTTTCAACTCATTTTTTATATTACAAATATTTTCATCTGTAACATTAGCTATATCAACAAATCCCATAACAGGAATTTTACTCTCCACTGTATTAATTCTATTATCTTCAGTTAAATACATAATTTTTATTATTACATCTGCTTTTGCTAATACTTTATTATAACTAATTTTACTTTCTACGTTTACAATGTCTACACTTGTTTTCATTATTTCTGCTAAATTATCAATTCCATCAATTACAACAGTATCCTTGGCCAAAACTTTTGTAATACCGACTTCCAACTAAAGAATTAATATTAAAATTTTTATTTAATATTTGAATATCTTCTACTTTTTGAATAGCCTCTATAAATTCCACTTCTTCATTCGAAGAAACTTTTATATCTACATCTAATAAACTTTTAAAACTTACCTTTCTACCATTTAAAATTTTACATTCAATTTCTTTTAATACAAATTTACATTCTAATAACATTTCTGATTTTGCCTCTTTTATTTCAATAATCTTTGTAAAATCAATAGTAGATGTTAATCCTCTTACATTTCCTTCTTCATTATCGGCTAAATACATCATATTCACATTAATACAACCATCTATTCTTACTTTTCCATCAAGAACTTCCTTTTTATAGATACAAACATTTCCACTAGTATTTATTACTTTTAAAATATCTGGTTTTATATCTGGAATAATCGCATCCCCTTCAACTTCAAAAGATTCATTTTTTGTTCCTATAATCTGATTAATGCATAACTTATCTTTTTTAGTTTCTATATTCATATTTACTCTCCCTTCTTATTTTGTTATTTAATTATATTAATCAGACAAAAAAAAATTCCTATAAAATAGGAATTTTTGTTTTTTATATTATTATAAATTTTTTACTTTTTTTAATTCTTCAACTTGTGGTGGTATCAATGGTGTTGCTACATTTCCATCAATAACATCTATTTCTACAGTTCTTGTTAGTACATCTGTATAACTATAAGTTACATTTCTATTATTTTCATTATACTTAATTACAAAAAGATTTGGATATGCTTTTTCTATTGTAGCTTCTTTTTCAAACGATTTACTCCTTCCTAGAGAACCTCTAACAACTATTTTTTGTCCTATCATTTCCCCTATATCTGTCTTTAGATCTGTAATATCCTTTTTGCAAATCATTTAATCACCTACTTCTTCAAGATATTTAAATTATATCATTTGCTATATTTTTTGTCAAAAAGTATAATTTATTGTCGTTTTCTGAACCCCCTTTATTTTCAAGGTTTTTAAGTTATTGTTTGTATTTTATTACATTTGCATTACATTTTTGTTACAATCTTCTTTTTACCCATTGCACCAATTCCATTAACCCCTTTTATTCCATCTCTTAAATTTCTTTCTATATCACTTATTGTTACATATTTACTCTCATCAGTTGTTGCTATTTTTTCAGCAACAATAAGAGGATCCATAAAGTCTATTAAAATCCTACCAGGTGATGATGCAAAATTAGCTCCTGCTCCTATAATTGCTTCATAATAACTCTGGCATGCCCCAGCAAAAATAACTAAATCTCTACCTTTATTATCCCATCTTCTAGCTTCCATAACAGAATTAATAAAATATCTAGAATTTCTATAATTATATATATCATTATATTTAGTTCCTCCCCTTAACATACCATCATGACCTGTTATTACTAAAATATCTGGTCTATACCTTTCCAATAAGCTTTTTACAAATCTTACTTGTTCATTTTCTTTAATATTTTTAACAATAGCTTCTAATCCCAAACTTCTATAACATCTTAATGATTTTTCACTATATTTTTTATCTCCATCTAGATGTAATATCTTTCCTGCTAAAACATCTTTTCCTCTTTTATCTAATTCTATATATTTTAAACATTTTTTCAGTTCGTCTTCTATTCTATTTTCAAATAATTGTATTTTTTCTTTTACTATTCTCTTTTCTATTACCTCTAAGTCCTCTATATTACTATCAGCTTTAATTCTTATCGTCAATCCCTTTAATATTGCAATCTCATTTCTACTATTCGTTTTTATAATTCTATCTACAACAAATAAAATATCTTTTCCATATGAAATTCGCCCAACAATATCTCCTTTTTTTATTTTTTTCAATTATACTCACCTCAATTATTTCTGGGTTATTATATAATATGTCGAATTTTGTAGATTTGTTATCAAACTTTATTAAAAAAAGAATTGTACTTTTATCATATCTGTGATATATTATGTATGGCTTATTTAAGCTTAAATGAATTTAATTATTTTGTAGACTATTTCCTTCTTAATTATTTAGGATCAATGTGTCAAAAATATTAAATATCAAAACTAAGAAGGAGGTATTTCTATAATGGCAGATAAAAATTTAGTTTGTAAAGATTGTGGTGCTGAATTTGTTTTCACAGAAGGTGAACAAGCATTTTACCAAGAAAAAGGATTCACAAATGAACCACAAAGATGTCCAGCTTGTAGAAAAGCTAGAAAAGAACAAAGAAGAAATAACAATTTCTAATAAAAAAGATACATCTCAAAAAAATTTTGAGATGTATCTTTTTTATTTATCCTTATGACTATATTTTAATTTTGTTGCCATTCCTCCCCTTATATGTCTTTCTGCTTTATTTTCATCTAATATTTCTCGTACCTCTGAAGCTAATACTGGATTGATATTACAAAGTCTTTCGCTTACATCTTTATGTACTGTACTTTTGCTTATTCCAAACTTAGCTGCCGTTCCTCTTACTGTATCTTTTGAATCTATAATATAATGTGCAAGTTTAACCGCACGTTCTTCTATTGAAATTCCTCTCATTTAAGAAAACCCCCATGCAAATACTTTTGTTTAATTGTATTCGCACAAAGGTTGTATTAGAACTCTTTATTTTTTTATCATTTATTCAACTTTATAAGTAATAGTTTTAGTTGTATTGTTTATTTACTATCTGTGATTATTTCAAATTTCATTTTCTTTTGCACTTAAATTTTTACTTACTAACCAAAAATAAAACACAATAAAAACGTCATATATATTGTGTTTTACTTTCATAGTTATTTCACCTATTATTTTACTAAAAATTTTTCCACTAATTTAAACTATTATAATATGCATTATATAATTTTGCATAATATCCATCTTTTTGTAATAATTCATTATGACTTCCTTGTTCTAAAATCTTTCCTTTATTTAGCACAATAATTTTATCAACATTCACAATTGTAGATAATCTATGTGCTATAAATATTGATGTTTTTTTAGCAGATATTTTATCTACAGATTTCTGAATCAATTCTTCAGTTGTAGTATCAATATTTGCAGTTGCTTCATCTAATATAAATATTAATGGATCTTGTGCAAATATTCTAGCAAAAGCAATAAGCTGTTTTTGACCTGCAGAATATGAATTTCCTCTTTCTGCTGCAATTTCATTTATTCCATTATTTTGTGAATTTATAAAATCAGTGGCTGATGCTAATTTTACCGCTTCTCCTATTTTCTCATCTGATGTATTTGAATATAATTTAATATTATCTTTTATGGATTTAGCAAATATAAAAGGATCCTGTAAGATTGTTCCTATACTTTTTCTAAGAGATTTTAAATTTATATCATTTATATTAATATCATCTAATAAAATTTCTCCTTTTTGAATTGTGTAAAATCTATTAATTAAATTTGTAATTGTAGTTTTACCAGATCCAGTTTTTCCTACTAAAGCAATACTTTCTCCTGGATTAATTGTAAAACTTACATCTTTCAAAATCCAATTTTCTGCTTCATATGCAAACCATACATTTCTAAATTCAATCTTACCTCTTACTTTTTCTAACTTAATTCCGGAATCGTAATCTTCTAAATACTCATCATGTTCTAAAATCTCATATATTTTATCTATAGAACTAGTTGCATCTTGTACAACTTCGACATTCTCAATTATCCTATCTATTGGCTCAAATATTTTTCTTAAATACGTTATAAATAAATATACTATTCCTACATCTAAGTTAATTCCCAGCCACTTATTGGCACAAAATAAAACTATTAATGAGATTCCTATATTTTCAATTAAATTCATCATACCTGGTAATATTCCGTAAAGAATTCCTATATTTTTTAAAGAATCTCTATGATTTTTAGTATTTTTTTCACATTCTTCTTGTTTTTCTTTCTGCCTATTGAATATCTTTATTAACTTTATACCATATATAGATTCTGCTAAAAATGTATTTAGTACTGTTCTAAATTCTTTTGACCTACTAAATATCTTCCTCAGCATTTTTGAAATAGTTATTGTTACAATTAATAATAATGGAATTATTAAAATATTTATTGTTGCCAATTGAAAACTTATATATACCATCATCACAAGTAGTCCAATTATAATTATCAAATCTTTCGGAAAAGTTGTTATTACCTCACTAAATAGAGCATAAACATCTTCAGTATCACTTGTTACTCTTACATATAATTTTCCCGATGGTGTTTTATCATGAAATGATACATTTGCTTTTTCAATATATTTATATAATTGATTACGTAAATTATACATTACTTTTTCGCCCATATTATTGGTAGTGATTCTATTTATATAATCAACTATGTTTCCTATAATTACTATTATTATATAAAAAGCTACAATTGCAGCAATACTTATACCATTATATACATACAATTTATCTGGTAGATATTTATCCATAACTTGTTCTAATAAAAATGGCTTAACCAGCTCACAAACATCAATAAATAAAGCCATTAAAGTTACAATTATTATAGTTTTTTTGTATGGCTTAACCATTATTTTAAATCTTTTTAATGTTTTTTCCTTCATATATCCTCCTTTCAATATTTATATTTAAATTTTTTATTCTGTCATTGCTAATTCGTTGATTATTTGTACTTTATTTTTTTGCCCCGTCCCCAAGCTTTAGTCTAGTAATGTTGATTGTGCTTTGTGAGCTTGGTTTTGATAAAATTCTTGATATTTTCCATTTGTTTTTAATAGTGTTTGATGTGTTCCTTGTTCTACTATTTCTCCTTGTTCTAATACAATTATTTTGTCACAATCTTTTATATCTGATATTCTGTTTGATACTATTATACATGTTTTATTTTTAGTTAACTCTTTTATGTTATTTAATACATGTTGTTCTGTTCTATTGTCTAAAGCTGAAAATGTATCATCAAATATTATTATGTTACTGTTGTTTAAAAAGGCTCTTGATATTACTACTCTTTGCTTTTGTCCTCCAGATAAGTCTATTCCTTTTTCTCCTATTACTGTATTTATACCTTCTTCCATACTTGATATTTCATCATATATCATTGCTTGTTTTGTGCTTTCTTCAATATCTTCGTCTTTATACTCATCTTTAAATAAATTTATATTTTCTTTCAATGTGGCTGAAAATAAAAAATTATCTTGTGTTATATAACATATATTATCTCTTATGGTTTTTACCTTAATATCATTTATGTCTTTTCCATCTATAAATATTTTTCCTCTTTCTACATCATATAATTTTAATAAAAGATTCATTAGTGTAGTTTTTCCACTTCCTATAACACCAATAATCCCCAAACTTTCTCCCTTTTTTATGTTTATATTTATATTTTCTAATACAGTTTCTATATATCCGGGATAATTATATGTTAAATTTTTAATTTCAATATTTCCTTCTAATTTATCATTATCATTTTTTTCAAAATCTTCTATTTCCTCTTCTGGTAATTTAAACATTTTATCCAACCTATCAAAAGATACTTTAAATTTCTTAGCTCTTCCAAGTAGCCATGGAATCCATGTTACTGGAGCTTCTAATATTGCTAAATACCCATTAAAAGCTATTAAATCACCTATCGATATTTCATTTTTCAAAACTAAGTTTGAACCATATAATAACGAAATTGCATATGCTATTCCAAATCCAAAACTTACACATACAAACAGTAAATTTTGATTTATTGAAACACTTATATTATTCTTCTTTAATGTGGCATTTTTTTTCTCAAATTCTTCTATTTGTTTTTCTTCTCCACAAAAAGCTTTCATGGTTCGTACACTATCAGTACTTTCCTGTACATATTCAGACAAGTCTGTGAAACTTTTTTGTGCTAATTTGAAGCTTTTATCCATTCTATTTCTTATTAGAATTATTATTACTATTGTTGCAAACACTGGTATTAATGATATTACTGTCAACTTTATATTACATGAACTACTCATCATTGTAATTGCCACTGCAAAATTAGCAATTATTCTTGTTCCTGTTGATATAAATTTTGATGTTGTCATAGTTACTTTTCGCAAATCACTTACAAAATAAGACATTATCTCACCATTTTTTATTTCATTTAGTGACTCTACTTTTGCTTTAAGAAGTTTTGTAAATAATCTATCTCTAATATCTTTATCTATATAAATGTTGATTCTAAAATCTAAATTTTTCCATGCTATTCTTGTAACTATAATTACCAAAGACACAAATAATAATTGGATTACAGACTTTATAATTTCTGTTTTGTTCATTTCTGCATTATATAGTAAATCGACCATTTTACCTATTAATTTTGATGGATATGCTATAAAAATCACACAAAAAACAATTAATATAATTTCTATTAAGATTTTCCATTTGTATTTTTTTAAACTTTTTATTAATTCCTGCTTCATTTTCTCCCTCCTTTTACAGCTATATTTTTATATAAAATCATAAAAAGACAGACTAATAAAAATCTGCCTTTTGCTTTTATGTTTATATAAAAATGATGCAATTTTTATTCGTACTATAATTAGGCTATAATACAAATAAATTTTACATTTGTTATAACCTTAGTATTTAATTTTTGTTTTTTCTCCCAAAAAATTTCATCATTTTTATCACTTCTTTCTTAAAAAATATAATTATATGTTAACAAATTTGTATTTTTTTGTCAAGTAGCATATTTCTAATACACCAAAATTAAAATATATTATTTCAATTTAATTAACAAATAAGCACTTTCAATTAAGTTACAAATTTCAGTTATAAACAAAATTATTCCTGAAATAACAGTTATTGTCATAACTGTACTAAATGGATTTAAAATAATTAAAACACCTAATATTATTGATATTATAGAAGATAATAATACAACTATCCATTTACTATCTATTCCTCTTAAGTTAAATGCTAATTGAAATTTTGTTACTCCTGCAATAATTATCCATATTCCTATTATTACTGGAAAAATATTTATAATGTTAGCTTTAAATAAAAATAATAATCCACTTGTCATTATCTCTAATATTCCGAAAAACAATTCATTACTAAAAGCCTTCATTTCTTTATCTGTTATAATATAAGAAATACTATGAAGTATTCCATCTAATAAAGCTGCAATACCTAATAAAACAACTATTGAATTTAGTATAGTTTCTGGCATTAAAATTAAAAGAATTGATACAATTAACATCAATATTGATGTTATAATAGAACTTTTTTCATATCTTTTTACATATTCTAATAACATACCTATATCACCTCCATAACTAATATATTTAACATATTACTTTTTATTTTGCAATTCCATTTTTATAAAATAATTTTTTAAAATTATTTTACAGTTAATTTATAAAAAAGCCGTAACAAACTCGTTTTCTTTACTTTTTGCTTATTTTATGGTATAATATTCTTATGTAAACCCCTCAAATTTTATTAAAAAGGAGAAATCTTATGAAAGACAACATCTTACAGTTCCTCTACCAAGGAAAAACTGTAACAGAAATCATCCGACTCTTCACCTCAAGCCTTCGGCTTGCACCGGCTGACTTTGGTAACTTAACCGAAGCCAACTTGATGGACCACTATCAAAATATTGTTGAAAACACAGCATTTTGCAATGAGGTTCAAAAACTTATTACGTCCATATACTATGAGCTTGCAAAAAATTATAAGCTTAAAATCTCTGGCCGTAAAAAGTCGCTGGTTTCTGCAGCCAACAAAGCTGCATTACAAGTTTATAGACAGAGAACCATCTCTGACTATGCAGCAAAACTGAATGACTCACTGGCTACACGCCTTGTCACATCCGCTCAAACTCCAGCAGTCGCTACACAGTATTGCTATGAAATTGTGAATTTTGTCATAGAATTTTGTGCTAAATTTGGTTTTCAACCTGATGAAGCTGAAGTTTTATTTGACACAGACGAGAACTTGTCCTTATTACAGGCTCAAAAGATTCTTAATCCTGATTACATTCCATTGGTAAAGGACTACATTGCACATCCCAAGAGTAATGGATACCAATCAGCCCATATTATATTCCGTAATAGCGCTGGAAATGAATTTGAATTTCAAGTTCGTTCAACCTATATGGATGCAACGGCTGAGCATGGAACTGCACTGCACTCACAGCATAAAAACTCAAAATATGCCGAGCGCGATGCATATGTTCCAATCAAAGCAGAAAACGTAGACATATTCAAAATCGTTTGCGAGGATTTCATCCTTGTAGACGGCACGAGGTTCCACGATTTTGCTGGAATTTTAATTCCAAGAACGTTCCTTGAGTTGTCAAACTTCTAAGAACTTTTTGGTACTCCTTAACAATAAAAACCAACCTTATAATGAGTTATTCATAAAAGGTTGGTCTTTTTTATTTTCTATACTAATTAAATTTCATTTCCATAATACGCATCAATCATTATTTGCTTTAATTCGCTAACTAATGGCAATCTTGGGTTTGCTGTTGTACATTGATCTTCAAAAGCTCTATCTGCAAGCATATCTACTTTAGATAAAAATTCTTCTTCATTAACACCTGCTTCTTTAAAAGACTTTTCTATTCCTAAATCTGAATTCAATTTTTTAATTTCTGAAATTAAAGAATTAACTCCTTCTTCATTTGTATAAGCTGGGAATCCCATTCTTCTTGAAATATCTGCATATTTTTGATCTGCAATAAAATACTCATACTTAGGAAATGATACAAATTTTGTAGGTTTTGATGAATTATATCTTATAACATATGGTAATAAAATGGCATTAATTCTTCCATGTGCCAAATGAAATTCAGCTCCCATTTTATGTGCTATTGAATGATTTATTCCTAAGAAAGCATTTGTAAATGCCATCCCTGCAATAGTACTTGCATTATGCATTTTTTCTCTAGCCACCTTATTATTTCCATTATTGTATGCTTCTCTTAAATTTTTAAAAACAAGTTCTGCAGCTTTTTCTGCTAATCCATCTGTATAATCAGATGCCATATTAGAAACATATGACTCAATTGCATGTGTCAAAACATCCATCCCTGTATCTGCTGTTATCTTTTTAGGCAATGACATTACTAAATCAGGATCTACAATTGCAACATCTGGTGTTAATTCATAATCGGCTAGTGGATATTTTTTATTATTTTGTTTATCTGTAATTACTGCAAAAGACGTTACTTCAGACCCAGTTCCTGATGTGGTTGGTATTGCTACCATTTTTGCTTTTTCACCAAGTTTTGGAAACTTATAAGTACGTTTTCTAATATCCATAAATTTAAGCTTCATTCCATCTGCATCAGCATCTGGATGCTCATAAAATAACCACATTCCCTTTGCAGCATCTATTGGACTACCTCCACCTACTGCAATAACAACATCTGGTTTAAATTCATTCATCATTTTGACACCTTTATTTATTGTATCAAAAGATGGATCAGATTCAACCTCTGAAAAAATTTCTGAATGAACATATTCTTGTCTTTTTCTTAAATGATATAAAATTTTATCTATATATCCTAGTTTAACCATTGATTGATCTGTTACTATAAAAGCCCTTGTTATATTTGGCATTTTTTCTAAATATTGAATAGAACCTGCTTCAAAATATATTTTATCTGGAATTTTAAACCATTGCATATTTACTCTCCTTTTCGCTACCTTTTTCACATTAATTAAATTAACTGATGATACATTAGCTGTAGTTGAATTTCCTCCAAAAGTTCCACATCCTAGTGTAAGTGATGGCATATTTGTATTATAAATATCTCCTATTGCTCCATGTGTTGATGGTGAATTTACTATAATTCTTCCTGCTTTTACTACTTCCGAAAATTTCAAAATAGTTTCTTCATCTTCTGAATGAATAACTGCTGAATGTCCTAATCCTCCAAATTCAATTAATTTTTCTGCAAGTTCAATACCTTCATCTCTTCCATTTACTATATAATATGCTAAAACAGGGCTTAATTTTTCTTTTGAAAATGGATAACTAACCCCTACACCGTTTTCTTTTAAAACTAGCACTTTTGTTTCTATTGGTATTTCTATTCCTGCTCTTTTTGCAATATTATATGGACTTTTCCCTACAATATCTGCATTTAATGCACACCCTTTTTCTTCTATAAACATGCTGCCTTTTAACTTTTCTGTTTCATCTGCAGTTAAAAAATAACATCCAGCTTCTCTCATTAATCTCTCAAATTCATCTTTAATTTCTCTATCTACTATTACAGACTGTTCTGATGCACAAATCATTCCATTATCAAAAGATTTTGAAAGTACCAAATCATTAACAGATGTTTTTAATTTGGCTGTTTTATCTATATAACAAGGAACATTTCCGTGGTCCTACCCCTAAAGCTGGTTTTCCACATGAATATGCAGCCTTTACCATTCCAGTTCCACCAGTTGCTAGTATCAAATTAACATCTGGATGGTTCATTAAAAAGTTGGTTGCTGTAATAGATGGTTCTTCTATCCATAAAATACAATTTTCTGGAGCTCCAGCTTTTATTGCAGCATCTCTTACAATTTTTGCCGCTTCTACACTACATTTTTGTGCTGATGGATGAAAACCAAATATAATTACATTTCTTGTTTTTGCTGCAATAATAGATTTAAACATAGTTGTTGAAGTTGGGTTTGTAACAGGTGTTACTCCTGCTATAATTCCTACAGGTTCTGCAATCTCTACATATCCTTCCTCTTCATTTTCCGAAATAACGCCTACTGTTTTATCATATTTTATACTATGATAAATATATTCTGTTGCAAACATATTTTTTATTATTTTATCTTCATAAATTCCACGTCCAGTTTCTTCTACTGCCATTTTAGCAAGTTCCATATGATGCTCAAGCCCTGCCATTGCCATTGCTTTTATAATACTATTTACTTGCTCTTGGCTTAATTTTAAATATTCATTAGATGCAACTTTTGCTTTTTCTACCAAGTTATCTATCATTAACTTTATTCTATTTTTCTCTTCTTGACTAATTTCTATTGCCATAAAAACCTCCTTTTTATTTTGCTTTAATTTTATCTATTAATTAGTATTTTTGTCAATAGAATTACATTGACATATATTGATATTTTTTTCATAAAAGTACTCTTCCAAATGTAATTTACTTAATTACATAGCCAAAAAAAGACGGCCAGGATTTCTATCCCAGCCACCTTATTACTTTGCTGCTACAGCAACAAATACGCAGATTAGAGTAAATATGCAACAAGCTTTGATAACCATTGCCGCAATCCACTGCTTTTTCGAAACGAAGTAATACTTCATTTTCTTTTCTCCTTTCAACTTTATTTTTTAAAATTTTATTGTTGAACATTTATTATACCACAAATATATGATAATTTCAATAAATTTATGTATATTATCTTTATTTTTTCCCTATATTGTAGTATAATTATGGCAATTTATGATACATACAATTTAGAATTCGAAAGGAAGATGAATAAATGGAATATAATTTTCAAAAAATCGAAAAAAAATGGCAAGACAAATGGGAAAAAGAAGGAACTTTTAATGCTAAAAACGATTATACTATGAAAAAATGGTATGGATTAATTGAATTTCCTTATCCATCAGGACAAGGTTTACATGTTGGTCATCCACGTAGTTATACTGCTTTAGATATAATTGCAAGAAAAAGAAGATTACAAGGTTATAATGTCTTATACCCTATTGGGTTTGATGCATTTGGTTTGCCTGCTGAAAATTATGCAATAAAAACAAATGTACATCCCAAAATAACAACAGCTAAAAATATAGAGCATTTTACATCACAATTAAAATCACTTGGCTTTTCTTTTGATTGGTCAAGAACAATTAATACAACTGATCCAAATTATTATAAATGGACACAATGGATTTTTGTCCAATTATATAAAAAGGGATTAGCATATAAAGCAACAATGCCAATAAATTTTTGCACAGGTTGTAAAGTTGGTTTGGCAAATGAAGAAGTTGTAAATGGTGTTTGTGAGAGATGTGGAAGCCCTGTTGTTCAAAAAGAAAAATCTGAATGGATGCTTAAAATCACTGATTATGCCCAAAGATTAATTGATGACTTAGACGATGTTGATTTCTTAGATAAAATAAAAACTCAGCAAAGAAATTGGATTGGAAGATCTGAAGGAGCAGAAGTTAAATTTAAAATAGCTAACTCTAATGAAGAACTTACTGTTTACACAACAAGACCTGACACTCTATTTGGCGCAACATATATGGTTATTGCTCCAGAACATCATTTAATACAAAAATTACAAGATAAAATTTCTAATTTAAATGATATTGAAGATTATAAGAAAAAGGCTTCTTTAAAATCCGATTTTGAACGTTCTGAAATAAATAAAGATAAAACAGGTGTTGAAATAAAGGGAATTAAAGCAATAAATCCTTTAACTAATAAAGAAATTCCTATCTGGATATCTGATTATGTTTTATCAAGTTATGGAACTGGTGCCATAATGGCTGTTCCAGCACATGATACTAGGGATTTTGAATTTGCTAAAAAATTCAACTTGCCTATCGTTCAAGTTGTAAAATCAACTGATGATGTAAAAGTAGATTTAACTAAAGAAGCATTTACAGATGTAGCAAATGGTATTCTTATGAATTCAGGATTTTTAGATGGCTTATCTGTTAAAGATGCAAAAAAGAAAGTTATTAACTACCTTGAAGAAAATAAAATTGGAACAAAAAAAGTAAACTACAAACTTCGTGATTGGGTATTTTCTCGTCAAAGATATTGGGGTGAACCAATCCCAATGATTCATTGCGATTGCTGTGGATGGCAACCAATAGATGAAAAAGATTTACCTCTTACTCTCCCAGAAATAGATGACTTTAAACCTGGCGAAAATGGTGAATCTCCACTTGCAAAACTTGATAGCTGGATTAATGTTCCTTGTCCAAAATGTGGAAAACCTGCAAAACGCGAAACAGATACGATGCCTCAGTGGGCTGGTTCTTCTTGGTATTTCCTAAGATATATGGATCCACATAACAGTAAGGAATTAGCATCCAAAGAAGCTCTAAATTATTGGGGTCAAGTAGATTGGTATAATGGTGGAATGGAACATACAACCCTTCACTTATTATATTCAAGATTTTGGCATAAATTTTTATATGATATTGGTGTTGTTCCTTATAAAGAGCCATATGCAAAAAGAACTTCACATGGTATGATTTTAGGAACAAATGGAGAAAAAATGTCTAAATCTAAAGGAAACGTTATAAATCCAGATGATATTGTAAACGAGTTTGGCGCAGATACATTTAGAGTATATGAAATGTTTATGGGCCCATTTGATCAAACAGCTGCTTGGTCTATGGATAGTATTCGTGGATGTGGAAAATTCTTAGAAAGAGTTTGGAACATGCAAGGATTTTTAGTAGATGGAGATTCTTTTACTAAAGAAACTGAAAAAATGATGAATAAAGCTATTAAAAAAGTTTCTAGTGATATTGAAGAAATGAAATTTAATACTTGCATTTCTACTTTTATGACAATGGTCAATGAATTCTACAAATTAAAGAGAATTAATAAAACTGAATTCAAAACATTTTTAACTTTACTAAATCCATTTGCTCCACACATCACAGAAGAATTAAATAAACTTATCGGATTCGAAGAAGATATTTCAACATACTCTTGGCCAGAATTTGATGAGTCAAAAACTATTGATAATGAAATTAATTTACCTGTTCAAATTAATGGTAAATTAAGAGCTAATATTACTATTTCTTTAAATGAAGATGAAAATCTTGTTAAAGAAAAAGTTTATAAAGCTGTTGAAAGTAAACTTACTGATAAAACTATAATTAAAGAAATTTATATAAAAAATAAAATTTATAATATAGTAGTTAAATAATAAATCATATACAATAATTGTTTTAACCATTACTAAACTATCTTTATAATCTAAAAAAGTAAGAAGCTAAGATTATCTTTTCCTAATAAGGGTAAAAAATATATCATTAGCTTCTTATTTTTCTCTGTTTTTACAAGATACATAAAAACCTGAAAATACACAGTTTTTGATTGGATACTTGAAAACCAAAGTTATTTAGGGAATCCCTTAAATATTACATTTTCCAAAATGATTATTTGCAAGGGCTCTTTTTCATATTTTGACAACAAAATTATGTTAAATCCGTCTAAAAGGAATCGATTTTCAGAAATTATTATCGTTTTTTGTAACCTCTTATATTGTCTAAAAAATCTTTTTAGCCGTTCGTATGTGAGCCCTAGTGGTTGCATAATGCAAAAATTCGCATAAATGTTTTTTATTTCATCATGACAAATCCACTCTTCTGGAAGACTTTTAATTTCTCCATAATACCTTCTCTTCTTTTTCTCTTCAACTTGCTTCTTAAATTTGATTAGAGCTTCTTTCGCCTCTTTGCTACTATCGGACTTCAAAGCTTTGAACTTCTCATACTCATCCATATACATGTTTTCCTTTTCCTCATTGCATTTACAACAAGTCGGTCTCATGTTATTTGGAATCGTGGGTCCTCCAAATGTTTGCGGAATCAAGTGATCTAAAGTAATTTTCGAAAAATAATTACTGTCTTTCTTAGACTTTTCTTTGTCTAATCTTCTATGACAATAAAAACATTCGTCTCTACCATAGAGCAGATACGTTAATTCATACATTACAGTCTTAAAAGCTCCTGCCCGGTAAATGTACAAAATCCCATCTTTTACTTCTGCCATGCCATCACATAATATGCAGTTTTTTTCTGGTAGTTCAACTCTCATTTTAAGAAAACTCCTTTCTCATACATCGAAATTTTTCGTCCTATGAAACAAATAATCTACAAAATAGCTTTTGTAAACTATCTATCATCAATAATAACATTTTCTATTTTTTTCTACAATTATTTTTCAAATATTCTTCTAACTTTATAATATCTCTTTGATCTTTTGGTCTATTAACTTTCTTTTTAAATTTTAATATTCTTTCTAAAGTTTCTACTGGATAACCATCTTTAAAATCTCTCGTAAAATTTTTTTTGTTTTCTACCACTACTTCTACTAAATCATTTAATTTATAAAATCCACATGAATTTTTATCTTCTTCTTTAATATTATATTTTTCTTTTAAAGAATTAAATAACTCTTCTGAAACACATAAATCTAAATCTCCTGCCAAGTCTCTTAACCCATATAATACTAAAACTCCACTTGATAATATATAATATTCATCTTTGGGTAAATTCAAATTTTCTATCAATTTTATTAATTCTTCTTTATTCATATACTTTTCATCTCCATTTTATTTAAATATTTTTATGAACCTGTTGATTTATATTTCTTTACTCCCATTCTCCAAATTATATAACAAGGAATAACAAATAATACAGATACTACCGGACTAAATTCATATAATTTATTATTTACTTTTCCAATTACATATAATAAAGGGAAATAATTAACAAAAGCAATTGGTACTATATATGTCAAAAATATCCTCACATATTTATGATAAATACTTAATGGATATTGTGTTAAATCCCTAGCTCCATCTGTAAAAATATTCATTATTTCTAAACTCTGTGTTGTAAAAAATGTAATTCCACCTTTTGCTATAAATAAACAACCATATATTACAATTGTTCCACAAATCATAAAAAAAATGGTCACAATTTTATCAAATCTTAGCAAATCTACATTTGTACATAATAAAATAACAAATGCTATACTTGAAGCTATTGCCCTTCCTATTCTTTCAAATTCTATTTTACTTGCTAAAACCTGAAATATTAACCCCTCTGGTCTAGTTAATATTCTATCAAATTCTCCATTTGAAATCATATCTTCAAATTTATCAAACCCTCTAAAAAAGCATTCTGCTATAGAATACCCAACAAAAGATACCACAAAACAAATTAAAACATTATTAAATGTATAACCTTCTATATTACCAAATTTATTAAACAAAAAATAAATTGATAAAATAGAAAAAATCGATGAAAAGAACTGTCCGGCAATAGAAAAAGCAAAAGATTTTTTATACTCCATAAGTGATTTTAATTGAATCATAAAATATTTTAAATACAATTTAATCATCTATTACCCTCCTTGTATTTCTATTTTTTTTATCTTTTTCTCAAGCAATTCTTTCCCAATAACTGTAAGCAATATTATCCATATTATTTGAAAAATTATAGAAACAAGAATTTCTTTTTCATCTGTTATATAACCAATATATATATTAAAAGGTAAATTTTGCATATAGTAAAATGGTGTAAATTTTAAAAAGCTTACCAGTTTATCTGGCATAAAAGCAAGTGGTATTACAAGTCCACTAAGAAAATCTGCTATTAAATGAAAAACTGTTTTTATTCCTTTTGGCGATACAGCAAATATAACTGCTACATAAATAATCATGATATATGACATTACAAGTAAAGCAGACAAAATCAAACTAATTAGAAACAAAATTCCTGCTTTTATGCTAATAGGGAGAGAAAATCCATATTCTCCAAGTGGTAAAATAGCACAAATAATAACAATTGGAATTAATCTTAAACTTACTAAAGCAACCTTTCTTCCAAATGTTTTTGCATGCCATATCTTATATAATTTAACCGGTTTAATTAACTCCATAGAAATAGATCCGATCCTTTATTTGTTCCATTATGCTATTATCCATACTCCATAAATTTAATAACATATATAATCCCTGTTGGAGCCAAATATATGTAGACATTTGACTAATAGACATTGTTTGATTTGTAGAGTTGTTCAAAAAGACTGTATACAACATAATATACATCCCTCCCCAAACTAGTTGTGTTAACACTCCTGCTATAGCTGCAACTTTGTATTGTATTTCATTCAAAAATTTTATTTTAAAATAAGCAAAATATGTACTCATATTTTATAATCCTTATATAATCTCGCCACAATATTATCTATAGAAGTATTTTTAACTTCCATATCATTTATTTTTACTTTTTTTGAAATATTTACAATACTATCTGCTAAGCTAATTTTATTTTCATCAATCTCAAGCCTTGCTAAATTGCCATCTTTTTCTAAAATTTTTACTCCATCATCTAAATTACCTATATTTCCTGAATACTTTAATTTTATTTCTTTATTACTATACTGTTTTATAAGACCTTCTAAGTTTCCATCTACTAAAACTTTCCCCTTACCTATTAAAATTATCCTTTTAGTTAACGCTTCTATATCACCAGTATCATGTGTTGTAAGAATAATTGTTGTATTTTTCTCTCTATTTATTTTTTTTATAAAATCTCTTACTGCTATTTTCGAAACACTATCTAACCCGTATAGTTGGTTCATCCAAAAACACAATTTTAGGATCATGTAAGAAACTTGCTGCTATTTCACATCTCATTCTCTGTCCCAAACTCAACTGTCTTGTGGGTATTTTTATAATTTCTCTAATATTTAACATCTCTATTAACATTTCTTTTTGTTTTTTATATACAGAATCAGGAATTCTATATATAGATTTTATAAGTTCAAATGAGTCGTCTACTGGAACATCCCACCAAAGACCTGATCTATTTCCAAAAACTACACCTATATTTTTTACATATTTCTTTCGCTCTTTATATGGTACCATTCCATTGATAGTGCACTCTCCACTATCTGGTGTTAATATTCCGCACATAATTTTTATAGTAGTTGATTTGCCAGCACCATTTGGTCCTATATACCCTACAATTTCTCCTTCATCAATTTTAAATGAAATTCCACTTAAAGCTTTTACTTCCTCATATTTACCTTTTGTGAAACTTTTTAAAGCATTTTTTATCCCTGCTTCTCTTTTTTTTACTTTATATGTTTTCTCAATATTTTTTAGCTCTATCATTTTTTATATCCTCCTCTTATTACTAGACAATGTTTTTATTTTACTTTTATCATCCGTTTTACATTATTTAGTAATCCAATAAAATATAAAAACAGCTTTTTTTATAAAATTTCTCACTATTATTTTTATAGTTTTTTATATTGGATAAAATAAAAGATATTTCTACAAATATATTTTTATGTGCTTTTTTTCCTCCTTTCTAAAAGTATTAACCAACCTCCGTTAGCTTTAAATGCTAATTTGCCTTTAACATTTACTTTTTTTAAACGCACAAAAATACCAAATCCACAATTATACTTTTTTGTGTATTTGGTATTTATATGATTTTATTGTTAATTAATTTTTTAGTTAGTCTTCTTAATATTTGCAGTTTAATATATTAATCATATAAATACTGAAAATATAGAGTTTGACTACTGTGTTCGGAATGTTAACAGGTATCCCTCTAAATTATATTTTGCATTATATATTGTTTTAATATAAAAGTCAATAAAATATTGCTTAAGAAAAAAAGTTATATTATAATATATATTAGAATTTACTAAGGAGAAAAATCTTATTATGGAGATAGAAGAAGAATTAAAATCAAATGGAATAGAAGTTATAGAAAAACTCGATGATGAAACAATAAAATCAATCGCTGAATTTGTTGCTTCTGGCATTTGCAATACTTTTCCCAAATTACATTTTAATTATCATGATTTATTTGATGAAATTTGTAACTTACCTATGTTTATTGCTAACATCCCAATTGGACTTGCAGAAGCCAGTTATTTTTATAAAAATTCATCTATTTATTTTAGAGACGGAATGGGATTATCAGATTTAAAGAAATTTGCTATCCACGAAATTATACATCATATTCAAGAAATAAAAAATGATGATGGCACATTACTTAGACTTGGATTGCTAGAACTTCATAAATCCAAACCCTATGGAGTAGGCTTAAATGAAGCTGCTGTTCAAATAATTAGTTCATATATCTTATCTGAGCCACTTGAATCTGTAAAATATTACGGAATTGAATTTTCAACAATTAGTCCAAATTATTATCCTCTAATATGTAACTTAATGAGCCAAATTTGTTATTTAGTTGGCGAAGATTTACTATATGATAGTACCTTTTATAGTAATGATAATTTTAAAAACCGTTTAATTTCATTAACAAATAAAAAGACCTTTGATAAAATTGAATCTAACTTTGATAAACTTTTAGCATTTGAAGAACAAATTGCTATTTTAAATAATAATCTAACTGATGAGAATTGTCCGAGTAATAAAGTTAAAAAATACACAAAACTAATTATTAAATATAAGCAAAAAATAAAAAATACATTTTTAGAAACGCAAAATTATATATTTACTTCTTATTTCAATAATGAGTTTAAAAAATTAAACTCTGAACATGATATTGAAGTTTTTAAAAATAATTTATTAATATATAAAGATCTAATAGGCTCTTGTGAAGATTATTTTACTTTTACAAATTATCACCATAATATGATTGATAAAATAAATACTGATTATAATCTAATTATAACAAAATCTTTAATACAACATAAGCCTAATAAACTTCTTGAATTTTTTAAAAAATTTTTTAAATATGATAAAAATTTATAAATAATAAAATAAATATTCTTTATGATTTTTTATATAACCTTTTTCCAAAAAAAACAAAAAATTTTACTCTTATAACATTTTTTATTTTAAACTTTCTACTAAAAAATGTTTGAAACTTAACATTTTTCAAGTTTCAAACATTTTTTAGTTTTTCAAATATTTAATTATACTTTCTGCTGCATCTCTTCCAGATTTCGCTGCAAATGCTACTGTTCCTTTTTGACCAATTATATCTCCACCTGCAAAAATTTTTTCATTTGAAGTTCTATATTCTTCATCAACTTTTATATAGCCCTTTTTCGTTCTTTCTAACCCAAACTTTTTCATAACTTCTTCTTCTGGTGCAGATCCTATAGCCATTACTACATAGTCCATATCTAATAAATAATTACTATTTTCAATATTTACTGGAAAATCTCTTTCTTCACCATCTTTTTTCACAAGTTCTGTTTTTATACATTCTATCTTTTCTACTTTATCTTTTCCTAAAATTTTTACAACGTTATTCTGAAATAAGAATTCTATTCCTTCATCTTTAGCATCTTTAATTTCTTTTATTTCTGCTGGCATTTGAGCTTCTTGTCTTCTATAAATAACACTTACATTTTTAGCTCCCAATTTTTTTATTGTTCTTGCACAATCCATTGCAACATTTCCTCCACCAATTATTGCAACTTTTTTTCCAATATAATTAGGATGATTTTTCTTTTCAAGTAAAGTATTTCCGTCCATATACCCCATTTAACACTTCGCCTTCAATTCCCATTTTCCATGGAACATTAGCTCCTATAGCAATAAATACAGCATCATACTTTTCAGATATTTCTTTTAATGAAATATTTTTCCCTACTTCTTTATTATATTCCACTCCAATTCCTAAATTTAATATTTTTTGAATTGTACTATCTAATATATCTTCAGATAATCTAAAACTTGGAATTCCATGTCTTAATATTCCTCCTAAATCAAAATATTTTTCAAAAATTGTAACATCTGTACCTCTTCTCGCCAAAAAAGCTGCACAAGTTAGACCCGCAGGTCCGCTACCAATTATTGCAACTTTTTTTCCAGTACAATCTTTTTCCAATTCTTTCATATCAAATTTATTTTCCATTGCAAAATCCGCTAAATTATATTCAAGCTCACCTATGCTTACAGGTTTTGATTTTATTCCTCTTATACATTTTCCCATACATTGACTCATATGTGGGCATATTCTTCCACACACTGCTGGCATAACTGTAGTATTACTAAGAATTTTATATGCCTCTTCATAATTTTCTAATTTAATATTTTTAATAAAATTAGGAATATCATTATTAAGTGGACAACCTACTGTACATGGTTTTGTTTTGCAATTCAAACAATAATCCACTTTTTCTTTTACTGTTTTATTATTATACATATTCTTTCTCCATGTAAAAATTAAGATAAAACTTTAACTTTCATCATTTTATATTTTATTATTACCAAAATTAATTGTCAATATGTTTGACCACATATTCAAACTAAAAAAGACAGATAAATGTATAATAATTTTTACATTCAATTCCATCTTTTATTACTTTATGATTTTATTAAATCTTCTACAATTTTCACATCAGACTCATATGGCACTTCTTTATTTTTTATTCTTTGATAATTATCCGTACCTTTTGATAATAATACTATAACATCACCTTTTTCAGATTTTTTTATAGCACTTATAATTGCCTTTTTTCTATTTATAATAATTTTATATTTGGTTTTATCATTAATGTATCTTCCTATTTCATTACAAATATCTCTAACTTTTTCAAATTGTGGATCATCTGTTGTTAAATATATATAATCAGAATTTTTTCCTACTATTTTTCCAAAATCTTCTCTTCTCTTAAATGCTTTTCCACCAACAGCTCCACCAACAGAAATAATTTTTCTATTTGGATAATCTAATTTTATTGATTCATATAATTTCTTAAAGCTAAGTGCATTGTGTGCATAATCTATAATTACAGTTCTTCCATTTTTTTCATAAACCATCATTCTTCCTGGTACTTTTATTTTCAACAAACCCTTCTGAATTGACTCATCATCAATATTTAACATCTTACTTACTGCAATTGCTGCTAATGCATTTTCAAGATTAAATCTTCCTTGCATTTTAATTTCAAATTTATTACTATATCCTATTTTATCATTTTTAACTAAAAATAAAAATCCATTTTCTTTTCTTTTTATATCTTGTATATAATAGTCTGCAGTGTCATCTGTACCAAATAATACTATATTTTTATCTTTAACACTATTTATAATTTCCTCAAAATGATCTGTATTTTTATTTATCAAAACATTTTTACAATTTTTTAAAAATTCTATTTTACAACTTAAATAGTTCTCAAAATTTGGGTGTTCTGAACCACTGATATGATCTTTATCAATATTTAAAAATAATCCATATTCAAATTTTACCCCCTCTAGTCTAAATCTTTTGTAACTTTGAGAAGATACTTCTATTGTTGCATATTTGATATTTGATTGTACCATTTCATAAAAATATTTTTCTATGTCAATTGATTCTGGAGTAGTTATATGTGATTTTTCAGACCTCATCCCTGTATATAAGTCAATTGATGATATAAGTCCAACCTTTGATTTAACATATTCTTCTAAAATACTATGAATAATATATGTAACTGTTGTTTTTCCTTTTGTTCCCGTAACTCCAATTTTATTTAACTTTTTATCTGGATTATTATAAAATTCTATTGCAATTAATCCTATTGCTTTTAATATGTTTGAAACAACAAAATATGATACACCATCTATATTATACTTTTCTTCTGATACATATGCTATTGCTCCGTTTTTTAGTGCATCTAACAAATATTCTTTTTTAAAAAATTCTCCTTTACACAAAAACAAACTATTATCTTTTACATTTCTTGAATCACATGAAATATAATTTACATTTTTATTGCTAATGTTAAAATCTATTAATAAATCATTTTTTATTAGTATGTCTTTTATCTTGTTTAGACTTAAATTTAATTCTTTATACTCCTTATTCTCCATTTTTTATCCCCTTTGCTTTTACAAAAATATATTACCACAACAAAAATTTATATACAATAACTTAATCATTATATTTTTACATTAGACTTTTTTTCATGTTAAAAAGTTCAAATTTTTTATGTTTTTACTTAAATTTTAGTGTTTTTATTATTTATTTATATATAAAAAATAGTGCATTAAAGCAATTGTAGTACTTGCTGTTATTATTTCATTTTTGTCTAACATTTCTTTTAATTTTTTCATACTAATTTCAATTACCTTTATATCTTCTGTTTCATCTAAATGTCTTTTTGTTTTTTGTAAATCTGATGCTAAAAAGATAGTTATTTTCTCATTTGTATATCCCACTGAAGGGTAATACTCTCTTAATTTTTCTATTTTTCTTGCATAATAACCTGTCTCTTCTTCTAGCTCTCTTCTTGCACCATCTTCTGCGCTTTCTTCCTTCTCTATTTGTCCGAGCAGGAAGACCTAATATCACTTGATTTATTGGTGTTCTTGGTTCTTGTATCATAATTACGTTTCCATTATCTTTAATAGCTAAAATAACTGCTGCATCTCCAGCAATAACATGTTCACGATAAATCTTTTGATTTCCATTTAAATAATTCACTTCTTCTACACTTATTCTTTTTCCTTGATACGCTATTTTTTTATCTAACATCTTATATTCAATCGGTTTAAAATATTCACTTTGCATAAAGTTATTCACCTCTTTCTTTTTAAATTACCAAATTATTCTCAATTGCTTTTTCTTTTACTTTTTTTAGGTCTTGCCAAAATTCTATTTTCTTATTTTCATCTCTTAATAAAGCTGCTGGATGCCATGTTGGCATATAAATAATTTTCTTTTGTTCCATCCAATTTCCTCTTGCAGAAGTTATTCCATATTCTTTTCCTAAAATATTTTTTAATGCTGTACTACCAAGTAGCACAATAATTTTTGGCTTAACTAAAATAACTTGATTTCTTAAATAGTCTAAACAAGCTGCCACTTCATCTTGTTCTGGAACTCTATTTGCAGGTGGTCTGCATTTTACAATATTAGCAATATATACTTTTTTTCTATTTATTTCTAATCCTTCAAAAGCTTTATTCATAAGCTGTCCTGCTTTACCTACAAATGGATATCCTTCTCTATCTTCATCTGCTCCGTGGACCTTCTCCTATAAACATAACATCCGCTTCTCTATTTCCTTCTCCAAAAACTATATTACTTCTATTATTACATAATTTACATTTGTTGCAATTTTTAATTGACTCTTCTAGTTTTTCCAAATTGTCATACATTTATTTTTCCTCCTAAAGCTATCAATAAAAGTGTATGTTTTTATTATTATTTTATAGCTATAATTGCTGTATTTCTTCCTGAAAGTTCTTTTTCTACTCTATAAGAATGCATTTTATCACTATTACATACTGTGCAAATTTTACTATCTATTATATTTTCTTCTTTTAGTCCCATACTTCTCATCATATTTATATTTGCAAGTACTGTATCTATATAATATTTTTGTTTTCCATCTTTAACTTCTCCAAGACTAATAATATTTTCATCTTTAAAAGCTTCATAAAACATATTTTTTACATCTTCATCAACTTCAAAATGACATTTTCTAATTGTTGGTCCTATCGAACAAATAATATCTTCTGGATTTGAACCATAATCTTTAATCATTTTTTCTACTGCTACTTTACCTATTTTATTTAAAGTTCCTTTCCAACCAGAATGAATATTTCCAATTACATTTTTCTTTCTATCGTATAAATATATTGGTGTACAATCTGCAAAAGTTAAAGATAATACCTCATCTTTTTTATCTGTTAAAAGCCCATCTATATCTTTTAATTCTTGTATAAATATTCCTTTTTCGTTTGTAACATTCTTAACAAAATTAGTATGTGTTTGAAATGGTCTTACCAAATTTTTTACATCCAAATTTAATTCTTTTAAAATTTTTTCATAATTTTCTAATGCTATATCTTTTATCTTATAAAAATTTGAATTATCACCAAATGTTAAATCTTTTAAAGTAAATGCATGTGATATCTTATCTTCATATTGCAACAGTTTTCTAAATTGTAAGTACTCTACACCATCTTTTTTAACATGAATTACATTTTCATTTGATAAATCTTTCATATTGAAATATCCTCCTTAAACATATTTTCTAGGAATTCTTTTAGATATATTGCATAATATTTCATAATTAATAGTATCACATTCTTTTGCTACTTCTTCTACAGTTATATTTTCATTATCCCATAATATAACTTCATCACCTATTTTTATATTCTCTATATTAGTAACATCTACCATAAAATTATCCATACAAACATTTCCAATAATATTTGCATATTTTCCATTTATATATACTTTTCCATTATTTGATAAACTTCTTCTAATTCCATCTGCATATCCAACAGGGATAGTTGCTATTTTAGTTTTTTTATCTGTTATATAGGTTCTTGAATAACTAATTGCTGTTCCTTTTGGAACCTCTTTTATAAATACAATATTAGTTTTCAGTTTTGTAGCTGGTTTTAATTTTATTTTTTCTTTCATAATTTCACTTGGATAATATCCATATATTATTAAACCAGGTCTTACCATATTAAAATGTGAATTTTCAAACTCTAGAATTCCACTACTTGCTGCTGCATGTATATATTTAAAATCATATCCATTTTCCTTTAATTTATTTATTACATTATTAAATATCTCTATTTGTTTATTAGTATATTCTACACTACTATCCGCAGATGAAAAATGTGTATATATTCCTTCTATAAAAATATTTTCTAATTCTGATATTTTTTTTACAAAGTCCACCATATCTTCTGGCTTTAGTCCTACTCTTCCCATTCCAGTATCTACTTCTATATGAATATTTATTATTTTTCCTTCTTTTTTAGCAAAAAAATTAATCTTTTTTGCTATTTCATACACAGATACTCCAGGAGTTAAATTATAATCCACTACTTGTTTCGTCTCATCTAATAAAAGTTCATTTAAAATTATAATCTCCTGATTAAAACCATTTTTTCTTAAAGCAATTGCTTCATCTACAATTGCAACAGCTACTTTTTTTATATTATTTTCGTCCAATGCTTTTTTTAAACTAAGTGCCCCTAGTCCATACGCATCTGCTTTTATTACTGGCATTACCTCTGTACCATTTTTAACTAATTTTTTTATTTTTGCTATATTATAAGATATTGAATCTATATCTACTTCTAAAAAACTATTTCTCATAATTACTTTTCCTTCTTTAGTATTTTTCTTATATTATCAAAAATACTAAAGAAATACAAGATAGAATTTAGCATAACATACTAAATATTATTATAATCTTTAGTTTTCTTCTTGTATTAAAACTTATTAGCAAAAAAAATAAAGTAGGTTTATTCTACTTTATAAAATATTTTACCCTACTTTATCTTTTGTTTTTTAGAATCCTACAACGTCTCCTCTTTGCACTTGATATTTAACTAAAGTTAATTCATCTCCAACTAAATTGAATTGTAAAAACATCATATATTGATCTCTACCATTTGTAAGTGTAACTTTTGCCATAAATAATCCTGCTTTTTCATTATATCCATGTATATTACAACGAACAATGTCCATGTCTGCATATTTAGAAATTTTATTATCATTTGCTAGTTTATCAATCACTTTTTGCTCTGCTGAATGTGTTAAATTTTTATTTACTATTTCAGTTGCAAAGCTTTTTAATAATTCTTTTATGCTTTCTTCAGTGTATGTAGGATGATTTTCTAAGAATTTCTTCATTTTTCCTTTTTCTACCATTTCATCTGTTACCGATGTTATTTGAGAATCACCCAATCCAACTTTATTATATACAGATTCTCTTGCTCTATATTTTAGTTGATCAATTTTTCTTTTTATAAGAAATACTCCTACAAAAAATGCAACTAATGCTATAAGAATTAATAGTTCTGCCATTTTTTACCTTCTTTTACTTAAATTTCTTCTTTTATCATTTCTAATACAATTTGCTTATCCATATTTCCTATATATCTATAATCATTTTTACATCCACCTTGATTAAAATTACATATAGATTTATATATACAATATTCACAAGGTGTTTTCTTATTTTTTACACTATAATATGGTTTTAATTCAATATTCCCTGTCAAAATTTCTTTAGCAATTTGTTTTATTATTTTATTCATATACTTCTGTAAATACTCAAATTGATATTTAGTAACAGTACTAGATCTTGAATTACTTAACTTCCCCTCTTTATCCAAATATACAGGAACAATATTAGAAGCCCCACTTTCTAACCTCTTATCCATCATTTTTACGACTTCAACATCTGCAACAACTAATCCTTGCATTTTAAATTTTTTTCTTATTTCTTCTTCAATCTCTTCTTTAGTTAAACTCTTACTAGATTTTATTATTGGATCAATCAAATTAAAATATAATACTCCTGCTGGCATTACATTTTCCTCTTTGCATACAGCATCTAAATATGTTAACAATTGAATTTGCAAACCTGCATAAACTTCATTTAAGTCTATATTTTTTATTGAAGATTTATAATCTATTATTCTAATATATTTTTCTCCTGATAGTTTTCCTATATCAATTCTATCAATCTTTCCTGTTACTTCTACTTTCTTACCATCATCTAAAGATATTTCTATTGGTTTATATTCTTTTTGGTCTTTAAATTCTACTTCATTACCAAGGACTTCAAAATCACTATATTTTAAACTGTCTATTATATATTTCATAGATTTTAAAACAACTCTTTTTAATCTTCTAGCTAATACCTTATACTTAGGAGTACTCGAAAAAATATAATTTTTGTTCAAATTTAATTTTTCATTAATTATTTCCTCTATTATTTTTTCTATTTCTTCATCTTCAATATTCTTTAAATTTAAACCTTGTAATTTTATTTCATCAAAAAATTTATCTATAACATCATGCATAAAAGAACCTGTATCTATTGAACTTATTTTTAATGTGTTTTTTTCTGATAATCTTAATCCGATACTTTAAATAATATGAAAAAGGACATGCTCTATACTGCTCTAACCTTGATATACTTGTTCTTAAAACATTACCATATAATTTATTAATAGCTTCCTCACTAATATTAGAAGTTTTATTGGTAAAATATATTCCTTTTAAACTATTTTCCAATTTATATTTCCATTTTTCATTTTGATAAAAATATGAAAAAATATCATACCAGTATTCTTCTATTTCAATTCCATCTTTCAAATTTCTCAAATTAACTAATAATTCATCAAAAGTTACTTTTTCATTTACTATATAAAATTTTTTTTCTAAAATATCACTTTCCTCTTTTATATTTGAAAAGATTTTTTTTATTTTTGCAATTATTATAGATGGTCTTAAGCTTTTACCTTCTGAATCGGAAGAAGAGTACGATAAAAACAATTTTTCTTCTGATGTAGTAAATGCTTTATATATATTAAAATTATCTTCATATAATCTATCTAAAGTACCTTTAGCAAGTTCTATTCCATTAGTTTTTAAATATTCTCTATCTTTATCATTGAAATACCCTTCATTTCTATTAATGCTTGGAAACATTCCATCATTTAATCCAATAATAAAAATAGCTTTAACTTTATGACTCCTAGATCTATCTACATCTCCAACAATTACTTGATCACACGATGCCGGTATTTTTCCAAGCCCACTATTTCCAAGACCTATTTTCAAAATTTGCATATACTTATCAAAAGTTATTTTATCATTTCCAAAAACCAATACAATTTCGTCTAATACATCCATTAATATTTTATAACTAGTTTTATATTCTGCTGCTGCTTCATTATTTCCTTCTTCTATCTTTACTTTTATTTTATTTTCCAATTTTTCATCTATTTTATTTTTTATTAAAAAGTCATATAAACATTTAGTTATCGTGGTAACATCTCTAGATCTATCTACTTCTGTTTTAAAATTTAATAATGGTTCTACTATAAGTTTTCGCAAATTTTTCATTTTTTCTAATCTGTCTTCATCATTTTTACTATCTTCTTTAAAATTCCATTCTCCTTTATACCATTTAGTTTGTTTTATTCCCCATTTCATACAAAAGTTTTCTAGTTCGTAAATATCTTCTTGTTCCATTTGTAAAAAACCTGTTTTTATATAATTAAAAACCGCTTCATGAGACCAATTCTTAGAAAAAATATCTAACACAGCTAATATGTATTGTACTAAAATATTGTCACTCAAATCTTTTTTTTGGTCAATAAATACTGGTATATCATATTCATCAAAAATAGCTTTGCACAAATTTGAATAAGTATCTAAATTTTTAGTTATTATAGATATATCTTTATATCTATATTTTTTTTCTTTTACCAATTCCACAATTTTTGATGCCACATATTCAACTTCTGAATATTGATTATTTGCTAAAAATATAGATAAATTTTTTGGTAATTCTTCATATTTTCTTTGTTTTATACTATATAAATTTTGCTCTATATGTAATAATTCTTCAGATTTAAATCTAGCTTTTTTGTTATCTAAAAATACAGATTTTTCTATTTTTACATCTTCTTCATTTGCAATGTTCATAAGTTTCTCTGCTGTTTGCTTATTAGAATAAAATATATCAATTTCTGGATTTTTATCTAATATCAAACTATCTGTACATACAGTCACATTAACTTTCTTAGTAATTTTTAATAATTTTCTTATAATATCATATTCCTGTTTTGTAAATCCGAACAAATTCATCTATATATATAATAGCATCATTTAGGAAAGTAGTTTCTTCAATTTTTTCTGAAAGAATTGTTAAAACATCATTTTCATCTATATATTTGTCCTTTATATTATTTTGAAATCTATCATATACTAATAACATATCTTCCATTTTACATTTAAGATATTTATTATCTGTATTACTTACACTTTCTTTAAGTAAATCAACAGTTATTCCATGCTTCTTAAATTCTGTAATTTGTGTTCCTATTAATTCTATATTTTCATCAGATTTACCTAAAAACCTTAGGTTTTTCTTTTCATTCATTAAAATGCTATATATAAGCATTGCTTTACCACATTTGGATAAATTTACCTTACTTGCTCCTCCTCCTGTTTCTCCGAATTACTCTATAAGCCATACGACCAAAAGTTAAAACTTCTGCATTAATAACAGCACCTTCTTTAAGAGTATCCATCAATTTTCTTTCTGCTGTAAAAGAAAATTGCTCTGGTGTAATAATGTAAATTTTATTTTTATCATCAATTATATTTTTTATTTCTTCATACAAATAACTACTTTTACCTGTGCCAGATCTCCCATAAATTAATCTTAAACTCATATATATTATAGCTCCTTTTTAAGCTTCTCTTTTCCAATAGAATAAATACTGCTGAGCAATTCCTGCTAAATCTCCATACTTTTCTCTTGCCAATTTTTCTATTAATTTTTTACTCACTTTATTTTCATCTTCACTTTTTATATAAAGTTCATTCATTACTCTTCTTACCCAAACATCTATTGGAAAAACTTCTAACCTTTTTAATGTAGAAAAAAGCAAAATACAATCTGCAACTTTAGGACCAACACCAGGAAGTGTAAGTAATTTTTCTCTTACAACCATACTATCTTTTTCCTCTTTCAGTTTTTTTAAGTCTAATCTATTTTCCAATATTATTTTAGTTGTTTCATATACTCTTGTATCTCTAAAGCCTAAGCCTAAATTTCGTAAGTCTTTAACACTTGCTTTCGAAAGTTCTTCTGGCTTTGGAAAAGTATAATATTTTTTTCCATTCCAAATTATTTCATTTCCATAATTTTCAGAAATTCTCTTTATAATTCCCTTTATTCTAGGTATATTGTTATTAGCAGATATTATAAAAGAAATAATTGTTTCCCATAAATCCTGGTTTAATAATCTTATTCCTTCTCCATATTGTATACTATTTTTTAGTGGTTCATCTATTTTTGATAACTTTAATTTTATACTTTTATAATCTCTATCTAAATCGAAATAATTTTTGATTTTTTCTTCTAGCTTATTATCTGAAATCCCTTTAATAATTATATTATTATCTTCTTTTTTCACATTTGCTACACAATTTTCAAAAACTCCTGTATAACTTTCGTCAACATTTCTATCCCATCTAAAGCATTGCCCACACTCAAATATATGTGTTGGATTAAAAGAATCCACATTTTTTAATATAATCTCTTGTTCTTTCATCTTTTATGCCTCTTTTTATTAATTAATCTTTAATAAAATTCTAGCATACTAACTCTAAAAAAACAAGCAAACATTAATATATAATATATCTTCTACTCTTGTATTACAATTTATATTTCCTTTATTAACTTACTTTTATTTTTAAAAAATTGCACTTTCTTTTTTTAATATTTTTACCTTTACATCCATCTTTACACTTTATAAATTTAAATACTAATTATCTTCTAAAACCTTTTCCCCAAGCTTCTCTTGCATTACTAATAACTATAAATGCCTTTTTATCTATTTGTGTTGCTATTTCTTTCATTTTTACAATTTCACTTCTAGAACCTACACAAAACAACATCATTTTCTTATCTTGTTTAAACATTCCTTTTGCATATATTCCGAGTACTACCTCTATTAACTTTTTTACTTATTTTATTGGCAATTTCTTTATACTTAGGTGATATTATAAACATCATTTTAGTAAAAATTACACCTTCAAAAATAATGTCTATCATTTTTCCCATCAAATATATAGCTATTGCAGAATATAATCCTACCTCAACTTCTTTAAAAGCAATAACATTAATTGCTACAATGATAATATCAATTATCATAATCAAACTACTTGTCTGAAAATGTTTTTTATATGATTTTACAATGTATGAAAGTAAGTCCGTTCCTCCCGTTGATCCCATTACTCTTAATATAATAGCAGTTCCAAGCCCCATTAAAATTCCTCCATATATGCAAGCAAGTAACCTATCTTTAGTAAAAGGTTGGTATTTATCTAATATATCTATAAATATTGAAAGTAATAATGTTCCTGCAATCGATTTTATTAAAAATTCTTTTCCTACTCTAAAAAATCCTAATATTAACAATGGAATATTTAATATTAGCATAGTTGTTCCAAGTGGAATTTTAAAAATATAATATACAACAGTTGCGATTCCTGCAAATCCTCCTGTAGATAACTGATTTGGCAATAAGAAAAAAGATGTGCTTACTGCCATAATAAAACATCCCATACAAATTTTTATAAATTCTATTATATATTTCTTTATTATAAGTCTTCTCTTTATTTTTCTATATTTCATAAAAAATCACCTATATTACAATTATTTGCATATATAGGTGATTTTATACTAATTTACATTTATACATTCATCATATGTTTTTAATATTTCCACTTTAAAATGTCCTGGTTTAATTTTCTCATCTGCTACTACTTTTACTTCTACATCATATATTTGATTTAATTTTTCTATATTCTCTTTTTTATGTCCTATAATATTATTAATATTTACAGGATTTGCTCTTACTTGTACAAGTTTTACTTTCGTATTAAACTGTTTTATTTCTTCTACAACACTATCATACCACATACTTGATTCTACCAATTGTCTAAATGCTGGATGATATGGTCCTGCCACAACTTCACTTTCATTATGTCCTGGTTCATCTATTGTATTTGTATTTTGAAGTCCTATTCTTATAACTCTTATATTCTTTTTGTTAAATAGTGTAACTATTTCTTTACACCTTTCTACTGCTTGATTAACTGTTAAAGGAATATACTCATTGTTTCTGTATTCCTCTTCTAGTTTTGTTCCTTTAATAACTAACACAGGATAAATTCTAACTATTTTTGGTTTTAACTTTATTAAAGATTTTGTAGTGTTTATTTCATCTAATTTTGTACTTTCTGGAAGCCCTACCATCATTTGATGTCCTAATATAAAATGTTTTCTTCTAATTAATTTTGAAGCTTTCTTTACATCTTCAAATGTATGTCCTCTTTGACATCTTGCTAAAATATAATCATTTGTAGATTGAACTCCTAGCTCTATTGTTTTTACTTTATATTTTTTTAATCTTTTTAAAATCTTCTTATCTATATAGTCGGGTCTAGTAGAAATACGAATACTATTTACTTTTTTTTGTTTTATAAACTCAAATGCTGCCTGTAACAATTCTTCTTGAACTTCCTCTTCTATTCCTGTAAAACTACCTCCAAAAAAAGCAACCTCTACATATTTATTATCATCTTTAAAATTACTAAGATAATATTCTATCGTTTCTTTTACTTCTTTAGCAGTAACTTGTTTTGCTTGACCGCTAATAGTTTTTTGATTACAAAATGTACAACTATTTGGACACCCTAAATGTGGTACAAAAATTGGTATAATGTATTCCTTTTTCACATTTTCCCTCCTATCTAAAATATATCAAATATTACATATTTTCTAACGCTTTTTTAGCAGCTTCCATTTCAGCTGCTTTTTTAGTTTTTCCTTCTCCTATTGCCAGTTTTTTATTGTTACAACTTACTTCTGCTACAAATAATTTATTATGATCTGGTCCTGATTCTTTTATAATCTCATATTTTATATTAACATCTCCATGTATCTGTAATCTTTCTTGAAGCACAGTTTTATGATCTTTCATTCCAACATGTTTTGTTGCAATTTCTATATAATCTTTCAAATTTTCAACAATAAATTTTTCAGCTTGTTCTAATCCAGAATCAAAATATATTGCTGCAATTACAGCCTCTACACTATCTGCCAAAATTGAAGGTCTTTTATTTCCATCATTAATTATTTGGCTTTTTCCTATATACAAGAAATCACTAAAATTATGCTTAAGTGCTACTTTATATAAACTTTTTTCACAAACGACATCAGCTCTAACTTTAGTCATTTCTCCTTCTTTTAAATTTGGATATTTTGAATATATATATTTACTAGATATAAATTCTAATATACTATCTCCCAAGAACTCTAATTTTTCATTACTTTGTACATTATTTTCATTTGCATATGATGTATGTGTAAGTGCATTTTTTAAAATCAATTTATTTTTAAATCTATATCCTATACTCTCTTCTAATTTTTCTAATCGCATAAAATTCACCCCCTTTACAATCTTTACTTATTATACTATAAAAATATAAAAAAAGAAAGGTATTACCCTTTCATTTCTTCTTTTGATTTGCATATATATAAATTAAGCAACGTGCTCTTTTATATAATCAACAACATCACCTACTGTAACTACTTTTTCTGCATCTGCATCAGGAATTTCTGTATCAAATTCTTCTTCTAAAGCCATAATTAATTCAACTATATCTAGAGAATCTGCTCCTAAATCATCAATAAAAGATGCTTCCATAGTAATAGCTGATTCAGCAACGCCTAATTGCTCTACTATAATTCCTTTTACTTTTTCAAATATCTCGTCTGAATTCATATAGTCACCCCCTCTCACATTACTTTATTATAATTAATTTTACTTTTATATTTTTATCTAATATATTTAAAATTTACTTAAAGATATTACATGTTTTAATAATTGTCAAGTATAAAATTAATTTTATTTCCTTACATATTACTAATTATAATTTTATTTATTTTCTGTTTCATTTGTTTTATTTATTTTTTGAAATTCTTCTATCATTTTATCTACAGCCTTATTCTCTACAAATTGTTCAGCTTGTTTTATTGTAAATTCGAAAAGCTTTTCATCACTACTACCATGAGCTTTTACAACTGGTTTTTTTACCCCTAAGAATAAAGCTCCGCCATATTCTTTATAGTCAACTGTTTTTGCAAAACGTTTCATTGCTGGTAAAGAAGGAATTGAAGCAAGTATAGATAGTATATTTTTTTTCATACTATCTTTTAAACTTCTTTTTACAAACTTTCCAAGCCCCTCAACAGCTTTTAAGAAAATATTACCTGTAAATCCATCTGTAACTATTGCATCTATCTCTCCTGAAAAGGCGTCTCTACCTTCTACATTTCCAATGAAATTAATATTAAGTTCCTCTGATTTTTCTTTTAACAATTTATAACTTTCTTTAGTAAGTTCGTTACCTTTTGTTTCCTCTGTACCTATGTTTAATAATCCAATTCTTGGATTTTCTATTCCAAAAGTATTTTTTAAATAGATGCTAGACATCTGAGCAAATTGCAATAAATTAATTGGTTTACAATTTGTATTAGAACCTGCATCAATCAATAATAATCTACCTTTATATGCTGGTAATATTCCGAGCCAAAGCAGGTCTATCTATTCCTTTTATTCTTCCTACTAGTAATGTTGCTCCTGTTAATAAAGCTCCTGAATTTCCAGCAGAAATAAAAACATCGCCTTTACCTTCTTTTAGTAAATTAAAACCTACAACCATAGAAGAATCTTTTTTTCTTTTAATTGCTTGTGTTGGTATATCTTCCATTTCAATAGTTTCTGTTGTATGATATATCTTTAATCTAGGAGAGATATCTTCTATTTTATCTTTTCCATATAATTCTTTAACTCTACCATTAATAATTTCTTTATTTCCTATTAATAATACTTCTGCTTTAATTTGGTTAATTGCATTTACTGCACCTTTTATATTCGCATCTGGTGCATTATCCCCACCCATTGCATCTAGTAATATAATCATATCTCTTCCTCCATTAATTAGTATTATTTACTATATTTTTATTATAATATTTTATAACTTATACCCATCAAAGTCAATTATCTTTTTTATTTTATACTGTATTTTATAAAAAAACAAGTACCTCTGACCACATAGTCATATTAAAAATATTTGTAATATTTAGTTTTATAAACACTACCTAAAGCATTTAAAAACAAAATACTTTTATTTCTTTATACAAAATTTATAAATACTTTTTCTTTTTTTAATTTTAAAATTATTCTTTACTTTTATAACTTTTTTGTAATCTTTATATAGATTTTCCAGTTTTCCTAGTTAATTTTAAAAAAAATAAAGATAGAAATAATTTGCAATTTCTATCTTTATTTTTTATAATCTACAAGTTAAAATTATTGTAATTCAACAACAGCTCCAACTTCGATAAATTTAGCTTTTAATTCTTCAGCTTCGTCTTTGTTTACTCCTTCTTTGATTGTTTTAGGAGCTCCATCAACTAATTCTTTAGCTTCTTTTAATCCTAATCCTGTAGCATCTCTAACAACTTTTATAACTTGGATTTTGTTAGCTCCTGCTTCTTTTAATACAACATTGAATGAAGTTTTTTCTTCAGCAGCTCCTGCTACTGCTCCAGCTGCTGCTGGTGCTGCAGCTGCTACTGCAGATACTCCATATTTTTCTTCTATAGCTTTTACTAATTCAGCTAATTCAGCTACTGTTAAACTATCAATTTTTTCTAATAATTCTTCTATCATTTTTATATCCTCCTAATTTTAATTGTGATTTAAGTTCACTACTCTTTATTTTATATTTAAGCGTTTTCTTTTTGAATTCTTACTTGATCAAGTGCAACTGCAACTTTGGAAATATTTCCAAGTAATGCACCAGCAAGCATTCCAAGTAATTCTTGTCTTGATGGAAGTTTTGCTAAAGTAATTAATTCTTCTACTGATACTACTTTACCTTCAATAATTCCACCTTTAATTTTATAAAAATCGTTTTCCTTAGAAAAACCATATATAACTTTTAATGGCTCTAAATAATCTTCTTCGCTCATAACTAAAGCTGTAGGTCCTTCTAATAAACTATCTAATGCAGATTCACCGTTTGCATCTAAAGCTCTTTTAATAATGTTATTTTTTATAACTTTATATTCTGCTTTTGCATTTCTTAAATCTGTTCTTAATTTTGTTACATCTGTAACATTTATTCCTCTGTAATCTGTTAAAAGAACAACTTTTGCACTTTTAATTTGCTCAGCTAATTTCTTTACTTCTTCTTCTTTTTGTTTTAATATAACTTCACTTGCCATTTTATTTATTCACCTCCTAAAATTTATGCAAAATAATAAACCAATCTATTATAGTCATCTTTCGAGACATATATAAAGATTGGTTTAAACCGTTCTAAAAATATGCCTCGGTAGGACTTATTTTATTGCCTACTTTCTTTGGCTATATATTATAAATTATTTTTGGTCAATATACATACTTGGTCCCATTGTTGTTGATATTGCAACACTTCTTATGTATTGTCCTTTAGCTGCTGCTGGTTTTGCTTTTATAATAGCTCCAATGATAGTTTCATAGTTTTCTAATAACTTGTCTGTACCAAAAGAAACTTTTCCAAAACCTAAGTGAATAATATTAGTTTTATCTAATCTGTATTCTACTTTTCCTGATTTAATTTCTTGTATAGCTTTAGTAACGTCCATTGTTACTGTTCCTGATTTTGGGTTTGGCATTAATCCTTTAGGTCCTAATACTTTACCTAATCTACCTACAACACCCATCATATCAGGAGTTGCAACTATAACATCATAATCAAACCAATTTTCTTTTTCTATTTTTGGTATTAACTCTTCTGCTCCAACAAAGTCAGCTCCTGCTTTAGTAGCTTCTTCAGCTTTAGGTCCTTTAGCAAAAACTAAAACTTTTAAAGTTTTTCCTGTACCATTTGGAAGTACAGTTGTTCCTCTAACTTGTTGGTCAGCATGTTTTGAATCCACACCTAATTTAACATGTAATTCAACTGTTTCGTCGAATTTTGCTTTAGGCATTTTTTCGATTGTTTCTAATGCTTCTTTTGCACTATAAACTTTTGACTTATCTACAAGTTTTTCACACTCTAGATATCTTTTTCCTTTACTCATTTTTTAATCCTCCTTTGGTAATAACGGATAATAATCTATCCTCCCATTTTAAATTCTTATTAGTCTGCTACTACAACACCCATAGAACGAGCTGTTCCTGCAACCATGCTCATTGCAGCTTCTAATGAAGCAGCATTTAAGTCTGGCATTTTTTGCTTTGCAATCTCTTCTACTTGTGCTTTTGTTATTGTAGCAACTTTATCTTTGTTAGGTTTTCCTGAACCTTTTTCAATTTTAGCTGATTTTTTAATTAATACAGCTACTGGTGGTACTTTTGTTATAAATTCAAATGATTTATCTTTATAAACTGTAATAACAACTGGAATTATCATTCCTGGTTGATTTGCAGTTCTATCATTAAATTCTTTAACAAACTGCATAATATTAACACCACTTGATCCTAATGCTGGTCCTACTGGTGGAGCTGGTGTAGCTTTACCTGCAGGTATTTGTAATTTTATAATATTGCTAATTTCTTTTTCTGCCATCTCTTGCACCTCCTTTAAGTATGAATATTAACAAAAATAATTTATAAGAAATATGCTATAAAAGCATATGTACTTATCTAAACATTAAATTTTTTGTACCTGTGAAAACTCTAGTTCAACAGGAGTTTCTCTTCCAAACATAGATACTAAAACTTTTACTTTATGTTTTTCTTTGTTTATTTCTTGTACTGTTCCAATAAAGTCTTTTAATGGTCCATCCATAACTTTAACAGAATCATTTATATTGTAATCTACATTTACTTCTGGAGTTTCAAATCCCATACTTCTGATTTCTTCATCAGTAAGTGGAATCGGATCAGTTCCTGAACCTACAAATCCTGTAACTCCCCTTGTATTTCTTACAATATACCAAGTTTGTTCTGTTACGATCATCTTAACTAGAACATAACCTGGAAATACTTTCTTTAAGTTGGTTTTTTTCTTACCATCTTTAATTTCTATTTGTTCTTCCATTGGTACAACTATTTCAAAGAAATAATCTTCTAACTCTCTGTTTTTTACTGTTTTTTCCAAGTCTGTTTTTACTTTATTTTCATAACCAGAATAAGTATGAACAACATACCATTTTGGCACTAATTCACTATTTTCTCCGAGACACCTTAAGTTAGCCTCCTTTTATTATTCTATTACTTCGTTTGCTCCTGAACTATTTTCTCCTTCTGTAGTTGTGTTTCCTTGTTGAGTATTTTGTTCAGCTGTGTTTTCAGTTGTTTCTTGTTTTTGTTCTTCTGAAGTAGTATTTTCTACACTATTAGTATTTTCATCAACAGTATTAACAATACTTGTATTTTCTTTAGAAGTTACAGCGTCTCTTACTTTATCAATTCCATATTTATTAAGAGCCTCAAATGCAATATCTAATACAAATACAATTGCAGCTGTAATTAGTACTATAGTTATTACAGCTATAGTATTATTAGCAAGTTGCTTTGGTGTTGGCCAAATAACTTTCTTTAACTCTGCTTTAAAATTTTTAAAACCATTTTTATTTTCTTTTTTTACTTTTTTATTTTCTTCTTTAGCCATTTTGTTTCCTCCTTAAAAGGGCTATTTTGTTTCCTTATGTGTAGTACGTTTTTTGCAGAATTTACAATACTTAACAACCTCTAATCTGTCTGTATTGTTCTTTTTATTTTTTTCTGTCATATATGTTCTTCTATTACATTCTGTACATGCTAATGTAATTGGTTCTCTTGCTCCTTTTGCAGCCATCTTCAATACACCTCCAGCCATTTGCTTGTTTTATGTTTTATAGCGTATGCAATTATTTACATACGCTATAGTATTTTACCATGATTTTTCTAATATGTCAACATATATTTTAGTCATTTTTTTGCCTTCCCCCAGAACCTTTTTATACATTTATTTTTCTTTTATTTGTAATAACATTAAGCCTTTTTTTACATATTTATTTTTCATAAAATTTTTCCAGATTAGTCCTGATAAATAATTTTCAATCATTACCATTGATATCCCCTTATCTATTCCTATGCATTCTGCTGAATACCATTTATTTTTTTCGTCTAAATTATATGCATCTTTAAATCCATACTTGCACCACAAACTAGGAAATTTGTTATAATAATATTCCATCGCTTTTATAGAATCTTCAGGAGTAAAATTAATTGAACCTATTGCTCCACAGGGAGGAATTGTACCATCATTTTTTAGTTTTTTTCTATCATCACAAGGTCTTGCTCCATATTCACCAGAATATCCTTTTGGTCCTACACAAGCAGTTACTCCCCATGAATTTTCATTAAATGTTTTAAATTTATATTCGTTATCTATACAAAACTTTTTATTTGCTTTAGTAGCTTTAATAGAATTTTCAAACCAATCTATACCATTTTGATCCATTTTATTTCTAAAATCTATCCAACAATGTGAAAATTGATATGTAAATAAAGTTCCTCCATATGTGTAAATTATATTTTTTATATCTTTATAATCTTTTTTTAGTTTTTCAAAACAATCATACATTTCTATACTTATAGAAAAAGTCGGAGACGAAACTCCCAAAACATATAACATTAATTGTTCTGCATACATATCCCAAGCTCCCCAAAAGCCTTTTTCATTTGAATATCCCATATAAAATTGATTTGTACTTGAATTAGTATACCATCTCCAATTAATTTTTTTATATAGCATTTCTACTTTTACTTTAATTTCTCCACCAAAATATTCTCCAGCAGTTATTGCTCCACAAATAAAAATCCCTGTATCAATAATAGAAATTTCACAATTCCAAACTCTTTTTCCCGTATTTATATCTATAAAATGATAAAAAAATCCATTTTTTCCTTCAACATTTTCTAAAAATGTATCTAATGTTTTATTTACTCTATTATATGCTTTTTTATAACTAATCCACTTATGTTCTACACCTATAATTAATGCAGCAAATCCATATCCAACCGATGCTATACTTGAAACATTATCTGCAAATTTCGTTTTATCACGTATTAAACCATAGCCTTTACTTGATTTTTTTAAATTTGCTTCCTTTAAAAAAAAATTATAACTTCCTTTTAGTTCTTTTAAAAGCAATTTTTTTCCATAGCACTTGCATATTCTCATAAAATTCACTTCCTTATTTTATTATACAAATTATCTTTATATGATTCAATGGAAATATTATGTAATCTTCTTTTCGTATAATTTATACCACTCCATTTAAAATTCCAACATAAATTTATTTTTTCTATCACAAATAAAATAATTGAATTATTTTTTTATTTATGATATATAATTTCTAGTTATAAAATTCTTATTAATTATATATATGAAGGGATGAAAGAAATGGAAATAGAATTAATTGGTGGATATGAAAAAAATGAATTAGAAACACGTATACAAAAAGTTGCAACAGCAGGAAAACTTTCTAGATTTCCTGGAAACGTTTTCGAAGTATTAGAAAGTTGTAATAATTATGAAAAAAACTTAAATTTAATAAAAAGAATTATTGGTATGGGACATAAATCAATTATTGAGCATGATTATCTTGTTTTTGCAATTTGTGATGTTACTCCAATTATCGAGCAAACAATTATTGGAAATAGACTTACTTCTTTTACAATCAAGTCTAGAAGAGAAGTAGATTTTAGGACAGCAGGTTTTTATATTCCTGAATTTCGTAACAAAGATTTAAACACTCATCCTAAAAACGAAGAATTAAAACAAAAATATATTTCTCATATGAAATATTTATTTAATACATATGGTGATTTAGTAGATAATGGAATAGATGTTGAAGATGCTCGTTTTATACTTCCATACTCATTCCATAGTAATATTATTATGGGACTAAATGCTAGGGAACTTGAAAAAATGGTTACTTCATTTTTATATGGTCCTTTAAGTAAAATTTCCGAGTTAAAAGAATTTGGCGAAAAATTACTTTCAATAATAAAAGAATTTGTTCCATATTTAGAAAAGAGCATTGAATCATATTCTAATTATTCAAATAATCCTTTTGACTATATGGAAAGTTTAGCTAATAGACCTAAAATAAAAATTGCTTCAAAGCCCGTTTTAATTAGTAATACTCCAAATCCAGATGATGTAATTATAAAAAGTTCAATTATGTATCATTTTCAATGTTCAGAACAAGAAGCAAAACAAATAATGGAAGAATCAGAAAAAATAGATCCTGAATATAAAGCAAAAAGCATGAATATTATTCTTCATAAAGAAGAAAGACGTGAACTTGAACAAGTTAGTTTTACTTTTCAAATTCCAATTTCATTATCAATACTTACTCATTTAACACGCCATAGAATGCACTCTTTACTTATTCCAGAATTTACACCTCTTTGGGACTTTAATAATTTTATTATTCCTGCTACTATACAAGCAAAGTCAGAACTAAAAAATATTTTTATTAATGCTCAAAAAGAAAATATGAAAATTTTTGAAGAATTTAAAAATTCAAATGTATCTGATGAGGACTTAATTTATTTTTATTTAGGTTGCCAAATGTTAAATGTTGTTACTACTATGAATGGTCGTACACTACAATGGATTTTACATTTACGTTGTTGTAACAAAGCTCAATGGCAAATCAGAAATATAGCAAAAGAACTTGCAAAACAAGTTTCTAGTGTTGCACCTCTACTTGGAAAAGGGCTTGGACCAACTTGTATGACTGATTTAGTTTGCTATGAAGGTAAAGAATGCTGTGGATTAATAAATTCATTATTAGAAAATAGAACTGTTGAAAAAATTAAATAAAGTTTTTAAAGAGCAAATATATTTTAAAACATATTTGCTCTTATATTATATTAATACTTATTTTATTAGTAAATTAATAATATTAATATATTACAATTATTTATATTTTAAATTTAATATTTATTTTTTAGAGATTGTTGCATAGATAATATATGTTTTTTTATTCTT